>ERZ1673750.22-NODE-22-length-199166-cov-17.959656_pt1 | contig 199166 bp, 134 predicted proteins | sample MGYA00580203_ERZ1673750 | MGnify/ENA primary metagenome ERZ1673750 (study PRJEB41218, sample SAMN15661763) | gut metagenome | host: Homo sapiens | place: Canada: London | collected 2015-08-20/2019-03-30 | study: EMG produced TPA metagenomics assembly of... | reverse complement strand
TGCCGCTCAGCCGCAGCGCGGCCGTCCTCGCCGTAAAGCTTTTCTCCGCGCCTCTGGGTCTTTTGGTTCTTTTCGACCTGCGAAAAGAACAGACGCCCCGCTATGGAAGCATGTTCAGGATCCATGCTACCGTAGCGGGGCGTTGTGTTTTAGGCCATCCGGATGGCGAGGCGGCTTGTCAGAGTGGTGCAGATACGCCGCTATCACAAGCCGCCTGAAAGAGCTCCCGTAGGGAAGCTCGTTTAGCATCCATGCTGCCGTAGCGGGGCGTCGTGTTTTCTCCATTTTTTGATGCGGTTGCTCTGCGGACGCGCCGTGCGAGGGGGCAATAGAGAATTTTTTCCTTAATATTTGTGAAGCTTCCGCCGAATTGCTAATTTTGCATAAATTATGTCGTGATGTGCAGTTCGCGGGCTGACGCGCCAGGCAGCTGCTCCGAAACTACAGACCTCGAACCAATCGGAAACAAAATCCAAAACATTTAACAATAAACTCTAAATCAAAACATTTATGTGGTTAACATCCTCATCCATAGGTAGGAAGTTCGTCATGTCGCTTACGGGCGCCTTCCTTGTCCTATTCGTGACGTTTCACGCATTGATGAACGGAGTGGCACTGTTCTGGCCCACCGCCTACAACGAGGTGTGTCTGTTTCTCGGCGCCAACTGGTATGCCCTGATCGGCACTCTGGTGCTCGCCCTGGGCTTCGTGCTTCACATCGTGTATGCAACGTGGCTCACCATCCAGAACCGCCGTGCCCGCGGCAACCAGCGCTACGCCGTTGAGTCGCGCCCGAAGCAGGTGGAATGGTCGTCGAAAAACATGTTTGTGCTCGGCATCGTGGTGCTTGCCTTCCTGGTAGTTCACCTTATCCAGTTCTGGAGCAAGATGCAGCTGGCTGAAATCTGCCACTACGACGTGGTTGACTGCGCCACCGGCGAGAGCGTACCCCCCGCCGCCGGCACATGGTTCCTGGCAATCGCCTTCCGTCAGCCCATTACACTCATCGTGTATCTGATCGGCTTCATCGCCCTGTGGTTCCACATGACCCATGGTTTCTGGTCGATGTTCCAGACCGTAGGCTGGAACGGAAAGGTGTGGATGGACCGCGTAAAGTGTATCGGCAATATCTGGACCACCGTGGTTATCGCTCTTTTCATCGCCGAGGCCATCGTGTTCACTGTTCAGGCCCATCGCGGCGTCTATACTTCCTGCCCGGCTCTGATCGAGCAGTATCAGGAAATGGCAGCCGAGGGTAGCGCCGTATCGATTCAGGAGCAGCCCTGCACTCAGCTCTGCCAGGATGCCGCCTGTGCCGATGCTACCTGTGAAAAGGCTGCCTGCGCCGAAGCCAACTGCGCTTCGAAAGGCTGCGCCGAAGAGGGCTGCGCTCCCGGTAATTGCGCTAACGGCGCATGCACCGGCGACGCCTGCAATAATGCCGACTGCGCCGCCACCCAGTGTGGCAAAGTCGCCGAGAGTGTAAACGAAAACACTAACGAATAATTGATATTTTTCAGATATGGCCGATTATAAGAAAATCGAAGGCATGATCGACTCCACGCCCATAATGAGCGAATATGCCGACATCGAATCGTCGAAGCTTCCTGAATTCCAAATCGATTCAAAAATTCCCGAAGGTCCCGTAGCTGAAAAATGGACCAACTATAAGGCACATCAGAAACTCGTGAACCCCGCCAACAAGCGCCACCTCGATATAATCGTGGTCGGTACGGGTCTGGCAGGCGCTTCGGCTGCCTCCACTCTCGGCGAGCTCGGTTTCAACGTGTTCAACTTCTGCATCCAGGACAGCCCGCGCCGCGCCCACTCCATCGCGGCTCAGGGCGGTATCAACGCCGCCAAGGACTATCAGAACGACGGCGACTCGGTTTACCGTCTCTTCTACGACACGGTGAAGGGCGGTGACTTCCGCTCGCGCGAGGCCAACGTATACCGCCTGGCCGAGGTGTCGAACAACATCATCGACCAGTGTGTGGCTCAGGGTGTTCCCTTCGCCCGCGAGTACGGCGGCCTTCTGGCCAACCGCTCGTTTGGCGGCGCACAGGTAAGCCGTACATTCTATGCCAAGGGCCAGACCGGCCAGCAGCTGCTGCTCGGCGCCTACGCATCGCTCAACCGCCAGATCAAGAAGGGCACCGTGAAGAGCTTCAACCGTCGCGAAATGCTCGACATCGTGATGATCGACGGCCGCGCACGCGGCGTGATCATGCGTAATCTCGTCACCGGCGAACTCGAGCGCTACGCCGCCCACGCTGTGGTTCTCGCCACCGGCGGCTACGGACGTGCATTCTTCCTGAGCACAAACGCCATGGGCTGCAACGGCTCCGCCGCAGTCCAGGCATTCAAGAAAGGCGCCTACCTTGCAAACCTCGCCTTCACCCAGATTCACCCAACCTGTATCCCCGTTCACGGCGAAGACCAGTCGAAACTCACCCTCATGAGCGAATCGCTGCGTAACGACGGCCGCATCTGGGTGCCCAAAAAGAAGGAAGACGCCGAGGCCATCCGCGCCGGCAAGAAGAAACCCACCGACATCCCCGACGAGGACCGCGACTTCTATCTGGAGCGCCGCTATCCGGCCTTCGGCAACCTCTGCCCGCGCGACATCGCCTCGCGTGCCGCCAAGGAGCGCTGCGACGCAGGCTACGGCGTAGGTACCGGCAATGCCGTATACCTTGACTTCAAATACGCCATCCAGCGCCTGGGCGCCGACGTGGTCCGCGACCGCTACGGCAACCTCTTCGACATGTATCAGATGATCTCCGACGATAATCCCTACGAGACTCCGATGATGATCTTCCCTGCCAGCCACTACACCATGGGCGGCATCTGGGTGGACTACGAACTCCAGACCTCGATCAAGGGCCTCTTCGCCATCGGAGAATGCAACTTCTCGGATCATGGCGCAAACCGCCTGGGAGCTTCCGCTCTGATGCAGGGTCTCGCCGACGGATATTTCGTGCTTCCCTACACGATGCAGAACTATCTGAGCGACCAGATCAAGGTTCCGCGCTTCTCGACCGACACCAAGGAATTCGACGAAGCTGAAAAGGGCGTTCGCGACCGTATCGCCCGCCTTATGGCCATCAAGGGTACCAAATCGCCCGACCAGCTCCACAAGAAGCTCGGCCACGTGATGTGGAATCTCGTGGGCATGGGCCGCACGCTCCAGAGTCTGGTGAAGGCAGTCGACGAAATCGCCGAAGTGCGCAAGGAGTTCTATTCCGACCTCCGCATCGTAGGCTCGGCCGACGATCTCAACACCGAGCTTGAAAAAGCCCTCCGCCTTGAGGACTTCCTCGTTATCGCAAAAATGATGGCTATCGACGCACTCCACCGCAATGAATCGTGTGGCGCACACTTCCGCGAGGAGTATCAGACCGCCGACGGCGAGGCCGCCCGCAACGATAAGGACTACATGTATGTAGGCTGCTGGAAGTACATGGGCGACGAAGAGCGTCCCGTGCTGCTCAAGGAGCCGCTCAAATACGAAGCAATTCAGGTGCAGACCCGTAACTACAAGTCATAAACTTCAACCACGTCGGCCGATGCGGTGCGGCGCTCTGCGCCTGCGGTCCGCATCCGGCCCACCCCATCACAAACACAATTATGGAACATACGATAAATGTAAATTTGAAGATTTGGCGTCAGCGTGGTCCGAAGGAACCCGGCAAGTTCGTCAAATATCGCGTGGAGAACGTTTCTACGGGAAGTTCATTCCTGGAAATGCTCGATATGCTCAACCAGCAGCTCGTCGACAAGGGCGAGGAACCCGTGGTGTTCGACAACGACTGCCGCGAGGGTATCTGCGGCATGTGCTCGCTCTATGTCAACGGCCATCCCCACGGCCCCGTGCAGGGCATTACCACCTGCCAGCTCCATATGCGCAAATTCCATGACGAGGAGGAAATCACCATCGAGCCCTGGCGCTCGGCCGGCTTCCCCGTAATCCGCGACCTTATGGTGAACCGCAATGCTTTCGACCAGATTCAGCAGGCCGGAGGCTATGTATCGTTCAACTGCGGGGGCGCTCCCGATGCCAACAATATCCCCATTTCGAAGGAGATCGCCGACGAGGCTATGGACTCCGCTACCTGCATCGGCTGCGGCGCCTGCGTGGCAGCCTGCAAAAACGGTTCCGCAATGCTCTTCGTGGCAGCCAAGGTGAGCCAGTTCGCCCTCCTTCCCCAGGGCAAGGTAGAGGCCGCACGCCGCGCACGCGCCATGGTCGCCAAGATGGACGAGGTAGGTTTCGGCAACTGCACCAACACCGGTGCCTGCGCCGCCGAATGCCCCAAGAACATTTCGCTGAGCAACATCGCGCGCCTCAACCGCGAATTCATCAAAGCCAAGTTCGCCGACTGATACGTGCTCTCCGGAGGTTCAGTCCGTGAGACTATCCGGAACACCCACATAATGCTTAAGGCGGTGTGTCAAAATTCAAAGAATTGACACACCGCCCTAATTTTTACCCGGATGGTGAGGGCGCTGTCAGCCATCGACCTTTGGTCGCTTTGCTATGCAAAGAATGGTCCAGATGGTAGGGACCTGAGGGTGAGGGTGAAGGGAGTTGACTATGGTCAATGACCCAACCCGAACCCCTCAGGCGACGACCCAGATGGGCTATTATGACACGCCCTCTTATTTTTGGGGGTTATCTCTTGCAGTGATGAGGACGACTTATTCGAACCAACGAAATGCACAGCCAGTGCGGTCGCGCATTTCGGTGGTTCTGTGATATTCTTACGGCTCAATAGCTTTCTTCTGGCGTGGGGAAGGCTACGGACTTCACGTCGGCCACGTAGCTGCCCACGGCCTGCTCGATGGTGTCGGCCAGCGAGGCGTAGGTGCGGAGGAATTTCGGACGGAATCCGCGGTTCATTCCCAGCATGTCCTGCAGCACGAGCACCTGGCCGTCAACGCCGGCGCCGGCGCCGATGCCGATTACGGGGATGCGCAGCATACCGGCCACGCGCGCGGCAAGTTCCGCAGGCACCTTTTCAAGCACCAGAGCGAAGCATCCGAGCTCCTGAAGCATCAGGGCGTCGTCGATGAGGCGCTGTGCCTCTGCCTCTTCTTTGGCGCGGATACCGTAGCCGCCGAATTTATTTACCGACTGTGGGGTAAGCCCGAGATGTCCCATCACGGGGATACCGGCCGAGAGTATACGTTCGATCGACCCGCGGATTTCGCTTCCGCCCTCAAGCTTCACGGCTGAGGCGCCGCTCTCCTTGAGGATGCGCACGGCCGAACGGACCGCTGTCTGCTCGTCGCCCTGATAGGTGCCGAAAGGCATGTCGACTATCACCATGGCGCGCCGGGTGCCGTTAGCCACGCATTTGCCGTGGTATATCATTTCGTCGAGGGTGATGGGGAGGGTGGAGCTGTAGCCTGTCATCACGTTGGCGGCCGAGTCGCCCACAAGGATAAGGTCTACGCCGGCGGCGTCTACCAGCTGGGCCATTGTGTAGTCGTAGGCGGTAATCATGGCGATTTTCTCGCCTGCCTGCTTCATGCGGGCCACCGTCGAGGTGGTCACTTTCTTAGGTTGGTCTACTGTATTTGTCGACATAGTGTTTTCTGATTTTAAGTGGCTGGTGGAAAAAGTTTAAAAGACTTCATTGTTTGCAAGAAAGGCTATCCGCCGGTTTGGATGAAACCCGGGGAGGGCCTTTCTGTTGTAGTGTCTATGTACGGTCGCGCATGGCGGCCCTTATGGGGCGAGCGCGTTATTTAGCCTGGAGGCGTGCGCGGTCCAGGAGTTTCTCCACGTCGATGTTGTGGGCCTGACCGTAGAGCGGATAGTCGGTAAGGATGGTCTGATACGTGTCTGCCTCATCCTTGTGGTTGCCCTGGGCGGCGTAGACGCGTGCGAGCTTCATTAGGAAGAAGGGAGTGTAGGCCGGGTTGTTGTCGGAGCGCGATACGGCGTCCTTGTAGGCCTTTACGGCTTCGTCCAGACGGTCGAGGTTCACCAGGCAGTCGCCTTTGAGCGATTTGGCTCCGGCGCCGATGATTTCCTCGGTGGGGGAGTAGCTGTCGACGTATTTCAAAGCCTTCTCATAGTCTCCTTTTTCATAGAGGAGAATGGCGCTCTGCAGGGCGGCGCGGTTCGACGCCTCGTAGCTGCCGTTGTCGGCAAGGTCCATGTATTTTGCCATTGCGGTGGAGTCGTTGCCCAGGGCGAGCTCGAGGTCGGCCGCTCCGATGGCGTCGTTGGCCTTCTGGATGCCGGGCTGACGGAAGAAATAGACGTAGGCGAGGATGATTGCGGCGATTGCAACCACTGCAAGGCTGCAGATGGTGATGATTTTCTTGTTGTCCTGCACCTTCTGTACGGTTTGGGTGAGCGAGTCGTTGAGATTGTCCAGACCGGTTTCGGTGGCAGGCTGTTTTTCTTTTGACATGGGGTGTTGTATCGTATTTTATTGTTATGCGGAAATGTGATAGCCCCGAGGCCGGGCGGCATACGGGCGTTCAAGGCGCAAAATTAGTGAATTAAGGCGAAAGGTCAAAAAAAATCGGCCCGATTTGGCTTTTTTTTGAAAATAATGATTTAACTTTGATGAACAACCTTCCGATCTCAAACCTTATTACAGCACGAACCGATGAAATCCCTGACAATTACCATACCATACGAAGAACTCACCTACGGTGAACTCGACCAGCGCGAGGCCGAGCTCGTACGCCTTGCCCGCGAAGCCACCGAGCGCAGCTACGCCCCATACTCTCATTTTCGTGTGGGAGCGGCCATCGCCCTGAGCAACGGCGAGACCGTAGTCGGCTCAAACCAGGAGAATGTAGCTTTCCCCTCGGGCACCTGCGCCGAGCGTTCCGCCTGCTATTACGCCCACGCCCGCTATCCGGAGGCTAAATTCGAGGCAATTGCCATAGCCGCCCGCGGTCTTGACGGCGAATTTACTTCCGAGCCCACCGCCCCCTGTGGCGCATGCCGTCAGGCACTCCTTGAGTATGAAATGCTTGCCGGTCACCCCGTTGAGCTCCTCCTCGCCGGCCGCGATAAAATCTACCGCCTCCCATCTATCGTCTCCACCCTCCCTTTCGCCTTCACCGAGCTCACCGAATCCTGATTCCCCGGCCCGAAAGCGAAGCTACCCCCGATAACACGACGCCCCCGCCGCAATCACATTCGATCCATATATGATTGCGGCAGGGGCGTAGTGTTTGTGGCGAATTGGGAAATATTTGCTATATTTGCAGACAGAAACATTTACGTAAATATTTTGGATACTGACCCTTTACCAGCCATAGAAGGCTTGCTTGATGCCTTCAGCGCTTTCGACACCCATTCCGCCCTTCCCGGGCTTGATTTTTCCCGACTCGCTGTAATGCCGCTGGTTCAGGGGGCGCCCGCAATGGTCAATACCGATTTCGGTGTGGCCCAGATTGTGGCGCTCTGCCTGGCTGTGGTGGCGCTTTTTATTTCAGGCTTTGTAAGCGGTTCGGAGATAGCGTTTTTCTCAATGACGCCGCAACAGGCCGAGGAGCTCGACGAGTCGCCGCGCTCGCGTGCGATAGCCGGTCTGCTCCAGATCCCGGAGCGGTTGCTCGCCACTATTCTGATTGCCAACAATCTGGTGAACGTCACCATAGTCGTGCTGATGAGTTTCGCCCTGAGCGATTTCTTCGCGCAGATGCCGGGATGGCTCGACTTCCTGCTCCAGACGGTAATACTCACTTTCCTGATTCTGCTTTTCGGCGAGATTCTGCCGAAACTCGTGGCCAATACGTCGCCCATGCGCTGGGCGCGCTTTGCCGTAAGCGGCATTGACTTTATGGTCAAACTGTTCTACCCTCTGTCGTCGCTGCTTGTGCATTCTACCAAGATAGTGAACCGCGTGGTGACGAAGCAGAGCCGTACCATAACCACGGATGAGCTCGGCCAGGCGCTCGAAATAACCGACGTAAAGGCAGGGCAGGACAAGGAGATGCTTGAGGGCATCCTGAAATTCGGCGACACCACCGCCTCAGAAATCATGACGCCCCGAGTTGACATGGTCGGTCTTGACTACGACATGAGTTTCGACGAAGTGATGCAGGTGGTGGTGGAGAAGGGCTACTCGCGTATGCCCGTCTACGGCGACAGTCAGGACGATATCCGCGGCGTGCTCTACTCGCGCGACCTGCTGCCGCACATCTCGACGGGTATCGACGATGAGACCGACGGCGCTTTCCAGTGGCAGACGCTCGTACGCAAGCCGTATTTTGTGCCCGAGTCGAGAATGATCGACGACCTCATGGAGGATTTCCGTCGCCTGAAAATCCATATGGCGATTGTGGTCGACGAATTCGGAGGCACGCAGGGAGTAGTGACGCTTGAGGACGTGCTCGAAGAGATTGTGGGCGACATCAACGACGAGTACGATGAAGAGGAAGTGACCTACAAACGTCTTCCCGACGATACATATATCTTCGAGGGCAAAACGCTCCTGACCGACTTTTTCCGCGTGACGGGGCTCGACGAGGCCGACTATGCCGAGGTTGCCGGCGACTGCGAGACGCTTGCCGGCATGATGCTCGCCATAAAGGGGGATTTCCCCAAGGAGAAGGAGCCGCTGGTCTACGGCCGATGCCGCTTCCTGATTCTTCATGTGGAGCACCACCGCATCGCCTCGGTGCGTGTCAAGGTAATGCCCGACCTTCAGACGGCCTGACCTACACGTTAAACACACCCCCTGAAAATGCCGATGGTATCGGAAATCTATAGACAAGGAAGCATAGCGGTCTACGCCGCTGCCACCACCCGCTTCGCGGCTGCCGGCATGCGCCACGAAATCGAGCAGGGCGCCAAGATGGCGATTGTGGCCGAAGTGTTCGGCCCGCTGGAGCTATGCCATCGCGCGGACGGTTCGCCGTTTATCCCAGGTTCCGGAGCAAGCATATCCGTAGCCCATTGCCAGACGCTCGTGGTGCTGGCGGCAGACCGTCTCGGACGCAATATCGGCATCGACTGCGAGACCGCCAGCCGAGGCGCCCAGCTTGGGCGTGTGGCCGCAAAATTCCTTTCGCTGGCCCAATCACTTGCGTGGGGCGCCGACGAAAAACATCTTCTGCGAGCCTGGACGCTCAAGGAGGCATTCTACAAGGCTGCCCGCATTCCCGGACTTTCGCTGGCCGACATCCCGCTCCCGCCTGCCGTTGTCTGGCCGACACTTGGAGGGGGACGCCGCGGGGTGGAAATGGAGTTTCGGGGAAGGCGGTTCAGCTTCCGCCCTGTGGAATTTGGCGGATTTGCCGGAGATATTTCGCTGGTTGTGGAAGAAAATGAAGATTTTTGACCGCAGGAGGCGTTGTTTAAATGTAAAAGTCGTAAATTTGGAGAGATTCCCGAGCCGGGAGCGTCGCGCCACCGGAGAATCGCCTGCACTTACCTGCGTAATCTAATAAAATCATAACATAAAGACCGATGAAACGAATCCTTTTGCTTCCCGTCCTGGCTCTGGCCGTGGCATTCGGAGCAAGCGCGCAGAAAAACGCCACCCCCGACGGCGCCAAGCGCCAGTTCCAGGTGTTCGGCGTAGCTTTCTACAACCTTGAAAACCTGTTCGACACCATCAACAACAACGGCAAATACGACGCCGAGTTCTCGCCCGACGGCGCCCGCCAGTGGAACGGCCGCAAATACTGGTCGAAAATTTCCAACCTCGCCCGCGCCATTACGGCTTTCAACACACCTACCACCCCCAACGGTCCGGCATTTATCGGCGTATCTGAAATCGAGAACCGCAGCGTGCTCGAAGACCTCGTGAAAGCCATCGACGAGCGCCTGAAATCCGAGGGCCGCGCGCCCTGGAATCTCGCCATAGTGCACCACGACTCGCCCGACCGCCGCGGTGTCGACGTGGGCGCGCTCTACAATCCGCGCTACTTCAAGTTCATGAACGTGGTCAACAGCACACTCCGCGTGGAGGGAAAACCTGAATTCCGCACCCGCGACCAGATGTGCGTAACCGGCCGCATGGGCAACGACACGGTCGACATCATAGTGAACCACTGGCCTTCGCGTCTGGGCGGCCAGGAGCAGTCGTCGCCCCTGCGCGAGGCTGCAGCAGCCCTATGTAAGCACACTGCCGACTCAATCTGGAAACTTCGTCCCAACGACGGCATAATCATCATGGGCGACCTCAACGACGACCCGCAGGATAAATCGTGCGCCAAAGTGCTCGGCGCCAAAAAGAAACCTGCCGGCGTAGAGCCTCACGGATTCTACAACCCCTTCTGGGAGATGCTCGACCGCGGCATCGGCACGCTGGCCTACAACTCGTCGTGGAACCTCTTCGACCAGATTATAGTGAGCGGCACGCTGCTGAAGGACAACACCGGCGAATCGCAGCTGCACTTCTTCCAGCCTATGGTCCACAACTTCGAATTCCTTAAAGACAAGGAAGGGAACCGCGTAGGCTACCCCCGCCGCACATTCTCGGCCGGTGTGTTCCTCAACGGCTACTCCGACCACTTCCCCACGGAAATCCTGCTGCGCCGCGCAGTGACGCCGCGCAAACGCTGACAGCAACGCGAACGCCCCATATAACCGCATAAAACAAGGCGATGTGTCTGAAACCCATCAGGGTCGCGACACATCGCCTTGACGTTTCAGCAACGATTTATATTCTTTTACGCACTACCCGTTCCTGAATATGCTGAAACACGACGAACAGCGAAGGAACAAGGAAAAGCAAAGCAAGAGTACCCACTATCATGCCGCCGATTACGCCCGTGGCGAGCGAACGGCTGCCGTTTGCTCCGACTCCGTGTGCAAGCATCAGCGGCACAAGGCCGAAAACCATCGCCAGCACCGTCATCAGAATCGGGCGCAGACGCACCTTAGCCGCACTGTATGCCGCCTTGACCAATGACATTCCTTCGGCTCGGCGCTTCTCGGCATATTCCGTGAGAAGGATTGCCGTCTTTGCCAAAAGGCCGATAATCATAATCAGTCCCGTCTGCATATAGATATTGTTCTCAAGGTCGAACATCCACGCGAAAAGAAAACTTCCCATCAGTCCGCACGGCACTGAAAGCAGTACGGCAAAAGGCACGAACAGGCTTTCGTAAAGGGCGCACAATATCAGATAGACAAGCACGAAACATAGGACGAAGATTAATGTCGCGTTGTTGGTTGTCTTGCTTTCCTCGCGCGACAGACCGCCAAACTCATATCCATAGGATGACGGAAGCACCTCCCGCGCAGTCTCGCCGATAGCCTTTATTGCCTGACCGGAACTGAAGCCCGGTGCAGGAGTGCCGTTGATGGCTATTGCATTGAACAGATTGAAACGGGTAAGATCCGAAGGCCCGTTGGTCTTTGTCAGGCGCACGAACTGGCTGAGCGGTGCCATTGAACCGTCAGATGTGCGGACATACATCATATTCAGCGATTCAGGATTGATACGGTATTCCGACGGTGCCTGCATCGTAACATGGTAGAGTTTGGAGAAGCGGTTGAAGTCCGACACATAGCCGCCGGTATAGTAGCCCGAAAGGGTTGACAGCACATCCGACGGCGAAACGCCCGACTGCTCGCATTTCGCAGCGTCGATGTCCACCCAATACTGCGGATAATCCGTGGCGAAGGAGGAATACACCTCGCCGATTTCAGGGCGCCGGGACAATGCCTCGACAAACTTATCAGCGTCTTTCTTGAAGGCATTTATATCTCCGCCGGTCTTATCTTGAAGATAAAGCTCGAAACCGTTGCCCATACCATATCCGGCAATCATGGGGGGCGACATAGCGAACACGGTGGCATCCGGAATGTCGGATGTATTGGCATAAATCTTAGTTATCACATCATCGACCGACTGGCCATCGCCTTTGCGCTCATTCCAGTCCTTCAGCGTCATGAAGTACATAGCCTGCGAAGACCCCGAACCGTTGAACGAGAAACCTGCGACAGCACCATTATATTCAATCTCGCCTATGCTGTCAAGGCTACGATTTATCCGGTCCATTACTTTTTGTGTCTGAGCCATCGAGGAACCGGGCTTGGTGTTCATACTTACCAACACCGTTCCGGTGTCCTCTTGCGGGATAAGTCCGGTTTTGGTGACATTCATTAGAACCACAAGCAGCACTATCGACACGCCGATCACACTCCACATCAGCCATCTGCGGTGAACGACATACAGCACGCCGCGCACATAGCGGCTGCTCATTCGGTTGAAAACGGCATTGAACGCCTTTCGGAAACGGGCGGCGAAATTGTTTTTCGCATTCCCTTCTTCATCGGTATAGGGTCTGAGCAACAGTGCGCAAAGAGCCGGGGACAGCGTAAAGGCATTGATTGCCGATATGCCGACCGCCACAGCCATCGTGATGCCGAACTGGGCGTAGAATGAGCCGGACGTTCCTCCCATCATCGCCACAGGTATGAATACCGCCATGAATATTATGGTGGAGGTGAGTACGGCAGACGATACGCTCTTCATGGCATCGTCGGCGGCAAGCACCGGCGATCGGTATCCTTCATCAAACTTTGCCTGCACCGCCTCTACCACTACTATCGCGTCATCGACCACGGTTCCGATAGCTAAAACGAGGGCGAAAAGTGTCAGAAGATTAATCGAGAAACCAATCAACGACATAACGGCAAACGTGCCGATAATCGAAACAAATATTGAAATCGTTGGAATCAGCGTCGATTTTATATCCTGAAGGAATACATACACCACAATCACCACAAGCAATATTGCTTCGAGCAACGTGCGTATCACCGAATGGATTGAAGCGTAGAGGAACTTGTTTGTGTCGGTAAGTACCACAAATTCCGCGCCTTCCGGCAGACTGCCCTTGATGTCATCCAGTACCTCGTGTATCTCGTTGATTGTGCTTGATGCATTTGAGCCCGCCTTCTGATTAATCAGCATCATTGCAGCGGGATGTCCGTTCACCTCCGACGAGTAGTTGTAATACTCGTCGCCAAGCTCCACATCAGCCACATCTTTCAGTCGCAAGACATCACCACCCGGCAACGATTTGACAACCAGTTCGCCGAATTCCTCCGCCGTAGAGAGACGTCCGCGGTATTTCATCGTGTATTCATTTGCCGTCTGATGGTTGGCACCGAAAGAACCGGTAGCCGCCTCTATGTTCTGCCCGGCAAGCACGTTTGAAATATCGTCTGGGATAAGTCCGTATTGCGCCATCCTGTCGGGCTTCAGCCATAGACGCATACTGTAGTTGGAGCCGAAAAGCTGTGTCTTGCCCACACCGCTGATTCGTTTCAGCCGTGGCTCGACATTTATCTTGACGTAATTGTTGAGGAAAGTCTGGTCGAAGCGGTCGTCGGGAGAATACAGCGCGAAAGTCAGAAGCTCGGCGTTCTGCTGTTTCTCAGTGGTGACGCCGGTCTTGGTGGCTTCCGCCGGCAGCTGGCTAAGCACACCATTCACACGGTTTTGCACGTTGACGGCAGCCATATCGGCGTTGGCACCCTGCTTGAAATATATCATGATTGAAGCCTCTCCGGTATTGGAAGCAGTAGAGGTCATATATGTCATGTTCTCCACACCATTGATGGCCTCTTCCAACGGCGCTATGACAGCTTTCTGCACGGTCTCGGCATTCGCACCGGGATAAGTCGCCCAAACGTTGATTGTCGGGGGCGCGATGTCGGGATATTGTTCCACCGGCAAAGAAAAGATGGCAATCGCTCCCATCAGCACGATTACTACCGATATAACCCCGGAAAACACCGGGCGGTCTATGAAAAAGCGCAAATTCATTTCTTCTCGGTTTTAGGGGTGACAGCCATTCCTTCCTTTACCAATCCCACGCCCTCTGAAATGATTGTATCTCCGATAGCAAGACCATCCTTCACTATGTAGTTGTAGCCGTCATTCAGCCGGTCAACAGTAAGATATGTGGCTTCAGCCTTACCGTTTTTAAGTCGATAGGCTATGATTTTGTCCTGCAATTCGACTGTGGCTGTCATAGGGACGACAATAGCGTCAGAGCCTAATCCCTGAATGATGACATTGCCGATTGTACCGCTCAAAAGTTCTCTGTCCGGATTGGGGAAAAGAGCCTTTATCTGTACGGCTCCGGTTGTGGAATTGACGACTCCGCTTATTGTCTCTATCTTTCCTCCGTATGCATAGAATGAACCGTCGTTCAGCTGAAGTTTAACCTCAGGCATGCCGCTTATGATTCTGTCTATCGAGCCATAAAGCGAAACCAACTGTCGCAATTTATTTTCGGAAATGGAGAAATAGACATACATTTCTGAATTATCCGATACCACGGTAAACGGTTTTTCGATTGTCGGACTGACGAGCGCGCCAATACGGTAAGGGAGCGTTCCCACAACTCCGTCGCTCGGACTTTTGATTTCTGTGTACGACAGATTGTTTCGGGCATCGGCCTCATGTGCTTTCGCCTGCTCCAACTCTGCCTGCGCCACTGCCAGGTGGTTGCGTGCGACTGAAAGCTCATGGTCGGAGATTATGTTTCTGTCAAAAAGCGACTGTTTGCCGCTCAATTCGATGCGTGCTGTCTCCACACGTGCCGATGCAGCGGCTACGTTGGCGACAGCCGTTCGCAGAGCGGCCTGAAACGACACCTGGTCGATGACGGCGAGTGTCTGGCCACGCCTAACGCTTTCGCCTTCTTTTACGCACAGGCGCATAATCCGTCCCGAAATCTGAGGAATAATATCCACATCCTGACGGCCGCGGATTGAAGCTGAGAATGTCTCGGTAAGTTCCACCGGTTGCTCTGATACAATCATCGTAGGTAATGACTGCGCCGTTTCCGTTTCCTCTGACGATTGTTTGCAGCCCGTCAGTTGCATAACGCAAATGCCCGTTAAGACAGTCACTTTTATTGAATTAAGAATCCACATTTGACTTAGTTTTTGGACGCAAAATTATGAACTCATCAGAATGTGTAAAAGAATTGGCTGAATGAACCGGGCAAAATGGGTGATGAAGCGGACATTTCGGAAGTTGAACCGACACAGGTGCTTTGTCCGATTCATTTATTATTTTGTCCGACTCAATCATTGATTTGTCCGACTCGACCACTTTCCCCTATATGCCTCCAATGCCATCGTATATCTTTGCAGGAATTTGAGTACCTTTGCTCTAATAGAGTATTTGACAGATGGTAAAATTTGAACCCAAAATCATGAATTGGAAAAGCGGCGTTCTTCTATCTGCCGTATCATATATCCTTTACCTGATACTTTGGCTTGTGTTGGATGACAATACGTCCGACCAATTGCCGACGATGACGGTATGGGATTATGTGATTGACTTTTCGCTGTGTATGCTTTTTACATACACATCTCTGTGCTTCTGCTATCTGCTTTTCAAGTTTTTGCCCTTTAAAGCGTCATATCTCTGGACAATAGTATATGCCTCATGCCTGCTGATAATCAATAATGGTGTGGCTTTCGGCATGATTTCGCTGTTCAGTTTCTTTTTCGGTGATATTGGCGGAAATTCCCTGTATAACGAACTCATAAACATGAAGGGGGCTTACACATTTGCCATGATAGCGACCTTCATATCGAGTGTATACGCCAACTCATTTTATCTCAAATCATATCTGAAAGCGCAGGATGAGAAACAGAAACTCGAGATTGCCCTTATCAAAGAAAAAGAAACCGCGCTACAGTTCCAATTAAACTCACTGAAACTCCAGATAAATCCTCATTTCCTTTTCAACAATTTCAGCACTCTTTCCGAACTGATAGAAAGCGAGCCGGCAACGGCAAGCGATTTCCTCTCGCATCTGTCAAAGGTTTACCGACATATCGTTCGGAATCTGAACGTCAATCTCATAGACCTCCATGACGAACTGAAATTCATAGATTCATATTTCTATCTGATGAAACTCCGTCATGGAGATGGCATCAAGGTAAACATTGACGACAGTTTGCGCACTTCGGGCTATAAAATTCCTCCGGCATCGTTGCAACTGCTCGTCGAAAACGCAATTAAGCACAATGCCTTTTCTGCGGAACAGCCTCTGATTATCGACATAAGGGCTGAAAAGGATTATCTGGTGGTAAGAAATCTGAAACAGCCGCTGGAGCGCCCTGCGGAATCCACCGGCGTAGGCCAGTCGAATATCGCAAGCCGATATTCATTGTTAAGCTCAAAGGAAATCAGGATAGAGGAGAACAATCACTTCTATTCCGTCAGCGTTCCATTATTATAAAGAATCCCGTTATGAATGTACTTATTATAGAAGACGAGAGACATAACGCCGACAGGCTCACAAGGCTTCTCAAAGGCAGCTTTGACGACATAACGGTTTACGGGCCACTGCCAAGTATCGCCGAAATACGCCGATTCTTTAATGAACCGGAAAGGATTGACCTCATTCTTGCCGACATACGCCTTTCCGACGGACTGAGTTTCGACGCGCTGAAGGATATTCCCGGCGACATCCCGGTAATTTTCACCACCGCTTACGATGAATATGCCCTTAAAGCCTTTCATTACAACGGAATCGCCTATCTTCTGAAACCGATTGACAAAGAGGAACTTGTCGAGGCTGTCGAGAAAAGCAGAAAGTTGACAGCTCTGTCCTCCACAAAAGAGATAGCCGAGATATACAGACGACTGCAAGGGAAACCGGAAGTATATCGCCAGCGGTTTCTTGTTGCGGAGAAAGACGGATATATCACCGTGCCGGTATCCGAAATCTGCTATATCTCCGCAGAGTCAGGACTGGCACGCCTGTATCTTAAAAACAAAAGGCAATATCGCATCGACATGGCGCTCGATGATATTGACACGCAACTCGACCCGTTGCAGTTTTTCAGGGCTACCCGCCAGCAGATAGTAAACATATCGTCGGTCCGGCGGATTTCCAACTGGTTCAACCGCAAAGTCAGGATAATCCTTACGGAGTATCCTGATGCAGAGATTGTCGTAGGCAAGGATAAAGTCACGCGCCTCAAGCAGTGGCTCGACCGTTGAGGCGCCCGTGACTTTAAAAAGTGTTACTCGTAGATTGACATTGCGCCGGAGGCTTTGGCGGCATCACGGACGGGGAGGGCGGCAAGTTTCGAGGGGTCGACAATGGCCTTTGGAGCGAAGGCGGGGCTATCCATGTAGTCGAGCAGACTGCGGCGCATCCATAGGATTTCCGGCCGTATCACCGTGTCGGGCGATAGAAGGTCGATTGAACTGATTATCAGCGTGCCGTTGCCGCAGCGCGCCTCGGCTATAAGGCCGAGATTGCGGTTGTTGACGAAGTTGTCGACAATCCCGACAATCGGCATAAGGCGCTGAGAGTCGGCTGCAGCGAGTGAGTCGAGTTGGAGCGTGCGTGCGCGTTTGAGCAGATGCCACCACTGCCAGTCGGTGTGCATGTCGGTGGGAAACGACGCCAGGGCCCGGTGGTTCGGATTGGTGTAGATGCCCATTCCGGCGGCCTGCTTCGGGAAGTGCACCGGGCTCCAGAACACGGGGAGGAACTTGCACTCCAGCCCGGCCACGGAATCGGGCCGCGGCGAGAGGAGCACCTTCTTCCCCTGCTCAAGGGCTGCGACGGCCTCGGCCACTGAAGCGGTCTGAACCACCGAAGCCGATTCCGGAGCCTGAATCTCAGGATAATACCATACAGACCAGCTGTTGGCGTAAGGAGTCCCCTCGAGAGCTACCTCCAGGGTGTATTTATCAGGTTTTACAGTATTGCCGAAGTGGGCGCTGAGGTGCCCGGCGCGCGAAAGCTCTCCCACAGCGGCCTTGGCAAGCGGAAGGGTACCGGAAGCCACGGCTATGCCGTCGGCGGCACGGAGCGTCCACGACAGCCGGCCGTCGGAAATGTCGGAAGCCGAGTAGTTTATCAGATCGATGTCGGCCTCAAAGGGCTCCCGGCCCGAGTATACGGCCTTGGGAAAGCTTGCCAGAGGCACCACCGCGCCGTTGAACTGACTGAAGCGAGCAGGCTCAATCAGCCCTTTGGAGTCCCAGAAGGCATCCACGAGGCCCACGAGTGCCGTTCCCTGCCCGGGGAAGTCCTGAAGGCCCAGAAGCTGGTAGCCTGAGAATCCGGGAGTCTTCATCGAGCGCTCGATCTCCTCTTTATAAAGCAGTGTGGCGAAGCGGCCGGAGGCGAGCGTAAAGGTGTCGGCGAGGTGCAGCAGCCCCTTGCGCTCAAGGTCGAGGCGGATGGCCTTGAAGTTGAGCGGATCGAGCGTGCCGGTATATTTTTCGGTCTCCGCCATACGCGGATATACGGCGTACTGGCCGGATTCGTGCTGAATGAGTGGCTTGTCGACGTGGACCATCGCCTTGGCGTAGTTGCGGTCGAAGGCAGGCGGCTCGGCGTCGAACACGCCCTGGCCGCGCACCCAGCCGTCGGCCGTCCACTGCGTCACCAGAAAGTCGTCCTCAGGCTCGGGGCGAACGCCATGGTCGGGCTCGAAGGTAAACGAGGTCGTGGCGTAGATATGGCGCGGGTCGAGGTTCTTCATATAGGCAGTCTGCTCGTTGAGCCACTTGAAGTCGTGGCGAATCTCGTTGCCCACGGTGAGCAGGCAGAGCGAGGGGTGGTTGCCATATTCGCGGAGGATGCGCTCTGACTCGGAGCGCAGGAAATTCTTCACGTCGGTGTCCTCCGGATCGAGCGATTCGCTCCAGAAGGGGAGTTCCACCTGGAGGTAGAAGCCCATGCGGTCGGCCACGCGGAATGCAGCCTCGGGCGGACACCAGGAGTGGAAACGCAGATGGTTCATACCCCACTCGCGGGCCGTGGTGAACTCTTTCTCCCACTGGTCCTCGTCGGTAGGCGGAACGCCCGTGAGCGGGAACACGCAGCATTCGAGAGTGCCGCGCAGGAACACCGGACGGCCGTTGACGTTAATCTGCTTCCCTTCGGAGGCTATCTCGCGCATGCCGAAAGTTGCATCGGCCGAATCGTCGCCGGTAGAGGCACTGAGGGTATAAAGCGCCGGGTTGAACTCGCTCCATAGTTTTGTGTCGGCCGGCATCGGCAGGTCGAATTCCATCCGGTTGGAACCGGGACGAAGCTTCACTTTCTTTTCGGTTGAGGCTACTACTGTGCCGTCGGGGCCAATCACGGCAAGCTTCAGTTTCTTCGATACGTCGCGACGGCCGTTGTTGGCAATTTCAGCCACGATCCTTACGGCCGGACGGGCGATGTCGGGATATACCTGGAGGTCGGTGATGGTCGCGGCCTCGCGGGCCGAGAGCTCCATGCGGCCGAGCACGCCGTTCCATTTGGTCTGGGTGTCGTCGGTATAGGCGTGGGCCAGATCCTTGACTGAGATGTCGTAGCGCTTGCGGTTGTCGATGCGCAGCGTGAGGCGGTGGTTCCCGGCGGTGAGTCCTTCGGGGATGGTGAAGCGGTGGGGCGTGGTGAGGCTTTCGTTGAAGCCATTCACCTTCTTGCCGTCGACCCACAGCTCGCTCGACCATAGTACGCGCTCCAGCTCTATATCGAGCGGACGCCCGGCCATAGAAGCGGGGATGAGGACCGTGCGCGTATACCACGCCGGACCGATGTAGCTGTGGCGACGCGTGAGGCGCAGCAGCTGCGGCTTGGTGAGTTCCGGCTTGAGCGTGTTAGGAGTGCCGAGGCCGGTCATATCGGTGGTGCCGGGAAGATTGATTGCGTCGGCGAAATCGGTGGAGGTGTATCCTTCGGCCATTCCGCGGTCGAGCGAGTCGAGAGCCACGGTCCAGCGGCCTGAAAGGTCGAGCGTTTCCGCCGCAGCCCCATGAAAGAGGCCGGGCAGAAACGCTGCGATTACAAAAGAGAGCAGATGTTTCATTTCTCGGATTCAAGTTTGATGAACGATTCGAAGGCACGGATTCCGGCGTGCTCGGGAGCGAGGTCGGCGGTGCGGTCGATGTAGCGGCGGCAGTGGGCCATGTCGCCGAGACCGTAGTGGCCGAGAGCCATCATGTAGTTGCAGTGGATGCGGTTGAGCACGTTGAGGTCTTCCTCCCAGATAAGGAGGTCGGGCAAAGATACGGCGAAATAATCCATTTTCGTATCGTCGAAGATATGTTTTTCGCCGAAATTCACCAGGCGGTGGAAGCGGCCGCGGGCTTCGTCGGTGCGTCCGAGGCGCAGAAGCGCCATACCCTGATAGAAAATCTTGTCGGGCTTTGCATCATTGTAGTAGAGGGCCGGGGCAGGCTCCACGGGGCCGAGTGTGGCGGCCTCGTAGTGGCTGCGGGCTTTTTCGGCGTCGCCTGCGGCGGCATAGGCCTCGCCCAGGAGGAAGTGGAAATCGTTGTCCTGCGCGCCTTCGAGTTTTCCCTCGCCGAGGTTGTGGGGATATACCAGACATTCCTCGAGCAGACGGATTGCCTCGGCGTTGTCGCCCTTGGCCAGGGCCTGCTTTGCAAGCTCCACGCGGGCGAACTGATACTGGCCGGAGACCTTTCCCTCGCCACCTTCCCAGGGGTGGAAGATGCGGTTGTCAATTACGTCGACTGCATCGGCGTAGGCGCCGGTAAGGTTGAGGGCGGTAGCCTTCTCGAGCACGAGGTCGTCGCGCACCTCGACGAGGTCGGCGTGGCGCTTCATCAGTTCAAGACGGGCGGGGGCGTCGGCCTCCATGCGCTTGAGCAACTGCACGAGTTCCATGAAGATACGCGAGTCGGTGGTATCGAGCAGGAATGCGCGCTTCATCAGTTCGAGCGCCTCGTCGTGGCGGTCGAGCTTGTTGTAGTATGCCAGAGCGAGGTTGCGCCATACCATCGGCGAACCGGGATTGAGGCGCGCCGAGCGCTCCCAGGCCTCGACGGCGAGGTCGTACTGGCGCTTGTCGTAGTAGAGGTTGCCCAGCATCAGCGGGGCGAGGGCATCGTCGGGATTCGTCGCCATGGCCGCGCGCAGAGCCAGAATGGCTTCAGGACGGTTGGGGAAACAGCAGTCGGCGGGTGTGGCGGCAGCCTTCTCGAATGTGGCTTTCGCGCCTGCCTTGTCGCCTGCGGGGAGACGGCTCCAGCCGAGGTAATAGTAGGTCATCGGCGATATGGCACCCTCCTTTTCGGCGAGCGCCCAGAGGGCGGCTGCTTCGTCGTGGCAGCCTGCGGCTACGTAGTCGATGGCTGTCTCGTCGTAGTTGTGGCATTCTCCGCGCATCAGCGACGTGAGCGTATTGAGCGTTTCTGAGTCGCCGGCGATAAGATATTTCTCGTATAGCGCGCCGTAGTTGAAGAGGTCGATTGAAAGCGATTCCTCGATGAAGGGGAGGGCTTCAGCGCCGCGGCCCATATGCCGGAGGATGGTTGCGCGGAGCGCGCGCGCCTTGTGGTTGTGGGTGTTGCGAATCAGGCAGCGGTCGATTTCGTAGAGAGCGTCGTCGAGGCGCCCCTGCATCAGCGAGATGCGAGCACACTCGAAATAACCGGCCTCCTGCCAGGCACCGTTCCAGGTGGCCTTGTAGAAGCGGGCGTAAGCCTCGTCGAATCGGCCCTGATAACGCAGGGCCACGCCGAGATTGAAAATCGGTTCTCCGTCGTAGGGGTTGGGATTGCGCTTCTGGAGGATTCGCACGGCCTTGGCGAGATAGCGCTCGGCGCGGTCGAAGCGGCCTTTGCGGATGTACCACAGGCCGAGGGCGTTGTTGCAGCGCACATCGTCGGGGTCGCGGCGCAGACCCTCCTCGTAGTATTCCACGGGGTTGTAGGTGGCGTGGCGGTACTGCTCGAGATGAAGTCCGGTGAGGTAGAGCTGCTCCACGGTTTTGATCTGCTGAGGCTCGAGAGCGGCCTCGGCGGCGTCGGGAATCGGGCGGATTTCATCAGGTTCGGCCTCCCAGATGAGGGCTGTGCAGCCGTCAGCCTCGATTGTAAGCTTCAGGTCGGCCAGGGTGTAGCCTCCGGCATCGACGGTGCGCTCGATTACGTTCTCGGGCGAGGCATCGACGGTCTCGTCGAGAAGCACCGTGCCGTCGGCAGCCTTGAGTGTAATCTTAGCCTGCTTGCGCGAGGTGGCGAACACTTTCAGCGTGATTTTGCCGTCGGCGGTTAGGTCGAGGTTCATCAGGAAGTCCTTGCTGGCGTTCTTCACGATGCCCAGCTCGCGGTAGGGGAGGAAATACTGCGTGAAGGATTTCTCCTCGTAGGGCATCAGCCAGGTGAAGTCGGGCTGGTTTTCGGTGTAGACGCCGGCCATCAGCTCGATGTAGGGGCCGTCTTCGTCGGTGAGATTGCGGTCCCAGGCGCGGCCGAAGTCGCCGTTGCCCCAGGTCCATTGCTTCTTGCCGGGCGATACGTGGTGAGAGGCCACGTGGAGCATACCGGCCCGGGTATCGTTCTCATAGCCGCCCTCGAAGTCGTAGCGCGAATTTACGCCCATATACGAGGTGGGCACCTTGATGTTCTTGTAGTTGGAGATGTCGACTCCGGCGGAGTAGTCCATCTTGTAGTATGTGCCGGTGGCGATGGGGAAGGAACTTACGGCACGTTTACCGTGGTCGAACACGGCGTTGACGTCGGGCGGGAAGACGCTCTGGTAGTAGTCGTTGACGGCCACGGCGGGGTTGGCCCACCAGAGGAACGTCTGCGGCAGGTCGGTGCGGTTGTAGAGCACTCCCTTGATTTCAAGGTATGCGCAGCCTGGGCGCAGCGTGAAGCCGGCCATACCTTTCTGGTGGAACATACGCTCCATTTCGTTGACCCACACCGTGACGGAGCCGTCGGCATGCTCCTCGATGGTGGTGTCGACGGGCATGAACGTGCTGGGGCGATGGTGCTGGGGCCAGTTGAACTCTATGCCGCCCGAAATCCACGGACCGGCGAGGCCCACAAGCGCAGGTTTCACCACATGGTTGTAGTATACGAAATGACGCTGCTTGATCTTGTCGTAGGCCATCTGTACGCGTCCTCCCAGTTCGGGGAGAATCATTACCTTGATATATTCGTTTTCCAGAAAAACGGCGTTGTAGGTATGGTCGGTCTTTTCGTCGGCGATCTTCTCGATTACGGGGTATGGGTAGACTACGCCGCTCGAGCCCTGATAGACGCGCTTTTCAAGGAAAATAGGATTCTTTTCGGGTGTTCCGGCCTCGTAGGTGGGAATCACCACTTGCTCTTTCCATGCTTTTGCCATTGGTAAGTAACTGTTCAAAATTATTTTATACTTTCCTGATCTAATTATTTCAACATTTCCGCGGTAAAATTTTCGCATCTTTTCCTCTCTTCATCAGTCGTGTAGACATCTACACTCCTTCTTCATCGAGAAAAATCTCCTGAAAATTTTCCTCCCGGAAATATTAAAATAATTTCGACCAGTTACTTAAGAATCTGTAGATGGGTTTGTTATATTTTTTTCGATTTGTTATTTCACGAGTTCGCGCTCAATCTGCTCGAGGGTCTTCCCCTTGGTTTCGGGAAGACGTTCCACGAAGTAGAACAGGCATACGGCGCAGATGGCGGCGTAGATCCAGAAGGTGCCGTAGCTGCCGAGACCGGCATTGAGAAGCGGGAAGGAATAGGTGAGACTGAAGCATCCGGCCCAGAGGGCGAAGGTGCAGACGGCCATTGCGATGCCGCGCACACGGTTGGGGAATATTTCGGCGAGGAGCACCCAGGTGACGGGTCCGAGCGTCATGGCGTAGCAGGCGATGGCGGCCACCACGAGGACCACCATGAAGAAGCCGGTGACGTGGAAGTAGTAGCACGTGCCGAGCACGGCATAGATGGCGGCGAGACCGCCCGCTCCGGCGAGCATCAGGGCGCGCCGCCCGATGCGGTCGACCGTATAGATAGCCACGAAGGTGAATACTACGTTGGTGATGCCCGTGAGAACGATGTTGAAGAGCATGTCGCCCAGATCGAAGCCGGCGTTGGCGAATATCTCCTGCGCGTAGTTGAAGATTACGTTGGTGCCGCACCACTGCTGGAACACGGCGGCGATTACGCCCAGCAGAAGCACAGGGCGCATCCCGCGGCTGAAAAGCGTCTTCAGGCCGCCCGACTCGCCGGCGGGAGCGGCAGTAGCCTCGATGGTGGCGAGCTCGGTGGCGGCATATGCGGCGCCGCCTACATTCTTCAGTACGGCGTGAGCTTCGCCGTGGCGACCCTTCATGGCCAGCCAGCGCGGACTCTCGGGGATGAAGAATACCATTATCATGAATGCCGCGGCAGGTATGACCTCGCCCCAGAACATCCAGCGCCATCCCATGGCGACATTCCACGAATCGGCGGGAGGTGCTGTCAGACCGGCGGGGATGGGGTCGGCAATCAGAAGATTGGCTATCTGCGCGGCGAGAATGCCGAGCACTATCGTAAGCTGGTTGAGCGACACGAGACGTCCGCGTATGGCCGAGGGCGACACTTCGGCGATATACATCGGCGAGAGTCCGGAAGCGATGCCGATGGCCACGCCTCCGATGAGGCGCGCTACAAGAAATGGCGTGAAGGTGTCGACGGCACCTGTGGCGTAGGCCGACACAAGAAACAGTATCGCGGCCATAATGAGCATCGGCTTGCGGCCGGCGCGGTCGGCGAGCCATCCGGCCGTCATGGCGCCTACAAGGCATCCGGCTATGGCGATACTCATGGCCAACCCCTGGAGCGAGGGGGAGGTCTCGATGCCGAAAAACACTTCGTAGAAGGGTTTGGCCCCACCGATTACCACCCAGTCGTAGCCGAACAGGAGGCCGCCCATGGCCGAGACGGAGCAGATGAAATAGACAAATTTACTGTTGAGATTTTTCATGGCATGAAATAGGTTAAATACCTGATGGTTTTCTTTTCACCGCAAAGTTACGGCGCTTTTCCACTAAGGGAAATGTATTATTCGACGAAATAGATGGACGATTTTATTATTTTATCCGTAACTTAGCACTGTAAACGCCACATCTTTGTTTTGCTCATGAAACTGAAGGACGGATTCGTGGGCGAGCGTACGCTCGTTCTCCCCAAGATTATTATCGATCAGGCGGTCGACGACCCGCTGCTGGCCGCGCTATACATTACCGATATAGGGTATTACCCGCGTGCGTCGCACCATTTCCGCGAACGGATGGAGCCTATCGGGCAATATGTGTTCATCTATTGTGTGGAGGGGCACGGGCGCATGGCGCTTCGTGGACGTACGTATGAAGTAGGCTCGAACAGCTATTTCATCCTACCGCCCGGCGAACCCCACTCCTATGCCGCTGCCGACTCCGATCCCTGGACAATTTACTGGATTCATTTCAGCGGATCGCTTGCGCCGCTTTATGCCGAGGGTGCGTCTACGCCGCGCGAAGTGGATCTCAATGCCGACTCGCGCATCCATACTCGCATCAATCTCTTTGAGGAGATTTTCAATACGCTCTCGGCCGGTTTTTCCATCGAAAACCTCGGGTTCGCCACGTCGCTGCTCCACCACTATCTGGGGTCGCTGCGGTTTATAAGTCAGTATCGCCGTGCGATTCGTCCGGCTCCGGTTTCGGCAGTCGACCCGGTCGATGCTGCACTTCATTTCATGACCGAAAATATTGAGCGGACGCTCACACTCGGTTCGGTTGCGAACTACGCCGGAATTTCTCCGTCGTATCTTGCGGCGGCTTTCCGCCGGCGCACCGGCCACGCCCCGATGGCATATTTCAATATGCTGAAAGTAACTGAGGCATGCCGCCTGCTGGATGAGACATCGATGCGCGTCAACCAGATATGTCATAAAGTGGGCATCTCCGACCCGTATTACCTCTCTCGTCTGTTCACGCGTATAATGGGAATGTCTCCTCAGGCTTACCGCAACCGCGTGAGGACGTGATTTCTGTTTGTCGGTTTTCAGTCGTACTGCTTCCGGTGACGCCCTCCCGCACCCGAACGAAAAATATATGACTATTTACTGAACTCCTCACCTTCGCAGATCCGGCACTACGACATCGCCTCTCCGAGGCTTAGATGCTGAGGACCCTCTCTACTCCAGGCTCGGCCTACGGCTTTCACCTGGGGTTGCAGACAATCTCGGCCCTCCGGGCCTCAGAGTATAAAATTGATTAGTGGGGATGGGAAAATGTAGATAGTCATTAAAAAATATTCCAAAACTCTTTGTCGTTTCAAAAAAACTCTCTAACTTTGCATCGCAAAAGCGAAAAGGCGTCGCAAAGACAGAATTCGCTGAAGCGTCAACGATGACTCCGTAGCTCAGTTGGTAGAGCAACTGACTCTTAATCAGTGGGTCGAGAGTTCGAGCCTCTCCGGGGTCACAACATTTGGAACTCAACTACTTGCAAATCGAGTGGTTGAGTTTTTCGTTATAGGTATTTTGTCCACATATTGGCCACCGGGCTGAAATCACATAGAGACTTCAAGATTAAGCGGACGGTGAGAGAGACCTTATATCGGCGACAATTTTTTACCCATAGAATCATAATATAACCGTCATATAAAGGCGAGGCCTCCACGGATTGCGGAAGCCTCGCCTTGCCAGTTCGGGGAGATTGTTGAGATCAGTCTCATAAGAGACGCCGGGAAAGATGCATTGCTCTCTGATCCACGGTGGTGCGAGGGAGAAAAAATATTTTATTTGATGTTTCCACCATCTTTTAATGCCGGGCCAAGCCAACATATTACGCAAATCAGTGCTATTATCCACATAACAATTAGGTTATTTTGTCAAGTCTTGTGTTTCTGGCGTCTGGTTCACCTTTATCGTCCGGGAAACTTGGCCGGGTGATTACTCTACTGTAATATCCTGCATTACAGATGCATTAAATGTCGTCCCTTCTTCAATCTTAGGCATACTGCCTTTCATGCAACCACTTATAAGACCAAGAGGGAATAATAATACTGATAGCACGATAACGCCACCTAATTTACTCCCTCCGTTTTTGCAACTGCTTAAGCGAAGTGAAACACGTTTGTTGTCGATTGTTTTAGTAGCGGCATGAGTAAGGCATATTTTGCCAGCTTTGCCCCATGAACCATTGGGGTCAGCGGAGAACTCTATGCAAGCGGGCGTTCCAGCCTTAATTAGTACTCTTGTTCCATCTGCGGAATATACATCTGTATCAACAATAGAGTTGATAGAGCCTGTATCTGCCGTGTTATCCGCTTTGAAATTTTCGTTGACACGGAGAATCAATTGGGTGCCGTTCTCCAAGACGTTGCTTCTGTTGCCTGGTGTTTGTGCTATTGCCTCAAAGGGAGCGCAGAACATGAGTAGCACAATAAGCATACACGAAACAATGCTTTTCCATAGCTCAATTTCTTTTTTCATCGGTTTGTGATATTATTTGTTTTGTGCAATATTGCCATTATGTCTGTTTGACTTAGTTATGCACTATTGCTTACAAAACAAAAGCGCAGACTTTCGTCATACGCAGTCTTGGCTCACCACAAGCCATAATAATCCTACGAGAAAGTCCGCGCCGTATGGCACGCACTCACGGATTACTATTTTAGCTCGGTCATGTGTCGAGGTGGTGATTCAGACTGCGATTGAGCTAATATGTAAGGTCGCAATACTCCACAAGAAATACTGCGCCGCAAATTTACAAAGATTTTCTAACTTGGCAATGGTGCAATTGTCTTTGTGTTCTATTGATAGGCTTTTATTTGGCATTGATCTCGACATTTATATACTCTCTTGTGCAACGAGAATTGTCGGTGCAGTGGAAAACCGGAATGATGGGCGTCGGATGGGCCGGGGTTTTTCGAAGAACACGATTGGTTAAAAGGGAAAGGTATGAGCGGAAATAATGTACCACTTCTCAGGTGGTATATTTGTGTGCGAGTGGTATGTTCAGACTTCCTATTCATATGATGGTTTAAAAATATTATGTAAAAGGTTGTATCGATACAACCTTTTTTCTGAGATTTATTATTAACTTTGCACGGGTATAACGCAAATTTTGTATGAAGTATCTCAATATCAAAAAGGCGCTTGCCGCTTGGCAGAACATACAGCCGCTCTCTGAGAAAGACAGGGAGAGGCTTAGTCGTCGTTTTACTGTGGATTTCAATTACAACAGCAATCATATCGAGGGCAACACGCTGACTTATGGGCAGACAGAAATTCTGTTACTGTTCGGCAAGGTAATCGGCGAGGCCGATGTGCGCGACGTTGCGGAGATGACGGCAAGTAATGTCGGTCTGCGGATTATGACAGAGCAAGCCGCCGTTAAGGATATACCGTTGACGCAGAATTTTATACGGACTTTGCATAAGACCCTCTTACGCGATGATTACATAGTCTATCGTAATTTGCCGGGTGGCGTACAGACAAGCTATATAATCCACGCAGGGCAATATAAAACAAGGCCCAATAGCGTAATCACAAGATACGGTGACCGATTTGAGTATGCCTCGCCGGAGGAAACTCCCGGACTTATGGCTGACTTGGTGGACTGGTACAATACCGCTGAACAGGAAGGCAAATTATCTCCGGTTGAGTTAGCCGCGTTGTTCCACTACCGCTATATCCGCATACATCCTTTTGAAGACGGCAACGGACGTATTGCCCGACTGATGGTGAACTATATTCTCACTCGCCACAATTATCCGATGATTGTAGTCCGCAGCCGCAGGAAAAGCGAATATCTCGAAGCACTCCGTCAGGCAGATCTCGAAGTAGGTCCTGTGCCGACCGACGGAGCTCACGCGGACATCAAGGATATACGCCCATTTCTAAAGTATTTCAACAATCTGGTAGCGACAGAGGTATATAATGATGTATTGTTTGTCAGCGAGAAAAATGAAAATGTATGGTGGTATGACGGAGAACGGATTGCTTTCCGTACATCCAATTATACTAAAATTCTGAACGCTATGCGTACCCAACCGACGCTGACACTCGCAGACATGAAAGAAGAAACCGGCATCAGCATTACAGCCATCCAAAAACTGCTTGACCAGCTTATTTCAAAAAAGTATGTGGAACGCGGCGAGAAAGAAGGAAGCTGGAGAGTGTTCCTGACGCAATAATAGACCACTTTATGGGAGGGATTTTCAATCAAAGGGGACAATAGACCATCCGGACCATTTCAGCGGATGAAGTTTGTGGGCTGCCAGGGGAATTCGCGGTCGGGAGCGGAGGTAGTCGCTACGCCGTGGAATTTCTTGAGTATCCAGGCCATGTTGCGGGCCATGGTGCGCATTGTCTGCATGCCTTCCAGATCGCGGCTTACTTCGCCTTTTTCGCGGCCGTAGGCTATGTTCCAGTATTGCGAGGTTACGATGGGCATGTTGCACATCTCGAACATAGAGTTCATAGTCTGCAATGCCGATGTGGCGCCTCCACGGCGGCAGATGCAGACGTTTGCCACGGGTTTGTAGTGGAACGCCGTGCCGTTGCTGTAGAGCATGCGCTGGATAAGGCAGAGGACGGAGCCATTGGGTTGCCCGTAGTATACGGGCGTTCCGAATATGAAGCCGTCGGCTTCGGAGGCGATGGCCGAGATGCGGTTGGCGATGTCGTCGGAGAATACGCAGCGTTGCTCTTCTGGATGGTTCTTACACCACTGGCATGCGATGCAGCCGCGTATGGGCTTCGTGCCGATTTCTATAGTTTCGGTAGCTATCCCTTCCTGCTCCAGAATTCGGGCCGCTTCCGTGAGTGCAGTGAATGTGTTGCCGCCTATACGCGGGCTTGCGCTTACCAATAATACTTTCATGGTTTGAATTCAGGGGACAGGCTGCCGGCCGATACCGTTATATGAGGAGGCCGACAGCCTGAAAGATTGTTCGATTCTGCAAAAATACGGAAAATTTGGAAATAAGAGGGCTTTTGAAGCCCCGCTTGGCGGGTGGGCTTATGCCTGAGGGCGGGAAGAGGTAGAGGTTGTGGTAGATGCCGTGGGCGCGGGGTGTTCGTAGGAGGTGGCATCAGCACGGAAAACAAACGATTTGCGTTTCACGATGGCCAGCACGAGTACCGCTACACATAGGAATCCGTTGAATATGAAGGAGAAGTTCGGGTCCGACTGGGCGTCGAATAGCCGCTTCATGGCGCTGACAATGAAGGGTACGCAGGAGATGCCTATGTAGTTGCATGTGAGCAGATAGGCGAAGTATTCGGTCGACTTGGCCGCTGTGGGGGCAATGTAGGATGTCTTGTCGTAGATAATCGGCTGGATTACGCCGTAACCGAGGCCCATTATGAAGACGCCGGCGATGTAGCATGCCGTGTGGTGGAACAGCCCGGTGATGAACAGCCCGAGAATGCATAGCACTATAGCGGCCTGAACAGTGGAGCTGTTGAATACCGATATGATTCGTGTAAGGAAGAAGCCCGCCACGGTGGCCGCAGCGAAAAACATTGCCGTGGCTACACCGACATCGCCGGTGGATAGGCCGTAGTGCTCCATATCGAAGGGAAGGTAGTAGGAAACGACCTCGGTGGCATAGGTCATGATGAAATATAGTGCCATCACTCCGAAGAGCAGCACAAGAGCCCGGCGCCCCTGAAAGTGGAAGTTAGGGCTTGCTGGTTTGTGGGTTGCTATGGTCTTCTTGATATCGGCGTCGGAGGGACGCGCCGGTTCCGCTTTAGGCTCGTAGGGAGGTCCGGGGCGCACCGCTTTGTGGGAGTCGATATAGGTGTCGGTCATAAACGGGATGAGCAGCATCGGTATGATGGGAATCATATAGACGACAAAGGCCAGATGCCAGTTGATGGAGGCCATCCAGCCGACGAAGAGCGTAGCGAAAATCACGGAGAAGTTGGAAAGGCTCGATTTCATGCCGAGTTGCTTTGTACGCGCCTTCCCTACGAAATGCTGCGAGATCAGGCTGGCGGCGAGCGGTATGACCAGTCCGCAACCCACTCCGAGCAGACAGCTCAGCAGAATGAGCTGTATCATCGAAGTGGCGAAGAAATAGAGTACGCCGGTAAGGGTGTATATGCCCAGCCCCGTGGCGAGTATCGCCATCTGGTTTTTGGGTGTGCAGATTTTGCCCGAGCAGAGAATAAATGGAATCGTCACCAGATTGGGAAGCACCGTAAGGAGTTGAATCTCAAGCTCGGTGACGTTTTTAAAAATCTGGTCGAGTTTGCCCATGATGGGAGATATGGCCAGTCCCGGAAGATTTACCACGAGCGATATCGAAAGTATCGCAATCAGTGAGATGTATGGAATTTTACCATAGCCGGTTTCTATGTATTTCATGACATATACATATAATTGGTGAAGTGGGGGAGTGTGTCGGTAAGAGACAATAATGCGCTGAATACGGGTAAATCAAGGGAATCACACTCTAATAAACGCGGGCATGATTGAAAAGGTTTTGACCCCGGGATAAAATGTTGCCATAGTGGAAACAAAACCATTGGCCGGATGTTTATAAATTATCGATAAAGAGCTAAATCGTGTATTTTTTCGGAATCAAAAACGTGAATTCAACTATTCTGGTAAATTAAAGAAACATCAACATGAACTTCTCAAGAATAACAGCGGCTTTATGGCTGTGGGCGCTCTGCACGCTTGCCGCGTCGGGAGGCGATTCCATTCCCGACGCCGATAATCCGATAAAATTCGCCCGTGCCACCGATGCTGACCGCGCGGTGTTGAAAGCAGCCCGGGTGGAGGAACCCGGCAAGGCTCCCGCACCGGCTTTTGTAGTCAAGACTGCCAACAGCGATTTTGTGATGACTATAGGCGGTGAGATAAATCCCATACTCGGCTGGGACATCGGCAATAATCTCTACAAGCAGTCGGGTGCCGGCATCAGTTTCGTGACGGCAGATATCCCGGTACCGGCCTCGGAGGGCCATAAGGGCGATTATTACATCAATCCGATCAATGGTTTTCTGGACCTGCAGGTTGTGGGCTTCGCCGGTACGCCCAATCAGATTACCGGCTATGTCAAGGCGGGGACCAACGGTATCGACTCGGATATAATGCTCCAGCGTGCCTATGTGTCCTGGCGCGGGTTTACCGCCGGCATGAAGCTTACGCTATTTCAGGATGCCTACGCCTGCCAGCCTCCCACCATCGACCCGGAGGGCCCGTCGGGATGCGTGTCGACAGTGGCTTATGAAATAGGGTACACATCTCGGTCATACAATGGTTTCCGATTCGCCGTGGCCGCCGACATGCCCTCCTATTATACTTCCAAAGGCTACTACAGAGGGAAGGATTATCCCTCGTTCGACGGCCATCAGGTGCTGAACGCCGACGCCGAGGAGATGGTGCCCGATTTCCCGGCATGGATAGAATATTCATGGTCGGAGTGGAACCGCGTGCGTGTGTCGGGCATACTGCGTCATTATTCCTATCGCGATCTTGTGGCCGACAAGCGGCGCGGAGTGATGGGATGGGGTGTAATGCTGTCGGGCAATCTGCAGCCTGCACGGCCGGTTACGTTCTACTATCAGTTTGCCTACGGCAAAGGGATAGGCGCCTACCTTCAGGATATCGCCGGCAAACCTATTTCATTCGTTCCCGACAATGAGTGCCCCGGCAAGATGAAGGCTTCGCCCATGATGGGCGCCAATATCGGTGTGAGCATCAATCCGTCGGCCAAATGGCAGATAAATGCAATGTTCTCCGAATCGCGCATCTGGGATGTGGAGGACTATTGCAATGCGCTCCCCGAGAGCCAGAACTACAAATATGCGCTCTATGGGGCGGTAAACTGTTTCTACAACATTACTTCCTATCTCCAGGCAGGAATCGAATACCTTTACGGCCGACGCACCACCTGGAACCACGGGAGCGCTTCCGACAGCCGAATCCAGACTCAGCTGGCATTCACATTCTGAACCGGAAGCGGCCTATCCTCCAGCCTTTATCTTAGTTATTTCAATTTCAACTTATTAAAACCATAATATTATGAGAGGCATAAAATCCGGCTACGGCAATAATACGTTGCCACTATGGGCCGTTTTCAATCTCTACGTGATTTTTATAATCACGTCGCTCCCCGGGCTCGCCATATCGCCGATTATGGGCGACCTGCAGAAGATCTTCCCGGGCACAAGCCAGCTCGAAACACAGTTTCTTACGCTCGGCCCCAATATCGCGGCTATCCCCTTTGTGTTTATCGGAGGCTGGATCGGCACGAAGTTCAACAACATGAAGCTCCTAAACTGGTCGTGTCTGCTTTATGGCATAGGCGGTGCATTGTTTTTTGTGGCGCCCAACATGATTACCCTCATTTTGCTCAGTTTCCTCATCGGAATTACAGCGGGTATCGTGTCGCCGCTTTCCACCGCCTTTATCGCCGACCTTTTCGGAGGCTCGAAGCGTACCGAGCAGTACGGCTACACTTCGGCCGTGCTCAATGGGGTGCTGATGATTTCCGTAATCGCCACCGGCTATCTTGCCAAAATCTGGTGGCGCCTGCCCTTCATAATCTATCTTCTTCCGTTCGTTCCGCTGTTTTTTGCCGCGAAGTTCAAGAAGTATATCAAGGAGCCGCAGGATATCCGAAAGAGCGACGCCAGCAAGGTCGGCGTGCCCAAGGTGCACTATAAATTCTCCGAGCAGGTGAATATGCCGATGCTAATCCGGTATTGCGTCTATTATTTCGTGATTACTCTGGTAATAGCGGCCATAAGTCTTTACATCCCCTTCCGTTATACCAATTCGTCGACCGCCGGCAATCTCACCTCGATTCTGTTCCTGGGCATCATGGCGTCGGGCTTCTCGCTCAACTGGTGTCTGCGCATTCTAAAGAACAGAGTGGCCATCGTGGTTATGGCGCTTATCGCTTTGGGCTTCGTGCTTATGGTCGTCTCCGACGCGGCCGTGATTGTGGGCATAGGCATTCTTATCTCCGCCTACTTCTATGGCATAGCTCAGCCGTACTACTACGATCGCCTTTCCGTAGCGTCTACGCGTGTGGCTCTTACCCTCACGCTGGCATGGTTCGCTTCGATGGACTCTATCGGCAATGTGGTGGCCCCGTTTATCATCGACGGTATAGCCAAGGTGGCCGGAACATCGACTTCGGCCCATCCGCTGGTGGCCTTCAAGGTTTGCATGTGGATTGCCTTCGTATCGCTTGCTGTAGTGGTTGTGCGTAAGCTTATCGTAAGCGCACGCCGCAACTCCGCCAGCCACGCTCCCGTTGCGGTTGCCGTGCAGCACGGAGACGAGGGCCCGACGGCAACCACCGCTCAGTCGGCCAACCCGATACCGGCCGACGTGCCTATCAAGAAGGTCAGCACCGACGAGATGGTCGGCATAGCGGCCAAAAACGCTGTGAACGCCGCCAAGGCTGCCGACCAGGCAGCGGAAGTAGCCGCTCAGGCAGCCCAGACGGCATCGGCCGACGCCATACATGCCGCCGAAGCGGCCCGCAAGGCCGCCCAGGCGCTCGACGCTACCCTGCAGGCGGAGGTGCATCCCGCATCGGCAACTGAAGCGGCTCCCGACAGCCAGGCCGATTCCGCCTCATCCACCAAATAATCTCCCTACTACATAAAATCCATATCAGGATTTCCCTTTAACAATCTACCACTATGTATCAACCCAATTTCAAGAACACCGCACCACGCGAGTTCGTGCTCAACGAGTATACCCGCGGCTTCGCCCAGTGTATCGACAACAACTGGAATTATGCCGTCTACGCCCAGGATCCGTCGGTCAGCATCTATCAGAATGAATACAATGCCGGCTACGTGCAGGGCAAGGTTCAGACCAACCGCGTAATCAAAGCCACCCGCAATAATACGTGGCGGTGGTATGTGCTCGACGAAGGTCCGGGAGCCGATTCGGTCACTCCTCCCGAAGGAGCCGTGGAGGCCGCCGTGAAGACCTTGGTCGACAACTACAACTATCTGACCGACTGGGCGGAAAAGAACAGCGGCGACGAAAAGGTGCAGGGTATAATCCGCCTGATGTACCGAATGCTCGGAATCTATCACGGCGCAGCCGACAAGGAGCCCCTGAAGGCTGTGACTTTCGACGACCTCAAGCTCGCCAACATGGATGCCGAGGATTCAACAATGCATTCGGCCGACGAGCCGCTCACATTTATCGACATTTATTTCCTCAACGGCCAGATGGACCTCTGGGACGCCGCTTCGAAGGAAATCGGGGTGGCCTTCAACAAGGTCGCGAAAGACGACGAGGCCAAGAAACTCGACCAACTCAACGGCCCAGCCGACCGGCTGAAGCCCGGCCGCTGCTCCGGCTTCGTAAAGAAGATGGACAACGGAGAAATTTACTGGGCCCACACAAGCTGGTGCTGCCTGTTTGCCCAGACGTGTGCCATAACCTATGTGATAGGATCTGATTTCCTCACGCAGAACGCTTTCTGCCCCGGCCAGTTCGGCTCGAATACAGACTTCGGTTTCAATGGCCACGGCATCGGCTTCAACGAGACTACCGAAACGTATTTCTACAACGAATCGAAGACGCTCGGTGTATGGCTCACATGGCGCGCGGCGGCAGCCGAGAATTTCGCGCGCTCCATCGATGAATTCTATGACTACTGTCGGCTCGACAATACGGGCACCTATCTGAACGCGTATATGCTCGTGGATGCTTATCGCGGAGAGTTCGGCATGATCGACATGAGCTATGCCCGCTTCGCGCTCTTCAAGAGCGACGGCGAGAAGCTTACGGTGGTCGATTCCACCGGCTACGAGCCGAATTTCCTCGACTGGGACCACCATATGGTCACGGAGCGCCACGTGCTCGGCTGCAACATCCCGAGCTACAAGCGTATATGGCGTGAGCTCCAGACCATCGACGGCGCTCCCAAACGCCGCTATCAGCTGTGGCGCAATATAGCCAACGTACACGACATCGACAGCGCCAAGGCCCTGATAACTTACAACGAAAGCCTCGAGCCGATTTCTATAGCCGGCCGCTGGGACAAGAATATGGGTACGTCGGAATTCCTGCGCTATCAGCCTCACGGCTCAATCGACGCCAAGGTATTCGGCTCCGAGGAAATCAAAGCCGTGCTTTCGTCGCTCAGCATGAAGCCCTCGATTGATGGCGCCAAGACCTCATTCTGGATGAAGTTCGGCAGCCCGTATATCGACGGTACGCCTTTCGTGTGGAGCGCGAGCCGCTGGGCCCGCTTCAAGCTTCCCGAGGAGGTCGATTGTATTCCCGACGCAATCGATGGCGCCTGGAACAAGGTGAAAATGTTTATGGAATAACCCGCTTTAAAATCAATTGAATACTATGGCTACATATAAACCCGCCTTCAGGAATACGGAACCCACGCAGTTCGTTCTCGACGAATATACGTGTGGCTTCGCCCAGTGTGTCGACAACAACTGGAATTATGCCATTTATGCCCAGAATCCCGACGTGAGCATCTATCAGAACGAATACAACGCCGGCTACGTGCAGGGGAAGGTGCAGACCGGTGCAACCATACTTGCCACCCGCAACAACTCCTGGCGTAACTTCCTTATCGGGGCGACGCCACAGAATGCGCTCTCCATCGAGGTGAAGCCCGAATATCTCACGGTGTCGGCAAAGGTGCTGGTCGAGAACTACAATTATCTTTACCAATGGGTTTCGGCCCGAAGTTCCGACGATAAGGTGCAGAAGATAATACGCCTGATGTTCCGTCAACTCGGCATCTACGACGGCGCCGCCGGCAACGCTCCGCGAACCGGCGTGGAACTCGCCGACCTCCAGCTTTCCTCCATGACCCCCGCGCAGGCTGCGCTCGGCTATGGCGATACGCCGCTTACTTTTCTCGATGTGGTGTTCATCAACTCCCAATACGATCTTTTCGATTGCCTGGGCGACCAGCTCGGACTCGTGATGGGATACGGAACCGCACACAAGACCTCTTCGAAAGACCGCCCGGACCACTGCACGGCCTTCACCAAAATGATGCCCGACGGCGAGGTGTTCTGGACCCACAATTCCTGGTGCTGCTTCTGGGCGCAGTCGTGTGCCGTTACGTACTGCATCGGTGAGGATTTCGTGACGCAGAACGCCAACTGCCCGGGCCAGTTCGGCTCCAACACCGACTTCGGATTCAACGGCAACGGCATCGGCTTCAATGAGACAACGCATGTCGACCTTTACGACAAGACGCGTGTGGCCGGCATATGGCTGACCTATCGCTCGGCCGCCGCAGAGCAGTTCGCCCGCAATATCACGGAGTTCTACGAATACTGTTCGCTCGATAATACGGGAACCTACCTCAACGGCTACCACATCGTCGATGCCAATACGGGCGAAATCGGTCTGCTCGACATGAGCTACAACCGGTTCGTCCTCTTCCGCTGCGACGGCAAGGAGGTGAAACTCACCGACTCCACTGGCTACGTGCCGAACCATCTTGACTACGACCATCACCTTATCTCGCCCAGCCATATTTTCGGTGTCAATCAACCCGTGTCCTGGTGGGTGGGCTATGAGCTCGAGAGCATGAATCTCCGCCCGATGCGCCGCAACCAACTGTGGACGCGTCTCGACACCGTCAGCGACATCGAGACTGCCAAAGACCTGATTACCTATACCGAAGACCGAGAGCCGCTCTCGATCTACGGGCGCTGGGATCTGGGCTACGGCACGACCGAGATGCCGCGCGTGCGTCCCGACGGCTCGGTCGACGCCAAGGCTTTCTCGCGCAACCTGATAAAGGAGACGCTTGCCGGCCTCACCCGCAAGCCTTCGATCAACGGCACGCGCACATCCTTCTGGATGAAATTCGGCACGGCCCATGTGAATCAGCTCCCGTTTATCTGGAGCCAGAGCCAGTTTGCCGACATGAAGCAGCCTGAGTCTGTGGACTGCGTGCCCGATGCTCTCGACGGCCGCTGGAACCGCGTAAAGATGTTCATGGAATAATTCTTCCCTCCGACGGGACGTCCGGCTTCTGGTCGGGCTACGTACAGGCGGTGTGTCAGAATGTCGAGTTCTGACACACCGCCCTATTATTTACCCGGATGGCCGAGGTGTTGCCGGTCAATCCGCCGCAGCTTAGGGGTGAAAGGCCGCTGGCACGTATGTCTTTTCAGAAAACCTGCGGTGCCTCTAAAGAAAATTAAAAATCGTGGCAAATATTTGTAAAATCAGTGCAAATGGGCTAAATTCGTTGTTGAATATCAGCCACGAGGCTAATATTGATAAGTACCAATGGAAAACTGCTGCAAAGCTATGTTGTGGGACAATTTCGGCCTGCTTCGGCTTTGGTGCGGACGAGTCCGCACACATTTTCCACCGGGTCTGCGCCCGGCTTTAAACCTTGACAATTCTAACAACTTCCAAACCTATCTCAATGAGCTATCTTAAATTTGATAAGCACCTGCTGATCAATCTCGACCAGAGTCTTCCGAAGGAGATGCTGCGTACAAACCAGGCCGGCGCTTATCACTGCACCTCGATTGTGGGGTGCAACACGCGCAAGCAGCACGGACTGCTTGTGGTGCCCATCGGCGATGAGGAGTACAAGCCCCACGTATTGCTGTCGACTCTCGACGAGACGGTGATACAGCATGGCGCTGCCTTCAATCTGGGGCTCCACCGCTATCAGGGTGGGGTCTACAGTCCCAACGGCCACAAGTATATCCGCGAGTTCGACTGCGAGAGCGTGCCGCGCGTTACGTATCGCGTGGGCGGTGTGATTCTTACCAAAGAGAAAATCTTCATCTCTAAGGAAAACCGCATCCTTATCCGCTACACCCTTGTCGAGGCCCACTCGCCCACGACTCTGCAGTTCCGCCCCTTCCTGGCGTTCCGCGAGGTCAACTCGCTCTGTATAGCCAACGACCGCATCAACACGGAGATGACACCGGTGCCCAACGGTATGGCCTGCTGCCTTTACGAGGGGTATCCGACGCTCTACATGCAGCTCACGCGCAAGCCCGAATGGGTAAGCCAGCCCGACTGGTACCGCAACGTGGAGTATGTGAAGGATCTTGAGCGCGGGGTGCCCTACTGCGAGGACCTCTGGGTGCCCGGCTATTTCCAGGTGAACATCAAGAAAGGCGAGTCAATTATCTTCTCTGCCGGCCTGAGCGAGGTCAGCACGCGCTCGCTCCATAAGATGTATGAAAACGAAATAGCCTCGCGCACGGCGCGCACCAGCTTCTTCAACTGCCTGAAGAACTCGGCCAAGCAGCTCTATCTGAAGCGCGGCGACCACGAATATATGCTCTCTGGCTATCCCTGGGGCACTATCCTGGCCCGCAACACATTCATGTCGCTTCCGGGCAACACCATAGCCATCGACCACCGCGACGATTTCGAGGAAATCATGGGCACCGCCGTGATGGCGCTCGACCGCTTCATGGCCGACGGCCATATATCGCGCACAATCCATGGCATCGACCTTCCCGACATCCCCTGGTGGGCCATATGGGCCATCCAGCAATATGCCAAAAACTACGGCCGCGAGGCTGCCGCCGGGCGCTACAGCCAGATTGTGACCGACCTTATCGACTTCACGCTTGCCGGGCGCCATCCGCGCCTGCAACTGCAGGAGAGCGGAATGCTCTCCACCGACGGCACCATGCAGCCGGCTTCGTGGATGAACTCCACGTGGGACGGCCGCCCGGTAGTGCCGCGCACCGGGCTGCTCGTTGAGCTAAATGCGCTCTGGTACAATGCTCTGCTCTTCGCCGCCGACCTTCTGGAGGGGAATCCCGACCTGGCGGAGCGCCGAGAGGCCTACATCGCCACGGCCGAGAAGATGAAGCAGCCTTTCATCGACACCTTCCTCAACGACTACGGCTACCTCTACGACTATGTGAACGGTTCTTACGCCGACCCCTCGGTGCGTCCGAGCATGGCAATCGCCATCGGCCTTGACTACTCGCCGCTCGACCGCCGCCAGCGCAAGGGTGTGCTCGACGTGGTGACGCGCGAACTGCTTACTCCCAAGGGGCTGCGCACGCTCTCGCCCAAGAGCTACGGCTACCGTCCATTCTATCTCGGTTCGCCTTACGACCGCGAGATGGCCATGCACAACGGCCCCTCGCGTCCGTGGCTCATGGGCTTCTACGCCGACGCCTACCTCAAGGTGTTCGGACGCAGCGGCGTGAGCTACATCGACCGCATGCTCATAGGCTTCGAGGAGGAGATGAGCCAGGGATGCATAGGCTCGCTGAGCCAGCTCTACGACGGCAACCCGCCATTCTCCGGCCGCGGAGCCATATCCCACGGCACCAACATCGCCGAGGTACTGCGCACTCTGCGCACACTCCGCCGTTTCGACCACGATTAATCCCACTCTAACCAACCATAAACCAACAAGATGAAAGCTTTAATGTTCGGGTGGGAGTTTCCACCTCATATCCTCGGCGGATTAGGCACTGCCAGCTACGGCCTCACCAAGGGCATGTGGGAGTGCGGCGACATGGACATCACTTTCGTAATCCCCAAGCCATGGGGCGACGAAGACCGTGAATTCGCCCATATAATCGGCTGCTCGCAGGTGCCCGTGGCCTGGCGCGACGTGAACCGCGACTACGTGGAGAGCCGCATCGGAAAGCTCATGGATCCCGACCTCTATTTCCGCCTGCGCGACAATATCTACGCCGACTTCAACTACATGCGCACCAACGACCTGGGCTGCATCGAGTTCTCGGGCCGCTATCCCGACAACCTGCTTGAGGAGATCAACAACTACTCGATTGTGGCAGGTGTGATCGCCCGCACCGTCGACTGCGACATAATCCATTCCCACGACTGGCTCACCTATCCCGCAGGCATCCATGCCAAGCAGGTGACGGGCAAGCCGCTGGTAATCCATGTGCACGCCACCGACTACGACCGCTCGCGCGGCAACGTCAACCCCACAGTGTTCAACATCGAGCGCGACGGCATGCTCAACGCCGACCATATCATCACCGTATCAAACCTCACGCGTCAGACCGTAATCGAGAAATACGGCATCGACCCCGCCAAGGTGACCACCGTACACAACGCCGTGGTGCCCCTGAGCCAGGAACTGCTCGACGTGCAGGTTACCAAGCCGAAGGACAAGATCGTGACCTTCCTCGGCCGAATCACCATGCAGAAGGGTCCGGAATACTTTGTGGAGGCTGCCGCCAAGGTGCTCAAGCTCGACCACAACGTGCGTTTCGTGATGGCCGGCTCGGGCGACATGATGGACAAGATGATTTCCCTGGCCGCCGAGCGCGGTATCGCCGACCGCTTCCATTTCCCCGGATTCCAGAAGGGGAAGCAGGTCTACGAGATGCTCAAGGCCTCCGACGTCTACATAATGCCTTCGGTAAGCGAGCCATTCGGAATCTCGCCGCTCGAGGCTATGCAGATGGGCGTGCCTTCCATCATCTCAAAGCAGAGCGGCTGCGCCGAAATCCTCACCAACGTAATCAAGACCGACTACTGGGACATCGACGCCATGGCCGATGCCATCTACTCGATCATAACCTATCCGGCCATGTACAATCAGCTCCGCGAGGACGGCCTCGCCGAGGTTGCCCAGATTACCTGGGACAAGGCCGGACGCAAAGTAATCGACATATATCATAAAGTGCTCGGCTGGTAAATCCGGAGCATCATCGGCTCTCTCCGCTATATTTTCATCCCAACCGTAAAAATCATAAAAACGACAACCGATATGAAAGCAATCTGCTTCTATTTCCAGATTCACCAGCCGTTCCGCCTGAAACGTTACCGCTTCTTCGATATAGGCAACGACCATTATTACTACGATGACTTCGCCAACGACGACATCATAACCCGCATTGCCCACCGCAGCTACATCCCCGCCGCCCAGAGCCTTCTGCGCATGATCGAAGATACCAAAGGGGCTTTCCGCTGCGCAATCTCCATCACAGGCGTGGCTCTGGAGCAGTGCGAGCAGTATGTGCCCGAATTCGTCGACCTGCTCAAGAAGCTCGCCGACACCGGGCGCGTGGAGTTTCTCGCTGAGACCTACGACCATTCGCTCGCTTCGCTTGCCGATCCCGAGGAGTTCGCCATTCAGGTGAAGCTCCACTCGCAGAAGATCAAGGAACTTTTTGGCCAGACACCAAAGGTGTTCCGCAACGCCGAGCTGATTTATTGCGACGAGATGGCGCCGCAGATCTACGAAATGGGCTTCAAGGGGTGCATCACCGAGGGCGCCAAGCACATCCTCGGCTGGAAATCGCCCGACTACGTCTATTCCGCCGCCTCGCAGCCAAAGCTCAAGCTTCTTCTGAAAAACGACAAGCTCAGCGACGACATCACCCGCCGCTTCGCCGACACCAACTGGAGCGAATATCCTCTTACCGCCGACAAATATATCGGATGGATTGCCGACACCCCTCAGGAAGAGCAGATTTTCAATCTGTTCATGAATCTGGAGACGTTCGGCGAATTCCACCATGCCGATACCGGAATATTCCAGTTCCTTGAGGCCCTGCCGCGCTTCGCCGCCGACCGTGGAGTGCAGTTCATGACGCCGACCGAGGCTGTCAAGACGCTCAAGCCCGTCGATACGCTCTCGATTGTTCACCCCATCAGCTGGGCCGACGAAGCCCGCGATACCTCGGCATGGCTCGGCAACAAGCTACAGAACGAGGCATTCAGCAAACTCTACTCCGTGGCCGAGCGCGTGCGCCTCTCCGACAACCGTCAGCTCAAGCAGGACTGGGGTCGCCTCCAGGCTTCCGACCATCTTTTCTACATGTCGACCAAGCATTTCGCCGATGGAGCCAGCCACTCGATGTTCTCTCCCTACGAGACACCCTATCAGGCGTTCACCAACTATATGAATGTGCTTTCCGACTTCATCGTGCGCGTTGAGGAGCAGTACCCCATGAGCATCGAGAACGAGGAACTCAACTCGCTGCTTACCACCATCCGCAACCAGGCCCGAGAGATCGAGACCCTAAACAAGGAGGTTGAGACCCTGCGCCTCAACGAGGAGCACCTCAATGAGGAGCATCTGCTGCGTCAGCGCGCCGAGGCCAAGCCCGAACCCAAGGCCGAGAAGGCTCCGAAAGCGAAAGCCGAGAAGGCACCCAAAGCCACTATGAAGGCTGAGAAAGCCCCTAAAGCTGCCTCCAAAGCCGCCGCAGAGCCCAAGGCAAAGAAAACCACCAAGGCCGCAAAATAAGGCTCTAAAAGGCGGCAAAATAAGGTCGCAAAAAACCTCTTATATCAGCAGGCGGAGCACCCCCATCCGGGCGCCCCGCCTGCCGTTTAAACATTGCCCTATTGGGCATGCGCCCGGATGGTAGGAGGTGCGAATTATTTCGCACCTTACGCATTCGCGAAACGCTAAAGCCATAAAAGATAGTGTATTTGGGGGCCATGTGAGCAAAAGCCCGAACGCGTAAGGTGCGAAATAATTCGCACCTCCTAAGCTTCGCGCTGGGTTATGGCGATTTATTATATTTCGCGCTATTGGCCCCCTCCAAACGCTAAGACGGTGTGTCGAAATCCACGATTTCGACACACCGCCGGTTAGGGGAGTATCTTTGGGATGTATCGCCCCCGGGGCGGGGGCGCGGGTATCTGCTGGATTATCCGCAGGGGGAAATCAGATGCGAACCTTGGTTACGTTGCTGCCCTGACGGCGGATGTAGATGCCGTTGGAGGGATTAACCACGCGCTGGCCCTGCAGGTTGTAGAATTCCACGGGTGCATCGGCATCGTTCTCGTCCAGGTTGATGCCATCGATGCCGGTTACTACGTCGTTGCTGTCGAGGTAGATAAGCGAAGTTGTGCGGTCGGGGGCGATGGCGTGTACACCCCATGCTTTCACGTCGGAGGGCTTCACGTTGAGAGTAACCGAGGTGGAACGTATGGCCTGGTCGGTAGTCCCGGTGAGCAGGGCGCGTGGACCGGCTGTTACGTCGGAGCTTTCGCTCGTCACGGCGGGGACGGCATAAACCATTGAGCCGTCTTTGAGTTTCACGATGTAATTGTAGGAGTATTCGTCACCCAGACTTTCCCAGGAAAGTTGAACCTGGTTGTCGTTTAAGTCTGTCTTGGTGCAATCGAGTTTCTGATAAGGATTGCTCTTGAACGAAATCTCATCGGCACCGTCAGCGAAGTTCACGCGGGCAGGAGCTTTCTTGGCAGCAGCGGGGCTGGGAGCGATAGGCATCTGGTCGTAAACTGCGAAGCCGTCTTCGCCATAGCCCATCACAGCAAGCGAAACATTGCCGTTACGGTTGTAGTCGGCCAAACGGATTGTACCTCCGCCGCGCAACTGAATGAAATCGAAGTCGAAACTGGAGAAAGTGCCGTCGCCCTGATTCATCAGGACGCCTGTGGCTGCGCCGTCCTTACGGTCGCCATCCGAAGCTCCCTGATAGGCGATGTCAGCATAGCCGTCGCCGTTAAGGTCGCAGATGTCGAGGCCGCTGCAATGCAGACCGGGGAAATTGCTGTTGTCAACAGCTGTGAAGTTATTTCCGCCCTGGTTGAGAAGGATGTTGAAAGTATGGTCGGAAGTGGCTGTTTCGCCGGTAATGACGAGGTCGAGCAGCCCGTCGTTGTTCAGGTCGGCTGCAGCAATAGCGCCGAAGATTGTGGCGTACTGGCTGAGACCAGTCAGTTGCTGGCAGTTAAAAGAATACTGATGTTCAGACACTGTGGTGTTGAGGCAGAGCCATATCTGGCGTACGCCCTCGGATGTGCGACCGGTGATAACGAAGTCGGGGCGTCCGTCGTTGTTGAAATCGCCTACTGCCATTGTGCCGTCAGCCACCTCGGGAAGTGTAATATTGGCTCCGTAGAATGTGCCTCCCTCGTTTTTAAACAGAGTGGGATAGGCATTTCTTGTTACGTCGTCCTCTCCTTCTTTTGTGTCGTTACCGCGTTTGAATACCACTACCTCGGGGCGTCCGTTCATGTCGAAGTCGGCTGTTATCATCAGCCCCTGCACTCGCTGTTCGATATCTTTGTCATGCATGTGAAGCTCCTGAGAATAGAGGGCAGATGTGATGTCTTTTCTCACTTCGTATGAGCCTCCTTTGTTGTCAAGTATAAAAGTTCCGCCCCATGTCCAATCGGAGCCGTTATATTGCCAGGTGTGTTGTCCGAAATTGAGAAAATCAACCTTTCCGTTGCGGTTGTAGTCGATGGGAACGAGGATGCGGTTGTAGCCTTTTGAATCGTTGCCCCATGGGTCGGTAGGATGGGCGCAGGGAATGCTGCTCCGAGATGAAAGGGTGTTGCCGTCGTTGTTGTAGAGATTGATTTCCAAATTCCAGCTGTCGGCGGTATTGCGATGCTTGTGGATAAGATCGAGTTTGCCATTGTTGTTCACGTCAACAAATTCGAGATTGCCACGGAAGCCATTATAATGGAATGCGTCGTTTTTCACTTTGCGGAAGAGCGGAGCGACAACGGAGGGCGAGATTGTGCTTATGTAGCTGAAATTGTTGTCTATGATGGCATTTACCAACTGCTCACCATAGGTGGTACGGGTCTTAGTTGTATTTGAAACCGAGGAATTTCTATAAGTGTGAGATTCTGCGCCGACGAAGTCTGCAAGAACCAACCCTAACGGACCGGGGTTGTAATCTGCACGTTCGATATAGTCGATAAACTCCTTGTTGCAGCGCTCTGCGTTTTCTGCGTAGCCGTCGGCAGTGGAAATACTGGTGTTAGTGTATGCAGAAAGGAAGTTGATACCCCATGTCAGGTTTTTAATATTGGGTGTGAAGCATTTGGAACTGGTGTAGTCCACAAGGCCTTTCATTGCCGTTACTTTCTGATTGAGTGCGTTGCCGTTTGTGTGGGCAAGGTCTTGAACGCCAATCATGAATTCCTTGTAGTTGTTGTATTCCGTTGCTGTCTTGGAGTTCGGGAAGCTATATACGTTGCTGTTATTGTCATTCCAGTTGTGCAGAATTACGGAATTCATATCGTTTTTCCAATCGACTAAATCATATCGGGGCAGAAGGCAGATTTTGCCACGTAGATGACCGACCTGAAGATTTGGCTGAAAAGGAATCAGATAATTTTTGAAGCGCTCGTTGGAAACAAGTGCGTTAAGATAATCCGAGAGTTCTGCGGCGGTATAATCATCTGAAAGAACGCCCTTGCTACCCGGCAGCAGATGCATGATGAAGAACTCAGTCGGGTGCTGGTCAAGATAATCGCATAGTGTGTTGAAGGCATCGTTGAAGCTCTTGTTGGTCTCGTGAGGACCATGGTTACACCAAAGCTGGTTGTTGCGGATGGCCGGGCGTAAATCAAGGCCACGCACGCCTTTGGATATTTGATCAGCAAGAGTCAGTGTCTGTGTCTGGGAGTTGTAGGCATTGCTTGCCGTAATGAAGCCTTCTCCGGTCATGGTGTCGTGCGAACCCGGAATCGAGAGCGTGTATAAAAATGCTCCGTCGGGGAGTTCGGCCATCCAGTTGGCGTAGTCGCGGGCTATGCTGGCCTGCGAGCATACCAACGAGGCACACAGCACGGCCGCGGCCTTCATGAATTGTGTAGCATTTAAGGTCATAAAGATAAAGTACTGGTTAAAAGTTATTGTTGTTAGGTTTATTATTCTTTGGATAAATCGCGTTTTGGGTATGCAAATATAATTTTATGAAATATGCGAAACTGGGGCTAAAAACGTCAATAAAGGATAATTTTGGGGCGCGGATGCGCTTTTTAGCGCGTTTGAGGCAGCGCAGAAGCAATTTTTGCAAAAAAAAATGGGGCGAGTCATGGTAGCCTTTAAAGTCGTTAGGGGCGTTAAAGTCCTTAAAGACATTAAAGTCAGATCGGAATTGCCGCACGCTCTTTCTGGTTGGTGCCTGGATGTAGCAGAGGAATAAGCACGCAAAGGGGGTGTGTCGGGTTGAAGTGACCCCCGGACGCAAAAAGGCGGGGCGCCCGGGTGGGCGCTCCGCCTTTTGATGGAATTGTATGGAGGGGTTACTTCACTTCGGGAGTGCCGTCGCCGTAGCCCCAGGGCTCTTTGCTGAGGCGCACATAGTTGTTATAGCGCCACTGCGCGTTGCTCTTTGCTGCTGCGAAGAGTTCGGCAGCCTCTGCGGGATACTGCTTGGCTACGGAAGCGTAGCGCACTTCGCCTTTGAGGAAGTTCTCGAACTCGTTCCAGTCGGGCTCTTTGCTGTCGAGCGTGAAGGGGTTCTTGTTCTCGGCTTCGAGGGCGGGGTTGTAGCGCCAGAGGTGCCAGTAGCCGCAAGCCACGGCGCGGGCCTCTTCTTCCTGCGAGTGACCCATGCCAGCTTTGAGGCCGTGGTTGATACAGGGGGAGTAGGCGATGATGATCGAGGGACCGTCGTAGGCCTCAGCCTCGCGGATGGCCTTGAGGGTCTGGGCCTGGTCGGCACCCATAGCCACCTGGGCGGCGTATACGTAGCCGTAGGTGGTGGCGATGAGACCGAGGTCTTTTTTGCGCACGCGCTTGCCGGCTGCGGCGAATTTGGCGATAGCGCCGATCGGGGTGGCTTTCGACGCCTGGCCGCCGGTGTTGGAGTAAACCTCGGTGTCGAGCACGAGAATGTTGATGTTCTTGCCGGAGGCGAGTACGTGGTCGAGACCGCCGAAACCGATGTCGTAGGCGGCGCCGTCGCCGGCGATAATCCATTGCGAGCGCTTCACGATGAAGTTCTTCAGGGCCACGATGCCGTTGCATACGTCGCAGCTGCATGCCTCGCAGAGCGGAACGATGGTTTCGAATACCTCGCGGGTGGCTTCTGCGCTGTCGCGGTTGTCGAGCCATTTCTGAGCCTGCTCTTTGATTTCAGCGGAGCAGCAGTCGCAGGTGAGGGCCTGCTTCATGAGGCCTTCGAGGCGGAGTTGCATCTTCTCGTTGGCGATGGTCATGCCCAGACCGAACTCGGCGAAGTCCTCGAAGAGCGAGTTGGCCCATGCGGGGCCGTGACCGCGGAAGTTGGCGGTATAGGGGGTGGAGGGCACGGAGCCGGAGTAGATCGAGGAGCAGCCGGTGGCGTTGGCAACCATCTCGTGGTCGCCGAAGAGCTGGGATATGAGCTTCACGTAGGGAGTCTCGCCGCAACCCGAGCATGCGCCGGAGAATTCGAAGAGCGGAGTGGCGAACTGAGAGTTCTTCACGTTGGCCTTGATGTCGACGAGGTCCTGCTTGGAGGCTACGTCCTTGGTGCAGTAGTCCCACTGCTTCTGTTTGTCGAGCTGGGTCTCGAGGGGCTCCATCTGCAGAGCCTTCACGCCCTTCTTGCCGGGGCAGACGTCAACGCAGTTGCCGCATCCGAGACAGTCGAGCACGTCGACACTCTGAATGAAGCGCATGCCGGTGAATGTCTTGCCGATTGCGGGGATAGTGGCATCCTCGCCGAAGGGAGCGGCAGCCATCTCGGCCTGGTCGAGCACGAAGGGACGGATGGCGGCGTGGGGGCAGACGTAAGCGCACTTGTTGCACTGTATGCAGTTTTCCTCAAGCCATTCGGGCACGAAGGCTGCTACGCCGCGCTTCTCGTAGGCGGCGGTGCCGTTCTGCCATGTGCCGTCGGCGATGTCCTTGAAGTCGGAGACTTTCAGGAGGTCGCCGTCCTGGGCGTTGATGGGGCGCACGATGCGGTTGATGAATTCGGGATCATCGTTGGCCTCGCAGGCATCTACGGTGAGATTCTTCCATGAGGGGTCTACGTCGAGACGGTGGTACTCGCCGCCGCGGTCTACGGCCGCATAGTTCTTGTCGACAACGTCCTGGCCTTTCTTGCCGTAGCTCTTGACGATGAATTTCTTCATCTGCTCAACGGCGAGGTCGACGGGGATTACCTCGGTGATGCGGAAGAATGCGCTCTGGAGGATGGTGTTGGTGCGGTTGCCCAGACCGATTTCCTGAGCGATCTTGGTGGCGTTGATGTAGTAGACGGTGATGTTGTGGTCGGCGAAGTATTTCTTGACCTTGGCGGGGAGGTTCTTGGCGAGTTCGTCGCCTTCCCAGATGGTGTTGAGCAGGAAGGTGCCGTTGTCGCGCAGGCCGCGGGTCACGTCGTACATATGCAGGTAGGCCTGAACGTGGCAAGCCACGAAGTTGGGCGTATTTACCAGATATGTGGAGCGGATGGGAGCGTCGCCGAAGCGGAGGTGGGAGCAGGTAAAGCCGCCCGACTTCTTGGAGTCGTAGGCGAAGTATGCCTGGCAGTATTTGTCGGTGTTCTCGCCGATAATCTTGATGGAGTTCTTGTTGGCACCTACGGTACCGTCGGCACCGAGGCCGTAGAACTTAAGCTCGGTAGTCGACTTGTCGCTGAGAGCAACCTCTTCGGGAAGGGGGAGCGAGGTGAAAGTCACGTCGTCGACGATGCCCACTGTGAAGTGGTCCTTGGGCATGGGGAGGGCGAGGTTCTCGAACACGCCGATAATCTGGGCGGGAGTGGTGTCCTTCGAGGCCAGACCGTAGCGGCCGCCAACGATGAGGGGGGCGTTCTCCTTGCCGTAGAAGCATTCCTTGACGTCGAGGAAGAGCGGTTCGCCGGATGCGCCGGGCTCTTTGGTGCGGTCGAGCACTGCGATGCGCTTGGCCGTAGCGGGAACGGCGGCGAGGAAGTGCTTGGCCGAGAAGGGGCGGTAGAGGTGAACGGCCACGAGGCCTACTTTCTCGCCTTTCTCAACGAGCGAGTCGATGGCTTCCTGGGCGGCCTGGGTTACCGAACCCATGGCGATAATCACACGCTCGGCGTCGGGAGCGCCGTAGTAGTTGAACAGGCCGTATTTGCGGCCGGTGATTTCGGAGATTTTGTTCATGTATTCCTCGACCACCTCGGGCACGGCGTCGTAGGCCGTGTTGCATGCCTCGCGGTGCTGGAAGAATACATCGCCGTTCTCGGCCATGCCGCGGCTCACGGGAGCCTGGGGCGTAAGGCCGCGCTGGCGGAAGCGGGCGAGAGCCTCGCGGTCGAGCAGCGGTTCGAGCTGATCCTGCTCGAGCATCTCGATTTTCTGGATTTCGTGGGATGTGCGGAAACCGTCGAAGAAGTTTACGAAGGGAATCGACGATTTGATGGCGGCCAGGTGGGCGACGCCGGCAAGGTCCATGACTTCCTGAACGGAGCCTTCGCAGAGCATGGCGAAGCCGGTCTGACGAACGGACATCACGTCCTGATGGTCGCCGAAGATGCTCAGGGCATGCGAGGCGAGTGTACGGGCCGAAACATGGAAAACGCAGGGAAGCTGCTCGCCCGCGATTTTATACATGTTGGGAATCATGAGCAGAAGGCCCTGCGAAGCGGTGTAGGTGGTAGTGAGCGCACCGGCCTGAAGAGAACCGTGAACGGCACCGGCTGCGCCGCCTTCCGACTGCATCTCCTGCACGAGAACGGTCTCGCCGAAAATGTTCTTGCGGCCTGCGGCAGCCCATTCATCCACGTATTCGGCCATTGTGGACGAAGGCGTGATGGGATAGATGGCGGCCACTTCGCTGAACATATACGAGATATGTGCGGCGGCCTGGTTGCCATCACAGGTTAGGAATTTCTTTTCTTTACTCATAAAGAATTGTTTTGATTTTTATGTAGCTTTTGTTGTTTTCAGAATCGGGTGTGGAAGCCTGGCTTCCCGTGGAATAGATACGATTGAGGCATGGCCTTTCACCCAACGTGCAAAGGTACAATATTTTTTCTCAAACGGCGCTCTCCGAGGCGGATATTTAACCTTATTTGGCCTCATGGGCGCTGTTAGCCGGCCAATGCTTCGGCGATTGCGCGTGCGAGCTGGTCGGGACACGAGGTTTGTTTGTTGCCGCATCGTATGCCGGCGACGGTGGCGGCCACTTTTGCCGCATCCTGGCCCTCGGCGAGGGCGGCGATGCCCTGTAGGTTGCCGTGGCAGCCGCCGTCGAAGCTTATGCCGGAGATGCGGCCGTCGGTGATGTCGAAATGAATTGCGCGCGAGCAGGTGCCGCAGGTTTTGTAGTCGTAGTGCATGGTGTGGTTTCGGTTGGTATTTTCGCCGCAAATTTAGCTATTTTTTCGGAAATTCCGGCGAGTGAGGAATGACATCGGGCTTCCCCCCTCAGCACGGTGATGAGGATGGAAGCCCGGAGGGTTAGTTTAGGTTTTAGGGTTTAAACCTGATTTATCGGGATAAACTGGATTAAGCGGGATTAACCCCGCCGTGCTACCGCGAGGGATGGGTGGGTCAGTCGCCGCCGAGGGGCTTGAAGGTGGATGAGGTCCCGATGGAGCCGCTTTCGGTCGAGATGGTGGCGGCTGCATAGGCGTGGCCCATGGAGGTGATTTTCAGCTGGCGGCGGAAATCGTCGGGCGAGAGCGGGGTGGTTACGCGGATGGTGCGTTTCCCGCCCGGAAGTATGTCGAAATAATTGTCGGAGAAAAAGTTGTCGATTCCGTCGAGCGAGAGGAATACCGCGCGGGCGAAGACGTCGGAGCCGAGTGTGACGTCGTAGCCACCTTCAGCCGGAGCGACATCGACCGAGAGCTGAGGCACGGTGTAGTTCATGAATTTCTGCTTGCAGGGATAGGCCACGTTGGAGTATGTGCGGTCGCCCTTGACGGCGAAGTCGGCGGTGATGATTACGTCGCCGCGCTTATTGTCGCCCAGAATGTTGCTGACGTTGTCGGTGAATACCTCCACAGAAGTGAGCGGGGCGGCGGAGTAGGGGAGATACTTCTCCCATACGGGGGTGCCGTCGAGGCGCATCGCGCGTAGGGTTACTACACCTTTGGCCGGGGTACGCCGGTCGGTTACCACGTTGACGTGGAGCGAGTCGCCGAGAACCACGGGAGAGACGAGGATGTCGTCGTAGGCCTGGCGGGAGTAGTATTGCTGGGCCTTCCAGCGGCCATAGTAGTCGCGGCCGGCCCAGGAGGCCACCGGCCAGCAGTCGTTGTGTTGCCATACGAGTGTTCCCATACAGTGGGGCATGTCGCGGCGGTGGGCCTCGACGGCTGTCTTGATGGCGTCGCCCTGGAGCACGGAACCTACGTAGAGGAATGTGGGGAAGTCGGCGGGAGTGCGGAACTCATTGTCCATGTACTCTTTGATGAGATTGTTGGCGTAGGAGCCGGCGCGCTGATGGCACATCATCACGTCGGAGGTGATATGCCAGTCGCGCTCCTGTGGAGCGTAGATTTTCACCGATTCAAATTCGGGGAACGACTGGAAGCCGTATTCAGAGAAGAAGCGGGCTTTCTCTATGTTGTAGTGACCGATGGAGTCGCGGCCGTGCCATACCCCCCAGTAGTGGGCGTCGCCGTTGCGGCCGTCGGATGGGGTGTCCTCGAAGGCGAAGGGGGAGGAAGGCCAATAGGTTATCCCGCCGCCGTATTCCTTGACGACTTCGGGGAGAACTCGGAAATACATATCCTTGAACTGGCGGGTGGTAAGCTCCTCGACCCCTTTCTCCTTATAATAGTTGTATTTGCCACCCCAGCCGTAGTACACGTCCTGACACTCGTTGTTGCCGCACCACAGGGCGATTGAGCTGTGGTTGCGCAGTCGCTTCACGTTGTCGATGGCCTCCTGGCGGATATTGGCCAGGAATATGGAGTCGGCGGGATAGGTGGAGCAGGCGAACATGAAGTCCTGCCAGACGAGGATACCGTTTCGGTCGCAGAGCTTGTAGAAATAGTCGTCCTCGTAGACGCCGCCACCCCATACGCGAATCATGTTCATGTTGACAGCCTTGGCGTCGAGCACATGCTTCTCGTAGCGTTCGGGGGTGATACGAGGAAGGAAATTGTCGAGCGGTACCATATCGACGCCTTTGGCAAATACGGGCTTGCCGTTGAGCTCGAAATAGAAGCAGTGGCCGTCGGGGTCGGGCTTGTGGATCAGCTTGAGCGAGCGTAGACCGATTTCGGTGTCGGTGGCTTCCACGCGGTTGCCGTCGACGTCGAGTGCGGCGGTGAAATTATAGAGGTTGGGCTTGCCGAGACCGTTGGACCACCACAGGCGCGGTTTCGACACCTTGCATGGAACTTCGATACGGTTCACGCCCTTCTGCAGAGCGGTTTTCTTCGATGCGAGGAGCTTGCCGTCGGCGCTGACCGAGACGGTGGCGTCGGCCACAGATTCGTCGGCCTCCACTTCGACGAAGGCCGTCAGCGATGCGGAGCGGGCGTTGACGTCGCCCTGCACATACTGCACGTCGGAGATGCGTTGGCCGCTCCAGGTCTGGAGCTCGATCGGGCGCCAGATGCCGGAAGTTACCAGGCGCGGCCCCCAGTCCCAGCCATAGTGGTAGCCGGCCTTGCGGGCGAACACGCTGAGGGTCTTATGGAAGATTCCGCCGTTCTGGCTCTGGTCGGGACCGGTGTTGAAAGCGTAGTCGTATTTGTCGAATTTGGGAAGATCGACCTTGATAGGCGAGTTGAAGTAGACTTCGAGCAGATTGTCGCCTTCCTGGAGAATACCCTTTACGTCGATGCGCCATGTGCGGTGCATATTGTCGGCGCGGAGTATGCAGTGGTGGTTGAGATATACGTCGGCATAGGTGTCGAGACCGTAGAAAACGAGCTGCTGATTGGTCTGAGCTACTTCATCGGCGGTGGCGCGGAGATTGGTCTCGTACATCCAGTCCTCCTTGTCGACCCACTGCACGGAGCGCTCGTTGAGCCGATAGAACGGATCCTCGATGAGATCGTTGGCCATCAGGTCGGTATGAACTGTTCCGGGCACTGTGGCCGGATACCAGTTCTCGCCGCGTCCCTGGCGAAAACGCCAGCCGTCGTTGAGGGCGCGTGATGATACTGCGGCGTCGCAGCCGAGAACCGTCATTGCGAGCGCGGCGATGGCTATAAGCTTATGGTTCATGATAAAGACAGGTTTTAAGATGTCGGGAGGCTGTTTTAGCTGTTTTTGAAAGAGATTTCGATGCGGTCGGCGGGTTTCACCTTGAGCGATACGCGTCCGTCGGCGTCGGTCTTGGTCTTTAGCGGAGTGCCGTTGAGCGAGAATTCGGCTACAGAGCCTTCGGGAAGGGCGATGCGGCAAGGGATTTCGGCCGATGCGAGGAGCGTGGCTTTCTGCATTTTGCCGTCGGCCCAGAAGAGGTCGGCTGTGATGCCGCCTTCGGCGCAGATTCCTTTCACGGAGCCTTCAGCCCAGGCCTTGGGGAGCGCGGGAAGGAAATCTATGAAGCCGTCGTGGCTCTGGAGGAGCATGTCGCACATGGCGGCTACCGAGGCCTCGGTAGCGTCGAAACTGAAGATGTCGCGCTCGGCTCCGGCGATGCCTGCGGGCGATACGGTCATGAGGTTCTCACGGGTGAAGAAGCGGAAGAGGTCCTGAAGCCAGTAGTGGGCTTTTTCACCGTCCTTAAGAAATGCATTGAATCCAAGCATATTGGCGGCGCTCCATTCGGTATCTTCCCAGCCGTTGGCGGTTGTCTGGTTGGCGATGGTACGCTTGGCTGCTTCCATGAGTTCGGGTGTCTTGGTGTAGGTGAGCTGTCCGAGCGGATACAGAGTTAGCAGATGGGAGGTGTGGCGATGAGCGGGATCCTGGCGAGGGAAGCCATGGAGCCATTCCTGCACTTCGCCGCGGTCGTCGACCTTAATGGGAGGGAGCTTGGCGAGATCTTTCTGCAGCTGCCGCGCGAAAGGCTTGTCGACTCCGAGGATGCGCGAGCTTTCAATTACGGCGTTGAAAATGTCGGCTACGATTCCGCGGTCGATTGTAGGCATCATCGAGGCGGAGAGTCCCTGGCCATCAGGGGTTACGAAGCCGTTTTCGGGCGAAATGGAGGGCCCTGTGAGGAGGTATCCGGTGTTGGGGTCCTCGGTCATGTAGGTGTGGAAGAATTCGGCACACCCCTTGAGCAGCGGGTAGCCGGTCGAGGCGAGATAATCCTTATCCTGCGTGTATTTGTAGTGGCTCCAGAGGTGTGTGGCAAGCCATGCGCCTGCCGATACGTTTAGCCCCCAGTAGATGGCGCCGTCGGGCGAGGTGTAGCCCCAGGGGTTTACGCAGGTGTGTGCCACCCAGCCTTTTGCACCGTAAATTTTTTCGGCGGTCTCGCGGCCGGGTTTCTCGATATGTTTCAGGAAGGTGAACACGGGCACGTTGGTCTCGGCGAGATTCGCTTTGTTGGCACTCCAGTAGTTCTGCTGGATGTTGATGTCAAGATGGTAGTCGCATGTCCAGGCCATCTGGCATGCGAGGTTATCATTCCATATTCCCTGGAGATTCGAGCAGAGCGGGGAATTGGGGCGCGAGGACGCGATCTGCATGTAGCGGCCGTAGCGGAAGAACAGGGCGTCGAAAGCAGGGTCGACCGCGCCGTTCTTGACCAGGTGGAGGCGTACGTCGGTGGGAAGGGAAGCCATCTCGCCGGGAGTGCCGAGCGAGATGCTCATATGGTTGTATAGCGCGGAATGGTCGGCCGTGTGAGCGGCCAGAGCTTTGTCGAATCCTTTTGCGGCAGCCTTGGCCACCGTTTCGGAGGATTTCGCGGCGGGGTCTGCCTCGAACATGTCGGTGCGAACGTCGAAATAAGCTTCGACCGAGTCGGCATTCCTGACTTTAACGGCAGAGCCCTCGGCAGCGACAGTACCACCATATACGTTGAGTTTCAGAGTTCCGGCGAATGCTACTCCCCCTTTGCCCTGTTTGGGAAAGTCCACTTTGCCCGAAAATTGCAGAGTTCCCTCGGGAGTGGATTCTATTTTGGCGTCGCGCAGAAGCGAGAAAAGGAAGTCGGAGGTAATCTGCCCGGGTTTGGAGGCTGTAAGACGCAGTGCGAGCACGTCGTCGGGATAGTCGCAAATCACTTCGCGCGAGAAGCGCACGCCCCCTTTTTCGAACGTAGTGGTGGCAACGGCGCTCTGCATGTCGAGTTCGCGGCGGAATCCGCGCACCTCGCCGGCCGGGTATGCTGAGTTGATAAGGAGGTCGCCCAGCGGGAGGTGAGTGCCGAAGTCGCGGCGGGTGCCCGACAGATGCTTTATGGTTTCTTCGTTTGCTTTCGCAAAGTCGCCGGCGAAGAAAAGCGAGCGAATTTCGGCGAGCTTTTCAGGACCGCAGATTGTGTTCTGGATTGTGTCGGGCTGACCGGCCCATAGGGTGATTTCGTTGAGTGCTATTTTCTCTCGGTCGATGCCACCGTAGACAATGGCGCCCAATCGGCCATTACCCAGGGGTACGCCTTCCATCCATTCTCGTGCGGGGGCCTGATACCACAGTTTGTCGGTGTCGGCGGCAGAGGCGCTCCAAGCTGCTGCAAATACAGCGGTGGCTGCGGCGACGGATTTAGCAAAATGCAAGGTTGCGAATCTCATGATATGGTTTTTGGTTAAGGGGTGCCGGCTCTTCGTCCGGCGCGAGTTGGAAATATATAAGAATTGGAAACGTCGGTGAACGGAAGCGCAGAAGATGAAAATTCTGTGTATGCAAAGTTACAATCAGGGTAAATTCCAAAATCCACCGGATGAACCAAAATATAGCCTTAACTCTTCATTGAAACCAAAAAATTGTTTAAATTCGCGGCGATGTTGAACTGTCGAAGGAAGCGCCATCATACGAGAATAAGGCGCTGTAGGGCGGTTTTATCATAAATTCGTCACAAATTCGCGCGTTTGCGCCAGGAGGATATAGCAACCATGAAAAATTAGGCATATGTATTAAAATTAGGAGAATTAATTGCGCAAAAATGGAGTGCGCACGATGTAATTTTGCTTTGAAAAACCGAGAGTTCTGCTGCGGATTGCGCTCCGGAGAAACTCTTGACGAAAAACGCCTCAAATCTAAACTAATCATAAAATGCATTTCAGATTCTACACCTCGAGCGTGAAACTCCTCGTGCTGTCGGCTGCACTGGCCGGAGGGCTCACGCTGACGGGCTGCAAGGACGACTACGTCCTCGACGACGAGGAGCCGTCGGCCGAGCTGCTTGGCGCAAGTATCTACGACTATCTGCGGGAGGACGGAGGATTTACTTATTTCCTGCGCCTGATCGACGACCTGGGATACGGCGAGACACTGCAGCGCACAGGAAGCAAGACGCTCTTTCCGGCCCGGGACGATGCTTTCGAACGCTTTTTCAGGAACAACCCCTACGGCGTACGAAGCTATGAGAAACTCACAGCCGCCCAGAAAAAGGCAATCATGAACTCAAGCATGATCAACATGGCATATCTTGCCGAGATGCTCTCGAACGTTGCGGGAACAGACGGCGCCGTGGAGGGTCTGGCCATACGACGGTTCACGTCGGCAACGCAGCTCGATACGGTGGCGCGCGTGAACGATCCCGAACTGTTTGAGAATCCTCAGTGGGCCCGTTTCGCCGAAAAGCCTCTATATATGGTGGCCGACGCGCCGATGATGGTGAATTTCACCCCGGCGCAGATGCAGACCATGGGGATGACGGCCGACGACTTCTCGGTGATTCTCAACGGAAAGAGCGTATCCACCTCGGGCATATATATCAACGGCATCCGCGTGGTGCAGCAGGATATCATATGCAAAAACGGCTATATCCATGTGCTGGCCGATGTGATGGTGCCCGTAGGCACGATGGCCGACGCTATCGCCTCGGCTTCCGAAGCGAAAATTTTCAATCGTCTGCTCAATAAATTCAGCGCCCCCTATTTCGACAAAGCCACCGACGCCGCTGTGAAGGAATATTACAACGGCTCGTCGGCTATGCGTCCGTCGCTGGGCGGAGTCGACTCGATATTCCGCAAGCGCTTCTTCAACGAGCGCAACTGCACCCGCGGTCCGCTTGGCGAAGATGTGTCGGGCAACGGTCTGCTTTATTACGATCCTTCGGAGGCTGCCTATTCGCAGTCGTCGTCGGAACAGGATATGGGCACCATGTTCGTGCCTACCGACGAAGCGATGAACGAGTTCTTCAACAGCGGCAAGGGCGTGTATCTGCGCGATGCCTACGGTTCGTGGGACAACGTGCCGTCGGACATTCTCGCTTCCTTCCTCAAGAACCATCAGAAGCGTTCGTTCACAGCGTCGCTGCCACACCTGTGGCCCACACTGACCGACGAGACCTCCTATCCGATCGACATTACCCCGGCCAATGTGGTGCGCACGGAAATCACGGGCAACGGCACGGTATACTTCATCAACACGGTGTTCCCTCCCATCGACTATCAGGGCGTTTACGGCTCTGTACTCACAGCCGATAATACCACCATTATGAAATGGGCGATAACCGACGACTGGAGCAACCTTGACGACAAACAGGCCATGCGCTACTATATGTATCTGCGCTCGATGGAGAACATGTACAACCTGCTCGTGCCCACCGACGAGGCTCTGCAGAACTACCGCGAACCCATCAGCTGGGCGCGCGGAGGCAGCAACCGCGAAATCTGGAGCTTCAGCTACGACAAGGCCACCAACTCGGTGCGCGCAGCTGTCTACGCCGCCGATGCAAACGGCAACAAAGGAGAGTTCAAGCGCAACGTAACCTCCAAGAGCATCATCCGCAACCGCATGCGCGATATTCTCGACCTCCATATCGTTGTCGGCGACAACGACGGCAGCACGCTCAGCGGCTATATCGACGACGGGCGCCGCCGCTTCGCCCTCACCAAGGGTGGAGGCACGATCGCTCTGTCGGGCCGCGACAACGGCCTGACCGTAAACGGCGGAGGCGACATGGAACTCAACCAGGCGCCGGCCGGGATTGTCACAGGCTCCAACGGTGACATTTGCCGCTATTCGTCGGACAACGGCCGCACCTTCTTCATCGACCACATCATCCACGACGCCACCACAAGCGTATACAACCGCCTGGGAGAATCGCCTGAGTTCAAGGCGTTCTTCGACCTCTGCCGCGGTCACGACCAGGTGTTCAACATCTTCGCCAACGACAAGGAAATCGAGGAGATTTTCTCCGTGAAGACCACTACCGGCACCACAAGCGTGGGAAGCATCGTAAGTTTCTTCAACAACTACCGTTACACGATACTCGTGCCCACGGCCGAAGCGCTCGACCGCGCTTTCGCCTCCGATCCGAAACTCTACACCTGGGAGCAGATCGCTTCCGACTCCAACCTCGAGTCAAAACGCGCCAAGACCATATATCTGCTGCGCTTCCTGCGTTACCATTTTGTGGACAATTCCGCTTATATCGACGGCACGGCCTATGGGCCGATGGTCTATGAGACGGCTGCACGCAATGCTTTCGACAAGTTCCACAAGATATCCATCTCGAGCGACGGCATGGGGATGACCATCCGTGGCGTGGACAATCCTGTCGACAACGAGGCACATGTGATTACCTCGACCGGCCTCTACAACATCATGGCCCGCGACATTATCGTCGACAATTCGGACCTCAACAGCGCCACCGGCATCTCGGCATCGAGCCGTGCTGTGATTCACCTTATTGATAAGGCCCTGAAGTTTGAGTAACATATATAGAAGGCGCCCCTGCGCGGGGACGCCGGGCCAACCAAATATCTTTAACCGAAACCGATATTCTCAAATGGGAAAAGTGAAACATATATTCCTCACGCTATTGCTGACGGTGCTCCCGGCTCTTGCGGCAGCTCAGTCGGCCAATATGGTGCGGGGAACCGTTGTCGACGGCGACAACGAACCGATTATCGGTGCCACCGTGCATGAAATCGACAAGACCAACCGAGTGCACAGCATGACGGTGACCGACATCAACGGCGAATTCTCGCTTCAGGTGAAGAATCCGGCCAACAAGCTGAAAATTTCGTTTGTGGGCTTCACGGCGCAGATGCTCCCCATCGAGCCTGTGATGAACGTGAAGCTCGAAGACTCCTCGACGCTGGCCGAGGTGGTCGTAACGGCCCAGAAGGTGATGAACGACGGCACGATGCCGATTCCCATCCGCGAAATTTCCGGCGCCATGCAGACCATCAACACCAAGGCATTCGAGGGCGTGAGCGTATCGTCGATCGACGACGCCCTGCAGGGCCGTCTGGCGGGTCTCGACATCGTGAACGCTTCGGGCGACCTCGGTTCGGGCTCGGCCATGCGTATCCGCGGCTCCGGCTCGATCAACTCCAACTCCACGCCTCTGATCGTTCTCAACGACATCCCTTACGAAAGCCATGTCGACGGTTCGTTCGACTATGCCAACGCCACTTCCGAGCAGTTTGCCAACCTCCTCAGCATCAACCCCGAGGATATCGAGGAAATCACCGTGCTGAAGGACGGTGCCTCGGCAGCCATCTACGGCTCGCGCGGCGCCAACGGCGTGATAATGATCAAGACCAAGCGCGGCGTCAAGGGTCCGCCCAAGGTGCAGTATCTTTTCAAATTCTCTGCTCACAAGCAGCCCCGCGGCCGCAAGATGCTTAGCGGCGACGACTACACCATGCTCATGAAGCAGGCTTACTTCAATCCCCGCCAGGATGTGAACGCCGCCGATATCCCCGAATTCAACTACGACCCGACATTCTCGGAATACTACGAATTCAACAACAACACCGACTGGGTCGACGCCGTGACGCAATACGGCTACACCTACGATAATACAGTAAACATTACCGGAGGCGGCGATAAGGCCCGCTACCGCGTTTCGGTGGGCTATCTCAATCAGTCAGGCACAATCATCAAGCAGCATCTCGACCGAATCTCCTCGCTGATGAACCTCGACTACCAGGTATCGGACCGTCTGCGCTTCTCGACCGAATTCTCGCTTACCCACTCCAAAAACAAGCAGAACTATAAGGAGAACTGGGACTCCGAAGGCCTGCTCGACATCGCCTACCGCAAGATGCCCAATGTGGGCATATACCGCCACGACGCGCAGGGCAACGAGACCGATGAGTTCTACAATATCCCCATCACCTCGCAGCTCGACGACAATCAGAAGAACCTGGTGAACCCCGTGGCTCTGGCCCACAAGGCCAAATACGACGAGACCAACATGCGCATCATCCCCACGCTGCGCCTCAACTACGAGATTCTCGACCCGGCTAAACACCGCCTGCGCTACACCGGCTACGTGCAGTTCGACATCGAGAACAAGAAGGAGGACAAAATCCTTCCGCGCGAAATATCCTCGCAGCCATGGACCAACTGGGCCATCAACCGCGTGTACGGCCGTGAGGCGGAGAGTCTGAATATCCAGACCAAGCACGACCTCCTTTTCGTACCGAAACTTCCAGAGAAACACTCCCTGTTGCTCTACGCCGCATGGGAGCTCACCACCGGTAACTCCCAGTATCAGGAATTCCGCAAATACGACCTCCCCAACGGCATCCATAGTCCCACAGCTGAAGGATATGCCGACACTCAGGAGAGCATCAAGTCGGAATGGCGCTCGATGGCCTATATGGGCCGAATCCACTACGCCTTCGACAACCGCTACATTCTCGACGCTACCATACGCCGCGACGGATCCACCCGCTTCGGCCCCGACAACCGCTGGGGTACTTTCCCCGCCGTATCGGTGAAATGGAACATCTCCGACGAGCACTGGATGGACTGGAGCAACGACTGGCTCAATCTGCTGGGCATCCGACTGGGCTACGGCAAGACAGGCCGCATGCCCGACTACGAATATCTCCACTACTCGCGCTATACCGGCGGAGGCAACTACATCGACATCTCCACCATGAAGCCCTCCACAATCCGCCTCTCCAACCTGAAATGGGAGACGAACACGAGCTATAACTTCGGCGTGGACCTCAACCTCTTCAACTACAAGTACAACCTTGACTTCAACCTCTTCCACGAGAAGAACCAGGACCTTCTTTTCAAGGACTTCACCATCCCGTCGAGCACCGGATTCGGCTCGCTGAGCTATATCAACGGCGGCGCCATGGAGAAAAACGGCTGGGAACTCAATTTCTACACCACCAACCTCGTGAAGGTGGGCGACTGGAGTTTCGACGTGAATTTCAACCTCGCCAACTATACCAGCAAAATCACCGAGCTGCTCCCCGCCATCGCCGAAATGAACAAGGGCGAGTTCAATGGTCAGAACGGCTCTTATCTCTCTCGCTTCCAGGTAGGCAACGCCTACGGTTCGGTCTACGGCTTCCGCTATAAAGGTGTATACCAGTACTCCGACTACAATGAGAACGGCACTTCGCCCGTGGTTCGCGACGAGGCGGGCAATGTGGTTCGCGACGCCAACGGCAATCCGCTCTACATGACCTTCGGCTACGGCACGGCCAACTACCGCTTCCGCGGCGGCGACGCCATCTATGAGGACGTGAACCACGACGGCACCATCGACGAGCTCGACATCGTATACCTGGGCAACTGTAACCCTAAATTCTACGGCGGCTTCGGTTTTACCGTACGCTGGAAGAATCTATCGGTCAATGCCTTCTTCAACTTCCGCACGGGCAACAAGATCGTCAACTACGCCCGTATGTGGTCGGAGAACATGTATACCAACAACAATCAGAGCATCGCCGTGAACTGGCGCTGGCGTAAGGAAGGCGACCTCACCGACATGCCGCGCGCCCTCTATCAGTACGGCTACAACTGGCTGGGAAGCGACCGCTTTGTGGAAGATGGCTCGTTCCTGCGCTTCAAGTATCTTACCTTCAATTATGAGTTCCCGAAGACTCTCTGCGAGAAGATAAAGCTCAGCCAGATCAATACCTATCTGACGCTCAACAACCTCTGCACCTGGACCAAATACTCGGGCGTCGACCCCGAAATCTCGCCCAACCAGTACGGCATAGCCGAGGACAAGAGCAACACACCGCGCTCGCAGTACTTCACGCTCGGCATAACCGTGGGCTTCTGATTTCCCAACCATCCTAAAGAATTTCCAATCTATGAAATCCCGAAATACAATGATAAAATCAATCGGAAAGGTTCTGGCTGCCGTGGCCGTGGGCGTTTCACTGGCCGGCTGCAACGACTTTTTCGACCTGCAGCCCACCAACGAGATGGTGCTTGACGACTTCTGGAAGTCGGAGGACGACGTCAAGGCCGTAACCGGCTCCTGCTACCGTAACATGCAGGAGAGCGACTTCCTCAAGCGCGTAATCGTATGGGGAGAGTTCCGCAGCGACAACATGCTGCTGAGCCCCTCCAACGGCGACGACAACCTGCGCTATATAGCCAATCTAAACCTGTTGCCGTCGAACGGCTACACATCGTGGGGCAATTTCTATAACGTAATCAACCTCTGCAATACCGTGGAGCGCTTCGCCCCCGGGGTGCGCGACGAGGACCCCAATTTTACCCAGTCGCAGCTCAACGCATATCTGGCTGAGGTGAAGGGTATCCGCGCCTACTGCTATTTCACTCTGGTGCGCGCCTTCCGCGACGTTCCTTTCGTCACTGAGCCTGTAATCGACGATACCGACACCTTCGAGGCTCCGCAGGCCGATCCCGACCATATAATCGACTTTCTGATCGACGACCTCAAGGCTGTTGAGCCCCGTGCGGCCGCCACCTACAGCAACAAGACCTACACAAAGAGCCGCATGACGCAGGCCGCTATCCGCGCCCTTATCGCCGACATGTGTCTCTGGCGCGGCCGCTACGGCGAGTGTATCGAATACTGCGACCGCATTCTCCGCGACGCTAACAACGTCTTCACCCTCGTGCCTTCGATGAGCTACAGCCGCGAGGTGTTCACCACCGGCCTCAGCTCCGAGACAATTTTCGAGCTGAACTACAACACGGTCAACTACTGGAACTATGCCGTGGCCGACTTCTACGGCGAGCAGAGTCAGGGCTACGCCCAGCAGATCATTCCCTACGACTTCAAGACGGGGGTACGTCAGCTCTTCGGCGAGACCGACCTGCGTGAGCGCACCTCCTATTATTCCAACTCCGGCGGAGGGGCCATCATTCGCAAATATGTGAGCTATCTGGAGGGCACCGCACTTACTGCCTCTAGCGTATCGTCGGGCGACTATATCCGCGTATCGCCCTACGAGACCAAATGGATTGTATACCGCCTGCCTGAAATATACCTTATGAAGGCCGAGGCCATCGTAGAGAGCGGAGGCGACCTTCAGGAGGCGTTCCGCCTGGCCTGCATCAGCTACGACCGCGCCAATCCCGAGGCCGGAGCCGGCTCGCTCAGCTTCGACAACTATAACTCCACCGAGTTGATGCTGAACTTTATCTACGACGAGCGCCAGCGCGAGTTCCTCTACGAGGGCAAGCGATATTTCGACCTGCTGCGCCGAATCACGCATCACCGCGACCAGTTCCGCAATCTTGTGAGCACTTATCTCGCCGTGAAATACGACAATCTCGACCAGAGCACAGTATCGAGCAAACTCAGCAGCTACGACGCGCTTTATATGCCGATCAACGCAACAGAAATGCGTGCCAACAGCCTGCTCGTGCAGAATCCCTTCTATAAGCAGTCGACCGACATAACGAACTGATTGCCGGGCATCGGCATATCCTGAATTACGATACCATAGCAAAAGCAACACAACATCACTCCGCAATATGACCAACATAAGAAACATATTCAGCCGCATGGCTGCCACCGCGCTCCTTCTGGTGCCGGCAGTGGGAGCCACGGTGCTCACCGGGTGTTCCGACGACGTTGACGACGAGGCTTTCTACACCTTCACCGGCCACACCGTCTCCTCCTACATCCACGAGGATGGCCGATTCTCCATTTTCGCCTCGCTACTCGACGAGACGGGCATCGGGGGCCTGCTCTCCACCTACGGCCACTACACGCTCTTCGCTCCCACCGACGAAAGCATACGCCGCTATCTGTCGGACAACGGTCTGCGACTGGGCAACCTCACCCTCGACGAGAAACGCGAGCTGGTCTACAACCACATCGTCAATTCCAAAGGAATCGACTATACCTCCGATCAGTTTGAAGAGGGCGCCCTGCCTGAGTCGTCGATGAGCGACAACTATATCACCGTGTCGTTCGCCACCGATGCCACCGGTTCGGGTCTGGTAATATACCTCAACAAAAATGTGCCCATCATCGAGAAGGACATCGAAGTGCACAACGGCGTCGTCCACGTGGTCGGCAACGTAATCGTGCCCTCGAAAGATTTCATCGCCGACGTAATCGAGCAGGAGGGCCGTTTCACTATCTTTGCCCAGGCTCTTCGCGCCACAGGACTCAACCGCGCCATGGAGCCCATTCGCGACGAGAGCTATGTGTCGCCCTATCCGTCGGGTGTGGTGGTGCGCGGCGAGAATTCTTTCCGTGTTCCCACCGTGAAACGCTACGGCTACACTCTCTTCGCCGAGCCCGACAACATCATGGGACTCTACGGCATTCACACCCTCGATGAACTCGTGGCCTACGCCGAGCAGTATTACGGCACCGACGACCGCGGCGACTACACCTCCGAGGCCAATGCGCTCCATAAGTTCGTGGCATACCACATCCTCGACCGCCAGATGTCGACCAACTCCTTCCTCTACAACGGACCATGCACCGTAAGCTCGCGCATGAACGAGCGCACCGAATACTATGAGACTATGCTCACCTACCGCCTGATGGAAATCAAGGCCGGCAACCGTATCAATACCCTGAGCGACGGCCGTTGTGTGGGTCTCGACGAGCAGCTCTCCAACATCAGCGCAATCAATGGTTTCGCCCACTCGCTTACGTCGATGCTCGTCTACGATGAGAACAACATGGTGAACGACGTGCTCAACAAGCGCATCCGCTTCGACTTCTACAACGTTCCCCCCGAACTTACCAACAACAACATCCGCTGGCAGCTCGCCGACATCCAGGGTGAGAACGGCTACGTGATACCCAACGATTTCTGCTCCAAGCATCTCAGCTTCTCCGACGAGACGGAAATCACCATGTGGGCCTCCAACGGCTGGACAAACTTCGAGGCCGACGAGCTCAAACTCAACGGCTGGTATGACTTCACCCTGCGAATGCTTCCGATGCCTCCGGGCTCCTACGAAGTGCGCATCGGCTACCGCCAGGAGTCGTGGCGCGGCATCGCCCAGCTTTTCGTCGATGGCGAAATCCAGGGTATTCCCCGCGACCTCCGTATTGCCGGCACCGATCCGCAGGTAGGCTGGCTTCCCGACACCGACAGCCCCGCCGACTCCGAAAACGACAAGGCCATGCGAAACCGCGGGTATATGAAAGCTCCCGCATCGATCTATACGCCCCAGAGCGGCGGTGTATCGCTCCGCGCGGTCAACACGTGCCTGCGCGTGATTGTAGGCCAGTTCACCTGGCAGGAATATGGTGCCCATACCCTCCGCGGCAAGAACGTCTACGACCCTAATCAGGAGTTCCACGGCGACTATATCGAGATTATACCCGTGAGTCAGATCGAGCGCGAGGACATCTACTGATTCCTGCTCCCTTTCCTTCCCATCGAAACCTGTAAATCAGAATATCAGATAAAGCAATGCTGAAAATAAACGCACATATCCACCGTTTCCTCGCTGCGGCCTCCGCGCTGGCCCTTCTCGGCGCCTGCTCCGACAAGTGGGACGACCACTACGATCCGGACCCCTCGCTGGTGGCTGCCGACCAGACCGTCTACGAAATGGTGAAGTCCGACCCCGCGCTCTCGCAGTTCGGCAAGATGATTGAGGTGGCAGGCTACGCCGACCTTCTCAACACTTCTCAGACGTTCACCCTCTGGGTGCCCGACAACCGGGCGCTGGCCGACGTCGACCTCACCGACGTGGCCGAGGTGAAACGCATCGTGGCAAACCACATGGCCCGTTTCAATATCTCCACTGCCAACGGCGCCTCCCGTGGCGTGAGAATGTACAACGGCAAGGTGCTCTACTTCGACGGCGCCTCCTTCGGCGGGGCGCGTATCACGCGCTCCGACATCGTGCTCAACAACGGCGTGGTCCATATCCTTGGAGAGCGCATCCCCTACAGCTACAACATCCGTGAGTACATCGACACGCACTCCAACACCACGATGATACGCGAGTTCCTCAGCCGTTTCGACGAGGAGCGTTTCGACGAGGCCTCGTCGGCTCCCATCGACATCGACGAGAACGGCAATACCGTCTACGACTCGGTAAAAGTGGTATACAACCGCTTGTTCGAGCATCCGGTCTATGGCCTGGGCAATATCCTGGCCGAGGACTCGGTGTTTACCATGGTGATTCCCGACGACAACGCATGGACAAAGGCCTACAGCGAGATTTCCCCGCTCTTCAAGGTATATAATGCAGACCAGGCCGTGGCCGACTCCATCCAGCAGACCCAGACCTGCCTGGCCATAGTGCGCGACCTGGTTTTCCGCCAGCGTATCACCGACCCGCTCGCCCTCGGCACCCTGACCGCCACCTCGGGCAGTAAGATTTTCGACCCGCTGGGCCTCTTCCGCGGCTCCGAGCAGATTCAGGCTTCCAACGGCATGATCTATCTCTCGGGTTCAATCGACTATCCGCGTGAACAGACCTACTTCAAGCCCGTAGAGGTCGAGGCCGAGAACGCCAACGGCCGTGTGCGCGGTGCCAACACGATTATCACCACACGCACTGTAGGTACTTCCAATCCTCTCTTCGCCGAGGTAAGCGAAGGCGGCTATATCGAGTTGTCGGGCACGTCGCCCTCCACGCAGCCTTCCGTTACGTTCAATCTCCCCGACGTGCTTTCCGGTAAATACGACATCTACGCCGTGTTCGCTCCTGCATCGATCGAGGACGCCACCGTAACCGGCGAGTCGACCAAGCTGCGCTTCGTGCTCAGCTATATGGGCGCCAACGGACGCACTGCGCGGCAGACCTACACAAGCAACGACTTCACAACCTCGCCCACCGAAATGACTACCATAAAGGTGGCCTCCGGATTTCAGTTCCCCGTGAGCAATTTCTACGATTCGCTCTGGCTGATGGACGATGCAAACGATGAGTCGGCCAAAACGTGCACTACCACGCTTTTCGTGCAGACCAACGTATCCAATTCCGAATTCAACAGCAATAAATTCGTGCGCCGGTTCCGCATCGACCGCATATATCTCGTACCTTCCGAACTATAAACCGCCAACCCAGTAATTTTGCTTTTTATGAAAAAGAATATCATAACCACCCTTGCAGCCCGAAATCTCAAGCCGGCGGCAGCGGCTCTGGCAGCGGTTTGCTTTGGCATGATTCCCGCTCTGGCGGCCGATCACCAGGTGAGCGGCTCCATAACCGATGCCGCTACGGGCAACAGTCTGCCTGGCGCACGCGTCACGGTGGTCGACGGCCAGGCTACGGCCATGACCGGTGCCGAGGGAGGTTTCTCCATCACCGTTCCCTCCGCCGACGTTACACTCCGCGTTGAAGCTCCCGGCTACAACGTGATTCTCGTGCCCGTACAGAATAAATCTACTATCGACATCAAGCTCACCGGCCAGACCGGCGACAACTTCTATACTTCGCCCCGACTCTCGGCCAAAGCCGGCGAGGGATTCACTCAGTTCGGCGTCGGCGAGACCACCGGCGACCAGAGCGTCGAGGATCTACAGGGTCAGCTTTACAGCATAGCCCGCTCGGGCATGCCTGGTGCCGGCCACGCCGTGTTCGTAGAAGGTCTGCACTCCATCAACGCCGGTTCGCAGCCGCTCTACGTGGTCGACGGCGTGGAGTGGAGCGTTACCGAGAGCGATGTTCAGCTCCTCGGCGGACATTACAACAATCCGCTGGCTCTTATCGACCCCAAGGACATCGACCGCATCTACGTGATGCGCAACGGCTCTGCCATCTACGGCGCGAAAGCCGCCAACGGCGTGGTAGTAATCAATACCAAGCGCGCACGCTCCGAAGCAACCGAAATCGAGGCATGGGCGCAGCTCGGTGTGCGCCAGAAGCCCAAATCGATTCCCGTGATGGACGCCCGCCAGTATCGCCTCTATGTTTCCGACGTGATGGGTGGCATGTTTGAGAACTCCACGGCCGTAAACCGCTACAACTTCCTCAACGACGACCCCACCTCGGCAAGCTATGCCTCGACCCACAACGATACCGACTGGCTCGACCTGGCCATGCGCAACGGTCTTATGATGAACTACGGCGTGAGCGTGCGCGGCGGCGACGACCGCGCCCTCTACGGCTTCTCGCTCGGTTACACCAAAAACGACGGCGCCGTCGACAAGACCTCGTTCGACCGTATCAACGTGCGCTTCAACTCCGACATCAACCTCTGGAAAGGCCTCAAGTTGCGCTTCGACGTAGCTTTCGCTCAGGCTACATGGAAGCTTTTCAACGACGGCATCGACGCTGTGGGCTCGCCGGCCTACCTGGCGATGATCAAGTCGCCGCTTTACCATCAGAACGTGATCTCCAACAAGGGTGAAGTCACCGTGAAATTCTCCGACGTCGACGAACTGGGCGTGGGCAATCCGCTCTCGATTCTCGACCTCGGTCAGGGCGACAGCCGCAACTACCGTTTCAACCTCAATGCCTCGCCCGAATACCGCTTCAACGACACATGGGCCATCCGTGGCCTCGTGGGCTATACCTTCGACAAGGTGAAGGAAAACGCCTTCCTCCCCGACTACGGCGTGGCCGACATAGACCTTCTCAACGCCAACGGCGAAGTCTACGCCACGATGAAAAACCGCGTGGAGAACATGATGAACCGCCACACCACATTCATAGCCAATATCTACGGCCAGTACACCCCGCTGCGCGGCATCTACCACAAGCTTGACCTTAAGCTCGGCTGGCGCTTCCGCAACGACTCCTATAACCTGGCCTACGGACGCGGCCTCAACACCAGCTCCGACTATATGAACTCGATGGGCAACACCACGGCGTCGCTCCGCACGTCGGTTGGCGTCGATTCCAAGCAGCGCAATCTCGCCTGGTTCTTCAGCGGAGAGTATTCGTGGATGAACCGCTACTTCCTGGCTGTCGATGCTTCGATGGAAACATCCAACCGCTTCGGCAAGGAGGCCAAAGGAGCCCTGCATATGGCCGGCGTAAGCTGGGCCTTCTTCCCCGCGGTGAACGCCTCGTGGGTGTTCAGTTCCGAAGAATGGATGAAAAATCTCACTTGGCTCGACTACGGACGCCTGCGTCTGGGCTGGGAGCTCACCGGTAACGATAATCTCCCCGATTACGCCACGGAATCCTACTTCACATCGGCCGGCCTTCTGGGCAACGCCTTCGGCCTCGTGCTCGACAATATCGGCAACGACGGCCTTAAATGGGAGCAGACATCCACTTTCCGCGCCGGTCTCGACGCCTCACTCTTCCACAATCGCTGGAGTTTCGCTCTCGACTTCTTCAAGTCGCGCACAAGCAATCTGTTCGTTCGCAAGCAGCTCAACGAAATCGCCGGTCTCGACTGGTATTGGACCAACGGCGGCTCGCTCGACAACACGGGCGTGAACTTCTCGACCACAGTGCGCGCCCTCGACCTCCGCGACTGGAAACTCGATCTTGGTGCCTCGATCGGCCACTACCGCAACCGCGTGCATAAGCTCGACGACGGCTCGTTCATCACCACAATCGACGGCGCCCAGGTGCTCACCTCCGAGGGCAATCCGCTGGGCGTATTCTACGGCTACCGCACCGAGGGAGTATTCTCCACATCGGCCGAAGCCGGCGCCGCCAATCTGGCCGTGCGCAACGCCAACGGCACGCTTACTCCCTTCGCTGCCGGCGACATGCGTTTCGCCGACAACGGCGACGGCATAATCGACGAAGCCGACCGCACCATTATCGGCGACCCGAACCCCGACGTTTACGGCAACTTCAACTTCCGCCTGCAGTGGAAGCGCTTCGCGCTGAGCTCGCTCTTCACCTATTCGGTTGGCAACGACGTATACAACGCCCTGCGCGCCAACCTCGAATCCGGCTCGGAAATCCACAACCAGAGCACGGCGCTTTTGAACCGCTGGGTGGCCGAAGGGCAGCAGACCTCCATCCCCCGCGCCACCTACGGCGACCCGATGGGCAACGCCCGCTTCTCCGACCGCTGGATTGAAGACGGCAGCTATCTGAAGTGGAAATCCATCCAGCTCACCTACGATATTCCTATCCGCTCGACTTTCCTGCAGGGCGTATCGGTATGGGTGGCTGTCAACAACCTCTGCACCTGGACCAAATATCTCGGCCCCGATCCCGAATTCTACAGCGGCCTGACTCCATTGTCGATGGGTATCGACAACGGCCTGACGGGCGCCTCGCGTGAATTCAATTTCGGAGTGAAGATTCACCTCTGATTCGCGCCGGCATGTTTCCGCAGGATTTCCAAAACACCTTCCATTATTACATCAGCATCAATATATCAGCATCACAACGATGAAACTCAGACATATAATTCCGGTCTCGATTGCACTGGCGGCCATGGCGCTGACGGCGTGCTCCGACATGCTCGACCTCAAATCGGACGATTACGTCTACGCCGGCGACAATCCGCTTAACTCGGCCAACGACTCGCTATACTCGGCCATGGGTATCCTCACCCAGATGCAGAAGCTCGGCGAACGCTACGTGCTCCTCGGCGAGTTGCGCGGCGATCTGGTCGACGTTACAGCCGACGCTCCGCTCTCGATTCAGCAGGTATCGAATTTCGCCACTTCGGAGGGTAACGACTTCTCCGGCCGACGCGACTACTATAGCGTGATCAACAACTGCAACTACGCCCTGACCCATATGGACACCACAATCACCGAGCATGAAAACCGCGTGATGGTGCCCGAATATGTGGCTATCCGCACCCTCCGCGCCTGGACATATCTCCAGATGGGCCTTACCTACGGACGCGTGCGCTATGTGGAGACTCCGCTTCTCTCGCTCGAGGAGACGGAGATGAACTACCCGGTAGTTGAACTTGACGCGCTCATCGACCGCCTCGTGGCCGACCTCGAGCGCTACGCCGGCAACCGCACGCCCGACTACGGCTCGAACGACGGCCTCGATACGCGCCGCTTCTTCATCGAGCCTCGCCTGCTTCTGGCCGACCTCTACCTCTACCGCGGCCAGTATGAGGATGCCGCCCGTTTCTACTACGACTACATCCGCGAGCACTCGCTCACCGTCGGCTCCTACCTCAACACCTGGATAACCAACCAGGCTACGGCTCCCTCCACTCAGGATTTCCTCAACTCCTTCAGTATCGAGACGCTCTCGGAGATCCCCTACGCTTCAGACGTCAAGAAGATTCACCCGAATCTGGTCAACATGACCTACAATCGCAAGCCCACCATGGTTGTAGCTCCGTGGTTTGTCGATGAGATGGGGCTGCGCACCCATTACCATACCGACAACGCTCAGGCGGTGGCAATCACCGGTGTGCTCGAAGGCGACCTCCGCGGCCGCTTCCTCATGCCCGCCACGGGCGCCCAGATTCCGGTATCGTTCGGCTCGGTGGCCGGTATGCCCGATAATCAGGTGCTGATCACCAAGTTCTACAATACTGCTACCTACGAGAGTACCCTGCTTAACCCCGACAACACCATTGCCGCCGGATATTATACCCGCGAGGTGCCTCTCTACCGCATTCCGCATGTGTATCTCCGCTATGCCGAGGCTCTCAATCGCCTGGGCAAGCCCTCGCTCGCTTTCGCCGTGCTGCGCTACGGTCTGAGCTCCGAGACTTTGGCCGACGAAACCAAGGTCAACCCCTTGGAGCTTGAGGACGAGGTATATTGGACCAATTTTTCAGCCACGACCTTCGACAGCAACATCGGCATAACCGCGCGCGGCTGCGGCCGTGGCGTCAAGCTCCCGGGTTGCTCGTATGTTATGCCCGAATTTGATACTACTCTCGAACTCACTGAATGGGTGGAAGACCAGATTCTCTATGAGCTTGCCGCCGAGACCCAGTTCGAGGGCAACCGCTTCTTCGACCTGATGCGTATATCGCGCCATCGCGGCGGAACGGAATATTTCGCCGACTGCGTGAGCCGGCGCTTCGCCAATCCTGCCGCCATCCGCGCCCGTCTGCTCGACCGCGAGAACTGGTGGGTGAAGTAAACCGCGGCTCCTCCGCTCAGAATTTTAGCAAAGAGGCGTATCGTACATCTTTTCGGGCGATACGCCTCTTTAGCATCTCCACAGAAGCAGAGACCTCAAAGACTTTAAGGACTTTAAAGGCCATAACGACCTTAAGGACCCTAACGATCTGAACGACTTAGAAGGCTTTGGTAAAATATTGTCGCCGGTGTGCTGAAATGTAGCCGAAATTGCTAAAAAGCGGCTGTAGAGGCGCCTTGAAGCAAAAGTTTCTAAAATTTGGCGTAATTTTTTTACAAAAATTTTGCATCCGGATATAATTTTGCCACCGAAAACCTCCCGGCAAACACACGATTTTCATCTCCGTCGGGAGGCGGCGGACCCAGCGGCGGAAATGCCGGCCGCGACACTCCGAAAATCTCAACTATGAATTCTAAACTTTAATTTCTAACCAATGAAAAAATCTACCCGATTAATTCTTGCAGCAAGTGCAGTCGGCTTTGGTTTAGCAGCCAACGCCCAGGTCACTTTCACCAAATCGGAAGGCACTTTCCCCGAAGGTGGTGTTTTCTCCAATACACACCGCTATAATGCTTTCGCAGCCGACCTGAACAACAGCGGCCGTATGGACATTATCTACGGTGGTCAGCTCGACAGCGAACTTAACGGCGAAAGCGGTCTTCCCGGTATCTGGGGCTGGTCGCAGCAGCAGGGCATATATTACAACCTCGGCAGCGACAGCTGGAAGCAGGACAAATACACGTCTGCGATTTCGGAAGGCGAATTTGAGGAGAAAGATGGTCAGCAGGTTCAGAAATATCATGTAGAACCTGCAAAACATGGACTTCGTGGCAACTGCTATGCCAACTACGCCGCCATCGACTACAATAACGACGGTCTCGTTGACCTCATTTTCAATGGCAAATCCAACGGCGACGACTGGCTGCCTTACGACGGCGAACTGAAAAAGAACCACCTCTGCCTTTATAAGAACAACGGCGACGGCACTTTCACCATGGTTCCTGAAGCAGTATTCCCCGTAGGATCTCCCGACAATGATGCCAAGGGTTTCAATATCTCGACCGGCGACTTCGACCGCGATGGATATGTCGACTTCCTGGTAAGCTACTGCCTCGATATCGACGACGAGAAAGCTGAATTCAACAATGGTATGGGCCGTTTCGTAGGTCTCTACAAGAATATGAACGGCACCGGTGAATTCAAGCGTATCAACGACATCGCTGAAACAAAAGGCGGCGTATGGACCAAGGAGGTACGTGACGACCAGAACAATGTTGTTACTCCCTCTGAGAAAATCGAAGGTGCATTCCTTCAGATTTCCGGCAATGCCATTCTCGCCGACGTCAACAACGACGGCTGGCTCGACATCGTCCTCGTAGGCTATGTAAGCGACTGCTGGGACCCCAACCACACAGGTGGTGGCTACAAGAGCCGCATATACCTCAGCCAGGAGGGTAAGAAATTCGTTGACGTAACTCCCGAAAGCGCGGCTTACGTTACCTGCGGCGACGCCGCTACCGCGTTGGCCGACATGAACGGCGACGGTTACCTCGACATGCTGAACTACGGCTGGGACGGTAACCAGCGTGGTGCATACCTCTTTATGAATACTCAGGATGCCGAGGCTCCTTTCGACGATATGCCTCTGACTTCGGACGACACCAATCTCCCTCACTGCCAGGCCCGCTTCTTCGTTCGCGATATGGATGGCGACGGCACCCCCGACGTTGTCATCTCCGGCAAGGAATATACGGACTTCCCCGGCGAATCGAGCCGCGACATGGAGTACCTCACTGTTTGCTACAACACAGGTATGGATACCTTCGACCGCACCGAATATGAGGATCTCGGCAAAATCGGCGACGCCGGCCGCGGCATGGTTGCCGACTTCGACGGCGACGGCCTCAGCGATTACTTCTGCGGCGGTTACGGCCAGAAAGCAGGTGTATTCTACAACAAGGGTGAAAAGCCCGTCGCTGCCGAAGCTCCCGCAAACGTACAGGTTGAGTATGTCGACGGCAAACTGAACATCACCTGGGATGAAGTTGCCGACGCAGAAGCCTACAACGTATTCGTTACCGACGCCGTCGGCAAGACCTACGCTCTGATTCCCGCCGATCCCGCTACCGGTTTCGTTAAGGTAAGCGCTTCCGAGCGTGTCGCTGCCCTCCGTCCGAACCAGACCTCATACTCCATCACAGTTCCCGAAGGCAACTACAAGGTCGGCGTTCAGACCGTATCGCTGCTCAACGAGACCTCCTCGCCCTTCACAACCGCCGACCTTTCCGGTATCAACGGCGTGGGTGCTGACTTCGAAAGCGTGAAGATGGACATCAACGTAACCGACAACGGTATCTACGTAGCCGGTACTGGCGAAGCCGTTGAGGTCTACAATGCCATGGGTCAGAAAGTAGCTGCCGGAGTTGCCGGCAAGTTCATCCCGACTTCCGCCAAGGGTGTGCTTATCGTAGCCCGCGGCACCGAAACTGCCAAGATTGTGAAATAACCCGATAGATATATTTAGGCAAGTTAGATTCTAAAAAATCAATGATTGTAAACTGCATCCGATGAGGTGCGATTTCCAAAGGTAAAAAAGATAGGTTGAACATACAGGCGGTGTGTCGTGATTGACACGCCGCTTGTTTTCGTCTGATGGATTCGCTAACTTTGAATCCGCATTCACGGCCTGGAATATGAAACGATATATCATTCTTTGTATGGCTCTTATCGGCCTGTTCGCGCAGGGCGACGCGAGAGTATCGCTCCGCTATTATCCTTACGAACTGCAGCTCAGGCATGCATTTAATCTTGCGTCGATGTCGCGTACGACGACTCCTGGCGTGCAGGTGGAAATCTCGATGGATTCCGTCGGCGTGGACGGAGTTCCGCTTATCGGCTATGGCGAAGCCTCGATGCCTCCCTATCTTGGCGAGTCGGTCGCATCCGTGACCGAATTTCTGAGCCGTGTGGACGCCTCGCGACTTTCCAATCCATTCGCCATCGACGCTATCCACGCCTATCTCGATTCGCTCGCACCGGGCAACATGGCGGCAAAAGCGGCGGTAGATATAGCCCTCCACGACCTTACGGGTAAACTTATGGGGCAACCCTGGCACCGCATCTGGGGAATCGACGAGCGTAACGCTCCCTGCACGAGCTATACCATCTCGAACGACACTCCCGAAGTGCTCGAGCAGAAAATAGCCGAGTCGGCGCCTTATAAGGTCATAAAAGTGAAGATGGGAGTGCCGGGCGACCGCCAGCTGATCGAGACCATCCGGTGCCATACCGACCGCCCGATTTGCGTCGATGTGAATCAGGGGTGGAAAACTCCCCAAGAGGCGTTGGACAACATCCTCTGGCTTGCTGACAAAGGTGTAATATTCGTGGAGCAGCCGCTCGACAAGCACGATATGGAGGGGCACGCATGGCTCAAGGAGCGCTCGCCGATTCCGATCGTGGCCGACGAGGCCGTGCAGACTTCGGCCGACGTTCCGGCGCTCGCCCGCGCCTACGACGGCATCAACATCAAGCTGATGAAGTGTGGCGGCCTACACGACGCCTACCGCATGGCTGTCCTGGCGCGCGGCCTGGGTATGAAAGTGATGATCGGGTGCATGACCGAGACGTCGTGTGCCGTCTCGGCTGCCGCGCAGCTTGCGGGGCTTGCCGACTGGGTTGACCTCGACGGCAATCTTCTTATCGCCAACGACCTTTTCGACGGCATGAAGATTGTAGACGGCCGAGTGGAGGTTTCTGATCTCCCGGGCATCGGCATTACCCCGAAAAAGAACTAAATAATTTAAGGTCCCTAAGGTCTTTAGAGACCTTAGGGACCTTAGAGACTTTAAATGCCTTAGAGACTTTTAATACTTTAAAAAGCCTTCGGGATATTTCAATAGTTTTCCTGGCGGCGCTGGAAGTAGGCCTGGGGCTTGCGGCATACGGGGCAGGTCTTCGGCGCGTTCTTTCCGGTTGCGATATATCCGCAGTAGCGGCATTGCCACTGGGTGTTGGCGTCGGGATCGGAGAAGACTTCGCCTGCTTCCATGCGGGCGAGAAGTTTGAGGTATCGGGCCTCATGGCCCTGCTCCACCACGGCGACATTTTCGAAAAGTTTTGCGATTGCGGTGAATCCTTCCTCGCGGGCCACACGTGCGAATTCCACATACATGTCGGCCCATTCCTCATGCTCGCCGGCGGCTGCTTCGGCAAGATTCCGTGCGGTGTCGCCTACCGGGCCTGCCGGATATGATGCCTGAATCTCAAGCATACCTTCGTCGAGGTAGCTGAAGAAGTTTTTGGCATGTGCGAATTCCTGTTCGGCAGTCTCCATGAAGATGGCGGCTATCTGTTCGTAACCCTCCTCACGGGCCACTTCGGCGAAAATAGTATAGCGGCCGCGGGCCTGCGATTCGCCTGCGAAGGATTTCAGAAGATTGACTTCGGTGCGTGTGCCTTTTATGCTTTTCTTGTCCATAACTGTTGGGTTGTTGAATTGTATTTTCCTTTTTTGCTGTCTAATAATAACAGATGGGCACGATAGAAAGTTCTCGGCAGCAATGGTTGTGTGTGGTTAGAGCGTCTACTCTCCGATGGCATCAGGTGCGGCTGAATGAGGCCTAAATTCTCATTTTTGAGGTCTGTGAAGCAGATGTGGCATTATTTGAACTGAATTTGACGATTTTTTTTTATTTTAGCATCTAATTTTGTAACTGCTAAGTACAACTGACACCAATCTAAATACCGAAAAATTTCAGCGATGAAGACAGCAGCTCTTGCTTTTTTTGTTACGACCTCTCTGCTTACAGCCATGATTGCCGCGACTCCCCGGGCGGAGGCAGCTCTTAAAACATTTGAATGCGGCCAATGGAGCCTGACGGTTGATACCGCCGACGGCAGTGCCACCCTCAGTCTCGACAACCGGCCGGTAGCGGTCGGCGCCGGAGCGGAATGGGGGCTCGACTCCGTGGTTGCCACCATGAAGGGGATGAAGAACATCACCGCCAGCTCGCGCCCCTTCGCCGATAAATTCGGCAAGGGAATAAAAGTTGCCGTTGCCGGCCGCGACGGCAAACTTACGGCCACGCGCACCTTCCGGCTCTATGAAGGGAAGCCGTATGCCATCGCAGATCTCACCGTGGCCGATCCGGCCGGTGTGGAGGCCAACTATATGGCTCCGGTGGCATGCGCATCGACCTTCGAGGCATTCAGCCGTCCGGGCAACAGCACGGTGTTCGTGCCATACGACAACGACGCCTGGGTGCGCTACAGCATAACGCCCTTCGGAGAGTCCATGCCGGTGAGCTACGAGGTATCGGCCATCCTCAACGCCGATACCCGCGAGGCCATCGTGGTCGGGTCGGTGGAGCACGACGTATGGAAAACCGGCGTGCGCACCGTGGCCAAAGGAGCCACGGCCATCGACTCGCTTTATGCCTTTGGCGGCGTGGCCACCAGCCTGACCCGAGACATCCGTCCCCACGGAGCCGTGAAAGGAAAAAGCGTGAAATCGCCCGCCATAATGCTCGGGCGTTTCGACGACTGGCGCGACGGCATGGAGACCTATGCCGACCTCTGCGCTATCGAGGCGCCGCGCATCCAGTCGGCCGGCCCGCGGCCGTTCGGTTGGAACAGCTGGGGCAAACTTCAGACCCGCGTGAACTTCGAGAACGCCAATCAGGTGGGCGAGTTCATCGCCGAGAGGCTGGAGCCTGAGTCGTTTGTCAACGCCGACAGCACCGTATACATCGGCCTCGACGCTTTCTGGGATTTCGGACTGACCGAGCAGCAGCGCATAGACTTCGCCAAAGCCTGTCACGACCGCGGCCAGAAGGCAGGCATCTATTTCTGCCCGTTTACCGACTGGGGTAAGAATCCCGAGGCAACCGTGGCCGAGGCTCCCGAATACAAATACAAAGACATCTATCTGCGCCACGGCGACAAGATTCTGGAATTCGACGGTGCCTATGCCATCGATCCCACCCATCCCGCCACGCGCGCACGCATCGCCCGACAGGTACTGCAGTTCATCGACTGGGGCTACGACTTCATGAAAATCGACTTCATGGCCCACGGCGCCTACGAGGCCGACTCCCACTACGATCCATCGGTGACCACCGGTGTGCAGGCCTACAACAGCGGAATGGCATTCATCGACTCCGTGGCTCAGGGCAAGCTCTGGATCAACCTCTCGATTGCGCCGCTTTTCCCCGCCAACTATGCTCACAGCCGCCGCATAGGCTGCGACGCATGGGCTGACATCAACAATACCGAATATTCGCTCAACGCGCTGACCTACGGATGGTGGCTCGACCATGTATATCACTATAACGACGCCGACCATATCGTGATGGAGGGTGTGACCGACGGAGAGAACCGCGCACGCCTCACCTCCTCGGCCATCACGGGTCTCTTCCTGCTGGGCGACGACCTTTCGGAGGTGAGCGGCAAGCCCGAGACGCGCGCCAAAGTGCTCCGCACGGCCACCAACCCCGACATCAACGCCATAGCCCGCGCATGCAAGTCGTTCCGCCCGGTTGAACCCGGCAAGGGCGACCGCGCGGCCGATATGTTCGTAGGCCGCGACGGCGACACGATGTATGTGGCCATCTTCAACTTCTCCGACCGCTCCGAGCGCAAGCACCTGCCGCTCCACCGCCTCGGCCTGAGCGACGGCGCCGATTATCAGGCCGTGGAGCTATGGTCGCACGACCCTTCGACACTCCGCGGCGCCATCGACACCGAAGTGCCTGCCAAAGATGTGAAAGTCTACCGCATAGCCCTCTGAGGCATCGGCCAACATAGACTGAACATATAAAACCAGACAATAAGATTTAATACTCCATAACCGCAGATTATGATAACCAATAGAATTGCCGCCAGCTTGACAGCCGCCATCTTCGCCATGGGGATGATCCACGTTTCGGCTACCTCCATCTCCGAAGGCAACCTGAAACTTGACTACGATAACGGCAAACTCACGCTTTACCACAACGGCTTCGCCGCATTCAATGATATATATTCCACTGCCAGCTACAACTTCGAGGGTGAAGAGACAAAAAGCATCTCGAGTAAGGACTATGCCCCGATGGTGACCGTGACCACCGCACTTAAGGAGTTCGGCGACCAGAACGAATTCGGCGAGGGCCAGGTGCTGAAATTCGTCCACACCGGCGACGGCATGCAGCTCGTGCGCACCTATGCCATGTATCCCGGACTTTCCTACGTTATCGCCCAGGCGAGCGTGGTTTCAACCAACGGCAAGACCATCTACTCCAACTGCCTCGTGCCGATGACCGTCGGTGAGAACACCGACCTCCCGGAAGCGAACAACAACCGCATCCTGTGGGTACCCTTTGAAAACGACGGCCATCAGGCATACGGTTGCCAGACCATCAGCACCAGCAGAGAGTATACCTCCGTATCCCACGAGGTAGGCTGCACTTTCAACATCGACAGCCGTTTCGGCCTCGTGGCCGGATCGGTCGACCACGACAACTGGAAAAACGGCGTTACCGTCACGGGTAACTACGGGCGCCGCATCCTGAAATTCGAATGCCTTTCGGGTCTCTCCAGCGAGCTGACCCACGACCAGATTCCCCATGGCAAACTCCACGGCCAGAAGGTCAGCTCGGCACGCTTCATGTTCGGAGCGTTCGACGACTGGCGCGAGGGTCTCTATGCCTTCGCCGACGCCAATGCTACCGTTGTGCCTCCGATGGAATGGAAAGACGGGAATCCCATCGGCTGGAGCTCCTACGGCTCCCATCAGGCGAAAGTGAACCTTGAGGGCGTTCACGGCTGCGCCCGTTTCCTCAAGGATGAACTTTTCGACAAGGGATTCCACAACGCCAACGGCCAGACTGCTATCAGCCTCGACGCCTTCGGCGAAGACAATATCAGCGCGAGCAACCTCAAGCGTCTGGCCACACAGTATTTTGCGCCTGAAACAAAGTCCTATAACTATGGCGGCCAGAAATACACAGGTACAAATCAGATTCTCGGCCTTTACGGCGGTCCGTTTGTAATCTGGGACTGGACGCTCGACTCGCAGGTATATGGCGCTCCCGAATATACAAACCGTGATATGGCGCTGAAAGTCAATGGACAAATCCAGCCCGTATGGTATAATAACTCCGGCTGCCATTATATCGCCAGCGATCCGACCCATCCCGCTATGGAAAAGCTTATCAAGGCTGTATTCAAAAAATATAACGACCTTGGAGCGAAATATGTGAAAATCGACTTCATGAACAGCGGTATCGTGCAGGGCGACAGCTATTACAATCCTGAAATCACTACAGGCGTACAGGCCTACAACTATGGTATGAAGATGATTCGTGAGGAGGCAGAGAAATACGGGATGTATGTCGTGCTGGCCATGTCGCCCGCTTTCCCATACCAGTATACCCAGGGGCGGCGCACGTGCTGCGACCGCTTCAGCGAAATCGGTGAAAGCGAATTCGTGATGAACTCCATTTCCTATGGCTTCTGGATGGACCGCCTCTACAAGGTGCTCGATCCCGACCAGCTCGTTTTCTACAAGAACGACAGCGGCCTGAAGGAAACTGAGGGTGAGAACCGAGCCCGCGCCACTACAGGCGTAGTAACCGGTGCCTACATCTTCGGCGACAACTACTGCGAGACCGCTCCAAAGGATGATAACGGCAATATAGTTGGCCATCCCGTAGAATCGAAGGAGCGCGCCCGCCGCATAATGGGCAACGAGCGCGTGAATGAATACGTCCGAACCCATACAGGCGCCTTTACCCCTGTTCCCGGCAACGAATATAATTCCCCCTACCGTTCGGAGACCGTTTTCGTGCGCCACGACGACAATGCAACCTATGTAGCCGTGTTCAATTTCAGTTCATCAGCTACCAAGCGCGGTGAGCTGAAATTCACCACCCTCGGCATCCCTGTGGGAAAATACAACAAGATCCAGGAACTCTGGAGCGGCGACCTCGTTTCGATGAACAGCGGTAACAACGGCTTCTCCTACGAAATCGGTCCGAAAGACGCTCATATCTATAAACTCTACAATACCTCCTCGGGCATCGAGGATCTCGCGGTCGACGGAGGAACGGAAGATGCCCGACTCAATGTGGCCCTCGACGGCGAAGGCCGCTGTCAGGTTGCTGCGGCCAAAAAGATGACGGAAGTGGCTGTATATGGCTACGACGGCCGTCTGCTCGGCCAGGCCAGCCGTCCCGACGGCGCCGCAGGCATATCGGTAAGCCTCGCCGGTTCGCCCCGTATCGCTATCGTAAAGGCCGTGATGGCCGACGGAACAATCGCTGTAGTCAAGGCCGCGCGCCGTTAAGGCGCCACGGTCGCGGGCAATGGCGTTCGTAAAATCTCCATTCATCTGAACATATGCGCCATACGAACATCATAAAGATTCTCATTGCGGGAATGCTCGTGCTGACGGCTGGAGTCGCCGTTGCGGCTCCCATGAGATTCTCCATCTCGAAAATAGACAATTCCGACGGCCTTTCGTCGAACAATGTTAAAGCCATCCACCAGGACCGCTTCGGTTTCATGTGGTTCGGCACCAAGAACGGCCTCAACCGCTACGACGGCTTGAGCGTGCGCCGTTACAACTGCTACGACCCGGTGGCTAAGCGCGGCAACAACAATATCAGTTCGCTTTACGAACGTAACGATACACTCTGGGTAGGCACCGACCGCGGCGTCTACATCTACGACATGCGCCGCGAGACTTTCACCCATATGGGTGTGTACTCGCGTGAGGGGATTGCCGCCGACGACTGGGTGGACCGTATTTTCGGCGATGCCGACGGAAACATCTGGGTGCTCATCCCCAACCAGGGCGTGTTCCGCATTAACGGCAACACCATGGACTACTACAGTGTGACAGACCATAAGGGAGATAAGGGGAAACTTCCGCAGTGTATCACCGCAGTGGGTGAAGAGATATTCGTGGGGACCTCCTATCAGGGCCTATATAAGTACGACAAGAGTTCCAACCGCTTCAAAGTGGCCGGCGCGCCCGAAGTGCGCAGCCAGTTCGGCTCGATGCTCATTTCGGTGCTCGCGCCGATGACCGACCACGACGTACTCGTGGGCGATTCCAACGGCGTGCTCCTCTGCTACGACATTCATTCGGGCGACGTAAGGCGCATTCAGTTCTCAAATGCCGGGAAGGTATACCTGCGCAAGATATGCCGCCTGGGCGACGAGCTATGGATCGGTACCCACGATGGTATCTGCATACTCGACCTTAACGACGGAAGCGAGACAATGGTCAATACCGACACCATGGGCGAGAGCACTTTCACCGACAATGTAATCTACACCTTTTACCCCGACTGCATCGGCAATATCTGGATCGGTACGCTTTTCGGTGGTGTAAACTTTTTCCAGCGCACCGGGCTGGTGTTCGAGTATTTCACCAAGGGGAAATCGCAGCGCTCGCTTTCGGGAAACCTGCTGCGCGGCATGGCCTACACGCCCGGGAAGGTGTGGATGGGCTTTGAGGACGGTGGCCTCGACGTGCTCAATCTTCCGGACTGTACGATAGACCGCAGCATGACCGGGAAAATCCCGTCGAAAAATATCCTGAACCTCTACAGCGCCGACAACACCGTGATGGCCGGCAGCGTGCGCCACGGCCTCTCGGTATTCGACGCCGACAAGCGCTCGGTGACCAACATTTGCAGCAATCTCCACGGCTCGGACAACAGCGTCTACGCCATGCTCGACGATTCACAGGGCAACATGTGGATTGGTCTGGAATGGGGCCTGTATATCCGTCCCGCCGGGAGCACGGAGTTCGCCAACGTGACCGAACTGGGCTACGACTGGATAGCAAACATAATTGAGGCACACGACGGCCGCATCTGGATTGCCACTATGGGCAACGGCGCGTGGATGTTCGACCCCGCCAAACGCGCGTTCACCCACTATGCCTTCGACGAGCAGTATACCAACGGCCTGCGCAGCAACTCCGTAAGCTCCATATTCGAAGACTCGAAGGGGCGCATCTGGCTCACTACAGACCGCGGCGGTCTGAGCCTATTCAACCCCAAGACGCAGAAATTCACCACTTACAGCACCGACGAAGGGCTACCCGACAACGTGGTGTACAACGTGCTCGAGGATAAGCTCGGTTACCTCTGGTTCGGTACCAATAGCGGGCTGGTGAAAATGGATCCGGCCACGCAGAAACTGAAGACCTTCTCGTCGCGGCGCGGCACGATGCCGCGTGGATTCAGCTACAACAGTGCTGTTGCCGACGACGAGGGCTACTTCTATTTCGGTGGTCAGGGCGGCATGGTGCGCTTCGACCCGCTCAAGGATGCAGACACCGACAGCCTCCCGCCGCTCTATCTTACGCGCATGCGCATCGGCAATGAGGAGGTGGCTCCCGGCGAGGATTCTCCGTTGAAGGAGAATCTGCTGTTTACGCGCACCATCGAGGTGCCCCACTCGGCCGGAACGATAAGCTTCAACGTGGCGCTGCCGTACTACGCCGACAACCAGACAGTGGCCTACAGTTACCGCCTGCTTCCCAACGACAAGGAGTGGATCTATATAACCAATCCGCGCAATCTCTCGTTCGTGGGTCTGGCCCCCGGCGACTACGACCTTGAGCTCCGTGCCGAAAACGGCTCGAACCAGTCGGTGAACACATATAAGCTTTCGATTCTCCCCTCGTGGTACGAGTCGTGGTGGGCCTACCTGATCTACGCGTCGCTTTTCGGAGGCCTGCTCTATACCGGATGGCGCTACTACCGCTACCGCCAGGAGCGCGAAATGATCAAGATGGCCAACGAGATGAGCATCCGCAAGGAGAAAGACCTCTATAAGAACAAGATACAGTTCTTCACCGAGATAGCCCACGAAATCCGCACGCCGCTCTCGCTGATAGGGTCGCCTCTGGAGGCAATCGACGAAATCGGAGTGCCCGACGAGCGCGTAGAACGCTATCTGAAGATTATCCGCCTGAACACCAACCGTCTGCTCGACCTGACCACCCATCTGCTCGACTTCCAGAAAATCGACGGCAACCAGCCTTCGCTCAATTTCGAGAATGTAGACGTCACGGCGCTCGTGCAGAAGATTCTCAGCCGCTTCGAGCTGACGATGTCGCTGAAAAACAAGACAGTGACGTCGTCGATTACCGATAAGAGCGTCTTTGCAACAATCGACCCGGAGGCCATCACCAAGATAATCAGCAATCTTTTCAACAACGCGCTGAAATATTCCGACTCTGCCATTGAAATCAGTCTTACGGCCGATACCCAGAAGTTCACGCTTGCGGTGGCAAGCGACGGCCCACGCATCGAGGGCGAACACCGCCTGCGCATCTTCGAGCCGTTTTATCAGATTGACTCCGAGACTTCCCACGCCGGCGGCGTGGGCATCGGGCTGCCGCTTGCAGCGTCGCTCGCCAAGCTCCACAGCGGATCGCTCACGCTGGCCGACACGAGCATACTTGCCAATACGTTTGTACTCGAAGTACCTCTGCACCAGGAAAATGTAGAGGTAGAAAGCGATACCAATCCCGTGATGGCCGAATTCGTGATGGAAGAGGACAACGCCGTGACGGCTGCCGACCGAGCCTACTCCATGCTCTTCGTGGAGGACAATGCCGACATGCGCGATTTCCTCTACGACCAGCTCAGCCGGTCGTTCAACATCGAGACGGCCGTGAACGGGGCCGAAGCTCTCAAGTTGCTGGCTGAACGACGCTTCGACATTGTGGTAACAGACATAATGATGCCTGAAATGGATGGCTACGAACTCTGCTCGCGCATTAAGGAGAACGTGGATTCGAGCAATATCCCGGTAGTGTTCCTGACGGCCAAAAACGATCTCGACAGCAAGCTCAAAGCGCTGAAATGCGGTGGCGAGGCATATATAGAGAAGCCATTCTCCATCAAATATTTCCGCCAGCAGATCATGTCGCTGCTCGACAACCGTCAGCACGAGCGCAAGGCCTTCCTCAAGAAGCCATTCTTCACCATCGACAGCATGAAGCTCAACAAGGCCGACGAGGAATTCATGAACAAGGTGGTGAAAATCGTAACGGATAATATCGCCGACGAGAATTTCTCGGTGGAGGCGATGGCCGAAGCATTCTGCATGAGCCGCAGTTCGCTGCTGCGCCGTATCAAGACGCTCTTCAATCTCTCGCCGGTGGAACTTATCCGCCTTATCAAGCTGAAGAAGGCCGCCGAGCTCATCCAGGAGGGGAAATACCGCATCGGCGACGTTTGCTTCATGGTGGGCATCAATTCGTCGAGCTATTTCAGCAAGCTGTTCTTCAAGCAGTTCGGTGTCACTCCGAAGGCGTTTGAAAAGCAGTGTCAGAAGAATTCCGCACCGGCCAAACTTGACGACATTACCCCCGGCCCTCCGGAAAACTGAGCCGCCCCTGAGGTGGGAATGACAACCGTAAGCAACTGGTCGAAATAATTATATCTGGATAGTATAAAATATTTTTGAACAGTTTCCTAATACCTAATAAGTGCAGATAATGAGATTTCGAGGGATATATCTTTTTACGCTATTGTGGTTGGCCGTTGGGCTCGCCGCAGCGGCTGGTAGGCCGCTCTACCGCGACGCTTCGCAGCCGGTAGAAGCCCGCGTGGCCGACCTCATGTCGAGAATGACTCTCCGCGAGAAGGTGCTGCAGCTTCAGAACCGCGCCGTAGGGGCGGAGAGTGAGATACCGTCGACCTTCCGCGGCGAGAGCTACGGCGTGACCCACGAGATGAGCCGCGACGCGGCCGAGGTGAGTCGCATCTATGTGGCGTTGCAGAAATATATGCGCGACTCCACACGGCTGGGCATCCCCGTAATAACCTCCGTGGAGGGTATTCAGGGTATTCTCCAGAACGGCGCGACGCTTTTTCCCCACGCCATAGCGCAGGGGAGCACTTTCAACCCCGCGCTCATCGAGGAGATGACCTATGCCGCCGGAGAGGAAGCCCGGGCCATGGGCATCCATCAGATTATGTCGCCAGTGCTCGATATAGCGCGCGAACTCCGCTGGGGGCGCGTGGAGGAAACATTCGGTGAGTGTCCCTATCTCATTGCCGAGATGGGTACGGCATTCGTCGACGGCTACCAGAAGCATCGAATCACCTGCATGCCTAAGCATTTCGCCGCCCATGGCACACCTTCGGGCGGTCTGAACTGTGCCGGAGTTGCCGGCGGTCCGCGCGAATTCCATAGTATTTATCTCTATCCGTTCAAAAAGGTGATAGAGCGCTGCCACCCTCTGGCGGTGATGAGCTGCTACAGCGCCTACGACGGCGTCCCGATGTCCGGCTCACATTATTATATGACCGACATACTCCGCGGTCAGCTCGGCTTCGACGGATATGTATACTCTGACTGGGGTTCGGTGGAAAGGCTCATGACGTTTCATCATGCCGTCGGCTCGCGCGAAGAGGCGGCCATGATGGCTCTTCTGGCAGGTATCGATCTTGATGTCGACTCCGCTTATGAGACACTGGAGCAGTCGGTTGCCGACGGCCGCATTTCGGAGGCCGACATCAATCGCGCTGTGGAGCGCATTCTGCGCGTAAAATTCCTTCTTGGCCTGTTCGACGCCCCTTATGGCGAGCCCGACCAGGTTGCCAAGGTGGTGCGTTCGTCCGAACATGTGGCGCTTGCAAAGCGCGTGGCCGACGAGAGCGCCGTGCTGCTGGAAAACAACGGAATCCTTCCACTCAATCCCGATAAGGTCAAGACTGTAGCCGTGGTAGGCCCCAATGCCGACCAGGCCGTTTACGGTGACTATGCATGGACTCAGCGCGACACGCGCGAGGGCGTCTCGCTCCTTGAGGGGATGCGCGACCGCCTCAATGGGAAAGCCGACGTAATCTACGCCGAAGGGTGCGACTGGTGGAGTGCCGACACCACAGGGATTGCCGCGGCCGTCGATGCAGCTCGCCGCAGCGACGTGGTTGTGGCAGCCATCGGTACGCGAAGCACCTTCCTTGGCCGCTCACCTAAATATTCCACCGCCGGCGAGGGGTTCGATCTCTCGAGCCTTGAGCTTCCCGGCGCTCAGCAGCAACTTCTCGAAGCTCTCAAAGCCACGGGAAAACCGCTCGTTGTGGCCTTCATCGCCGGGAAACCGCTCGCCATGCCGTGGGTGAAGGATAACGCTGACGCGGTGATATGCCAGTGGTATGCCGGCGAGCAGCAGGGCAACTCTCTGGCCGATATCCTTCTGGGTAATGTGAATCCTTCCGGAAAACTCAATGTGTCGTTCCCTCGGAGCACAGGCAATACTCCTTGCTTCTACAACCACTACGGTACTGACCGCGAGGAGCCTTTCGACTCACCCGGTTCTCCCTCCGACCCGAAAGGACATTATATATTCGATACTCCTGAGCCTCTGTGGAATTTCGGTCATGGTCTGAGCTACACGCAGTTCGCCATCGGCGAGCCTGCTCTCGACCGAACGGAGGCCACACCGGCGGATACGGTGACCGTTACGGTCCCGGTGGCGAACAGCGGAGGCATGGCCGGAAAGGAGGTCGTACAGCTGTACGTTCATCAGCCTGTAAGCTCCGTTTCGACACCGAAACAGCAACTCCGTGCCTTCGCCAAAGTAGACCTTAAGCCAGGCGAGGAGAAAACGATTACGCTACGCCTTCCCGTCGACGAGCTGGCGCTCTACAACCCCGCCATGGAGCGCGTTGTGGAACCCGGCGAATATCAGATACAGATTGGAAACTCCTCCGACAGTATTTCATTTGTAAAATCTTTTACCGTAAAACCATAAAATGAACAGACTCATAACGCTATCGCTTCTTTCGCTGGCGGCGTTCGGCGCTTCGGCCGAAGTGGTGCTCCCGAAATTTTTTACCGACAACATGCTCGTGCAGCGCGACGCCACGCTCACGGTAGCCGGTAAGGCTACGCCTGGCGCCGAAGTAAAGGTAACGACCGACTGGGCTAACGGAAATGCCAAGGGAAAGGCCGGAGCCGACGGAGCTTTCAGTATCGCGCTGCCTACTCCCGGCGCGGGAGGTCCCTATACAATTATTGTGGACGACGGAAACGGGGATCCGGTAGTGCTTTCCAATGTGCTGTCGGGCGAGCTGTGGCTCTGCTCGGGTCAGTCGAACATGGAGTTCCCGGTAAAAGGATGGTCTCAGGTGATGAACGCCGACGAAGTCGTAGCTACCGCCAGGCATCCGGAAGTGCGTCTGCTCCAGATACATAAGAATACAGCCTACACCCCTCAGGCAGATGCCGACGTCAATATGGGCGGATGGGTGGAGGCTTCCCCGGCAACCATGGATTTCTCGGCGATAGCCTATTTGTTCGCAAAGGAGATGAAGGATTCCCTGCAGGTGTCTGTTGGCGTTATTGACGCCACCTGGGGCGGTACGCCAGCCGAAGCATGGACTTCGGCAGAATATCTTGCCGGAGTGCCCGGTTTTGAGGCAGAGGTAGATGCATTGGCTAAGGATACCTCACATCCCGGCTACCTCAGGGACGACTACGAGCGCCGCAACGCGCAGTGGCTCGAGCAGGCCGCCACTCTTACTGGCGACTTCGATCTCGCCGCCGAGCAGACCGGCGATAACTGGATGAGCATTCAGATTCCCTCTATGTGGGAGACCTCCGTGCTTCCCGGTTTCGACGGCATTGTGTGGATGCAGCGTGTTGTCGACCTTCCCGAGGATGCAGCCGGTATGCCCTTGACCCTTAACCTCGGCCCGGTCGACAATGAGGACGAAACATATTTCAACGGCACAAAAGTGGGTGGAGCGGCCGCGTGGGATACTCCCCGTCACTATGAAGTGCCCGGCAATGTTGTTCGTGCTGGTAAGAATGTGATTACCGTCAAGGTATCCGACTACGACGGTGAAGGCGGAATAGGTGGCAAGCCCGAAGACAATTGCGTTGTTGTAGACGGACGCACTTATCCTCTTGCCGGAGAGTGGAAACTCTCCGTGGCAAAAGATTTCTCGAAGATGCCGCCGCGTCCGGCTTCAATCTATGGGTCGAGCTTTCCGTCGGTGCTTTTCAATGCGATGATTTCGCCGCTTAGGCTTATGCCGTTAAGGGGAGTCCTGTGGTATCAGGGATGTGCCAATGTGGGGCGTGCCGAGCAGTATGAGCCTCTGTTCCAGAATCTGATACGTAACTGGCGTTCCATCTGGGGCGAGAATCTGCCGTTCTATTTCGTGCAGCTTGCCGGGTGGCTGCAGCCGCGCAACGTTCAGCCAGATTCGCAGTGGGCCGCCCTCCGCAACGCTCAGTCCAAGGCTCTCTCGCTGCCCAACACCGGCATGGCCGTGGCAATCGACCTCGGCAATCCGGCCGACATCCATCCTACCGACAAACAGGAGGTGGCTCGGCGCCTGGGGCTTCTCGCCCTCAACCGCACCTACGGCCATAAGATGACCGACGCGGCTCCGGTCTGCGTTGCTTTCAAGGCCAAGGGGAATACTATGGAACTAAAGTTCGACGGCCCGCTTGCCTCTGAGGCCGGAGTACTCACCGGTTTCATCATCGGTGACGGAAAAGGTAAATTCGCTTACGCCAAAGCCCGACTGACGTCGCCTGATACCGTAGTGCTCTCCTCGCCGCTCATCGGCAACCCGAAAACGGCCCGTTATAATTGGGCCGATTGCCCCGGGGGAAATCTTACGGGACCCACCGGTCTGCCGGTGGCTCCATTTGCAACCGACAAATAAGAAAAATCCTTAAATATATGAAAACCAACATTATTGCATTGTCGTTGGCAGCCTTTTCGGCGCTGACGACATCGGCGGCCACGCAGATTCCGGTGCTTACGCCCAATACCGCGCTGATCCTGGAAGTAGGCGACAATGGCCGTGTTTATCAGCGTTATTTCGGTAAGAAACTCGCCAATGCGGGTGAATATGAGGCAGCTCCGCGTGGCGCGGAGGCATATCTGACCCACGGCATGGAGGATTATTTCGAGCCTGCGCTCCACATAAACCATGCCGACGACAATCCTTCGACTGAACTCCGATATGTGAGTCATTCGTCGGCTCAGCAGGCGGATGGGTCCACGCTTACCACGGTGAAGCTCACCGACAAGGAGTATGGCACAGGCGTCGACCTCAACTACGTAACATATCCCGACGTAGATATAATCAAGAGCTACACCGTAATAACCAACGGTGAGAAGAAACCCGTCGAGATGGAGAAGTACGCCTCTTCGCTGCTCCATTTCGACCGTCCGGCCTACTACCTGACGCAGTTCAACGGCGACTGGATCAGTGAAACCACTATGAGCGAGGCTCCGCTGAGCTTCGGCAAGAAGGTGCTCGACACCAAACTTGGTTCGCGTGAGAACATGTTTGTTTCGCCTTTCTTCCAGCTTTCGCTTGATGAGCCCGCACGCGACGAGGAGGGGGAGATGCTTGTAGGCACACTGGCCTGGACGGGCAACTTCCGCTTCACGTTCGAGGTCGACAATCTCGGCAAGCTCCGTGTGATTTCCGGCATCAACCCCTATGCCTCGAAACGCATCCTCGCCAAGGGGGAATCGTTTCAGACTCCGGAATTCATCTTCACCCTCAGCGAGGGTGGCCGCGGCGAGGCAAGCCGTACTTTCCACGACTGGGCACGCAAATATCAGGTGAACAAGGGTGAAGAGTCGCGTATGACGCTGCTCAACAACTGGGAAGCCACCTATTTCGACTTCGACGAGGAGAAGCTCGTAAAACTTATCGGTGAGGCCAAGGAGCTGGGTGTAGACATGTTCCTGCTCGACGACGGCTGGTTCGGCAACAAGTATCCCCGCCACAGCGACACCCAGGGCCTCGGCGACTGGGACGAGACCGCCAACAAGCTCCCCAACGGCATCGGCCGCCTCACGGAGGAAGCCAAAAAGCAGGGCGTGAAGTTCGGCCTCTGGATTGAGCCGGAAATGGTGAACCCCAAGAGCGAGCTCTACGAGAAGCATAAGGACTGGGTGATTACTATTCCAAACCGCGATGAGTATTATTTCCGCAATCAGCTGGTGCTCGACCTGAGCAATCCCCAGGTTCAGGACTATGTGTTCGGCGTAGTCGACAACCTTATGACGAAATATCCCGATATCGCCTTCTTCAAGTGGGACTGCAACAGCCCCATCACAAACATCTATTCCAACTATCTCAAGGACAAGCAGAGCCACCTTTATGTGGATTACACGAACGGCCTTTACAAGGTGCTCGATCGCATCAAGGCCAAATATCCCGACCTGGTGATGATGATGTGCTCCGGTGGTGGCGGACGTACCGACTACGAAGGGCTGCGCTACTTCACAGAATTCTGGTGCAGCGACAATACAGACCCCGTCGACCGCCTCTACATCCAGTGGGGCTATTCGCAGATTTTCCCCGCCAAAACGCAGTGCGCCCACGTGACGACCTGGAACAAGACTGCTCCCGTGAAGTTCCGCACCGACGTGGCCATGATGGGCAAGCTCGGCTTCGACATCAACCTCCACGACCTCTCGGCCGACGACCTGAAATACTGTCAGAACGCCATCCGCCACTACAATCGTCTGAAACCCGTAATCCTCGACGGCGACCAGTATCGTCTTGTTTCCCCCTACTCGGGCAACCACGCGTCGACTATGTATGTCGGCAAGGACAAGAAGAGTGCCGTGGTGTTCGCCTTCGATATTTTCCCCAAGAATGTTGAGCACAACACGCTCGTGAAGCTTCGTGGTCTGAACCCTGATGCCACCTACAGCGTGAAGGAGATCAACCGCGCCGACACCTCCGATGGCGAAGTCAAGACCTATAGCGGCGACTACCTGATGAAGGTTGGGCTGCCCCTGTTCGGCACTTCGCGTCTGAACAGCCGCATCTATGAGCTGACACAGAACTAATCCGCAAAACCTTCTGAATCCGGAAGCGGGAGCCGTGCAGAAACTGCTCCCTGCTCCCGGAATCAGGCAATTATACAGACACAACACAATGAGACTCAAAGCCCTCTTTGCAGTTTCAGTACTTTTTGCCTCAGCCAATGGCGCAGAGACATACTGGAAGCTCCACCCTGCCTCCATGGCCATAGAGTATTCTCCGGCAGAGGCCGGACCGCATTCCGACCATCTGGAGATGTCGGGGAAGCGGATTTCGGCCGTGGTTCGCTACGGCGCGCGTCCCGACGGCTCGCTCGCGCTCGACAAGAGCCTCGTATGGCCCGGATTCCGCACCATCCCCAACGACACCCACGGCTCGCTGATGCGCCATGTAGCATTCGACGTGATTGACGAACTCGTAATCGAGCGTCAGCCGGCAGCTCCGAAAGTGGAGGGCGTGAGCTTCGACGGACTCCTGGCCATCACGCAGTCAACCCCCAAGGATGTGAAAATCGAGCGGACGCTCTTTCCTTCTGTCGAACATCCGGTGTTTGTGGAGCGCGTGAAACTTACCAACGTGGGCCGCGAGGCTGTCGACATCGAGATTCCTGCGCTCGATATGTCTGTTGCGACTCCCGACGCGCGCGGCGTAGACGGATCATACCGAATCCTGACAACAGTGGAGGGTGCGCGAACCCTGCGCCTCGAGCCGGGTTCGGAGGCTGAGTTCGCCGTGGTGAGTCAGGCGCTCCGCGAAGGCGACAAGCCGCTGACGCCCGATGTAGCCGCCGAGGAGGCTGCCCGCAGGGTGCTTGTAGGCGACCTTACAGGCTCGCTGGTGCTCGATACTCCCGACGAGGTGCTCGACCGGATGTTCGCCATGTCGAAAATCCGTGCGTGCGAGTCGATCTACGAAACCAAGGGAGGACCGCTCCACGGGCCCGGCGGCGAGACATACTACGCCGCCATCTGGGCCAACGATGAAGCTGAGTATGCCAATCCGTTTTTCGCGTTCACCGGCTATGCCTATGCCGACAGCTCGGCGATGAACTCTTTCCGCCATTTCGCGCGGTTCATGAATCCTGACTATAAGCCGATTCCGAGTTCAATCGTGGCCGAGGGCGCTGACATATGGAATGGTGCCGGCGATCGCGGCGATGCCGCCATGATAGCCTACGGAGCGTCGCGCTATGCGCTCGCATCCGGCTCGAAGGAGGTTGCGAGCGAGTTGTGGCCGCTCATAGAGTGGTGTCTGGAATATTGTCGCCGCAACCTAAACGCCGAGGGTGTGGTCCGGTCCGACCACGACGAGCTGGAGGGCCGCTTTCCGGCCGGCGAGGCCAATCTCTGCACGTCGTCGCTCTACTACGATGCTCTGCTATCGGCGGCGATGCTTGCCCGAGATCTGAAAATGCCTTCGAAAATGTCGGTCTCATACCGACGCCAGGCAGCTGAACTCGCCAAATCCATCGACCGCTATTTCGCAGGTCCGGTGGAAGAGTTCGACACATACGCCTACTATAAGGGGAACGACCGTCTGCGGTCGTGGATCTGCATTCCGCTCACCGTCGGAATCAACGATAAGCTCGAACCGACGCTCGACGCGCTTTTCTCGCCGGAACTCTGGACTGAAAACGGGCTGCTCACCCAGTCGGGAACCTCGACATTCTGGGATCGCTCCACGCTCTACGCCTTGCGCGGCGTGCTGCAGGCCGGTGCGGTTGAGCGTGCCATGCCCTATCTCACAGCCTATTCCACCAAGCGACTGACGGGCGACCATGTGCCCTATGCAATCGAGGCGTGGCCGGAGGGGAATCAGCGTCATCTTTCGGCCGAGAGTGCGCTCTACGCCCGTATCTTCACCGAGGGGATGTTCGGCATACGTCCGACCGGGCTGAAACGGTTCGAAATGACTCCGCGTCTTCCCAAGGAGTGGCCTTCGATGGCCCTTCGGAATATAAAGGCTTTCGGTGAGGATTTCGATATCGAGGTTTCGCGCCTGGAGGACGGACGTCTCGATGTTCGCGTTATGTCTGCTGGCAAGCCTCTGGCTCGCAAAACGATAAAAGATGGAGGTAAGATTGATGTCAAGTTTTGACAGACTGAGCTATAGGGCGTTGACGCTCGCTGTAGATGTGGCCTGCGCGCTTGCCGTCTGTGGCTCCCATACGATTCGAGTGAATCCGGTGGAGGGCGACGCCACGCGCGCTTTGCAGGCCGCAATCGATAGTGCCGCCACATTCGGGGGAGACCCAGTGGTAATTAGTCTTGGACCTGGCGACTACCATATCTCGCGCGAGAATTCCACCCGACGCATATATTATATTTCGAACACTGCATCGGCCGAGGAAAATCCCGACCCGACGAAACATATAGGCCTGCTGTTCAAAGGGCTGAAAAATGTAACGCTGGAGGGAAACGGCGCGTGGATTGTAACCCACGGCGAGATGACTCCGCTCGTGGCCGACAGTTGCGTCAATATCGCTTTCCGCAATTTCACGCTGACTGCCGCCGACCCGTCGGTACCGGAATTCAAGGTCGAGGCAGTGGACTCCGCTTCGATGACGGTGCGCGTCACGGCCCCTTCTACCTATCAGATTGAAGACGGCAACTTCAACTGGGTAGGGGAGGGGTGGATGTTTGCCGACGGACGTCGGAAGACCACCTATCCGGAGTTCGCCCAGGTATTTTATCCCGACCGCAACGTCACGCTCCGCGTTGATTCCCCGCTGGCGGGGAGAATCTCGGCCGAAGAGCTTGAACCGGGCCTGATCAGATTCCACTTCGCCAAGGCTCCGGCTGTACATGTCGGGGAGGTCTACCAGATGCGCCACGGAATCAGAAATGAGGCGTGCGGTTTTTTCAACCGGAGTAAAGACGTTTCGCTGACCGACATAACATTCCATTTCCTCGGTAATTTCGGCCTCGTGGGCCAATATTCCGAGAATCTCACCTACGACAATATCCGATGTGCTCCCGACAGCAGGCTGGGACGCACCGACGCCGGTTTCGCCGACTTCGTCCAGATGTCGGGATGCCGGGGCAAAGTACGCATCCTAAACTCTTACTTCGAAGGAGCACACGACGACCCCATCAACATCCACGGAACGCATCTGAAAGTCGTGGGCAATCCCGCCACCGACCGCCTGATTGTGCGTTTCATGCATGGGCAGACTTATGGATTCCTTCCGTTTACAGAGGGAGACGAGGTTGAGGTAGTCGACCGCCACACTCTCAATTGCCTCCAGTCGGCTATGCTGAAAGAAGTGCGCGCCATAGACCTGTATAACTACGAGCTGACGCTCGACCGTCCTGTGGCGGCGTGGCCAGAAGGATACTCCGTTGAAGACCTGGCGGTTGAAAACGTAACGTGGACTCCCGAAGTGGAAATCCGCAATAATTGGTTCGCGCGCTACCCTACCAGAGGTATCCTGATAACCACGCGCGGGCGCTCGCTCATCGAGGGAAATACATTCTTCCGCTCGCCGATGCCGGCGGTGCTTGTCTCCGACGATGCGCGCGGATGGTATGAATCGGGGCCTGTGACCGACCTGACAATCCGCAACAACAGGTTCATCGAATGTGCTTCCCCGGTAATTTGCATAACTCCGGAAATCGACCGCTTTAACCGTCCAGTCCATTCCAATATCGTTGTGGAGAGAAACCGCTTCATTCTCACCGGTCTTCCTGCCGTAAAGGCCGTGGCAACCGACGGACTGCACATCGAAGACAATGTTTTTGAGGTTTCCGGGCTTCGGCAGCTTGCCCCCGAGGCATTCATTCAGACCGAAAATGTCGAAGGTCTGAAGGTTGAGGGCAATAGGGTGCTGAGAACCTATCCCTTGAAATAATCAATTGAAATACAAAAAATAATCGACTATGCTACGAATTACCGCACTTGCAATTGTAGCCGTTTGCGCACTCAGTGGCGTGGCACGCGACTACGCGCAGTATGTAAATCCGCTCATCGGCACGGGCCGTGTGGGCGGAGCGCTGTCGGGCAATAATAATCCTGCGGCTACCGTGCCTTTCGGTATGGTGCAGCTCGGCCCCGACACGCATCCGGCTCCCGATTGGTTCAATGCCTCGGGCTACGATTACACCGACGGCCGCATCTACGGATTCACCCATACTCGCCTGAGCGGAACGGGCGCTTCCGATCTTATCGACGTATCGCTCTTCCCGACCCTGGGGGAGTCCCGCTCATCGGCTTTCTCTCATGAGCGCGAGACTGCTTCGCCCGGCTACTACCGCGTCAATCTCGACGACGAGAATATTTTGGCGGAGATGACGGCCACCTCGCGCGTAGGCGTACACCGCTATACGTTCCCAGCCGACAGCGCGGCCCACATCATAGTGGACCTCGATCGCTCGGCGCAGAAGGGGAGCTGGGACCGCAAGATTATCCAGTCGCAGCTGCGCGTGGTGTCGCCCACGATGCTCACCGGCTACCGCGTGATTACCGGGTGGGCGAAGCTCCGCAAGGTATATTTCGCGGCTGAATTCTCGCGTCCGTTCGAGGCCGTGCTTTCCGACGGCTCGACGGTGCGCCCGAAAACCGACGTAATCAACGGCCGCGAACTGCGTGCTGACCTCTCGTTCGCTCCTTCAGCCCAGCCGGTGGTGGTTAAGGTGGGAATCTCTGCCGTTTCGCCCGATGGCGCTATGGCCAACCTGAAAAAGGAGGCCGAAGGCCGAAGCTTCGACGAGATAGCAGCTGTCGCACGCAAGGAGTGGAACGATCGCCTCGGAGCCATCGACGTGGACGATGAGGGGGAGAAGGCCACTATCTTCTATACGGCCCTGTATCACGCCATGGTACAGCCCAATCTCTTCAGCGATGTCAACGGCGAATACACTACGCCTGTGTATTCCACGGCACGAGTTCCCGAGGGTGAAGAGCAGTACACTACATTCTCGCTCTGGGATACTTATCGTGGCGCGCACCCGCTCTATACGCTGCTATATCCGAAACTCGACGCGGCATTCGTAAACAGTATGCTACGCCACTACGACGACTACGGTTATCTCCCCATCTGGCACCTCTGGGGTCAGGATAATTACTGCATGATTGGCAACCACGCTATTCCCGTGGTGGTCGATGCGGTGCTCAAGGGTCTTCCGGGAATTGATCCGGAACGAGCCTACGAGGCTGTAAGGCAATCATCGGTGCGTAGTCATCCCAACTCGCCGTTCGACGTATGGGAAACCTACGGCTACATGCCCGAACCGCTGCAGACGCAGTCAGTGTCGATTACACTCGAGATGGCCTACAACGACTGGTGTGTGGCACGTCTGGCCGAGCATCTCGGCAAAACCGACGATGCCGAGCGCTTCTACCGCCGAGCCGGATTCTATAAGAATCTCTACGACCCCTCTACCGGCTTCTTCCGCGCCAGGAATGAGAAAGGGGATTGGATCGAGCCGTTCGACCCTCTGCGCTATGGCGCAAATGGTGGATATCCTTATACGGAGGGGAATGCATGGCAGTATTTCTGGTATGTGCCCCACGATGTCGACGCCTTCGTAGCCATGGCCGGAGGTCCGAAAGTCTTCGAAAAGAAGCTCGATGATTTCTTCACCATCACCGACAGCAGCGGCGAGAAAAACGACAATATTTCTGGAATGATAGGGCAGTATGCCCACGGCAACGAGCCCAGCCATCATGTGGCCTATCTCTACAATGCCGTCGGGGCTTCGCAGAAATGCCGCGATCTGGTGGCCCGAATATGCTCGGAGCTTTACAATACATCGCCCTCGGGCTACGCCGGTAACGACGACTGCGGCGAGATGTCAGCATGGTATATTTTCTCGGCCCTCGGCTTCTACCCCGTGAATCCCGCCGACGGGAAATACTGGCTCGGCATACCCGCCTTCGACAAAGCCACCATCAACCTGCCCGACGGCAAGACATTTACGGTGTTGACCACAGGAAATGGCCGTGTGCGCCCCTCGGCAATCGACGGAGGCGCCGGCGCGCCGCGCGTTAAGTCGGTACTCCTCAACGGCAAACCGCTCAAAGGCTACACCATCAGCCATTCCGATATCCTCAAAGGCGGCACTCTCGAATTCCGCCTCGGCTAAGCGGCCGGTCGAGGTCTGATTATAACCGGCAATTTACGATTAAAGAGGGCGTGTCATAATAGCCCATCTGGGTCGTCGCCTGAGGGCTTCGGGTTCGGTCATTGACCTTAGTCAACTCCCTTCACCCTCACCCTCAGGCTCCTACCATCTGGACCATTCTGACAGCGCCCTCACCATCCGGGTAAAAAATTAGGACGGTGTGTCAATTTATTGAATTTTGACACACCGCCTTTAATTGTGTTGTCTTACCTGGATTCGAACCAAGACAGGCAGAACCAAAAACTGCAGTGCTACCATTACACCATAAGACAATCCTTGCTGCCCAAGGCATCCGCACGGGCGGATGCCCTAAAGCGTTGCAAATTTAGCTGTTTTCCAAATCCTGCGCAATACCCGCCACTCTTTTTTACAAAAAATGACTAAATTTGCCGATTAGGAGGGCGAGGGAAAAATATTCAATAGCATTCGTTCAATCATGGCTACGAAAACGGAATTTGCGAGTAAGATAGGGCTGATAGCTGCTACCGTCGGGTCGGCTATCGGTCTGGGAAATGTATGGCGCTTCCCGGCCGAGACACAGGCCAACGGTGGCGCGGCCTTCCTTTTGATTTATGTGGTATGCGTCCTCCTGTTGGGCGTACCGGTGATGCTGGGTGAGTTTGCCCTGGGGCGCGGGGGACGCAGCGATGCAATCGGGGTATTCCGCCGCCTGTCGCCTGGAAGCCGATGGTGGATTGTAGGGGCCGGAGGCATCCTGTCGTCGTATCTTATACTGATTTTCTACATGGTGGTGGCCGGATGGACGCTGGAATATCTGGTGGCCTCGGCGGGAGGATGGCTTTATTCGTCGCCTGAGCCGGCAATGCTTACGGGCGCCACCGGAGAGGCCGATCATGCACGCTACACTTCCGTGATGGAGCTTCTGCTGACGGATGTATGGCGTCCGCTGATAGCCACATGGGCCGTTATCGCACTCAACGTCGTTATCCTGCTGCGGGGTGTGCAGAAGGGAATCGAACGGCTTTCCAATGTGCTCATGCCCTTGCTGTTCCTGATTCTTATCGGACTATGCGTGGTGGCTTTCACGCTTCCGGGAGCTGCCGACGGGCTACAGTTTTTCCTGAGTCCGGATTTCTCGAAGATTACGCCACGTGTGGTAGTCAATGCGCTTGGTCAGACGTTCTTCTCGCTGAGTCTGGGCATGGGTATTCTCATAACCTACGCCTCGTATTATCCTGCGGATACGCGTCTTACAAAGACTGCGATGACCGTGGCGTTGCTCAGTCTGCTTGTGGCTCTGCTGATGGGATGCGTTATTTTCCCGGCGGTGAAGACCTTCGGGCTTGAGAACGAAAGCATGAAGGGCGCGACGCTGATTTTCGTGACGCTGCCGGAAGTGTTCGGTCGGCTGCCGCTGTCGCAATTGTGGTCGTCGCTGTTTTTCGTGCTGCTGCTTGTGGCGGCCGTAACATCGACGGTTTCGATAGCGGAGGTGACTATAGCGTTTCTGGCGGATACGTTCGGCATGAAGCGCCGCAACGCGGTGCTGATGTGCCTGTTGCCGTTGTTTGCGCTCAGCGCGGTTTGCTCGCTGTCGATGGGTGTTTTACGCGACTATACATTGTTCGGCCTCAATCTGTTCGATCTGCTCGACACTTTCGCGACCAACATTCTGCTCCCTGTGGTAGCCATCGGAACGTGTCTTTATGTGGGATGGTTCGGGCCGCGCAGACTGCTTCAGTCGCAGATAAGCAACCGCGGCGTCCTGAGGTCGGGCGTCGCGGGTGTAGTGGTGTTCATCCTGAGGTGGGTGGCACCGATATGTATCGCCATGATACTTGTCGGTAGTCTTTGACAGTGTAAATTCCGGAGGTTCGTAAAGATACCGGCCCTTCAGTCAAATTCCGCAGGGTCGAGGCCGGCCTGCTCCAGAGCCTCGTGTCGCTCGGTGCACGTGCCGCACACACCGCAGTGGTGCTCACCTCCGCGGTAGCATGAGTATGTGTGGTGGTAGTCGACTCCCAATGCCACGCCACGCTTTACTATGTCGGCCTTCGTGAGATTGGTGTAGGGGCAGAACAGCCGGATGTTCTCATAGGTCCCCGCGGCTACGGCTCCGGCCATCGCCTCGACGAAGTCCGGGCGGCAGTCGGGATAGATTGTGTGATCGCCGGAGTGGTTGGCGAGCATAATCTGGCGGAGTCCGCGCGTTTCGGCCAGCCCGGCCGCTACGGCGAGCATGATTCCGTTGCGGAACGGCACGACGGTGGAACGCATGTTGGCATCGTCGTAATGTCCCTCAGGCACTGCGTCGGCTCCTTCGAGGAGCGAACTCTTGAAATGGTCGGCCATGAAACCGAGTGGAATCACAAGGTGTTCGATTCCCAGACGGCGGCAATGCCACTCGGCGCAGGCGGTCTCGCGGTCGTTATGGTTTGAGCCGTATATAAATGTCACGGCCAAAGCGATATGCGGTGCGTACTCATATAGCATCGTGGTGGAGTCCATGCCTCCGGAGAGCACAATCAGGGCGTCGCGCTTTGGGAATACCTCGGGTCGGTCGGGTGTAAGCACCAGTTCCTCCTCTTTCGGAGGCAGGAACACTTCGGCGGTAGGATGATGAAATTCAAGAGCCATAAACCTTTGAAGCTTAAATGGGAATAGGATGGTTATTCCATTGCCGACTGCATTGCCTGGGTCATGCGGAGTTCAGCCATAGCGCGGTGCTCGGCGTCGGCGTAGTTGGCGAATGGATGGATGCTGATGCCTCCGCGTGGGGTGAAGAATCCTTTCACCTCGATGTAGCGTGGATCCATAAGCCGCACGAGGTCGTTGAGGATTATGTTGATACAGTCTTCGTGGAAATCCCCGTGGTTTCGGAAAGAGAACAGATAGAGTTTAAGACTTTTGCTCTCCACCACACGCTCACGCGGGATGTATTGTATCACGATTTTGGCGAAGTCGGGCTGGCCGGTTTTCGGGCAGAGCGAGGTAAACTCAGGGCAGTTGAACGTCACGAGATATTCGCGCTCGGGATGCTTGTTGACGAATGTCTCGAGCAGTTCGGGCGAATAGTCCGTAGGGTATTTCGTGCCCTGGTTGCCAAGGAGCGTCACTCCTTCGAGTTCATTAGGATTTCTGCTCATAAAGCCTTTAGGATTCAATATTTAATGTCGTGTACTTTGAGGCGCTCGCCGGCGTCGTCTACAATCGAGCGGAAATAGCGTTCGTCGTAGCCGGGGAATTCTGGATAGAGCGGCATCCCGGTCTCGGAGCGCATGAACTGATTGTTTTCGTCGACCTTTTTGCGGTTGCCGTCCATGAATTTCACGAACAGGAAATCGCCGAGCTGCTTATAGGCGGTGGTGGCGCGCTCGGCCCAGATATCGGCAAGGTCCTGAGTGAGGCTCGCGCGGATTTCCGCGTCGGCGAATTCAGGAATCTGCTCGTAGGCCACGCGTACATCCTCGGCAATGGCGTTCTCAAGTTCCGACTGCACGCGGCGGATGTCGGGAATCATGAGCGAATAGCGGTTGTAGGCCTGGTTGGCCACGTAGTTGTTAACCCAGAAATTGGCGTTCCAGTCGAGAGTGTTCACGTCGCCATGGGCGAGCTGGGCAGGAGCCTTGCGTACACCGCAGAACACGGGGAGGTAAACGCACGTATTGGCGTCGTCGGTTCCGAACCAGAGGAGGCCGCGGAGTTCGGGGGCCACATCGTTGCGGAGCTGAGCTACAAACGAGAAGCCGGTCTGCTGGGTGGCTATGGCGCGTTCATGGGTGTATTCCACCGAATCGACCTTGAACGTCATCGGGCGCCAGCGGTAGGGAACTTTGTATGGACCGGCACCAATGTCGATGGTCATATCGTAGGGGGTACCCTCGAAATGGTCGCGCATGGCCCGCTTCATGTCGGCGGCCGAGAGCGTTTTCTCGGGTTTTACCCAAAGTGGCATCGGGTCGCCTTCGGCGCGGTCGATCCAGGGCAGGTATTTGTCCATCCCGGGCGTGAAAAGGTTGAAATAGGCCCATACGCGTGCGTCGCAACCACGCAGCGCGCCGAAATCGGTCACGCCGTAAGCCTTGGAAAAGTCGAATTCCTCGTCTTTCCCGTCGAAATAGCCCTGCGAACGGGCGAACTTAATTACATCGGGGCTGTAAAGGGTCTCGCCAGATTTGTCCTTGAGCGGGAAGCGGTGGATGCGGGGATGGTTGGCGTGGCCCGCTATATGGCCGTCGGGAACGCGGCGGGCGACCCATACGGCGCCTTTGTCGGCTTTTCCTTTGCCGATGAGGTCCATTATCCAGGCCTCTTCGCCGTCGGCTATGGAGAAGGATTCTCCCTCGGAGGCATAGCCGTGAGTTTTTACCAGATCGGTCATCACGCGGATAGCCTCGCGGGCGGTTTTGGCGCGCTGAAGGGTGATGTAGATAAGCGAACCGTAGTCGATAAGGCCGGTTCCTGCAAGTTCGTGGCGGCCGCCCCATGTGCTCTCGGCAATCACAAGACCGTGTTCGTTCATGTTGCCTATGGTGGCGTATGTATGAGCCACTTCGGGAATTTCACCGAGCGGTTTTCCGGTATCCCATTCCACCACTTTGCGCAAGGCTCCCTTTTCGTGGTCGGCTGCGGGCTGGTTGTAAAGCTCCCCGTAGAGGTTATGGGAGTCGGCGGCGTAAGTCACCATTACCGAACCATCGGCGGTGGCACCTTTGGCGGCAATGAGCGAGGTGCATCCCCACGCGCCTGTTGTGGCGGCGATGGCCATGGCGGAGATTATGATTTTTTTCATCTGCTGGGAAATTATCGTGTGGAAATATCGGTATTTTTGATTACAACGGAAAAATATATCGGTTTATTACTGCGGTTGAGGCTGCGGGGATGTCAGGATTGCAATGGCACGGAAAGACGCTGTGTGGCAGGTTTAAGGAAGCGGCTCCCTATGAACTTCCACGAAAGGAATGCCGCGACAACCGTAATGACGATTGCCATCGTGAGACAACGGTACGCTCCCAGGGATTCCGCGCACCCGTAGTAGAGCAGCAGCTGGATTATCGGGTAATGGAAGAGATAAATATCATAAGAGAAGGTGTCATGACGGGATAATGCTTTCCCCCACGAGCCTGTGAGGCCTGCGGCAAGAGCCATTATGCCGGCAAAGATGGGATAGACGTAAATATGCGTGATGATGGCAATCGGCATCCATCCAGCAAGAAGGTCGAACACATCGGCGGCATAGAGAGCAAGACTTAGGATGATTATCCACCATCTGAATTTAAATAATAGGGTGATATATATGTTGGCCAGACCTCCGGCCAGGAAAATGGAGAGCGATCTGACAAGTTTTAGAAAGACCTCGAAATCCGCCCCTTTGGCTATTTCAATACATTTCATCCCCCAGAATATTGCTGTGGATGCGACCAGACAAATCCATAGGATCGTGGCGGCGCTAAACCGCGAATTTTTAATCCATTTATATATGAGGGGAATCAGGAGATAGAATGTAACCTCGCATTTCATAGTCCAGAGCGAGCCGTTGACGGAATTTACAATATTGTGGCTGGAGTCGAACACTCCCGGGAGGTCGGGATGGAGGAAATTCAGGAAAATGAGATTCGCGCCAAGATACTTCCAGAAGCCCGAAGTGGTGAAGTATTCGGCAATCGGCAGGGTGGAGACAACTGACAGCCCGATGGAGGCAAGAAGAACTATAAGTATATATGGCGGAAGAATACGCCGGGCGCGTCGTAGGAAATATTGCCTGTTGGAAGATGACTTCTCATAGGAGTGAAACATCAGGAAGCCGCTTATGGCGAAGAAACTGCCTGCATTGCCGAAGATACGCGGCAGGGTAACAATCGGAAGTCCGGAAAGTACGGCGAAATGCCCCACGAGGATGCTTACCGCCAGATAATAGCGGATGGCGTTGAGGTTGTTGTCGCGCGATATGGAGTGAAAATGCGGTTGGGCCATAAGAATACAGGTGTCGGCGTTGCGGCCGACACCTGTATAATAACTCGAAATGTGGGTAAGATATTATTCCGACAGAATAGAAAATTGGCTCGGTGAGTCAATCGGTCCACTTCCGGTGAGGTTTGCGGTTATTTATTGAGAAGGGCCTTGGCGGCCGGAGTGAGCAGCGGGGCTATACTGTCGTAGGGAAGTACGCAACCGGGCAATCCGGCGGCATAGCAGGCGATTTCATACTGCTGATAGACTACATGGAAGCCGTCGGGCATGAAGTAGGGTGGTGTGACGGGCAGCGGAAGCGTATCGGGATCAATCAGTAGTGCGTCTTTAAATTCCTGTGCGGTCTCTACATCGAAATACTGGCGCATGAGACCCTCGCGGATAAGCGGCATAAGGCGCCCCTTGGTTCCCTCTGCTATGGTGTTGTTCCAGTCGAACTCACGTCCGTCGAGTCCGAAGGTCTGGCCGGTGAAAAACGTCGAGCCATGTGCCCCGGCCAGATAGGCGTAGGTATTGGCGCCGAAAGTGGCATACGTCGGAGTGCTTGCCAGCAATGATAGGGTCCAGTCGTATTCGTATTGCAGCTGTATGTCGCCCCAGGCTTCGCCGTCCATCCCTTCCAGTTCCTTAAGGCCGCCCTTTACGGCGCATTTTGCCACGCGGGCCGACAGACGCTGACCGTCGGTATTGTCGGAGGCGGCTTCGGCATATGGTGTGGTGTTGGTGCCATACCCTATGTTGGAGAGCTGCCGAGTCATCCACGCGCGCACTGAGTCAACAAGATTCGCAGGTCCGTCGACCGGGAAATCGAGAGTTACGGAGGCTCTCACGGAGCTTCCACTGTCGGTAGCCGCCGAGTCGGTGTAGGAAACTTTCTCGACAATGAGCGTATCAGAGGTGCCAGGGTTGGTTTCATCGGAGGTTTTGGCTTTCTTGTTGCAGCCGGAGGCTGTGGCGAGCAGCAGAGCCGCGATTGCCGTCGGGAAAAGAAGATTCAGACGTTTCATTGTTCGGTCTTTATTTTGGGTTGTATTTTCGGTTTTATGGACTCAAATTTACGCTAAATGAGCAATCTTCGCAACATAAAAACATTTTAATGCAGCTAAATGTTGGATTAATGAGGAAATGTGGGATGGGAAAAATCGCTGATAATTTATAACTTTGCAGCTTCCGGCGAATCTGTGCGGTTTTTATGCAGAGAAATTCTGACGTGCGTCGCCGCCGTTTCAACTAAAATATTCAAACTCCATACAGACATTATGAAGAAATTTTTATTTCCGATGCTGGCGGTTCTGGCCGCTTTGGGCGCCCAGGCGCGCACATTGACTCCGGACGAGGCTTTGAGCCGCCTTCAGACCGACCCTGTAGCCGCGAAGGCTTCCGCAGCGCGTGGCGTAGCAGCAGCGCAGCCACATCTGGCATTTACTCAGACCACAGAGACCGGGCAGCCGGCTGTGTATGTTTTTGATAACCAGGCGAGCAATCAGGTGCTCTTTGTGAGCGCCGACGATGTAGTGGCTCCGCTTCTCGGTTATGCAGACTCCACTCCCGCCGGAATCGAGATGCCCCCGCAGCTCAAGTGGTGGCTTGAACAGTATGCCTCTCAGATTGCCTATGCTCAGCTCAACGGCTTCGCCGACAGCGGCCAGTCTGCTCCCGGCGCAGTTCTCGCACCCGCCACTGACCGCACGCCCATCGCCCCGCTGGTGAAAACCACGTGGGACCAGGGCGCTCCCTACAATAACGACTGCCCTAAAAGTGGTACTCAGACAACATATACCGGTTGCGTAGCCACTGCCATGGCGCAACTTATGAACTATTTCAAATATCCTGAAAAGGGAACAGGTACGGTAAGTGTGACTTTCAACAATAGGACGCTTTCGATGAACCTGGCCACCACTACACTCGACTGGGCCAACATGCTGGACTCATACCCCACTGCAACGTCGGGTACGACACAACAGCGCAGAGCCGTATCCAAACTTATGCAGGCATGCGGCTACAGTGTGGACATGTCGTACGGTACAAGTGGTTCTGGAGCTGTTACCTCTGAGGTCGTTTCGGCACTTGTGAATAATTTCAACTACGATTCGGGGTGCAGCTGGGCTGACCGCTCATATTATTCGCGTGATGACTGGCATAATCTGATTTACAATAATCTGAAGAACTGCGGCCCTGTGCTCTACTCCGGACGCTCGACCGACGGCGGCCACGCATTTATCTGCGACGGCTATTCCGACGATGGTTTCTACCACTTTAACTGGGGCTGGAGCGGCGCATATAATGGATATTATTCGCTTGAGGCCCTTAATCCTGACGGCCAGGGAATCGGTGGCTTTGCCGGAGGCTATAACTTCATGCAGGGTGCTGTAATCGGGGCGCAGCGGCCAACGGGATCGGCATCCGAATCCGCTCCTCTGATTGCAAGTTACGAGGGACTGACAGCTTCCGTCAGTGGCTCACAGCTTACGTTGGAGGGCGGGTTCCAGAATGCGACTGGAGGTACCCTCAGAGCCGATCTGTATGCAAAGTTCGTACCGGTGGGCAATGGTTCGACTGTATATGGCAAGATCTATACGGTAACGCTTGGAATGAACCAATATTATCCCACTCTGCCGTTGAGCCTGAGCGGGGTGTCGCTTGCAAATGGCACATACGATGTATATATAGTCTCGACAGCTATCGGCAGCCGCGATCCTTATTATCCGATGCTTGTAGAGCACGGTCATGCCGACCATTTCCGCCTTACAAAGAGCGGGAACAGCTATTCAGTACAGAATATCAGTGTCGGAACGCCTGCAATTACGTTCAGTAAGATTTTTAATGAGATATATTTCTCATCCAAGAATCAATATGTTCCGGTAAATCCTTCGGTCGCCTATACTGTGACAAATAATACTCAAATGGAACAGACCGGCGGTGTAGCATTCCAGATTGTAAATGGCGGAACGGTTTATGCCTATACTACCGGCGATTACTATGACCTGATGCCAGGAGAATCAAAGTCGGAGGATATCAGTCTTGAGATTTCGATGCTGTATTTGCCCACGCTTAATTATGACTACGATCTCTACATGTATGATCCGAACCAGAATGCAAGCGCTTCGTACTTTGACTCGTCGGCTGCGACTAAGGTCGGAACAGTGAAGTTTGTGGAGTATCCGACTACAACGCTTACGTCTTCCAGCTTCGCGATTGACGGCGACGCTCAGAATGTCGATCCGTATAATGTGCCTTTCAAGGGCACGGTTAACTGTACGGCCGGCGTATACGGCAATACCCTTCTTGTAGCCTTGTTCAGCGGCCAGACCAACGTAGGTCAGGGCAGTATTGCCGTTGTAAACCTCAAGGCAGGAGAGAGCGTGGATTTTTCCGGAACTCTTGCCGCGAATCTGGAGCCAGCCACTTCCTATAATGCTGGACTTTATTATCTTGACATGACCAGAGGTGGGTATGCGCAGATTAATGGCTTGATTTTTACGACCGCCAAGACAGGCGGCATCGGCGATGTCGGCGCCGATTCGGCCGACGGTCTGAAGATTTCGATGGACGGGCGCAAGGCCATTGCCTCCTCCTCGGCCCGCATAGAGCGCGTTATGGTTGTCAGCGCCAACGGCTCCGAAGTCTATGCGCCTGTAGCACATCAGGGTATCTCGGCCGTTGTTGACATGGAGGCTCTCCCAGCCGGAATCTATATCGTGAGCGCAACGGATGCCGCCGGCAATACGTCGACCAGCAAAATAGCCCTGCGATGAAAACGTTACCTCTTATGGCGTTTGCCGTGGCTACCGCAGCAGCGGGCTGCTCCACGCCCGTCGCTACCGGCGACGCGGGGCAGCCGCGCCGCGAGTCGGTGGCCGTGGCGGTCTCACCATCGAAGGCTCACAGCGGCAACAACCGCCCGGTATCGGGGCGTCCGGCCATGGCTCTCCCGAAGGCACGCATCTACCGGATGACCGGTGCGTATGCCGACAACGTACCCATTACCCTCGGCCCTGACGGCCGGATAGTCAGCTATCCCGCTCCCACCGACATCAGCAACGCGCAGCGCCCGCTGCCGCTGCGCGACGGGTGGTGGCTCGACCGCCGCGGAGTAGGGGAGGGGTCGGTATTTATCCGATACACCTACAGCGAGTATGCAGCCCTCAGGGAGGCTCCGAGCCTCGAGGAACTTAAGAAAGCAATCATCCCTGGCGCACGAGTAGTTGACGTAACTCAGTTGCCGATTACGCTCGAACAGGCTCTCGCCGACACTGCGGCAATCAGCCGCTATATACCCGCTCCGCTGAAACTCAATCTGAAGTGATTGCGGAACCGGAAAGTTTTCGTAAATTTGTAGTGGTGGCCGAAGCACGCTTGTGCCGGCCGCCACTTTTCGAAAAAAACCGCATTAATCAATAAAAGACACAGATACAATTATGGCAGACAACAAGCAGGAACTCAAAATAGAACTCACGCCGGAAGTGGCCGGCGGTAACTATGCCAACCTCGCCGTGATTTCCCATTCGGGCAACGAGTTTTTCCTCGATTTCATCAATGTGGCACCTAACATGCCTCAGGCACGCGTGCAGAGCCGCATTATCATGACCCCCGAAAACGCCAAGAACCTTCTCGGTGCCCTCCAGGACAATATCCGCAAGTATGAGGCTACTTTCGGCACCATCGAGCGCAAACTCCCCAAAGGCAACGGCAACAACGGCAATCTCCCCAATCCTTTCCAGGCTTAACTCCCAAACCAATCCGACCATGATGCAGCAGAATCTGCTTATCTATAACTCGCTCACACGGCGGAAGCAGCTGTTTGTGCCGCTCGTGGAGGGGCGTGTGGGCATGTATGTATGCGGTCCCACCGTCTATGGCGACGGCCATCTGGGACATGCGCGTCCGGCCATCACATTCGACGTACTTTTCCGCTATCTGACCCATCTCGGCTACAAAGTGCGCTATGTGCGCAACATCACCGATGTGGGCCATCTGGAGCACGACGCCGACGAGGGTGAAGACAAAATCGCCAAGAAGGCGCGTCTGGAGCAGCTGGAGCCTATGGAGGTAGTGCAGCACTACCTCAACCGCTATCACGACGCGATGGCGCGCCTCAACGTGCTTCCGCCCTCGATTGAGCCCCACGCATCGGGTCACATCATCGAGCAGATCGAGTATATCAAGAAGATTCTCGATGCCGGATACGCCTACGAGAGCAATGGCTCGATATATTTCGACGTGCCCAAATACAACAGGGATCACAACTACGGAAAGCTCTCCGGCCGAAATATCGACGAACTTCTTTCGGAGACGCGCTCGCTCGACGGTCAGCAGGAGAAGCGTAATCCGGCCGATTTCGCCCTCTGGAAGAAGGCGCAGCCGGAGCACATCATGCGCTGGCCATCGCCATGGAGCGACGGTTTTCCCGGCTGGCATCTCGAATGTTCCACAATGGGCGAGAAATATCTCGGCGAGACATTCGACATTCACGGCGGCGGAATGGACCTCAAGTTCCCCCACCATGAGTGCGAGATAGCACAGAGCGTGGCCCACCACGGCCACGACACCGTGCGCTACTGGATGCACAACAACATGATTACCATCAACGGCCAGAAAATGGGCAAATCGCTGGGTAATTTCATCACGCTCGATGAGTTTTTCACCGGAAGCCATCCGCTGCTTACCCATGCCTATACGCCGATGACGATTCGGTTCTTCATCCTGCAGGCGCAATACCGTTCCACCGTCGATTTCTCCAACGAAGCGCTTCAGGCCTCTGAGAAAGCGCTCGACCGCATGCTCGAGGGGTGGCGACGACTGGCTGATCTCAAGGGGTCGAACACATCGACCGTCACCGCCGAGATTGCTGACCTTGAGCAGAAATGCTACGACGCCCTCAACGACGACCTTAATACACCGATTGTTATCGCCCACCTCTTTGAGGCGGTAGGAATCATTAACCGTGTGGCCGACGGCCACGCAACGGCCACTGCGGCCGATATCGATGCATTGAAGGCTCTCTTCCAGACTTTCCTCTTCGACATCCTGGGTATGCGTCCCGAAGCCGCCGACCTCGGTGGCGACGAGAAGGCGCTCGAACCCTATCGCGGCGCCGTCGACCTGCTTCTGCAGGTGCGCGCCGAGGCCAAGGCAAAAAAGGACTGGGCGACCTCTGACCTTATCCGCGACCGCCTTGCCGCCCTCGGCTTCAACGTGAAGGATACGAAGTCCGGAGTGGAGTGGAGCGTGAAATAACAGCATTGCAGTCGAAATATTCCCGATGATACGTCTCTCCGACATACACAAGCGGTTCGGCTCCCTGGAGGTTATCCGGGGAGTCGACCTGCACGTGGAGCGCGGCGAAATCCTTGGAATCGTAGGCGCCAGCGGCGCCGGCAAGACGACGCTGTTGCAGATTATGGGCACCCTTGAGCGGCCTGATGCGGGGTGCGTTATCTATGGGGACGAACGTGTCGACACGCTCTCCCCATCGCGCCTGGCACGCTTCCGCAATCAGCGCATCGGATTCGTGTTTCAGTTCCATCAGCTGCTGCCGGAGTTCTCGCTGCTTGAAAATGTGGCTATGCCGGCCATGATTGGAGGCAGGAGCAAAAAGGAGGCTATGGCTGAAGCCTTGCGTCTGATCGGTTATCTCGGTCTGGCCGGCCGTGCCGATCACCGCCCGGCGCAGCTCTCCGGCGGCGAATGCCAGCGGGGTGCCGTAGCCCGCGCATTGATCAACCGCCCCGACGTGGTGCTTGCCGATGAACCATCCGGCAGCCTCGACAGCCATAACCGTGCCGAGCTCCATCGCCTTATCGCCGATCTGCGCCGCGATATGGGGCAGACATTCGTTATCGTCACTCACGACGAGCATCTGGCCTCTAATTGCGACCGGGTAGTGCGCATGGCCGATGGCCGTATTACCGACATAATCTCCAACCAATGACACTCCACAGGGCATACGCACTCATACGCGTGATATTATTTGTCTCCGCAGGCATCCTGGCCGCCGCGTGCCGCGACGACGGAGATGACGCTGAGCATCAGCCTACCCTCTACGACATCGCCGAAATTTCGGATAAGACGGCCACCTCGACCGTGTTCACCGTCTATCGCCCCGACGCATCGAAAACGGCAGTAACGCTTTCGGCTCCCGGCGTGTCGGTGGGCGATATCGAGGTCGGAACGAGCGTATTCCTCGCATATATCCCGGAAAACGGCAGGCCTTACACCTCCGGACGCATCAGCGTGGAGCGCGTCAGCACAATCAACAACTCCAACCTCAAGCGTGGCACGGAAATGAGCCTCCGAGGGTGGGATGAGGATCCCGTCTGGCTTCAGAGCCTATGGCCGGCCGGCGACAAAGTGTGCGTGCGCCTCCTTCTGCCATATTCCACCGAGCCGCGGCGCTTCGTGCTTGTGGTCGACGATGCCACCTCAGGCAATCCATACCCCGACGCCTACCTTTATCATCGCCGCAACGACCTGCAGCCCAACTTCAGCCGCCAGTATTACGCCGCCTTCAACCTGGCCGCCCTCTGGGCCACCCCCGGCATCGAAGGCCTCACCATCCACGTCGCCAACTCCAACAACCCCACCCTCACCACCTTCCGCCTTGCCAATCCCCATCCTCAGCCAAACGCTTTAGGTGCCGTAAAGTGAAGTTGGTCAGCAGACCATTAAAGATTCAAACGGACTCAACTTCCTGACGATGACGGAGGTGTATAATGAACGAAAACTTGAAGATGCTCTTGGTGCTGATGTGACGAGTACCACACGCATACACGACTGTTGCTGTGTGGAATTGACATCGGGCTAATTCGAGGCATTCCATCTCGGTCCGTTAGGTCACCTCTGAGACTGATTGCCGTTTCTTCGAGTATTTTATCGCCGTTGCATGATAATGGCTTTTCAATCGCCCTGCTACTTGTCGCTGGTGTCAGCAGTCCACGAATCAAGCCTGTGATAATCTATGTTGTCGGCGTCTTACATATTCGCCCGGCATGGCCTGGGGAGTGTCATTTTTACAAATCGATTGAATATAGTTTGTGCTCTTTCAACCAATGACCATCGGCTAACGTCGGGTGCATAAATGTCCCCTGAAAACTCATGCCAATGCGTTTCATTACGTTCTCCGAGGGATTGTTTGGAACGGCAGTGAAGGAATAAAGTCTATTACAGAAGTGTTTATCGCGGGCATAGCCCAAACACGCCCGTGCAGCTTCAGTTGCATATCCTTTATGCCAGAACCTATCTGAGATACGCCAGCCAATTTCCCAACCGGGTGAGAAAGGAGCCTCGAAAGTAAAATGATGGAATCCGACATATCCTATAAACTCACCGGTTTCTTTAATTTCAACGGCATATAATCCGACGCCTGTTTCTTCAAATTCGGCGTTGATGCGATCTACGAAGGAATTTGATTCATCGGCAGACAAAGTCGTCGGAAAGTATTTCATGACATTTCCATCTCCGTTCATTTCAGCGAAAAATTTCCTATCTTCATATTTCCAGGAACGCAATAATAGCCGTTCCGTCTCCATGTAGATTTTCATATTGCTTCTGTCCACAGTCTACACCCTAAAATTTCTTATTTTCAGACCTTCGCTGACAATTGGTTGACAAAAATTGAATGAAAAATCCCGCAACTCTTGATTTAAATGAGTTACGGGATTTATGGGTGCCCAGAACAGGACTCGAACCTGCACGCCTCTCGGCACGCGCACCTGAAACGCGCGCGTCTACCATTCCGCCACCTGGGCATCGCGTTTTGGTTGTGCAAAGTTACGATATTTTTTTTATCAAACAAACATAGTTGAAAAATTTTTAATGATCTTTTCGGGAAGGAGCAATTGGGAAGGACCAATTGGGTCAACAGTGAGGGATTAACCTGGGAGGTCCCACCGGATTAGCATGGCAGCGTCAACTGGTCAGCTGGGCCGGATTCGCCTGTGAGTTCCAACCAGGTTAATAGATAAGTGCCTGCTTGGACGGGCAGTGAGACCGTGTTTCTGGGAATGCTTTCTATAACAATATATGATGGCTCGGCGATAATTTGTAATCATTTGGATGTCAGTAAAATAGATAAGGAATCCCGCTGCGGTTAATTGTTTGATATTCAGGTGTTTGTTATTGCTAAAGACGGCGACACCCCGTGTCGTTGACATGGGTGATGGAATGATATGTGTGTGATGACGTTTTTGCAAATTGAGATAATGTATGTTGTGCTATAGATATGGTCGGGAGAAGGGGTAGGTGAAAATATGCTGTAGTTAATAATAATTAACAATTTTAGGGGGGGTAATGTGAAAAGTCATTTAACTTTGTGCCGATTTATTAATTTAATTCTTGATTCTATGAAAAAGTTTTTTCTTGCAATGATGTTGGTTCTTTCGGCATCGTTTGCGGTGGTTGCCGCTACGCCCGAGGAAGAGGCGGCTACGCGTATCGCTAATCTCGAAAAGATGCTCAAGTCCATGCCTGCGGCAACGGGCTTGGCAGATCTTGATGCCTATGTAAAGGCTTCGGCCGATGCTGGAACGCTTGCCGTGTCCAACAGCGTGCTTCTCAAGGCTGTCGTCGAGGGCGATGCTACTCCTGAAAATATTCTGAAGCTTGGCCTGGGGGTTAAGGCTGAGCAGGAAGCCCTTACGGAATCTACGAAGCTCGCTCCGAAGGCTGCCGAAGGGATGAAGTCGCTTAATCCTATGAAGATGGGCAAGGCCAAGAAAGCTCTCGACTTCGGCAACAAATGCAATCAGATTGTAACTGAAGAGACTGCTTATCAGGCTGAGGTCGTTGCCAAGCTTGGTAAATAAAGCTTGGTAAATAATGAGTGTGAGCGAAACGCTCCCGTGAAGGAAAGTAAGTGGCCGGTCGGACGGTTGGCGTATGAGCGCCGGCAGTCTGTCCGGCTGCACTTTTGTCGCGCGCCCAAATTGGCTTCCGGTTGGATGCGTGTCGCCCCGATGCGCTGCCAAAGGGCCTTTATTATTAAGAATTTCGCGAGATTTTGCGGAAAAGCTTGGTGAAATAGAATCAATTGATTAACTTTGCACGGTTTTTCAGCCGACAGCAACAATGGGAAAATTCAGCCAGTTCAAGCTTCCTCTCAAAAGCATGTCGCCGGGTGTACATGAATTCGACTACAGCCTCGGCAAGCAGTTTTTTGAGGATATGGAGAGCTCCGACGTGCGCGATGCCGATGTGCATGTGCATCTTACGGTGACGTATGCCAACGATGTATATGCGCTGGCTTTCGTTTGCCGTGGAACGGTGACGGTGTCCTGCGACCGCTGCCTTGACGACCTTACGCTGGATGTCGACGCCTCCTACGGTATCAAGGTGAAGTATGGCGATTCCTATCGCGATGATTCCGATGAGCTGATGGAGATTCCCGAGTCTGACAACGACCTCAACGTGGCGTATATGATTTTCGACACCGTGTCGCTTGCCATCCCCATCAAGCATGTACACCCTATGGGTAAATGCAACCGGGCAATGAGCAGTCTTCTGAAAAAACACAGGGCCACCGACGCCTCCGATCCGGATTCGGAACTTGAAGACCAGCTTATCGACGAGATGGATTCGATGCCCGATACCGCCGACGGCGCCGATCAGGCTTCGACCGACCCGCGTTGGGACGCTTTGAAAGGGCTACAGCCCGACGGAGGGGAATGAGACGACAATCTGACGCCCCCAAACGAAAGACATAAACTGAACAATAAAGAATAATATAGAAGAAAAGAATCATGGCACATCCTAAACGACGTCAATCCAAGACACGTACGGCAAAACGCCGCACCCACGACAAGGCCGCTATGCCCACGCTGGCAATCTGCCCCAACTGCGGAGCATGGCATGTTTACCACTGCGTTTGCAATGAATGCGGTTACTATCGCGGAAAAATTGCAATCGAGAAGAACGCTGTGGTATAACGGCGCATCAGAACCGAATGGCTGCACCAGACTGACGACTGAACTCCCGACGAGCGAGACGTCTTTCCCCGGGGCAGCCTTTTAGCAATTACAGATTTCAAACAAGAATGTCCGGAGGCACCTCCGGCCACGCGACGCGGGGCCCGGCACCTCCGGCAAATGCACACATATACCGATATGCTCAACGCAAAAATCTCTGGTATCGCCTCGTATATCCCCGATGACATCCTCGACAACGAAATGCTCTCGAAGATGGTCGACACCAACGACGAGTGGATTACTACCCGCGTGGGAATCAAGGAGCGTCGCATCCTCAACAAGCCCGTCGGCTCAAGCTATATGGGCATCGAGGCGGTGAAAAAACTGCTGGCCGATACCGGAACGGATCCCGGAGAAATCGACCTGCTTATCTGCGCGACATCCAATCCCGACTACCGTTTCCCTTCCACCGCATCGATAATCTGCGAGGGCACAGGACTTAAGAATGCTTATGCCTACGATATTCAGGCCGCCTGCGCAGGCTTCATCGTAGCGCTCGAAGATGCCAACGCATATGTAAAGAGCGGTCTCCGCAAGAAAGTTGTGGTCGTTGCCACTGAAAAAATGTCGTCGATGGTCAACTATAAGGACCGCGCCACATGCCCGCTTTTCGGCGACGGAGCCGCTTGCGTGCTTGTAGAACCCACCGAGGATACCTCCAAGGGTGTAATCGACGCCGTATTTCATGTAGATGGCCGCGGACTGGAGCATCTGGTCATGTGGGGAGGCGGTTCGGCAGAGCCTACGACTCAGGAGACACTCGACGCCGGAAAGCATTTCCTTTTCCAGGACGGCCGCAACGTCTACAAGAATGCCGTTACCGACATGTATACCGCATCCGTCGACATTCTCAACCGCAATAATCTCACCGCCGAGACCATCGACTGGCTTGTGCCTCATCAGGCCAACCTGCGTATTATCGAGGCCGTAAGCTCTCGCGCCGGGATTCCGGAAGAAAAGGTGCTGGTCAACATCCAGCATACCGGCAACACATCGGCAGCTTCCATTCCTCTCTGTCTCGACGAATTCAAGAATAAGCTCAAGAAGGGCGACAAAATTCTCCTCACCGCTTTTGGCGCGGGCTTCACATGGGGCTCGATGCTGCTGGTGTGGGATATTTGACCCTCTTTATCCCTGAATACCAAACCGAAATAGCATCTTCCCACCAAAGATGCTATTTTTGTTTTATTAAACCCCCGGGAGCGGCCTCTTATAAACCCTCGACGACTCCGGAGCGTTTATAAGATGCTTATCAATCCGAAATATAACAATCCGAAAACTATGACAGAAGATAAAAATACCCGTATCTCTGACGAGATTGAGCGTCAGGACGCTGAATCGCTGCTTGCAGCCGCAACCGATACCGTAAGTTGCCCCGGTGAGGCGCCTTCCGAATGTCGCGAAGGCCATAAGGCCGGATTCGTTAACATTGTGGGGAACCCCAACGTGGGCAAGAGCACGCTGATGAATCAGCTCGTTGGCGAGCGCGTGAGCATCATAACCTCTAAAGCCCAGACAACGCGCCACCGCATCACCGGGATAGTAAATACGCCTGACTATCAGATTGTTTTCTCCGATACCCCCGGTGTGCTCAAACCCAACTACAAGCTGCAGGAAAGCATGCTCGGATTCGCTCAGGGCGCACTTACCGACGCCGACGTGCTCCTATACGTTACTGACGTCGTGGAGGACCCCACCAAAAATGCCGATTTCCTTGCGCGCGTGGCCAAGGAGAAGATACCTGTGCTGCTGGTAATCAACAAAATCGACCTTCTGAAAAACAATGGGGAACTTGAGGCTATCGTAAGCCGCTGGAAAGAGATTCTTCCCAACGCCAAGGTGTTCCCGCTGTCGGCCAAGGAGAATTTCAACGTTGCCAACCTCATGGCCCGCATTGTGGAGCTCCTCCCGCCTTCGCCCCCATACTTCGGGAAAGATGCCTTGACCGACAAGCCCGCCCGCTTTTTCGTCACCGAAATTATCCGCGAGAAAATCCTCACCAACTACGACAAGGAAGTGCCATATTCCGTAGAGGTGATTGTGGAGAAGTTCGACGAATCCGAGAACGCCATCCACATCATGGCCACAATCTATGTGGAGCGCGACTCGCAGAAAGGAATCCTAATCGGGAAAGGAGGCGCCATGCTTAAGAAAGTCGGCACCGAAGCCCGCAAGGACATAGAGAAGTTCTTCGACAAGCGCGTATATCTCGAACTCTTCGTCAAGGTCGAACCCAACTGGCGAAACCGCGAGAACAAGCTTAAGGCTTTCGGCTACATGGAATGATGGGGCTTAGCCTTCCCACGTCTGCATGCCCTTCGGCGTAGTATCAGCATTTATACCGCCCATCTTGGGTTTTGGGAGGATTTTAGTTAACTTTGCAATTGAAATTTAACATCAACGAATCAACGCAATGTCGCAACTCGTAGCAATAGTCGGACGTCCGAATGTGGGCAAATCCACGCTGTTCAACCGCCTGACCGAAACCCGTCAGGCCATAGTCGACCCGACGGCCGGAACAACCCGCGACCGCCAGTATGGCAAGGTCGAATGGTGCGGACGTGAATTCTCCATCGTCGACACCGGCGGATGGGTGGTGAATTCCGACGATATTTTCGAAGGCGAGATTAACAAGCAGGTCGAGCTGGCCATCGAGCAGGCCGACGAAATCCTTTTTGTAGTCGATGCCATGAACGGCGTGACCGATCTGGACGACCATGTGGCTGAAATTCTGCGCAAGTCGCGCAAGCCGGTCATACTTGTAGCCAATAAGGTTGATTCCAACGACTGGCTCTACAACGTGCCTGAATTCTATAGCCTCGGGCTCGGTGATCCGTATCCCGTCAGCGCCATCAACGGCTACGGCTCCGGCGACCTCCTTGACGAAATCGTAAAGAAACTCCCCGAGCCTACCGACGAAGAAGCAGACCTTGAGGAGATTCCGCGCTTTGCCATCGTCGGCCGACCCAATGCCGGCAAATCCAGTCTCATCAACGCATTCATCGGCGAGGACCGCCATATCGTCACCGATATCGCCGGAACCACACGCGACAGCATCTACACGCGCTACAACAAGTTCGGGTTCGACTTCTATCTGGTCGACACCGCCGGCATACGCAAGAAGCAGAAAGTCAACGAGGATATCGAGTACTATTCCGTTATCCGGTCTATCCGCGCCATCGAGGCCAGCGACGTCTGTATTCTTATGATCGACGCCACCCGCGGCATCGAGGCTCAGGACGCCAACATCTTCGGCCTGATTCAGCGCAACAAAAAGGGTCTGGTGGTGTGCGTCAACAAATGGGATATAGCCGAGGACAAATCCATACAGGCGCAGAAGCATTTCGAGGAGGCAATCCGTAACCGCTTCGCCCCGTTCACCGACTTCCCGATAATATTTTGCTCGGCCCTGACCAAGCAGCGTATTTTCAAGGTTATAGAGACTGCCGTCGACGTATACCGCAACCGCCGCCGCGAGGTGCCGACCTCGCAGCTCAACAAAGTAATGCTCGAGGCTATCGGGGCATATCCCCCTCCGGCCAACAAAGGCAAATACATCAAGATCAAGTACGTCACCCAGCTGAAGGGCGCTCAGGTTCCGACGTTTATCTTCTTCTGCAATCTCCCGCAGTGGGTAAAGGAACCATACCGCCGTTTCCTTGAGAACAAAATCCGCGAGAACTGGGATTTCAACGGTACCCCCGTCCAGGTGTTCATGCGCGAGAAGTAATATCCCTCCCCATCTCCCTTTCCGCCTCCCACCCCGAATATCGCCTTCAACGATGAGCAACAACAATAATCATCCGCTCGGCCAGGCTCCCTGGTTTCATGTGATTCTTTCCACCGGTTTCGGCGCAGGTTTTGTGCCCGGAGCGCCGGGTACGGCCGGAGCCTTCGTGGCTCTTGTCATCTGGTATGTGCTTTATCTCGTTCTGAGTCCGGTAGCGCTTATGTGGGCCACTATCGCTCTTGTGGTTGTCACACTCGTGGCCGGAGCGTGGACTTCCGGAATTATGGAAAAATACTGGGGCGAGGATCCGCGGTCGGTGGTAATCGACGAATACCTCGGCACGTGGATACCCATGCTCGCCGCCGGCGTGGCCGGCCATCCGGGAATTACGGCCATTCTGGCAATTGCCGGATTCGCCGCCTTCAGGGTCATCGACATAGTAAAGACTCCGCTGGCGCGTCGTATGGAACGCGTGGGTGGCGGCTGGGGCGTGATGCTCGACGACGTCGTGGCCGGCTTCTATGCCCTGCTTATCGTAATCGTGCTCCGCTACAGTATTCTATGATCCACTGCCAGTGGAGCTATAGATATAAAATAATTTTGAACGGTTACTTAATATCCTTACATTTCATCTGCTTACATGACCGCAACGCCTCCCAAGGCTGCCGGAGGGAATGCCTATCCGGGGCTTACTGATATCGAGGTGGCAGAAAGCCGCCGCCTCAACGGCTCTAACGTGCTGACACCTGCCGAACCGGTGCCCTGGTACCGTCAGTTTCTTGCAAAATTCCGCGACCCGCTGATTATAATTCTGCTCGTGGCAGGGCTGCTGTCGGTATGCATATCGCTTTACGAGTATTTCTCGCTTGAGCAGGGGCCGACTGTATTTTTTGAACCGGTAGGCATATTCATCGCCATACTCCTTGCCACAGGGCTTGGTTTCTACTTCGAATGGCGAGCCAACAAAGAATTCGCCATCCTTAATCAGGTGAACGACGACGAGCCGGTGCAGGTGATGCGCAACGGTAATCCTACCTCCGTCCCGCGGCGCGATGTGGTGGTAGGAGATATACTCCTGCTCAATACCGGCCAGAAAATACCGGCCGACTCGCGGCTGCTTGAGTCTATGATGCTCAGCGTAGATGAATCCACCCTTACGGGCGAGCCCATTGCGCGCAAGAGCGCCGATCCGGAGCAGCAGGACCCGGAAGCGACCTTCCCCACCGACATGGTGCTACGCGGCACACGGGTGATGGAGGGGCATGGCGTGGCACGCGTAACCGCCGTAGGCGACGATACCGAGAACGGCAAGGTTTTCGAGGCGACCCGCATCGACGATTCGGTACGCACGCCGCTCACCGAGCAGCTCGACCGGCTCGGACGCCTTATAGCCCGCATGAGCTATATCGTTGGCGCGGCAGTGGTAATCGGCCGTGTCATCATGTATCTTCATATGAACCCGTCCTTCGAACTGGTTCCCTTCCTCACATATCTGCTCCAGACGCTGATGATTGCAGTTACGCTTGTGGTTGTTAGCGTGCCGGAAGGGCTTCCGATGGCCGTTACGCTCTCGCTCGCCTACAGCATGCGCCGAATGCTGCGCACCAACAATCTCGTTCGCAAACTCCACGCCTGCGAGACGATGGGAGCGACCACCGTGATATGTACCGACAAGACCGGCACACTCACGCAGAACCGCATGCAGGTCTACAGCTTCGATTTCTACGGGCTGCCGCCGGAAGGACTCCGGTCTGATACCGCTCTCGCCCGCTTGATTGCCGAGGGTATAGCCGTCAACTCCACGGCGCGACTCGACCGTAGCGGCGAGGGATTGCCTTCCGTACTCGGCAATCCCACCGAAGGTGCTCTGCTTCTCTGGCTCGATGCCAACGGGATAGATTATGAGAGTCTGCGCAGGCAGTTTACGCCTGTCGACGAGCTTCCGTTCACCACCGAGCGCAAATTCATGGCGACGGTGGTTGCCGACGGCGAGCGTCGGCTGCTCTTCGTGAAGGGCGCGCCCGAAATCGTCTATGGGCTCTGCTCACGTTATCCGGAAGGCGCCACGCGAGCCAACGTCGACGCCCGTCTGGCAGAATATCAGGCCATGGCCATGCGTACGCTCGGATTTGCCTATGCGGAGATCGCTCCGGGTGTCGATCCGATTGTCGACGGTCAGCTACAGCCTGCCGGACTTGAATTTCTCGGATTCGTTGCTATTTCCGACCCCGTTCGCGCCGATGTGCCTGATGCCATCCGCGAGGTGACCGACGCCGGCATAGCCGTGAAAATCGTAACCGGCGATACTCCGGGCACTGCCCGTGAAATAGGCCGTCAGATTGGCCTCTGGCTCCCCTCCGACGGCGACCGCAACATAATCACCGGGCCCGAATTCGGCGCACTATCCGACGATGAGCTCCTTGACCGCGTTATGGACTTGAAAATCATTGCCCGCGCCCGCCCGATGGACAAGAAGCGCCTTGTCGAGGCTCTTCAGAGGAAGGGGCAGGTGGTTGCCGTAACCGGCGACGGCACAAACGACGCTCCGGCCCTCAAGGCCGCCCATGTCGGCCTGTCGATGGGCGACGGTACTTCTGTGGCAAAGGAAGCGAGCGACATCACCATAGTCGACAATTCGTTTGCCTCGATAGGCCGCGCCGTGATGTGGGGCCGTTCGCTCTACCGCAATATCCAGCGTTTCATTATGTTCCAGATGACGGTCAACCTGGCTGCCTGCCTGATTGTGCTCGCAGGCGCGTTTATGGGAACGGAGTCGCCGCTCACCGTCACCCAGATGCTTTGGGTGAATCTAATCATGGATACTTTCGCGGCCATGGCGCTTGCGTCGCTCCCGCCCTCACCGAGCGTGATGGCTGACAGGCCTCGCAGCCGCACGGCGTTTATAATCACACGTTCCATGTGGCGCAACATCATAGCCACTGGATTGATTTTCTTCGGGATAATGTTCTACCTGGTGTATGCATTCGAACATGCCGACATCACGTCGCTTCCACAGCTTTTGCATGAGCGTCTCGGTAGCCGTTCGGGTCTTACGGCCTACGAACTTAGCCTGACCTTCACGATTTTCGTGATGCTTCAGTTCTGGAATATGTTTAACGCACGCGCCTACGCTTCGCATAGAAGTGGTCTGAGTCTGAGCCACTGCGGTGAGTTCCTGCTCATTGCGGGAGTGATTCTGGTCGGGCAGATTCTTATCGTGGAATTGGGAGGCCGGTTCTTTACCGTGACCCCGCTGCGCCTCTCCGACTGGGCTATAATTCTGCTTGGCACTTCGCTGGTGCTGTGGATAGGGGAGGGCATACGTTTTATCCGCAACCGGCGGGTGTGATAATATAATTCCCTACTCGTAATGAATATCTGGCAACATGTGCTCCTCAGTGCGTCCGGCCTGGCGGCTGCTTCGCTGGTCGGCTCGGTAATCGGTCTGGCCGTTAAGCGGATTCCGCACAAATGGAACGACATTTTCATGGGTTTCTGCGCCGGCACGATGCTTGCGGCGGCAATCGTCGGGTTGTTGCTTCCGGCAATCGGCCAATGCGGTCTCTCCGACTGGTGGCAGGTTGTTGTCGGCGTGGCTGCCGGGGTGGCTCTTATCGGTACACTCGACCGCCTCACACCCCATCTTCATCGCCTTACCGGTCTTGACAGTGAGCGCCACAGCGCCGATGCCACGACTCATCGCGTACTGCTTTTTGTGGTTGCAATAGCTATCCACAAGCTTCCCGAGGGGATGGCTACCGGTATTGTCTTCGACGAGTCGAATCTCTCGGGCGCGTATTCGGTCGCCGTTTCCATCGCGTTGCAGAATATTCCGGAAGGGATGGTTGTGGTGACGCCTCTTCTGATGATTGGTGTCGGATGGCTACGCGCCTGCGGCATCTCCATTGTAGTCGCTCTGCTGGAGATGGCCGGTGTGATACTTGGCTTCGTGTTGGGAGGTCTGTCTGGAATGTTTCTGCCCGGACTGCTCGGCATGGCAGGCGGTGCGATGCTCTATGTCATCTCCGACGAAATGATCCCCGAGACGCATGCTCATGGATTCCAGAAACCGGCTACATATGCGCTTGTGGCCGGAGTGACGGCCATGCTGTTTATCGACACACTCACGCAGTCGCTCTGAGGCCCGGGCCCGCTCCCTCCGTTCAGCGGTGGTGGCGCAGGCGGTCGTAGGTGCGGATTCCGCGCAGGTAGTAGTCGATGAGAAGGTCCGGCGGACAATTTGCCTCAAGCAGGTCGGTGTCGGGGTGGAAGATGTAGCGGCGGCGCATCCGGGCGAAATCGCGATGGGCGCGCCATATGGCTGCGGCGTTGGCCCAGTCGAATGTGGCCGCGAATTTCAGCCATGCCAGAGTGTCGAGTAGCCGTCGCCGCAGAAGTACGGGTTTCACCCTGTGGGCCGGCAGGTTTTTATGGAGCAGAAGCAGGTTGTTGCGGAAATTCAGATATGTTTTCCGCGGATTGGAGGCCGGAAGGGAACCACCCCCCAGATGATATACTCTGCTCTGTGGAATCACCATTACCCGGTAGCCTGCCAGATGGATGCGCCAGCAGAGGTCAATCTCCTCCATATGGGCGAAGAAATCCTCGTCGAGCCCTCCTATCTTCAGGTAGAGGTCGGTGCGTACCATCAATGCCGCTCCAGTAGCCCAGAATATGTTTATCGGGTCGTCGTATTGCCCGTGGTCGGTCTCCACGGCCGAGAAGAGGCGCCCGCGGCAGTATGGGTAGCCGTTGCGGTCCAGAAAGCCTCCGGCCGCACCCGCATATTCAAATTTTTTCTTGTCGGTGTATGCAAGTATCTTTGGCTGGCAGGCTCCGATTTTAGGATCGGCTTTCATCGCTCCGGAAAGTGCATCGAGCCATCCCGGAGGAGTCTCGACGTCGCTGTTGAGCAGCACGGCGAGCTCGAAACGTCCGGCTACGGCGGCTACCGCACGGTTATATCCTCCGGCGAATCCATAGTTTTCGGGGAAAGCGAGCACCTCTACCGATGGAAACCGCTCGGCCAGCAGCTTCAGTGAGCCGTCGTCAGAGCCGTTGTCGGCCACGATTATGTGGCCCAGAGCCGGGTCGGTATTGGCCACTACGGAGGGTAGGAATTCACGGAGTAGTTTCTCTCCGTTCCAGTTGAGGATGATTACGGCTGCCTTCAATGCTATCGGATGGTTTCGTGGGTTATTTGGTGATTACGGGCGTATGCACGGCGTCGACCGGGTGTTTCCACCGGTTGTGGGTCCAGAGCCATATAGCCGGCTGCCGGCAGATAGTCTGCTCAAGCAGCGAGGTGTAGCGGTGGGTTATGGCGTCGGGCGGCAGCTTCGTCGGTGAGTCGGTTATCAGACGGATATCGATATGGTAATGGCCGCGCGAGGGTTTCTGCATGTCCCAGTATACCACGGCTGCATCCATGCGCCTGGCCACGGTTTCCGTGCCGGTTATCATTGCCGTGGGATGGTTGAGGAAACAGGTTATGTAGCCGGCGTCGCCATGGCTCGGCTTCTGGTCGCTCATGAAGCCGGTCACGGTGGGCATTCCGCGGCGCCGGTATCGCATCAGGTCGAGAAAAGCCATGTTTTTCGCCAGCGACACGGATCCGAAACGCGAGCGCAGGCGCAGCATCAGCGCGTCCATGCGGCGATTCCGCAGGGGACGGTAGATCTGGCAGAATTCAGCGTCGACGCCAGGGCGCAGGTCGGACCACAGAGTAATCGACGGCGCCCACTCCCAGTTGCCCGTATGCGAGAAGTAGCATACTACCGGGCGCCCCTGCCGCAGGTAGCCGTCTATGATGTCGACTCCGCTGAATGTCATGCGGCGCCGCATTTCGGCGTCGCTCACGTGGAGCAGCTTTATTGTCTCGAATATATAGTCGGCGAAATTGCGGTAGAAGCGGCGCCGTATGGCGTGAAGCTCATGGCTGCTTTTGTCAGGAAAGCTCGTGGCGAGATTGCGGTCTACCAGGCGGCGGCGGTAGCGCACTATGAAGTACAACAGTGCGAATGTGGCGTCGCTCAGCACGTAAAGCACCGACAGCGGCAGCCTCGCCAGGGCATTCATAAACCCTGTGAGCAGTCGGAACGATATGTCGGCCGCACGGTCTTTCATATTTCCAGGGTGGCTTTGAAAGTTATGTCGCCCGTTTCGTCCTTTATGGTTTCGAGCAGCCTTACGGGCACTATTCTGTTGTCCATCCCCTCGGGGGCGTCGACCGAAACCTTCAGGTAATTGTCGGTGAATCCGCCCATAGGTTCTCCCGGGCGACTGTGTTCGAGAAGCACCGGACGCACCGTGCCTGTGTATCGGCGCGCGAACGCCTCCATTTTGTGCTCCGACACGCGCATCATCTCGCCCACGCGGCGGTGTTTTTCCTCGCGGCTCACGCTGTGGGCTATTTCCAGTGCCTTTGTGCCCGGTCGCTCGGAATAGGGGAAGATGTGTAGCCGTGTAATAGGCAGCGACTCCACGAACTCCCGCGAGCGCTCGAACTCCTCCAGGGTCTCGCCGCGCGCGCCGCATATCAGGTCCACCCCGATGAACGCGTCGGGCATAAGGGCGCGTATGCGCTCTATTTTGTGGCGGAAGAGTGCGGTATCGTAATGGCGGTGCATCAGGCGGAGCACCTCGTCGCTGCCGCTCTGAAGGGGGATGTGGAAATGGGGCATGAACCGGGCCGACGTGGCGCAGAATCCGATTATCTCGTCGGTTAGAAGATTAGGCTCTATCGAAGATATGCGGTAGCGGTCTATCCCCTCCACGGCATCGAGACGGCGCAGAAGGTCGAGAAGCGTAGGGCGTGGCTCGCCGGGTGCGGGGGCGATTTCACCGTCGGCGTCGGCGGTACGCCGGCCGAAGTCGCCTATGTTCACCCCGGTGATTACAATCTCCCGGGCTCCCTCGCGGGCAGCCTGCTCGGCCTGGGCAACGAGAGAATCGATTGTGCCGCTGCGCGAGCGTCCGCGAGCGGCTGGGATGGTGCAGTAGGTGCACCAGTAGTCGCAGCCGTCCTGCACCTTCAGAAAGCAGCGTGTGCGGTCGCCGCGCGCACACGAGGGGGTGAACCCGCGCAGCTGCTGCGTCGGCACTACCTCCACGTGCTCGCGGTGTTCGGCCGTCCATTGCTCGATGAATTCGGCAAGGCGCCCCTTGCGGTCGTTGCCGGCCACTATTTCCACCCCTTCGATTGCGGCCACTTCGGCCGGTTTGAGCTGGGCGTAGCAGCCCGTTACCACGATGGCGGCCTGCGGCCAGCGACGGTGGAACGAGCGGATGGTCTGGCGGCATTTTTTGTCGGCCTCCTCGGTAACGCTGCATGTGTTCACCACAATCACGTCGGGGCATTCGCCCGCGCCGGCGCGCACCACCCCCCCTTCGGCGAGCATGCGTGCCACCGTCGAGGTCTCGGCGAAGTTGAGCTTGCACCCGAAGGTGTGGTACATAGCCTTCATCGTTCCGAACGTGGTGTTGTCGATCATCGTGGTGGAGTGCGGTATATGGTTCAGTTTATGTACGAGTCCTTGAATCCCAGAAAGTAGAGCACGCCGTCGATGCCGATTGTGGAGATGCTCTGGCGTGCTGTCTGCTTCACTTTCGGCTTGGCGTGGAAGGCGATTCCCAGACCGGCGGCAGAAAGCATGGGCAGGTCGTTGGCGCCGTCGCCTACGGCGATGGTCTGGGCTATGTTCACGTTCTCCACCTGGGCTATGAGGCGCAGCAGTTCGGCTTTGCGCTTGCCGTCGACCACATCTCCCACGTAGCGGCCCGTAAGCCGTCCGTCAGCCACTTCGAGCTCATTGGCGTAGACGTAGTCGAATCCGAATTTCTGCTTGAGGTATTCGCCGAAGAAGGTGAATCCGCCCGAGAGGATGGCCGTCTTGAAGCCCGCACGTTTGAGCACGGTCATCATGCGGTCAACGCCCTCGGTAATCGGGAGGCTTTCGGCGATTTCCTGCATCACGCTTGCATCCAGGCCCTTGAGAAGAGCCACGCGTTCGCGGAAACTCTCCGTGAAGTCGATTTCTCCGCGCATGGCGCGCTCGGTGATGGCGGCCACCTGGTCGCCCACGCCGGCGCGGGCGGCCAGCTGGTCGATGCATTCGGTCTGAATCAGAGTGGAGTCCATGTCGAAGCATATCAGTCGGCGGCAGCGGCGGTACATGGTGTCCTCCTGCAGCGAGATGTCGAAGCCCTCTTCGGCCGAAATGTGCACGAAGCGGCTCTGCATTTCGTCGCGGTCGGCGGGGGTGCCGCGCACGGAGAATTCGATACATGCCTTGGTGCGGGCATATGCTGTCAGGTCAAGCGGCTGGCGCCCGGTGAGGCGCTGTATGGAGTCGATGTTGAGTCCCTGACGGGCGATTTCGGCGCTCACCAGGGCTATGTGGCGTGCCGTGAGCCGTCGGCCCAGCAGTGTGATGATCCATCGGTTTTTGCCCTGACGGCCCACCCACGCCTCGTATTCCTCACGGGTAATGGGGTTGAAGCGGATTTTCACGCCGAGGTCATAGGCTTTGAAAAGCAGGTCCTTGAGCATGTCGCCGCTTTCGGCCGAGGTGGTCTGCACGAGAATGCCAAGCGAGAGCGAATGGTGAATGTCGGCCTGGCCGATGTCGAGAATCATGGCGTTGTGGCGCGCGAGGATTTCGGTCAGTGCGGCCGTTACGCCCGGGCGGTCGTGGCCCGATATGTTGAGAAGAATGAGTTCGAGATTGTCGGGAATCTGTGTCATCGGTAGGATGGGGGAGCGGTTGCTCCGGGATTATTTCACGCGGATTTTGTCGCCGGGCTGAATTTTGCCCGATTTCACGCTGGGATTGAGCTTCTGAAGGGCCTTCACTGTGGTGCCGTTCTTTTTGGCTATGCGGGCCAGAGAGTCGCCCTTGCGCACGGTTACGGTCTTATGCTGCTGTTGCTTCTTTTCCCGGGCTTTGTCGGCTGCGGCTTTCTTTTGTGCGGCCTTGTCGGCGGCTGCCTGTTCGGCTGCGAGGCGTTCGGCTTCAGCCTGTCGGGCGGCTTCCTGCTTGGCGTGCGAGGCCGAGAAAGCTCCTCCTACCTTACCGGAAGCATCGGATGCGGCTCCGGCGGAGGTTTCAGCGGTTGTGGCGGCGTCCATTCCGGCGTCGGCCACGGCTTCGCTGCCGTTGTCGATGGGATCGAGCGCCGTAGCCTCATCCACGGTGGCGGTGAGCTGCTCCGTGGGGGTCTCGGTCGTCTCGGGGTTGCGCACAAGAAGATTGTCGGTTGGCTCCACGTTCTGCTGTATCGTCGTGGAATCTGTCGGCTGCTTCTCGTAGGGTTTGAACACCCGTTTGGTGCTTACGATTTTCACCGACTGCCCGCGCCGCGGCTTGCGGATATTGCCGTTCCAGCGCTTGAGGCTCTTGAGGCTAACGCCGTAGCGCTTGGCGATAGAAGCCATCGTCTCGTTGCGGCGCACTTTGTGCCATTTCACGTCCTCGGTCACGACCCATTCCCCCTCCTGGCCGTCGACGGTGGCCGGACGTGCCTCCATGCCTGTGGCAGGTTCCACCACGTCGCGACGGGCGTAAAGGTCGGCGTTGTGAGCCGCTATGGCGTCCTCACTCATTATGTAGGCGTAGGTCTGGTTGGCCGGAAGCACAAGCGGCCAGGGGCGCTCGGGCGTGCCTGGAATCTCTTGCTTGCGGTATTGCGGATTGAGCACCTGAAGCTGCTCTACCGGGAGTTTCAGTATGTCGGCAATCTGCTGGAAGTGTACGCGACGGCTCACGTGGACTGAGTCCGTTACAATCGGCTTCTTTGCCAGTGCGGGCGAAATGTTGTGCTTGTTGTAGTAGTTCATCACGTAGGTAGCTGCGATGAAGCAGGGCACGTAGCCGCGCGTCTCCCGCGGCAGGTAGGGGTAGATGGCCCAGAAGTCCTTTCGGGCGTCGTCGCCGGCACGGCGCAGGGCCTTGTTCACGTTGCCCGGGCCGCAGTTGTAGGCGGCGATGGCCAGCGACCAGTCTTTATATATGTCGTAGAGTTCGCGCAGGTAGCGCGCGGCAGCTTCCGACGAACGCACCGGGTCGCGGCGCTCGTCAACAAGTGTATTGATTTCCAGTCCAAGTCCGCGGGCCGTCGGGAGCATAATCTGCCAGAGGCCCACGGCTCCCGCGCGCGATACGGCGTCGGGGTTCATCGCCGACTCGATTACGGGCAGATATTTCAGCTCGATTGGAATCCCCTCCTTCTCGATGGCCTGCTCGAAGATAGGCATATAGTAGAGGCTCATGCCGAGCATGCTTTCCACCAGCGAGCGCTTGCGTCCGGTATACATGTCGATGTATTGGCGCACCACCGAGTTGAATGGCATTTCGATGGTGGTGGGGATGGCCTGCAGGCGCTCGATCAGTTCGGCGTCGGTGGTAGCCACGTCCGGACGGTTGTCCACCTCCTTGTCGAGAGCGGTGTAGTTCTGCAGATACCAGTTCTGCATCATGCGGTTCACGTCGGTCTCCACGCTTTCGGGAAATACCACCGTCGAGTCGGCCGCAGCGTCGGCCAGCGTGAGTATCGAGGGCCGTGCCTGCGCGCAGAGAGCGGCGGCGCAGAGGGCGGCTGAAAGAGCTATGTGTCGGAGCGTTTTCATTCGTTGTGCACTGTGTTCAGAAATTAAGGGCCCACACGAGCCCTACGGAGGGATAGCGCTGACGTCCGTCGCGCATCACGGCCGGCGCCACGTCCATCGACAGATCCGGTGAGATGTCGAAATGCGATAGCGAGGCGTCTACGTAGGCGTCCACCATGGCGAGCAGGTAGACCCCTACCATGCAGATGATGCAGAGGTCGCGGTTGCGGCGAAAATAATTCTTACGCGACTGTAGCACGTTCCGCAACCATCCCTTGTCGAGATTCTCCTCCTTTACGTTTGGCGAGAACATATTCATGTAGCTGCGCGTGTTGGGGTCATTGTCGAGCAGGTCGGCGTAGGCCACCGTGTAGTCGCGCAGCATCGAGTTGTTCCAGTTGGTAGCGTAGGCCAGCCCGAGGTAGCCTCCCACTATTATCGGCAGTTTCCAGTATCGGCGGTTGTACACCTGACCCAGACCGGGGAAGAGCGCCGACATCCATACGGCTTTCGTGGGGTCGGGGTTGAATTCCACCTCGCGGGGCACCCATTCGTCTTCCCTGGGTTTGTCGGCCTTGGCCAGCAGTGCTGCTATCGAGTCGTTGGCCATAGCCTCGCCCGGTGTGAGTCCGAGCGAGTCGGCTGCGGCGTTCACGCTGTCGGCCCAGTGGATCTGGCGCTCCACAGCCTGGTGGTCAACCTCCACGGGGATGGTGTCGCGTGCGGTGATGTCCACGCGGTTGCCGTCGGTAGTGAAACTCTCCTGCACCACCTCCACGTCGCCCGTGGCGGGAGCGCTCAGCCCGATGCTGTCGGGGAGTTGTGTATCGGCCTCCGGGGCTTTAGCGGCCTGCGACGTGCGGCGCACAGGAGTTCCCTTGTGGGCCGAACTTATGCGGCGTCCTTGCTGGGGAGCCTGCGCGTAAGCCCCTATCGGCATCGACGATGCAAGCATGGCCACGGCCAGAAAGGCCGCGACTACCCGGCGGAAAGCCTCGCCACGCAAGGCAATCCGTCCGCCGATTCTGCGGGCAATGCTTCGCAACCTACGCTGTGTGTTGCGGTATTCCATCAACGGCAAATTTAGCTACAATTTCGCAAACGGCAAAATTGCGCGCCTTAATGAGTCTTAATGCGGCCCTGAGGGCCCCTATGACGCCACTCAGGGCTTTAGAGCCCTTAAAGCCCTTAGAGTCCTTAAAGCCCTTAAGGACCTTAGAGACCTTAGAGACTTTAAGGACCATAAAGACGCTTTTTGTTTTTATCAATCTGGCAATTATAAAATGGCAGGCCCTCGCCCGGGAGGAGCGAAGGCCTGCGGTGTTTATATAGGCAAATTAGATTGATGTCCTATAAAAGGAGCATGTCGGGAAGCGGCTTATTTGCGGATGAGCTGCTTGGAGACTTTGTTGCCCTGCTTAACGATGTAGAGACCGGTGGTGGGCTCTGCAACGCGTACGCCCTGCATGTTGTAGTATTCAGCGGGGCCTTCGGCTTCGAGACCGTCAACGCCTACGCCTTCAACGGCACCGTATGCGTCGTCGTATTTCTCAAGACGTACGTCAGCGATAGGACACCAGTACTGTGCGGGGTATTTGGTGTTTTTACCGAAGCCTACCCATACTTTTGTAGGAGCGCTGAGTTCAAATTCAGCCCAGTGGCGGTAGAGCTCGGGATTGCTGACGAAAGCAGCTGCCGACTGGCGCTCGCATCCGGATTCACACCAGTGGTCAATACCATTTACAGTCTCGTAGGGGTCGAAGGCAGCCGTATATGGGTTGTTTTTTGGCATAGCGGCGTAGTCGCCGTTGTGAATCTCCCAGATATCTTTGATACGTACACGTACGTCGCCTTCAGAGGGGGCATAGTCGCCGAAGTCGTCTTCGTGAGAAAGATCTTTCATTTTGGTTGCTCCAAAGTCTACATATACATATGCATTGTCTGCATCCTCTTCCGAGTAACCGTTCTGGTTGTAGCGGGCTTTAGGAGTTAAGTCGTTGACGGTTGCATCCCATTTCCATTCACCCTTACAGGTAATCACTTCGGTCTCGCTGTCGCCCTCACCACCGTAGCGGAGGAACGAAAGAATGCCGAAACGGTACTTGCCGGCGGGAAGTTCTACCTGCTGGCCATAGTTGTAGGGGGAAGCATTGGTTTTGCGGTATACGCCGCCATGTTTATTTGTATCAAGGGTTTTAGAGCCTCCGTCGGCGTTGGTGGTTTCCCAGGACGTCTTGAGATCCATACCGGTAGAGAATGTGTTGTTTGCGATATTTCCGGTCATGTCCTCACCGTCTTTGGTAAGCTTGAAGTTGTCGAAGCAGCACCATTCGTCGCCGTAGCAGCCGGTGTTGGCAATGCCTACAACCATGTCGCCGCCGGCATGCTGAACCTTTACAGTATTGAGGAATTTGCCTTCTCCGAAAGCAGCGGCAGCTTCAGCCATGCTATTAGGAGCACTTTCACCTTCTTCGAAAAGACCTTTGACGGGCTGCTTGGCATCGTTGATGTAGATGTAAGCGTTGTGGAGAGCGCCGTTAGTCATATTGGCCTTGGCGAAATCGTTGTTACCGCAGCGATAGAAAGCGTTGACGGTAAGAGTGTACTCTCCGGCAGGCATGGCGGGGAGGGTCTGATAGACGTTGAAGGCGCCGTTGTAGACTTCGCCTACACCTTCGGAAATTTGGGTGATGGCACCCTGCCATCCACCGGCAAAGTTATGGTTCTGAATATACTCGGCGGTCACGTCTCGGTAAGCGCCTGCATTGGCTGTTGCAACGACGGCAGCAGCACCGAGCAGCGTAAGGCTGCGTTTCATGTAGTTTTTTAACATGAGGTTAATGATTAAGGTTAAAAAAGAAATGTTAGAAAAAATGTTTTCTGAGTTTTTAAGGAGAGGAATCTTTCCAGGAAGGTTTCCTCTTATTGTAGGGCCCGTATTTTTGCGGGGTACATTTTGAACGGGCCGCCCTTCAGGCGCGTCTGGCCGGAGGGCGGCCCGCGTTATAGGTTCAGCGTCTTGGCAAATCAGAGACCCTTATAGCCGGGATTCTGCTGCCAGTTGCGGTTGGCCTCAAGCTCCTGACGGTGAAGCGGCATAAGGCGGCGACGGGGGTCCTTGATATCGGTAAAGCCGTCGTTCTTTTCGTCCTGACGTACTTCCCAATGGTAATCCACGCCTTCAACAGGATTGGCCTTGTAATGGTCGGCGGTATCCCATACGGTGTACTTGTTCTTCATGCCCCAGTCGGCCTCGAACTGACCGAAACGGATAAGGTCGTTGCGACGCCATGGCTCGTAGATAAGTTCGCGGGAACGCTCGTCGAGAAGCACCTGAGCCTGCGGGGAAAGGCCGGAGGCGGGATTGGCACCTTCCTGAGCCACATTGACCGACGGAGCTCCGGAGCATGCACGCACCTGATTGATGAGACCTTCAAACGAATCGCCCAGCGGGTCGGAAGCGCCACGCATTATGCACTCAGCCTTCATCAGAAGAATGTCGGCATAACGGAAAATGGGGTTGTCGTTTGCCTGAGCCATTTTCCACATACCGTAATCCTGTTCGCGGGGCGGGTATTTGTAAAGGCGTGCGCCTTTTCGGCTGTTTAGCAATGCAGTTCCGTTAGCAATTGAGGTTTTCGAAACGGCAGGTTCTGAATCCTTGCCATAATCCATGAGTTTGGCGTTTTCAAACATGAAATCGGCGATAAATTCGAGCTGCCCGACTTTTGTGTTGGGCTTGGCGGGGTCTTTATACAGCTCAACCGGAGTATTTGTACGGTTATAGTTTATGTCGTACTGGAACTGAGGCCCTTGCTGTATGATCTCGTTGCGTTCGTCGTTGGGAAGTGTGAAGCGCTTGAGAGCTTCTTTTGAAATTGTATAGACGCCGGCAAGGTGGATTTCTGTGCCCACGGTGGCGTCGAACGTCAGCTGCAGGGGGCGGCAGAGGCCATACATACGATAGATGAAGAAGCGGTACCACTGCACGCATCCATCGGGCTTGGAAGCCGGGTCGGTGTCGAGCGCGTAGATGAAATCCTTGTTATGAGGGCCGTTGCCTGTGGTCGGGAAGAATTTCTGACGATAACCGGTACCGACATCGAAAGTATTCGACGAGATGATTTCATTACACCACTTCACGCAGTCGTTGAGTTTTTCATTGGGAGTGTTGAAATCCACCGTAGTGATGTCGTGGGTATACACACCCCAGTTAAGGTAAAGTTTTGCGAGAAGTGCGGCTGCCATCCAGTAGTTCGGGCGTCCGTAGGTAGAGGCATCGTTTGCCTTGCTCAGGGCCGGAACGCCTTCTGCCTTTTCCTGATTCAGGATTTCAAGAAGCTCGCTTTCAATCCAGCGGGCCACAGCAGCACGCGGTGAGCGGTCGGGGAGCGCCTCGCCATCCTCCATTACATGGTCGAGGATGGGTGCGTCGCCATAGAGTTCCATCATCCAGAAATGATAGTATGCACGCATGGCACGCACGGGGGCTATACCCGGGTCATTCTTGTCGGGACCACCATAGGATGTTATCACCGAGTTGCACTTTGAAATACCGGACATCGACCCGGTAATGATTTTCGTACGCCAGTTGTCGAGATGCAGGGCGTGGATGTTAGGGTCGAAGATTCGGCCGTCGTCGTAGTACTGGCCTGCGAACTGACCGGCGAGAATCTCGTCGCCCTGAAGGACTACAGCCTCGATGAAATCGCGGCCAAACCAGCCGTGCAGATCGAAGTAGCAGGCGTTCATCTGCCCGTCGAGCACAATGGGGCTGTCGGGGAGGCCGGTATACACCGAGTTTAAATCTGTCTCGAGGTCTGTGCAACCTGCGGCAAGCAGAACACTGCCAAGCATTAGGCCTTTGATATATAATTTCATGGTTTTATTCTGAAAACTGAATTGTTAAGTTATCGAGTCTGGAGAAATTATCAGAAGTTCACGTTGACGCCGACAAGCACCTGCCGCGTACGGGGATAGTGGTCGGAACGGGTGTCGTGTCCGGGGGTAAGGCCCCCAAGGCAGATTTCAGGGTCACGGCCCTTATACTTCGTGATGGTGAAGAGGTTGTTGCCCGACACATAGAGGCGGACGTCCTTAAGCCAGCCGTTGAAGCAGTTGCGGAATGTATATCCGAGCGTAAGGGTGGAGAGTTTGAAATATGAGCCGTTTTCCAGATAGCGCTGGGAGGGATAATGCGAATGAGTGTCGTTGGGATTCTGCTCTTCCCATACGGAACTCATTATGTTGCGTCCCTTTTCGATGTTGGTGACATACGAATAGTAAGCGCGGGGCTCGTTGAAGATCTTCTGGCCGAATACGCCGGTGAAGAAGATGTTGAGGTCCCAGTTCTTCCAGGTAATGGTGTTGTTCCATCCCATGGTGAGCTTGGGCTGTGCGTTGCCCTGATAGATGCGGTCTTCCTGACCGGGGTCCTGGGTGGTGGCATGCGTGCCGTCCTCGTTGAGCACGGGATTGCCGTTGCCGTCGTACTCGTAGAAGATCGATACGCCGGACTCATCGTAACCGGCCCAGTCCCACATGTAGAAGGAGCCGATGGGCTTGCCTTCCACGATACGCTGGGTGGTGCAGCCCTGCGAAAGCTCGGGGAAGTCGGGATCATACTGGTCGAGTGTTGTCTCGTTGAACTCCTCGTTGGTAATCTTCATGATTTTGTTGGAGTTGTGGGAGAAGTTGAGCGAGGTCGACCAGTTCCAGTCCTTTGTCTGGATTGGCACCGCGTTGATGGTGATTTCGATACCGCGGTTGCGCATTTCGCCTACATTGGCGATGATGTTGTCAACAGGATATTTTGCGAGCGAAACCTTATAGTTCCAGATCATATCCTTGGTGGTTTTGTTATAGTATTCGATGGTACCGTTGATGCGGCCGTTGAGAAACGCGAAGTCGAGGCCGAGGTTGAGCATCGTGGTGGTTTCCCACTTGAGGTTGTCGTTTACGTTGCGGGCGGCGTTAACCGTCTTGTACGATGTTACTTCTCCGGTGACAGGATCCACATAGTCGAATCGGGCTCCTGTATTGTAGAAGAATTTGGCCGTATAGATGTCGAAGCCCTGGGAGTTACCGCTCTGGCCCCAGCCGGCGCGGAGTTTGAGGTCGGTGAAGATGCCGAGGTCCTTGATGAAGCTTTCCTCGCTCAGACGCCATGCAACGGAGGCCGAGGGGAAGGTGGCCCACTTGTTGTTGGAGCCGAATACCGACGCACCGTCGCGACGAACGGCAGCCTGAAGCATGTAGCGACCTGCGTAGCTGTAGTTGGCACGGCCGTAGAACGAAATCATGCGGGTATGGTTCTCCACCTCTCCTCCAACGGGATCTTTGTCCCAGCTGTTGGCTACGCCGATATTGTTCCAGCCGAGCTGGTCGTCGTAAAAATTGTAGCCGCGGGCATTGAACCCTGCTCCATTCTTATTGTCCTCCCAGGAGTAACCTGCCATAAGGGCGAGCTTATGGTCTTGGCCGAAAGTCTTGTCGTAGTTGGCGTAGATTTCCATCAGCTTGTGCCAGTCGTTGGTCACTTTCTGCGAAGTCTCGCCGTGGCGGTGATTGGTCTGCGACTTGGTCGACATATAGTCGCGGTAGTGGTAGTTCTGGGTCTCGTAGCTGAAGTTGGCGTTGAGCAGGAGACCTTCGATGATCTTCAGGCTTGCCTTGCCGGTGAACTGCAGGCGCTTGAAGGTAGCCATGGAGCGGTCTTCGTTGAGAAGTGCAAGCGGGTTATAGTTGCCGGTAGGAACGCTTGCGAACGACCAGTCGCCGTTTTCATCCGTAACGGGCATAAGAGGCGTGAACGAATACATCTGCTCGTAGACGGACATACCTCCTTTATTACGACTTACACCCCACTCCTTGCGGACGTTACCGTTGATACCGGCGCCGATCGTCAGACGCTCCTTGAGTACTTTGGTCTCCACATAGGCGCGGCCGGTGAAGAGGTTGTTGCCCACCCCTTTAATCACACCGTCGCGCTTGGTATAGGTAATTGACGCGTTATAATTGGTGGTCTTGTTGCCGCCGGAGATGGCGAGACTATGATTGGTGGCGAAACCGGTGCGCTGAACCTCATCCTGCCAGTTTGTGTCAGCTCCCCAGTCGTTAAGGATATTATGATTATATGTCTCTGCATAGGCACGGAGCTCGTCGGCGCTCATCATCTTGTGGTCGTTGGCGATCTTTTCCCAACTTACGTAGCCCTGATAGGTTACGCGGGCCGGACCGTCGGATCCTTTCTTGGTAGTAACGATAATTACACCGTTGGCGGCCTTGGAGCCGTAGATGGCCGTGGCCGATGCGTCGCGGAGCACGTCGATGCTCTCGATATCGCTGGGGGGAATAAGGTTGAGGTTAACGCCGGGGATACCGTCGACCACATACAGAGGCTCGGTGGAGCCGTTGAGGGTCGAGGCACCGCGGAGGGTCATGGAGTTCACACCGCCGTTGGGGTCGGAGTTCTGCACGACCACGAGGCCGGGAACCTTACCCTGCAGGAGCTGACCGGGATCGGTGTAGGCACCTACGTTGAGATCCTTGGCGTTGACCGTCGATATAGAACCGGTGACGTCCTTGCGGGTCATCGTGCCGTAGCCGATCACGACGACTTCGTCGAGAAGGGCGGTGTCTTCTTTAAGTGCGACGTTGACTGTGGAACCTTTCACGGGTACTTCCTGCGTGGTGTAGCCCACGTAGCTCACCACCAGAGTCTTGCCCTGGGCGGCGGCGATGGAGAATTTTCCGTCGATGTCGGTCGAGGTGCCGACCGAGGTTCCCTTGACAAGCACAGTGGCACCAATAAGGGGTTCGTCGTTGGCGTCGGTCACGGTGCCGGTCACGGTGCCCTGCGCCCATGCCGAAATTCCGGCGAACAGGCAGGCCAGTAACAGGACCATGCGCGAAATCATGCCACGACGGGCATTCTGAGATTTCTCTTTTTCCATACTGAGAGACATGGTTTGTTTTGTGCCGGATGTCTGTCGGTATTGGTTTGCAGCATGTTGCAGCCTTGGGGGTGTACTTATGGTGTACTTGCAATGCCGGTTGGCTGCTTCAGTCCGCCTCCATATCGAAAGCTACTTTCCCGAGGCGGTTTATGGCCTTTTGTTTGCGTTGGTCGATTACATGAAGATATTTCTCTGTCATCTTGATACTCGCATGGCCCAGTAGCGACGATACCGTTTTAATGTCGGTTCCCGAATTGAGCAGATTCACGGCAAAGCTGTGGCGGCTGCAATGCCATGTGATGCGTTTTTTGATTCCCGCCAGACTTACCCATCGGGCGAGATGCTTTCTTGCAGTGCCGCTGTGGGGCAGAATGAAGATACGCTCTTTCGGATTGTCGCCCTCTTTGGGATGGCCGATAAGCCGCAGCAGCTCATTGTTCAGTGGTATGACAACGGCGGCATGTGTGCTCCGCCCCGCGCTTTTCTTCTGATTGAATCTCATTACCATGCTTTCATAATCCACATTGGCGAATGTCAGAGCCGACACATCGCAATAGCGCAATCCTGTGAAGCAGCAGAATATAAATGCCCGCTGCACTTCGCGATGTTCCCCCCTGTAGCGGAATGTTGCAAGCCGGGCAATCTCTTTGGGACTCAGGATTTCCTTAAGTATCACGTTCGTGTCATAGACAATCCTTATCCCTTTGCATGGATTTCTCTTTATAAGGTCTTTCTCCACGGCGTCGGCAAGTACTTTCTTGAACCAATGGTAGTTCTTGCGTGCCCCCTCGCCCGAGCATTTGCTACGCAGGTAATTTGTAAAGCCCAGCACAAGCTCGGGCGTCACGGCCTCCAGCGGCATCGCTTGCGCATACTTTGAATATCTCGGAGTCAGGCCGAGATATTCCTGAAAACGGTTGAGCGAATATCTGTAGGACTTTCTTACCGGCAGTGTAAATGCCTCGTTGTCGCAGTGCTGCTGGAAAAAGCGGATGAAGCTTGACTCTTTCTCCCTTTTGAGGCGGTAACCCTTTCGGTCTTCAAGCATCTCCTGCTCTTTCTCGAAGTGGATCTTTTCGGCGAGAATGAGCGTGTTTCTGTTTTGGCGTCGGTCCTGGGCCGAACGTGGATGAACACTGATATACAGACTCAGTGCCTCCTTCTTGCGCAGGTGATGCACCTTGTATTTCAGTTTCCCTTTCATTGCCCCGGATTCGTAGACCGCATGTTTCCCGTCAGCATCGTAGACCGGCGATTCGCTGCGGCCGAGATAATATTCCAATACCAGGCTTGCCCGCCCGTCGGACATCTCGCGCTGGATGAGCCTGGGATTTTGTTTCAGTCTGTTTGGTAGTGTGCACATAAAAATTTAAATTTGTGAGAGTAGTATTATATTGTGTTGTGAAATGTGAAAATCATTCATGGCATATGTCAGACCCGATGATAGCGGGCGGTGTACTTATGGTGTACTGAATGCCGGCATCCCGTCGGGCACCCCGAAGCATCCGCATAGGAGGTGCGAATCATTTCGCACCTTACGCGCACGGCCCCCGCGGAGCCGGAAATTGTACTTATTTCCAGCAATGACACCTATATGTATTTATTGTGTATGCGCTTTGCGAATGCGTAAGGTGCGAAATAATTCGCACCTCCTGCCGCCAACAATGAGCCGTCAATATGTTAAATAAACTTAATGGGTGTAGCATTAACACTTTCCTATGTTTTTTTAGCTTATATTTGCGATGCATTATGGGCGAAGTGCAGTTCTGCCCGGCGCAGAGGCGCCTGAAACCATCCGCCCCGATTTGCCTACCTATCTGACACTCAACATTATGCGCATCGACACACACCCGGCGCTCCACGCGGAGTCCGGCATGCGGGCCAATGCCGGCGGCTCCCGCCGCCCTGAAGCATATATAGTAATTTCTGATTCAAAACAATTAAATTTATCTATACCTTAAAACAAACCATGTCTCTCAGTATGGAAAAAGAGAAATCTCAGAATGCCCGTCGTGGCATGATTTCGCGCATGGTCCTGTTACTGGCCTGCCTGTTCGCCGGAATTTCGGCATGGGCGCAGGGCACCGTGACCGGCACCGTGACCGACGCCAACGACGAACCCCTTATTGGTGCCACTGTGCTTGTCAAGGGAACCTCGGTCGGCACCTCGACCGACATCGACGGAAAATTCTCCATCGCCGCCGCCCAGGGCAAGACTCTGGTGGTGAGCTACGTGGGCTACACCACGCAGGAAGTACCCGTGAAAGGTTCCACAGTCAACGTCGCACTTAAAGAAGACACCGCCCTTCTCGACGAAGTCGTCGTGATCGGCTACGGCACGATGACCCGCAAGGATGTCACCGGCTCCATCACCACCGTAAACGCCAAGGACCTCAACGTGGGCGCTTTCACCGATCCCGGTCAGCTCCTGCAGGGCAAGGTCCCCGGCCTTGTTGTCGTGCAGAACTCCGACCCCAACGGCGGCGTTAACTCGCTGACTCTCCGTGGCGCCTCCACCCTCAACGGCTCCACCGAGCCTCTGTATGTTGTCGACGGTATCCCCGGCGTTAACCTCAACCTGATTCCCCCGAGCGAAATCGAGAGCATCGACGTGCTCCGCGACGCATCAGCCACGGCCATCTACGGCTCCAAGGCCGCCAACGGCGTTATCATCGTTACCACCAAGCGTGGTTCCGAAGGCCCCGCACGCGTAACCTACTCTGGCTATGTAAGCTGGGAGAAAATCGCTCACGACAACAAGATGCTCACCGCCGACCAGCTGCGCCAGTATGCAGCCGACAACGGCCTGACTATCCGCAACGACCGCGGCAACGATACCAATTGGGCCAAGGAAGCCCAGCGCACCGGTTTCGCCACCAGCCACAACCTCTCGATTACCGGCGGCAACAAGACCACTACCTACAATGCCTCGCTCTCCTACACCAAGCGCGACGGTATTATTAAAGGTGTGGGCAACAACCTCTTCACCGGTCGTGCCTATGTGGAGACCAAAGTGCTCAAGGAACGCCTGACCATCGGCGCCGGCATCAACGGCAACATCCGCAAGGAGTGGGGCGTGCCCCGCAACGACAAGGGCGGTTCCGTCTACGAGGCCATGTACTACTACTCGCCCTTCGCTCCCGTCTACAACGACCAGGGCGGCTGGTTCGAGGACAACTCCATCTCGCAGAACTACAATCCCCTCGCCCTCATCTACGAGGATCGCTCCATGGCAACCTTCAAGCGCCTGCAGTTCACCGGCAAGGCAAGCCTGAAGATTATCGAAGGCCTCCTGCTCAACGCCAACTTCAGCTACGAGACCCAGAACTACCACTACCGCGACTACCTCTCCACTCAGTCGCAGACCAACAAGAAGCACGGCCAGTCGTCGCAGAACGTTACCAACGACTGGGCCAAGCTGATGGAAATCTACGCCAACTACGACAAGACGTTCAGCGAAGTCCACAAGCTCGCCCTTATGGCAGGTTACTCCTGGGAAGAGCATAAGAACGGCTACGGCCTCGGCGCACGCGGCTACAACTTCTGGGACGACACCACCGGCTGGAACAACCTCTCCTACGCCAACAGCTACGACACCGACCCCTTCTGGGGCAACCTCGAGAACCAGACCCGCATGATTTCGTTCTACGGACGTGCCAACTACAGCTACGCAGGCCGCTACATGCTCCAGGCTGCCGTACGTCGCGACGGCGCTTCGGTGTTCGGTTCCAACAACAAGTGGGCTACCTTCCCCTCGGCCTCCGTTGCATGGCGTCTGAGCGAGGAAAGCTTCATCAAGGACCTCGGCATCTTCACCGACCTCAAGCTCCGCGCCGGCTGGGGCCAGAGCGGTAACTCCCAGGGCTTCGATATCTACTCGGCCAAGTTCTTCTACGATACCACCGGCGGCCGTTTCGACTACGTCGATCCCGACACCGGCACAAGCACCTCATATAAGAATGTGACCGCCGCCCGCAACGTGAACGACAACCTCAAGTGGGAAACCACCACGATGCTCAACCTCGGTCTTGACTTCGCATTCCTCAACGGCCGCATCAACGGTACCATCGAATGGTACAACAAGACCACCAAGGACATGATCTGGGGCTATCCCGTATCTATGGCCAAATATCCCGTATCGACACTCGTGGCCAACGTAGGCAAGATGCGCAACCGCGGTATCGAGCTTACCATCAATGCAGTGCCCATCCAGACCAGGGACTGGAACTGGTCGACCTCGCTCAACTTCTCCCACAACAAGAATGAGGTAGTGAGCGTATCGAACGACGAGTTCAACGCCGGCATCCTCAACCAGGCCAACCTCGACTTCCCCGGCCTCTCCTCGGGCTGCGACATCCAGCGCATCGTCGAGGGCAAGCCCATCGGCTCCTTCTACATGTGGGAATGGGCCGGATACGACGACCGCGGTATCTCCGTGTTCAAGGACTACGACGCCGACGGCAATCCCGTGCTCAACGAAGACGGCACCCAGGCCACCACATCCAACCCCGGTCAGGAAGACCGCATGTATGTGGGCAATGCGCAGCCCAAGCTCACCATGGGATGGAACAACACCGTAACCTGGAAGAACTGGGACCTCAACATCTTCTTCACCGGCGTATTCGGCCAGAAGATCTTCAACGAGAACCGCGCCTACTACTCCTATATCGGCGCCATCGAGCAGGGTAAGAACTGTATCGCCTCCATCCTCGACGAGCAGCTCCCCACCGACGGTCTCGCACAGTATCCCTCCGACCGCTACCTTGAGAACGGCTCCTACTTCAAGCTCTCGACCCTGACCCTCGGATATACCTTCCGCAACTGCTTCAACGGCTGGCTCAAGGATCTCCGCCTCTACGTGTCGGGCAACAACATCTTCACCATCACCGGCTACAAGGGCCGCGACCCCGAAATCAACCTCGGCGGTCTCACCCCGGGTCTCGACTCGCGTAAGGATCACTTCCCCCGCGCCCGCCAGATTCTCGTAGGCGTCAACGTGAACTTCTGATAAGTAGTGTATTTCTCCAAACCTTAAATACAATCCGAACAGAATTATGAAATTATATATCAAAGGTCTGATGTTGCTGGGCGTGCTGGCCGGCTCGGCCTGCACCGACCTCGACGTCGACCTCGACAACAAATACTCCCAGCTCCCCGACAACCCCATCATCGTAGAGGGTGAGTTCAACGCCGTATACCGCAACCTCCACGGCTGGTTCGGCCGCGACATCGACGAGGGCGTAATGATGCAGGGCGACGACATGATGGCCATCTGCTATACCTCGGGCAACTACTACGACGACGGCCGAGCCATCAACGGCTCAATCCACTGCCTCACCCTCGACAACTGGAACACCTGGATGCTCAACGACATCATGAGCGCATGCAATGAGTCGTCCAAGCGTATCGCCGCTTATGGCGGTCCGGAATTCAACGACCCCATCGTGGCTCCCGTGCGCGCAATCCGCGCCTACTACCACTTTTGGGGCATGGAAGTATTCGGCGACATACCCATCTACGACCATGTGTTCACCGAAGCCGATGTGGTTGAGCGTCAGCCTCGCGCCAAGGTGGCTGAGTTTATCGCCAACGAGCTCGAGGAGATTCTCGCACAGACCAAAGAGAACGGCGACCCCGCTCTCAGCAAGAAAAACGATATCTCCACCTATGGCAAGCCTAACTACTGGATGGCCTGCGCCCTCCTTGCCAAGGTTTATCTCAACTGGGGTGTCTACACCAACCCCATCACCGAGGTTACAGCCGATACCCCCAACCCCAAGCTCGACCGCTGCGTGGAGCTCTGCGACGAGCTGATTACCTGCGGACTCTTCGACGTCGGCACAGGCTATCGCAAGAAGTTCTTCCCCGACAATGGCCCCGCTGTTGTTAAGGACTTCATCTACGCCTACAACGTTGACCACGGCAACTTTCAGGACGGCACCAAGACCTGGATGCGCTGGAGCTACTACAAACTCAAAGGTCAGATCAAGCCGCAGATCTATGGCTGGGATATCAGCAACTCGACCGCTGGCACCCATGTGCTCACCCCGGAGGCAGCTAAGAAATTCAACCTCCCCGGCGACGAACGCAACGACATGATTCTCAGTGGTAAGGTGTTCGCTTGGGATAATAATTTCAACATCACCACCACCCCGGTAAACTATTATACCGATGACTCCTGCACAGATGAGGTTCTGATTGGTCAGCTCGAATTTGTACCTGACTTCGAGCTCGAGGATCCTTCGATTAACTCTGTGGGAAGTGAATCTGCTCCTGCCGCCAATCGTGTGAATATCCGTAAAGGCACAGCACTCCTAAACAGCCGCAAGGGTGCGCGCTGCTTCAAGTATCCCGCACGCCAGCAGGACTACGACCTTTACAACCGTCAGCAGGAAAACGACTACGCAATCTTCCGCCTTGCCGACATCGTGCTGATGAAGGCTGAATGCCTCCTGCGTGGCGCACGCCCCACTCTGGGCGACACCCCCGCATCGCTGATGAACATCGTACGCCACTGCTCGGGAGCTCCCGACGTAACCGGCACCCCCACCATTCAGGACCTGATGGACGAGCGTCTGCGCGAACTCATCATGGAGCCCTGGCGTCGCAACGACCTTATTCGCAACGGAATGTTTGAGGACGACTGGGCCTGGAAAAACGGCTGGTATGAAAACGGCGTATGGCATGAGCGCCTCTCGCCCTGCGGCACTCCGGCCCGCGACAAGCGCCACCGCCTCTTCCCCATCCACCGCGGTATCCTCGAAGCCAACACCAACTGGCAGCAGAACCCCGGCTATCAGGGCATCTGATTTGCCAAGACGCTGAACCTATAACACGGGCCGCTCGTCGGTCTAACCCGCCTGAAGGGCGGCCCGTTCAAAATGTGCCCCGCAAAAATGCGGACCCTTAAAATGTAGGGATGCACCCCGGTGCATCCGTCATCCCGACAGGCGTTGGTCTCTTAGATTCGGATGCATCAGGGTGCATCCCTACAATAAGAGGAAACCCTCCGGAAACCATCCCTACTCTTAAACTCAGACAACATTTTTTCTAACATTTCTTTTTTAACCTTAATTTTTACCCTTATGTTGAAAAATTACTTCAAGAGCGGTATGATGCTCCTTGCAGCTTCTGCAATCGCAGCTTCCGCTTCTGCAGGCGACTTCGTTGATGTCAGCCGCAAGTACATGAAAGACCTCAGCTGGTATACCAGCGGATGGCAGGGCTATGTAGGCAACGTTGCCGAAGGCGTAGGCGAAGTATGGGGCGGTGCTTTCGACTGCTACCAGTATATCGACGAACTCCCCGCCGGTCAGTACACCCTCTCTGTTGATGCTTTCTATCGCTGCGCCAACAACGACTATGCCAAGGCCAACATGACCGGTAACGCCGACCTCAACACCTGCTTCATCTATGCCGGTGATGCTACGAAGACCGTTAAGGCTCTCTTCGACGGCCGCGAGACCGCACCCAATGGAATGGGCGAGGCTGCTGCTGCCTTCGCCAATGGAGAGTACACGAATGAGCTTACATTCAACCACCCGGGCGGTACACTCCGCATCGGTATCAAAAACACCGGCTGCTACTTCGACGAATGGGCTTGCTTCGACAACTTCGAACTCGTTGGTCCCGACAACGTCAACTACACCGATAAGATCATCAACAACGACTTCTCGGATGGCGCTGCCATCAACAACAACAACGAGTTCAACGCCCGTGGCGTCTGGGAATCTCCGAAAAACAAATGCCCCGACGTGCAGAAGGACGGCACGGCAGGCGGTAACTGGCGTAAGTGCGGCGGTTCGCCCTACATGTACGGTCAGAAGGTAACTCTTCCCGCCGGTAAATACCGCTGGGGTATGAAAACCTTCCACCGCTACGGAGCTGTTGAGGCTGAGGACGGTACCTACCAGGACCACAAGACCGGTGTCGTAAAAGAACCTTACGGCGTATCCGCACGTAAAGGCAGCGATTGGTATAAAGCTAACGACTACGATACCTACAATCTCGACGAGAACATCGCGCAGGATTATGCTCACGCATTCCTTATGGTTGTAAATGCTGATGCTTTCCCCGCCAATACCTACATGGTAGGCGACGACGGCGACCTCTGGGCTGCCAGCGACGCAGCCTGCGGCATCAAGCCTGCCAACGGCGACAAACGTGTCCGCATCAAGGACGCATGGGAAATCTGCAATGGCAACTACAAGGAAATGCCTAAGAACTGCCCCTCTTTCTGCTACAAGGACACCGAACCCCAGAACGACGGCAACCAGTACGTTAAGAACACCAACTACTGGTGGCATGACTCGGGTCACGAACGTGAATCCGGCGCTGCTTTCGTCAACGAAGGCGACAAATACTTCCAGTATGTAGAATTCGAGCTCCAGGCTCCCACCACTCTCTATGTAGGTATGGGCAAACAGGCTAACACCAGCGACGGCTATTGGCAGCCCTGGTGCGACTCGCGCCTCATGCAATGGGATGAAAACGCAGCCGCAGTTGAAGGCGTAGGCGTTGACGTTCTCGAAGCCGAAGGCCCCGCTGAATACTACAACATGCAGGGCGTACGCGTTGCAGAGCCCACCACCGGTCTCTACATCGTTAAGCAGGGCAACAAAGTCTCCAAGCAGCTCATCCGCAAATAAGCAGCTTCCCGACTTACCCCTACATCCGCAGATAAGCCGCAACCTCCGGGTTCGCCACTTATCTGCCTCATATAGGACATCAATCTAATTTGCCTATATCATCACCGCAGGCCTTCGCCCTCCCGGGCGAGGGCCTGCCATTTTCATTTCCAAACTCCCTACAATAATGGCGAGGATTGTCAGTTCTGCTACTTGCTCCCTAAGGTCCTTAAAGTCTCTAAGGTCTCTAAGGTCTCTAAAGTCTTTAAGGTCTCTAAGGTATTTAAGGTCTTTAAAGTCTCTAAAGTCTCTAAAGTCTTTAAGGCCCTTAAAGTCGTTAAGGTCTCTAAGGTCCTTAACCTCCTTGATTCCCTTGATTCCCCGGATATTCTTTTGAGCCGGATGGTTTGTGGACGCATACCGAAGGGAAAAAGTGTTAAAAACACACGTATTTAAATCTTTTTAACAAAATAAACGTATCAGCATCTAAAAAACTACATAAATTTGCATAAAATCTATCTTAAAACACGCTTAAATAAAGCATAATCGAGCCGGCGGTTTGCCCCGTGCGGCTTACCGCCGTAGACTCACTCAATTGCAAATCAACCCTCTGCGGCTTATTTATCTATTTTTTTAACCGAAATCTACTTTTTTAACTTTATAATCTAAGCAATTGCCTAATATGAGAAAACTTTATTTGGCGCTCACCGTCATGGCGTGCTCCATGACCGTATCTGCGCAAATCTCATCCGTGCCGAGTTCCTGGGACGGCCAGCGCTGGCCGACCAGTATATGGGCAAAACCTGGAACAAGACATGGCAGAACGGACAGCTCGTGGCCTCCACCGACGAGCGTCAGGCCGAACACTGGATGGGCGACCTGCCCGACAACATGTTTGTTGCCCACGTTTCAATTCCCGGCGCCCACGACTTCGCTACCGGCGAAGAAAACTGGGCAAGCGATGCCCTCAGCTCCTCGGGCAACGCTTCGTCGACCACTCAGGCCGTAACGATGCGCGAGCAGCTGGACCGCGGTATCCGTGGTATCGACCTGCGTCCGGGTCTCCACAGCGACAATCTGCTTTACTGCTATCACGGTATCGCACGCACTACCAAGAAATTCGAGGAAGCCGTCGACGATATGGTAGCATTCCTTCAGAAACATCCCCAGGAATTTTTCGTAGTCCACTTATTTCGCGGCAACGTCTACAATTCATCGAGCGAGAGCGGCGTGGGCCGCAAGGTGAGCGACGAAGACCGCGCCCGCTACAACTCGGAACTCAAGCGAATTTTCGAAGAGAAATACGGGCAGTATGTAGTGAATTTCGAGCCGAATCTCACTGTGAAGGAGGCCCGCGGCAAGATGGTGCTCTTCACCCGAGACCGCATCTCGTTCGTTCACCTTGACAAGCAGGCCCGTATCACCAACTGGGACACCGAATTCCCAAACCAGTATAACCCCGCATACATCACCAACGAACTCAACGCCGACCTGACCACGAAACTCCATGTTCAGGACATTTCGGAGGGCAACGACGATGTGCGCAACCGCAAGATTGAGCATTGCAAGAACCTCATGGCATTCACCCAGTCGCAGCCCACGCCCACTGAAATGATGAATGCCAATGGTGTATACCGCGCCGAGTGGGTGATGAACTTCACTTCAATCGAGAATTCCGGCTCGAGCAATCCCCTCGACAACACCAACGGATACAAGGGTGGAGCAAGCGTGCTCAATCCCAATACCCTCACCTGGATTAACGAGCATAAGGGAGCCGGTCCGCTCGGCATATTCTTCTCCGACTATGTGCTCCGCGACCGCACCAAGAAGCACAGCGACAGTCAAATCTACACCATATACGGCGACGAACTCGTATATGCCATCATCGAGAATAACTTCGCCGGCGAGAATCCTCCGGTAGTAAAATACGCTATCGACGAGAGCAAGGACTGGGACAAACTCCCGGAGAACCCCTACGACGGCAAGAAATTCTTCCTTCTCAACGTAGGTGCAACCGAAACTGCCAATATGAAGCAGTATTTCGGCGGAGGCGCCAACTGGGGTGGTCATGGTGTAGTCAACGATGGCGGTCTTGCAGTTGATATTACCCTCGACAAGGCTACCGGTCGCTACTACCTGAAGACCAACCGAGGATATTTCAAGAAGGAAAACTCCAACCAATATTATTGCGACGGAGCCAAGAATGGTGGCAAAGATTACGTGACTGCTACATTCAGCATTACAACGGGACGTTACGACGGCCAGGAAGTGGTTTACCTTACCGACCAGACCGGCGCACGTCTCTGCGCCTATAAGCACTACGACTCGGCATCGTATGTCGATGCGCCCCAGTATTATGTCGATCCCGAGACCAATGCCGACGACAACAACCCCTATCAGATGTGGGTGCTCGTTCCCTACGAAGACCGCGTGGCAGAAAACACATCTGCTGCTAAGCGTAATCACCCCATGGATGTTACTTACCTGATTCCCAATGCTAACTTCGGAAACACGGCAGACGACTACGACGGCGACAACTTCAACCAGTATACTGACAGCTGGACGCTTACAAAAGAGAAAAATGCCTATATCGACCGAGTGGGCGGCGGTAACGGATTTCTGATTCGCGCTTATAATCTCCATAAATGGAAGAATCCTGATGGATATAAAATCCCTTCTAATTGTAACTGGGAATCTACAGCCGATAATGGTAAAACTTCTCAATTTGCCATAAATGGTACTATTCCAGCTCTTCCCGTCGGTAAATATCGATTGATTTTCCAGGCGCTTTCAACCAATCAGGTTTCAGAGATTGGAATTACAGTAAATGGTAAATCAATATACTCAACCATTTCCAATAATAATAATGGCATGGCCTCCGGCGAAACCGATAGCAATAAAGTTGCGAATTGGTTTGCTTCAAATCCTGCTAACGGAAAATATGAAGTGGATTTTGAGGTTACCGGCAGTGCGTCGGATGTCGCTTTGAAATTCTGCCGCCCCGGTGGCGATAATTCCCATGTGTCCGAAACATCCTTCTACCTTGCCAACCTGCGCCTTTACGACCTTGGCGACGGTCAGGACAACACGACTGCTCAGACCATTGAGGTTGACTTCCCCAACGTCTACAACACTCTTATACTCCCGTTCGATGCCGAGGCTCCCGCAGGTCTGGAGGTCTACAAGGCAACCGGCCATGAGAACAGAGAGAAGGAAGGATATCAGTATCATCTGATTTCCCTTTCGGGCGAGGTTGTAACCCAGATCAAGGCCAACACTCCCTATATCGTGAAGAACCCCTCCGCTCCCGAGCCTCCCCTCCAGGCTGCCGCACTTGAATGGCTCAAGCCCAAGGGCGCCCCGGCCCCCGCCGCAGAGGCTGACACTGAGACTTCGGCATATTCATGCGTCAAGACTTTCAGCGGTGTACCCACCAACTACCACAACACTTTATTTTGACGGCTATCTTACCGGTACGATAGAGGGTAGTCCTGTCAATGAGTCGCATTACGACCTCGGTCAGAACGACTATAAGCAGGCCTTCTTCCAGAGTGAAGACCCCTTCCGCGTTGACAGCAACCATGCCTTCGTTTACGGGCACTCCACCCGCTCGAACGCCAACCGCTATGCAATCTTCTTCGACGAGAGCCATGTGCTTACCGGCGTTGAAGATGTAGCTGCTGAAGAGCAGGGCATCACCGACGAGACGCCCGTCGACGTCTACACCACCGGCGGTGTACTCGTGCGCAGTCAGGTCGCCAAGGCCGACGCGCTGACCGACCTGCCCCGCGGCATCTATATCCTCGCCGCTCCGCAGCAGACCATCAAGGTTGCCCGCTGAGGCAACCATCCTGACTGATAAAACTTCAACGCCCGGACGTGAACCAAGGCTCGCGTCCGGGCGTTAGAGTATCAAAACCCCAAAGAAAAGGTATTTTTCTGGCGTTATTAAAAAGCCTGACAAAGAAACTACCGCCTTTTCATCCCCCCTCCGCTCCTCCAGTGGGCGAAGGGGCGGCTTTTATTTAATTAGTTGCATGTCAGTTGACAATCATGTCGAAACGAACAGACGATAGGAGGTGCGAATTATTTCGCACCTTACGCATTTGCACTGCGCAAATATTTATCTTCCAATGGATTTAATTTTCCCCGTGTAGCTTTGCTGTCTAAGCGCGTGAGGTGCGAAATAATTCGTACCTACTAAACTGTGCGTTTTGGTTCCTTTCTTCTTATTTCAGCAGGGGGCGGAGCGAGAGGGCGGTGGTTACAACGTCGCCCTCGGGAGCGGCGCTGTAGGGCTTGCGGGAGTCAACCCACTTGGCGTCCATCTCGTAGAAGTCGATGGGGCACCCGATTTCCGAGTCGCCGACGTCGCTCCAGCTGATGCCGGTGGAGTAGTCGGCCTCGATGGCCATGGCGGCGCGTTTGGCGAAGCGGTCGGCATAGGTGTCGACCGGAGCCTCGCCGCGACGCAGGCGGTCAGACTGCATGGCGATCCATGCCTCCCAGCGCGGGCGGTAGAAGTCGGCCATCATACCGGCCCACTCGCGGTGGCCGTAGTCGCGCAGACCCCCCTTCTCGCTGGCTGTGCGCGGGCCCCAGGTGGTGACGAGCAGACGGGCGTTCTCCTCCATTGCGTCGGCGTGGAGGGAGTCAGCGGATAGCGCGCGTGCATCGGAAATCCATTTGCCTACCTTGAATTCAGGGCGCGTCTGCAGCAGCCGCTCCTGGCCGTTGAGGAGCGCGAGGAAGCGCCCGGCGGCATTTTCAAAGCCCGCGAGCGAGCCGGCACGCAGCGAGTCGACCATCTCGTGGTATACGATGCGCCCCTTTTCTGCGAGTGCCTGGCGTAGGATGTCGACAAGGTCGTATTCATAATTTTCCACCCCGCGGAAGCGGTCGGCAGCCGAGAGGAAGGTCTCTGCGGCCGTTATCACGTCGGCTCCGTCGTAGTAGGGGTGCATCTTGCTCCAGCTCGATGCCTGCCATACACGCGTCGACGGGCGCGCGCAGAACACCGACTCCGTCGTTCCCTGCTGCAGGTTTCCCCACGGGCAGTTGTAGATCGTGGAGCCGAGCTGCTGCCAGGCGCGGCGCAGGTCGGCGTCGTCGCGTCCGTAGCGGGCGCGCACGTAGCCGTCGAGCCACTCTTCGCGGCTGAAACGCTCGGGGCGCCAGATCAGCTCGGAGGCCAGTTCGAACATAATCGGATTGTTCTCGATTCCCTCGGGGGTGAGTCCGTAGCCGGTCAGGGTGGGGGAGAAGCGCTCCGACTCGCGGGCGCGGTAGTAGCCGTCGATCACGTTGTCGATGCGGCCGTGCAGCCCGGTGTTGCCTCCGAAGTTCAGCACCATGTTCCACATCCAGTCGTGGCCGCCGTAGCCGTTCTCTCGCTTGAAGGGCGACGGGCTTGCCGGGTCGCCCCAGTTGGGCTTGATTTCCGACGCGAGGTCGAGCACCACGATGTCGCCCTTCTGAACGCCTTCGAGCAGACGCGGGTTGGGGTTCTCGTTCCATCCCTGGATTACCCACACGGCCTCGGGGTTGACGCGTTTCATCGCCTTGGCGATGATTCCGCCGGCCTCGGCGAGGTCAACGCCCTCGGTGCTCCCACCTTCGTGGAAGGGGTCCATACTGTAGTAGCGCGATTTGCCGTTGAGGCGTGTAAGTTCATCATAGTAGATGTCGGCTATCTCGTTGAATCGCGGCGATGTGGGCAGCAGGAACGCCGGACGCTCGAAGCCGTTCCAGATTCCTTTGCCGGAGACTTCGACGCCCAGACGCTCGTCGGCGTCGTGGGGCACCATCCCCGAATATCCCGGGAGCACGGGCTCCATCCCATAGGAGCGCATACGCTCCAGGATTTGGCGCTGTAGCGCCTCGCGGTCGGCGTACCACTGCTCGGGGTTGGGACCTCCCCACCCTTCGAGGTTGTTCATCAGCCACCAGGCCTGAAAAGCCGGACCGGCGATGAAGCGTCCGGCCTCCTCGTCGGAGTAGCCCAGGCGGCGCAGCGTGTTGCGCCACACCACGTCGGTGCCCGTCATGGCCAGGGGCATATTGATGCCGTGGAGGGCCATCCAGTCGATTTCTTTCTGCCAGCGCTCCCAGTCCCAGAACGCCATGGAGTAGGAGTGGGTGCAGTAGTTTAGGTAGTAGCGGCGCGAGGCGTAGGTCTCGTGGCGCTCGGGAGCCGAAGGCACCGGGAGCGAGTCGGGGATTGCGGCCGTCATCGAGTTCCACGAAAGGTGGATTCCGGGGTAGTATTTGAGATACCAGTTGAGGCCCGCTGCGATGTTGACGGCATTGTTGCCCGATATGAGTGGGCGCCCGTCGGGCGTGGCCGAGATTTCGAAAAATTCGGTGGCGCCGGGAATCTCCTGAACGGCGATTTTGCGTGAGGCGCCCGAATCTATGCGTTCGAGCAGCTCTTCAACAGGGTGTGCGGCTAGAGCAAACGATGTGCCCGAGGCGCAGGCCGCAATGGCGGCGATGGCAATATATCGTAGATTCATATCAAGGTCATTTTATCAATGGTATCAAAAGATGTCAGCAACATCAGTCACATCAGATACATCAGTAACATCAGCCACATCAAAGTTTTCCCTTCCAGTAGGCGCGCACGGTCTGCCAATCGTAGAATGGTGCGCCTTCAGCGGCGTAGGGGAGTGGCAGACGGGCGTTCTGCTCGTTGTGGCGCACAAGCAGCAGCGTGCGCCCCTGCGGATTGCGGAAGAAAATGAGCTGCACGTTGGCGCCCATGGGCGACACGCGGAAATCCTGCCATGCGCGGGCATAGCCGGGCGCCGAACTCTCGCTGCGGTCGCATCCTTCCACTCCCATCAGCGCCAACAGTCGGATTATGTTGGTGTCGTGGCCGAAATGGAGCTGTACGGGTATCTGAGGCCCACCCTCAGCTGCGAGCGCCGAGTCGGCAAGCTCCACGAAGCGCCCGAGCATCGGACGACCGCACATCATTCCGTGCAGCCCTCCTTCGGGAGCGTTGGCGTGGCGCACATACATGTCGAGGTTGAGCATCTGCCAGAGGTTGTAGAGTTCGTCGGGTGTGAAGATGTCGAGCAGCGTGACGTCCTCAAGGCCGTCGACGTCCTGCAGGTCGACCGATACGTCGTGGAGCACCTTCATGAGCAACTGCGCTGCCTGACGCTGCGTGAATTCCGGCATCTCGCGCGGCTTGGCTCCCTTTTTGGGCTTCGGGGCGTACATTTTCGCGATGCCGGAGCGCATGGAGTCTATAGCCGCCTCGGGATTCACGAAAAGCGACGCCATGAGGCGCGATGGCTCTATGAGCGAGTCGCGCATGGCCTTTTCCGTGGCGCGCCATGGGGCGTCGTGGCGGCCGAGGGCGTCGGCTTCAGGCGAACCGTTGGCTATGAACGCCATGTCGGAGGGGGTGGCATGGCGCTGAACGCGCAGCTTCGGGTTGAGCTCCTTCAGCCGCTCGCAGAAGGCGGCCATGCTGATGATGCAGCGCTGAATCTGCGAGCTGCGCGCCTCGATGCGTGTGGAATCGGTGAAAAGATTCGGGAACCGCGCGGCCATACGCCCTGCTATGGCTTTGTGCTGGCGCTCGCCCAGTGGCGAAAGCTCCCCTTCGTGGCCGGCGGCATGAGCGCCGATGCGCAGAAGGCGCTGCTGCACGTCGAGTCCGAGCGGTGTCAGGTTGCCCGTGCGCGCGTTGAGAGCGAAAAGTGAGTCGAGCATCGGATACTGGTAGTCTTTCAGACACCAGCGCGAGCCGTGGCGCCCGTAGTGGGTGAGGAATACCGGCTCGAACCCTTCGGGCACGGTCAGGTCGTCGTCGGCCGTCACGGGGTAGGCGTAGTAGATGCCTCCCGACTTCTCGGGAGTGCGTTCTATTTCGGCCCGGAGGTCGCGCACGGGAGCGCCGACGTTCCAGTCCGAGGGATTTGCTCCCCACAGCTGCAGCGTGGCGGCCGCGGCGAGCGCTATGATTGCTGAAAATCTGGATTTCATTGCTTGATGTATGTATATGTTTCAGACCGGATTCCGCGCCTGAGGTTTATTTGCCGAGGTTGATGTCGGAGCAGTTTTCCCAGTGGTATAGTCCGGCATAGCGCTCGGCGGGGAAACCGTCGGAAACCACGCGGAAATCGCGCACGCGCACGTCGGCCACGTTGTCGGCGTAGATGCCGTAGACGGGAGCGTCGACGAATCCCTCGCCCACGCAGGGACGGCGGTCGTACACGCCGCCCTCATAGGCCGTGCGGCGGTCGAGACGCAGCGTCACGTTGTCGAATGTCAGGTCGCGCACCTTGCCGGGGGTGTCACAGCCCAGGAATATGCCGTTTTCGGTGCGGCAGGTGATGTTGTAGAAGCGAATATCGCTCACCTCGCCGCAAGCACCCTCGGTGGCCCCTTTGGGGAAGCGCCATCCGGCATCCTTATGATTGCCTACGGCGCGCGGATAGGAAGTGATGTAGATAGGCTCGCTCTTGCCCCACCATACGTCGCTGTAGAGGTGGCAGTCTACGGTCATGTTGGCGAACGTTACGTCGGTGACCGTCCCCTCGTCGCGGTTCTGGATGCCGATGCCGCGGTTGCTGTCGGTGATGATGCAGTTGTCGAAGAGCACGCGGTTTATGCTGTCCATGTTTTCCGAGCCGATTTTTACGGCGCAGGAGCGTGAGGTCATCACGCAGTTGGTCACCACGATGTCGCGGCAGGGACCATATTCCTCGAATTCGCGACGGTTTTTCAGGCAGATGCAGTCGTCGCCGCTCTCGATGAAGCAGCCGGTGATGCGCACCTTACGCGAATGGTCTACGTCGATGCCGTCGCCGTTGCGTATCTTGAGGTTGTTGAGCAGCGATATGTGGCTGATGGCCACGTCGTAGCAGCCCACGAGGTGGATTGTCCAGTAGGCGCTGTTGCATACGGTCACGTCGGAGATGTTCACCTTGCGGGCGTTGACGAGCGTGAGTACGTGGGGTCGCGGGTCGAAGTCGGTCACGGGCTTCAGCTCGTAGCTGTCGTCGAGCTCGGCGCCCATGAAGGCCACTCCGTTGCCGTCGATGGTGCCTGTGCCGGTTATGGAGATGTTCTCCACGTCTTTGGCCGAGAGCCACATCATCCCCTCGCCGCGGTTTTCGCCGAAGGCGCTCTCGGTGTAGACGCTTTCGTCGGGGTTGGCCAGCAGGCGCGAGTTGGGCTCGAAATGCAGGCAGACGTTGCTGCGCAGATGTATAGGTCCGGCCATGAAGGTCTTCGAGGAGGGGAAAATCACGGTGCCTCCGCCGTTTTCCGAACAGCGGTCGATGGCTTTCTGGATTGCGGCGGCGTCGTCGGTCTTGCCGTCGCCGCGCGCGCCGAAGTTGGTAACGTTGTAGTTCGTCTCCTTGCATCCTGCCATGGCCAGAACCATCAGGATGCCTGCCGTTATGCTTGTTAATCTCATCGTGTAGGCGTGTGTGGGAAAGTTATGTGGATAATTTGTTTATTTACGTTTTTTGGCGCCCGCCTCGTCGGTGAGGCTGTAGTTGGGCCGCGGGCCCATGGTGAGGTGGAGCGTTCCCCCCTTCATCAGGTCGGCATGGTCGAGCCAGAGCGAGCGGTAAGGCTTACCGTTGAGGGTAATGCTCTGTATGTATTTGTTTTCGGGCGAGGTTCCCTCGGCCTCGATTGTGAATGTACGGCCGTCGCCCACGGCGATGTCGACGCGCTTGAAAATCGGCGAGCCGATGGCATATTTCGTGGTGGCGGGGCATACGGGGTAGAATCCCATTGCGCCGAATATATACCAGGCCGACATCTGGCCGGCGTCGTCATTGCCGCTGAGGCCGCCGGGGGTGGGGAGATACTCGGTATCAAGGATATGGCGCACGTATTCCTGCGTCTTCCAGGGCTGGGAGGTATGGTTGAAGAGCCACGCCACCTGGTGGCAGGGTTCGTTGCCGTGCCAGTAGCGGCCGTGGGTGAACATAGAATCGAGCCGGGCCTCGTAGGCCTCCCCGCCGCCCATGGCCTTCATCAGTCCCTGCTGGTCGTGAGGCACATACCAGGTGTAGTGGCAGGGAGCACCCTCGGTGATGGTCTTGTCGAAGCCCACGGGGTCGGATTTCTCGGCCCAGCGGCCGTCGGCGTGGCGCCCGCGGGCATAGCCCGTGGCGGGGTGGATTACGTTGCGGTAATTCTGGGCGCGGCGCATGAGGGTGTCGGCGTCGCTGTGGATACCGAGCGAGCGCGCCACCTGCGCCAGGCAGAAATCGTCGAAGGCGTATTCAAGCGTGCGGCTCACCTGTTCGCGCTGGTGGTAGGCGTCCTTTACGCTGTCTTCCAGCGGAATGTAGCCGTATTGCAGATAGCTGCGGAGGGCGCGGCGCCCCATGCCGTTGCGGTAGTCGGCCTCGTCGGCAGGGCTTTCGAAGGCGTTGCGGCGCATGGCGCGGTAGGCGCGGCGGATGTCAAAGCCACCCACGCCCTTTATGTGAGCGTCGGCCAGGGCGGCTATGCAGTGGTCGCCGATCATGGCGGCTGTGTAGCTGTTCCAGCAGGGGAAAATCGGTAGCCAGCCACCCTGCTCGGCCTTGAGCACGAGGCTGTTCATCATGTCGGCCGAACGCTTGCGGTCGATTATGTTGAGCAGCGGATGGAGGGCGCGGTAGGTGTCCCACATGCTGTAATCTTCATAATAGTCGCGTCCCTCCTCCATAGTGAGTATTGGCGACCCCTTGGCGAAGGCGGGGTAGCGGCCGTCGACGTCGTTGAATGTGCGCGGAAGCATCGACGCGCGGTACATCGCCGAGTAGAATTTCGTCAGGTCGGCCTGCGAGGCCCCCTGTGGGTCGACGCGTATGCGGTCGAACTGATTGCGCCATATGTCGGTGAGCTCGCTGCGCGTGCGTTCGAAGTCCCAGTGGGGAATCTCGGCGCGTAGGTTGGCTTCGGCGCCGGCCAGGTCGGTAAACGAACTGCCTGCGCGCACCATCACCGGTTCTCCTTTCTTTACGGGGAATTTCACGTAGGCGGCGAGTCCGGCAGCGTTGCTCCCCTGGGTAGCTCCGGCGAGAATGCTGTCGGCGCGGGCCACGCCCCATTCCACCGGGTCGCGGTCGAGTTCGATCACGAAATATCCGGCGAATCCGGCGGGTTCCCCCTTCCCCTGATATATACGGTGCACGGGGTTGCTCCCTGTGATACGGCGCCCCGTCGGGTCGATGGCTACGGTGCCCTGCGCCTCGTCGCTGTTGGGGTTCACCACCAGATAGCCGAAGCCGTCGGCGTCGTAGGTGAAGCGGAAGATGGCGGCGCGCGAGCGTCCGGTCATCTCGGCCTCTATCCCTTCGTCGAGCAGGATGTTGCGGTAGTAGGCCGGGGTGGTGCGCTCGTTGGCGTGGTCCACGCGGCTCGCGCGTGCTTCGGGCGCGGTGCGGAGTGAGCCCGCGAGTGGCATGAGCGTCATCGAGCCGTAGTCCTGTGTGCAGCCGCCTACAATCCAGTGGCTGTTGCGGAAGCCCTGGAGGCGGGTGTCGTTGTAATAATATGGTGCTACGCATTTGCGCTCGGTGTCGCGCGTCTGCGGTGTCCAGAAATTCATTCCGTGGGGTTCGCACACCGCCGGGAGGCACTGGCCGAACTCCTCGGTCTTGCGGCCGAACATGCCGGCGGTCACGGTCTCGCTCGGAGCCGTACCGATGCGCGTCTCCACCATCTCCAGCGGTTCGGAGGCGGAAATACATGTGGTCGCTATGACGGTTGCCACTGCGGTGGCGGATAAAGTCTTGAGCCGTAGGCAGATTCTCATGGTACGTTCAGGCAAGATGTTTCCGTCGCCCGGAATGTTGCCGGGGGAGGGTAGATTTTCAAGATTATTCCGCGCTCATCGCGGAGAGAATATCAGCAGCGAGCGGCAGATAGGCGACCCCTCGCCGGTGGTCAGTTCGGCGCGCACGCTGAGTTGCTGGCCGTTCCGGGTCTCGGCCAGGCGCACCTCGCAAAGCTCGTCGAAGAGAGCCTCGTGCATATATGCTATTTCAAAGCGCGTCAGTCGGTTGCGGTCGTGGAAATCAAGGTCCCACTGGTTGAGAAGCAGCTCGATGTAGCGCGAGGAGTTCACGTGGCGGTTCACGTCGAGGTCGCAGTAGTTGAAGCGGTAGCTTTCTGTGCGCGTCGGCGCCACCACGGCCACGGGGCGCGACGGCTTGTCGACGGGGCACTCCTTGTCGGCCGGTACCGCCTCGCGTATCCATTCGAAGCGCGAGATGTCGGCCGCCGTGCGTGTCTCGGTGTTGAGTACGGCCCACACCGTGCGCGCGTGGCCTATTACTTCACCATCGAGCAGAATCTCGAAATCGCGCTCGGAGAAGAGCCGGTTGAGCGAGCATACCCATGTGCGGATGGTATAGGTGGAGTTTACGCCCGGATAGAGGCTCATTTCGACGGCCACACGCGAGAGCACCCACGTCTCATGGGTTTTCACCAGCGTGGCGTAGCCTATGCCCAGCTCGTTGGCGTGGAGCGTGGCAACCTCGATCAGGCGGTTGATCAGCAGCGTGATGGGCATTCGGCCTTCGGGGTTGCACTCCGCAGGCGTCAGGAAGTATGTCTGCTCGAATATGGATGTCATAGGCAGCGAAGGGGGTGGTTCGGAGTCTGCGCGACCGTTTACCAGATTATTTCCTTAGTGTCGCTTTCGGGCGCGTGCGGTTCTGCGTCGCCGGCGTCAGAGGGTGCAGGAGCATTTGGTGCAGCCGTTTCAGCGGCCGCCTTGGGCTGCTCGGCCGTGGCGGCTGTCTTGCGCATCTCGGATACGGCGCGGGGATCGCGGTTGTAGGCCGGCATATGTTCGAAATTTTCGATTACGGTATCGTCGTCGAACTGCGCGGGCGTCAGAATCACGTAGTGCTTCGATTCGCGGGCGCGCTGGGCCTGGTCGACCTTGTCCTTGCCGTAAAGCTTTTCGATTGTCTTCTTTTCGGAATCGTCGGCCTTCTTTTTCGGCCCGAAGGGATTTTCGGCAGCAGGCTTGCTGACCTCCTCCTTGATAGAGAGATCGAATCCAGCGGCAAGAATCGTAATTTTGATTTTGTCGCCGAGGGTGTCGTCGAAGGCGATGCCGTAGATTACGTCCACTCCCTTGTCGATGTTGGAGATGAAGTTGGAAAGTTCCGTGGCCTCGCCCATCTTGAACTCGTTTTCGGCCTGGCGCGAGAAATAGAGGTTGAAAAGCAGGCGTTTCGACCCGTAGATGTCTTTGTTTTTGAGCAGCGGAGAGTTCAGGGCATCCTCGATGGCACGGGTCACGCGATGGTCGCCCTCGCCGTAGCCGGTGGAGATAATGGCGGCTCCGCCATGCTCGAGGGTCTTTTTCACGTCCTTGAAGTCGAGGTTCATGTAGCCGTCGCAGGTAATGAGTTCGGAGATTGAGCGGGCGGCGTTGCTCAGGGTGTCGTCGGCCTTGCCGAAAGCGTTGAGCCAGTTGAGGTCGGCGTAGATTTCGGTCAGCTGCTCGTTGTTGACCAGCAGCAGGGCGTCGACGTATTTGCTCATCTCCTCGGCGCCGTCGAGAGCCTTGAGGATTTTTTTCTCCCCCTCGAAGAAGAAGGGGATGGTTACGATGCCGATGGTGAGCATCCCCTTTTCCTGGGCGATGCGTGCCACCACGGGAGCGGCCCCCGTGCCGGTGCCTCCGCCCATGCCGGCGGTGATGAACACCATCTTGGTCTGGTCGTCGAAGAGCGCGGCGATGTCGTCGGCGCTCTCTTCGGCGGCGAGGCGGGCTATCTCGGGGTCGTTGCCCGCGCCGAGACCCTCGGTGGTGGTGGGGCCGATAAGGAGTTTTGTGGGCACGGGCGAGTTGCGCAAGGCCTGGCGGTCGGTGTTGCAGACCACAAACGAAACCTTGTTGATGTTCTGCTCGTACATATGGTTTACGGCGTTGTCGCCGCCGCCGCCCACGCCTATCACTTTGATGATTACGTCGTTGGGAGCGTCGTCGATAAAGGTCGATGTATTGCCGATATTGCCGGTTATGTCAGTCATTATATTCTGGATTGGAGATGATTACACATAATGATTATTGGAGCGTGGACCGAAGTGCGGCCGCGTCAGTCCTGAAATTGGTCTGAGTTGTCCTCGGTCATGCGGCGGATGCCGTCGTATAGTTTGCCGATAAGCGAGGGGAGTCCTCCGGGCTTACGGTCTTCATCGTTGGCGGTTTTTCCGGTCGGTTCCTGTTTTTTTGCCTTTTTCTTCCGGTCTGTCTCTTCGTCGGGATCGTCGTCGAGGCGCCCGATTCGCGAGGCCGAGGGGTCGTTTTCATCCTCGAAGCTCTCATAGCTTTCGGGGGTGGTGTCGTCGGGCTCTTCGGGCAGCGGAGTGAGGCACGTGGATTCCGGGAGCTGTACGGCCTGGGCCAGCATGGCGATTACGTCGACTGCCTCGTGGCCGTGGATCGAGCCGTCGGTGATGCGCACGCATCCCGAGGGGAGACCCTGACGCACCTGCATCTTGCTCTGCTGCTGAAGCAGTTCGTTGAATCCGCGCAGGCGGGCGCCGCCCCCCACAATCACTATTCCACCCGGCAGATTAGCTGTCGTAAGACCGGCGTAGTCAATCTGTGCCACAATGTTGGCCGCAATCTCGTCGGCGCGGGCATGGATATAGTTGTTGACTTCTGTATAGTCAATACCTTCGGCAAAGCCCTTGGCGCGGCGCGATGGATCGGGCGAGAGGGCATTGCCGTTAACTTTCTTGATTTCTTCGGCGCGCTCCTCGAGATAGTTGAGGGCGATGAGGTCGAGGGTGATGTTTCGCGAACCCATGGGGAGCGTGGCCAGATATACGGGCGCTCCGCCGCGGTAGATGGCCACCGTAGTGGTCTCGGCGCCGAAGTCCACGAACATGCATCCCAGCCGGCGCTCGTCGTCGGAAAGCACCATTGCGGCCTGGGCCAGCGGCAGGGTGATATAATCGCAGATATTGAGCCCCAGGCGTTCGGTCACGACCCGTCGGAGCATCCTCTTGAGCTGAGAATTACAGCTTACCACGGTAAGCCGCGCGCTCACCACGTGGCCGAACGTCCCCACAGGGTTGGTGACGCTCTTGTTGTCCACAGCGAAGCTCACGGGAACCACGTCGACCACGTCGCGGTCGGCGTTCACGGTGGCCGCCGCCTTCACACACAGCTCCTTGACCACCGAGTCGGTGATTTCCGTCTCGCCGGGCATCGTTACCGACACCTCGGCCACCGAGCTGACCAGCGAGCGGCCGCCGAGCGACACATACACACCCGTTATTTCCCGGGGCGCGATGGCGGGATTGGCCTGCAGGCGTTCGAGCACGTTGGAAGCGGCTGCGGCCACCTCCACGTTCTGGATGCACCCGTAGCGCACCTTGTCGATTATCTTGTCTTCTTCCACGGCCACGACATCGACCATGCCGAGATTGTCGACTATGCCGATTGCGGCGCGCACTTTCGAGCTGCCTATTTCCAATGCCACGATGTAGCGTTCGTTGTCTCTTTCAGCCATAATGAGGATATGTGTGGGGTAGGGGTATGGAGTTTATCGATAGGATGTTGTTAATTTTTCTTGGATTCTGCGGGCGTAGCGTCCGGTTGCGGCTGCCCGGGCTGCGGAGTGTCGGCGAGCATGTTGTCGAGATTCTCGTCGTCGGTCTCGTCGCCCTCCTGGTCGAAGCGGATAAATGGCTCCGGGATGCTCTTGAGCCGTCGGGTAGCCACTACCTGGCCGCCCCATTTCACGGAGATGGTGTCGTAGTAGTCCCATCCTTTTACCGGAAGGACCTTATGATACATCTTCATCACACGGTCGAGCTTACCCTGAATGGCGGAAGTATCGCCAAGGTTGATAACGTGGCCTCGTATCATGGGGAGAATCAGCAAGTCGTGATGTCGGGGCTCCACCTCAACCTGCGCCACAAGGGCGTTCCAGGCCGAGTCGCGGGCGATGTATTCCAGGAGCGGCAGCAGCATGGCAGGCTGGTGGGCGGCGTCGAAATGACCGGTGACTACCGGCACATCCAGACGGTAGCGGGCATTCGCCGTGAGGCGTTTCCCCTCGCGGTTGATGTAGTAGGAGCGGCCGTAGGAGTCGAACACACGTGCTACCGGAATCATCGGCGTGACGGAGATGCGCACTTTTCCTGTGGCAAGGCGTTCTACCTGAGCCTCCTCGATGTTCTGCACGGAGTTGAGGCGCTGCTCTATGGTGTGCACCGGAATGCGCGATGCCGGCATCGCCGTGGAGTCGAGTTTCCACTCGGCCAGCAGTCGGCGCACCTCGCCCGGAGTCACGAAATTGCGCGACGCGGCTGTCTGCTCGACAACCACATCGAAGCCGCGACACATTTCGCGCGCGGCCATATCGTTGGCCACTATCAGGGCGAATGCCAGATATATCATCAGCATTACGGCCAGCAGGCAGCGTATCACGCCCGATTTGCTCATTATTCCGTATCCGGTGCTTCTGTGGGGTTAATAAAATCAGTAGTTTTTTGCGGATTGACAGGTAAAAGGCGGCCTCTCTTTCACATTGGCCGTCAGACCGGCGCGCCGCAGGCGCGGGCTATACCGGGCACGAGGTCGGCGATATCGCCGGCGCCTGCCGTCAAAAGTATCTCAAAATTACGATTTTTAATCGTATCTATCAAGTTTTCGCGCGCTACGACCTCTTTTTTTGCGCCTGAGATGAGCGGAAGTATCATTTCCGACTCCACTCCGGGGATGGGGAGCTCGCGGGCCGGGTAGATCGGGATGAGTATCACCTCGTCGGCAAGCGAGAGGGCTTCGGCAAAGCCCCGGTAGAAGTCGCGTGTGCGTGTATAGAGATGCGGCTGGAACACAACCGTCAGCTTTCGGCCCGGGTAGAGCGCTTTCACCGACCGAATCGATGCCTTGAGCTCGTCGGGATGGTGGGCGTAGTCGTCGATTATCGCCCGGCCATGCTCGCCGGGTGCCTTTAGCCAGAATTCGAAGCGGCGTTTGGCGCCGAGGAAGGTCCCGACGGCTGTACGGGCGGCCTCAGGCTCCATATCGCCCGTGAGCCAGCAGGCCGCCAGCGAGGCCACGGCGTTTTCGATGTTGACCTCAACGGGTACGCCGAGGCTGATGTCGTCGATGCGTCCGCCGGGATATACGAAATCGAAACGTATCTCGCCGTTGCCGCGGCGTATGCGCTCGGCGTGGAAGTCGCCCGAGTCGCGCGAATAGCTGTAGACTTTCACTCCTTCCTGTGGACGCGGCTTGAGTTTCAGGCCTTCATGCACTACAAGTGCGCCGCCGGGCTGCACGAGCGATGTGAAGTGGGCGAAACTTTCCAGATAAGCCTCTTCCGTGCCGTAGATGTCGAGATGGTCGGGATCGGTCGAGGTCACCACGGCAATCCACGGGCGCAGATGGTGGAACGAGCGGTCGAATTCATCGGCCTCGATTACGCTCCATGGCGATTCGGGAGCGAGCAGGAAATTACTGTCGTAGTTGCGTAGAACGCCGCCGAGAAAGGCGTTGCAGTCGACCTTGCAGTTGTGGAGTATGTGGGCCGCGAGCGACGAGGTGGTCGTTTTGCCGTGCGTACCTGCAAAGCAGATGCCGCGGCTTTCGTGGGTTACGCGGCCGAGCACGGCTGCACGCTTCACCACCTCGAATCCGTTGTCGCGGAAATAGCTCAGCACGTGGTTGTCGGCAGGGATAGCGGGGGTATATACCACCAGCGTTTCTTTAGGGTCGCGGAATTCAGCCGGTATGGCCTGCTCCACGTCGTCGACAAAGCTGATGCGCGCCCCTTCGGCGGCGAGCTTGTCGGTGAGTTCAGAGGGGGTGCGGTCGTAGCCTGCCACTGCATACCCCTTTGCCATGAAGTAGCGTTCGAGAGCAGCCATTCCAATGCCCCCGGCGCCTACGAAATATAGATTTTTCATCGGTTGAGAATAGCTTCGATATTGTCGACAATTTTTTCGTCGGCGTCGCGCAGCGCCATTTTGCGCGCGTTGTCGCCAAGAGATTTGAGCGCCTCGGGATTGTGGAGCAGCGAGGCGACCTCAGCAGCCAGACGGTCGGCGCACTCGGCGTCGGGTATCATCACGGCGGCGCCGCGCGAGGAGAGCGCTTCGGCATTCTTGCGCTGATGGTCCTCGGCCACGTTGGGCGACGGCACGAGCACGGCCGGCATTCCCGTGAGCTGTATCTCCGAGATGGTGCTGGCTCCGGCGCGCGACACCATAAGGTCGGCGGCGCAGTAGGCCAGATCCATGTCGGCCACGAAGGGCATAACCTTGAGGTTCTCGTCGGCGATGTGGGACGTGGCGGCGCTGCATTCGTCGGCATACAGGCGCCCGGTCTGCCAGAGTATCGAAGCTCCTTTTTCGAGCAGGGGTTCCACGGCCTTCTTCATGGCGTCGTTGATGGTGCGGGCGCCCAGACTGCCTCCCACCACCACTACCAGCGGACGGTTGGGGTTGAAGCCGAGGCGGCGCTTGGCATCCTCGCGGCTCAGCTGGAGCGATACGATGTTCTTGCGCACTGGGTTGCCGGTCTTCACGATGCGTTCGGCGGGGAAGAAGCGCTCCATCCCGTCGTAGGCCACGCAGATGCGGTCGGCCTTGGCGGCAAGGAGTTTGTTGGTCACTCCCGCATAGGAGTTCTGCTCCTGGATGAGGGTGGGGATGCCGCGTTTCTGAGCCTCTTTCAGTACGGGCCCCGAAGCGTAGCCGCCCACGCCAACGCAGATGTCGGGCGTGAAGTCGCGGAGCACCCGGCGCGCCTTGCGCAGCGAGCGCCAGAGCTTCAGCAGCACGCCGAAATTGCGCCAGAGACGTTTACGGTCGAACCCGGCAACCGGGAGCCCGACGATGTCGTAGCCTGCTGCGGGCACGCGTTCCATCTCCATGCGTCCCTCTGCGCCTACAAAGAGAATCTCGGCATCGGGATGCCGGCGCTTTACGGCATTGGCTATCGATACGGCCGGGAATATATGTCCGCCGGTTCCACCGCCGGAAATCAATATTTTCATTTTATGTCAATTCTGTTTTATCTTGTCGAAGTCAATGATGTGTGCTCGCGGGATTATCACGCCGCGTTTCAGTCGGCCGACCGGAGTTTGGAGGGATTCTCGGCGCTCATGTCGGCCGGCAGCGTGAGTATTTCCGCGTCGATTTCGCGTTTTTTGTTCGATTGGACGGCGAAACGGCTCACACTTAGCATTATGCCGAAGGCTATCGATGTGGCAAGTATCGAGGAGCCGCCTTTCGAGATTAGCGGAAGCGGCTGGCCGGATACCGGAAACACTCCCGTTACGATTGCCATATGAAAGAGAGCCTGCAGAACAATCAGCACCGCCATTCCCATAACGAGCAGCGCCGGGAAAACACGCGAGCAACGGCTCGCTATGGCACCGGCGCGCGTAAGCAGCCAGAGGTAAAGCGCAAGCAGTATCAGGCCGCCTACGAATCCCCAGTCCTCGATTACGATTGCGAAGATATAGTCGGAGAAGGCCAGCGGAAGGCGGGCTGTCTCGCGCGAGTTGCCGGGAAGATTGCCGATCAGGCCTCCGTTGGCCTGAGCCATGTAGGAATACTGTTCCTGGCGGTTCTCCGAGGTAATGGGCTCGTCGTATTTGGCCACGGAATCGTTGCCGAGCCAGCGCGCGATTCGGTTCTGTTGCGTGCCGCTTCGCGTGATTGTGACGGTCTTGCCGGAGTAGTCTTTGCCGTTTTCGGTGATATAGGTCCACTCTTCCGGAGAATAGTCGGGCTTCGATTCATGTTTCATAATCATGGCTCCGGCGCCCACTACCCCATAGGCAAGAAGCACGCAGAAGAATTTCTTCCACTCCACCCCGGCTATCAGCATCATGGCGAAGGATATACCCATGAGCAGAAGTGTGTTGGTCAGTCCCTGCGAGAAGAGCAGTCCGCCACAGAGCAGCACGATTGCCGCCGACCATGCCACTCCGGCCGTGCGGACGCCGCGGTCGGCCTGCTGGCGGCTCATGACGCGGGCAATTACAAGCACTACCGCCAGTTTCAGCAGCTCAGCCGGCTGTATGGCAATCCCAAGCAGGGTAGTGCTGCGTCGCGCACCGTTGATGATGTCGCCTTTGAAGAGCACGTAGACGCCCAGCAATATGGTGAGTGTCACGAAAATGGGCGTAAGCGGATACAGCCAGCGGTAGTGCATGCGCGAAATCAGAATGGTGAATATCGCACCGAGCACGAGCATCTGGCCGTGGCGCAGCAGCGGAGCGAACACGTTGGTGGCCGTCACCTCGCGCGACGAGGCGCTGTATAGCTCAATCACTGAGATTACCAGGATGGCTATATATATTGCCCATATATATTTGTCGGCTTTAGGCAGCGGCAGTTTGGGCGTATCGGCGGTTGGAGAGTTCTGAGCCAATGTCGGTCTGGAGTTTAAATGACTTCTTTATATGTAGTTATTTGTTGAGTTCCTGTTTCTTCATTTCGCGCACGAGAGCCTTGAAGCGGCGGCCGCGGTCCTCGTAGCCGTTGAAGAGGTCGAAGCTTGCGCAGCAGGGCGACAGGAGCACCGTATCGCCGGGCTGGGCCAGTTCGCGGCATTTAGCCACGCACTCGTGGAGCGAATGCGTATCCGCAACCACCGGAACCTTCCCGGTGAAGAAATCGACGATTTTCTTGTTGTCGACACCCATGGCCACGATGGCCTTCACGCGCTCATTGACCAGCGGGAGTATTTCGTTGTAGTCGTTACCCTTGTCCTTGCCGCCGAGAATCAGGATTGTGGATTTCTCCGGCCGCATGGATTCGAGGGCATACCAGCAGGAGTTCACGTTGGTTGCCTTCGAGTCGTTGATCCAGCGGGCGCCGTCGATGGTTTCCACGCGCTCCAGGCGGTGTTCCACGCCCTCGAAGTCGCTCAGGGCGCGGCGAATGTCTTCTTTGCGCACGTCGAGCAGGGCGGCGCTCAGGCCGGCGGCCATGGAGTTGAAAAGGTTGTGGATGCCGCGCAGGGCGAGCTGCGCGCGTGGCATCTCGAGAGATGTCTCGGGGGTTTCGAGCACCATCTCGTCGTTGCCGTCGACCCATGCTGCGGCGTTTTCAAGATGCTTCTCGCCGAAGGGATACATGGCGGCCTCGGTCTGCACCTGCTCCAGCTGACGTGTGATTACGGGGTCGTCGTCCCAGTAAATGAAAGCGTCGCGCGGGGTGAGATTCTGCAGGATGCGGAATTTGGCATTGATGTAGTTCTGCATCTTGTATTCGTAGCGGTCGAGATGGTCGGGCGTGATGTTCATAAGCACGGCTATGTTGGCCCGGAAGTCGTACATGTTCTCGAGCTGGAACGAACTGAGCTCCACCACATATACGTCGTGATGGTCCTCGGCCACCTGCCATGCCAGCGAGCGGCCCACATTGCCGGCCAGTCCGGCGTTCACGCCGGCCTCGCGCAGGATATGATAGATGAGCATCGTGGTGGTCGTCTTGCCGTTTGAACCGGTGATGCACACCATCTTGGCGTCGGTATAGCGGCCGGCGAACTCGATTTCGGAGATTACGGGTATCCCTTTCTCCACGATCTGCTTTACCAGCGGCGCCGTGGGGGGCACGCCCGGAGATTTCACCACCTCGTCGGCGTTGAGTATCAGTTCGGGGGTGTGATGGCCCTGCTCGTAGGGTATTTTATAGCGCTCAAGGGCTTCGAGATAGCGTGGGGCGATTTTGCCGCAGTCGCTCAGAAACACGTCCATCCCCTTTACTTTGCCTAACACGGCGGCTCCGATGCCGCTCTCACCGCCTCCGAGGATTACGAGGCGCTTGGGTTGGGTCTGCTGTTGCATACGCAAAAAAATGATATTTCGTCGTAAATACTTTTTATATTGGTGTGCCGATGGCCGCGGGGAGAGCGGCGGCCGCTTCAGCGGATTTTCAGTGTCACGAAGGTGATTACAGCCAGGAAGATACATACAATCCAGAACCGCACCACGATTTTCGATTCCGGTATAGCCTGAATGGGCTTCTGTATCAGGGCCTCGATGCCGGCGTTTCCCTGTTTCTGGAAGTGGTGGTGTAGAGGGGTCATCTTGAAGATACGCCGCCCGGTGCCGTAGCGCCGTTTGGTAATCTTGAAATATGCCACCTGAATCATCACGCTGAGGTCTTCCACAAAGAATATGGCGCACAGCAGGGGTATGAGAAGTTCTTTGTGAATCAGAATGGAGAGCACGGCGATGATGCCGCCGATGGTGAGCGAGCCGGTGTCGCCCATGAATACCTGCGCCGGGAAGGCGTTGTACCACAGAAAGCCTATCAGGGCTCCTATAAATGCTGCCGAGAATACCACCAGCTCTTCCGAGCCGGGTATATACATTATATTGAGATAGCTCGAATACACTATCGAACCGCCGAGATAAGCCATAATGGCAAGCGCTACGGCTATTATGGCCGAGCAGCCTGTGCAGAGGCCGTCGAGACCGTCGGTGAGGTTGGCGCCGTTGGATGTGGCGGCAATTACAAATATAGTCACGAGTATGAATACAATCCAGCCGCCCGTCTGGGCGTGGTCGCCCATCCACGAGGTGAGGTCGGCATAGTCGAAGTTGTTCTCCTTTACGAAGGGAATGGTGGTCTGGGTCGACTTGATGTTCTGGCTTTCGTAAATTACTTCTTCGACTTCGTTGGAGTGGATGTTCAGAACCTCATGGTTCTGCCGGATCACCACGTCGGGCGAGAGCATCATCGTGAGTCCGACAATCAGTCCGAGACCCACCTGACCGATAATCTTGAATTTGCCGCTCATCCCGTCCTTGTTGTGGCGGGCGATTTTAAGGTAGTCGTCGGCGAACCCGAGACACCCGAGCCACACGGTGGCCACAAGCATCAGAATCATGTAGATGTTGCTCAGGTTGCCCACCAGCAGGCAGGGCACGAGCGTCGACACTATGATGATTATGCCGCCCATAGTGGGGGTGCCTGTCTTCTTCATCTGCCCCTCCAGCCCGAGATTGCGCACGATTTCGCCTACCTGCATCTTCTGCAGGCGGTCGATTATGCGACGGCCGAATACCATGGCGATGAACAGCGAGAGCAGCAGGGCCGCCCCCGAGCGGAAGGTGATGTAATCCATCAGGCGCGCTCCGGGCACTCCCGCTTCACTTAGATATTTGAAAAGATATACGAGCACGGTGGTATTTCTTTTGTCGTTTTTGCGTTGTCGGTTTCCTGTTGTTGTTCAGCAGCGGTCGTCGAGTGCGGCTTTCACCTGCTCGCGGTCGTCGAAATGGTGCTTCACACCCTTAACTTCCTGATAATCTTCATGCCCCTTGCCGGCAACGAGTACCACGTCGCCCTCCGAGGCTTCTGCTATGGCGTGGGCGATAGCTTCTGCGCGGTCCTCGATGGCAATGGTTTTGGCCATGGCCTCGGGGTTGTCGGCCACTCCGGCGAGCATGTCGGCGAGGATGTCGGCAGGCACCTCGAAGCGCGGGTTGTCGGAGGTGAGAATCACAGCGTCGCTGAGGCGGGCGGCCTCCGCGGCCATTATGGGGCGTTTCCCCTTGTCGCGGTTGCCTCCGGCACCCACCACGGTGATGATGTGTCCCGACGTGCCTACCACCTGACGGATGGCGGTAATCACGTTGACCACGGCGTCGGGGGTGTGGGCGTAGTCTACGATGGCCGTCACTTTTCCGTCGGGGGAATGGAAGGTCTGGAACCGTCCGGCCACGGGCACCAGGCGGCTCATGTTCACCAGCACGGTCTGCATGTCCCACCCCAGCAGGATGGAGGCGCCATAGACGGCCGTGAGGTTGTAGGCGTTGAACAGCCCGGTGAAGAGCACGTTGACTTCGTTGCCGTTGAAGGCGAGGAGAGTGCCGTCAAGCCGGCTCTCGACCACGCGGCCGCGGAAGTCTGCCATATTGCGCAGCGAGTAGGTGTAGCGCCGTGCGGCAGTGTTCTGCAGCATCACCATGCCGTTGCGGTCGTCGATGTTGGTCAGTGCGAAGGCTTCGGAGTCGAGTCCGTCGAAGAATGATTTCTTGGCCTGAAGATATGCCTGCACGGTCTTGTGGTAGTCCAGATGGTCGCGGGTAAGGTTGGTGAATACCCCTCCGGCGAAAGTCAGTCCGGCTATGCGATGCTGGTCGGCGGCGTGCGAGCTCACTTCCATGGCGGCGTATGAGCATCCCGCCTCTACCATGCGCGCCAGCAGGGAGTTGATGGTGATGGGGTCGGGTGTAGTCTGGGTGGCATGGATGGCCTCGGTGTCGACGTAGTTCACCACGGTCGACAGCAATCCGGCCTTGTAGCCCATAAGGCGCGCCATCTCGTAAATCAGGGTTGCGGTTGTGGTTTTGCCGTTGGTGCCTGTGACGCCCACCAGTTTCAGTTTGCGCGAGGGGTCGCCATACCAGCGTGAGGCGAGGTGGCCGAGCGCTATTGCCGAATTCTCCACCACTACGAAGGTGGTTTCCGGGAAGTCGGCGGTATTGTCGGGCAGTTGTTCCACCACCATGGCGGCGACTCCTTTTCCGGCGAGCGTCGGAATGAAAGTGTGTCCGTCGACGGTCACGCCGCGCACGGCCACGAACATCGCTCCCTCGCCGGCTTTGCGCGAGTCGGCTGTAAGGAGCGTTATTTCTTTATTTGTATCGCCATGAAGCGCTTTTACTTCGATGGCGTCCAGAAGGTTATGCAGATTCATCGTCGTATGAATTGAAATTCTGTTATTGTTTGTGCAGCCCGGCCGACGCTACGGGGCAAGTGTAAGCGTCACTTTGCCGCCACGGGCCAGCGGCGTACCTTCGGGCGGTACCTGCCCTTTTACATAGCCCGTTCCGCTGAAACCCACGTTGAAGCCTTTCTCTTCGAGCGCCACCACAGCTTCCCGCAGCCCAAGCCCGAGCACCGACGGCACCATCCCCTTGGCCACGCTGCGCGGAGCGGCGGGATGGCTCTCCGCCTTTATGCCGGCAGCCTGACGCACGGATTTATGTCGCCCAGGCTTTGTCGAGCCGTAGAGTTGCGCGCGCTGCAGGCCGCTTGCCCCTTCGGAGTAGTCGGGCGAATTGCCGAGCAGTCCGCGCGAAAACATCTTCACGGCTATGTTCTTCATCACCTGGCCGGAGGTAGAAGCGGCGCCAAACATATTGCGCTTAGGGTAGTAGGTTAGTACCATGCAGGAGTACTGCGGGTCGTCGGCAGGGAAAAATCCGCAGAAGGCCAGACGTTTCCGCGATTTGTTGTACTGGCGTGTGGCCGGGTCGATGCTGTAGCATGTGCCGGTCTTGCCGGCGAGTGCCACTTTGTCGTTTTTCAGGGAGCGCCCTGTGCCGTGCGCCCCCCATACCACCTGCTTGAGCATGTACTGCATCTTGCGGGCGTTCTCCTCCGAGCAGATGCGGTCGCGGATGTAGCTCACGGGGAGAATGGAGTCGAGTGTTTCCGTGCGCAGCCCCTTCACCAGGCGCGGACGCACGTAGCGGCCGCCGTTGGCTATGGCATTGTAGATTGAGAGGGTGTAGATGGGCGGTATCTGCGATGTATAGCCGTAGCACATGCGCGAGAGGTCCACGCGCGCCGGGTCGGGATTGAAATAGGGCACGACCTCGCCCGCGATGCCGGTGTGCATGGGTTCGAGAAATCCTATTTCCCGCAGGCGGTCTACGAATCCTTTGGGGTTCTTGTCGTATTTGCGCGTTATAATGCGGGCCATGCCGATGTTGCTCGACTGCTCGATTACCTCGCGCACGCGCAGCGACGCGTTGAAGTGGGAATCCGTTATTGGGCGGCCGCCGCCGTAGGCCCACGATTTGCCGATGGGTATCACCTCTTCGAGGTCGTTGACTATACCGTCCTCAAGGGCGATCATCATGGATATGGGTTTCACCACAGAGCCTGGCTCGAAGCCTACCACGGCGTAGTTGAGGGCTTCGATGTAGCCGTTTCCGCTTTTCGACCGCTCGAGGTTGGAGATGGCCTTGATGTCGCCGGTCTTCACGTCCATGAGCACGGCGCATCCCCAGTCGGCCGAACAGGAGTCGAGCACGCGGTTGAGCTCGTTTTCCACTATGTCCTGCAACTGTATGTCGATGGTTGTGCGCACGTTGTAGCCGGGAATCGGCTCAACGTCCGTCCAGTTTACTATGTCCTTTGTCAGGGGAATTTTTTTCGCCAGACCGGGCACTCCGTAAAGCAGCGAGTCGAGGGCTTTCTCAAGCCCGTAGATGCCGTGGATTTCGCGGCACTCGGCCGTCTGGCCCACACCGCCTACCGAGCGGCGCGCCATGGCTCCGTAGGGATTCGAACGGCGCATCACCGATTCCACGGTCATGCCCGTCTTGTTGGCGTTGCCGATATTGAAGAACGGAAAGCTTTTGAGCCGCTGCAGGTCGAGAAAGCTGATGCGCGTTATCAGCGGCCATGCGCGCGGACGCTCCTTGCGCGGCAGCGCCACAGGCTTGCCAAGACGCTCGCGCCATTCCTGGCGGGTGCGGATGGGGAATGCCGCGGCCATCGAGTCGGCCAGGGCGTCGATATTCTCCAGATACGCGTTTTGCTTGAAATTGTCGCAGCGGAAGTCGATGCGCACGGTGTAGTATCGCAGGTTAGTGGCGAGAATCTGCCCCTTGTCGGAGAGGATGTCGCCGCGTTCGGGCATTATGGTGTCGACCTTCTCCAGCTGCCGGCGTGCCTTCTCGTTCCACTTCGGTGCGTCGATTACCGTGGTGGAGAAAAGCTTGTAGCTTATCGCTGCCGAAAACAGTAGAATCAGCAGCGTGATAAGCCCGTAGCGGAACTGGATATGATGTCGGTTGCTTATGTTCATTTCGTTTGCGAAGGAAAGTGAGGATCGGTTTTGGAGAGGGGGCGGTCAGGGCTCGAGGCGGTATGGCGGCTGCTCCTGAATGGTGAGGCCAAGACCGAGCGAGTCGACCATATGTTGCATCGAGGATTCGCGTATGCGGCTCATGTAGATGGATTTGGCGCGCACGCGTTCTGTTTTCGCCACTTCAAGCTCTTTCTGCAGGCTGCGGATGGTCTCCATCTGCGTCTGGCAGGTGTAGCGGTTGGTGATGTATATCATCAGCATGGCAGCCGAGCCGAGCACAATCCACCAGTAGCGTCGGAAAAAGTCGGTGGAGAGCACACGGCCGTGGAGTGCGCGCAGCATCAGGCTGTCGCGTGGCGGCTGCCCGGGCGCGGACTTCTTCGTTTTCTTTCCGGTTGTTTCTGCCATTTTTGTGTGGAAATGTGGATTGTTGTCGTTTTTGCTGTGGATTGGGGCGAGCTTTATTCTTTGTCGGGAAGTTTTTCTGCTACCCGGAGTTTGGCGCTGCGCGAGCGCGGGTTTGCCTCGATTTCGGCCTCGTCGGGTACTATGGGTTTCGATGTAAGCAGCCGGAAGGGCGAGAGCGAGCGGCCGAAGAAGTCTTTCTCCTCGCGTCCCTCGAGGTTGCCGCTGCGGAGGAAGTTTTTTACCAGGCGGTCTTCCAGCGAGTGGTAGGTGATAATGGCGAGGCGACCGCCGGGACGGAGCACGCGCCTGGCCTGTACGAGGAGCGAGCGGAGTGCGCCGATTTCGTCGTTCACGGCGATGCGCAGGGCCTGAAACAACTGCGCGAGCTCTTTTTTCTGCTGCCGCGGACTGATATACGGCTCGCTGACGCCAAGCAACCGCTCAATGGTGTCGACCGGAGCCTCTGTGCGGGCTTTTACGATGGCGGCTGCGATGCGCGGAGCCTGCTTGAGTTCGCCGTAGAGACGGAAAATATCGGTGAGCTCCTGCTGGCTCATCTCGGCTAAGAGGGTGGCGGCGCTGCGGTGTGCGTCGCGGTTCATCCGCATGTCGAGCGGCCCTTCGAAGCGGAATGAGAAGCCGCGTTCGGCGTCGTCGAAATGATGAAACGATACGCCGAGGTCTGCGAGGATACCGTCGACCTGCGCGGCACCATAGTAGCGCAGGAAGTTGGCGAGATAGCGGAAGTTGCCGTGCACGAGCTGAAGCCGCTGATTGCCTCCGAGTGCGGGGTCGGCGATGGCGCGGTTGATGGCGTCGCTGTCCTGATCGAACGAGAGCAGCCGGCCTGACGCGCCGTCGGCGGTGGCGTCTGCATCGGCGATTGCCTGCAGGATGGCGCGGGTGTGACCGCCTCCGCCGAGGGTGCAGTCGACGTATGCGCCTGACGGACGGATGTTTAGGGCATCCACCGACGCTCTGAGCAATGCAGGGATATGATAGGGCTGCGTCTCCATTCGCTTGTGTTTGGTTTTTGGGTGTAAAGTTAGTAAAAAAGTCAAAATGAATTTACAAAAACAAATACATTATTTTCCTTGTTTTGGGGTTGAAATAAAAAAAGTTATCAACATCCGTCCTGTGGACGCATGCTGACAACTTTGTTCTATTTTCAAATGTAAATTTTTATGAATTCTGGCGGAGTTCTTTGGCGAGGATTTCAACGCCTTGGGTGGCGGGTGCTTTGATTACATGCACGCCGGCCGGTACGGCGGCGGGGTGGGGGTCGATGTAGTAAACCGGTACGCCCGGACGCACGTAATGCAGCAGTGCTGCAGCGGGATATACCTGCAGACTGGTACCGATTACCACGAAGATGTCGGCTTCTTCGGCAAGTTGTATGGCGGGTTCGATGTTTGGCACGGCTTCCTGGAAGAATACGATATGGGGACGCACGTGGTGGCCGTCGATTACGGTATCGGGTGTTGTTTCGAGGGCATCGGGGTGGAGTTCCCAGACTTTCGACTCATCGTCGACGGCACGCACTTTCATCAGTTCGCCGTGGAGGTGGAGTACTTTCGAACTGCCGGCGCGTTCGTGCAGGTTGTCGACGTTCTGGGTGATGACGTACACGTCGTAGTCGCGCTCGAGGTCTACGAGACCGAGATGACCTGCATTAGGCTTGGCCCCAACGAGTTCCTTGCGCCTCATGTTGTAGAAGTCGTGAATCAGTCTGGGGTTGCGGAGATAGCCGTCGTGCGAGGCAACCTCCATCACGTCGTAGTTTTCCCACAGGCCGCCGGAGTCGCGGAAGGTGGCTATGCCGCTTTCGCTGCTCATCCCTGCTCCCGTGGAGATTACGAGTTTTTTCTTTGCCATAAGCAGTCAGTTTTTATAATCGTGAAATTTAAACGCCGCAGGATTATTATATGTTCGCCGCAGACGGGCGATATGTTAATGTCCGGATGGCTTGAAGGTGTTGTCAGAATGGTCCGGATGGTAGGAGCCGTAGGTTGAGGACGAGGGAGTTGACTAAGGTCAATGACCGAGTCCGAACCCTGCGGCGACGCCGCAGACGGGCCGTTATGACACACCTTCAATAAATTTGCACATGGCCGAACGCTAAGTAGTAGAAACAAGCATGGCTCAGTAGCAGGAGGATGAGTATGATCCACGTCATCACGGTGCGCCGCCCGTAGCATTGCCACGCGAGGAATCCGCTGAGCGCCACGTAGGCCGGATAGAGCCATGTGAGCGCGCGCACCATCGGAACACCGCTCTGAATCAGTGAGGAAAAGAGCGGAAAAGAAAGTCCGGGAGCCATGCATAGGATTATTATGAGCCACATCCACCAGGGGGTATGGTGCGGAGGCATGGGCGTATTGTCGGTATCGGCCATTTGATGTGCGTTTTAGTTCGACTCCTTCGAGTCTTTTGTTTTGCGATAGGCCTCTACGGTGCGGCGAATCCCCTCGCGGAGGTCGATTTTGGGCGCGAATCCGAACTCGCGTTGCGCGGGAGTGATGTCGGCGCGCCAGTTGCGCTGACGCATTATCCGGAATTTGTCGAGATTGAGCGTGGATGCTTTCATCTGCCAGCGTGCCACTTTCTCGGCTATGGCCGAGACGACCCATGCAGCCCACAGGGGGAGTCTGACTGGTATAACCCACTTCTTGCCAAGCTCTTCGGCCACAATCTTGCGAAACTCTTTCTGGGTGTAGCTGCGCGGTTCGGCGATGATGTATTTGCGGTTCTCCACGCCCGAGGCGAGCGCGTCGAACATGGCGTCGACCAAATCGTCGACGTAGATGAAAGTGAGTTCCTGGCGCTTCATCCCCACGCCGAAATCGAAATGGGAGTCGATGCACTTCACCATCATCAGATAGTCCTTCTCGTGAGGGCCGTAGACACCTGTGGGCCGGAAGATAATGTATGGAATGCCCGCCATATGCTCCAGAAACTGTTCGGCGAGGATTTTCGACTGCCCGTAGCGGGTGTCCGGATGGGGCACGGTAGTTTCCGATAGCGGTGTGTACTCCTTCTCGTCGCCTGCGCCGAGGGCCGAGAGCGAGCTCATGAAGAGCAGTCGGTCGGGCACGTGGTTGGTCTCTTTCAGTATGTCGCAGAAAAGGCGCAGATACTCGAAGTTCACACGGCGGAAGTCGCCGTAGTTCACGGCTTTGGTGGCCCCGAGGTTGTAGATTATATAATCCCAGCGCGGGCTGCGTTCTATTTCGCAGGTCAGAGCCGTGGGATCGTCGTAGTCAAGCACTATGAATTTCAGGCGGCTGTCGGTGAGGTATCGGCGCGATGTGGTGGCACGTACGGCCACGGTCACATCCATGCCGCGGTCGAGCCCCTTGCGGGCGATGAAGCCGCCGATGAAGCCGCCGGCACCCACCACGAGAAGCGATTTTCCCCGTAGATCTGTATTCCTGTGGTCTGTGTTCATTGGGATTATGATGTTACTTATTACTGTACGATTCTATGGCCGCGAGATAAGTGGCCATCGTGCCGCGTGCCATGGCTTCGTGGCTGAACCGGCCGACATATTCGCGGCCTTGGGCTCCCACAGATATGGCATAGTCTCTGTCGGTTATGAACCGCATGGCGGTTGTAGCCCACTGCTCCACGCTGTCGGGGTCGATGGCGGGGGTGTCGGGGCCTCCCGCCTCTTCGAGGCAGGAGCCGGTCGCGGCTATTACCGGAGTGCCTACGCTCAGGCTTTCGATTACGGGGAGTCCGAACCCTTCGTAGCGCGAGGTGTAGCTCGACAGCAACGCTCCGGCGTAGAGCGCCGGCAGATGGGCGAATGGTATCCCCTCCAGGAATTTCACGCGTTCGGTAAGCCGCAGCCGTGCTATGGCGGGATCGAGCACGCGGCGGGCGTAGTCGCTTCGGCGCCCTACGAGCAGAAGGCCGAGGTCTTGTGGCAGCGCCGCAAGGCCCTCTACCGCCTGCAATTGGTTTTTGCGCGGTTCGAGTGTTCCCACACTTATTATATATGGGCGGTCGAGTCCGTACAGGCGTTTAATCTCCGCTATGGTAGCGTCGTCGGGGCGATGCCGGAAAATCGTGTCACACCCCTGATACACCACGTCGATTTTCGCCGGATCGATGCCGTAGTCGGCCGTGATGTCGGCTTTGGTCTTCTCCGATATGGCGATTACGCGTGTGGCGTCAAGACAAGCGCGGCGGAATTTGTAGTCGTATATGCGCCGGTCTATGGCGCGGTAGTTTTCCGGGAAATGGCGGAAAATCAGGTCGTGGATTGTTACAACCGAGGGGATTCCGGCCCGACCGATGTTGAGAGGCAGTTCGCCCGAGAGACCGTGATACAGCGTCAGACTGTCGGCTTTAAGTCGGTCTGTTATGCCCCACGAGCGCCACAGCGACGGTATCCGGCGCCAGAATCCGCTTTCAGGATAGGCGAATGCTACGTTGTCGAGCTTTTCGATGGATGCCAGGCGCGGATTCTCACGGCGCCGCGGCGCGTAGACCCTGTATCGGTTGTCGGGAAAGATGGTTGCCATCTTTTCCACGAGTAGCCGAGAGTAGTTGCCCAGGCCGGTGTTGTTCTGCACGGCGCGTTTGCCGTCGAAGCCTATGATCATGAGTCGGGTCGGATGGAAACGTTTTAGAGTTCGCGCATCGGAATCTGCCGGTGTATCGAGTTGTCGAGCGATATGAGTGTCTCGGTGCCCGTTACGCCCGGAATCATCTGTATCTTGCTGTTGAGCAGCTCCATCAGGTGCTGGTTGTCGCGCACGTACAGTTTGAGCAGCATGGTGTACGGACCTGTGGTGAAGTGGCATTCCGTTACCTCCGGAATCTTTTCCAGTTCGGGGACAACGGTGTTGTACATCGCGCCGCGCTCGAGGTTCACGCCTATGTATGTGCAGGTGCTGTAGCCGAGCAGCTGGGGATTTACGCTGTAGCCGCTCCCGGTTATTATGCCCAGTTCGGTCATGCGCTGTATGCGCTGGTGGATGGCGGCTCTTGATACTCCGCATACTTCGGCCACGTCTTTCGACGGGATGCGGGCATTGTGCATTACTATTGAGAGGATTTTTCGGTCAAGGTTGTCAATGCAGTCTAAACGGTCCATGACGTGTGGTAGCTTCTAAGCTATGTTTCGTTGGTTTGCTTATGTGTGGTGTTGTTGATAAGGCTGTGTGGTATCGGGAAAGGCGTATGACGCACTTTTTACCGTTTGCGCTTGCAAATATAGCAATATTTTGTCGAATTTCTGACATTTTGCTATTTTTTCGCCCGCCCTTCGCATGTTCTACAGCATATCCCACAATATATGTGCATCATTTCTTTTTCTTGGGGAGAATGTGTTTCTCGTCTGATTTAAAGCGCCGCTCCACTTTCTTTACGTCCTCGGCAACTGGTAATGTCTCTGTACAATAGAAGTTGTTATTACATCATCTATTTGACGTTCAGCATCTTTGCTGAGCGTTATCATTTTGCGGACGTCCGCAAAATGGTCAGGGACCGATTCACCTGCATTTGAGTAGGCTTCTTAGGCTTTTTCAATGACAGGCAGGAAGTTGTGATATTGAGAAAGCACTAAGATGAATATATGCAATGAAAAAGCGATGCTACGGCCGCGCCGTGCATCGCTTTACATAAGGTTTAGCTGGGGTCGGTTCCGCTTCAGTTGGTTTGCATTCTGCGGTAGGAGGTGGCGTAGGAATACACGCAGGGGGTTCCTTCAGGGGTCTCGCCGTTTTCGGTGTAGACGAGAACCATGCGTGAGTTGTCTAACGAAGCCACGTTGTATACAAGTCTTTCGTCTTCCGACGGGGCTACAACGAGGATTCCATAGTAGGAGTTGTAGGCCCACTGGCCGAGGTAGTCGCGTACCCACGTGCCGTTCTGCGGGTCAATTGATTGGCTCTCTATGGTGAAATCGGCGCGGATATTGAGTCGGTGGCGCGGATTTTCGTTGTAAGTGGTTTCGGGTTCGAGGCCTTCCACGTTCATGGTAATGCTCTGGCGGGTAGCTTCCCACGATCCGAGCATTTCGGTGGGGAATTCTTCGCCGTCGTCGTCATCATCGTCGGTGCAGGCGCCCAGTCCGGCACAGGCGGCAAGAGCTACAACGGTCAGTGCGGCGTGGCGCAGAATCTGAGAGAGGGAAAATGTTTTCTTCATGTATTTTTTTTGATTTCTGGGGTTGGGTTGTCTGATTTTTGGAAATGCTTTGGGCGAACTTCTGGATGTTCCGCGCCGCCACATAAATTTTTTTATTTAGGATAGCTATTGATATACGGAAATTTATGGCTATTATTGCGCCTGTGCAGCATATTTTGTTTGAAGATGGCGACTCTTCATACAATTTTTAAATTCCATTAACGTTAATATGTAAGGAAACGCACACTCTCCCTCTTTTGGCGTTGCATCCGCCCTATGCGCTTGCCGGATTGAATGAATCTATGGGAAAGTTTATCAAACGTTTGTTCGACATTTTGTTTGCTGCGGTTATTATCGTAGCGCTTGCTCCCGTATGGATTCTTCTGGCTCTCTGGATTGCTCTTACCTCGCCGGGAGGCGTATTTTTCCGTCAGGCGCGTACGGGGCTCGACGGCCGTACGTTCTATATGTATAAATTCCGCTCGATGTATGTCAATGACGAGGCCGACACACTCCAGTCGGTGGCGGGCGACAAGCGTATCACCAGGGCCGGGCGTTTTCTGCGGCGCACCTCGCTCGACGAGCTCCCCCAGCTGCTCAATGTGCTTAAAGGCGATATGAGCATCATAGGTCCGCGTCCGCATATGCTGGCCCACACGGAGTATTATTCACAGCGCATCCCCGATTATATGAAGCGTCACCGCATGCGTCCGGGTCTTACGGGCTATGCGCAGGTGAAGGGCTATCGGGGTGCCACTCCTACACTTGAGGATATGCAGCGCCGTGTCGATGCCGACAATTACTACATCGACCGCTTCTCGCTATGGATGGACCTCCGCATCTTCACGCTTACGCTCTGGAAGATGCTGACTTTCAAGTTATAAATTATATATTTCCGAGGATTTCGGCCAGCGACGGATGGGCGTGCACCGTGGAGTGCAGTTCGTCGAGCGTCAGCCGTGCCGACATGGCCAGTGCCGCCTCGGCGATGAGGTCGGAGGCGTGTGGGCCGCAGATATGGCAGCCCGCAATCAGGTCGGTGTCGGCGTTTACAATCAGCTTAACCATCCCTTCTGTCTCGCCCATGGCGCATGCTTTGCCGTTGGCACGGAAAAACGCTTTCTTTTCGATATAGGTCGGCACCGACGTTCCGCTCTCTTCGGCGCGTCGGCGCAGTTCGTCGCACTGTTCCGAAGTCAGTCCGGCCATGGCGCATTCCGGGTGGGTGAATACCGCCGAGGGGATTACCGACAGGTCGACGTTCTCACCCATCACCATACGGGCCTGCGCTGTGGCGGCGTGTGCCAGCTGGCAGATGCCGTTGCAGTCGCCGATGGCCCACACTTCGGGTATGTTGGTGAGCATCGTGCCGTCGACCTCGAAGCCGCGGCGCCCGATGGCGAATCCAGCCTCGGCGGCTCCAGCTGGTATCACCGCCTTGCGGCCTGTGGCCATCAGCACCATCTCGGCCTCTATAGCCGATGGTTTCCCTTTCGCTGTGAATTCCACGCGCCGCATCTCGCCCGGACCGGCTACTATGCGCGTCACCTCCGCCTGGGTGTATATCTCGATGCCGCTCTGCTTCAGGGCCGTGCGCAGGCGTTTGGCTATGTCGCGGTCGAAGTTGGGGAGAATTTCGCGGCAGTATTCCACCACACTGACTTTTACCCCCAGTCTGCTGAATATCGACGCAAATTCCATCCCGATCACGCCGCCCCCTATTATGGCGAGCGACGCTGGGAGGACTTTCAAATCAAGGATTTCATTGCTGGTCAGCGCCAGCCCGGCCCCTTCGACGGGGAGTATGGCTGGCTCCGAGCCGGTGGCTATGATTATCCGTTCGGCGGATATCCGGCGGTCGCCGACTTCCACTTCCTTAGGCCCTGTGAAGCGTGCCTCGCCACGGATTACCTCCACATCGGCGAGACTAACCTCCACTCCCTGGCGCAGCTGGTCGACAATCCTGTTCTTACGCTCCACGATGGCTTGCATCGAGGGGGTTGCCGCGAATCCTTCCGAAAGCTCGATTCCCATCGCGGCGGCGGAGTCGATGGCGCCGGCTGTGTCGGCCGAGCTGCAGAAACATTTCGTGGGGATGCAGCCGCGGTTCAGGCAGGTGCCTCCCACCAGGTCGCGTTCCACCAATGCGGTGGCCAGTCCGCGCCGTGCGGCCAGGGCGGCGGCCTCGTAGCCGGCCGGTCCGCCCCCGATAATCAGATAGTCGAATGTCTCGGTCATGGAGAAGGTGTGTGGATGGTTTGATGGAAAGAGTGTTATCAGGTTGTGGCGGTGAGGTCGTCGTAGGTAAGAATCGGGTGGAGCGCGGCGTTGGTATCGTCCGGATGTGTCACGGGAGTGTCGTGGGGCGCGCTCTTTACGGTTTCCGGATCCTCGCGGGCTTCGCGCGCGATAGAGTGCATTACTTCGATGAAACGGTCGAGCGTCTCTTTGCTCTCGGTCTCGGTCGGCTCGATCATCAGCGATTCGTGGAACAGCAGCGGGAAATAGATGGTCGGTGCATGGAACCCATGGTCGAGCAGCCGCTTGGCAACATGTAGTGTGGTCACACCCGTCGATTTGTCGGCGAGGCCGTCGAACACGAATTCATGTTTGCATACGCTGTCGATGGGGAGCAGGTAGTCGTCTTTCAGCCGTTCTTTCACATAGTTGGCGTTGAGTGTGGCCAGCGGTCCGGCCTCCATCAGTCCCTCGCTTCCGAGCGAGAGGATATAGCTCAGGGCGCGGGCCTGCACGGCGAAATTTCCCAGGGTGGCCGAGACGCTGCCGAGAGCGGTGGAGTTGGTTTCAAGGTGGAAAATCTCCCGTCCGTCGGCGTCGACGGTGCGAACCACTCGCGGATTGGGCAGGAACTGCTCCAGCCCGGCTCTCACGCCCACCGGTCCGGACCCCGGGCCTCCACCCCCGTGGGGGGTGGAGAAAGTCTTGTGGAGGTTGATATGCATCACGTCGAAACCCATGTCGCCGGGACGGGCCACCCCGAGCATCGGATTGAGGTTGGCGCCGTCGTAGTACATCAGTGCGCCGGCTTCGTGTACCATCCGCGCGATTTCGGGGATGGCGGGCTCAAAGAGGCCGAGGGTGTTGGGGTTGGTCATCATCATGGCGGCCACGGTATCGTCGAGCAGTGGGCGCAGGGCCTCGGTGTCGATTGTGCCGTCGGGGCGGCTCTTCACCTCCACCACTTCAAGTCCGGCAACCGCCGCCGAGGCGGGGTTGGTGCCGTGGGCCGAGTCGGGTACGATTACCTTGGTGCGCTTTTTGTCGCCCCGGCTCTCATTATAGGCACGGATGGTCATCAGTCCGGTAAGTTCGCCGTGTGCGCCGGCGAATGGGTTAAGGGTGAATTCCGCCATTCCGCCGATTTCGCTGAGCGCGCGCTGCAGATGCCAGTAAAGTGCGAGGTTCCCCTGCGCGTGGTCGCCCGCAGCGGGGTGCATGTTGGCAAACCCTGGGTGGGAGGCCATCTGCTCGTTGATTTTCGGATTATATTTCATGGTGCACGACCCGAGAGGGTAGAACCCAGTGTCGACGCCGAAGTTGTTGGTCGACATATTGTTGTAGTGGCGCACTACGGTCAGTTCGTCGGCTTCGGGGAGGTCGAGCGGAGCCTTGCGCAGGCAGTCGGCGGGGATTTCCGGCGTCGTAGCCGTAGCCTCGCCGGTCGCGATGCCGCTCTTGGGTAGCGAGTAGCCCCGGCGCCCTTTGCGTGAGAGCTCGAATATCAGGGTATTGTATATTTTTCTGTTCATCGTAAGGGGCGTTTTTAAAGGTTGGCGGTAAAACGGGCGAATGCGGCCACGAGGCGGTCTGCGTCGCCCTTGGTCTGCATCTCTGTTGCGGCCATGAGCAGACCGTCGGGTCCGCAGGCTATGCCGGGGAGTATTCCTTCGGTCCCGACGCAATAGTCTATGAATGCCTTCGGGTCGATGCCGTTGTCGAGGCGAAGCAGGAATTCATTGAGGAACGGACGCGTAGGATAGGCCAGGCTGCAACGTCCGGTCTCAAGCATTCGGCGTAGCAGATAGCGGGCGGTACGATGGCCCTCGAAGGCTATCTCACGCAGTCCCGCAGCTCCCGTAAGACTCATATAGGCCGCTACATAAAGCGTCATCAGACCCTGGTTCGAGCAGATGTTGGAGGTGGCTTTCTCGCGGCGTATGTGCTGTTCGCGAGCCTGGAGGGTGAGCACGAAGCAGCGCCGCCCTTCGGAGTCGGTGGTGGCACCCACGATTCGGCCGGGCATCTTGCGCATCAGGGCGCGCGTGGAGCAGAGATAACCCAGATACGGACCTCCGTAGCTCAGGGGTATACCGAGGCTCTGGGCGTCGCCGGCGGCTATGTCGGCTCCCCATTCTCCGGGAGTGCGAAGCACGGCCAGATCGGCCGCCACGCAGTTCATTACCATCAGCGCCTTGGCGGCATGGATGGCCTCCGCCACCCCGGTATAGTCCTCGACTATGCCGTAGCGGTTGGGCTGGGGGAGTACCACGGCAGCCACGTCCGTATGCTCGGCGAGCAGGTCTCGAAGGTGGTCTATGGAGGTGGCGCCGTCGTCCTGGCGGATTTCGGTGATTTCGATTCCGTGGTAGTGGGCGTAGGTGTCGACCACGGCGCGCACAGCCGGCAGAAGTGTGGCCGATACAAGGGCACGCCGGCGTTTGCGCGTGGCGGCCACGGCCATCATCACAGCCTCGGCCACGGCGGTGGAGCCGTCGTACATCGATGCGTTCGATACTTCCAGTCCCGTCAGGCGCGCCATCATCGTCTGATATTCAAAGATGTATTGCAGCGTGCCCTGCGAGATTTCGGGCTGATAGGGTGTGTAGGCCGTCAGGAATTCCGACCGCCCGGCTATTGAGCGCGCGGCTTCGGGCACCTGATGGTCGTAAAAGCCGCCTCCGGCGAAACATACGTCGATCTGCGCGTTGCGCCGTGCCAGGGAGTTGAAGAAGCGTCTCACCTCCTCCTCGCTTTTCTGGCTGTCGAGCCGGTAGGGCTCTTTTATGGTCAGCTCCGGTGGTACGTCGGCGTAGAGGTCGCGCAGTTCGTACACTCCGCAGACGCCGAGCATTTCGGCAATCTCCTCGGGTGTATGTGGAAAATATTTGTGCATCGTGTCGTAGGATTTTTTAGTGTGACTGGCAGAAGGCCTCGTAGGCAGCTTCGTCCATCAGTTCGCCCATTTCGGCGGGGTCGGCCAGACGGATTTTCACGATCCAGTTGGCCATGGCGTCCTTATTAATCAGCTGCGGGTCGCCTTCGAGGGCTTCGTTCACCTCGACTACCTCGCCGCTCACGGGGGCATAGAGGTCGGAGGCCGCCTTCACACTTTCGATTGCGCCGAAATCCTCGCCGGCTGTCAGTTCGTCGCCCTCTTCGGGCATGTCGACGTATACCACGTTGCCGAGTTGCTTGGCGGCATAGGCAGAGACGCCGATATAGCCGTATTCGTCGTTGTCGGTGGTGCGGATGTATTCGTGGGTTTTGCTGTATCGTATCATGATTTCGCTTGTTTTAGTTGGTTATGTTTGTCTGATTATTTTTTGTAAGATTTTTTGTAGAAGCGTTTGGCCACTACGGTGCAGGGGAAGGTTTTGCGGCGGATGCGCACCTTCAGTGGCGTTCCCTGCGCGGCGTAGCGGGCGTCGACGAGAGCCATCGCCACGCTCTTGTCTACCGAGATGGCGTGGTAGCCGGTGGTGACGTGACCTACCACTTCGTCGGCATCGTTGAGTACCTCGTAGCCGTGGCGCGGAATGGCGCGGTCGGCCAGTTCGAGCCCTACAAGCTTACGCGGTGCTCCGGTAGCTTTCTGCGCCAAGAGTGCATCGCGGCCCATCATATGGGGCTTGTCGAGCTTCACGAACATGCCGAGGCCGGCTTCGAGCGGGGTGATGTCGTCGGCGAGTTCGTCGCCGTAAAGCGGCAGTCCGACCTCGAAGCGCAGGGTGTCGCGGCATCCCAGGCCGCAGGGCTCGCAGCTGCCGGAGCCCACGAGCTTATCCCACGCCTGCTGGATTATCTCCTCTTCGGCATAGAGTTCGAAGCCGTCTTCGCCGGTGTAGCCGGTGCGGCTTATCAGCGCCTTGTGGCCGTCGATTTCAATCTCCTTGAAGGTGTAGAAACCCAGGTCGGAGCATTTTATTCCGAGTACGTTTTCTATGGTATCTTCTGCTTTCGGACCCTGGATGGCGAGTTCGGCAACAACCTCGCTTACCATTTCGAGGTCTACGCGGAAAAACATCCCCTCGGCCGACGCGGGGTTGATGTCGGCCGACCGCTCCTCGATCCATGCCTCGTCTTTGGCGATGTTCGAGGCGTTGATTACCAGCAGGTAGCGCTCTGCCGAAAAGCGGTACACCAGCAGGTCGTCGACCACTCCGCCGCGCTCGCTGAGCATCATCCCGTAGAGGCACTGCCCGTCGGCCGCCTGACTTACGTCGTTGGTGAAGATATAGTTTACGAAGTCTGTGGCGTCGGGGCCGCTAACAATCACTTCCCCCATGTGGGATACGTCGAACACGCCGCAGGCCGTGCGCACGGCGTTGTGCTCTTCCACTATTCCGCGGTACTGGATGGGCATGTCGTAGCCGGCGAACGGGCTCATCTGTGCGCCCAGCGCGGTGTGGCGCGAATGGAGGCAGGTGGTAAGAATGTTTTCGTCCATATTCTGATGAATTTTTATTGACTGAAGGTGATGGATTTTTTGTTTATGTGGCTCCGCGGGCTGCCCGGCATATGAGCGCGGCCAGTTCCGGAGCGGGCAGTCCGGGAATTGCCCGGTCGATGTAGGGTGAGATGGCGTGCACGATGGCTTCTGTATCGGAGGCTTCGATGCCGACAGCCGCACCGAGCATGGCTCTGGTGGCGTCGGCGTCGGAGAAGAAGTCGCCTGTGAGCGCTATGGAGTCAATCCGTCGGTCGTCCATACGGATGTCCACCGAAATTTCGCCCACGCCGGGTATTCGTGTGGTTGTTGCGGAATCGCTGTTGTCGGTGTAGCGGGCGCGCAACCATGCGGGATTGTAGTATGTCTGCTCCATGCGCTCTATCTCGGCCACATCCGCAGGGGTAAGGATGTGCTCGCCGCTGCACATGCTGCGGCGGGCGAAGGCCATGAAGTCGGCGAGGCTTATGTCGCAATGCTCCCGTATGGTGGTGACGCGCTGACGCACCGACGCCACTCCCTTTGCCGCGAGTTTGGTTCCGGAAGGAGTCAGAGCGGCGCACATGGTGTCGGTGTCGGCGTCGTATAGCATCGTGCCGTGCACTATGGCGCGGCTTCGCCCGGTATGCGCGCTTTTCACGTGGTAGAAAGCATAACCGCTCACCTTGCGGTCGCCGATGAGGATGTCGTTGCGTCCGGTGCGCGAGGCGTCGGCTATCCCAAGGTCGCGGAGCATCGAGGCCACCGCTCCCGTATAGTCGGCGAATGTCGACGTCACGTCGCGGCAGTCGGCTATATGGGCGAACATTATGTTGTTGCGGTCGGCATACACACAACCGCCCCCGCTCTTGCGCCGGTAGTAATTGATGTGGTGAGCATCGCAGTAGGCCATGTCGAGCTCGGCCTCGGGCACCTGATTGCGCCCGTAGATCACCGTAGGGTCTACCTGCCACATGAAGAAATAGTTGCCTTCCAGATGCCGCGCCGCAAACTCCTCCATGGCAAGGAAGAACGGAAGCTTACGCGGCTCCCTCTTGGCGTCGGGGGGTAGTGACAGGTATATCATGCCTCAAAGATAACCACTATCGGCCGCCCCTCCAAATTAATTCGCATGCTTTGCGACATCTTTCTGCATTCTTGTGCTACTTAGTATTCTTTCTACAAAAGGTGTGGCTTTAATCTTCTGGGCGCGTTCAAGATAGGTGCGGCCCGACTCGTCGGCTCGGGCGTCGGCTGGATGGAGGTGCAGCCAGTTGCCCAGTGCCAGAAGCGCCTCGTAGTCGTATGGGTCGTGTTGAAGTATGCGCCGGAAGGTGTCGAGTCCGCGGTCGAAGCGGCCCGTGAGCATATACCCTTCGGCCAGCGAATGGAGGAAGCCGACGTTGTCGGGAGCGCCGTCGAGCATGGCGTCGGCGAATTCAATCATCTTGTCGCCGTTGCTGCGGAAGCGGTAGAAGGCGAGCAGTTTGGCATCGACTGTCCGCTTCATCCACGGATAGGCATCGCGTGCCAGCGAGAGGAAATTCTCGTAGATGTGGAAGTTTCCCAGATGAAAACTCCACTGCTCCACCTGGGAGAATACCGAATCGAAGGGCACATGGTTGGCGAGCGCCTTCTCCAGCAGCCGCACCTGTTCGAGGCTGTCGGAGCGCATTGCGTTGGCGGTTATGGCGCGTCCGTAGGTCGAGGCCACCTCCGGCCGCTGCTCAAGCATCAGGTCGAGCAGCGCCGCGGCCGACGCCCACTCTCCGTGAGTATACGCGCGCGAGGCGCGCCCGTCGAGGTTACTGTAGTCGGTGCCGTACACTTTTAGTGCTGAAAGTGTGACCGCTACTGCCAGTATGGCGAGAAATCTCCTCATCTTTCGCATGATAAAAGATTTTTTATACCTGGCAAAATTGGCGATAATTGCTGAAATATCCCACAAAATTCGGCTGAAAGTTGCAATTTCTACTTTTTCGAACTAACTTAGCGAGAAGCAATCACTACGTTGAAACGAACCAAGACACTAATATGATGGTAAATCAACATCGCTATTGCGTGATCATGTGTGGCGGCATCGGCAGCCGTTTCTGGCCCTACAGCCGCTCGTCGCGTCCTAAGCAGTTCATAGATTTTCTCGGAACCGGCCGCACTCTTCTCCAGATGAGTTTCGACCGCATCCTTCCGCTCGTGCCTAAAGAGAATGTGCTCATCGTAACCAACGAGCAGTATGCTCCGCTCGTTCGGGAACAGCTCCCCGAACTTGCCGAAAGCCAGATTCTGCTCGAACCTGCCCGCCGCAATACCGCTCCCTGCATCGCCTGGGCAGCATACCATATCGCGGCAATCGACCCCGAGGCAAGTATCATCGTGGCCCCGAGCGACCATCTGATTACACGGGAGAACATCTTTGTCGACTCCGTGGAGCGCGGTTTCCGCTTCGTCGAGACCCACGACGCCCTGCTTACGCTCGGCATCCGCCCCTCGCGCCCGGAAACCGGCTACGGCTATATCCAGGTGGGGCAGCCCGTCGACGGTGTCGACGGCATCTGCAAGGTGAAGACTTTCACCGAGAAGCCAAAACTCGAGCTCGCGCAGGTATTTGTCGAGTCGGGCGAATTCTTCTGGAACTCCGGTATTTTCCTATGGTCGGCAAAAAACATCATCCGCGAACTCGGGCTGCACGCCCCCAACGTGGCCGCAACATTCGAGAAAGGAATCGATGCGTTCGGCACTCCCGCCGAGCGAAGTTTCATCGAGCAGAATTTCCCCGGCTGTCTCAGCATCTCGATTGATTTCGCCGTGATGGAGAAGTCGCAGTGCGTATATGTGGAATGCGTTGACTTCGGTTGGAACGACCTCGGCACGTGGAGCGCCCTCTACGACAACTCGCCCAAAAACCGCGACGGCAACGTGACGCAGAACTGCAACGTGCTCGCCTACAATTCGTCGGGCAATATTTTTGCCGTCAACGGCGAGAAACTTATCGTGGCCGACGGCCTGAAGGACTATATCGTGGCCGATGCCGGCGACGTGCTTCTCATCTGCCCCAAGGCCGAGGAGCAGCGCATCAAGCAGATGGTCAACGACGCTCATCTCGCCTTCGGCGAGAAATACCTCTGATCCACCTTATTGACGAAATTAAGGCGATGTGCCCGCGGATAACCGCTGAGGCATATCGCCTTTGTTATAATACTATGCAGGAGCATCAGTCGTCGTGGTCATGATGATGGCCGAGGTGGCGGCGGTCGTGATGCTTCTTGCCCGGTTTGTGTTTGGGCTTTTTGTGTTTATGTCTTTTGTGGCCTGTGTAAAAACGGCCGTCGCCGTCAGGATAGTAATAGCCGTCGGTCTCGATTCCGCCATACGTATGGATCGTATCGCAGGCCGGAGTGGCTATAATAGCAGCGAGAAGCAGCAGGATTACGCTCAGCCGTCCGATGGAGGCGTGCAGTTGTGTGTGGCTTTTCATATCGTGTAGTTTTGCCGGTAAAGTATGTCGTATGGCCCGGTCGGCCTTACACCTATATAAATTACTACGCGATTTCATGCCTCAATGTTCACACCGCTGCAGGATGTTGCGTAATTCGGCGCCGTGCCGACGGTCAGTGATGGCTGTTGTGGAGGATTTTGCGCTCACGCTCTACGATGTCGGGATAGGGGTAGAGCATTGCGGCGGTTTCGAAATACCATTTGGCAGCCTTTTTTACCATTTCTGTAGCTTTCATAATCAAATAGTTTTAGTGGGAGTCGCCCGAAAGCTTCTCCGAAGTTAAACATAATGATTAACGATTCTCTAATTGGCGGGAATTATGTTACTTATGGCGAAGCGTCGAGCAAAAAGTAAATGTGGGATTAATTAATGAATGAAAGAATTGAGGATACTTCGCCTGAAATCCCGCTGTGGCTCAAAGATTTGAATAGTCCCTCCGGCGCGGTGTGCAGTCGCCTGTTGTGCGAAACGCATCGTTTTCGCTCATAGCGCGGAAGGTCTTGGCCATTTCCGATTTGAACTTTTTTACGATGGTAATCATAATCTCATAAATTTAGTTTGACATCTTCCGAACGGCGGTTGCTTTCTTATCCGTTCGTCTGTATAATCAACGCACAAAATTACAGAAAAGTTGCAAGAATATGTTGTAAAAAGATGTTCTTTAACATATTTTCCGCCCGAAAACCGCCCATCAGACCTCCCGGCCGCCCCAATTAACATTGTTAAATTAACGGCAATTTATTATAACCGGATGGCCGAAGGAGCTCTCACAGCTTCTTCACATCCACTTCATGATTGTCGCCGCGCGCCGCCTCATATACCCCGTCGGGTGGCTCGCATCGCGTTTAAGCGGATTCGGCAGAGAAACGGCGATCAGCGCACACTGCCGTTTGGTGAGTCGTGCCGCCGACGTGCCGAACAGTTGCTCGGCGGCCGCCTGCGCCCCGTAGATACCGGGCCCCATCTCGATGGAGTTGAGATACACCTCCAGAATCCGCTCCTTGCTCCAGAAAATCTCTATAAGCACTGTGAAATAAGCCTCCAGTCCCTTACGTACCCATGAATGCCCGGGCCAGAGAAACACGTTCTTAGCCGTCTGCTGCGTGATGGTCGAAGCGCCACGCTCGCGTTTTCCCTTCGCGCGCTCCTCCAGCGCATTGTTGATTTCCTTGAAGTCAAAGCCATGATGGTCGTAGAAACGGCCGTCCTCCGAAGCAACTACCGCCTTGGGCATCCACGGCGACATCTCGGAGAGCGGCACCCATTCGTGGTGCCACCCGCGGCACTCAGGGTTCTCCACACTGCGGATCACCATCAGCGGCGTCATCCATACGGGAATCCACCGCAGCGCCACCACAGCCAGTACCGACGACCCGAAAAATAGAATCGCCACCCACTTCAACAACTTAAGCACCTTATGCAGAACCATACGCAAAAATCACATTTAAATTCCCCCTCCGTATAAAAAGAAAATATCCTTCCTTTCCGCCCGCAAAATTACGCATTTCCCCGCTTTCCGCCCCTATTCATCCTCAAAATTCACCAATCCCCCTTCTTCCGGATATCCCCACAAATATGTTTGCGCCTTTTCCCCCAATTTTGTTTGCGCTCCAAGCTTCAGCTCGGGTCTCGCGCCGAAGAAGTAAAGATTTTTTCCTTGCGCCGAGCTTTAGCGAAGCCATCATCAACCAAGGAAAAAAATTGATTTTTTTCATCATTTATTCTCCTAATCCTCAGTATATTCCAGTGTTAACGAGTGTTAAGCGGATTTTTTGGACTCGCAACCGCCCAAATCGGTTATAACTTTGCATCGCAATCATTTCCCGGCCCTTTGAAAATCCTATAATTCTCCATTAAAAGCCAAGGCCTCCATCCGGATGGCAGGCGGCTTTTTAGAGTGGTGCAGATTTTAGGAGCGGCGGGGCGAAGGCGAAGGGAGTTGACTAAGGTCAATGACCGAGCCTGAGTTTCCCCGTCGCGACGCCAAAGATGCGCCGCTATAAAAAACCGCCATAACCGCCATTCCATTATGTCTCGCCGTCCCCGCAATCCCTACTTCCATCCTCCCGACCTTCGGGTTCTGGCTTTCTGCCATCGCATCCGCAGCCCCGAGTTTCGGAAGCATTACCTCATTCCCCTTGCCGAAATGCGCCGTGCCATCCATGATTATGAGCACACGCAATTCCATACCGATGTTGACACCCTTTTCTTGCGTCTCGTCGGCTCGATCCTGCTCCCCGGAGCCCCAAGCTTCACACCGTTCATTCTAACAGTACACAGAGGTGTCAACCATGAGCGATGTATATAGCGGCAAGTCATGCCCCGCAGCCCAAAGCTAAACCGCATGGCAAGCGCACATTGACATTCTTCCATCCTCCCTATTGACCGACCGCGGGCTGTTGCCAGGTCCCTATCGGTCAATGGCGCAACCCATCCGGAATCCGCCCCACCGTGGAGTTTCCTTTGCGGTTTGCGTCCTCTCCGGTATTGATTTTTGCGGCCGAGTTCGGCCGCTCTAAGTTCTCGTAGTTTCCCCATCAATACTGTGCTGAGGGCGGAAGCCCGAAATCCGCAAGAAGGTGGTTCTGTAAGCGAGCTTCAGCTCGCGTTCCGGCCCGGAATAGACTTTTGTCCTTGGTGGCCGAGCCTTGGCTCGGCGCAGATGGGTATGCGATGAAGGCATCGCTGCGCCCGGTTGGACCAACCGCCCCGCCCCTGCTGCAATCATATATGGATCGAATGTGATTGCGGCGGGGGCGTCGTGTTTTCAGTATCTTCATATTTGGGCGGGGGAGATGTTAAGTTTTTTTAGGGATGGAGGGTAGGGAAAAGCGGGGGGAATGTGTTAATTTTGTGGGTTTATGAATCTGACCGCTCTGACTCGTCCGTACTTCAGGGCTGTCTGCCGCGCCGAATGGAGGGCGGCGGAGCAGCCGGAGGCCTCGCAGCGTATGCTGCTGGGAGGGCTCGTCGCGGCGGCCGCCAAGACTCAGATGGGACGTCTCCACGGCTTCGGGGCTATGGCTACCTACAGCGATTTCGCCTCGGAGGTGCCCGTGGTAAGCTACCCCGACATCCGCGCCGACGTGATGCGGATGGTCGAAGGGGAGCCCGACGTGCTTTGGCCCGGGCGCTGCCGCCGGTTCGCGCAGTCGTCGGGCACGAGCGACGGCAAGAGCAAGTTCATCCCCATAACTCCGCGCAGCCTGAGCCGCTGCCATTATGCCGGAGCGGCCTATTCACTGGCCTCATATCTCGACGCTTACCCCGACAGCCGCATTTTCGGCGGCAAGAATTTCATTCTCGGCGGAAGCTTCGCCAACGAGCTGCAGCTTCCCAAGGATGTGAAGGTGGGCGACCTCTCGGCCACGCTGATCGACCGCATCAACCCGCTTGTCAACCTGGTGCGTATCCCCTCGAAGCGCATCGCCCTGATGGCCGACTGGAGCGAGAAACTCCCGGCTCTGGTTGAGGCTTCGGCCCGCGCCGACGTGCGCTCGCTGTCGGGGGTGCCCTCGTGGTTTCTGACCGTTCTCAAGGGCGTAGTGGCCCGCGAGGGGGCGGATTCGCTGGCGCAGGTATGGCCTAATCTGGAGGTTTTCTTCCACGGCGGCATAGCCTTCGGCCCTTACCGCGAGCAGTACCGCCGTCTGGCTCCGCAGCTGCGCTACTGGGAGAACTACAACGCCAGCGAGGGCTTTTTCGGCGTTCAGGCGCGCCCCGGAAGCGAAGGGATGCGGCTGCTGATGAACGCCGACACGTTCTATGAATTCATCCCTGTGGATGCTTCCGAAAGCCGTCCGCTCCCCGCGTGGGAGGTGGAGGAAGGAGGAATCTACGAACTTATAGTCACCTCGTCCAACGGCCTGTGGCGCTACCGCATCGGCGATACGGTGCGCATTATTGCCACCCGTCCGCTCGAGATTGCCATTGCCGGGCGCACCTCCCACTACATCAACGCCTTCGGCGAGGAGGTGATGGTCTACAACGCCGACGCCGCTTTGGCCAAAGCCTGCGCGGCCACCGGAGCCGAGGTGATCAACTATACAGCAGCTCCGGTATATGCCGGCGACCGTTCGCGCGGACGCCACCAGTGGCTTGTTGAGTTCTCCACGGCCCCCGCGGGCGTCGATGCTTTCGCCGAAGCGCTCGACCGCGCGCTACAGGCCGAAAACTCCGACTATCAGGCCAAACGCCAGGGCGGGATATTCCTCGACCCGCTCGAAGTGATAGTGGCGCGCCGCGGCGTATTCGACCGCTGGCTGGCATCCACCGGCAAGCTCGGCGGCCAGCGCAAGATTCCGCGTCTGGCCAACGACCGCCGGTTTATCGACCCGCTGCTACGCCTCAATTCGGCCGATACTCAGAAATCTTCCGATAACGTATAACCTAAAAATCAGAATACCATCTTCTCAAGCGAAATAATCTTACTGACATGAAACTCCATCGAATCTTTTCAGCCGCGCTGATGGCTGCCGCCATTACGGCAACGGCATGGGCCAAGGCCCCGAACTACATATTCTTCTTCATCGGCGACGGCATGGGCATCGCACAGGTAACCAACGCCCAGCTCTACAACGCCCGCGTGCTCGGCAACTCCACGCCGCTGCTCTCCACCACCTTCCCGGTCGCCTCGATGGCCACCACTCATTCGGCCAGTTCGGATGTCACCGACTCCGCAGCTGCCGGAACAGCTCTCTCAACCGGCTATAAGACCGTTAACGGCATGCTCGGGGTGACGCCCGACTCAGTGGCCGTGACTTCCGTGGCAAAGAAACTGTTCGACGCCGGCTACGGCGTGGGTATTGTTACCTCCGTGGCTATCGACGACGCTACCCCCGGCGCTTTCTACGCTCATGTGCCCAGCCGCAGTCAGTATTACGACATCGGCCGCCAGCTCGCCGAGTGCGGCTATCAGTTTGCCGCCGGCGCATCGCTGCGCGGAGCCTTCGACAAGCATGGCAATCCCACCGATCTGATGAAGTACTTCGACGAGGCCAACGTAAGTGTGAGCTACGGCCTCGATAGCATCGACACCACCGCTCAGCGCCTGCTGGTGCTCTCCCCGTTTCATAAGGAGAAGCAAAACGAGATTGGTTTTACCATCGACTCCATTGCCGGTGCGCTTACCCTCCCGGCCCTTACCCGTGCGGGTCTCGACCAGCTCAAGCGCACCTCGCCCGACCGCTTTTTCATGATGGTGGAAGGCGGCAACATCGACCACGCCGGCCATGGCAACGACGGCGGCACGATTCTCCGCGAGGTAATAAACTTCAACCAGGCTCTTCAGGAAGCCTACGACTTCTATCTCGCCCATCCCGACGAGACGCTAATCGTGGTTACTGCCGACCATGAGACCGGCGGCATGAGCGTCGGGTGTCGGGAGACCGGCTACAGCGTGCGCCTTGAGAACGCCGCCGGACAGAAAATCTCGAAAGAGGAATTCAGCAACCTGTGTCGCGCCATGCTCCGCTCGCGTCGTATTTATACATGGGACGACATGCAGGAAATCCTGCGCGACGAACTCGGTTTCGGCGTGAACCTCAAGCTTACCCCCGAAGAGACCGAACGCCTCCACACCATGTTCGATGAAGTTTTTGAAAAACGCGCCTCCGGCCTCGACCAGAAGACGCTTTACGCCACTTTCGACGGCTTCACCAACGAGGTATTCAATATCCTCAACGCTAAATCCGGAATGGGATGGACCACAGGCGGTCACTCCGGCATGCCGGTGCCGGTATATGCCGTCGGCGTCGACTCGCAGCTGTTCTCCCCGCTCAACGACAACACCGACATCCCTGCAAAAATCCTCTCTATCGCCGGAATTGAAAAATAAAACCGACACACCTTCCCGAACACAGCGATGAACCGATATATTCTGTTTGCCCTCGCTCTCCTAAGCTCCGCTTTCACGCTTGCCGCCCAGGGCTTCGACATGAACGCCGTGGAGGTCGACGTGAAGCTCCACCCCGAGCGCTACCGTCAGCTGCTCGACCGATTCGAGAAAGCCGACACCACACTTACCGTCCCTCAGCTCGCTACCGTGTATTTCGGATATTCGTTCACACCCGACTACGTGGCCGGAGAGAGCTTCGTCAACGTGCAGGATGCCTACGACTCGGGCGACTACGCCCGCGCCGAAGAGCTTGCCGCCGAGGCGCTGAAGCTGAATCCCGTATCGCTCGAACTCAGTGTGCTCGCTCTGGCAGCTTCCGACCATCTCCGGTCAAAAGGCTCCTATGGCAAGAAAATTCTTGACTACGGCACGCGTTGCGACCTCATCGCCACTGCTATCCTCGAAAGCGGACGCGGCACCTCCGCCGCCTCGCCTTTCCACGTCATCGCGTGGAGCGACGTGAGCCGCATTCTCCGCAACGTGCTTGGCGTGGAGCGGATTGTAGACCGCACAAAGGTCGGCAACATCGATGCCGTAAAGGTGATTTTCCCCGGAAGCGACCGCCAGCATATTCTGTATTTCGACAATTCACGCGAAGAATCCAACACCCGACCTGCCCTATGAACACTGCCGACCATCCCAAATGGACCGAAATCGAGCATCTGCCTGAATGGGACGAGGAATTCTACGACGTCTACACCGCCAGGAAGCATGGCAAATGGGTAATGCTCAAGACTCTCAAGCCCGCTCTGCGCGACGACCCCGCCGCGCGCGAGATGATTGAGAAGGAATTCGAGGTGAGATACAACCTTGCCCACCCCAACATCATAATGATCAACGACTACGAGGATGTGCCGGGTGTAGGTATGAGCATCATCACCGACGACGTCTACGGCGACTCGTTGCGCAAACTCATCGACAAGGGTGAGGTCGACGCCGACATCCAGCACAAGATCGTAACCTCGCTCGTCGATGCCATCAGCTATATCCAGACCAACCATATCGTGCACCATCCGATTCGTCCCGAGACTATTATCTTCACCGAGAAGATACGCAACCTCAAAGTGATCGACGTGGGTTTCGACCAGAAGAAGAATCTTTCGCCCGCCGATGCCTCCGACGACATCTATAGCTTCGGCCTCGTGCTCAAGGAAGTGCTCAAGGCCACCGGCGACCGCTCGGGGCATCTCCACAGTGTGGCGGAGCGGTGCACACATCCCGACCCGCGCCACCGCTACCGCGACGTGCCCGACCTTCGCATGGCTCTTGCCGGCAACTCCAACTCGCGGCTCTACAGCGTGATAATAGCCTTCCTGGCCGTAATGACGCTGCTGCTCGGCTGGCTCTGCATCAAACATCCGTCGTTCTGAGCCGTCGCGCCTGCTTCTCCGCTCCTGATTTTTCTCTCCGCCCTACTTGTTTGAATTAAACCCGTCTACAAACCTCAGTTTAGCTTTTCATACAGAAATGGCCGTTGAGATCCGCCCCATAGAGCCCACGCGCTCCGAACTTCGCAAATCAGTAAAATTCGGTATCGACCTTTACCGCGACAACCCCTACTTCGTGCCGCCGCTGGTGATGGACGATGTCAATACGCTCACCCCCACGAAAAATCCCGCCTTCGACTTCTGCGAGGCGCAGTCGTTCATGGCCTACCGCGACGGCCGTCCCGTGGGCCGTATCACTGCGATAATCAACCGCGTGGTAAACGAGCGCACCGGCCAGGCCGACCTCCGTTTCGGTTTCGTGGATTTTATCGACGACGCCGAAGTGGTCGATGCGCTGTTCAGTGCCGCAGCCGACTGGGGACGCCAGCGCGGAATGACCTCCATGGTCGGACCGATGGGCTTCACCGATATGGACCACGAGGGAATGCTTACCTTCGGTTACGACGAGGTCGGCACCATGGCCACCATCTACAACTACCCTTACTACGTAGACCACATGCACCGCATGGGCTTCGCCAAAGACGCCGGTTGGGTGGAGTTTTACGTCAAGGTGCCCGACAAAGTGCCTGACAAATATGCCCGCATCGCCCGCATAGTCCAGCAGCGTGAAGGCTTGAAAGTCAAGAAATTCAAATCGCGTAAAAAAGTCAAGGCGCAATACGGTCACGCCCTCTTCGAGCTTATCAACGAGGCCTACGACAAGCTCTACGGCTATTCGCCGCTCACACCACGACAGATCGACTACTACGTCGACATGTACCTCGGCATACTAAACCTCGATTACGTCACCATAATTACCGACGCCGACGACAAGATTGTGGCCGCCGGAATCTCCATCCAGTCCTTCTCCAGAGCGCTACAGAAATCGCGCGGACGCCTCTTCCCGTTCGGATGGTGGCATATGCTGCGCGCCCTCATGGGCCACTCCGACGCTGTCGACCTTCTGCTGATAGCCGTAAAACCCGAATATCAGAGCAAAGGCGTGAACGCGTTGATTTTCAACGACCTTATCCCCCAGTATATCAAATCCGGATTCGGCCACGCCGAAACCAACCTCGAGCTGGAGGACAATACCAAGGTGCAGAACCAGTGGGACTACTTCGAGAACCGCCTTCACCGTCGTCGCGCCACTTTCCGCAAGCCTCTGTAAGCAAAAATTATATGCCGCTGCTACCCAATACATTCAGTCCCACCGGCCTCGAAGCCGGATGCGACGAAGCCGGACGCGGATGTCTCGCCGGCCCTGTAGTGGCCGCCGCCGTGATTCTTCCGCCTGACTTCCATCATCCCTGGCTCAACGACTCCAAGCAGACCACCGAGCGCCGTCGCGAAGCGCTCCGGCCCATCATCGAAGCCGAGGCTCTTGCATGGGGCGTGGGCATCTGCTCGCCGCAGGAAATCGACAGCATCAACATACTCAACGCCTCCATCCTGGCCATGCACCGCGCCCTCGACGCCCTGGCGTTGCGCCCCGACTCCATTATCGTCGACGGCAACCGCTTCAAACCATACGGCGACACCCCATGGCAGACATTCGTAAAGGGCGACGGACGGTTTGGCAACATCGCCGCCGCCTCCATCCTCGCCAAAACCCACCGTGACGCAATCATGCGCCGGCTCCATAGCGAGTATCCCGCCTACGGCTGGGCATCCAACAAAGGCTATCCCACCACCGACCATCGCGCCGCCATCGAAGCCCACGGCACCACCCCCCACCACCGCCTCACCTTCCGCCTCCTTCCCCTCCAGCTCACCCTCCCCCTCTGAGCCCATTTACCATTGAACATCAGTATACACTTTGGCGCCCAACAGCCAATGGACTTTTCACTATAAGCTTGTAGGGATGCGCCACTATCCCTACATTCCTCCTTCTATTCTCTCTTTTGCGCCACCCGCTCTCCTGTTCGCCTGCTTGGCCCTCCATTTTCGGCATTTTTGTGAAGATTCAACAACGAAGTGCAAAAAGCTTCGTTCTGAATAGCCGCATATTTTT
>ERZ1673750.17-NODE-17-length-219821-cov-13.532475_pt1 | contig 219821 bp, 177 predicted proteins | sample MGYA00580203_ERZ1673750 | MGnify/ENA primary metagenome ERZ1673750 (study PRJEB41218, sample SAMN15661763) | gut metagenome | host: Homo sapiens | place: Canada: London | collected 2015-08-20/2019-03-30 | study: EMG produced TPA metagenomics assembly of... | reverse complement strand
AAACCACCACAACCACCAACACAAAACCAAAAACAACCCAAAAAACAAACAAAAAGCCATAAAAAACACAAAACCCGGGAGTGTCGCGCAAAACAATCGAGCAAAATAATCAAAATACACAACGCAAACAACGTAAACAAAATATATGCATACAACATGTGTACGTGCTATGCGTTCGCGTGCTATATATAGGTATATGAGAAATAGCGAGAAAAACAGCAAGAACAACTCACACAATCACATTGTGGCTCTAACAGGCGCCGGAATATCTACAAGCGCTGGCATTCCAGACTTTCGAGGCCCAGATGGAGTTTGGACTAAACACCCAGAGCAAATGAGTGTTTACGATATAGACGCGTTTTTAAGCAGTGAAGAGGAACGCATTTACTCTTGGCGCTGGCAAAAAGAGTCGCCAGTTTGGAACGCTCAGCCAGGAACAGCACACAAATCGCTAGTAAAACTTGAGAAAGCTGGGATGCTGGACTTAATCGCCACTCAAAACTTTGATGCGCTTCACGAAAAAGCTGGAAACAGCCCAGATATTGTAGTGAACTTGCACGGAAGCATTGGAACATCGCATTGCATGAGCTGCCACGCTAGCTACAATACAGCCGACATTATGCGCAACTTAGACGCACACCCAGACCCACATTGCAGGCGCGCGCTGCCATACCGCGGAAACATGCCTTGCAACGGTCTTATAAAAACAGACGTTGTATATTTTGGAGAAGCACTTCCCGAAGGCGCAATGGAACGCAGCGCGCAGGCGATTATGCACGCAAGCGAGTTGTGGGTTATTGGCTCCACGCTAGAAGTGTTTCCAGCTGCAAGCCTTGTGCCGCTAGCTGCTCGCGCAGGAGTGCCGATTACAATAATGAACCTGGGCGCTACGCAATACGATTATTTGGCAGAGCGCATAATACGCGAAGATATTGCGAAAGCTCTGCCAAAATTAGTAGACGAAACTATTGCAAAGTGAATATTACAAAGTGACTATTTCAAAATAATTATTGCAAGCTAACAGCGATTCCCTCCCAAGGCGCAAGCGTGCCATTTTTAAGTGATTTAAGAGCATGATCCGCGCTGTAGGTAGAAATCATCACATCATCATACGATACGCCATTAGAGGCGATATTACGCAACAATTCGGCACTTTGAGCAGGTATTGCCACAGACGAATCCGTCATATTTACCATTACGAGCAACTTCTTTACAGAAGCACAAGGCGAATCGCAAGCAACCGCGCTTGAAGAACTCACACCATGCTCAAGACCTGCCTCATCTGCCACATCTGCCTTAGCATTATCACAAGTCTGCTCAACCTGCCTAACAAACGCGTAAACGCACTCGTCATCCGCATCAACCAAATTCCAAGAACCAGCCGAAACAACAGGCTGCGAATGGCGCAACTCAATCAAACGCTTGTAGAACGAGTAAACGGAATCCGAATCTTCCATTTGCTCCGCCGCATTAATATCTACATAATTAGGATTCACGCTAATCCAAGGCTGCGCATTATTTTGCGACGGAACATTAAAAGGCATGAATCCCGCATATTTAGACGCATTCCACTGCATTGGAGTTCGAGAATTATCGCGACCGCGCTTTGCGAGCGCATCCATCATAGACTCCGCAGACTGAATATGCGCTTCTTCTACGCGCTGCTTAAACATATTCAACGCTTCCAAATCGCGATACTGCTCAAGACGCGTAAAGTGCGCGTTTGTCATGCCAATTTCTTCACCCTGATACACGTACGGAGTGCCGCGATGCATGTGAAGAAGCATTGCAATCGCCTTAGCAGAAAGCACGCGCATCTCATCGCTAGCCTCACTACCCCAGCGAGAAAGCGCACGCGGCTGATCGTGATTATTAAAGAACAAGCTCGCCCAACCAGCCTCGCTAACTGCCTGCTGCTGATCTGCCATTGCGCGCTTTAATGCCGTCAACTTAAGAGGAATAGGATTCCACTTAGTGCCATTTGCGCAATCAACATTAACTTGATCGAACAAGAAGAGCATGTCTAGCTCACCATTAGCAGGATTTGTAATATAAGTGTTTCGATGCGCGGAAATTCCAGGAGCCTCGCCAACGGTTAAGAAACCTTCACGACCTTTGAAAACCGCCTCGCGCATCTCGCGCAAAAACTCGTCTAAACGAGGGCCATCGGAGCAGAAGAAATACGGAGAAGAGTAACCGTCATCGCCTGCTGGCGCATCTTCAATCTGCGAACCGTATTCTCCTGGCAAATGCCCTTCGTTATCTACGCGCTTAGAAATTTGCGTAATCACATCCATGCGGAAGCCGTCAATTCCGCGATCCATCCACCAATTCATCATCTTGTACACGGCAGTGCGAACCGCAGGATTTTCCCAATTCAAATCTGGCTGCTTTGGCGAATACTGGTGGAAGTAATATTCGCCGCGCTTTGGATCGTAAGTCCACGCGGAACCGCCGAAATACGAACCCCACTTATTTGGCTCAGCACCCGGAGCCCCAGGAACGCAACCTTTGCGCGCTGGCCTCCACCAATACCAGTCTGCGTAATCGCTAGAAGCATCTCTTGAAGCCTGGAACCAAGCATGCTCGTCGGAAGTGTGATTTACTACCAAATCCATCACAACTTTAAGACCGCGTTTATGCGCTTGTGCCAAAAGCTCATACATATCTTCTAGAGTGCCAAAAAGCGGATCAATATCTTGATAATCGGAAATATCGTAGCCGTTATCGTCTTGCGGAGACTTGTAAACAGGGCTAAGCCAGAGCACGTCAACGCCTAAATCAGCCAAATAATCAAGACGCGAAGTAATGCCCTTCAAATCGCCTATTCCGTCGCCGTTAGTATCTTGGAAGCTTCGCGGATAAATCTGATACACAACTGCATTTGCCCACCAAGGGTTTGGTGTAGCCCCATTTGTGCGCACGGATTCTGGCAAGTTCGCTTTGTCAAAAGTAGTCATTTAATCCCCATTAATTTACGTTAATAAGTATTTTTATTACAGTTTTATTTATTACAAATAATTTTATTTATTTAATAGTATTTATGATTTTAGACTCTAAATTTTATCAGCATATTAGATGTTACGCGCGGATAATAAAAAGCGGCCCGCAGTAAAAACCACGAGCCGCGTCTCCTTCTCATTCATTGTACGAATTGTAGAATGCTCTCCAAATCACTGCTGATTATGCAATTTAAATGCAAGCTCCGCCAAATGAACTCCGTGCGTTAAGAACTCGTGCGTGCGGCACACGTAATCATTTTCTCGACCAAGCTTCGCAATATAGCCATTGATATAATCAACCTCTGTTTTTCGTCCGCGACTCATATCTTGGTACATTGAAGGATAGTGCAAAGGATTTGCCACTCGGCTCACGTAATCAATAGCCTCCAACTCCTGCTGGCGCGTATTAACCATACGAATTCCTGCACGATCGCACACGTCGTACGCCTCGTCAATAAGTTGGCGAGCCATATCCATAGCCCCTGGGTACGAAATAAACTGACCCATTTGAATCTGATACATTGTGCACAAAGTGTTAACTACGGAATTAAAAACTACCTTCGCCATGCAAGTACCCTTGAAATCTTCCGTAATAGTAGGATTCAAGCCAGCAGCTTTAAAATCATCTCGCATAGCAAGCTCAACATCGCTCACCTGCTCATTCAACGCGCACATATTCATTGTGCCAACGCCGACTTTACCAATAAAATCAACGTCGCCCGGGCCATTCAGAACGGTTGCAATCATTGCAGTACCACCGTAAATACGATCATCCGAGAAATACTGCTGAAGCTTTTCGAAATGACCCCAACCATTCATTGCAGCAAAAACAACTTGATAATCCTTAAACAAATGCTTGCAACGCTCCAACATTTGAGCAAGTTGCATCTGCTTCATAAACACAATCCACACATCTGGATCGCCTTCATAATCCTCAGGGGTATACATATTGATTGGCACAAGATGACGATTCTCATGATCGCGGCTCACCATTACGCCGCCTTGCTCGCGAACTTTATTCACATTTTCATCCCAGGCATCAATGAAATCAACATGAATGCCAGCCGTTTCCTGCAACAAAACGCCATAGCGATACCCCATAGCTCCAGAACCGATCATTGCATATTTCATGCCACTCATAGTGACACCTCCTTTTAGGTAAAAATGTGCTTAGGCGAAATTCGTACATACATGGAAATTCGTCGAAGCGACTATGAATATAGTAAAAAGCAGTAAAGCTGATTGTAGTGACTAAAATCAGCCAACTGCTTTTTGGTTTTTATAGCATATTACACAGTTTTTTGAGAATGTCAAAATTTTGTATTATTTAAAATGCAATTACCGACTAATAATGCTCACAAATATGCGTATATCGCAATCACCTACAACTCAGTCACTTAAACATTAAAAAATTGACGAATTTGTTCAACTGTGCCATAAGAAGCTTGAGCGCCAAAACCAGTAGCTGCATACGCAGAAACATAAGACGCTAACGCGGCAGCTTCGTCTAAACGCATATCTACAGACAAACAAGCTAATATTGTACCCATAAAAGCATCACCGCAGCCAGTTGTATCAACAGCTTTAACGCTCTGAGGGGAAATCATGCATACGCAATCCTCTTTTGAATAATCCAACACTACAGAGCCTTTAGAGCCAAGAGTAACTACAGCTTCATCAAAGCCAAAATCATGCATAGCGTGAGCTACATGATTCCAATCAAAAGAATACCAATCGCCATCATCTGGCTCTTCAATATTCAAAAGTTGCGCCATCTCATGCTCGTTAACAAGCAAAATATCCGCAGAATCAATCAAATCTTTAGGCAACTTGTTTAAAAATGGCGAATCGTTAAGAAGCACTTTTACGCCATTTTCATGCGCTAGTTGTGCGCACATAGTTACAGTTTCTAAAGGACTTTCTAAACAAAGACCAAGAACTTTTGCGCTAGTAAGAGCGGATTTTACTAACGGCGATTGAATATACTCACAATCTACTAAAGAATTAGATCCTGGAGCATACACAATAGTATTTTCCCCACTATGCGCATCTACAGTAATCACAGTTGCGCCACTCTTTTTATTTTCTACGCGACGAACACAAGTTGTATCAACTCCGGAAGATTGCAAAGAATTTAGGAGAAAATCAGCATTGGAATCATTGCCAACTGCACCAAACATTTTAACGTGTGCACCGAGTTTTGCAGCCGATACAGCTTGATTACCAGATTTTCCACCTGGCAACACGCGAATCTCGTTTCCATTAATGGTTTCTCCTGGGTTAGGAAGACGATCTGCCACAATAGTGTAATCCGCATTCATAGAGCCGACTATTGCAATAGCGTTTGAATCCGCTTTATGTGATTCTTGCATATTCTCTTGCGTAACTTTTAAATCGTTTAAGCGGAGCGACGCAATATTTTCTAATCCACTTAACGAATCAAGCTTACTATAACAATGCATTTTTCTCCTAAATCAGCAACTAATCTTTAATATTAAAAATTTATAAAAGAACACCACAATTTAGAAATTTAGAAAGGAACGCCACAGCGCAATAAAATGTTGGAATATGGCGTAGTTTCGCCTGTACGAATCACAAATTTTGCTTGTGAAACTAAAGCTTTAAAACCTTCATCGCCATCGTGTGGAACGTATGTTAGCGGCACGCCTAAGGATTCTTTTACCCACTCTTCTGGCTTTTTATTGCATGCTTCTTTAGCCATTATGCCTGATTCAAGTACCAAATCAGCTTTGATTGCATTCAGCACATCGCTAAATCGTGGAATTCCAAACACTAAAGCTAAATCTATTACTTCTACGCCTTGTGGAACTGGTAATCCGCAATCAGAAATAACAAATTGATCCTTATGCCTAAGCTTTGCCAGAGCAGCCGCTAATTGCGAGTTCAAGATGCCATGAGTTAACATTTTTCTCCTTATGATATTAAATTTTTACCTTGCATTAGTGACTATCAACAGTGATAATCGCATAATAGCAAATGCTCATCAAGCTTAAATGCTTGCTGTAATGATTGTTATAAGACTAAATATCTACTTATTTATATTTACTTATTTTAAATATTTACTTTTTATATATTTACAAATAATGCATCCAAAATAATGTGATATTAAAAACAACAAATAGTGCGGCGTTGAAAACGATGACAACATACACGTTGCATATGCAATAAAATCGTATTAATTGTTACGCTTAGCATACAAGTCAACGATTTCAACGCCATATAAATGTTGTACTACTTTTTGTACACTTTTCACACTATTTGGTTTACTACTTTTTTGTACTACTTGATTTACTATTACTCGAAATCAGCTACATTCTTTGATGTAACTGTTTTCACAGTAATTGGCTCAGTCTTTGGAACAGTTTGCTTCTTAATAGCTTTTACAGCTGCAGCAACGGCAGAACGCCCAAGCTCCTTTGGTTGCTGAGCAATAGTGCCAGCCATTGTTCCAGCCTTAATAGCCTTCATGCCATCGGCAGTACCATCGAAGCCAACTACTTTAACATCTTTACCAGCTTTAGCACCTAATGATTGGATTGCACCTAATGCCATCTCGTCATTCTCGGCGTAAATGCCAGCTGCGTTCGGATGAGATTGCAACAAGTTGGTTGCAACGTTCAACGCCTCAGCACGATCAAAGTTAGCAGTCTGCTCCGCAACAACCTTAATATTTGGATACTTCTTAATGCGATCTTTAAAACCTTTGCCACGATCTCGCGTAGAAGCAGCACCTGGGATGCCTTGCAAAATTAGAACTTCGCCCTTTTCTCCCATGCTCTTAGCGAGCGCATCGGCAGCTTGAGCACCTCCTGCCACGTTATCGGAGGCAATGTGAGAAGTAACTTTTTCGCCAGTTACGGAACGATCCACAGAAATCACAGGCATACCAGAGCTAAGAAGTGGCGCAACGGCTGGGCCAGCAGCATCGGAATCCACAGGATTTATAATTACTGCTTTAGCACCTTGAGATTGCGCGTTTTGAGCCTGATCTTGCTGCTTAGAAGAATCGTTCTGAGCATCTGAAACCTGTAAATCAACTCCCAGCTTCTTGGCTTCCGCTTGCGCACCATCACGCAAATCCACAAAGAATGGATTATTTAGCGTAGACACTAACAGCGCAACCTTGTCGCTAGAGCTTGCATTTCCACACGCACTCATGCTGAAAACAAGAGCCGATGCTGCTGCAACAGCACAAGCGAGCTTCATACCACGGCGCATAACTAGATAATTCATCATATCTCCTTTGACTATTGCCTTATTAATCGCAAATCACAATATTTAAAACATTATTTGCATAAATAAGGCTGATGTTTTTGCCATTTATTTACCATATTGTTAAATTGTTTTCAGTTATAATTTAAATTATTTTTATTAGATTTTTGTTAGATTTCTTATTATATTTTTGCTGCATTTAGGCATTGATGCTTGCCACCATTAAGTCAATACCTTTATAAACACCCCCCTTCTAAGCAAGGAGATCAAGTTTCTACGGATTATTAATATGTCTATTAATTGCTTAGTATGCCTTATTTCAGTGAGTATCTTCCTTGCGTCGCAAAGTATCGAGGCTTACAGCAAACGCAATCACCAAGCCAATAACAACTTGCTGCCAGAAGGAAGAAACGTTCAAAATGTTCAAGCCATTACGAATAACAGCCAAAAGTATTGCGCCTACGAATGTGCCTGAAATCTTACCTTTGCCTCCAGAAAGCGATGCGCCACCAATAACCACAGACGCTATAGCATCCATCTCGTAACCGGTAGCTGCTTGAGGCTGAGCAGAATGCAAACGCCCTGCAATCACTAAACCAGCTACAGCAGCAAAAACGCCAGAAAGAATAAACACCATAATTTGAGTTTTATGAATGTTTATGCCAGAAAGACGAGATGCTTCCATATTTCCGCCAACAGCATACATTGAACGACCTGTAGTAGTGAAGTTCAAGATTATTGCGGAAATAACGCCCATAATAATCATCATCACTATTGGCATAGGGATTCCGCATATTGTTGCTCCGAAGAAATTCACCATGCCCGAAGTGGAAATAGGACGACCATCCGAAACAACCAGCGTAAGTCCACGAGCCACAGACATCATTGCCAACGTGGCAATAAACGACGGCAGCTTAAGAAAAGCATTAGCAACGCCAGAAATTAAGCCAAAAACTGCACCTGTAGCTACACCAATAATAATAGTCAATATTGGAGGTAAGCCCATAGAAGCGCCAGTGTAAGCAACAAGCATGCTAGAAATCGCAGCAACTGCACCAACCGACAAATCAATTCCAGCGGAAACGATTACGAAAGTTTGACCAAATGCCAAAATTGCTACCGTAGCAGCTTGAATGCCAACGTTGAGAATATTTACACTTGTTAAAAATGCAGGCGTAGCGCAAGAAAGCGCTGCACACAAAATAATCAAACCAATAAGTGCACCATTACGAGATGCAAACTTTTTTAACGTTGGCAAAAATCCTTTGTCGTCTGCACCATACCCTAAACGGTGAGATTTTTCGCTCTTTGTAGCACTCATAACAAATACTCCTTTAACGAGTTTCCAACAGTTCACAGCACCTATTTGCGCTTTTCAAACTGCAGAACGCAATTTTTACGTTTTACAAGTAATCTTTCAATTTTTAATTTTTCAATATGACTTCACGCCATGTTGTTTATTGTTGTTTATCGTTATTTATTGCTATTTATTCCTATTTATCTGATTCACTAAGATGCGTTACAGCAAGTTCCATAACCTTTTCCTGCGTAGCCTCGCTAGCAGCAAGTTCTCCACTGATCTTGCCGTTTGACATTACGAGAATACGATCAGACATTCCTAGAACTTCAGGTAAATCTGATGAAGCCATAAGTACTGCTCCACCGTTTTCAACGATATTGTTAATAAGCTCATAGATTTCAACGCGAGCGCCAACATCAACGCCACGAGTAGGCTCATCCAAAAGCAGCACTTTTACGTTTGCCATAGACCACTTGCCAAATACGATTTTCTGCTGATTTCCACCAGAAAGCGAACCAGCAAGCTGATCAATATTTGCCATGCGAATACGCAATTTCTCTGCAGTTTCTTCTTCATGCGCACGCTGACCTTTTAAATCTGCAAAACCAGCATGAGATGTAGGAATTAACGTAGAGATTCCAAGATTATCTGCAACAGATGCCTCCAAAATAAGACCTTGCACGCGACGATCTTCTGGCACTAATCCAAGACCTGCAGCAATGCTGCCAGCAATATTTGCTTTAGGAATCGCTTTTCCGTCTACTGAAACAGATCCCGAATCGTAAGCATCCGCTCCAAATATTGCACGAAGAACCTCAGTCCTACCAGCACCAACCAAGCCTGCAAGTCCAACGACTTCTCCAGCATGAACGCTAAAAGACACATCCTCAATAGCACCTTTTCGCGTTAATCCTTCTACTTTTAGCAATTCCTTGCCTTGATGCCTGTTTCCATGTGGGAACTGATTAGTTATATCGCGTCCAACCATTAACCTTACAAGTTCTTTTTCTGGAACATCTGCACTAACAGTGTCAACGTATTTTCCATCTCGAAGTACGGTTACTACATCTCCAACTCGCGCAATCTCATCCAAATGGTGAGAAATAAATACCATTCCAACATTTTTAGATTTCAAATCTGCAATAATGCTGAATAATTGTTCACACTCACGTTTTGTAAGTGCTGCTGTCGGTTCGTCAAGAATAAGAATAGATGCATGTTGCATAAGCGCTTTAGCAATTTCTACCATTTGTTGACGAGCCACTCCAAGCTCTCCCATTGGCCTATCTACATCTTCTTCTAAGCCAATAACTTGCAATGCCTCTTTTGCTTTAGATCGCATAGTTGCACGATCAACAAAACCAGCTTTGGTTGGTAGCATGCCAAGAAACAGATTTTCCATAATAGAAAGTTCAGGCACTAAATTTAACTCTTGGTGTATTACAGCAATACCTAATTTGCGCGCAGCATCTACATTAGGAATACGCACCGTTTTACCGTTAATCTCAATATGACCTTTATCTGGCTGATAAATGCCACTCATCATTTTAATAACAGTTGACTTGCCAGCACCATTTTCACCAAGTAGAACATGAACTTCACCTGGCTTTACTTTTACTGACACATTGTCAACTACAGTAGAATTACCGAATATTTTCGATACTCCTACTAATGACAGCTCCGTCATGTTTAGCCTCTTCCTTCGCTATAGCATCAATGCGCTCGCGAAATTACCATTGATTACGTCAAGTTATTGTTTGTTTAGTTACGTTTATATTGACTTGCGAATTGCGAATAAAACATTAAGTACAATGTGCAAAGTACAGAGTACGAACAATGTTCACTCAAACAATTAATACACGTACAACAAAGTTACAGTGCAATAATCAGTTGAAATACTGATAGATAAACCATTAAAGAATGACGATATTTTGCAGCTTTTTACGAATCTATGCTCGCCCTAGCGATTCGCGAGGGATATACACAGTTTCTACACGCTGCGATTTAACGTCACCATTATTCTCAAGCATATCTAAAAACAGTGCAGCACTTATGTGGCCAATACGTTGAACTTGCTGTGAAATCACAGAAATACGTGGAGTTGCTAGGCGAAACACTTCTACATCATCGAAAGAAATCAATGATATATCTTTGCCTATTACTAATCCTTCTTGAGCCATCACTTGCATTACTCGCAACGCATCTGGCGAATAGCCAATAATAAGAGCTTTCACTCCAACATTAATCATGCGATGCATTACGCTTGCACACGACGACTGGTCAAATCCTGTTGATTCTACGAATACATGCTCTTCGCCAAATATCTCTGAAGCCACGGTTCTAAATGCTTGCTCACGTTCTTGCAACGAGGGCGAAGCAATAATTGGGCCAGAAATATAGCCAACTGAGTGAAAACCATGTTGCAGAACATCTAACAGCGCATCACGAATGCCCTTTGTTGGGTCTGAATCAACTACTGGTACGTGTTCTAAGCCGCCAGCTTGCGGTTCTACGTGGCGATCCATAAACAGCATAGGGAGTCGCTGCTCAATCAGCTTTCTCATAGCTTCAGTAACTTCACCTTGAGGAACTATAATCGCCCCATCAATACGTTGCGAAAGAATACTGGTTATAAATGAATCTTGACGAGATGCACTTTCAGATGATGTTCCTATAAATGCACAATAGCCTGCCTCAAACAATGAGTCTTGAACAGTGTAAGCGAGTTCGGCAAAATATGCGTTACGAATGTCTGGCACAAGCAGTCCTACTGTTTTTGTGCGTAACGATCGCATTGCTTGCGCGCGCGAATCTGGGATATAACCTAATTGAGCAACCGCACGCTCAACTTTTGCCTTGGTGTTTGCCGATATACGACCCGTGTTGTTTAATGCACGAGACACAGTTGACACTGATATTCCAGCATGTTGTGCAACATCGCGAATCGTAATATACGTCATAGCACCTCCCATCGGTAACACTATACAAAACTATACAAGTACAGCATTTAAGATTATTTACATTGCAATTTATATGCTCTGATTTTCTCTTGTATTCTATATTCTAAATTACGTTTTTTCATATACTCCTCTCTTTTGAGAGAATCACACTATGCATCTATGCATATGATGTTTTTACTAACCTCAATCTTACTAAGTAGCTTCATCAGCGCTGACCAAAGTCACCTATGAGATAACGTTTTCACACTCTTCTCGCTTCCGTAGCAAACCTTGTGCGGTAACGTTACCGCAACTATAACATTTAAAAAGCGCAATTGCAAGATAAAAATATTAAGAAATTTATATTATTAAAATAATTATTAGTAAAATAAAATAATTTAAAAATACGAGTAGATAAGATTAAATAAGACACAATAAAAGAAGACAAAACTAGACTATATTGAACAAGGCTAAACAAAGCTAGAAAAGACTTGAGTAAATCAAACCTACCTGCAATTCTTAAAAAAATCGCTTAGAATCTGAACACACTCCGATTCACAAACAGAACCAAAAACTTGCGGATGCGAGCCAACATGAGGATCTCGCAGAATATCCCAAACAGATCCACATGCGCCAAGTTTTGAATCCCATGCGCCAAAAACAACACGCTTTATATGTGTTTGTAAAATCGCACCAGCGCACATAGGACAAGGTTCTAAAGTAACAACAAGCGTGCAATCACTAAGATTCCAAGACTTTTTACTCTCTGCTGCTTGCTTAATCGCAAGAACTTCTGCGTGAGAAAGAGGGTCAGAGTCTCGCTCACGAAGATTAGAGCCGCGGCCAATAATCACACCAGAACCATCTACAACAACAGCGCCAACTGGAACCTCTCCACAATCGGAAGCAACTTGCGCAAGTCGCAATGCCTCTTGCATTAGCGGAACATATTCGCGCGCGCACAAAGTCACATTAACCCCGAAGAAATATTGTGCAAAGCAAACCAAGAGCGAATATCGCCAAGTTCTTCCATATGAACGGCATGGTCAAGTCCGCGGTAACGCTTCTCTTCCAACCACGTATGTTCCTCAAGCCAGGCTGCAGCCGCCGAAAACTCGTAAGGAGGAATAACAGCATCATCCAAACCATAACCAAAGAAAACAGGCGTATTAAGATCTGCAAGAACATCATCATTAAGAGAAATATCCTTGGCAATATTAGGAGCTACAAAGCCAGAAAGCGCAACGGCTGCACGATAACGTTCAGGGTTAAGCCTGAGAATATGAACAGCAAGCGCCGCACCCTGCGAAAAACCAAATGGCACAACAGCGCGATCTTCGGGAACGTTCGCTGCAACCCACTCGTCAATTGCAGCAGCTGCAGCATACATATCTCGATCTAAGTCATCTCCCTGAGGAACAGCATCATGGAACCAGCTGTAAGCGCCTTGATCTAATCGAAGCGGAGCGCGCAAAGAAATCGCATCATTATAAGGGGCAACAACGCGCAGCAAATCAAGCAAATCATCCTCATTGGAACCCCACCCGTGCAGAAGCAAAAGAAGAGGTCTTGTAGCGTAAGCCGACGCTTCTCCGCGAGAATACTTAGCAGCGTTTACATGTAAATCTTCGCCGAATCTGCCTGGAACAACACTAGATTCGCGACCAGCATGTAGACCATTTGAAGCGCTTGCAGCAGAATCCTCACTGCCAAAATCGCCATTATTGTCGTTATTGTCAAACTCGCCGTTGTCGAACTCATCTGAGATCACACCGTTATGATTAGTCATATCTACAGCATACGGCACAGCTTTGGCATTTATAACCCTTGTAATCCGAACACTGCGCTAAACGCCTAAACGCTACATAAAAATTTAACCCCGACCGTTTAAGTCGGGGTTTAAATTAAAGGAAAAAATATGAATAAGCTTTCGTGAATTACTTTTTAAGTTTTTCACTAATATTATGAAAACACATAATCCTTAGTGCTGCTAGTACGTTAGCTGATAAGTTCCTGAAAGTTTACTACTTTTCCCCTGATTTTTCTTAAAAATCAAGACTAATCAAATCTTAATCAAGACTAATCTTCCAAATTTGCGCGATAGAAGTTCTCATAAGACCTAGACGGTGTTGGACCACGCTGACCTTGATAGTGAGATCCGTTAACAGAAGATCCGTAAGGATTTTCGCAGGGAGAACTCAGCTTGAAGAAGCACATTTGACCAATCTTCATACCTGGCCACAATTTAACCGGCAAAGTACTAACATTTGAAAGCTCCAAGGTGATATGACCTTCAAAACCTGGATCAATAAAGCCAGCCGTAGAATGAGTTAAAATTCCAAGACGACCAAGAGAGCTTTTACCTTCTAAGCGCGCCGCAATCGTAGAATCCAACTTCACATACTCCCAAGTGGAACCAAGAGCAAACTCGCCAGGATGCAAAATCCAAGGTTCATCAGGGGCAACCGCAAATTGCTCAGTCAACTCCCCCTGATTTTCTGCAGGATCCACGTAGGTGTAAGCGTGATTATTAAACAATCGGAAGAATCGGTCGAGCCGCACATCAATCGACGCAGGCTGGACCATTTGTGGGGTCCATGGGGTCAAATCAATATGACCCTCGTCATGAGCTTTGAGAATGTCGCGATCAGACAACAGCATAACGTCAAATCTCCTTGCGATAAAACCGCGTAAAACAAACACTTAAATACACTAATATGCCAAGTGTAGCGCGTGCCGCGGTCGAAAATATTAGGCAGAAATTGCAACAGAAGATGCAGCTTTGCGCTTAGCAATAAATCGCAAAACGCACTTTCTTAACTCCGAAGCAATAAGCACAACCATTGAAAGCCCAAGGCACTCCACCCACTCCATAAAGTCGAGCGGAACTGTGCCAAACGGGCCATTAAGGAATGGTATATAAATTACAGCAAGCTGCAACACTACGGAAACTGCGATTGCACCCCAAAGCCAACGATTTGCGAACAAGCCAACAAACACGCTTTGCAAATGCGAGCGAGATGCAAGAGCATTAAGCATTTGAGCAAACACAAGAATAGTGAAGCCCATTGTGCGCGCGTGAGTCATTTGAGCTGCATGAGTTAAAACAGTTGTGGAGCGGTCTGTAAACAATCCGCCAGCCAAATGCATGTCCATGCCAATCAGCGTTATAGCTGCCATAATCACGCCAATAAACACAATGTCTCCCCACATTGGCTTATCGATAACGCTATCCGTAAGCCTTCGCGGACGCCTATTCATAACATCATCCGTTTGTGGATCAACGCCCATTGCGAGCGCAGGAGCAGCGTCCGTAAGCAAATTAATCCACAAAAGCTGCGTTGCAAGAAGAGGTAAAGTCACGCCTACAGAGTTTGGCTGCGTAATTCCCAAAGCGCCAGCAAACACTACGCCACCAAACACGGTGAACACTTCGCCAACGTTGGAGCTAAGTAAGTATCGCAAGAATTTACGAATATTGTCGAAAATTCCGCGACCTTCGCGCACTGCTGCAACGATTGTGGAGAAGTTGTCGTCTGCCAAAATCATCTTGGCAGATTCTTTAGTGACTTCCGTGCCAGTAATACCCATTGCAACGCCAATATCTGCCGACTTTACAGCAGGAGCATCGTTTACGCCGTCGCCAGTCATAGCAACAATATTGCCTTGCCTTTGTAGCGAGGAAACAATCGCAAGCTTGTGTTCTGGAGCTACTCGCGCATACACGCTCACTTTGCTAATCGCATCGTCGAAAGCAATATTGTCGTCATCCCTAGAAAGCAACTCGTCAAGCTCATCGCCTGTAAGCGCATGCTCATCTTTTCCAATAATGCCAAGGTCGCGAGCGATTCGAGCAGCAGTAAGCGGGTGATCGCCAGTAATCATAACAGTTCTGATTCCAGCACGATGCGCTTGAGCAACGCTATCTCGAACTTCGATTCTAGGAGGATCAATAATCGCAACCATGCCGTTCCAAATCAAATCAGACTCCAAAACATCACTTTGTTCAGCAACATCTGCGATTTGGCCGGCAGCGTTAGAAACCATGCCGTCAACTTTAGCTAAACTATCTACGCCAAGCGGTCTATACGCCATTGCAAGCGTGCGATACGCTTCGCCAGAGAGCTTTTCCACGTTTGCAAGAATTTCTTCGCGATCTCCGTCTGTAAGCGGACGAACAGCGCCAGCCACTGCGATTCGCGTGCAATAAGAAAGCAAAACATCTGGAGCACCTTTTGCACAAACAATAAGATTTCCAGAATCCGAATCGTCTTTAACAACAACAGACATGCGTTTGCGCTCAGAAGTAAATGGCACTTCCGCAACACGACTAAGATGCGCGTAACGCTTGTCCGCCTTGGTTTTGCGCGCCGCAACAATAAGAGAAACCTCAGTAGGGTCGCCAACTGGCTGCCATGCGTCAGACGATTCATTATGGTGCAAATCGCCATCGTTTGCTAAATACCCAGATCCGAGCGCGCCAATCACCTCTGTTGCTAGAGCTGGAGGAACTGCCAAATCCGCATCTAAAGAATCAAGCAAAACCATTCGTCCTTCTGGTTTATACCCACTACCCGTAAGCTGTACTTGGCCACTAGGCGTTATAACACGCTCAACAGTCATCTCGTTTCGAGTTAAAGTACCAGTTTTGTCGGAGCAAATAACAGATGCGGAGCCAAGAGTTTCTACAGACGAAAGCTTTTTAACAACAGCATGATGCTTTACCATGCGCTGAACTCCCAAAGCAAGAACAACCGTTAAAATAGCAGCCAAGCCTTCTGGAACAGCAGCAACAGCAAGAGAAACAGAAAGAAGCAAAGAATCTATAACGTCTTCAATAGTGTGGAAGCCTTCAAGAGCCCACATAGACGCAAGCACAACGGCTGCAATAATACACACTGCGATTCCAAGAACCTTAGATACGCGAACCATCTCCTTCTCGAGAGGAGTAGCTTCTTCTTGCGCACTAGAAAGCATATCTGCGATTTTTCCAACCTGAGTTTTCATGCCAGTAGACGTGACTATTGCGCGACCAGTGCCCTGCGTTACGGCAGTGCCATTAAACACCATATTTGTGCGGTCTGCCAAAGATTTTGGCGAAGCTAGAGTTTCTGGGCGCTTGCTAACAGCAACAGATTCTCCCGTAAGGCTTGCTTCCGCAACGCGCAAAGAAGCGGCTGCAATAAGCCTTGCATCCGCAGAAACGGCATCACCTTCGCCAAGAACCAAAATATCTCCAGGCACAACATCCGCCGTATCTATGCGCATAACTCGCCCATCTCTAAGAACGGACGTTTGCGGAGCGCTCATTTTTGCCAACGCCTCAACCGCTTCTTGCGCGCGCGACTCTTGAATATAGCCCAAAACTGCGTTTGCTATAAGAATCACGATTATAACTATTGAGTCAAACGGCAAAACTTCGCCGCCACTTTCACCACCATGTTGTGCGCGCTCAACAAACCATGCGATTGCGGAAATAATAGTAGCCGCTATAAGCAAGTAAACAAGCGGATCTTTAAACTGTTCGAGGAACCTCTTCCACGCTGGTGTTTTAGGAGCGCTAGCTAAAACGTTCGAGCCAAATTGCGCGAGCCTTTTAGCCGCCTCATCACTACTTAAACCAGTAGAAACGTTTACATTAAGCGAATTTGCAACATTTTGCACGTCTTGCAATGACGGATCTTTGGATTGATCGCTTTGATCAACCATATTTCCCCCCTTGGGAGCGCCGCGGAGTAGTCAATAATCAAAATTTTTACGCAAAGTTGACTCAAAATCTTGATTATTGCGCGGTTGTGGATTATTGCAATAACAATAATTAAGTACCGTTCTATTATGCCACATAAAGCGCCAAATACTAATGCCTCGCTAATGCAGCACCAAAGCATCGTCAATGCCTCGGGGGCATGTGAAAATAAGAATATGGCTATGAAAAAAGGACCGACCAAGGGGTCGGGTGGAAAACATCGTAATGCATTGCGCGGCAAGGGACCTACTCCTAAAGCAGAGGACCGCGTGTATCATAAGGCTTATTTCGCTAAAAAGGCTGCGATTAAGCGCACATTTGCAGATCCGCGTTTGGCAGCTAGACGAAGAGTAGATAAGTTGGGCACAGATAGCGACGAGTTGGTAATTGGGCGAAATGCAGCTCTTGAAGCTTTGCGCGTAGGCGTTCCTAGCACGCAGCTTTATGTTGCAAATCGCATTGAGCACGACGATCGCACGCGCGAAATCGTTAAGCTTGCTGGCATGCAAGGCTTGCGGCTTTTGGAAGCGGATCGCTTGGAAATGGATCGCATTGCTCACAGCACCAATCATCAAGGCATTATATTAAAAGTGCAGCCTTATCAATATTATTCGCTGCAAGAGCTTGTTGATCGCGCAGAAAAGAAGTCTCGCGCTATGGAGGCGGCGGATTCTTCAGCCGCTCGCATTAACGCGCGCCCATTGTTTATAGCACTAGATGGCGTTACTGATCCGCAAAATCTTGGTGCTGTTATTCGTTCCGCAGCAGCTTTTGGCGCAAATGGTGTAATCTTGCCTGAGCGCAGGAGCGCGTCTGTTACGGCTGCCGCTTGGAAGGTTTCTGCAGGAGCTGCAGCACACTTGCCTGTTGCTCGCGTTGTGAATTTAAACAAGGCGATTCAAGGTTTGCGCGAACGCGGATGGTACGCGATTGGTCTTGATGGCGGCGGCGACAAGCTTGTTGGCGAAACTGGTTTTGAAACAGATCCGCTTGTTGTAGTTCTTGGAAGCGAAGGCAAGGGCATGAGTCGCCTAACGCGTGAAGCTTGCGATGCTATTGCTGGAATCCCAATCTCTAGCGCTGTTGAATCGCTTAACGCATCCGTTGCAGCTGGAATCAGCTTGTATGCTGTTGCTAACGCTCGTAGGCTTGCCGCCTTGAGTCAAAATTAGTAATTAGCATTGCGAATTAAGAGTTAACACTCATGCGGATTTTTAAGCCACGCAATTTACAAGATTCACATAACGCGCGCACATTGGCTTTATTATTAGCTTTTGTTTTATACATTGCGATTATTGCAATCGTAATGTGTTTCCACGAACCTTGGTTTGACGAAGCTCAAAGCTGGCTGATTGCGCGCGACTCGTCGCTTACAGACATTATTAGCGTTAGAACGCATTACGAGGGTCACCCTCCTTTTTGGAATCTTTTGCTTGCGATCGCAGCTAAAAATAGCGTTCCATACGAGTTTGGAATTAAGGGCATTCAACTGGTTTGCGCAAGCCTACTGGGTGCGTGGCTTATTTTTAAGTCACCTTTTAAAAGCGCAAGCAGCCTTGCAACTTTTCTTATTCCGTTTACTTATTTTGCTTGCTTCCAATACGGTGTTACATCGCGACCATACGCTTTGCTTTGCTTAAGCTTGCTAGTAGCGGCACATTATTGGAATAGTGCGGATTCTAAAACTTCTAGCGCTTGGAAACTTGCGATTAGTCTTATGTTTATGTGCTTGCTTAGCGTGTACGGGATTGCATTTGCTGCAGGCTTTACGATTGCTTGGATTTGGCGAGTTTTTAGCAAGAATATTAACAAAACTCTTAATTTTAGTGACATTCTTCACGCGATTAAAGCAACAATCGCATCAAATTTAGCGCGACTTATATCATGGGGATTAATCGCCATTTTTGGCGCTGCAAACCTTGCTCTTGCATGGCCAGCAAAAAACGCATTCGCCACTCGCGCAACAATTGATGGTAATTCAACAATCGCAAAATGCTTCGCTTTTATATTTGTAATGCCTTCCGAAAGCATGTTTACAAGCTTTTATGGCGATATTTCAATGCGAAGAATGCCTTTTGACTTTTTGCCAATTGCAATATGCACGCTGTTTAGCCTTGCGATTTGGGCATTTGCAATTATAATCGCCAAGCGCAGAAAACTTCTTGCGGTTCTTGTAATCCCTTATCTCGTTCTTACAATCGTAGCTGTTCGCTATTTTACGCTTCACCACGCAGGCCTAATCTTTGTGTTTTTGCTTAGTGTGCTTTGGATAAGTCACATAAAAGAGCCGCTTAGCAGCAAGGATATTCCTGCGATTTTTGTTAAAATCGCCCCTACTAAATTCAGATTTATAAAAAACAAAGCTTTGAAAATCAACCTACTAATATCAATAATCCTTGCACCAAGCCTAATTTGGAACGCGTTTGCTTGCGTAAACGACATTCTGTTTGACTATTCGCCTTCTAGAGCTGTAGCACAATACATATCTAGTAATCACTTGCAAAATAAGCGTTTTGTAGCATCTTGGCTCCATAACGACGAGCAGGTTGACGAAAGTGGAAAAGTTATTTCTCACGAAGAAAACGACACTCACCAATATTCGTGGCTTTTAATAGGCGCAAACCCTTATTTTTCTAAAAATCTTATAGATTGCGCTTACGAAAACAAGACTTTTATAACGAATGAAAGCCCTACTGCAAGCCAGCAAGCACAAGAGTTGACGGATTGTGCTGCAAAGGGCGAGCCAGAATTTTTTGTTAGCGAATCCAGCCAGCCGTGGTACTACTTCTTGGCTTTAAACTACAACATTTCGCATTACAATGCGCACGCTGTTTCCAACGTTAAAACGTCTTGGAAAGCTTGGGTTTATGAAAGCACGTCTACTATTTACGAGCGCAAGGCGCATATAAAATAAGCAAAAACGATTGTTTCGCAATCGCTAAAGCAGCTCAATCTTTGGATGCTCGGCTCTAAACTCGTTTGTATGCGAATCGCTAGCATACCCAAGCGCAAATCCAGTTAAAAGCTCCATGTTTTCTGGAACGTCAAACTCCGCGTCTAGCGGATCTCGCCAGGTCGCCAAAACTCCAAGCGGACAAGAGTCAACGCCTAAATCTTTAGCAGCAAGAAACAGCGTTTGTAGCATAAGACCTGCATCCATTGCAGCAAATGGCATAAAGTCGCGTCTAGCTAAAACAAAGCCAATAACGGGTGCTCCAAAAGCTTCGAAATTTCTGCGCGTATGGGCGTTCCTGGCTGCAAAATCGTGCCTTTCGATTCCTAAATGCGAATATAACGCTAGACCGAGTTTAGCGCTTCGCTGTTTTAGATCGTCGGGGTACGGCTTTGCAACAGGAACGTCGCCATTAGGCGCTGACTCTTGAGCAAACTGAACGCGCTCAGATTCGCTCAAACTCTTATCTTTGGCTTTAAGCATTGCATTGCACTTATCTAAATAAGCTTTTACAATGCGATCTTTTTTGCCACCTTGCGCAATCGCAAGCGCGGAAGCTCTTGTGTTGCTCCAGCTTGGCGCAAGAGAAGCAGTGTGCAATATTGACTCTAAAACGTTTTGCTCAATCGGCTTATTCAAAAAGTCGCGTGCAGAAAACCGCTCCGATGCAAGTTGGCCAAAATCTTTGTAAGTCATACTATCAGTTTACCAGAAACCGAATGGGTCAAAAATGCCACCATCGTCGGAATCGTCGTCTCCGCCTCGAGGGAGCTGATCCAAAGGATCATAATCTCCATCTGAAGAATCGCCTCCATTGTTGTTCTGGCTCTTCTTATCGGAAGAATCAGGCTTTTTACTTCCGCGCTTCCTCAAGGATCGAGGGTCTTGACGAGTTGCGCCATTAACAGCAGCTTCTTCTTGGTTAAACTTGACTGTTAGATTGACAGTTCCGTTACCACGAACAACTGTTATTGTTGCCTTATCTCCCAAAGCGGTAGCGCGCACAAATCCCAAAAGCGAATAATTGCTTGTCACAGGCTTTCCATTAAACGCCACGATTGTATCTCCAGCACGCATTCCGCCTTTTGCTGCAGGAGCGCCAGGAGTTACAGACGCCACTTGAGCGCCGCCGCGCGTAATGTTATTTTGCGTTACGTTCACGCTCTTAACCATAATTCCAAGAGCAACGTGTTTTACAGAACCATTCTTAATAATCTCGTTTACTACGCGCTTAACAAGATTAGACGGAATAGCAAATCCAATTCCAATAGACCCTGCTGTGCCACCTCTAGCAGAAGTTGCGGCAATAGAAGAATTAATACCGATTACTTTTCCAGCAGCATCAAAAGTTGGTCCGCCAGAATTACCAGGATTGATTGCAGCGTCAATTTGCACAGCATTTGTTACGATTTCCGAACGACTCTGATCATCCATAACGGAAACTGGGCGATTAAGCGCGGAAACAATGCCTGTTGTAGCAGTATCGTCGTAACCAAGAGGATTTCCAATTGCCATCACAGGTTCTCCAACAGCAAGAGCATCAGAATCAGCAAACTCAACTGGCTTTACGTTACTTGGTAAACCGTCTACTTTAAGCACAGCCAAATCGGTAGTTTTATCGGTTCCAACAAGCTTTGCCTTGTAAATCTGGCCATTAGATAGCGTTACTTGCAACTGTTGCATTCCAGCAATAACGTGATTGTTTGTAACAACATGACCTTGCTTGTCGATTATTGCCCCAGAGCCTTTGCTCATATTCTTGTCATTGCGCGCCTGAATAGACACAACGCCGCCAGAAACGTTTTTAGCAACCGAACGCCAATCTGGAGATTGACCACCTTTTACTACTGCTGTTCCTTTTGAAGATGATTGTGTGCCTACATCTGCAAGCGTTCCCGAACCTGGAATAGAAATTAGTCCTTGAGTAATAGCGAATGACATTACAACAACGCATACCACTGCAGAAATAATTGACGATACAATCGCCACTGTTATATTTGAGTTTTCTCTGGACTCTTTTCTAGCGCCACGCTTTTTGTACACTACATGTGGACCCTGATTTGGATTCTGATTTGAACCCTGATTTACGACCTGTACTTCGCCATGAACTGCATCATCCTGATTATCACCAGCATCGCTATCAGCAGCATCGCCATCAGCAGCATCATCACTCAAATCATAAGGATTCCCAAATCTAGAATTTTTAATATTGCCGCTATAGGGATCACCATAAGGCAAGAATGGATTATCCAAATTGTCATCCGAACGCGCATAATCTCCGTTAACTGTGTTTCTTGACGATTCTTCACCATCATTAGCAGAAGAGTCGCCAGCAACCGAAGAGTTTGCAGAATTATTTTCATCGCTTCCGTCACCAGTATTAACAGGACCATATGCACCATATTCTGGAGCAGGACGATAAATCTGAGGCTCACCCTGACCAGTCTGCTTAGCATTCTCCGTCTGCGACTGTCCTTGTGAAGACTGCTCAGATTGCACATCACTAGAATCATAGGCCTTAGAATCATAAATATCGTCAGCCATTAATCCTCCTTAAATCTTTTAACACAACATACTCTAATCTGACTACACGCATTCATACAAGTTAATATGCGATTTTTACGCGATTTAATCTCTATACACTCAAATAAAGCGTAAGTTAAAATCTAAGATTTAATTTTCTTACAATACGAGTTAACCGTTTTGCTCTTAAAATTACCTGAATATTTAGCCATATAATACCGTATAAATACCATATAGTTACCGTATGAATACCGTAAAATTAGCTAGCGGTTTTTATAGAAAATACATAAACACGTAGAATTTAACGAACGGTTGCTGGCGACTTTTCCGCGCACAATGCCGCAACTTATGAGCATATCGTCATACCTTCTAATAGAGTAAAAGGTATGACTAATCTTATTGAACACCCACGCGGAGCAGAGCCTGGTAAACCAGGAGATCGCAGAGAATTCTCGTTTACAACAAAAACACGTTTGGAAAATACGGCAAGCGGTAAAGGAAAAGATGGAGCTAGATACGGGCGAACTGGCGTGATTCGCACGCCTCACGGAGATATTCACACGCCTGCTTTTGTGCCTGTTGCAACTCAAGCCGCAATGAAGGCCGTGCTGCCAGAGTCAATAAAAGACTTGGGCGGCCAATGCATGCTTTCTAACGCATTCCACTTATATGAGCGCCCTGGCGAAGACATTTTAGACGAAGCTGGCGGTCTTGCAAAGTTTATGAACTGGGATGGCCCAACTTTTACGGATTCTGGCGGATTCCAAGTGCTTTCGCTTGGCGCTGGTTTTAAGAAAACTCTTGCAATGGACGTTACAGGCATGAAGTCCGACGATGTTATTGCAGAAGGTAAAGAGCGTATGGCATTCGTTGACGAGGATGGCGTTACTTTTAAGTCCCCTCTAAACGGCTCAATTCACCGATTTAGCGCAGAAATCTCGATGGGTATTCAACACAAGCTTGGCGCGGATATTATGTTTGCTTTCGATGAGCTTACAACTTTGATGAATACTCGTCGATATCAAGAAGAGTCCGTTGAGCGCACTTTCCGCTGGGCTAAGCGTTGTGTTGCCGAACACAAGCGATTAACCGAGGCGCGATTAGGAAAGCCGTATCAGGCGTTGTATGGCGTTGTTCAGGGAGCGAATTACGAGGATTTGCGTAGGCACGCGGCAGAGCAGATTGCTTCGCTCGACTTTGATGGCGTCGGAATTGGTGGAGCAATTGAAAAGCGCATTATTGGAGACACTTGCGCTTGGATCTGCGATGCTATGCCAGAAAATCGCCCTCGCCACGTGCTTGGAATTGCTGCAGTTGACGACATTTTTGCTTGCGTAGAAAACGGCGGAGATACGTTTGATTGCGTTGCCCCTGCGCGATGCGGCCGAAACGGCGCGATTTTTACTCGCCACGGACGATACAACGTAAAGCGCGCCGAATTTAAGCACGATCAGGGACCGCTTGAAGCTGGATGCGATTGCTACACTTGCACGCATTATTCGCGCATGTATGTTAGCCATTTGCTGCGCGCTAAAGAGATGAACGGATACACGCTTGCTACGATTCACAACGAGCGATTCTTTGTTAAGCTTCTAGACGACATTCGCGCGTCGATTGACGGCGGATATTTTGAAGAGTTCCGCGATGAATCGCTTGCGCACTACTACGAAAATGGATCGCGCTGATAATTTCTCTGGAGTTACACGGTTTCCTACTTAACGTTGCGAGAGGGCTGGGTGTTTCTGCGTTCGCGCGGTCTAAGCGCGCTCACGCCTTCGCTTGCGTTGAAAGCACACTGTGCTTTCAACTTTGAGCAAGCTCAGCGCTCCGAATTGCCTTCTCGCGCTACGCTCTAAGCTCGAAGGCAGGTCGTCGCGCAACACACTAGGTGTATATTTGCTAAACGTCTGCAAATATGGTAGCTTTGTGGTCTGTATGCGAACGTGGCGGAATGGTAGACGCGCTGTCTTCAGGTGGCAGTGAGTGTATACTCGTGCGGGTTCAAGTCCCGCCGTTCGCACTCTTTAAGAACGTTGGTTTTTCAACGTTCTTTTTTGTTTTGTAGCATCATCTTACAACAGTTGCGCGTTTGCTTAAAAATATGTGATAGACTAAATAAGTAGATGTCGTAAGACGTCAGACGTGTTAAAACATAGTGGTTTTAATTTTTCTGGTCATGGAGGACTAAAATGGAACGTCGTTCAACGAAGACGACGAGCCTTATTGAAGATATCGCGGATATCAAAGGTTCGGAGCACACGCGATTCAACCATGCCACAATAAAAATTACACCATCTAGTGAAATCAAAAAATATAGCGAAAACGAATCGGGAATCAATCGCAAAGATAAAAACGAGGAAATAAATCAGAACGAAGGAATAATAGGGTTTAAATTTGTAGCAAATTCGGATTGTGATTTATTAGATATTAAGCCCGCGCAAAAGTCGCAAGCAACCGCACAACAAGAGCACACAACTCCAATAATAAAAATAAGTATTAAAGAAGACGCTCCCCTGCTTAGTGCACAAAATCTTTTAGAAGATAGCGCCGACGCAAACGGTGCGAAAGAAATTGCACTACAAATGGAAGATGCGCTAGGCGCATGCGACGGGCGCGAACACGATTTTGCAATAACGTACGGAAGTTTTGGAAGCCGATTCTATTTAGACGGATACCAATGCTTTGCGAGCGCAACGAATCTTGGGCCGCAAAGAGTGAGCGAAAAAGCGGCCGAAGTGTGTGCAGCGCAGGCAGAATCTTCGCAAATCTACGACTTTTACTACTCAAACCACTTGCCAAATCCAGAAGAAATCGCAAATTCGTCCACTAAAGCACAGCCAGACATATGGTTTGCAGGACCTACGATTTGCGCAAGAGACATAAAACGCGTATCTTGCAAGTCAAGCGGAACTTTGCACATTCAATTTAGATTGCGAGGCCCTGGCCAACATGGAGTGCTTTTTGCTGCTGGAACTGTTGGAGCAAACACTAATCTAGAATCTAGCGAAAAAATAAGCGTGTACGCAGGACCAGAAGACATAAAAATCACGCTAATCGACAGCGAAACGTGCGTAAAAAGCGTAATCGAAACAGCCGCAAGCGTTGACGACGGCGAATGGCACGACTTGATTATTCGCGCAAATCGCGGAGCAACCGACATTTACGTAGACGGATACAGCCAGTCGCACAACATAGGACAATTCTGGTTTGCAAACATACCAGAATTAAACGCAGTGAGTATAGGCGAAGACTTGCGCGGAGTGCGATTAATGGGCGAAGCTAGAACAGGCGGAATCTACTTTAGCGCACTAACCGAAGGACAAATCCAAAGAATATCAAGAGTAAAGCCGCTTGTAACAACCGCATTATTCGATACGGGATATGCGAGCTCTCGCAGCTACAGAATACCGTCTCTTGTAAAAACGCGCATGGGAACGCTAATCGCAGGAGCAGACCAGCGAACAAGCGTTTCAAACGACGCTCCAAACCACATAAACTTTGTGATTCGCAGATCCACAGATGGCGGAAAAACGTGGAAGCCTTTGCAAACCGTAATCAACATGCCTGGCAAAAACCTTGGAAAACTGGGCGCGAGCGCAATCGACTCCTGCCCCATTTTAGATCCAGCGGGAAAAAGCGAAAGAATTAACGTATTAATAGACCTTAATCCTAGCGGAATTGGGCTAACAAATTGCAAAACCGCTGTAGGCGTAGACGCGTGCGGAAGAATCAAGCTTATAGACCGCTTAGGTGGCAACTACGCGGCGGCAATGGATGGAAGCGCGGCCGTAAAATTGCCATGCGATTCTAGCGAAAAAGAATGCGCAACAAAGTGGCTAGTTTTCCCAGACGGAAGTATAAAAAATTGCGATTCGCACAATGACTTACGCAATAACTCGCACAGTAAACAAACTTGCGACAGTTCCACGTGGAACATATGGAAATCGCAAGAAATTGCAAGCGAAAGTCAGCCATTATTTGCCGAAAAAACGTGTTATATAGCTCAAATCTACTCGGACGACGACGGCAAAACATGGAGTGTGCCACGCTTAATCGACCACATGGTTAAGGAGCCATGGATGAGCTTCGCTGGAGTATGCCCAGGGAACGGAATAGTTATTAGACAAAGCGAGAAACATTACGGCAGAATACTTGTGCCATTCTATTGCAGCGGCAAAAGCAAATCGCACTATTCTTCGGGAGCGCTTATTTCGGACGACGACGGCAAAACATGGAGCCGAGGCAAAATGATTAACGAAGGGCGATTAATCAACGGAAAAATCGTAGACCCTGCAACAATGCAAGATGACGATGCAACAAGCTCCGAAACTGTGTTTGTTGAACGCAAAAATGGCGATATTCTGGCTTTCTTCCGCAATCAAAATCGCTCGGGATGTGTAGGCAAAGCCATTAGTCATGATTGCGGAGAAACTTGGAGCGAGCTAATTTTTGACACAAGTTTGCCAGAGATATTCAGCCAGCCGAGCGCAACCTGTTTTAACAGCGAAAATGCAGAAAACGCAGACTGTATAGCGTTTGCAAACGCAAGCCAAATGATGCCTTATCGCGGTCGCGGAGTTGTGAGATTTAGCTACGACGGCGGAAAAACATGGGCAAAAAACGTGTGCATAAACCCATTCCACCACGTTTATCAATGCCTTAGCTCTAGCAATAAACGAACTTTGCAACTACTGTGGGAAAGAGAGACTACTGGAATTTATATAACGGCAATAGATTCCAATCTTTGGAAGCAGGATAATTTACAAATAGATTTTAAAAGCAATGCAAAAAGTTTAAACAATACAGACTTAGATTGTATAAAAAATAAAATAAACACAAGTGAAAAAATGAAAGATTTAGAAGAAGGAAGCCTTACGCGAACTGAAAGGAGCCAACATGGAAGAGACATTTAGCAGCCATGAAGACGACGAGATGACAACACTAGATCGTTTATCTTTCTTACAGGCAAGCTCAAACTCAAACTCCGCTCCAATCACAGCCAGAAAACGCTGCGATGAAACAATGGATGCAATCAGGTCGCTTATCTTAAGAGAACGCTTGCAGCCAAAAGATATGCTGCCAACAGAACCAATGCTTTGCAACTTGATTGGTGCATCAAGGTCATCTGTGCGCGAGGCGATTCGCAAGCTGGAAGCGCTTAATATTGTGGAAGTTAAGCAAGGGAAAGGCATGTTTGTTGGCTCATTATCGCTTGACCCAATGGTGGAAACACTCGCTTTTCGCTCCTTAATCTCAATAAATAAGAATTTTGAAGATTTAAGCGATGTTGTAGAAATGCGAAAATTCCTAGACCTTGGATGCGCGGATAAGGTGGTTGAGTCACTTAAAGGAACACAGCAGCCAGAATTGGAGGCGCTTTCTGAAATAATGACCAAAGAAGCACATGCTGGAAAAACGTTCTTGGAACAAGACATTGCTTTCCACACTGGTATTTTGCGCGCGGTAAACAATACGATTGCAGAGCAATTCGTGCGATGCTTGTGGCTTGTGCATATGGCGGTTTTGCCACAATTGGGGTTGGAAGTTTCGGACGAGCTTGAAAAAACCGCTAGAGCGCACGAGCTTATGCTAAAAACGGCTATTGCGGGAGACGCAGATGGATATAGACAGGCTGTAAACGACCATTACGAGCCAATTCAGTCTATTTTGCTTAATAGACTGCAAGAACACTAAATAAATGAAGGAACCGCTCCCTAACTAAACGAGAGCGGTTCTTTCATCTTCAATGGTGATGCCTGAGTACTACAGCATCACGATTAATCGCAACGATACGATTTACGTTACGAAATTTTATGACCGTCGCACCAAACGTGCTCAACTGCCAAAGTTCCTGGATTAAGCAAAAGCAAATCGGCTGCGTACCCCTTTTCAACTAAGCCCAAAGGAGCGCTAGTTATAGCATTCGGCTTATCTACTCCAAGTGCGTGGGCAGGAATAAGAGTTGCAGCCGCAATAGCTGCCGGCAAACCAATGCCAAGTTCCTTAACAGCGCGCTCAACTGCCACTTCCAAGATCAGGGTAGATCCCGCAATAGCACCATTAGAAACAAGCCTTGCATGGCCGCCCGTAACCGTAACGTCTAGAGCGCCAAGCTTATAAGCGCCATCCGCACAACCTGTTGCCGCCATAGCATCTGTTACAAACGCAATGCGATTAGGAGCAGCATCAAAAGCCATTCTCAAAACTGGATTTTCAACGTGGAAACCATCGTTAATAAGCTCAATAGTTACGCGTGAATCCTCCAAGGCTGCAGGGATTGGACCTGGCTTACGGTGATGAATGCCGTTCATGGCGTTAAACATGTGAGTCATAAGCGTAGAGCCAGCATTAAAAGCCGCGCGCGCGGTTTTATAATCTGCATCACAATGCCCCACTGCTGGGATCACGCCAGCTTCTACAAAACGCTTAATCGCTTCCATGCCGTGTTCTCGCTCTGGAGCCAAAGTAATCTGGCGCAAAGTTCCATCTGCCGCCTCAAGCAACGCCTCAACGCGCTCTGGAGTAGGGTCCACTAGGCAATTAGGGTCGTGCGCGCCTTTTCTAGACAACGCCAAGAACGGACCCTCTAAATGCGACCCAAGCACATCTGGGCGCGTTTGCATAACACGCTTAACAGTACGCAAATTCTCTTGCATTACGTCAAGAGGGTTTGTAATCAAGCTAAGAACTTGCCTAGTTGTTCCATGAAGCATGTGATACGCGCGCGCTATAGCAATACCTTCGGCACCATCGTCAAACGAATGCTCCCAGGCTCCATGAGCGTGCAGATCAATATACCCTGGCGTAGCAAAACAGCCACACCCATCCACAACACTTAAATCAGATGCGCTTAAGCCGCGAGTGCTAATAGCTAAAGCAAGGTCTTCGTCTAAAATGCCAGTCTCTAGAATTACGCCGTCACTAACCAAAATCCACGAATTGGGTACAATTCCTCGAGCGTCTACAACGTTCACGTTGCGCACTACAAAATTGCGCTCTTCGTTTGATTTTAGTGAATCATCAATCTTCTTTACGGCATCTAAATACACATCTTTTGACATTTCATTCACCTATGCTTGTGCTTATTTGATATCTTATTATCTTAAATTTATTATCTTAAATTTCAGACTTGTGTATCAGATCCCCTGCCAAGATGGCTTATTTGCATACACCCAACGATAGTAGTCAGCAAGATTAAGTTTGCTTGCAGCAGACTCATCTATAATCACTGTTGCATGAGGATGCATTTGAAGCGCAGAAGCCGGGCATAGCGAGCTTACTCCACCTTCTACTGTTGCAGCTACCGCATCTGCCTTATTTTCACCAAACGCAAGAAGCACGAGATGACGAGCGCGCAAAATCGTTCCAATTCCTTGTGTTATGCAGTGAGTTGGAACTTGGTTAATATCTCCGTCGAAGAATCTGCGGTTGTCTACGCGAGTCTGCTCGGTTAGTGTTTTAACGCGAGTACCAGATGCAAGAGAAGATCCTGGCTCGTTGAATCCAACGTGACCGTCGGAGCCGATTCCCAAGATTTGCACGTCAATCCCACCAGCGGCAGCAATAGCAGCATCGTAGTCTGCTCCAGCGTGCGCAATCTTATCACCTTCGCTTAATGGCGCTCCATTAAGAACATCTCCTGGAACATGAACTAAATCTGGGTTTAGGCCTATTAGATCTGTTACAGTTCTGCGGATTGTGCTGTGGTAAGATTGTTCGTGCTCTAATGGCAATCCAATGTATTCGTCAAGCGCAAATCCACGTACGCGGCTCACGTCAACATTCTTGTCTTTTACAAGCTTTGCAAGATGCTCGTAGGCTTTTAATGGGCTTGATCCTGTTGCCAACCCTAGTACTGCATCTGGCTTGCGACTAATCAAATCTACAACAGATTCGGCGTATAGCTCGCCTGCCTCATCCTGATCTTTTACAATAATAACTTCAGCCATCTTTAGCTTCTCCTTTAAAGCTTTGGTGATTTTTGATTCTGCAAATACTCCAAGCAAATATTAGCATTGCGGCATACGTTTAAGCGTACGCCGCAATACCATTTATTTACTATGCACCATGAATAAACGATTTTGTTTAAATTATTTGCTTAAATTATCTGATAAAAATACTCACTTAGTAGAATCGCTTACTTCTTCTGGGGTCTTTGCCAAAGTCAAGCCAACTTCCTTAAGAACACGAGCCACGGCTTCAACATTTTCTCCCTTAAGTGGGCAAACTGGATCTGGCATCTGATTTGTGTCAAACACGCCAAGCAACGCCATTGCGGTCTTAAATGCTCCAACTCCTGCGCCGAAGCCTGCCACTCCGCTAGGAACAGTAACGATTCGCATCAAAGCAGCAAGCCAATCCTGCTCCTTCTTAACCGTTGCCCAATCGCCAGCCTGAGCAGCCTTCCACATGCGCACGTATCCAGTGGCCTCAACGTTTGCAAGTCCTGGAACAGAACCGTCTGCGCCAGCCATGTATGCGCCGTCAACAACAACCTCTTGACCCGTAAGCAAAGTCAATGGGTGGCCAGCCTTATTGTTGTCGTCTACAAGGAACCTGAACGACACGTCATCGTTGGAAGAATCCTTAACGCCTGCAAGTACGCCATCTTTACCAAGCTTTACAAGCAAAGCGCCTGGTAGCTTTGTGTGTACGCAAACTGGAATATCGTAAGCGAACAGTGGCAAATCTGGAACAGCTTCGTGAATAAGACGGAAGTGGCGCTCAACTTCTGCCATGCCGCCGAGTGCGTAGAATGGCGCTGTTGCAACGATTGCAGCCGCTCCAAGCTCCTTAGCTTCCTTTGCATGCTCAATAACACGGTTTGTTTCCGTATCGATGCACCCAACCAACACTGGCACGCGACCATCAACAATGCGCATTACGGTTTCAATGATTTCACGACGGCGCTTATCTGTGCTAAACGCAACTTCGCCAGAAGATCCAAGCGTAAACAGGCCGTCTACGCCTGCTTCAATCATTCGGTTAAGCGAACGCTCAAAGCTAACAACGTCTACTTCGCCGTCTGCCGTTAATGGCGTAACTACTGGTGGAATAACGCCGTGGAATTTTTCTGCCATGATTAAACTTCTTTCGTATTTTTTATTATTTATGACTTATTGATTTATGATTTATGACTTTAGATTTTGGAATTAATGGGCGGCCTGCATGGATTTACTGCAAGGTCTTAACAGACCGCCCTCGCATTCAAGCTAGCGACTAACGACTAGCGCTTGCTCGCACTGCTTGCACTACTTGCACTCTTCTTCCGTTGGGTGCAACAGCGAAGGCGCCGCGCCCATCAAAATCTTTGTGTACTCATCTTGCGGATTGTTAATCACCTGGTGAGTTTCGCCGCGCTCAACAATCGTTCCATGATTCATAACAACAACCTCGTCGGATATGTATCTAATTGTTTGGATATCGTGGCTAATAAACACCATGGAAAGATTCAGCTTCTTCTTTAAGTCGGAAAGAAGATTCAAAATCTGAGCACGCACAGAAACATCCAAAGCGGAAGTTGGCTCATCTGCGATTATTGCATCTGGGTTAAGCGAAAGCGCACGAGCGATTGCCACGCGCTGACGCTGGCCGCCAGAAAGCTGACCTGGCAAAGCGCCAAGAACAGAGTGAGGCAAACCAACCATTCGTATTAGTTCCTTGGCTCTAGCATCGCGCTCAGCTTTGCTTCCAATCTTGTGCACAACAAGCGGATCAATCAACTGGTCAATCACACTCATGCGCGCATTCAAAGCCATTGCTGGATCCTGGAACACAACGGAAACCACGCGTCCAATATCCATGCGCTCTTTTGCAGTTCTATGCGTAACGTCTTGACCTTTGAACAAAACCTTGCCGCTTGTTACTTGCTGAAGACCGCACATAATGTTTGCAGTAGTAGACTTTCCGCAACCAGATTCGCCAACAATACCAATCGTCTTGCCTGGCATAAGCTTAAGATTCACCTTGTTTACGGCTGTAATCTTGTTCTTGTGGAATAAGCCAGATCCTGCTCGAGTAGTGAACACCACTTCGGCGTCGCGCAACTCGATGATTGGAACATCGCCATTTTCGCTTTGAGTTTTGTTTGTTTCGTTAACATTCATGTTCATCGCACATCTCCTTTATCGGAGTTGGTCAAAATTGCGGAAGGCACATCCGATTCTGGCTCTGGAGGCGCAGCGTAGAAGTGCCATGTTCCTGGAATGCGCTTCATTACTGGGCGCACGTCAAGTCCTTGATCTGGATGAGAAGAACGCGGTGCGAATCGATCTCCCTTAGGGAAGTCGGATGGGCTTGGAACAGTTCCTGGAACCTGATGCAATCTTGGAGCACCAGCCTCAATGGAGGTTACGGAGCCAAGCAAGCCGCGCGTGTACTCATGATGCGGATCGGTGAGAATTTCCTTGGTGGAGCCTTGCTCAACAACCTGGCCTGCGTACATTACGGTAATCGAGTGTGCAACCTTTGCAACAAGAGCCAAATCGTGGCTTACAAACACCATTGCGAATCCAAGCTTTTCGCGCAATTCGTTAAGAAGGTCAATCACTTGCTTTTGAACAGTAACGTCCAAAGCGGTTGTTGGCTCATCTGCGATTATCAACTTTGGATCTCGCGTAAGTGCCATTGCAATCAACACGCGTTGACGCTGACCACCAGAAAGCTCGTGTGGGTAGGATTCAAGCGTGCGCTTTGGATCCAAGCCTACAAGCTCCAATAACTCTTCGGCGCTACGAGTTCCACCTCTAGAAGTTAGCTGCTTCATCTGCGCTTTAATCAGCATTGATGGGTTTAAGGAAGACAACGCGTCTTGGTATACCATTGCGATTTCGTGTCCGCGCAAAGCATTGTGCTCCTTTGGGCTAAGCTTTACAAGATCCTTGCCATTAAAGAGGATTTGTCCGCTAATCTTAGCTTTTGGATCGAGCAAGCCCATAATCGCAAGCGAAGTGATTGACTTACCGCAACCAGATTCGCCAACCAAGCCCATTGTTTCGCCTGGACGAACAGAGAAGCTCAAGTGGTCTACAACATTTACGCTGCCGTAGCGTGGGAACTGAATGCACAAGTCTTTAACTTCAATAACTGGAGGCTCCGTAGACGTTGGCTGCAAGCGATCCGTGCGCTTTAACTCAGCCTCGCGAAGCTTTGCCAAAGACTCAACCAAAGCGTCGTGCTGCTCCTTGTAAGCTGCCACTGGGTCGGTGAGAATCCTATCTTCCTTGCGAGCCGCATCCGCATCTGCAGCGCTCTTAGCTACTGGAGCAGTTGGAGCAGCAACCATTGCGTCCGTAATGCCTTCAGAAAGAATGTTTAGGCACAAAACAGTAATCATGATTGCTAAGCCTGGGAACAATGCCTGCCACCAGTATCCGAAGATAACGCCTGCTTTAGCGGAAGACAAAATGTTGCCCCATGTTGGCGTTGGCTCTGGAATACCAGCGTTGATGAAGCTAAGAGAAGCTTCGAACACGATTGCGTCTGCAACAGAAAGCGTTGTGAACACCATAACTGGAGCTGCAATATTACGCGTTACGTGCTTGAGTAAAATCCAAGGTGCGCGAGCACCAGAAACGATTACTGCACGAACGTAGTCTTTTCCATATTCACTTATTATGTTTGCTCGCACAATTCTTGCGATTTGTGGAACGTAAAGCACACCAATGGAAATGATGATACCAATCATGGATTGTCCAAGAATTGCAAGGCATACAGCCGCTAATGCAATTCCTGGGATTGACATTACTATATCAATCAATCGCATTATAAGCTCAGATATCCAAGTGCGGCTTACAGCTGCGATTGCGCCGATTATTGCGCCCATTATCAAAGCAAAGATAACAGACGACAAGCCAATTACGAGCGAGTAGCGAGCGCCATACATAACGCGCGAGAACACGTCTCTACCAAGGTTATCGGTACCAAACCAGTGCGCTCCTGTTGGCGGCTGATAGTTTTGCGTAATCTTTACTGGGTCGCATGGAGCTAGGAATCGCGCGAATACTGCGCAGAATGCCAGTATTGCAATCACAATAAGCGATATTTTAGAACCTAAGCTCATGCTTTTAAATCTGTTAAATTTGATGCCTGGCTTAGATGCGGCATCTACTACCTGATTCTTTCCGAATAGCATGTCACACCGTCCTAATTCTTGGGTTGATTAACACGTAAAGCAAATCAACAATAATGTTTATGAAGATGAATGCAATTGCAACAACCAAAACAACACCTTGAACAAGCATTGGTTGGTTGCCATTAATGCCGTCGAACATTGCAGTGCCCATTCCTGGGAGTGCAAAAATAACTTCGATAACGATTGCACCACCCATAAGGTAACCAATCTTCATACCAAGAGTCGTGATTGGTGTAATCAGAGCGTTGCGGAACACGTTTCTAGCAACCACCACACTCTTTGGAATACCTGCGCCGATTGCAGTTCGCACATAATCCTTATCCAATTCTTCTACCATCGAGGTTCGTATGATTCGCGTAAGCTGACCTGCTACTGGAAGACCTAATGCAAAGCAAGGCATTGCCATTCTAGCGATGTAAGCTTCTGGATCTTCAAAGAACGGTACAAAATCGCCAGATCCTGGGAGCCATGCAAGCTTGATTTGCAATACGTAAATCAAAAGAACGCCGAGCCAGAAGGATGGGGTTGCGATTGCAATAATCGAAAGCACGCGGACTGTTTGGTCAACCCAAGTATCGCGGTAAAGAGCTGCAAAAACGCCGAATATTACTGCAAAGATTATTGCGATCAACAAACCAATGAAGGTTAATTGCAAGGTGATCGGGAAGGCATCCGCTACTCGTTGAGCTACAGAATCCTTGTTTACGCCATAAACACCCATGTTTCCTTGGAAGAGTCCAACTATGTAGGACCCAAACTGCTCCCACCATGGCCTATCGTAGCCCATTTCGTGGCGGAAGGCTGCCAGAGCTGCTGGCGATGAGTTTTCACCTAATGCTGCAACTGCTGGATCATATTTTGAAAATGACATAAGGAAGAATACGAGGAACGTAACACCGAATGCCATGAATGGCAGTGCGATTAATCGCCTACCTAAAAGTCTAAGAAAATTACTCATAAGACATCCACACATCCATTGAAGAAATTTGTTATTAAGGCATAACAAAACCGGCCCATCTGCACAAAGGCGAGAAAGGTAAACAGTTGGGCCGGTTTTGCGGTTAGAGGTTAGGGAAAATGAAGTTTGTTACTTTGACTTGCACCTACTTTGTTAGCTTTGCTTTTACAAGGTTGATGCCAGTGGAGCCGATTGCGTTCCACTCAGCCAATGCGCCCTTCTTTACAGCAGTCGTAGTCTTACGATGGAAGAGTGGGTACAGAGGAACTTCGTCGCTAATTAAATCGAAGCACTGGTTCCAATACTTCTGGCGATCTGCTGGCTTGGACGCTTCAAGAGCTGCATCCATAAGCTTGTGGAGCTTTGCGTATCCTTCGGAGTTCTTCCAGAACGTGCGCTGACGAGTCCAAGCATTGTCGCCGTACCACCAGCTCATAAGCAAATCTGGATCGTTGCCGAACACGGATGGATCGCCTGGGGCCAAAACCATGGAGTAGTTTGCATCGTCACGGTCGGTAATCTGTGGGTAGAGAGCAGAAGACTTCATGGACTTGATTTCTACATCCATACCAATCTCCGCAAGATCGTTCTTGATTTGTGGAGCAAGCTGAGTAATCCAAGTGTGATCTGTAGTGTAAAGAGTGAACTTTAGTGGACCACTTACGCCAGCTTCCTTAAGCAAGCTCTTTGCCTTAGCAATGTTCTTGGTGTAAACGTTCTTTGCCTTGTGGTAGTTTGCATAGTTCTTTGGCAAGAAGCTTGTTGCTGGCTCGCCTTGGCCGCTCATTTGGTTAGAGATGAGCTTGTTTACATCAATCGCGTAGAGAGCTGCTTGGCGAACTCGCTTATCGTCAAATGGCTTCTGCTTTGTGTTGAACATAACAAATGGAAGAGTGAAGCCCTGTGCGGTCTTAAGCTCGGAACCAGATGCCTTCAAAGTGTTGAATGCTTGCGCTGGAACCATTTCCATTACGTCTGTCTTACCGCCTTGCATTGCGGTTACACGAGCAGTATCGTCAACGGTTACGTTCCAAACCATATTCTTGGCTTGTGCCTTGTACCTGCCGTTGTAAAGATCATTGCGTTCAAACTTTACTTGGTTATCGGTAATCGAAACGTACTTCCACGGACCAGAGCCGATTGGCATATTCTTAAGATCTGCATCAGACTTTGCAGTTGGAACAATCTGGATTAAAGCAAGACGCTGCTTGAACAGTGGGAATGCTTTCTTTAGCTTAAAGATTACGTGACGATTATCTTTTGCTTCAACCGAATCAATAAAGTCGAGCATAGAGATGTAAAGGCTGCCTTTTGCAGTTGTGCGCTTGAAGGAAGATACAACGTCTCCTGCTGTCACTTCGGTTCCGTCCGAGAACTTTGCAGCATCGCGAATTGTTACCTCATATTCGGTGTCGGAAATCTTCTTTGGCTCACCTTTTGCAAGAGCGTTGAAAACCTTAAAGTTGCTGTAATCAAGAGCGTAAAGTGGCTCTGTAACGTGCCAGTTTGCTGCCATTGGCAACGCGCCAGAGGTTGTTGATGGCGCAAAGTCGCGGCTTGCGTATGCAACTTGAGCTGTGATCGTATCTTTAACAGCAGTCTTTGCTTTTGCTGCCTTGTGGGATTTTGCTCCACCACAGCCAGAAAGCATCATCAATGCGGCTAAACCTGCGGCGATTACCGCGGTTAGCTTTGAGTTAATTCGTGCCATATTTTCTCCTCACCATTGAGTTTGTTTTCTTCGCATTTCATCCTCGAATGCGAAAACGTTTTAAATTATAGCGCGTGCGTTATTTTCGCGTTACTTTAAACATAAGAGGTCTGATGTCTGATGTCAAGTTATACGTGTGTCGAATTTGTGAAAATTTTGATTTAATTTTTGAAGTCATTAAATTAGCACAAAATCGCACAAAATCAACACACATATAATCAATACTTTTATTTATTTGTTTACTTTATCCAGTACGGTTACTGGCGACCAATCCGCCTACAATGCACCGCCTACAACTTTGCCGCAAACCAGCGCGTAATCGACGTTGGATGTGTAATTGCAGTTCCAACCACCGCAGCCCAAGCTCCCATTTGCATAACCTTATGCAACTGATCAGGAGTGTGGATACGACCTTCGCAAATAATCGGATAGTTTGGGAAAGCTTGCAAAATCTGACCTAAAAGCTCAAAATCAGGACCATCAGTCTTTGGCCTTCCGGGAGAAGTGCCAGCCAAAGTGGTAGATATAATATCTGTTCCACAATCCGCCGCGCGCTTAGCGTCATCAAAGTTTCCGCAATCAGCCATAACCACTATGCCTTCGTCATGCAAAGCGCGAACAGTTTGCTCGTAAGTCAAACCATCTGGACGCGGTCTATCCGTAGCATCAATCGCAATAATATCTGCCCCAGCAGCAGCACAGCAGCGTGCATGGCGCAAAGTTGGCGTAATATAAACTCCTTCATGACCGTCTTTCCAGATTCCGATTACAGGCACATCTACCTGCCCTTTAATCGCTGAAATATCCGACAATCCTTGGCATCTAATGCCAACAGCACCACCTTCTACAGCAGCCATTGCCATTTGTGCCATTGTTTCTGGGTGTCTTAGCGGCTCTCCAGGATAAGCTTGGCAGCTAACGACTAAGCCGCCCTTGATTTTTTCAATCACAGGATTCATATAGATTCCTCCTTTTTAAAATGATTAAAAATGGTTCAAACTTAAATGAACAGCCCAAGCAGCGCCAATCAGAGGAGCAGATCCTCCAAGTTGACCCTTTAAAATTGTGGTGTTCTTAATCAATGTCAAAGCAGAATCTTCAAATCCACTTCGCATAGCATTCCACCAAATATCACCAGCTTCTACAACAGACCCAGAAAGCACAATCACATCTGGATCTATAAGATTAGCCATTCCAGCTACGCACTCACCCAAAGCCTTACCGCTTCTAGCAAGAATTTCTTTTGCATATTCCTCACCAGAATTTGCTCTTACGCAAACATCATAACCATTTTGGGCTTCTTGAGTACCAGCTGGAAGATTTCGATTGTAAAGAGTCGCAAGCCCCGTTCCAGAAGCCACTGGCTCAATGTGGCCCGCACGCGCTCCGCACGAGCAGTCAAAACCTACTCCCAAATCACTAACAACGTGACCCGCATGCCCAGCAACTCCGTGCGCTCCTGTAAACAGCTTGCCGTTTATAATAATCGCCCCACCAATTCCAGTGCCTATGCCAACAGAAAATACAATTGATTTTCCGCGACCTGCGCCGTAAATGGCTTCGCCTAAACCATGTCCACCAACATCGCCAATCATATAAACTGGCAAGTCAGTTACGCTCTTAAATGCGTCATAAATTCGCTGCCCTCGCCAACCTGGCAGAATGTCTGTAGCAGCTACAATTTCGCCAGTTTTACTATTTGGCACTCCCGCAGCCGCTATTCCAATTCCGCTAATAGTTTTGCCATTTTTCTGCGCTTCTTCTATGATTTGCGACACTTTTTCCACTAGGCGATTCTTTATATTTTCTCCACCTTTTGCAGCTTCTGTTGGCATTGAACCATGCTCTTGCACTGTTGGAGATACGTAATCTGCATTTTCTTGGCGAATATTAGAATCTGGCAAAGTCACCAATCCATAGGCGATTTTTGTTCCACCTATGTCAAAAGCAAGATATGTAGGGCGAGAATCTTTTGTTTCATTCATAAGTAGTTTCCGTTTTCTTTCTTGCGTTTGCGACTTTGCCTATTTACTCGCCCTGCGCAGCGCTCACAGCGTCATGAATACGCGATAGGTATCCCAAGCGCTCTTCAACGCTCGCGTCTTGCGGAACGCACACTTTTGCACCCAAATAGTCGATTGCATAATCGTCTTTTAGTGCCTCGCGAGTAGTTTCTTGAATTTCTTTAGACGTCATTAATGACGTTGGCTCATCTGGGTTCATTGGCAAATGACCATCAATCCACTCATATCCGTATTGCGTTGCTTCTGGTCCAGCTCCCGAAAACATTAATCCCTGCAATACTCCTGCTTGCCTTGCTTCGCGCACATGTTCTATAGCAGCTTGAGCATTTCGCTCTTCTACAACGCTTCTTCCCCAGTTTATTGTGATTCCAACCCCAGCATCTTTAGCAATTTGAATCTCTTCTTCTAGAGGTAGGAATCCTTTTTCCGGATTCTGTCCTTCGATATATCGATCGCAGTGTTCTATAACCAGTTTTGCTCCACACCAATCTAGTTGTGCTAGTTCTTCCAACGACTTTTTCATTGCGTCTGCTTGTGCTATTCGAGTTGGCGCTGTGTGTATTTCCACGTGCGATATATCACAACTATCTCGTTTATCTGCAACATCAGCTATGGCTTCGCGAATATCCTTAAAGAATGCGAGCGCACGATGTCTGCCCTCTTCGCTTGGGCTTGCTAGTCCAAATTCTGGATCTGGGTCAAAGTTTATGTGCCTCATTGTCCCAGGTATTGCGGTTATAGTGTTTGCATGCCAATGCGCTGGTATTGCCGACGCTAGCCACGTGCGATTTTGTGAATCTGCCAAATCTCCTGGGTACGGAATCTCTGTTCCAGCAATCCAGCTTTGTTTACCCAGCAAATCGTAGTATTTTTCTTGATCTTCGCGAGTTTTTGGTAACGATGCGTATGCGCCTACAACAAATTTAGCTTTCAGCATGATATCCTCCTTGAAATCGTAGCTGATTTATCTTTTGACTTATCTTTCGACTTGTATCTCGACTCGTCTTTTGATTCGTCTTTTGATTTGTAGATTACACCAATATCACTACAATTCGTCAGACGTCTGATAAATCTTTGTACTTGCGACTAAATTGTTTTCAAACTAAAGCAGATTAATGTCATAAAGTCATAATGTCATTAACACAACAATTTTCACTTATTTTATGCTAATTAATGATGTATTTAATTGATTAATGCTGTAGCATGGTCATATAAGCTACACCAATACAAGCGTAGATTTGTGCACATCAAGCGCGGATTTGAGCATATAAGAACACTTAGCAGCATCTAGGATTTTCTTAATCGAACTCATATCGTCAAAGTTGATTGCAGAGAGTTATTGAAGAAAATTAAGCATTACTGTAATTGTAATTAAGCGAAGGTGCAGTTTACATAACTTGCTATTTGTAGCTTTTAAGCGTAAAACGCGCTAACAAGATAGTAAAAAACAAAGGATTAATTCCCAAAACGAGTTAATTCGGGTTAATTCCCAAAATAAATGACAAAAGTAGGAGGAATCATGAAGAAAAGCTTCAAACTAATAGGCTTATCTGCAAGCCTGTGTCTTATGCTAAGCATGTTAAGCATCACTACACCAGCGATGGCATATACTCAAAACGAGCAGCTTACAGAAAGACACACTCCTCTTACAGAGAAAACAGCTAAACAGATTTCAAATGGAGATATAAAGCTGGAGCTTCCCGGAGCTTTAGACATGGCTTTGTATCATAAAAAGCCTTTAGACCCAAATGCTGATTTAGATGGCGACGGCTTAACTAATAGACAAGAAATTTACACTTATACTAAAAACGGTAAAACTTATTATGGGTACAATTCTCACCCTATGATGAATGACACCGATGGCGATGGTATTCCAGATAATCAAGACAGTAATCCTCGCAGATGGGATATAAGCCCACGAGATATGACGCTATTTTCTGAACTTTCTTATCGCGATGATAGTTATATAAACAAGGTTCTTGATTACACTAAACCACTTCATGACATTTATAAGAACCGCAATGAATATCGTCTTATGAACAATGAGATAGCCCCGTTCTGGAAAGTTAAAGAAACCTACCACAATAGGGGTGGTTTTGACGCTGTCTTGTTTGAAAATGTAAGTCCTTATCCGTTCTTAGAGCAAGGAACTGTTCAAGTTCTTGCAATTCGTGGAACTTCTCAATTCAATGATTATGACGATGATCTTGCAATAGCTGTAGGTCGCAATCCAGATCAGGCTTACGATGTTGAACAACTTATTGAGCGTTATGGCAGAGAACACACTGTAAATAACCTATATATTACTGGTCATTCTCTTGGAGGCTATTTGGCTCAACGAGCTTTGATTCGTGCAGACGGTAAAGGATATTCTTGGCTTAAGAAAATCTACACTTTCAATGCTCCTCAAATTTGGGGAAATATCTTCAACCGTTGGCTTCGCACTGCAGCAAACGCAGGGAATCGTCTGACTCGCGAAGGTTATGCTGTTCATTACAAAGTAGACAACGACAGAGTTATTCGTTCTGTCGGCAATTTTGCAGGAGCTATAAGTGTTGGCAATTCTGCAGAAGGGCATGGCTCTCGAAGCTACTTTGAACCACGAATGAACAATTTCCCAGGGTTTACCGTAGGAACTAGAGGAGATATATCTGGTACTGGGCGTTGGATGGAAGAGCTTAATAATTTCTACAATGTTCGCACGTTCTAATTTATTGCTAATTGTTAATTAGTGATTTGTAATTAGCAATAGGCAACTGGTGCGTGTAATTTACTAACAATAAACTAAGCGCTGACTTACAAAATGTGTATTAACGCATAAATAAGTCAGCGCTTTTTATATTGATTAATCCAACTATTCTGGGTTATTTCACAAAGATTTTATCTGGCACAAGAACATCCTAGTGGAGAAGGAAAATCATCCCACACCGAGAAGACTCAGGCGAGCTGAACTATTGTCTAGTATTCCAGCATCCAGATTAGACTAAAGCATTCTCTTGGCTATAGGATAAAAGTGTGCAAAAAATCATGTCTCACGCATTGCAATACAAGCGTTTTGCAGCAATCAAATCTAGGCTAGTCTTTACTTGCACAATCACTCTAAAACAAAAATATCCAAATACTTAGCGCATTGAGCAACAAAACACAGAAAAGAAAAAGGCTTGTTAGAAACCTAACAAGCCTTTAAAACTAAAGAACAGAATCCCGTCCCTAGCGGAAAACCATCTCTAGCAACAAGCATTAAGCACTCGCAAGCAGAATAAAGAACCTACACGGTAAGAAAAGGAAATTTCGGCAAACCGAGCAAACTCTAAACCCCGCGTGCAAGCTGCAGCACAAAACACGCGCCGCCGCCTAACGCAAGCCTATTTTTTACACGCGCACCAGCGAACACCAGTGCGCGCGCAATGCTTAGTGACGAGCCTTGCGAACAACAGCACCCATACCAGCAAGCATAGAAGCAGCCAAAGCAGTCAAAGCAACACCAACACCAGTAGTAGGCAACTTCTTACCGCCATCCTTCTTCTTCTCAACCACAGTGGTCTTAGCACCAGCAGCAGCACCATTAGCGCCAGCCTGGCCAGCAGCCTGACCTAGCTTAGCACCTGGCTTGCCTGGCTGAACTGTTGCATCCTTAGAAGCCTCAACTGGCTTTGTGCCCTGAGGATTCTTTGGATCAGCTTCAGATGGAGCAGGCTTAGCGTCATTCAATTCCTTCTGAGCTTTCTCAAGCTTCTCCTGAGCTTCGCTCAATTCCTTCTGAGCTTTCTCTACAGCAGCCTTCTTCTTTGCACCATCAGTATCATCAGCATAGGCAGCTGTCTGAGCATCATTTGCTGCCTTTGTCTTCTCTGCAACAGTAGCCTCAGCTTCTGCAACAGCAGCCTCGAGCTTCAAGATCTCAGCTTTAGTATAAGTCTTAGCAGCCTTCTTCTGAGTAGTACCCCAAGAACCGTCATCATTCAATCCAACATTAAAATCAAATGCCATTGCTGGGGTTGCCATTGCAAAGCCAGCGAGCAAAGTTGCGCCAGCAGCGAAAGCGGCGATAGCCTTCTTATTCATCATTTTATTTCCTTTCTTCTTCTCCTCTGCGTTAGGGGCGCAGAGAAAAATTTGCTCCACAATCCACAACATATGGATAGTGGTTTAAACACCAGCCAAAACTAGGAGCAGCTAGCGTTTGCTTATTAACATACCCCCCCCCGTTTAAAAAAGTCAAGAGGCAACCACACAAAACAAACAGAAAAAAATAATGTCACACACAAACTAATCCACAATTAAGCAACACTCATCGTAAAATTTGTGGATAAACAACACTTAAACCGTAAAAATACGCATTTCAAGGTTTTTGAAGAATTTTCCCAGGTTTTTTTAAGGAAAGGCTTTTCGCGCGTGTCGCACAACAAACGCACTACAAGGTTGCGCAAAATCGAGAATCTCGGTGATGAAAATCACGCTTTGAAGGAGCCAACGCGGATTATTCCCCAAGACTTATGCAATATCACTCAAACGCATCGCATTCCCACAGAGCGCTTAACGGTATTGCCCACAAATTATCCTCCCACTGCATAATTTTTTGACCCATGTAAACAACATATCCGCGCTTAAATTCAGGCTTTTGCGAAAGAGCTACAAGTCCCTTAAAATCGTTACGATTCACCATGCTAGAGCTTTTTACTTCCACTCCAACCAGATTTCCACGGAAGCTTAGCACAAGGTCAACCTCTTTAGGGCTGCTACCAGGTTCACGCCAGTAGAAGCAATCTGGATGCGTTTTAGACCATTGCACAGCAGGCATAATCTGATTTACAACAAAACTTTCTAGCAGATTCCCATACATAACGGGATCTTCCAAAGGATTATGACCCTTACTAATCATTGTTTGAATGCTTAAAGACGTATCGACTGGGTGTATTTTGGCTCTAGTAAAAGTCTGGCGATTGGGCGCAGTTTTTATATTCGGTAGATAATTTATTAAGAATCTACGCAAGAATACACTAACGTAACGCTCAATGGTTCGCCTATCTAAAGCAAGATCTTGACCTATTGAACTCGTATTAAGAATCCCGCCAGGCATACATAACAACTTATTAAGTATGCTAACAGCCATGCTTCTGTCTAATCGTTCTCCTGGAAGAATGGTATCTCCCAACACTGCAAGAATATCGTTTGAAACAAGCTTTTCTCGCTCCCAAGCCTCGTAAGAATCATACGATTGCTGATATTCTGGGAATCCTCCTGCAGCCATAATTTTATATACTTCTTCTCTGCTTATTTCTTTTTCATATTTAAGATTTGGATTACTTTCTATAAGACTATCTACAATATTTCTACTATTTTGAGTAATTTCACACTGCGTAAGAGGACTCATTGTAAAGTGCTGAGCGCGTCTAGCAAGAGGATCTTGACCATCTAGTCCATTGCGATTTATAAGTGCACTACCTGTTAAAACATATTGCAAACTGTTTTCCGTTGAATTATCGACTATTTCTTTTATTGCAAGAGGCAAATTTGGCAGTCTTTGCGCTTCGTCAATAACAACTGGAGTACTAAGATTTTTTAACCAACCATATAAATCTGTTGAAGCAAGCGCAAACGTATTTTCATCCGCAAGGCTCACGTATGAGAATCCTTTAGACACAAGCTGACGCTTTGACATCATAGTTTTTCCCACAGCTCTTGCGCCTTCAAGAATCACGACTTTTCGTTTTGATTGAAGAATAGAATCAGCAATTGGTCTAGGAAAATAAGCGCTCATAAATATAAGTATACACAAAAACGTATTTTTTGTACATTCAATGTACAATTTTTTATACATCCAATGTACAAAAACTACGACTTACACATCTTTTGTCTAAATATCACACACAGAATTCAGACTGAAATCAAGGGTCCAAAACGCCAAAAGTGTGTAAAAAAAAAATAAACTCATAGCCCTTGTTGCAGTGAGGCTTATAGCGTATCAAATGTGCTTATTCTTTACTTGCAAAATCATTCTAAACAAAGATATCCCAATATTTAACACAGCTTCACGTTACTGGTTTTATCAATCACTATTGTTCCGATAAATTAAATATGTTATTCCGATACCGTTTATATTATTCCGATAAAACGTTAAAATATAATAAAATGCAACAATGATTAAGGGTATTTTATGTATATAACAGTAAAGCAAGCTGCTGAAAAATGGGGCATATCAGATAGAAGAGTAAGAATTCTATGCTCCGAAGGAAAAATTCCAGGAGCATATCGGGAAGGAAGATCCTGGAAAATACCACATGACGCATCAAAGCCAACCGACGGAAGATATAAAATTAGTGAATCTCTAATTCCAATCATAAAAACTAAATTAGAAACCCTTAAAACAAGAAGACCCTTAACTGAGGGAGAATTAGAAAGACTTAATGAAGAATTTCTAATAGAATATACATATAACTCAAATGCAATTGAGGGAAATACTTTAACACTGCGCGAAACAGACATGGTTCTTAGAGGGCTTACTGTTGATCAAAAATCATTAAAAGAGCACCTAGAAGTTATTGGGCACAAAGAAGCCTTTGATTATGTAAAGCAGCTTGTTAGCGAAAATAAGCAGATAAATGAAAAAGTTATAAAAGACATACATTATTTAGTTTTAGCTAACAAGAGAGAAGATAGAGGCGTTTATAGAAGAGTTCCCGTTCGAATTATGGGAGCTGCACATGAGCCACCACAACCATATTTAATCGCTTCAAAAATGGAAGAATTATTGAAAAAATACAAAAACAGCGATGAAGATATTGTTACTAAACTTGCTCGTTTTCATATAGAATTCGAAAGCATTCATCCTTTTATTGATGGAAATGGAAGAACAGGAAGATTGCTGGTCAATTTGGAGTTGATGAAAGCAGGGTACCCACCAATAGATATAAAATTTACTGATCGCTTGAAATATTATGAAGCTTTTGATGAGTATCACGCAAAGCATAACGTGTCTGCCATGGCAAACTTGTTTGCAAGATATTTAAATCAAAGACTTGATTTGTATTTGTCTATTTTAGAGTAATGGTCATTTTTAATTAAAGCTACGCGCAATCGTCTTTACTGTTATTTTCTCAGATAGTTGACTGAATTATTGACAGTACTGTGGTCGAATCTCCGACTTGCCCACAGATTCTGTTTGACCTATAACTCAAATGCATTGCGTTGTAAGCGCGCGATTATAAAATTTGTATACACAAAAAACATATTTTTTGTACATTCAATGTACAATTTTTTATACATCCAATGTACAAAAAATACGATTTATGCATCTTTTGTCTAATATCACACACACTTCAGACTGAAATCAACAAATCACAATCAAACCAAACACAACATATAACAAACATAGCCTTCTGAATTTTAATTAAACTCAGGAGGCTATTATTATTTGATAAACTGTTTAATCTAGTTATTTTACATAGCTATTTTTTTACTCTTAAAAATAGCTATAGCAGCAATACTTACAACAAGAACAGCAAGAACAATCAATGGCGCCGTGAAATAATTTGTGTAGAACTCACGCACATCAATGTCTACAGAATTGATAGTCGCAGCATAAGATATATACGACAATACGCCTAATACAACATCAATAATTGCATATGAGTACGCATCTTTATACAACTCTTTAGCTGATTTGCTGCTTTTAACCCATAAAATTACAGATAGAACCAAGCCTATTAACATTGATGCAACAGCAACAAGTGCAAACAACATATCTAACATAAAAACCCTCCTGACCAATTAAATCCTCTTCCATAGCGGATTCAATATAATTCTAATTTAACTAAGATTTTCGTGTCAATATTAAAAAAAAAATCACAGAATTTTGCACATTATTTTCACATTTAGACTATTTTTAAGGTGTAATAACAGGCGAAGAACGTTGATATATCAGCTCTCCCCACATGGAGCGGACAACGGGAATCGAACCCGCCTCTGAAGCTTGGGAAGCTTCCATTCTACCGATGAACTATGTCCGCATGTTCGGCTGCTGGCGATTAATACCTTCAAATGACTCGATTAATCAATCTAGACAACAAACCATATAAGGATATCATGCTCCGCTTACGGCTACAACTCCACTAGGGAATCTTCTCCCATATCGGATGTTGAATACAGATTCAGACTTATCAAATTCATCTGATCTTGCAGCAGCTTCATTTTCATAAGGCATTTCCGCATACCCAGAATACTCAGCATTATCCTCTTGCGACTTAGCCATTAGTCTCAAGAAGTTAACTCGTTCTTTAACAGCTGACTGATTAGAAAACATCTTCAATAATTTTGATTTATCATCTTCAAATGGATTTACAATCATCAGCGAAGACATTGCCTGCAATCCAGCGGCTCTACTCATCTCATGTATTTTTGCACCGTAAGAAATTTTATTTAGAGCAGAAGCCAAAGCTGCAGGATCTCCCGTAAGCATTCCAGCGCTTTTATCTGCGTCAAATTCGCGTCTTCTAGAAACCACCAGCTTAATCATCAATGCTCCAACTGGCACAAAAATCACATTTAAAACTTGACCAACAATCTTTAACACTGGGCAACGGCTTTTAGAAGATTCTGATCTAACAGCAAACTCACTATCAGCAGTATGCTTCTTTTTGGAATACGTAAGAACATAGCCAACATAAGTCATAATTGTCGCAATAGCTGAAGCAATAGTGGAATTCAAAATATCATGATTATAAATATGAATCAGCTCATGACTTACAACTCCACGCAACTCACGCTCGTTCAGAATGTTTAAGAGTCCACGCGTACAACAAATAACAGCATGTCTTTCACTGCGACCAATTGCAAAAACATTAGGACTATCCATTGGAGCAACGTAAAGATGCGGCATCGGTCTTTCGATTCTCGCAGAAATCTCGCGAACAATACCATACAAGACTGGCTCTTCATCTTCACTGACTTCTATAGCATTCACCATGCGAATTGCGAGCTTGCCAGAAAGCCAATACGTACACACACTGAGAATTATTCCTAAAACTACAAACCAAATCAGCATAGGCAAGCGCAATCCACAGGCAGCCCAAATTAAGGCAAGAATCAACCAGATTACTGAGAACAGTGCTGCTGTTTTCAGATAATTGCGGCATCGCATTCCTATATTGCTGAACATGTTTACGATTCTAATAATCGGAACTGTAATTTTGCTGAATGAAAACTGTATATTTATAATTAATATGTTTAAGATTAATGCTAATTAGTGTATTTAAGATTTATAATCTGTTAACAAGTGGTCACTAAACGTTTTGCAAATGTGCATAACGTAAGTGACCACTAAAAATTAACAAACTATTGTTGATGATTCGCTATATCTATAAGCATTTGCTTAGATACAACTTTTTTGCGAGCGCGATTTTCTGCCATACCAGATTCAACTTCAAAATCGTCAACTCTTTTCCACCCATCAAAATCAACTACATCCACGCCTCTGGAAGCGAGAAGATTTTCGATAGATTTAGGCTCTCTATCTTCAGCAAATCTTCCTCTTAGAGAATTGGATTTAGAATTATCACCATCGAAATTATCACCATCGCCTGCAGCTAAATCTTCCAACATATTTGCCACTATTTGCAAAGCGTCTGACTTTGTGGAACCAATTAATCCAACAGGTCCTCGCTTAGCCCAGCCAGTTGCATACAAGCGTGGACGCACAACATCACCATCTGGATCAGTTACTATGCGACCATCTTTATTCGCAAGAAGAGTTTTGTTCTCATCGTAAGCAACGCCAGAAACCTTAGCAGGCTTATATCCAATCGCATGGTAAACCGCTTGAACAGGGTATTCTTCAAACTCTCCAGTACGAGTCATTTTTCCGTCCGCGCTTGTAACTGTACGCTCTACTCGAATAGCGCACACTCGCCCATCTTCTCCCAGAATTTCAACTGGATCAGAATTGAAGTGAATAATATAGCGTCGACTTGCAGGATTGCCTTCAAAATCAACGTTTCCACCATCTTCCATATCTTCGCTCAAATCGCGTATAGCAAAAAGCTCTTCTACCATTTGACGAGTCAATTTGTCTTTTCCAGCAACATCAATCGTTTCGTCATCCAAGTCAAAATCGTTTTCATTTACAACTATTTGCACGCCAGAAAGCTTTTCCATCTCGCGCAATTCTTGCACAGAGAATTTAGCTTGAGCAACGCCTCGTCGAATAAACAAGTGAAGTGTTTTAGCCTGGTTTTTAAGCAAACCATTGTAAACGTCGTCGGAAATATCCGTGTGCTCGCGGAGATAATCCGCATCTCGCAAAAGCTCGCGCGCAACATCCATAGCAACGTTTCCGCCACCAATAACAGTCACTTCGCTTGCATCAAGCGGCCACGTGCGCTCACTGGTAGGATACCCGTCGTACCATTCCACAAATTTTGCAGCACCATACACGCCGCACAATGAGGAGCCTGGAATATTAAGCGGCTTATCTTCTACAGCGCCAGTAGCAAACAGAATTGCATCGTAGCGAGGCAACAAATCGTCTAATGTAATATCTTTGCCAAATTCAACATTCGCATACAAGTGAATATTTGGATTATCAAGCGTTTTAGCCAAAGCATCTGCAATGAATTTTATGCTCGGATGGTCTGGCGCAACTCCATATCGAACCAGCCCGAATGGAACTGGTAGTTTTTCAAATAAATCGATTCTAGCGCTCGTACCTAATCCCATTTCGTCACCCAATTTTTTAAGCTGACGAAGAAAAATATCTGACGAGTATATTCCAGCAGGCCCCGCGCCAATAACTGCGATTCGCAATTCGCTCGCATCCGCATTATAATTCGTTTCCATAAAATTTCCCCATATTGAGTATTTCAAGCATTCTTAAGCATTTTGAACTCTTTTGTAAACTGTTTTATAAGTCGCTTCCTTAAATGCTCCACTACTTAGACTAGCGCCTTGACTCATTCAAGAAAAGACCAAAGTGAATATTGTCACTTATATACATTTTGCTTATGCGTGCTTGTAACTTGTGACTTATGCACATATGCACATTTACTCTTACGCGCGCTTTCCTTTCAACGCTGTAAGCGCCCATAAAATTGACACAACATCAATCATCTCTTGCATCATAGCTCCAAGAACTGCAGGAATCAGCCCAAAAGCCGCCGCAATCATGCTTATAACAGCTAATCCAATTCCCAACATAACAGCTTGAACCATAACACGCTTTGTGCGTTTGGCTACACTAACTGCGTTTGCTACAGCATAAATGTTGTTGTTCATAATCACAACTTGCGCGCACTCCGAAGCCGCTGTATCGGTGCCATCAGTCAAAGCCACACCAATGTTTGCTGCAGCCAAAACTGGTGCATCGTTTACGCCATCTCCAACCATCATTGTTACGCGCTTATCTTTTTTCTTATCCATAAAGCTGCCAAAGATGCCAAAACTGCCAAATCTGCCGCAATCTTCTTCGCTTTTGTAATCACTATAGTGCTGTTTTATGCACTCAAGCTTGTCTTGTGGCAGCAAATTAGCATTTACTCGCTCAATACCAACGCTTTTTGCTATTGTTTGAGCAGCTTGCAGACCATCTCCAGTAAGCATGCTTATTGAACGAACACCAAGTTTTCTGAGTTTTTGAATCGTAGATTTTGCATTTTCTCTAGGCACGTCTTTTAGAACGATTCGCCCAACAAGTTTGCCATTAAAAGAAACATATGTCGCCATTTCGTCGGCAGAAAGCTCTTCAAAATTGCTTTCTATATTTTCTATATTTGCACGTTTGGCTTTATCTTCGGTTGCTGGCGACTTATCCTCGGGATTGCCAGCTGACGCCTGCAAAACGTATTTTTTGCGACCTACTCTAACGTTTACACCATCCACACTTGCGCATATACCTTGACCAGCAGTTTCTTTAACACCGCTTATAACTGGGTATTCACGCACGCTTGGAAGCTGCGGAACGGCAGATGGATGAGTGTTTTGCCAAAGATCCGATCCAGCTTTTGCAATTCCTCCTGCAAGAATGTGCTGTGAGTATGTTTCCAGAACACCAGCAAACATTAGTATCCTATTTTGCAACCCACTATTTTCTTGATTTTCCTGATTTTCGCTATTTTGATGATTCGCTAAATCCACTCTAACAACTTGAGGCTGTTTAACAGTAAGCGTTCCCGTTTTGTCAAAGAACACATCTGTTACTCGGCTTAGCTGCTCTAAAACATCTTGGCTTTTTACCACAATACCAAGTTTTGCAAGTCTTCCTGTTCCTGCCATAAACGCCACTGGAACAGCGATTAATAGTGGGCAAGGAGTAGCTAGCACCAACACTTGCGCAAATCTTAAAGCCTGACCAGATGCAGCCCAAGCAACGCCTGCAATCACAAAAGAAATCACCGTAAAAGGAACGGAAAGCATATCCGCAAATCGTACTACTGCAGCCTTGGAACTTCTTGCAGATTCAACCAACTTCATGATTTTTTGATATTGCGAATTTTGCGATAACTTAGTTACGCGCATAATTAACACAACGCCACCATTTACGCATCCAGACAACACTTGTGCGCCAGCAAACACTTCGCGCGGAAGCGACTCGCCATTTATTGCGCTTGTGTCTAGAACAGCAGAACCGCTTAAAAGCTCACCGTCTACAGGAACTGTTTCTCCTGGAAGAACAACTATTACATTGCCGATTTTTAGATCTTCAACTGGAACTGTTTTGTATCTTTGCAATTGGCTAGAAGACTTTACCTCTTGCAATATTGGGCATTCTTTAGAGTTATTGTTACATTTTTTACACGATTCACAACTAGTAAAATCTTTATGTTCTTGCAATGCCTCTAGCGAAGATTCATCGCTGACTTTTCTAAAATGACTATGATCAAGCAGAGCACATTGCTCACAAGATTCACCACACACTATTCCAGGAAGTGTCATTAAATGCGCGGTTTGAGGAGACGCATTTACTAAAAGAGATAGATTTTTCTGCGCTGCATCTTGCGCAAAGTCTTCGATTGCTTCGCCTGTAAACACCATTACAACAATCAAATAACTTGCCCAAAATTCGCCTATGCAAAGCGTTGCAAGCAATGCAACAAACGCAAGCAAGTCAATTCCAAGTGTGCCATGCGCCAAATCATCAATCATACTTAAAAGCGACTTAACGCATGTATATAAAACTAAACATGTTATTATACTTTGCCCGATTGTAAGGCTTATTTGCACATTAAAATCAAAATTTATTAACGAAAGTAGGAAAGTAAACGTCTTGCTTATAACTTTGCAAAAATCGAGTATAAAAGTCAGATTTCTAGAATAAAACACCGCAATAAACGGGAACAAAACTAAAACTATTACTAATTGAGGAGCACGACGGCAATACGATAAAAGTTTACGCATACACTTTCCTTACGCTGATCAGGCTAACCGCTTAAGACGCTGCTAACACACGATTTCACGCCTTGTTAACCCATTGAGCATCCACTTAAGCATGCGCAATACACGGCGTAAAGATATCTATATTCATTTATTGGTATTCAGTTTAGCAAAACACCTTGATGAGAAACATTCTCATATAACAAAATGCGCGCAAGAACAAGAAACACACGAAAGAAGACGATAATACGAATATATGAAAAAAGGTTTCTAGCGATTGGCTAGAAACCCTATTTGTGGAGCTAAGGAGACTCGAACTCCTGACCCTCTGCTTGCAAAGCAGATGCGCTACCAGCTGCGCCATAGCCCCATTGGAGAAAAAGAACAAAATGCTCAATTTCGTGGGCCCGGGAGGACTTGAACCTCCGACCTCATCCTTATCAGGGATGCGCTCTAACCACCTGAGCTACGGGCCCAACTTGTATGTCGAAAACATACAAGTAGTTAGATTAGCACATGAAACAAAAATGTCAAATAGCAAATCTAAGCGTGTCGCAAAATTATTCTACAAAATTACTCTAAATGACTGCGCATAAACCACTGGAACTTTTCAAGCTGCTGAACATGATCTTGAATAATATTAGAGCTAACAATATCAAGATCATCAAGCTGAGAAATTGCCTTACGATCATCTGCAATCATATCGTTGTAATACTCAATTAATGCTTGCAAATACTCTTTGGTGGACTTTCTACCGCTAAGAGCAAAACGCTTCCAAGTGCGCGAAGCTACAACATCGTCTGCGCGACCAAGTGGAGATCCACCAAGCGTTGCAATTCGCTCAGCTGTTTCATCGGCTTGAGCTAAAACTTCTGCAACCTGAGGATCAAGCATTTCATGAACCGCAATAAAGTCTGGACCCGTAACATTCCAATGTGCATGCTTTAAGACTAAAGCAGCTTCCTGCTCATGGCTTAAGCGATTCTGCAAAATATCGATTGCTTTCTCACTAGCCGATTCGTCAAGACCTGGCACAATATGAGTTAAAGCCATATTAGTATCCTCCATTTTTTGTTTATTTTTGTTTAATTTTATTCAAATCTTTAATTTACTTCGGTTTTTCTGACTTCAATCGTAGCTATTCTACGCCCATCAACCTCCGTAACTGTCATATCGTAGCCATCCGCATCGTGCAAAATAGCTCCAACCTTGCCCATTGAGCCAGTGTGAGCAAGGAAATAGCCTGCAACAGTTTCATAAGGTCCATCCTCTAGCTCAATTCCAGTCACATCTGCGAAATCTTCTATAGTCATTCCACCGTCAACTGTAGCAACCCCGTTTACAAACACAGTAGCTTTACTATCACGCTTCAAATCTGACTCGTCTGGCAAATCGTATTCATCTCTAATATCTCCAACCAATTCCTCGGTCATGTCTTCAAGAGTTACGATGCCATCCGTTCCGCCATACTCGTCAATAACAACAGCAAGATGTATTCCGCGTTTTCTAAGCATCTCCAAGCTTGGAAGCAATTTAGACGTTCCAGGAAGACTTATTCCTTCTCGAGTTACATCTGCAACTGTTTTAGCATTAGGATCTCTAACATCTAACAAATCGCGTACATGCACAAATCCAATAACATCGTCAAAATCTTTGCCTGTTACAGGATATCTAGAATATGGCAATTCTCTAATTTTTGCAGCAGCTTCTTCAAGACTTAAAGATCCGTCCAAAAACTCAACGTCTGCACGAGGACGCATAACTTCGGCAACAATCGTTTCAGAAGCATCAAAAACATCGTCTAAAATTGTTCGCTCATCTTGGCTAAGCTTTTTATTCGAGTTAACTAAAACACGTAGCTCTTCGTCGGAAACTTCACTTTCCTTTTCGTTTGGATCGAATCCAAGAAGTCTCACAAAACCGTTGGTGTTCTTAGCAATCAACCATATTAAAGGCTTGCATATTTTGGAGAATATATCTACTGCTGGAACAACTGCTCGAGCGATTTGCTCAGAGCGCTGCATTGCTATTCTCTTTGGCACAAGTTCAGAAATTACTATTGAAAAATACGATATTATAAGCGTTAAAACAATAGTCGTTAATGGTCCAGCAACATGATCTGGAACTCCCCAAGACTTTACAATTGGCACAATATGAGGCGCGATTGCAGATTCGCCAAAAGACGCCGAAAGAAATCCCGAAAGCGTAACTCCGATTTGAAGAGTGGAAAGAAAAGTGTTTGGATCTCGAGCTATTTTTGCAACTCTTTTCCCACGAGCATCCTGCGTTTCCATGCGGTCTAATTGCGACGATCGCAAATTAACAAGCGCAAGTTCGGTTGCTGCAAATATGGAACCAAACAAAAGGAACACAACAATGAGTGCAATGTTAAAACCCAACGACATACTTGCTATCTTAGTTGAATTTAACATATATAAAAAGCTTTGTGCTTAATATCGGAATAATATACACAATCAGGTTCTATAAAAATAACCGGATGGAGCTTTACTTATCTCTTTAATGGATTCAACTTTAAGAACCACACCTTTGTGTGAATATCCACTAACACCAATATTCCCAAGTGAGATATTAGCTTTTACAATCACCCATTGGTGATTTTTAAATCGTAAGTTTTTAGAAAAATCTGCAACAAACCCAAACGGAGACATATCTAGAATGCAGCAAGACATAAATTGTCTAGATATGCGAACCTGATTTTTAGAAAGCGTGTTTTCTCGACTTATAAAACCTTTTACCACAATTTCATATCCCTGGTATTTCTCTAAATTATGGTCAATTTCGTCATACCAATTTCCAAAATCATCGTCTGAAATAATAATTTTTTTATTAGCTACGTCTAGTCCTCTTAAAGTTTTTTTATTATTTTTACGATTAGACGCGATTGCTATTGCGCGCCCAGAGGCGTACTCGTCAAAACCTGCAGACTTTGTAAAACCTTGATCTAATGCTGATTTTGACATTTGAAGTGGAATTAAAATCACGAGCATTGGAATTATTAGGGAAACAAGAATGCGTTTAGAATCTTTTGCAAAAACTGGAATAATACCAAAAAGCGAGCAAATTCCCAAAACAAAAAGCAAAATCGCAGCAAAAATAAGGTATACGAATGCGCGCGGAGTGGTAAGGATTGTGTAGCATCCGCTTAATGCGCTCCACATTAGTGTGGCTGAAAAGCAAATCAAACACAACGATTGCGCAATATGAGCAAAAGTAATTTTATGCTTAGTTTGCTTGCAATCTGCATTATTACAATCAACATTGCATACAACATTTACACTACTCATAGCATCACACCCCATGCAAGGTGAACAAGAAGCGCTGCGAGTAAGCAAATAACAACAATAGTTGCTGTTAGACGTATCACAAATTTCCCTTTAAAATCTTCAATAAGCATAAGAGTGTTTTTTATGTCTAGCATTGGCCCAAAAAGCAGAAAAACAATTACTGAACTCATTGGAAGAGAAGCAGCCAAAGAGCGCGCAATTACTGCGTCGGAGCTTGAACATAAGGAGCTTGCGTATGCTATTAGCATCATTGCTGGAATCGCCACAAAAACTGTTGTTGTGTTTATTTTTGATGCAGGATCTGCGCCAAGCCAAACGCGAATAATCGAAGCTACAGTTGTTCCAAACAATATTATTGGCATTAATCGCATAAAATCCGCATAGACATGATGAGCATAAATTTTTAAATGATCTTTAAAACTTATTAAAGGCCCATCATTATTGTCAAAATCACATGAATCACATGTTGATCCACATGATTTTATGAAAAATTTTTCCCTTAAAACTTGTGATTTTACAGGAAAAATCACAAAACTAATTCCCACTAAAAGAGCCACACCAACACCCAAAGCCACTCGAGTCACAGCAACTGCTGGAACGTCCGCAAATGCGTACCAAGTAGCCCAAATAGAAACAGGATTTACCACTGGCACAGCGCATAGAAATGTCACAGCACAAGGCAATGGCAGCTTTCGCGCAACAAGACGAGAAAACGTTGGAACAACAACACAATCACATACTGGCACACAGACTCCAGCAAGAATTGCAGCCAAAAAGCCGTTTGCAATAGACTTTGGAGCGTGTTTTTCAATAAAATCTGCCGTAATCCACGTTTCTACAGCAGCAGAAACAAGCACGCCAATTAGCGTAAAAGGAACAGCTTGTAAAAGCAGCCCAGCAACACCCATAATAATAGTGTTTACAGGCATCCAAGGGTTGCGCGCTTGCAACGCTGGAAACATTGCAATAATCAAAGAAATAAAAGGAATCCCTATAATCAAATATAGATAGTTTGCAGAATTTGCTTGTTCTGCTTTACTTGCTTTTTCTACTTGGCTCGTTGTTTTTGCTTCGGTTTCTGTTTTTAGCATGACAACACTTCCACCAAGCCGTCACTCATTAGATACCTTGCTCCAACAAGCATCAAAGCGTCTTTGAAAACAGCTTCGCGAATTATTTGTGATTTTTCACAAATTTCAGCCAAAATATTAGACACGTGAATACGTTCAATATCATCTGTATCTAAATTTTCCTCAACACCTGCTAGCACAGCAGGCCCTAAAGAACGCAGCAATATTAACTCGCTCGACTCAATTATTTCGCTTGTTTTATCTTCGCCGTATTCAGAAACCAGCTTTTGCACGTTCGGCAAAACAGCCTTTACGGCGCCGCAATGCTCATGCCCAAGCACAACCAACACTTTTACTCCCAAATCACTTACAGCGTATTCTAGCGAAGCTATTACGGCATCATCCAACACTTCTCCAGCTGTGCGAACAGAAAAAATATCGCCCAAACCGGCGTCGAATATAAATTCTGGAGCAACTCGCGAATCTGCGCACGAAAGCACAACAGCTCCAGGATGCTGACCGTCAATAAGTTTCATGCGCGATTCTGAATTTACGCCTGCATGCGCTGAATTGCCGTCTGCAAATTTGCGATTCCCTGCAAGCATTGCGCTTAATACCGATGTAGCTAAAACTGAATCTTCATTAGCAAAATCTTCGCTGACTTCTTCTTGCATTATTATCTCCTACACTGGCATTGGCAATATTTTCAGTTGCTTAAAGTTTAAAATTTTTGACTTAGAATATATTGTATCTTTCGTAGTAAATAAGAATTTTGTTTAAGAATATAAGCCTATTATCAAAAAAGCTCCCGTATTGCAATTCGCAAATACGAGAGCCTTCTTGATTCAGTAATTTATTAAAATCATCCAGTGTTTTGCAAGCCTGCAGCAACACCGGAAACAGTGCAGAGAATCAGGTAGATGAACTCTGCTTGCTGGCTTTCGCTCAATTCTTCCTTATCCACCTTGTTGCGAAGCTTATGCAAAGCAAGTGACTGAATTACAGAAAGCGCGTCCACGTAAGGCGAGCGCACGCGAATCGCTTGACCAAGCACATGACGATGTTGCAGCGGCCACTTGTCACCAACAATTTGCAAAACCCACTTGCGCGTAAGCTGCATTTCCGAAAGCACTTTATCGCTTAAATCTTCGCGATCTCCAAGGCTTAGATACATGCGAGCAATTCGCTCGTCTGTTTTAGCCAAAGACATCTCAATATTGTCAATAAAAGTACTAAACAGCGGCCATTCTTCGTAAGCTCTGCGCAAAGTTTCCAAGTCGCCAAACTTTTCGCAAGCTGTACCCAAGCCGTACCACGCTGCCAAGTTGATTCGAGCTTGCGCCCAAGAGAAAACCCACGGGATTGTGCGCAAATCGTCCAAAGACTTTGCACCAAGACCGCGCTTTGCAGGGCGAGATCCGATTGGGAGCAAACCAATCTCACTAAGCGGAGTAACGGTTGAGAACCAAGGCGTAAAGTCATCTGTTTGAAGCAAATCAATAAAACGATTATGCGCTGCAACATCAAGCTTTTGAGCCATATCCGCATACTTATGAGTCATTTCCGTGTTGGTTTTCTCAACGCTTGGAGCAGATTGAAGCAAAGTTGCTGCAGCTACTGATTCCAAGTGACGAATGGCAAGAATTGGGTTTCCGTAGCGAGCAAAAATAACCTCACCTTGTTCAGTAAGCTTAAATCGGCAATTTACTGAACCAACTGGTTGAGCAAGAACAGCACGGTTTGCAGGACCACCGCCTCGTCCAACAGCTCCTCCTCTGCCGTGGAATAGTGTCAAATCAATGTCATGATCTTTAGCCCACTGTGCAATACGTTCTTGAGCAGAATGTAATGCAAGTGTTGCAGAAGTAGGACCTGCGTCTTTGGAAGAATCGGAGTAGCCGAGCATAACTTCCATCTTGCGACCAGTAGCCTTCAGTCTAGCCTGAACTTCTGGAATCTTAATGATTTCCTCAAGAACATTAACCGAATTCTGCAAATCTTCTAGCTGCTCAAAAAGTGGTATTACGTCAATTGTTGGAGCATCCTGTGGATGCGCAAACGCAAGGCGATTAAGCTCAAATACATCGCGAACATGCTGAGCAGACTTTGCAAACGAAATAATGTAGCGGCGAGCTGCACGCATACCGTTGCGCTTTTGAATTGCTCCCAAAGCGCGGAAAGTGTCAAGAACTTCACGAGTCATCGGTTGCAGAGGGCCACGCTCCCCGTGTAATCCATGCTCACGAATATCTTCCAATGCGCGCGAATGCACGAGCGAATGCTGACGGAACTCCATCTCCACCATGTGGAATCCAAAGGTTTGCGCCTGCCAGATCAAATCCTGCAATGGTCCATATGCTGCTCGAGCATCTCCAGCCTCAGCAAGCGAACGTTGCACTATTCGCAAATCTTCAATGAACTCTTCGCAAGAATGATACATCAAGTCTGTATTGCGGCTAATCGTGTGGTGTAGTCGATCTGCCATCACAAGCATAACGGCTCTATGCGGCTCGCTGTTAGATACGTCGGACGCGTTTTCAGTGAGCTGCTCGCTCATTTCCCTCTGGCGGTTCCAAAGTTCCAGCAGCTCAACGCTTGGAGGCGTTGTGCGTGTTTCCATAGTCAGGCATTTGCCAACTTCGCGCGTGCGTTCTTCCAGCGCTTTCAAAACGTGGTTGCTAAACTTGCTCGCAACCTGCCTACTTACCTTTGCTGTAACGTTTGGATTTCCGTCTCTATCGGATCCAATCCAGCTTCCTGGGTGGAAGAATGCTGGGCAGCGCGGTGGCACTAATCCAGCTTTTTTGCCCAAAAGCCAATCGTCAAATCTGCGATAAACCAACGGAATTGTGTTGAATAATGTTGCGTCGAATATATCTAGTATTGTGTCTGCTTCTTCAACTGGTGTTGGTTTTTTAAGAGCAATAGGCGATGTGCGGAGCAATGCGTCTATCTCGTTGTATAGACGCCTGTAGTTTTCGCGCTTGTCTGATCCTCCTAGCCTATTGTGTTTGCTTAGAAGCTTTGATATTCTGCGGATTTTACCAGCTACAGCTTTTCGTCTCGCTTCGGTTGGATGCGCTGTGAAAACTGGATGGAATTCAAGTTTATTTAGCAGTTCCTTAGCTTGCGCAGGGCTCATTTCCGTGAGCAACTTGTGGTATGCGCATGTTAGCTCGTTAACTGGGTCTACGGGATTAGATTCTTCTACTTCGCATTCGCGTTGGTGCAGCACGGAGACCCTGTAGTTTTCTTCGCACAGGTTTGCTAAGTGGAAGTATGTAGCAAACGCACGCGCAAGAAGCTGCATATCTGGCAAATCCATGCCGTTGATTTTTTCTACAGCTTTGTTTAGCCCGTCGTCTTCTGTTCCTTGTGCATCAACCATTTGTGCGAAGTGTGCTGTGCTTGCGTTTACCGCGTTTAATCGCACTTCGTCGAATACGGTTAATAGTTTTTCATCAAATTCGCCTAATACATCGCGCAGAATATGTAAGCATAAATCCATGTCTTGCTTAAGCGATGCTGGCAGTTCGCGCTCTTCAGGTCCTTTTCTTCCTAGTCCAGACGTAACTATTGTTGCGTCTGCTGGAGTAACCTGTTGATTTTGAGTTGTCATCAGACCTCCTTGTGCTAGTCATAAGGTTGCTTGGTCATTTGACTTCCGCGGCTCCTCCGCGGTTATTTAGGTCAAAAGTTGCAAGCCCACAGCCTTTGTTCCCAGCGAGATTCCAAAATAATTGTGAACCGACCTTAGGACTGATTTTTTCTATAAATTTCTTATAGGCTACGCGCTGCGTATACTAAAAATTGTGAGCATAGAAGAGAATAACGCTGATAGTAATTCAAACAGTAATATAGGCAATACTCCACAAATACTTTCGACTGGTCATATAGTAGGAAAGCCTTCTGGGCGCTTTCAAACGCACGCGATTCCGCTAGATATGGAAGATGTTGAGCGCGATTGGGATAAACCAGTTACGGAAGCTGGGATTGCAGCAAAATCCAGCATTATTATTCGAGTTGGCGCTTTAGGTTTAGGCGCAGGAACTGGAAGCTACCGCGTTCGCGAGCTTATGCACCGCATTGGCGAACCTATGGGTGTAAATGTTCGTGCAGACGTTAATTTAACCGATATTGAGGCTACTTGCACAGATAAGCATGAGCGCATTACCGAAGTTGTTGATCTGCCTACTACTGGCGTAAATACGGAGAGAATTTGGCTTCTCGAACATTTTGCAGATTGGTTTAATGTTAAACTTGGAAACGATTCCTTATACCATTCAAAGGCAGCTGTTTCTAAGGAGTTGGTGGACACTCTTCAAGCTAGCAGCAATGAGAATGCGATTGTTCAAACAGCTAAGCAGTCGGAGGAGCACGCTGCAAAAGTCGAAGAAAAAATGGCAATTCAAGAGGCGATTCGCAAAGAAAAACCTCGTGGAATTTTTGCGCTTCAACCAGAAAGAACGTATGCTGAGCATTTTTCTCACGTTCAAAATGTCAAAAATGTTCAAAATTCTCAAAATAATTTGAATTTAGATCTTAAAAACAATTCCGCCGCTTTATCTAATCAAAATCCCGCTTGCGATTCTTCCGCGCCGCTTACTGTTCGTCAAGTTCACGACCGTCTCGATTTAATTAAAAATCGTAAGCCTCTTTATAAGCCTTGGTTTGCAGGTCTTGCGTCTGCTGTGGCGTGCGCGTCCTTCGCATTTTTGCTCGGCGGCGGCGCTTACGATATGCTTGGTGCTTTTATTGGAGCTGGCATTGGTCATTATGTTAGAAGACGCATGTTTATGCATCATCTAAACCAATTTGTTGTAACGTTTATTGCTGTTGCTGTTGGCGCTTTGAGTTGCATTGCTTCTCTTCGACTTGTTGGATGTTTTGATCCTGCTGCTTTGCATCATAATACAGCTTATATTGGCTCTGTTTTGTTTGTAATTCCAGGTTTTCCTCTTATTACAGGCGGCTTAGATATTGCTAAGATTGATTTTCCTTCTGGCATTCAGCGACTTTGCTACACAATGGCGATTATTCTAATGGGTACTCTTGCTGGCTGGATGGTTGCAAGCCTTGTTCAACTTAATCCCCAAGGCTTTACTCCACTGGGCTTAAATCCTTGGCTTAATGCTGTTCTTAGAATGATTACAGCGTTTGCAGGCGTGTGGGGATTCTCCGTTCTGTTTAATTCTCCTCAAAGAATGTGTTTCGTTGCTGGAATAATCGGCGCGATTACCGATACTTTGCGCTTAACTATGGCTGATTTTGGTATTGCTGCAGAAATCGCAGCATTTACTGGCGCTTTGCTTGCTGGTCTTTTGGCTTCCGCTTGGCGATCTGTAGTTCATAGAGGTTGGGCGCCTCAATATTTGGGCTATCCGCGTATTGGTCTTACTGTTCCATCTATTGTGATTATGGTTCCTGGACTTTATATGTATCGTGCAATGTTTTATCTTGGACAGTTTAATACTCTTCCTGCTTTAGATTGGACTTTCCGCGCTTTTATGGTGATTATTTGCTTGCCATTAGGACTTGCTGTTGCGCGAGTTATAACAGATAAAAGCTGGCGATACGACATTTAGTTATATCGAAAATAAAAAGATAAAACGAATAGTATAAACCTAAACAAAAACGCCCAGCGACTACTGGGCGTTTTATTTGTATGCAATCAAGCAAGAATTAATCAGATTTAATTATTGCTAATCAACATTGTTAATCAATACTTCATGTTCATTGCTTCTCGCACTTGATCAAGTGTTTCTTGCGCAATCGCAGCAGCTCTTGCATTTCCATCGTGCAAAATATCTCTCACAGCGTCCATATCTTTTGCCAATTCCGCACGACGCTCGCGGTGTGGAGCAAGGAAGTTGTTTACAGATTCAATAACATACGCTTTTAGTGCTCCTGCACCTGCGTCACCAATTTCTTGCGCAATATCTTTTGGATCTCTGCCAGTAACCAATCCAGCAGTAGTCAAAAGAGCAGAAACCTGTGGGCGAGCCACTGGGTCGAATGTAATTGTGCGCTCAGAATCAGTTGGACTCTTCTTAATCAACTTTGCTGTTTCTTCGGCAGTTGCGCCAAGCATAATCGAGTTTCCGTAAGACTTGCTCATCTTGCGGCCATCCAATCCTGGAATTTCTGGCGTATCCGAAAGAATCGCAGCTGGCTCTGGGAAAACAGGATTCTTCTTTGCATAACGCTCGTTAAATCTGCGAGCAATCGTGCGCGTAATCTCAATATGTGGCAAATTATCTTTGCCAATTGGCACAACATTTGCTTTGCAAAACAGAATATCGCAAGCTTGATGCACTGGGTACGTAAGCAAAAGTCCTGTTAAAGCGTGACCAGAAGCTTCCATTTCGGCTTTAACAGTAGGATTTCTATGCAATTCGGCTTCTGTAACTAAAGACAAGAATGGCAGCATAAGCTGGTTTTCTGCAGGCACAGCAGAGTGCGTAAAAATCATGGTTTTTTTAGGGTCAATTCCAGCAGCCATGTAGTCAAGAACAAGGTTTAGCACGTTATCTTCTACGTGTTCAACAGTGTCTCTATCTGTAATCACCTGGTAGTCTGCAATAATCACGTTTGTGTTTACGCCAAGATTTTGCATTGCGACACGCTCGCGAATCGAACCAAAATAATGACCTAAGTGAAGTCTTCCTGTTGGCCTATCTCCCGTAAGCATTGTAAAGGAGCTAGGATTTGCTTTTAGCTTCTCAAGCGTTGCGCCTGAACGTTTTTGAGCTGCCACAAAGCTTGCGCTTATCTCGTTTCCAGCAGCTGTAACCTGTGCTTCTTCTGCCATTTCTAACTCCTTACACACGCAATTTTTCTTGCGATTTTTACGCCTAAAATATGGCTTTTATGGTAAAAGTTCACTCAGACAATATACTCTGTTGCGGCAAAGTGGTACGCTCTTGTGTGATGAATTGATTGTTTCGGTAAATATGAGGGGGTCAGATGGGCCGCGGACGACAGAAGGCAAAGCAACAGAAAATTGCCCGTAAGCTCAAATACCTGACGACCGATACGGATTATGACGAGCTTGCTAAGGAGCTTAATACTCACGAGCCTGGTCAGGGATCCTTCGATCCGTTTGAATCTGATAATTATGATGAATCTAAAGATTATCTTGATAAGGAAGAAGATTCGTCTGATTTTGCTGATGATAGCGATTCTAAAGACGCTAATGAAGAGCAAGACTCGTGCGATTCTGTTCCTTGTAACGATGACGATTTAGACGATTACGCTAAGTGGGCTGCTGAAGCAGCTGCGTCTGCAGCCAATAAAGATAAATCGTCCGGCAATTCTGGCACGGTCCACCACCATATTCCTATGCCTATGCCGAATTTTATGCATAAGAAGTAATTTAAAAATAATAAACAAGTAATTGTTGAATTAAATTGTTGAATTAAATTATTCTCATGCAAGAGATTTTGTGAGTTCGGGCAGCAGATTGCTTAGGTTATCTCGCTCTCCAATTGCACTTATGTTGCCAATTTGCTGCTCGTAATTCCATTTTGTTATTCCACAGGAAAGCCGCAACCAAACATCTGGGTCTAGTTCTATAACATCAGGCGGCGTTAGATTGTGTGGATCTGATTGTGGACCTTCTAGGATTTTTATAGCTCCCCAGGGCGCTACTCTTACCTCTACAGCAAATCCAGGCGCTATTGATTCCAAAACATAAAGAGAATACCTAACAGCCATTGCTTCATCATCTCTACTAACTTCAAGAGTTTTGCTGTTAATACATGTGAAATTTTCCTTATCTTGCAGAGATTTCACATACACCTTCGCCTTATTTTCCCATAATTTAAATGATTCTTTAGCGCGATTTATATCTTTTTCTCTTATAACCGTCATATTTGAATTATCTCATGAATTACATGACTATTATCTGTATTTTTAGTAGCGTTTTATTAAAGCTAAATCAAAGCTAGATAAAAGTTTAATAAAAGTCATATTGTGAATAATTCTTAATAAGTGTTTGGGGTTGTGATATCATCAACAATGAAAACGTGTGCATTGCCGCGTACCGTCTTGTTAAGTGCAATTTGGCGCGGCTACAACCAACATAATCAAGGGTTGCTATTCGCACATTTTAGGTAAATATATTATTCACGGCACAAGGAGTCAAATATGACTAAACACGTCGCGCCGAAAGCCAAGACAACTGCGGCGACATTTGCCAAAGAACTTCAAGAACATCTGAAGTACACTCAAGGTGTCACGCCAGAACAGGCCACTACGGCTGATGTGTATGTTGCCGCTGCTACCGCGGTCCGTCGCCACTTGATGGACTCTTGGATGCAGACCCAGCATGACATGATTAACGGCAACACCAAGGCTGTGGGCTATTTGAGCGCAGAGTTCTTGATGGGCAAGCAGCTTGAGAACGCTTTGCTTAACGCTGGTCTTACTGACCAGTTCAACAAGGCTGTAACTAAGCTTGGTTTCGATCCAAAAGCTGTTATCGATGCTGAGTATGAGCCAGGTTTAGGTAACGGCGGTTTGGGTCGTCTCGCAGCCTGCTTCATCGATTCGCTCGCCTCTATCGGCGTGCCAGCATTTGGCTACGGCATCCAGTATCGTTACGGAATTTTTAAGCAGCGCTTCGACGAAGATGGTAAGCAGGTAGAAACCCCTGATTACTGGCTTAGCAACGAAGAGCCATGGGGTCATATCGATTACGGTCGAGATCAGCGCGTTAACTTCGGCGGCGAAGTTGTTGAAGAAAACGGTAAGCGCGTTTGGAAACCAGCTTGGTCTGTTCGCGCAGTTCCAGTTGATTACATGGTTCCAGGCTACAACTCTGGTCGCGTAAACACTCTTCGCTTGTGGACTGCAAAGTCTTACGATGAATTTGATTTGCTCACCTTCAACAAGTCTGAGTACTTGGATGCTGTTAAGCCACAGGTTGCAGCAGAAAACATTTCTAAGATTCTTTACCCAGAAGATTCCACTCCAGAAGGCAAGGCTTTGCGTCTTGAGCAGCAGTACTTCTTCGTAGCTGCTTCTATTCATGATGCTATCCGCGTATTCTATCCAGGTCAGGATAAGCCGGATCTCACCACCTTCCCAAGCAAGATCAACTTCCAGTTGAACGATACTCACCCAGTTATCGGTATTCCAGAGCTTATGCGCGTTCTTATGGACGAGTACGGCTACGATTGGAACACCGCTTGGGGCATTACCACCAAGACCTTCAACTACACTTGCCACACGCTTCTTCCAGAAGCTTTGGAAGTTTGGCCAGCAAAGCTTATTGGCGAACTTTTGCCACGCCACCTTGAGATTATTCAAGGCATTAGCGAGCAGTTCCGCAATGAGCTTCGCGGTAAAGGCGTTGCTGAGGATCAGGTTGAGCGCATGTGTATCGCTACCGACGCCGACGAAAATGGCGAAGGTGCTGTAGTTCGCATGGCTTACTTGGCTACCTACGGTGGTTCTTATGTTAACGGTGTTGCTGAGCTTCACTCTGAGTTGTTGAAGGATGTCACTTTGAAGGACTTCTCCAACGTTTACCCAGATAAGTTCAAGAACGTTACTAACGGCGTAACTCCTCGTCGCTTCGTGCGCTTGAGCAACCCACGCATGTCTGCTCTTATTACTGAGGGCTTGGGCACTGACGCATGGCAGGGTGATTTGGAGCTTCTTGAAGGTTTGAAGCCATTGGCTGACGATCCAGCATTCGTTAAGAAATTTGCTGAAGTTAAGAAGCAGAATAAGCTTGCCTTTGTTGATTTTGCAAAGCACAAGTATGGCTTTGAAATCAACCCAGACACTATGTTTAACACCATTGTTAAGCGTTTGCACGAGTACAAGCGCCAGTCCATGAAGATCCTCCAGGTTATCTCCACATACGCTGGAATCAAGAATGGCACAATCGACGTAGACAAGATGCTTCCACGCACCGTGTTCTTCGGCGCTAAGTCCGCTCCAGGCTATGCTATGGCAAAGCTTACGATTCAGCTCATCAACAATGTTGCTCGCGTTGTGAACAACGATCCAGCATGCAAGGGCAAGCTCGCAGTGTTCTTCCCAGAGAACTACAACATTGAACTTGCTATGAACTTGATTCCTGCAACCGATTTGGATGAGCAGATTTCTCAAGCCGGTAAGGAAGCTTCCGGTACTGGTAACATGAAGTTCGCTTTGAACGGTGCTTTGACTGTTGGTACTCTCGACGGTGCAAACGTTGAGATTCGTGAACGCGTTGGCGCTGAGAACTTCTTCCTCTTTGGCATGACTGTTGACGAGGTTGAGAAGCTCTACGCTGAAGGCTACGATCACGGCGGCTCCCGCAAGTACTACGAGTCTGATCCTCGATTGAAGACTGCTGTAGACATGGTTGCTGACGGCACATTCTCCAACGGCGACAAGAGCGCGTATGAGCCACTCGTTAATGATTGGCTTACTCACGATTACTTCATGGCAATGGCTGACTTTAGCTCTTACATGGATATTCAAGCTCAAATTGAGGAAACTTACCGCGATCCTATGAAGTGGGCTCGCATGGCAGTTTTGAACGTAGCCAACTCTGGTTACTTCTCTTCTGATCGCTCTATCGAAGATTACCTCGATCGCATTTGGCACACTGGTGCTCTTCCAACTGCTGAATAATTATGTAAAAGCATTTTAAAAATTGCTTTAATAAAAAGGCTGTGACTAGCGTTTGTTGGTCACAGCCTTTTTTATTTATAAAAATAATTAAAAATAAATATCAAAATAAAAAAAAAATAAGATGTGAAACTATGCACTATAAGTGCAGAACTTCACACCTTATATAGCTAAAAATCTGAGTATAAGAATTTTAATTCTATCTAAGCCTCAACTGGCTTAGCTACTTCAGATTCTTCCTTATCTGTTTTTTCAGCACCTAAATCGATTGGTGAAGAGCTGTTCTCCCATGGCTGCTCCCATGGATCATAATCAGGATTATGCTGCTTGTATACATACAATGCTGCAATACCTGCGAGCAGTGCTCCAAAGAGCAGTGCAAAGAACTTCCAACCGCCAGAGGACCTGTTCTCCATGATGGCTCCTTTCGTCAAGCTGACCTGCTCGTCCAAGTCAACAATTTATATCGAGTTTCACTCGCGTACTCACTATCATAGTGATTTTTTTCAATACTCGCATCTTTTTTATCATATAGATTGGTTACAAATATTTAAACTTTGTGTATGCGATTAGATAATGTTATTTTATGAACAATTTTGATGTAAAAAATATTATTAGGCGTTTTAAGATTAATTGCAAAAGCGCTACATATTCACTCATTTATATTTGTGTGTTTGTTTGGCTTGTTGAAATTATTCTTCATACTTTTTCGCCAAACTTGTATCAAGTACTTATTGAGAATACAGCATTTTCTCCATTTTTGATTAAAAAATCTATTTGGACTTGGTTTACATCTATGTTTGTTCATTCTCCTGGATTTAGCCACATATTTTTCAACATGCTCTGCTTATATTCTCTCGGAATAGAATTAGAGAAATTCTTTGGCAGGTGGAAGTTCTTCTTCCTATATGCCATTTCAGGACTAGGAGGATGCGTTGCAACCCTACTTTACTGCAGAATGACGGGAAACTGGTTCTTGTCGGCTTATGGTGCATCAGGTGCAATTATGGGGCTTATAGGGGCACTTCTTGTAGCTCAATGGAGACTCGGTGAAAATACTCGAGGAACTTTGATATGGATTGCTTTAACTCTAGCTATGCCTATTATTATTCCAAATATTGCTTGGCAGGCTCATGTTGGTGGTCTTATCACTGGAACAATTTTGGCTACTTTGCTTGGAGTTAATAATCCGATTCTTAAAAAAGCATCTTTTAATGAGCGTTTTGCTATATATTCTTTACTGATTCTTATTGTGCTCCTATCTATTTGCATGTTATGCATATGCTAATCAACTTTAAATTACACGTATGTAGTTCTCCACAATTGTGGACACAAAAGTGGATAACTTGGGTATAACATGGGAATATCTGCTCATGTTATCCACAATGTTGTACACAAACGTTGATAACTCAGTCTTTTAAAACCTGTTAACAAGTGCATAAAAGTTATCCACATTTTTTATAAATTGTGATTTTCTCCAATCTTAATAAGAAATAAAATTATGCAATCTAAATTCAATCATCCAAAACATCTAGATCCACAAAGCCAAGAAACACTTGATTTTATTAAGGAAAATCAAGCTGCTAACCCTAAAGATGCTGCTTTAAAAGCATCTAATAATCCCAAAATCAATGTTTTATTTGCCGTTAATCAAATAAGCGGAAAACAGATTGCAAAAACAAAACTGCCTAATTGGTATATGAATAAACAAGTAATATATCCATCTCACATTTCGATGGAACAATGTTCATCGCAAGCAACCGCACAATATAAGGCGCAGATAGTTCATAATCTTATAAAAGATAATAACTTAAACAAGTCTAACACTACACTAATTGATTTAACTGGCGGATTTGGCGTAGATTGCGCAATAATGAGCAAAGAATTCAGTGAATCTATTTGCGCAGAAAAACAAGAAGAATTATCTGCTATTAGCCAGCACAATATGATTGTAATGGGATTAAAAAATGTTCATTGCGTAAATTGCACAAGCTCTGAAGTATTAAATAACGTAAATTCAGCTACCATTATTTACATTGATCCCGCAAGACGCGACCAAAAAGGATCCAGAACATACGCTATAGAAGATTGCACTCCGAATGTTATAAACCTAAAGTCACAGATGCTAGATGCTTCAAAATTTGTGATTATAAAACTATCCCCAATGCTTGATTGGAGAAAAGCTATATGTGATTTTAACGGAAACGTTAGTCAGGTACACATAATTTCTCACAACAATGAATGCAAAGAATTACTTTTAGTATTGGACGCAAATTTACATAACATTATTGAGATTCATTGCGTTAACAATGAAAATATTACTGTTTTTTGCGCAAAATATGATTCGTCTTTACACAAGGTTGAAGAATCTTACGAGATTTCAAATAATGTCACAAATGTTATGGAAAATTGGAGAAATTTAGCTAAATATGTTTATGAGCCAAACGCATCTATTATGAAAGCAGGATGTTTCAATCTCTTAATACAAAAATATGGTGTTTATCAAATCGCAAGCAACAGCCACATTTTTATTTCAGAAAATTGTAACTCTGATTTTCCTGGAAAAATTTGGAAAATAGAAGGAGTCTGCAGCATGAATAAAAAAGAAATCAAGCAAATTATTTCAGACTTAGAGTACGCGAATATAGCCACGTACAATTTTCCAATTAGTGTTAATGATTTGAAGAAAAAACTTAAATTAAAAGATGGTGGTACAACTAGAATTCTGGCTACTACGGATAGTAAAAACCAGCACGTAATTATTAGAGCAAGTCAAGTAACAGATAAACAGATAATATACAATAAATAAATTAATGGCTGCGCACTCATGCACGCAGCCATTAATCAAGATTTAAAAAGTTCTATTAACTTTTTATCTCCAACACATTGTCATTAAGAATCCAGCCATAACCAAGCATGCTGCAATCAAAAGATTAAATGCTCCAATTCCAGGAATTGGTAGAGAAGGATTCAGGTAGTAAACAACCGCCCAGAACAAACCAACAATCATAAGCGTGCAGAAAAGCGGAACAAACCAACCAGCATTAGCCTTTGTTCCTTTAATTGACTCTTCAACTCTACGAGTATTTTCTTCTTGACGCTTCATCATTCGCTGTATCTGCGGAGACAAAGAATCTTTGTCCGCAGTCGCATTCAGCACAGCTTCAACCTGCTCCATAGGCACGCCATACAAATCTTCTTTAGAAGATTCTTTTGCTTCGCCAGCATCGGCAGATGAAGCAGCATTCAATGTGTTTAATTCTTCGTCAGCCATAACAGTAACTCTCCAATCAATCGGCTACACGCTATAATAATAGTTACACTCGAACGCAATAAGAAGACTGGATGCTATGGCTAGACAAACAGGTAAACACAGCGCTAAAAAATCGCTGTTAGGAAGCATTGCTGTGGCATTAGCTATCTCTTTTACAGGATATTTATTTATTACTAACTTGCGTATTAATCGTACAGCGTTTGTTACATCAGACACCGGTCAGATGGTAGAAAGAAATTCTCAAAGAGCAAAAAGCTTAAGAGAAGATGTTAAAGAGCTAGATTCACAGGTAAATCTTCTAAACAAAACTTTAACGAATAATACAAATGATGCAGATTCTTCCGACGATACTGGTGCTAGCACAATACTCCCAGCAATACAGGGACCTGGAATTAGTGTTACACTAAACGATTCACCACTGTGGAAAACAGCCGTAAACGGGTCTGGAAGCTCCGCAAACATAAATGACTACGTAATACACCAACAAGACATAGAAGCGGTGGTAAATGCCCTTTGGAGAGGTGGAGCAGAGGCAATAACAATCCAAGACCAACGCATACTATTCAATTCTGCTGTTGTTTGTATCGGAAATGTGCTTATGCTACAAGGTCATCAGTACTCGCCACCGTATAGAATATCTGCTATTGGCTCAATCGAAGACATGGTAGATGCGCTGGATGACTCTCCAGCAATTCGAACATATAAAGACTATGTCAGCGGTTTTGGGTTGGGATGGAAAGTGGAAAAAAAGAGTAATCTAAAATTCGCAGAATCTTCTGCACTTTTACAGCCGCTACGATATGCTTCGGTTCCAAAAGATGCCGATTTTATTAGTAGTAATATTTCGCCACAACACCATTCCAACAGGCAATAAAGGAGTAACATGAAGCGTTCTAACAATATGCACGAACGTAGCGAAACTAAACACGGCAAAACCAGTATTATCTGGCAAGCAGTTGGTGTTGTAGGAGAACTTCTTATTTCTTTCGCTGTTATTTGTGCACTGTATATTGTCTGGCAGATGTGGTGGACGGGTGCACAAGCTGAACATATACAAGTTGAAACACGTCAATCTGTTTCTTGGACAAACCCTGCTGCTGGTCCTAAAACAAAAATTGCTCTTCCTCAAGTAGACAATCCTCCTAAATTACAGGGCGTTAAACATGGAGATCTTCTAGCACGAATCTATATTCCACGCTTCGGTGATCAATGGGAGCGTAATGTTATTGAAGGTGTAGATATGGAGATACTTAATCGTCGAGGATTAGGTCATTATCCTAAAACTGAGTTGCCTGGAGAAATCGGAAACATTACAATTATTGGTCACCGCAATGGTTATGGTCAGCCTCTTGCGGATGTTGATAGGTTCCAAAAGGGAGATTCTATTATTCTTCGAACTAAAGATTATTGGTTCGTTTACAAATACATTACTCACAAGATTGTTAGACCAGAACAGGTTGAGGTTCTTGACCCAGATCCAATAAACCATAGTAAAGAGCCAAAGAAACGCATGATCACCATTATTACATGCGAACCTAAGTTCTCTACACCTAAGTTCCGCTTTGTTAGCTTTGGAGAGCTTGACTATTGGGCTAAAGTTTCTGACGGTATTCCAAAAGAGCTTTCTACTTTAGATGAAAACGGAAAAGTTAAGTTTGTTAATAACGAGCAACAATCTTTGATCTCTCATCTCGATTCGCTTGTTCCGCTTATGATTGGCGCGCTGATAGTTTATTTGATTATCTTTGCTGCTGGAGCTATTGCATGGCAGTGGCCATTAAGACGCGAGATTAAAGCAGGTCTAAAGCCAAAGCCTGAATTCAGCATCTTTGGCGGACTCATGAGGCTACAGCCTGGAATTCTTCCAGTGAGATTAATTCTCTCCTTAATTATCTACCTAATATGCATTATGATACTTATGCAATGGGTATACCCGTTTGTTTCGGCAAATATACCATTCTTAAGAGAAATGTCTGCATACACAGCAACGCCTTACTAAAGGGTAAGTAGATAATAAGTAAGTAGATAAGATTAATAAATAATAAAAATCAGGGTTAGGATGATTTCTTAACCCTGATTTTTTCGTATAAGATTAGATAATCTACTTTTGGTTTATGTACAAGAACTAACTAAAACACGTGGACATTAAGCATGCACTTAATTAACATATGCATTTAATTAATATAAAAAGCCAGTAAGCTTATTAAACTTACTGGCTTTATGCTTTGCTTTTTACAAACCTGTATCTGTTGTTGTAGTAGATGTAGATGGGGCTTCAGTAGAAGGTTTATTCAAATCTAATCCCGTACCTGGCTTTGTAAGGTCCGATGAAGGAGTAGCAGATTTCACAGTCAAAGTGATTGTTGAACCTTTGTCAATCTTTGCTCCTTCTTTTTCAGACATTCCAGTAACTATGTCATCATCTTTAGCTGATGCATCAGATGCAACAACCTTAAAGCCTTTTGCTTCCAATACTTGTTTAGCCTGCTTGAAAGTTACAGTGCCAACAGCCAAACGAGGAACTTCAACTTTAGGCTTTCCTTTAGAAACATATACTGTTACAGAGCTATGAGGCTTTACTGCAGCACCAGAAGATGGGTTCATCTTGGTCACAGTTCCTTCAGATGCAGTATCAGATTCTTCCTCAACAACATTTACAGTAAAACCAAGATTTTGCAATTCGCTTGTTACAACATCCTTAGATTGTCCAACTAAACCATCAGGGATCTTTGTAAGACCAGAAGAAATGTATAAGGTAACCATAGACCCCTTGTCTGCAAACGAATCTGCAGAAGGATCTGTACGAGTAACATGATTCTTCTTAACTTCCGTGCTATCTTCTACACGAACATTAGATATCTTAAATCCAGCACGTTCAAGAGCTTTACGTGCTACATCTTGCGATTTACCAGTAACATCTGGAATCTTAGTAGACTGTGGACCTACAGAGAACCATACGCTTACTCTAGATCCTGAAGAAACTTTAGCTCCACCTTTAGGAAGCTGTTTTGTAAAAGTTCCTTCTGGTTGAGAAGATTTATCATCTTCCAAAATATCTGGGATAAGACCAAGAGCTCGCAACTTTTCGCGAGCGGCATCCTGCGTTGTTGTTTCTGTAAATGTAGGAACTACAACTTCTCCAGCAAGTTTACTGCGATTCAAAACAAATAAAATTCCAGCAACAATAATTGCGCAAACTACAGCAGATATAACGGAAGTAATAACAATTCTCTTGCTTCTTTTTGCTCTATTAGCTGCAAGCTGCGCTGCTCTAGTGTTATAACCAGTATTTTGAGTATAAGGCTCAAATTGACCTGTAATAGCACCAAAGCTTTGAGTTGATGCGGTATCAGCATTGTTCATTGCTTGTGTTGCAGCATTCTGCTCAGCCTGCTTTCTAGCACGCATATTAGCCAAATCCGTCAGAGGATTAAATGCTGCAGCAACAGGAACACCACCATTCATAAAAGCCAATATGTCATTTTTAAATTCTGCGGCAGTTGCATACCTATTCTGACGGTCCTTCGCCATTGCTTTGGCACAAATCTTATCCCACATAACAGGAAGACCAGGAACAAGCGTACTTAATGGCGTTGCAACCTCAGACACATGCTGATACGCAATTGCAACAGCTGAATCACCTGTAAAAGGAGGTCTACCAGTTAGCATCTCATATAAAACACAGCCAGCAGAATATAAGTCAGATCTCATATCTACTTGTTCTCCACGAGCCTGTTCAGGAGACAAGTATTGAGCAGTTCCAACCACACCCTGTGATTGTGTCATTGTTGTTGCAGAATCGTCCAATGCCCTAGCGATTCCAAAATCCATAACTTTGACGATGCCCTGCTCGGAAATCATAATATTTCCAGGCTTAATATCCCTATGAATCACACCCATTCTGTGCGAATACTCAAGAGCATTAAGAACTCCGAGCATAACTTGTTCAGAATCTCTTTGACTCAAAGCACCATTCATTTTAAGAATATCGCGTAAAGTTTTACCCTTAACATATTCCATAACAAGATATGGCAGATGCTCTTCTACACCATTGTCATCTTCTACAGATTCTTCTCCAGAATCATAAATATTAACTATGTTAGGATTGTTCATCTGAGCAATTGAATGTGCCTCTCTGCGGAATCTAGATAAGAAAATCTCATCATTTGCCAGATCAGAACGCATAATTTTAACCGCAACAGTACGACCAAGACGTTTATCTTCTGCGATTCTCACCTCGGCCATTCCGCCACGACCAATTAATTCACCTAATTGATACCGTCCATTCGCTAATGAGGTAGGCATTGTGTTACTCATTGCTGCTCCTTGCGGTTGTTATTGTTTAAAATGTTAATAATATTCACTTGAGTTTTTGGAACACTTCTCACGCTACGAGCAGGACGCTGAACAGCGGAAGAAGGTACTGAGTTTTTATTATTAAATGCTGTTTGTTGATCTAAAAGTCTTCTTTCTATTTTCGAAAGAACTTTTGACACTACTAGAGCATCTTTAGGTCTGTCTTTTGGATTTTTAGAAAGCATTGACATTACAAACTGTCTTAATTGGATATCAACACTATCTGGAAGAGGTGGAACAGGATCGTTAACATGAGCTGCTGCAATATCTACAGGAGTAGCTCCAGTAAATGGTCTGTGTCCACAAAGTCCTTCGTAAGCAACAACTCCGAGAGAATATATGTCAGATTGAGCAGTAGCTTGTTCTCCTTGAGCTTGTTCTGGAGAAATATATTGAGCCGTTCCTACTACCATTCCATCCTGAGTTATTTGTTCTTGATCACTAGAATAAGAAACACCAAAATCTGTTATTTTTACACTTCCAGTATCAGAAACCATAATGTTTGCTGGTTTAACGTCTCTGTGTATAACACCATGAGAATGAGCTACAAAAAGACCTCTAGCTGTTTGAATAAGAATAGGAAGCAAACGAGTTGGTTCCACAGTTTTTTCTTTATGATACAAATCTGCTAAAGATTTACTAGGCACATACTCCATAATCAGGAAGCCAATACCATCATGCTCATAATAATCAAATAATGCCGCAATATTAGGATGTGCTAAATTGGCTGAATTATGTGCTTCTGCGCGAAGTCTACGCAACTTAGCTTCAACATTGTTAGTGTCTGTTCTAAGAGCTTTAATTGCTACAATTCTGCCAAGCTGTATGTCAAAACCTTTCCATACTTCGCCCATACCGCCTTGTGCAAGACGTCTATCTAACCTATATCGATGATGAACTAACTGTCCTTCAACAAGTTTCATTGCTTAAGAGCCTCCTTCATCACCTGCTTCATAATAGGTCCTGCAGTATAAGTTCCATATGTGTTCGCATTATGAACTACTACTGCTATAGCTATTTTAGGGTCTTCTGCTGGGGCAAATCCAATTACCCACCCATTTGCAGACTGATTTTTTACACCAATCTGCGCTGTTCCAGTTTTTGCTGCAACATGAATATTTGGTAGAGAAAGATTTGAATTTTCTTTAACTACTACACTTTGCATCATACTATTAAGTTTTGCAGCTGTCTGTGCACTAATAGCTTGGCTCATAACAGTAGGACTTGTTTGCGATATAACAGACAAATCACTAGATCTTACGCAATCAACCAAAGTTGGTTTCATAAGAGTTCCATTATTAGCTATAGCCGACGCAATCATAGCATTTTGAAGCGTAGTAATCTTTGCATCTCCTTGACCTATAGATTCTAGAGCTAATTTATCTTGAGATGGTTTAGTAGAAAGTAATGATGTTACTACTCTCATAGGGAAACCAGTTGAATCTGATCCATCTAAAGTAAATGAGCTAAAGAATCCAAATTTCTTAGCTTGCTTTATTATTGCGTCAGACCCTAACGATATTCCTAACTGTGCAAAAGCAGTATTTGAAGAATAAGCTAAGGCATCTTCAAATGATATTTGTCCGTTAACTCCATTTGCAGGAACAACAACATTTGTTAAATGTGTTCGAGTTCCAGGAAGAGTGTAGCTTGATCCAGCTGGAATCTGAGTATTTAAATCATATTTTCCAGATTCTAACGCTGCAGCAGCAATAAGTGTTTTTAAAGTAGATCCCGGTGCATACAGTTCAGAAATGGAACGATTAAGCATCGGATTATAAATATTAGATATAAGATCCTTGTAAGACCTATTTACAGAAGAAATATTGTGAGAAGCAAGAAGTGAAGGATTGTAACTTGGAGTGCTAACCATTGCTAGTATTCGTCCAGTTTTTGGCTCTATAGCAACTAAAGCGCCTTCTTTATTTTTTAGTAGATTATATGCAAGAGTCTGAAGTTTAGTGTTAATAGATGTTTCTATTGAAGCACCCCTATTTTCTGCTCCAGTAAACAATGACTTAAACTTTTGAAGGAATAAAGCATCTGACTTTCCACTTAAAAGCTCATTCCTTGACGCTTCTATTCCTCTATCAGCTCTTTGACTTATTGAATAATATCCTGTAATCGGAGCATAAACTTCACCATTGAAATATGAGCGCTGATAAACAAAAGCATCTTTAGATGGATCAGATTTTGCTAATACTGTTCCATCAGACGCAAGTATTGCTCCTCTAGGAGACCCAAATTCATGGTATAGTGCTCGTCTATTTCTAGGATCTGAATTTAACTCGTTTGCTTTTATAGAAGTTATGTAAGTACTAGAAACACAAAGTATTACGAATAATATTATTACTGCAGTAAAAAGCTCTTTTAAACATTTATTCATAACTTTCACCTCCATCTTCTTTAAGATCAGAGGCTTTATTTTCTCTCTCCCTAAGTTCTCGTTCTCTTAAGGCAGCTAAAGCTTCGTATTGGAAAGTATCAGACATAACAGCAGTTTCAGGCTTATTTGCAGCATTAGAGATAACAATCAAAATAGCAGCAAGCAAATAATTTGCCACTAATGAGGATCCTCCAGCAGCCATATATGGCATTGTTAAACCAGTTAAAGGAATTACAAGAGTAATACCTCCAACAACAGTAAAAACTTGGAAAGCCATTGTAAAAACTAAACCAGATGCAAGGAGTTTTCCAAAACCATCCTTGATTTTCATTGCCGTTATCATACCCGAAGCAATAATAATCAAGTAAAGCATTAATACTATGAACAAACCCGTCAATCCTAATTCTTCACCAACTGAAGCGTAAATAAAATCAGAATTAGCAAGAGGTGTCAAAGATGGGTGACCTTGCCCTAATCCGGTTCCTGTAACACCACCAGCTGCCAATCCAAATAATCCTGTAACAATCTGAGCAGAACCACCTGGGAATCTATTGTAAATAACTGGGTCATACGGGTTAAGCCAAGCATCTACTCTATATTGCACGTGAGCAAATAATTTAACAGCTACAAAGCATCCAATCATGAATGCTATAAATCCAATTGCAAGCCAACCTTTTCTGCCTGTAGCAACATACAACATAGAAACAAACATTGCGAAGAACATTAAAGATGTTCCTAAATCGTGTTGTACAACAAGAACACACATTGATGCAGCCCAAACAAGTGCAATAGGACCCATGTCTTTAAATCGCGGAAGATGCACGCCTAAAATCTTTTTTCCGCCAACAGCAAGCCTGTCTCTATGGTCAAACAAATATGCTGCAAAGAAGAATGCTAAGAATAACTTTGCAAATTCTCCAGGTTGAAGAGTGTGGTTACCAAAACCAATCCATATTCTTGCTCCGCCAATTTCCTTACCAACTATAGGAAGCATTGGAGATAGTAACAATATAAAACCTATTATCATGCTTACATACGAGAAACGTCTAAGTATTCTGTAATCTTCAAGAACAAGCACAAAAATTATTGACAAAACAAGAGCAACACAAACCCATATAAGCTGTTTCATAGCAATATCTGTATTGTGCTGTTTATCTATCCTAGCAATCATTACTGTGCCGATAGTTGTAAGCAGAAGCATACATGGCAATATAACTTGACTACAATAAGGTTTTTTTACTATTAAAACTCCCCATAGAACCAAGTATAATGCTGTTGTAAAAGTAAGCATTCCAATATAATCTGCTGGAATATATCCATTAATCCTCAAAAACATCTGCAAAAATGCTAATGAAGATATAATTATGGAAAACAGAAGTAGAGAAATTTGTTTAATTCTAATACTCAACATATTCATGAGGTTTTACCCCCTGAATCAGAGTCTGAATTTACAACTCCACTATTATTGCCATCTTTATCGTCTAAACTAGATTTAGCGCTTTTTTGTTTATTACTGTGTTTTTCAATTTCTCTAGCACGCATTTCACGTCTTATTAATTTTGCGTGTCCTCTAGCTTCTTTAAGACTGCTAAAACTTATTCCTTCATCGAGTTGATCTTGCCAAGATTTATCTAGTTTTTTTACTCTAATATCTGTTTCTTCGATCTGATGAGAAAGTTCTAAACCAAAAATATTTGTAGGAACACCTTGGTAAATAACTACTCTATCGTTACCTTTACCAATGTAATACTGCTTTTGAGTCCACGAATATACAAGATATGCTCCAGAAGCAACAATAGAGCATATTACAAGTATTGCGAAAGCAACTCCTATTCTCATCCATCTTTTTCTAATCTTATTTGCTTTGTGCGCTTCAGCTTGTTCTCTTTTTACAGCTCTAGCAACATCTGGATCTCTAGGATCAGTTGAGATTCTTCCATTCTTCTTTTTTACAATAGGAATCTCATTTGTATCTGTAGACCTAAGTTCTTCTTCATTTCTTAAGTGAGAAGGCTGAACTAAACGAGTTGTTTCAACTTTTTCAACATCTTTTTCACTCGACTTTTCACCATCTTGTATAAGAGCAGCGGCTCTTTGAGCAGGTGAATTTTTACCTTCTCGCAACATGGGTGTGGAAGATACTGCCTTATTAACAATATCTGCTATCGATTCCAAATCCTTACTTGCAGAACCGCCAATCAATGGTGTTTGGTGAGGTAAATCAAAAGCATCTGCGTCTAGTGCCAAAGTCGCATCTGCAATAACAGCTGTGGCATTATCAGTACTTCCAGCTTTAAGAGCCATTGAAACAAGTTTTTGAGCACATTCTTCTTGATTAGATACACTGCTCATAACTTCTTGAATAGTGGAATCTTCTAATACTCCACATACTCCATCTGAACAAAGCAACCAGCGATCTGAAGGATGAGCTAATCGAATTGCCATATCTGGGCGTGGATCAATATCAAAATCACCTAATACTCGCATAACAACATTGCGCTGTGGATGATTTCTTGCTTCTTCTGGAGTAATATGACCAGTATCAATTAAATGTTGAACATAACTATGGTCACAAGTCATTCTTATAAGATGATTATCTCGCAACAAGTATGCTCTAGAATCACCTAAATGTGCAAGAACCCAGTATCCGTTTACTAAAGAAACAGCTGTTACTGTCGTTCCCATGCCAGCAAGACGTCTTTCACGCTTAGCTTTTCCAACAATCGCGTCGTGAGCTGCCATAATTGACGTTTCCATCATAGAAGAAACAGCTTTTACATCATTTGGTCTTGAATCCTGCTCAATATGAGCTAAAGATCTTATTGCAATAGTGGACGCCGTATCTCCACCAGCATGGCCACCCATACCGTCACAAATAGATGCTAAACGCTCTCCTGCGAACGCTGAGTCTTGATTATTACTACGAACTGTACCAACATCACTAACAGCCGTGGAATACATAAACAACGCTTTATCAATAAATGAATCTTTATTAAAATTATTTTCTTTATCTCTATTAGTGTTTTTATTATTTAAAGAATTATATACAGTATCGGAATTTCTACTATCAATGTCTGAATCTAATTGTGTCATATAATCACCTCAATTCAAACATTGTTGCGCCAATTCGCACAGAAGTGCGTGGTTGCAAAACGACTGGTTCATTAACTCTATTATGACCAATCATAGTTCCATTAGTACTGCCCAAATCTTCGAGTACCCAAGATTTTACAGATTGATTAAAGTAAACACGAGCATGATGAGACGATACAAATTCGTCATTTAAAACTACAGTATTGTTTGCCGATCTTCCAAGAGTTACACCAGATGGTTCAAGAGGGAAGGATGAACCAGCCAAAGGACCATCAATAATAACAAGTAAAGTAGGATTTTCTGAAAGTTTATTAGATTCTTCATTCCTAGAAACTATATTATTTTGATTATTTTCACTACTTGAATTATTTGGCTTACGACGATTTTTAGTCTTAAAAGAACGAGACTTTTTAGGACTAAAAATCTCAATATCTCTACGAAGAGAACGAACAGCAAACCACACGAATACCCACAAAAGTACTAAGAAACTGTACTTAAGTATAGCAAAAGTTAACTCGGTTAATATCATGCGCGTACTCGTATCTCTTTATGTATTCGTCTATTACTCCTGATCCTGTGATGAAGACCAATAGAAAATACGAGTACGTCCGATAGTTATAGTATTTCCATCTAAAAGTGTTGCTGCTGGAGTCTGATGTCCTTCAACATAAGTTCCATTAGTAGAACCAAGATCTCTAGCAATAACACCATCAGGCGTAATATCTATTCCAAGATGACGACGAGAAATACCAGGATCGTCAATAACAATATCGCAGCCAGATCCTCTGCCTAATATCGTGCGATCTTTTGTTAACAAATATCTATTTCCATTAATTTCAAGCATTGGATGATTTTCTGACTGTTCTTGAGTTGTTACAGGAACAGCATTTCCTGGAACAGAGTCAGAAATCAAATTGAAATTACCTTTAGCAAGATCTGTGTCTTCTTCAAAAATAACTGCAACAGGTCCAACAAACGCATAATGCTGGCTTTTTGCATATTGTGTAAGATTATCTGCAAGCTCGTTAGCTAACGCTTCACTACCAAGCTGATCAAAATCTGGCGTACTCAGTTTAAAGTGATATTCATTCGGAGCAACTGTACGATCGCGATCAATTGGCATAGATTGATTATCAATCTCTCGCTCTAATGCACTGGAAAGATCAACAGGCTGCAAGTCTTTAGAGCCGAATTTTGCGAAGACCCCGTTCATTGCACCTTCAACGCTCTTCTCAAGTCGGTCAAGCATGCTCATTGTAAACCCTTTCTATCTTTTCCTCATATTACTCGTCACCTCGTACGGTGTTCAACTTATTACATTCGTATATTAATACTTGTTTAATCAATATTCTTTTATATTACAAAATCATCCATCAAATCATCCATTTAAATAAATAAACACGCATACTCATAATACATATTTATCATATATATTTCTAAGTGTAATCTTTAACTATGAATCAAAAAAATCAGTTTTATAACTTTTGGCAAAAAATAGTAGATAATAAAAAGTCTTCTATTGTTTTACTTCTTGCCATTTTAATCCCTTGCATTGGTAAAGGGGTGCTTGTTATGAGTGAGGAAAGATCTTTAGAAACAGGCATCGTTGCATTTTTCCATAATTATTCCCCATCTTTCATAATGTCTATTTCAAAGATTCTTGCAATAATTTTTTCTACAAAATGTTGCATAGTCATACTTCTTGTTTTATCTATTATTTCTTACTTTATTAAAAGAAATTGGCGTATAACTCTTACACAACTTGTTATTTCTCTTTTGCCTATGGTTTATATTTTTGCAATTAAATTCATAGTTCATAGACCTAGGCCTTTTATTGGAGTAAAGGTTAAACTTCCACCAGATCCAAGTTTTCCAAGTGGTCATACTGCAGCAGCTGTTGCGATTTGCGCTATGATTCTTATGATTCTTTATGTATCTAATAAATCATTGTTAAAACTTGGCTTGATAATAAGCATTGTTGTTGTTGTAATAGTGGCTCTTTCTAGGCTTGTTGTTGCAGCTCACTTCCCTACTGACGTTATAACTTCTGCAATAATGTATCCAATATTAGTTATGTATAATCTTGATTTCTTTAAAAACAGTAGTTTTATTAATAGAAAAATATTAAAAAGATAAAGGTAAATAAACAATGTTTAATGGTTTTAAAAAATTTATTGCTCGTGGCAGCGTTATCGACATGGCAGTCGGTGTTGTTATGGGCGGTGCTGTTACAGCAGTTGTTAATTCAATAGTTAAAAATATTATTAATCCTCTTATAGCAATAATTTGTGGAAAACCAGATTTAGATGGTGTTCTAACAATAACAATAAATGGTGCAACTATTTCGTTTGGTGCTGTTATTGGATCTGTATTAAATTTCCTTATTATTGCTGTAGCTGTTTACTTTTTCATTGTTTTGCCTATTAACAAATTGAGAGAAATGGGTGTTAATTTCTTAAATATTGAAAAAGAAAAAACAGATGAAGAAAAACGCAAGGAACGTGAAGAAAAAATGATTAAAGTATTGGAAGATATTAGAGATTCTGTTTCTAAGTAAAAATGCTTTGATTTTAATTTAAAAATTCCCCCGCTAGTCTAAATAAGATTAACGGGGGAATTTTTGATTATTTTATTTTAAATCACTTATTTTAATCATCGCCAAGAGTTAGATGGATTCCACCAACTAATGAACCAACAACGTTATATAGCAAAGCACCAATTGCAGAAAGTAGTGTTAAAATAACTATTTCCACAACAGAAAGAATTGTTACAGCACTTAAAATTGTTGGAAGAGAGAATACATCAGCAAGATTAAAACCGTTGCTATTCAAACCTGTTGACGAAACAATCTGAGTTACTTGATCAAAGACACCAACCATGTTTAGAAATAGCCAAACTAATCCTGCTGCAATTACTTGAATTATTCCTCCAGCTACGCTAAGAAGAAAAGTAACTTTTGCAACAGACCACGCATCTACCCTAACTAAGGAAAGACTCATTCTTCTAGCACGCGGCTGACTAGTTTTTCTCTTGGCATAACCATTAGATTCAAAACTAGCTGTTCCACCAATTGTTCTTGGAGAATTAGTGTTAGATTCGCCATTAACTTTGCTATTGGATGTTTCAAAATCCTCACTCATCTAAGTTCCTTCTGCTAGTATTTTCTTCTACTTCTTCATTCTTATTGTCACTTTCATCATCTCTTTCCTCATTACGAGCTATAGAGATGATTTCGTCACCCTTATCTGGCTTAGCTAAAGTCACGCCTTGAGTTGTTCTACCAGTACGCTTAACCTCGTTAACATCAGAGCGAATTACCTTACCAGACTTCATAATTGCCATTACTTGATCTGTTTCTTCAACAATCAAGGCACCAACCAAAGAACCGCGACCTTCTGCAAGTTGAACAGCTTTAACACCGTATCCGTTTCTTCCTTGCAAACGATACTCTTCAATAGCAGTTCGCTTAGCAAATCCTTCGTTTGTAACAACGAGAAGATCTTTACTTGTTTCTACAGATACAACATCCATATCAAGTAATTCATCGCCTTCTCTAAAGCGCATGCCTTGAACGCCTGCAGTTTGGCGACCCATTGGTCGAAGTTGCTCATCATCTGCTCTAAACTTCAAGCTCATTCCAAGCTTAGAAACAAGAATAATGTCATCTTCTGAATTGCACAAAGCTGCACCAATAAGCTCATCAGCAGGTTCGCCTGTTTCTTCATTAGTCATTAGTCGAACAGCAATCAAACCACCTTGACGTGGAGAATCATATTCTTGTAAAGCAGTTTTCTTAACTTTTCCAGAACGAGTTGCCAAAACCAAATACTTCGCTACATCATAATTTGGAATTGATAACACTGCTTGAATTGTTTCTCCAGGAGTAAATTGAAGCAAATTAGCAACATGCTGTCCTTTAGAATCTCTTGATCCTTCTGGAAGCTCATATGCTTTAATGCGATAAACGCGTCCGCGATTAGTAAAGAACAACAACCAATTGTGTGTAGAAGTTAAGAAGAAGTGATCTACAACATCATCTTCACGTAATTTAGCGCCTTTAATTCCTTTACCACCGCGATGCTGAGCACGATACTCGTCTGCCTTAGTACGCTTAATATAGCCTGCGCGAGTAACTGTTACAACAACGTTTTCTTCGGCAATAAGATCTTCAACATTCATTTCACCTGAGAATGGAAGAATTCTAGTTCTGCGCTCATCGCCATATTTAGCAACAATTTCATCAAGCTCATCGCCAACAATTTTGCGCTGACGTTCTGGGCTTGCAAGAATATCATTGTAATCTTCAATCTTGCGCATTAATTCTTCATGTTCGTCGAGAATCTTCTGACGTTCCAAAGCTGCAAGTCTACGAAGCTGCATTGCAAGAATAGCATCTGCTTGAACATCATCAACATCAAGCAAATTCATCAAACCAGTGCGAGCAGTATCAACATCTTTAGACGAACGAATTAAAGCAACAACTTCATCAATCATATCCAAAGCTTTTAAGTAGCCTTGCAAAATATGATCTCGCTCTTCAGCCTCTCTCTTTAAGTAGCGTGTACGCCTATCAATTACTTCAAGCTGATGACTTACCCAATGACGAATAAACGCATCCAAACTCAAAGTGCGCGGCACACCATCAACAAGCGCAAGCATGTTAGCGCCGAAAGTTTGCTGCAATTGCGAATGCTTATACAAGTTGTTCAAAACAACTTTTGGAACAGCATCTCTTTTAAGAACAAGCACTAAACGCTGACCAGTACGGCCAGACGTTTCATCGCGCATATCTGCAATGCCTTGAATCTTTCCATCTCGCACAGCTTCCCTAATAGAGGCAGCTAAGCGATCAGGATTAACTTGGTATGGAAGCTCGGTGACAACCAAGCACATACGTCCCTTAATTTCTTCGGTATTAACAACAGCGCGCATTGTAATTAAGCCGCGACCAGTGCGGTACGCTTGCTCAATTCCCTTGTGACCTAAGATTGTTGCTCCAGTAGGAAAATCAGGGCCTTTAATTCGCTGAATTAAAGCTTCAAGAAGCTCAGAATTACTAGCATCTGGGTGGTCCAAAGCCCAATGTACACCATCGGCAACCTCACGCATATTATGAGGTGGAATATTTGTTGCCATACCAACAGCAATACCAGCAGAACCATTAACTAAAAGATTCGGGAAACGAGCTGGCAAAACTGTTGGCTCTTGAGTTTTACCATCGTAGTTTGGCAAGAAATCAACAGTATCTTTGTCAATATCTCGAACCATTTCCATAGCAAGAGGCGCCATACGGCATTCCGTATAACGCATTGCTGCTGCAGGATCATCACCTGGGGAACCAAAGTTTCCTTGACCATCAACAAGCATGTATCTCATTGACCAAGATTGAGCCATACGAACCAAAGTGTCATAGATAGCAGAATCACCATGAGGATGATACTTACCCATAACGTCGCCAACAACGCGAGAGCACTTGTTATACCCTCTATCTGGCCTATAGCCGCCATCATACATAGCGTAAATAACACGACGATGCACTGGTTTTAAGCCATCTCGAACATCTGGTAAAGCGCGCTCAACAATAACAGAAAGTGCATAAGCAAGATATGATTCGCGCATTTCCTGCTGCAAATCCATGTGTTTTACGCGAGCACCTTTCATTAAGCCGTAATCAGTATTATCTGATTCTTGCGGACTTTGTGGTTCCATAGACCCATCAGGCAACTGATCTCTATATTCACCATCATTAGCGGCGTTTATTTCGTCTACCACTGCTATTCCTTCTTATTTATATTTTAAAGTTTATTTTGCTTTATTTTTACGTTGATTTATTAACTATTTTTAAGCATCAATAAATCTTGCATCATGAGCATTACGTTGAATAAAGAGCCTACGAGGTTCCACTTCGTCTCCCATAAGCATTGAGAATGTCTCATCAGCTCGAGCAGCATCTTCAATATGAATTTGCTTTAAGATTCTGTGTTCAGGGTCCATCGTTGTTTCCCACAGCTCCTGATAGCTCATCTCACCCAAGCCCTTGTATCGCTGAATACCTTCGCCTTTAGGAAGTTGTCTGCCTGCAGCTTTACCTTCTGCAAGAACTCGATCACGCTCAGCATCGGTATAAACAAAGTCATGTGCTCCCTTGCTCCACTTCAAACGGTAAAGAGGCGGCATAGCAACATAAACGTATCCTGCTGTAATCATTGGACGCATATAGCGGAAGAACAGTGTTAAATTCAATGTAGCAATATGAGCGCCGTCAACATCAGCATCAGCCATAATAATGACTTTGTGATATCGAACCTTACTTAAATCGAAGTCTTCACCATAACCGCCTCCAACAGCAGTTATTAAGGATTCAATAGTTTCCGACTTCATCATTCGATCAATTGAAGCGCGCTCAGTATTCAAAATCTTACCGCGCAAAGGCAAAATCGCTTGAGTAATAGGATCTCGTCCTTGAATTGCGGAGCCACCTGCGGAATCACCCTCAACTATAAAAAGCTCGCATTCTTCTGGATTATTAGACTGGCAATCCTTCAATTTATCTGGCATTCCAGCAGTTTCAAAGATTGACTTTCTACGCGTATTTTCGCGAGCTTTCTTAGCTGCAATACGTGCACGAGAAGCTTCAATTGCTTTTTGAATAATGTTCTTTGCTTCACTTGGATGAGCGTCGAACCAATCTCCAAGCTTTTCAGTCATTACTCGCTGAACAAAGGTTTTAGCTTCAGAATTGCCAAGCTTGGTTTTAGTCTGACCTTCAAACTGTGGAGTTGTAAGCTTTACTGAAACAACTGCTGTTAATCCTTCTCGAACATCGTCACCAGAAAGATTAGTATCTTTTTCTTTTAAGATATTCTTTTCTCGAGCATAACGATTTACAAGAGATGTAAGTGCAGCTCGGAATCCTTCTTCGTGAGTACCACCTTCAGTAGTTGAAATAGTGTTAGCAAAAGTGTGAACTGCTTCCGAATATGCAACAGTCCATTGCATAGCAATTTCGGCAGAAATACCAATTTCAAGATCTTCAGCCTCAAAATCAATAACATCTGGCTCTACAGGAACAGCTTTTCGAGATTTAACCAAGTAGTCAACGTAATCTTTAATTCCGTGATCATACTTGTAGCTAACGCTTTGATGCTTTTCTTCACTAGTTGATTCATTTTCTCCTGTGACTTCGTCCCCTGCTTCATCAGGCTTGCGCAAATCAGTTAAAGAAATCTTCAATCCTTTGTTTAAGAAAGCCATCTGCTGGAATCTAGATCGCAAAGTTTCAAAATCGTATGTAGTTGTTTCAAAAATAGCACCATCTGGCCAGAATGTTACGGATGTACCAGTAGATTCACCTTCTTCCATTGGCTTTCCTTTTTCCAATGGTGCTGTTGGATGCTGATCTACATACGTTTGAGTCCAATGGAACCCTTGACGACGAACTTCAATTTCTACGCGTGTAGAAAGTGCGTTAACAACGGATATACCAACGCCATGCAAACCACCAGAAACGGCGTATCCGCCGCCGCCAAACTTTCCACCAGCGTGAAGCTTAGTCATAACCGTTTCAACACCAGAAACGCCTTCTCCTGGTACTTCGTCAACTGGAATGCCTCTACCATCATCTACAACTTTTATTGCATTGTCTGGCAATATTGTCACTTCAATGTGAGAAGCATAACCAGCCAAAGCCTCATCAACCGAATTATCTACAATCTCGTATACAAGGTGGTGTAAGCCTCTTGGACCAGTTGAACCAATGTACATACCTGGTCTGATTCGGACTGCTTCTAATCCTTCGAGAACGCGAAGATCGCTAGCATCATAATGTTCAGGAGAAAGTGAATCATCAAGCTGAGCGTCATCGAGTTTATGTTCTTCAACAGAATTTTCCATTGAATTATCTTCAGTGTTTAACACTTTAGATCCCTTCCCGTATTACCTCATGCCAAGAGGCATTTACGAGGTCGATACACGCTAGAAAGCACAAAAAAGGGGTTTCTAGCGATTTAACTATATTACATAACATTCTACACATGCATAATGACCGCTCTTTATTAAGAGCCGTTATTAGTGATTCTTAATATTAAACCTACTATTTATTGATTTTTTGCCTGTTTTTTGCAAAGATGGACCAACTATTTTGACTTCTTTAATATTAATATTTTTTGAATATTCAAATATTTTTTTCTCAAGCATAGGTTTGCAGTAGCTAAGTTGTGTATACCAAACGTTTGATTTTGTTCTAACTATTAAAATACCGTCTTTTATTTGATCTATATAACAATTTAAAGATGCACTTTTACCAACTATTTTCCACCAATCTTCTCGCATTCTTGCTATAGCAAGCGGCTCATTCCAATGTTTTTTATTAGCAAAATTACCTAGCAACGAATAAAGATTTTGTGGATCCCTACCAGGTTTTCCAAAACTTTCCCAAGCTTTATAAGCGTTTTGCTCGTTTATTGTTTTCTTTTCTCCCCTTTTTTCTATAGGAGAAAAAACAATCTCAGGAAGCTTTCTAGTGTCTAATTTTAATAATTTATTTACGGGAATTTTCATTATTTTCCCCTTAACTATTAGAATTATTCTCGATATTATTTTTTCGATTATTAATAATATCTTTTAGTAGATCTTTATGATTAGAGTCAAGATTATTATTAAAGAAATTTTCATCTTGATTATTATTTTTTTCTACTATTTTAGATATATCAATAAATGATTCTTCTGAAAGATTCTCATCTTTTGGTATATCACTTAAGGATGCAACTGTAATAAAAACTTGTTCTTGTTCTTTTGCAAACTCTAAAATTTGTTTTCTTCTAGATTCATCCAATTGTGAAAAAACATCATCCAAAATAACTATTGGTTTTTGATTATTTTTTTCTTCTAAAGTCTTAAATAAAGCCATTTTTAAAGCTAATGCTAGAGTCCATGATTCACCATTAGAAGCAAATTCTTTTGCAGGATGATTATTTATTAATATTGTAAAATCATCTCTATGAGGACCTATTAGGTTGTATCCTCTAGCAACTTCCCCAGCATAAATTCGTTGAAAATGCTCGCTTATAGCCGTTTGCGGAAAATAATCTTCTTTTGATTCAACTTCTAACTCTTCAAAAGACGGATTATATTGTATCGAAGCAAAATTAGAAGATCGGGAAAGTTTATCCACTATTTTAGGAAAAATTTCATTTAACAAATTTATTATTTTTTTTCGATTTTTTGTAAGAATTATTCCTGATTCAATGAATTTACCCGTCCATATTTCCAAATCAGATATAGGATTATATCCATTTGTTGAACTAGCTAAATTATTATTAGATAGACTTTTAAGAAGATATGCACGTTGTTTTGCAATATGATTATATTCTTGTAAAACTTGTAAATAATTTGGTATTAATAGTGCTCCAGCTTGATCTATGAAAGTCCTACGAATATTAGGATCTGAAAAAATCAAATTTTGATCTCTTGGAGTGAAAGAAATGGATTTAACTAATCCAATTATGTCCTTCATATACAATGATTTTCCACTATTAATTCTTGCTCTGTTAGCTCCTTTTGAATTAATCGTAAGCTCATATGTAGTTTCATCTAAATCATTATTATCAAAATTTTTAGTATTAAGTCGTATGGTAGCACAACTGTTATTGCACTCTATCAGTGGCATCAAAGATGATATTCTATGACTTGTTCCAGTAGATATAACTTCTATAGCTTCAACAATATTAGTTTTACCTAAACCATTTGAGCCAAATAGAACATTAATTTTTGGAGAAAAGTCTAATACACAACTACTCCAAGAACGAAAATGATCTAGTACAAGTCTTGAAACATACATTTATTTATCTTTAAGGATGCATTGGAACAACAAGATATCTGTAATTCATAGACTCATCGCCATCAGCTTCCTGCTGACCATTAAATTCAACAGGCTTAACTGCAGATGTGATTTTTGCATGAACAAATGGCTCGCTTATAGCGCTTAAACCTTCAATTAAATAATTAGGATTAAAAGCAACTATAATATCTTGACCGTCCATGTCTATATCGATAAGTTCTTTTGCTTGAGATTCTGAATCATTTCCAGCACTCAATGTTAATTCATCCCCAGAGAAAGACATGTAAATAGGAGCATCTTTTTCTGCAACAAGTGCAACTCGCTTAATAGCATTAATAAGCATTGTTCGATTAATAATTGCATGAATAGGATATTCATCAACAAAAAGTCGATCTACAGAAGGAAATTCTCCATCAATTAGTTGAGAAGTACTTACTCTACCAGAATTTTCAAAACCAAGAATAGATGGTTCTTTATCATTTAGGTTTACAATAACATTTTGATGTTCATCTATTGATCGAGAAATATCTCTAAGAATGCTTCCTTTGATTAGAGTAGAAGTATTTATGTCAGAATGTTCTGGTGTCCACTTAAAAGTTGATCTTGCAAGACGATATCTGTCTGTAGCAGTGAAAGTAACAGAATCATCTTCAAAATGAGCATGAATTCCAGTCAAAACAGGTCTATCTTCTTCTCTTGAAACAGCCACAGAAGCTTGTACTACTGCCTGAACAAAAGTAGGAGCATCTACCTGACCAAGTTTTTCAGGAATTTGTGGTAAATCAGGATATTCTCCTTCAGGCATTAGTTGGAGTGTGAAAGTTGATTTTCCAGAAGAAATAGTAAGAGTAGTTTCATTAGAGGATAAATAGGTTTTTTCTGATGGTAAAGATTTAGTTATATCTGCCATCAATTTGCCTAATACGAGTACACTACCCTGCTCATCTATTCCAGCTTCAACATGATGTCTGCTAGAGAGCTGATAGTTAAAAGCAGAAAGTTGAAGAATTCCATCTTTTGCTTCTAGTTTTAGTCCTGCAAGAATAGGATTAGCTGGTCTAGAATCTATGACTCTAGTTGTCCAAGCTACTGCATCAGCAAAAGAAGCGGAATTAACTTCAACTTTCATTTTTCCTCATTTCTGTTTAAATCTGTGTTTTATTCTATATCATGCTGCCAATTAAAAATCATATTTTATGAAAGTTAGTTGAGTAAGTAATTAAATATGAATATTAGATAAAAATAAAATAGTAAAAGTAATAAAGGTTGTTAACATGTGGATAAAGTTAAAGAACTGCTGATTTAGAGCCTTTATCCACAATTTAAAAATGTTGACAACACAAAGAGAAGTATGTGCATAAATGCTAAAGTTATCCACATAATTTTCTAGTTTTTATCTTATTAACATTTTTATCGTAGTTAAAAACATTTTATTCACTTTTTAAACGGCGTTTTCCACCAGTTATTCGCACCTTTTGCCCACATTTGTTACTAACTATGTGGATAACTTTATTTACTTTAATAAACAAATTATGAATAAACTTGTGCAAAACTCTATTTTTTGGAAGGATTTTGTTTCAAACGAACAGTCAATTCCATAACATAGTTATAAATTTCTTGCTTTTCCTGCATTTCGCCACTAATTCTGGTATAAGCATGCATAACAGTGGTATGATCTCTTCCACCAAAAACTTCTCCAATATCAACCAAGCTCATGCTAGTCATTTCTCTAGCTAAATACATTGCAATTTGACGAGCTAAAGCAACATTTTTAGTTCTTGATCTTCCAACCATCTCATCAAAAGTCATATGGAAATATTGAGCAACCTGACCGATAATATCTGTTGGTCTAACTTCAATATCGGATGCAAAAAAGTCCTGTAAAGCTTGCTCAGCTAAAGCCTTACTAACTGGTTGGTTACTAAGAGAAGCAACCGCCGTAACACGAGTTAAAGCGCCTTCAAGTTCGCGAATATTTTCAGTAAAACGTTCCGCAATAAGATCCAAAACATCACTAGGAACATTGGACCCATTCATAGAAGCCATCATTCGTAAAATAGCAATACGAGTTTCTAAATCAGGCGGTTTAATATCTACTGTTAAACCAGATTCAAATCTAGAAATAAGTCTAGATTCAAATCCTCTAAGATTTTTAGGAGCAACATCAGAAGCTATTACGATTCTTTTATTAGCCTGATATAAAGCGTTAAAAGTATGGAAAAATTGTTCAAGAGTTGCTTCTTTACCACCTAAAAATTGAATATCATCGATTAGTAGAACGTCAACTTCGCGGTATCTTCTATTAAAGTTAGCAATCTGACCTTGATTTTGACTTGTATTTTGTAAAGCCTCAATAAATTCATTAGTAAACTCTTCGCTTGTAATATATCGAACTTTAAGAGAAGAATCTTTAACAAGCGCATAATTTCCAATTGCGTTAAGCAAATGTGTTTTGCCAAGACCAGATCCACCGTAAATACACAAAGGATTAAAATCGCGTCCTGAGCCTTCTGCAACTGCCAATGCTACTGTGCGAGCAAAACGATTGGAATCGCCAGGAACAAACGTGTCAAAAGTGGCATAAGTATTCAAATGAGTTGTTGGATCTCTATTAACTGATGCAGGTATATTTGTCTGCTTTTGATTAATAGATTGCACATTGAGATTTGTATTTTGCATGGTTTTCAAACCAGTTGCGTAATCAAAATCTTTCTGTACAGGAATTGAATCATAAGAATCGTCCAAAAAAGATTCAACTTTTTTAGGATCAGAAGAATCATTAGAATCTGACGAATCAGAATTATTATTTGTAGTATTATCTAGCGATTGAGAAGTTTTTGAAGTATTACTTACATTTTGTAAAGTATTGTTATTCTCTTTCTCACTATTTTGGATAATTTTAAATGCTGGAAACATGTCTTTTCCAGTACAAATTTTCAAAGAAGTTAGCAGAGCAGAACTAAGTTCGTTTTGCAGAGCTTGCTGAGTCTCAATATTAGAAACGCATAAAACAATTGTTGTTCCAAAAATAGCTTCAGGTTTTACACTCTCAAACCAACTTTTATCCCGATTGCTTAGAAGTGCATTATGGCGCAACACGGCGAGAGTATTAGACCATACTATGGCGGCTTGAGCACTAGGATCCTCAAAGGCTTCAGACATGTTACACCCCCAATCAAAAGTAATTTCCTTTTCGCATTAACAACTCAGTGTATTTTTTTAATACACATTTATGTGTGAAAAGAGTGCTAGTAGAATATGTTTACTCCGACCCTAAGAAGTTATCCACAGCCTAGCGTGTTGAAAATACTTGTATGTTAATAACATGTGTGTAATTTGTGGATAATGTAAAACTTAGTAATCCACATTTTCCAACGATTTTAAGACGAATTATTTACGTTTTTTAATAGATTTATAAAGTTATTTAGAGAATAAGAATTATTCTAAAAGTCCTATTTAGAACACGATAATTAATAAAATTTTAGCTCTTGGTGAGGGGTGATAGTAATTTGGTATAGCTTGACTCATACGGAGCCATGCTTTTGCATGGCTAAATACAGGAGCGTTAGTTATGAAGAGGACATTCCAGCCTAACAACCGTCGTCGTCACATGAAGCACGGCTTCCGCGTTCGCATGCGTACGCGTGCTGGTCGCGCAGTGATTAACCGTCGTCGTGCCAAGGGCCGCAAGACACTTTCTGCCTGAGCTGGGACGCGTCGTAAAGCATGGATAGGCTGAAAAGCCATCGCGATTTTGTTGCGGTGCTCAAAAAACGACGCAAAGTGTGTTCACGGGATATCGTCGCGCATTATGATATGCGTGTATGTGTAACCGTATTAGACGCGCTTAACGAAGACAGAAAAGTAAGTCCAGATGATATTGCCACGGGTTTTGAAAACACTCCCGCGGCATTTTGTGATACCTTAAAGCAACCTCAAAAAAATGATGTTGCTTTAAGGTTAGGTCTTGCTGTATCTAAATCAGTTGGAAAAGCTGTTATTCGAAATAAGGTAAAACGACGTTTTAGAGTAATAGCAAAAGAGCACGAGTCGTTGCTTCCATATGGTTGCGATGTAGTATTGCGTGCAAAACCTACTGCTGCACAATCTTCGTTTGATTCGTTGAATGAGCAAATCAAAAAGATTTTCGGCAAAATAGCTAAAAATCTTCAAGATCAAAATCAATTCATGCAAACTATGTGCTTAAAAACTAGCGAAGATAGTGATAGTAAAGCAAGCTCGCAGGAGCAGTGATGAATCATGAGCGGTAGAAATAGTGTTGTAGCGAATTTGATTATAAAAGCGATTCGCTGGTATCAACGCGTGATTTCTGCCAAAAGACCTGCTTGCTGTCGTTATTATCCAACGTGCTCAAGATACGCTATAGAAGCCGTTAGCCGCTATGGGGCGTTTAAGGGTGGTATTCTAGCCGTTTTACGTCTGTTGCGCTGTAGACCATGGACTAGCTGCAGTATTGACGACGTACCACGAAAATATTCAATTTTTTATCGTTGCGCCTGGTCTAAAGCGCATGAAGAGCCACGGTTAACTCCCTTGGCTGACGAAGACAAGGATAACTAATGTTTAATCAAGATCATTTCTTACTTGATAACGGAATTTGGGGATGGTTTTATAAAATCCTTACGCCAGTTGAATGGCTTATGACTCAAGTAATGTCACTTTTCCACAAGCTATTTGTTCTTATTGGGATGAATGAAATTGGATTCTCTTGGGTACTTTCAATCGTTTTCCTTGTGCTTGTTGTGCACGCGTGTATATTCCCTGCCTTTATAAAAAGCATTAAAGGTATGCGCAATATGCAAGCAATCGCTCCTAAAATGAAGAAAATTCAGCAAAAGTATAAGGGTAAAAGCGATCCTGCTAGCAAAGAAGCCATGCAGCGAGAAATGATGAAGCTGTATCAAGAAAACAACGCAAATCCTGCAGGAAGCTGCCTGCCAATGATGATTCAAGGTCCAGCGTTTATGAGTATTTGGTACACGCTTTCCGTTATACCATTTATTGCTAGAGGCAAGCATACTGCTCTTGGTGCTTTTGATGTTGCTACAGCACAGCAATTTGTTAAAACTCATGTGTTTGGTGTTGGTGTTTCCGACACGTTTATGACGGTTCAAGCGGGCGGAAAAGTTGTTATTGTAATCTTTGTTATATTGATGTGTGCTGCAATGTGGTACATGCAATTTAACAATATTCGTAAGAATCTTCCGCCAGAATCGAAGCAGGGTCCCCAGTATACGATGCAAAAACTTATGATGTGGGGATTCCCATTAATCTACGTTTTCTCTGCATTCGCTCTTCCATTTGCAATGCTTGTTTATTGGCTTGTAAACAACATTATGAATATGCTTCGCTCTATTTGGCAGGTATATGCTTTCCCAACTCCAGGTTCTCCAGCTGCGGAGGAAAAAGAAAAACGAGATTATAAGAATGAATCCGAACGTCGTAAACGTGAAGGATTGCCATCTATTGAAGAAGAAAAGCTTCAAAAAGCTCGCGAAGAAGCTAAGCGTAGAGAAGCCGAAGGGTTTCAACGTAAGCAGCCTACGCGTAAACGAAAAAATAAATAGATAAAAATATGTGAATAAACAAGTAGGTAATTTTGGATTTATCTTCAGTTACACTTGTAAACAGAATTGTGATTCTTGACATTTATTGCAATTAAGGAGTATGTAAATGGCGCAAGACGAAACTAGAAGCATTGACCAGCTCAATGAGGAAGCTGATATAGCTGCCGATTACTTAGAAGGACTTCTAGATATTGCTGATTATGAGGGCGATATTGAAATGGGTGTTCGTAACAATAGACCGATGATTCAGATTGTTGCGGATGATGATTCCGATATTAAGCATTTGATTGGCAGGGATGGAGAAGTTGTTGACGCATTGCAGCAGCTTAGCCGATTAGCTATTCAACAAAAAACTGGTGAGAGATCTCATTTAATTGTTGATGTTGATGGATTCCTTAAGCGTAAGCGTCAGCATTTGCGTGATATTGCTTTGGATGCTGTTGATGAGGTTCGTGAGACTGGGGATCCAGTTGAATTGAAGCCGATGAATTCATTTGAACGTAAAGTCATTCATGACACTGTGCGAGATGAGGGTCTGCGTTCTAGGTCTCATGGAGAAGAACCACATCGTTATGTAACCGTTTATATGCCTGTAAGTGCAGTTGAAGACGAAGATCTTGATGATATAGCTGTTGACGTAGATGAAGAGTATATAGAAGACTGATTTAAGATTTTGCAATTTTCATGATTGCACGAGGCTGTTGAAACACTATAAAAGTAACACAATGAAACAAAAAATGTTTTATTGTGTTACTTTTTATTTGATAAGCGCGGGGAAGTATGGAAGAAAATTTAAATAAAGATAATAACGATAATACTCAAGAGACAATTGATGAATTAGAAAATTCACCATTGCTAAGCGAAGTTTTAGGTGATGCTCTTGATAAATGTAAGATGTTTCACGTGAAACTTCAAAAAGAGGGCTTGCTGAGAGGATTAGTTGGACCTAGAGATATGAGTATTCTCTGGGAAAGACATATATTAAATTCTGCAGCTGTTGTTCCTTTTATTAAGGAAGCTATTAAAAAGTCTAAGAAAAAATCTATAGCAGACGTAGGAAGTGGTGGTGGATTCCCTGGTATTGTTATAGCAGCATGTTTGCCTGATTGTGATGTAACATTAATTGAACCTATGGAAAGACGCGTTCTTTGGCTAAAAGAATGTGTAGAACTTATGGGATTAGACAATGTCACTATTTTTCACGGAAGATCAGATGAAATTATTGAAAAAATAAAATCTCATGATATATCACCGTTTGACGTTGTAACGTGTAGAGCTGTAGCACCTATGACAAAACTAGCAGGGTGGACTATCCCTCTATTAAATACGCATGGTCAACTGATTGCGTTAAAGGGAAAATCTGCCCAGGCTGAAATTGAGAAAGCCGCAAAAATGATCAAAAAAGCGAAGGGTGTGAATCCTAGGATTGTTGATGCTCCTGTTGCAAATGGTCTTCAATCTACGACTGTTGTATTAGTTGACAAAGCATAATTCATATTATTAATTACACATAAAATAATTCGTTTCACGTGAAACTTTAATCTTCCAGTGTTTTACGTGAAACAAATATTTTTATGTAAAGATATTTGTATAAAATACGTATAATATAGTTTATTTTGTTTTCTATTTTTCGTCATTTTCCTTTATATTTAGCACGTGTTTCACGTGAAACTTGTGCTCTTTTTGCTGTGTTTTATGTCCATAGAAGAAACGAAACTTGAAAATACTAAGGTTTAAATTGGTTAAATTATGGTAATTTTCCCATAGGTGGTCGGGGGTGGATGAAGTTATGGTGGAGTCAGCTGAAGATACGATTAAGCGTATTTTTGGAGATTCTGGATCTTCCTTAGGTAGTGAATTGGCTAATATATCAAGCCGATTTCATGCCATTGATGGGGTAGTTTTTCCTAAGCCTAAAGAAACGCGATTTATTGCTGTTGCGAATCAAAAGGGTGGTGTTGGCAAAACCAGTTCGGCTGTAAATTTATCTGCAGCTATGGCTATTGGTGGTTCAAAAGTTTTGTTGATTGACATGGACCCTCAGGGTAATGCTTCCACAGCTATGAATATACCTCATTCTTCAGCAGATCCCTCTGTTTATGATGTTATCGAGGGAAGAAAAACTATTGCTGAAGTAAAGAAAACTTGCCCAGATATTGAAGGACTTGATGTTGTTCCTGCTTCTATTGATTTAAGTGGAGCAGAACTAGAAGTTGCGCAGATGGAAGATCGAAATAATCTTCTTAAAAATGCTGTTAATGAGTTTCTTGGCAATAATAATGAGCACTACGATTATGTGTTTATTGATTGTCCACCATCTCTAGGTCTTTTGGTAATTAACGCGATGTGTGCTGCTCATGAAATGCTAATACCAATTCAAGCTGAATATTATGCACTAGAAGGATTAGGACAACTCATTAGGACAATTGGATTAGTGCAACAACATTACAATCCTACGCTGGTTGTTTCAACAATGTTAGTAACGATGTTTGATAAGCGAACTCTTCTTGGTAGAGAAGTGTTTCAAGAAGTTAAAAACCATTATCCAAATATTGTTCTAAATACTACCATTCCAAGAACTGTCAAAATACCAGAAGCACCAAGTTTTAATCAAAGTGTTATAACTTATGATCCACACGGAACTGGAGCAGTGTCGTATAGGGAAGCTGCGTTAGAGATAGCAAATAAGTCTGATGCTATTTTAGCTGTAATTGACGCTAAAAGAGAGGGTAATGCATAATGAGTACAACTAAATCTCGTTTAGGCAAAGGGTTAGGGGCGCTATTTCCTGCACTACCTGGGGAAAATGCTCTTGTTAATGCTGAGGCAAAAAATAATGAAAATGTTTCACATGAAACATTAATACAAAAAGATGTTTTTAACGATGTTTCACGTGAAACTAAAGTTCCTAGTATTGATAAAGCAATTTCTCCACATGAAGGTCAAAATAATGTTCAAAAAACCACCGTTTCACGTGAAACAGTGCCGCCGATTGCTAATAAAAATAAGCATTCGTCAAAGCGATCTTCTATGCCATCAATTGACGATGTAACTAGACCAATTGACTTTTTCTTTGGTGATTCTGCGTCTAAAACGTTTGTGTCTTCAAAACAAAAAACTGAAGAAAAGAAAATTTTTAATAAAACAATTGATGAAAAACACAACGCGGAAAATAAAGAATTAAAACCTGTTGAAGGCGGCTATTTAGCATATTTAGATCCAACTGATATTGTTCCAAATGCTCACCAGCCGCGTACGATTTTTGATGAAGAAGAGCTTCAAGAATTAGCTGCATCAATCAAAGAAGTTGGAGTTTTGCAGCCTATTGTTGTGCGAAAAATTAATAACATAGATCAAGAGGATACGCATAATGCTCATTATGAATTAATAATGGGTGAGCGCAGATGGAGAGCAACTCAATTAGCTGGTCTTAAAAAAGTTCCAGCAATTGTTAGAACAACTTCTGATGAGAATATGCTTAGAGATGCTCTTTTGGAGAATCTGCACAGAGTTGCTTTAAATCCTTTAGAAGAAGCTGCAGCGTATGCTCAGATGATTGATGATTTTGGATTAACACAGGTTCAACTCTCAAAATCTGTGTCTAAATCACGTCCGCAAATAGCAAACACTTTACGTCTGTTAAATCTTCCAGCTAGCGTGCAAAAGCATGTTGCATCTGGTGTTCTTTCTGCAGGTCATGCTCGCGCACTTCTTGCTTTGCCTACATCTGAAGAAATGGAATCATTGGCAAAACGAATAATTGCAGAAGGCTTATCTGTTAGAAGTACTGAAGAGATTGTGTCTATTAGAGTAGACAATAGTGATGAGTCTTCTAAGAGAAATAGGGTTCAAAGAAATAATAAGTGGGCGCATTCTCCTATTAGAAAACAACTTGAGAATATATTTTCTACAAAAGTTGCAATTAAGGGCACAGAAAACCATGGAAGAATCGAAATTGTATTTTCATCTCCAGAAGAAATGCAAAGGATTTTTGACATTTTAGTAAACAAAAAAGATTAGCAACATAAATTAACATAATACAAACTGAAAAGCTTCAATGAATTACTTTAAAAGTAATTCATTGAAGCTTTTTGTTTCACGTGGAACATAATTTATTATTCGCTTAAATCATTTAAATAAGCTTGAGCATCAAGAGCAGCGCGGCAGCCCATTCCTGCTGCAGATATTGCTTGCCTATAAACGCTATCTACCACATCTCCTGCAGCAAAGACACCAGGAATAGATGTTTTAGTAGATGCACCCTGTACTGAAATAGTTCCATCTTCGTTAAGAGCTATAGAGTTATTTAAGAATGAGGTTGATGGTAGATGACCAATAGCAACGAAAATACCAGATGCTTCAATATCTTGAGTTTCTCCAGTTACAACATTTTTTACAGTTACAGACTGAGCATCTTCATTGGAACCATTTATTGATTGAACAACAGAGTTTAAAACAAATTTAATCTTCTCATTTTTGCGAGCTCTATCAATCATGATTTTAGAAGCACGGAATGAATCGCGCCTATGAATCAATGTTACAGAAGAACCAAATCTAGTTAGGAACAATGCCTCTTCAAAAGCTGAATCGCCTCCGCCAACTACAACGATTGGTTTTCCTCTAAAGAAGAATCCATCACAAGTTGCACAATATGAAACACCTCGTCCAGAGTATTCTTGCTCTCCAGGAACCCCCAATTTTCGCACTTGCGAGCCTGTAGAAATGATTACTGCATTTGCTGTATAAGTTTCTCCATCGTCTGTTGTAACTGTCTTCAAATCGTCCTTAAAATCTACAGACACAACATCGTTTAATATAATTTGTGCTCCAAATTTTTCTGCTTGCTTTTGCATAGCTTCCATTAAATCTGGTCCAAGTATTCCATCTACAAATCCTGGATAATTTTCAACCTCTGTAGTGTTCATGAGTTGTCCACCAGGAGTTAATGCTCCAGCAATGACCAAAGGAGTGTAGCCTGCGCGTGCTAAATACAATGCCGCAGTATAACCCGCAGGGCCAGAGCCAATAATTATTACTTTTTTGTTTAGTTTTTCCATAAAATATTCCTAATATTCCCAATAATCTTAATAAAATTTAGTAAATTTTTACATAATTAATGTATAGGCTGTTTTGAGGCATAGAGTCCTCTGGAACCCACAAAATAAAGTCTTGTGCCGTAATAGGTTTTTTGAACTTTACATCTGTTACACCACTGGCATCAAAGGTAAAATCAGCAACTTTATCTCCAGCACTAGGATCATTTTTAGAATTCGCGATCAAATAACCATGTCCTCCAGAAGAACGAATTGAAACAACAAAACGATATGCTTCTTGAGGTTGAGCCAAATGCATGTAATAGCCATAACCTCTATGGTTAGCCGTGTAATCCAAGAATTGTTGTACATCTATAGGATAAGGCGTAGTGTTAGTAGGCATTTTAGGTTTTGGAACCTGCTTTACCTTCTTATTCTTATTAAGTTTTTTATGCTTAGTTTTATTTGATTTGGTTTCTTTATTTGATTTGTCTTTCTTTGCGTTTGTATCAGCCTTAGAAGCAGAATTTGAGTCAGATTTTGCCTTATTCTTAGGCGAATCACTTTTATCTTCTGGAAGAACACCTTGACTTCCAAAAGGAACATTTTCTACGCTTTGAGAATCCCACGAGTTAGATTTTGTAAAACTAGAAGGAGCATCATGAGAATTAAAAAGACTATGCAAAGATAATGCGAATACCACTACAACCAATATTGCAACAACACTGATTGCAAGAACCTTCGTTGAAATACCGCCAAAAATTTTTGCGTCTGCTATATCCACGCCATTCTGCCCAGAATTCTTTTTGGACTCCAGAGATTCCTTACGCTCATGAGGCTGGAAACTAGGAGGCATTGAAGAATAAGATGACTTTAAAGAACCGCCATCATAATCTTCATAGTCACCATTTTCCAACTCTTCTTCACGCAAAGCGCGTGCAGATTCTTCTCCAGGAGCAATAAAACGCCCATTACTATCTACAACTGGAACCCTACCTGTTGATTCTGCTTCCAAAGGTAAACTTTGTGGTCTAGACATCAGCTCAGTGTGTTTAGTGTTATCTGTGAGAAGGTCTTCAAAATCAAATCTTCTAGGCATTAATGGGGAAGCTAAATTATCTTTTTGTGAATAATCGTTTTTAGAATCTGATTCGTTTTCTATATTGTTATATTTTTCTGCTTCTTCATTATTTAACGCATCAGAAGACTTGCTTTCTGAATAACTAGGAAAACTTGTGTATGTGGAAGATAGGTTGTGGAATATAGAATCATCTGCATCAAGTTCCGTAGGTGCTAAAATATTAGCCATTTCTGCGGCAGCAATATCGTGGAAGTCATAATCTGTTCCAGTAGAGTCAGTTTCTGTAGAAGAATCTGAATTATTATCTAAATCGTTCTTATTGTTTCTTTTAAGAAGAGCGCTTAATGCTCCTATAGTTCTTCCAGCATTTTTTAAACCAGCTCCTGCTGCAGACAATCCGCCTGTAAAACCAGCATTTTTATTGGATTTACCCTGTTTACTATCATCTAGTTTCTCAACAGAGTCAAGACTGTTATTGGACTCCTGTTCTGATAATTTATTTTCGAGCAAGTCCTCATTTTGGGCTAATCCTTCTGGAAAATCAAGAAGATTTTTATCGTCTTCTGGAAGCAATAACGCATTTTGAACGGAGGCTTTACTTGTAGTTTTATCAAAAATAATATCTTTATCAGAAAGTTTTCTAACAGGAGTATAAGATCCAAGTAATGCTAATAGCTCTCCTATTGATGCCATAGGTATAATATTGGAATCTTCTGTAGAAGAAAGTCCTCTTCTACAAATCATAGAAAATTCACTAGGCACTCCATCTGTAAGCCTAGAAAGATTAAATACAGAATTATTCTGAGTGTAATTTGTTCTAGTTAGTAGAGCATATAGCAATGCTGAAAGTTGATGCGTAGCAATATTTTCTATGCTCTTATTTTGAGCTTTAGGATGGTTAAAATCGTTACCTGAACCTTCGTCGGCAGACTCTACAGCAGACTCCCCATCTTCTGCTGACTTTTTTGGCTTTTCATCTTCAATAGTCACATCTTTTAAAAGAGGGCTTATCGGAGCATCTGCCAGTTCTACTCCAGAATCAGTAAGCCTTACAGTATTCGTAGAAATAGCATAGTGTGTTATTCCATCTGCTAACAGTTTACTAAGCGCATTAGCTGTTTCTGCAACTATGGAACGTATTGCTTCATAGCTAAGTGTTGAACTATGTAGCTTCATATAATCGCTTAAAGTTACTCCAGAATCCAGCTCGGTTATAATAATAGCGACATCATCTATATGATGAAGCTTCAAAACTGGCGTAAATTTGCGTATTCTGGACAGAGCAAGAGTAGAAGATATAGTGTTGACTTCTGGAAGAAAACGAGAATCACGTACTATAAAAAGCTGACAATCGCGAGCAAGTATACGATCGCTAGCATGCCATGCTTGAAGACCCGCTTCTTCGCGCAAAGGTGATACTAAAGCGTAGCGATCAAGTATAATATCTCCCAACTGAGGTTTCATCTACTCCCCGTCTTCCTACATGAGTAATGAATAATAATGCGTTACATAATAAATCCCACAAATTATTGTAACTGTAGAATCTAGTGAAACGCCCTGAGTTACTGCATTTAATTATCTTGATTTAATTATCGCTCACTGTGTTGATTTATTTTCGATCTAATAATCCTAGTATGTGCATTCTTATTATTTTCACTATGATTAGTCTGTTTATTATTTAACTTGCTTTTATTGATGTTTTCAAGATTCAACAAAAATGGCAGTTTTACACCGATTCTTCTAAGAATTGGATTAATAAGACCTGCCAGTTCACTCGTTCTTAAAAGTAACAAGATAGATATGTAAATAATCGCCAAAATAATGGTGATAATTGCACAAACAAAAATCGCAAGCAACCAACGACTAACACCATGGAGGTTTGATGAATCTAAAGAAATCCATTTGTAAATAAATTCTCTAAACAAAATTCCAACAAGAATAGATACTATAGAAGCTGCAAGCACCTTTAGATGCGTAATAACAAGCTGCTTATCGTCTAAATCGTTGTTAAAACGAGATCTAATCATTTTAACAAGCGAAGGAAAAGTGAGAATATAACTAAAAGATGCGGCTGCAGCTAAAGCGGTAACCCAATAGTTTGGCGGAAGGAATTGTATGCAAGAAAATACAATAATAAGTTCCACAAATAATTGTGCTGCACAAAACATAAACGGATGTTTGCCATCTTCAAAAGCGTAGAATGTGCGTTGAATAATCAAATACGCGCTAGATAAAGGCAATCCAAGCGAAAGCATCATAAGCGGATTTGCCATAAGATACGCTTCTTTTATGCTGATTGAAGGTAAAAGAGCCAAAGATATAGGCATTGGAATCACAATAAAAGCAACACTAAAGAAGCACATTAAAATGCTTACATTTCTAAGACAAGAGCTTAAATCTGCACGAACTGTTGATAAATCATGGTTTGTTATTGATCTAGAAATTTTAGGAAAAACAGCGGTAGCAACCGATACGGCAATAAGCGAATAAGGAAGAATAAACATTGTGTATGCGTTTTGAAAAGTAGCATTTCCAGCAACATCAAATTGACTTAACCCCAACGTTTTTTCTGCTACAGAAGGAGCGCTTGTAGTTATGTGAGTAGTTGCCATTGTAGAAAGCTGACTAACAGCCACTATTGCAAAACTCCATGCTGCAACAGGGCCCATTGAACGCAAACCAATGCCGCTAATGCCGAAACTTGGTTTGTATTTTAATCCGATTTTTCTAAGAGGAATAAATAAAACAAGCGCCTGAGCTGCAACACCCAAAGTCCAAAATCCTGCAGTAAGAAGCATAGTAGTGTTGTTCCAAAAACCCACTGGCTGCCTGCTTGCTCTGCCAAAAATTGCAATAAAAACGCCGAAGCCCACGCAACTGACGATATTTGCTGCAACGGAACTCCACGCATACATTGCAAACTTGCCTTTTGCGGCTAAAACTTGACCGAGCACGGTGTAAAGTCCATAGAAAAATATTTGAGGCATACACCATAACGTAAAAGCGTTAGTAAGAGCAATCATGGATTGGTTTGATCCAACATAGAGCCATGTTAAAACAGGTGTGGCAATTGCCATTAAAGCGGTTACGCCTAAAAGCAGAATAATCGCAAAGGTTATAAGCTTATTTAACCTATCTTTTGCATCTTGTTTTTCCAGAGTTTTAACGATTTGTGGGACTAAAACAGCATTGAAAATGCCACCAGACACAAGAGTGTAAATAAGCTGAGGGATCATGGACCCAGCCTGATATGCATTAGCTGCTAGACCTGTAGTACCAAGGGCTGCAGCAAGTAATATAGTTCTAACCTGACCAGTTATTCTTGAAGCTGCCGTGCCGCTTGCCATTATGATTGAGTTGCGGCCTACTGAATTCATTCGTCTGGATCCTTTTTACGGTGGAACTGCCTCCAAAGCCCTAAAATTCCAAGCGCGAAGGCAAATATTATAATAATCGTACCGCTTTTATCGCTGATTTGCAGCGTGCTTGTAATCATTGTTTCTTTATGATTGTAGAAAGCGCGATGGCTTCTATCTTCTAGTCCGAAAATTGCTCTAGCTTTACTAGAAGTTGTAGATCTAAGTGGCAGAATAATTTGTGTTTCACTATTTGCAGCAATCTTAACTGGAGTTTTTCTAGGAGTTACTATCTCCATTGAATTAGTGTAAGAAGTAAGATATACGCTAACAGGGTATGGATTAGTATTGCTGATCGTAATCGGCATTGTTGCTGTTTCGCTTACAAGCGTTACATCTTTTGGAGGAATAATATGTATTCCAGAAATTAAAATTTTGGATAGATTATGAGTGCCTTTAGAATCAACATTATTTGGTCTACTATCATTTACTTCTCGTTGAGCCATAGCATCAAAAAGTTTAAGAAGATTCTTACTCCAAATATTGCTGTTCTGGTTAATTTTCAGTTTTGCGTTTTGTTTTGCAAGAGATTGAACATCTGACTCATTAACGTGATGATTATTTAATTCACCGTGGTCAAGAATATCACTTATGAACTGTTTAATGTTTTCTCTATCTGAAGATAGTTGATTTAGAATTGACTTTCTATTGATTATAGATTCGTTTGATATCGCACTATCTTTAGGAACTGGATTGTACCCAAGATATTCTTTAGAAAAAGATTTTGCGTTAGATAAAGATCTTAAATCTAGCAGGGAAATCCACGGAGATTTTTCCAAATTGCTTATAACAGAATCGATATAAGAAGATGGCGTATCTTGGTGGAATGTTATAAGCAAGTGTCTTGAAGAATACGGTTGTTCCATCTGATAAAACGCGCTTTGAGCAATAATCCTGTTTAGTTTTCCAGCATTAGTGTTTTCGCCAGTTGACCTACTACTTGTTGGTTTTTCGTTTGCCAAATCACTAAGAGTTTCTTGCGAGGAAAGCACTTTTACGTTTCCAAAAGAAGTATGAACGTCATACACGCCATTCTTAACTGCAAAACGGTGCGCTAAAGCATCAAATCCGTTTGTTGCCACAACGGTCTTATAACCATTGCTTTTAGCCTGTTCTAGTGCCTTTAAGGTCCATTTTCCGCCTGTTTGAAAAGCGTATGACTCGAATTTTGGCGCTTTAGCTGTATGATCTTTTGGAATTGACGATTCTTCACTCCAAGACTCAGCGTCAATCCCAGATGATTGGTAGTAAGAAGAATTACTTGTTTCAGCATATTTACTTATGTCAAAACCGTTATTTTGCATAAATGCAGAAGGAGTGAAGCTAATTCCAGAAGATTTAAGAGTATTTAAATCTGCTATCGTTTGTAATCGAGGATGCTTTTGTGCAAGAGATATCAAAGAAGCAATATGCTTTATGCTCTTTTTGCTTAACCTTATTTTTCTATTGTCTTTAAATTGGTTTAAATCTTTGTTTACTTGGGAAGAGTCGCCAGCAACCGTTTTTGTGTTAGTTTTGTCCGAATTTTCTTTTTTAGTATCTGCTTTAGATTCCTCTTTAGAAACAATATTAGATTCGCTAGGTGGAATATTCATCGAAGGAGAAATATTCTGCTTGTTAATTTCATAACGCCAGTCAGATGCTTTAGCGACTATAGGAATAAGCAATGTGACATTAATCGGAGGTGTTTGTATGTTTTTAACGCCAATATTTGCTCGTGTTACAAACGATTTTACAGAAGAATAATGCTTAAAATCCGATGAAGAATACGTTACAGAAAGAGGCTTTGGTCCCCAATAAAGGATGTTAGAAAGATTAGGGCTGTTTGAGTCAACATCAATTTGCGCGTTATAAGATTTGCCACGAGCAAGAGCTGGAACGCTAACTTCGCCAATTAGCTGAGGAGTAGGGATTCTGGACTCGGCTTGACTCCATTTTTGCAAATCAGTCCTAGACATAAACGTGTACCAAGGGTTAAATGCAACCTGAATTTTTCCATCTGGAAAATCTTGAGAACCAGTATTTTTAACCAAAATGGTTATATGGTATCCGCTTTTGTCTGTAAGAATTGAAGTTGATTTAACTATTTGTAAAGAAATACCCTTATCCTTGGAATTATAAGATTCGTAATATTTTACAGAAGCTTGATTAACGTTAGATAAATGGCTTGTATTCTGCGATGATTCGTAAGCAAAAGCTGTATTTGAAACACAATAAAGCGGTGTAATAGCAAGCAAAAGTACTACAAGAATTAAAGTAATACTAAATTTAAAACAAAATTGAGTAGGATTTTTAAAATAAAACATTTTACGGGCGATTTTATTAGTGACTTTTTGTAACTCCCGTAATTGGTTGTTTGCAAAATCAATCACATTAATCACGATTAGACCGCCTATTTGCCTTTTTAGCGTACATCCACGCTATCTTGCGTTCATTAGGATAGCTTAAAACATCATTAAGCTCTTTGAAATCCACCCAAATTGCATCTTCTGCCTCATGGTCTGGATCTCCAAGAACAGATAGTTCTCCACTAACATATTTCAAAGCAAAATGATGAACTAGCTTATGCACACGTTGACTTGTTCCAGTAAACCAGTAGTCAATAGTAGCAATAGAATCCACTACTTCTCCAAGAATTCCAGTTTCCTCATGAATTTCCCTAACAGCTGTTTGCTGAGGAGTTTCGCCTTTTTCTATATGACCCTTCGGCAAGCACCATTCCATATGCCCACTTCTTGAATGACGAGCTATAATCGCGACACGCCCAAGGGTGTCAAAAACTAGTCCTCCAGCGGAATATTCTCTCACAATAGGTAAGTCTTGAGCATCTAAAGAGGCAAAAGTTTTAGGACCGTCGTTAACTCTTCTCTGAGGCATTAAAGCTGGAGAAGGTGCCTCTAATGATGTTATTTGTTGGCGAGATTCCGTTATATCAACATGAATATTTTCAACGTGATAATCGCTCGAAAAGCTTGAAATATCAACGAAAATTGACTCGTCTTCTTCTGCCTGTTGAGGCTGTATTTTGCTTTTCATTCTAGCGATATCAAGTGGTGTAACTCGAATATCTGGCGTATTTTGGGCATGATTATCCGAGGCTCTGGCGAGCATGCGTCTTAAGTCTGCTGGGGTAACCATACACTCCACCTTACTCAATCCGCTGTGCATTGGGGTAACGGTATGCTGGAATATAGTTTGATTTTTGTTGAAAGGGTGTTTCCAAGCGTGTCTGTGAACTTTGAAGTTTGGCCTGAAGCCATGGAGTTGGGTAGATTATTCGCTAAACATAATTATGAGCTGGCTCTTGTAGGCGGTCCTGTACGAGACATGTTGTTGCATAGAACGTCGCACGATCTTGATTTTTGCACTTCTGCCAAACCAGAAGAATTTGAGCATATTCTTAGGAGTTGGGGGCACGATGGCTTTTGGGATATGGGTCGAAAATTTGGCACGCTTGGAGCTGTGCGTCGCAGAAAAGACGGAACAGAAGTGAAAGTCGAGATAACAACATACCGATGTGATGACTATGAGCCAGATTCTAGGAAACCAGAAGTAAAATATGGCGATACTTTGGAAGGTGATCTTTCTAGGCGTGATTTTACTGTGAACGCAATGGCTTTGCGTGTTCCAGATTTGGAATTTGTAGATCCATTCGGTGGAGCGAATGATTTAGCAAAAGGTATTCTGCGTACTCCAGTAGATCCTCGTCAATCTTTTGACGATGATCCTTTAAGAATGATGCGTGCTGTTCGTTTTGTTGCTCAACTTGGTTTCACTATTGAAGCAAATACTGCAGAAGCTATTTTAGATATGGTTTCTAGGTTGGATATTGTTTCTGCAGAGCGCGTCCGCGATGAAATAACAAAAATGCTGCTTTCTGCTAATCCTCGTGCTGGTATTGAAGCTATGGTCGAGTCTGGTATTGCAGATAGGGTTTTGCCAGAAATTCCTGCATTGCGCTTAGAAATTGACGAACATCACAGGCATAAGGATGTTTTTGAGCATACAATGATGGTTCTTGAACGAGCAATAGCATTAGAAACAGATAACGAAGGCGCGGTTCCTAGACCCGATTTGACTTTGAGACTTGCTGCTCTTTTGCATGATATTGGCAAACCTCGTACTAGAAAATTTGAAGAAGGCGGAAAAGTAAGTTTCCACCATCATGATGTTGTTGGAGCTAAAATGACTCGCAAACGCATGAAAGCTCTTCATTTTGATCATCATATTATTGATGATGTAAGCGAGCTTGTGAATCTGCATTTGCGATTCCATGGATATGTTGACGAGCCTTGGACTGATTCTGCTGTACGCAGATATGTTAAGGATTCAGGACACTTGTATGAGAGATTAAATCGTCTAACCCGCGCGGATGCAACTACACAGAACAAGCGTAAATCGCTGATGTTTGAGCAAGCTATGGATGAGATGGAAGAGCGAGTTAAAGAGCTTAAAAAGCAGGAAGATTTTAACGCGATTCGTCCAGACCTAGATGGCAATGAGATTATGCAATTGCTTGATTTGAAACCTGGTCCTATTGTTGGTAAAGCATATAAGCATATGTTGGATTATCGCCTTGATAACGGTCCAGTAGATCACGATATTGCTGTTGAGGAATTAAAGAAATGGTATTCCAGCTTAAACAAGTAGCTTAAATAAGTAAAGTTTTATTATTCTAACTTTATTTTGCTTTATTTAACATCATGTTGTTGAATAAAACTTATTGAACTGGATTATGATTTGCGGATTTTGGAAGATTTTTCATAGAGTTAAAATCAGCGCATCCTTTTATTTCAACTATTGTTGCACCTGCTGCAGGAACATCAGTCTTAGGTTTAAGATTGTTGAATGTTACGCCTAAAACCACGTCAATTAGCTTATCTTGTCTATCGTCCATTCGCAAAATAGCGTCTTTAAAGTTAGCAGCTAAAGTATAAGCTTCATTAATTGATTTCTTACCAAAGTAGATTGTTGTGCGTTTTACACTTTTTTCGCTATTTCCAACTTCAATCAGGTTAAAACCGCGGTTTCGTAGTCCTTCTCCTACCGCTCTTGCGAATCCACGGAATTTTGTTCCGTTTAGTACTCGAATAGGAACAGCACGATTATCGATATAAGTAGCCTTATTCTCATCTTTATTTTTTGTAGGGCAAGGCGCTTGAACTCCATAATTTGGGTCGATTTCTGGAGTTTTAGGGGCAGCAATACCAAATACATGGCATTGCACTAGAACAGCAAGAAGAAACGCTGCTCCAACACAAATTCCAACAGTAGTAAGTACAAATCGTTTCTTTTGATACATGAACTCTCTGCGCGCCAGCCGCTCGTCGTAAAATTGCGTCATGCTAACTTCCGATCTGTACTATGTTTCTGTTGCGTATCTTATTGTACGAGACTTGCAATTATGCATAAATCATAATGTTTTATACACAAAACAATACTAGCAATTTTACTTACTATGTATGACTGTGTTTTTAAAAATAATTCATATCTGCGAAGCTTTATAAAGAGCCAAGAATTCTGCGCATGTAAGGGTCTCTCCACGCCTAGTTGGGTCTATTCCGGCAATATCGTACGATTCATTAGAAATAATGCCTTTAAGAGCAGAATGCAGTGTTTTTCTTCTCTGTTGGAACGCTGCATCAATAATTTTAAACACTTTTTCTCGCTCTTGTTCATCTTCTCTTATCTCGTTATTTCTTTCAAAATAAACGAGAGCAGAATCAACATTTGGAGCAGGCCAGAATACATTTCTACCAATTAAACCAGCTTTTTGAGATTCGCCATACCAAGCCAACTTTACACTTGGAGTTCCATATGTTTTTGTGCCTGGTTGAGCGCAGAGGCGATCTGCCACCTCTTTTTGAACCATTACAAGGAAACTTGTAAGATTATTAAACTTTTCAAGAAGTGTAAGAATAATAGGGGTTGCAACGTTATAAGGAAGATTAGCAACAAGAGTAAAGTGTTGTGCATTTGCTAAATTGGGAACGTCTTGAGCGTTTAATTCGAGCGCGTCTTTAAGAATCACATTAAATCGTTCTAAGGCGTTAGGCATAAATTCTTTAACGGTACTCGGCAAACGTTTAGCAAGCGGAGGATCTATTTCTACAGCCGTAAGATTTGCGCCAGCTTGAAGAATCGCAAGTGTAAGAGAGCCAAGACCAGGGCCTACTTCCATAACAAAATCGTTTGAATTAATTTTTGACGCAGTAACGATTTTCTTAACCGTACCAGGGTCAATAACGAAATTTTGACCGAATTTTTTAGTAGGAGTAATACCCTCTTCTGCTGCAATCCTACGAATGTCAGCGGCTCCAAGAAGAGAGCCTTCTTGCTCACTAATATTATTTTGTGTCAATTTAATACCATCCAAACTTTAATACCATCCAAACTTTTCTGAATGCTTCCATGCTTCGCTAGGATTCCCGTATTTGCTTTTAATGTAATTAATTCCCCACGTTATTTGTATTGATGCATCTTCGTGCCAATTTGCTCCTGCGCTCGCCATTTTGTTTGCTGGAAGAGATTGTGGTATTCCGTATGCGCCAGAGCTTTTATTTTCTGCGTTCCAACGCCAGTGAGATTCTCTTGTCCACAATTTAACAAGATCTTCCCACATTGCACCAGTCCAACCAATTTGAGCACATGCAGCTTGAGCATATAGCTTTGCTTGCTCAGGAGTGGCGTGAACCATGCCATTGGGATTGTTGGCTGGTGGAGCAGGTGCTGGTGGGGCTGCAGGAGCGGGAGCTGGCGTTTGTGATGCTGGCTGTGATGCTGCAGGTGCTTGTGTTTGAGAAGAGGAAGAAGGATTTTGCTGATTATTCGCATTAGATTGATGCTGATTTTGTGAATTACTATTGTTATGGTTTTGAGAATTTTGCACACTTTGTTGGGATTGACTATTTTGAGAAGGTTTTTTAGATTCTTGTGGTTTTATTTCTTGTTTAGTGTTAGTTTTATTCAAATTAGTATTGCTAGAAGGTTTTTGTGAAGTCTTTCCGTTAGTGTTGTTACTACTTTGCTTATTCTGCTTAGGGGCTTGATAATTAGGTTTGCTACCTACAGCAACAATCTGATCTGTTGTAGGAGTAATCACGTTTTGTTTTATTAATACAGAGCTTTCTGCTTTACCATCAACATAAGTCACATTGTATAAATCTGTTCGCTCGCCATTTATTCCAGATTGTCTAACAACTCTCACTCCAGATGGCAAATTTGGATCATTTATCGTTCTAGTGTTAAAAGGAACGATGACATTTCTAGATTCTTTTCCATGAGTTACGCGAAGAATGCGTAATACGGTTTGTGATCCATTTTCGCTTACGGTAACTCTATCTTCTTTTCCCAAAACGATTCCTAGAGAATCGAGAATAGAACTTGCTGGAAGTGTTCCATCTGGCGCTATCCTAGATTTGCCATCGCAAATAACCTCTACAGGTCCTTTTTTGTTAATAGACAATCCTCCAGTGAGTTTGTCGTAAATATTCTGCAAATTTACTGTGATTTTTGCAGCATGATCTGCATTTGCTTGGAAGAATCCAATTAATTGATCTACGCTGGTTGCAACAGTCCAAAATGGTATTGTTATGCCATCTACTGTTACAGAAGTTTGGTAAGCGCTCCTAACAGTTACAGTTGTGTGATCTGCAAGAATTTCTCCCGAAGTACTAATAACTTGATCATGCGTTTTAACGGGTATTTTTTGTTCCTGCAGAAGTCTTTGTGCAGTAGACGCATAGGTTGTGACAATTCTTGTTTTACCATTGACAATTAGAGCTACAGATTTGCGCGCAGAAAGAGTAAAAATCCCAGTGCTTGAGATAATAAGAGCCAAAACGCATACAAGGATGCGTATTCTTCTCATTACAACAAACCTCTGAGGCGTCCATCTGCGTGCCATTCAACCTCACTTCCAAAGTAAAACTGAACTTTAATTATATATAATGCTCGCAACTGAGCTAAAAGCTTCTAAATGTTGATGAAATCTATCATAAAAATGGGGGCGGGAGAGAAGGGGATTGTTCCCGCCCCCGTAGAGGAGGAGCTGGTTGGGGGACGCTCCACCCTCTTACTCGGAAATCCTGAGTTGGGGGAAGATTTCCGAGAACTTACTCAAGCAAAGTCTACAATGCAAATCTTTTGTAAGTTTTTATTTTATGTTTTATGATGAATAAGTCTTACTTTTTATAAATTATCATACGACAAATCTATAAACGTATTTGCTTTAATTCTAACCCTTTAATGCAAATTTTACTAAAATTGCCAAAAGCCTTCAACTTAACACTATTAACGATCGTATTTTAACAAGTAGAAGAATAAAACAGAGCCTCCTGCCGGGATCGAACCGGCGACCTGCCGCTTACAAGGCGGCCGCTCTGGCCATCTGAGCTAAGGAGGCACGTCTCTGCGTGCAATAACTAGCTTGCGCGCAAAACATTGATTAGTGTACCAGCACCCAATGCCAAAATGCAACTTGTTTGCGCTGAAACACTAATCAACAAGAACTAGTCAATAGGATTTGGCTGATCTTTGTCAGTTATTTTTGGCATAACACCTTCAACTCCAACCTTAGATTTGTCTAACCCAATAGACTTAAGAATTGCATCTGGTGTACTAAGCTTCTTCTTGCTAACTTCAACCATATCAAGAAGTTTCCCGTTGATAGTAGTTGTAGGAGTTGTCATAGCTCCCTTATTTTGTCCGCTAACATTCCACAAAGCTTTACGATTTGGAGTATCGGAATTAATAGCGCCTTGCCAAGCGAGATAATTCCTATCAAACGCTTTACTTGCTACCTCTTTGCTAACTCCAGCCTTAACTGCCTGTTCAATAAGCTTTTCATTGCTTACAGGTTTATAATCATCGCCTTCTTCTGGCTGGAAATCTTCAGCAAAAATGTTGTTAATAAATTGAAGCAAATGCAAAGGATTGTCGTCGTTAGACGAAATGTATGCGATTGCGCCAGTTACACGTGTTGAATAGTGGTCGCTAGAAATTCGATCTAAGAATGACATTGGGTGAATCTCAAGGTTAATCTGACCAGCCTTCATCATGGCAATAAGCATTTGATCGGAATCGCGATTAAAATTACCGCACCCAGGGCATAGTGGATCAGCATAAACTGCAATGGTTGGAGCATTCTCAACTGTTGTTCCATACCCGTTTTTGCTGATTAAAATTCCGCCCTCGTTGTTAGCGTACTTAGGCTTTTGGTTAGTCGTAAGTTTTTTAACAGCGCGTCTTGCTTGTTGAGCCTGCTCAATTTTCTTTTGATTTTCCATATTGTTTGCATTAAGAGCCGTAATGCCAATCGCAGCAATCATGCCAAGTAAAATAACCACAACAACGATTCCAACAATAGTTTGCTGGCGTAACTCTTTAGCCTTTTTGTCTTTAAGATCCTTACCATTGTGATTCTGAATGCTGTTTTGATTAATGTTTGGCATGTTGTTCCTTTCTGCACAGGTTTCTGTACAAGCAAATTTGGTGATGTTCTCGTGGAATAAAAATATCTGCAGAATAGTCTAGTTGACGGTATCAACTGTCTATATTTCTTGCTCGTTTGAGATTTTTCCCGCTCCGAGAATTGCTCCTGCCCCGATTCTGAAGATCTTAGTTTTCCCTAAAATAAAAGCAATAATCCATCCTGCTATAAAACCAATAAGATATCCAATTGATGTTTGAGAGAAAACCTCTGGAGAGTAAGTTGGAAAATGTATGGTAATAAACCATATTTTGAATTTAATTAATTGTGGAGTTGCATGAATCATAAGTGGGTAGATGTATGCGCCAATAACACCTGTAATTATCATTGTGACTAATCTAGGTATCGTGTAAATAGACGCTCGTACAAAATGCCAAGGTATACTCCCGATTCTTATTAGCCAATCTTTTCCACCGGTCGAATCATTTGCGGATTGTCTGCGTAATTGCGCGCAAACATTGTATCCTATTGTGGCTGTAACAAGCATAAGAATAATGTTTGCAGACAGTGCGTCAATAATAGAGAATACTGAAATAGATGAGGAAAGTATTGCAAATATTATTAAAAAAAATGTTCCGCGAAACATGTATTTGCTTATTTTAGGATGTATGTTACCCTGTTCAGAATTTTTTGCGTATTCTTGCTTATTCTCGTATTCCTGTTCATCTTGATAAACATTATTCTGCTCATCAACATCTTGTTGATTGAAATTTTGTCTATCAACAATTTTTGTAGAGTCATCAGAATCTGTATTAAAACGTGTTGTATTAACAGTTGTTGTAAAATCACTTCTTTTAGTATCTTCAGAAACCCACATTTTTCTAGGATTTTCTGACATAATCCGAGTTTGTGTTAGCTGATTAGGTACGGTTAACCCATCAGCCGTATAGTCAAAAGGGTAGTTAGATTCCTGTAAAGACAGGGGATTTAACGCATCTTGGTAAATAGCTTGCTCAAGTTGTTCGGGAGTACAGCGTTCGCTTCTTTTAGGACTCAATGCAGATCTAAATGCATGCATAGTATTTATAGGGAGTCCATTAAGATTAGCGTTTCCTGAAGCTGCCCTTTCCAAAACCGCCATTATTGGTTTTGTTCCAAAAACAGGCTTTCCTGTTGCAGCAAAAGCAAGAACTGCAGCAACACTCCACCAATCCGTAATCTCGTCAGAGTCTGATCCTTCAATGATTTCTGGAGCAATAAAACCAGGGGTGCCCATAACTAAACCAGTGCGTGTTACATGTGATTCGCCCTGACCCATAGATATACCAAAATCAACTAAAACTGGTCCTGTTGTAGAAATCATAACGTTTGTAGGCTTAATGTCTCTGTGTATTATTCCAGCGTTATGAACAGCTTTTACTGCATCGATTAGCTTATGAGCGAGTCGTTCTAAATCGTCTGCGACATATGGACCATTAATAGCGACATCTTCTTTAAGATTGTGCCCATCAATTAGCTCTGTAACTATAAAGGCTATGGAAGCATCAAGCTCCATATCTACTATTGAGCACACGCCTTCGTGATGAATTTTTTGTAAAGCTAGAGCTTCTCGTTTAAGTCTAAGTCTTGCTTGTTCTTGAGGATTAGTGTTTTCTAATGAATCTAAATCTTCACTTTGATCTTCTAACATAGATGCGCGCAGAATTTTCATTGCGTAAAGTTGGCCACCATCATCGTGAACGCGCCAGACAGACCCCATAGCGCCTCCGCCTAAGCGTTCAATTAGCGTGTATCCGCCAATGTTTTGACCAGAACGCAAATCAAATATGCTCACATCTTCCATAATGCATTATGGTAATGGGAGAGTATGCCAATTATGCGTTTTGGTGGAAAATTTATACAAAATTTTATAAACAAATGTTTATATATTTAATGCATATTAATGCGTGTTTGTTAAACATTGTTTATATGTGATTTATCTGTTCGACACGCCGAAATGCTAGAAAATACTGTAATTTTGCTGTTTTTACTAAATAAACATGATATATTAGAGCATGGCTCAACGAAGAGAACCTTCAATGAACCATGTAAGTAAATGTGGACGATTGACGCCGCCGACGTAGGACTTGGGGTCTTGAGTGCACACCCTTCACAACGGATCGTTCGGCACGTACCTGCCGATGAAAGGAAAATATCATGGCAGAAGTTGTATTTGATCATGTCACCCGTATTTACCCTGGCAATGACAAGCCATCGGTTGATGATTTGAACATGACTATTAAGGATGGCGAGTTCCTTGTACTCGTTGGTCCATCTGGTTGCGGTAAGTCAACTACATTGAGAATGTTAGCTGGTTTGGAAGAGGTTAACAAAGGTCGCATTCTTATTGGTGGTCAAGATGTTACTACAATGCAGCCAAAGGATCGCGATATTGCAATGGTGTTCCAGAACTACGCATTGTATCCACATATGACTGTTGCAGACAATATGGGATTTGCTCTTAAGATTGCAGGCGTAAGTAAGGAAGAAATCCGCAAGCGTGTTGAAAAGGCTGCTGAGGTTTTGGATTTGACTGAGTACTTGGATCGTAAGCCTAAGGCACTTTCTGGTGGTCAGCGTCAGCGCGTGGCAATGGGTCGTGCAATTGTTCGTGAACCAAAAGTCTTCCTCATGGATGAGCCTCTTTCCAACCTTGATGCAAAGCTTCGTGTACAGACTCGTACACAGATTGCAGCATTGCAGCGTCAGCTTGGCGTCACTACCCTTTACGTGACCCACGATCAGACTGAAGCTTTGACAATGGGTGATCGTATTGCTGTAATCAAGCTTGGTGTTTTGCAGCAGGTTGGTGCTCCTACCGAGCTTTATGATCGTCCAGCGAACGTCTTCGTTGCAGGCTTCATTGGCTCCCCATCTATGAACATCAACCAGCATCCAGTTGTTGATGGCAAGGCTCAAATTGGCGAAGATTCCATCACTCTTCCAGCAGAAGCTGTTGATAAGCTTACTGAAGAAGATAAGGGTCAGATTATTGTCGGCTTCCGTCCAGAAGATGCAAGCTTGGCAACTTCTGATGATCCAAATGCCTTCTCCTTGAAGGTTGTGAACGTGGAAGATCTTGGCTCTGACGGTTATATTTACGGAAACATCATCACTGATGGTTCTCCAGAAGAAGCGTCTACAATGATGAGTGACCAGAACAAGCTCACAACGATTCGCGTGAACCCACGTGCGCTTCCAAAGGTCGGTGACACTGTAAAGATCAAGATTGATCCATCCAAGATGCACCTGTTTGCACCTTCTACAGAGCTGCGTTTGAACTAATTGCTGTTTTCTTGGGTGCTTTGTCTAAAGTGCCCAAGATTTCTGTATAAGGGTATGGCGGGGTTCGCTACGCGAGCCCCGTTTTCGCATCGTTTGAATTATTTACGATTAGTTATAATGCGATTAGTTATAATTTGATTGCGATTTATTATTCAATTATTGGCGTTCGAACTTAACGGGTAGATTAAAGTTTATGGAATGGAACGATACTCCTTTATTGGATCCACGTGCTATGCAAGCAACATCAGTATCTGCGCAGGATGAAACTGTATCTTCTGCAGAGCCTCAAGCTTTGAAGATTACTGCCGCAAGCTCTAATCCTCAAATGTTTATGCTTCCGTGGGAGCTTCCATTATCTCAATGGCCTACGAATCTTTTTGTAAACTTGCCGCGCGGTATCTCTAGGCACGTTGTGCGCTTTGTGCACGTAGGTGACGAAGTGTATGCAATGAAGGAAATTACTCGTCAAGTTGCTGAACGAGAATATGAGCTTTTAAGGCGTTTGCGCAAATTGGAGCTTCCAACCGTTACTCCTATAGCGGTTGTAGCTGGTAGAAAAGATAAGAACGGTGAACCGCTTGAGGCAATGCTGGTAACTCGTCATCTTAAATTCTCTCTTCCATATCGCGCTCTGTTTGCTCGTACCTTAAGACCTGATACTGCAGAGCGTTTGATTGATGCGCTTGCTGTGCTTATGGTTCGTCTGCATCTTTCGGGATTCTATTGGGGAGATGTTTCTCTTTCTAACGTTCTATTTTTAAGAGACGCGGACGCTTTTACAGCATTTCTAGTTGATGCTGAAACAGGTGATTTGCATGGAAGCCTTACAGAAGGTCAGCGTGAATACGATATTGATTTAGCTCGCACAAACATAATTGGCGAACTAATGGATTTAAGTTCTGGTCAACTTTTGCCTGGTGAGGTTGATGAGATTAGCATTGGAGATAGGCTAGTTGACCGTTATCATTCTCTTTGGAGCACGCTTACAGATGTGGACAAATTTAGCCCAGACGAAATGTGGCGTATTGAAAGACGAGTCAATAGGCTTAATGAGCTTGGTTTTTATGTTGACGAGTTGGAAATGAAGACTTCTGTGGATGGGCGAAGAGTGTTGGTTCGTCCACGAGTTGTGGATGCTGGTTATGCTTCACGTAAGCTACTTCGTTTGACTGGTCTTGATGTTCAGGAGAATCAGGCTCGTAGGCTTCTTAATGATTTAGATGCTTATCGTACGTCTACGTGGCGCCAGGGCGAAGAGTTGGAGATTGTTGCTACTGATTGGATGCGTGAGGTGTTTGAGCCTACGGTACGCATGATTCCTGCTGAGTTTAGATCGCAAATCCAACCTGCACAGTTCTTCCATGAAGTATTAGATCATCGTTGGTTTATGGCGGAACGCGTTGGGCATGATGTTTCTATGCAAGACGCTGTAACAAGCTATATTAAGAACGTTTTACCGCAATATAAGATGGACAAGCGTGTTTTGGCCGCGATTAATGCGGATGCTGATTCTGGTGTGGTAGATGATGAATACACGTATTCCACTTCGTCTCCTATGACTCGCGATATTGATGAAGATGACCAAGACGCTAGTGTTTGGGCTAGTTGAATTCACTCGTTAGTTCATATTTTTCTTTAATCAGCAAAGAATATTTTGCTATAATTATGGAATTTTTTATTAATATCGTGTGATATTATTCAACCTATTAGTTGCCAATGATTGTCAACTAACGGAAATAGTTATTGTGTAAATCAAAGGAGATTTCTATGTTAAAGGGCATTGATCCCATTATATCGCCAGAATTATTGAAAGTACTTTGCGAAATGGGACATGGAGACGTTTTGGTTTTGGCAGATGGAAATTTTCCAACCGAATCGGTAGGAAAAGATGCAATTGTTGTTCGTTGTGATGGTCATGGTACTTCAGAATTGCTAAAAGCGATATTGAAGCTTATGCCTCTTGACCAGTACACATCTAAGCCAGTTACTCTTATGGAAGTTGTTCCAGGGGATTCTTGTGAAACTCCAATTTGGAAAGACTATGAAGATATTATTTCTAGTTTTGATAAGCGCGGCGCTAATACCATAGGAACCTTGGAGCGTTTTGCATTTTATGATGAAGCGAAGAATGCGTATTGTGTGGTTGCTACTGGTGAACGTGCTCAATATGCGAATATTATGCTTCGAAAAGGTGTGGTTTTCGCTGGAGAATAAATAACCCTTATATAAATAAACCATACCAGAGATTTTGGTTGGAGTATTTTTTTAACACTGCATCGTTGTAAATAAGATTTTTGTAATTTCTTATTTTGCGCTGCAGTGTTTTTAGTTGTGTATTGATAAAACTTGTGGTTTTGAGTGTATGGTGTTTTTTGTTAACTTAGTATACAATTAATTCTGGTTATTATAATGAGTGTAAACAATACGTATATGCGATGCATATTGTTGCTCTTGATTATTTATAACTGTGGCTGGCAGCGATGGCAGCCCGTATGTAATTCAGTCATTTGTGCATTAACCGCACAAATGTGTGTGCGTTTTTATCGATTTTATCTTTGTTTGAGGTACACATATTTACATTTCGATGAAGAGATGTGGATGGCTGGCTTAATGAAGAAAGGAATCCCATGAAGTTTCGACGATTGTTGCAAGGCGGCGCAATATTTGCTTTGTCGATCAGTATGGCTAGTCCGATGATTGCACAAGCTTCAGTGCCACAGGAAGATTCAATTGATCCATTCCATCCCTCAATACTGTGGGCAAGTTCTGAAGAAAAAAATGGTGAGAAAAAGCCAAATGGTACCATTTCTGCGCTTACTGATAGCGATGGGAGCGTGGATAGTGCTAAAACGTTTTGGACAACAAAATGGCAAGGTGGATACGATAATTTCCCACACATTCTCGCTATAAAAAATAATACTAATAGAGAGGTTTGTGGAATTCAGTATACTGCGCGGCCATCGTATGAATCAGTGCAAGGTAATTCGAATGCGCCAGGTGTTTATAGTGTTTTTGCATTCGATAAAGATCCAGGAAATCCATCTGATAAGAAAGATATTAATTGGCGTTCTAAAGTTCATCAAACGAAATTTAATAATGGCGAATTGATTGCAACTGGTGGTTTAAAAGGTATCAATGAGCCGCAAATTATCTCGTTTAAATCTACCAATAAGCCAATATTGACGTTGGTTGGTTTTAAAGCAGTTGATAGTAGCAAAAAAGATATGTCGGCTTCAGACATCAAACTTGTTCCATGTTTACCAGTTGAACATATGAAGAAACAAGGACGGGGTGATGCAACAGCTGCGCCTATTGATTTCTTCATTGATCAATTGCCATTTGGTGCTCCTGGTAAGCCAGTTACTTTCAGTCCATCGCAATATACTTATGAATCTACTGCATACTATCATACAACCTCTGTGTCTGCCAGAGTTAAGTTGCCCACTGGGGCTACGGCTACTATCAATGGCCGCAAGGTGGATTCTGATGGAAGAGTATCGGGCATTCCGTTAACAAAAGGTGTTAATGCTATAGTTGCAAAAGTTGTTGTTGGTAATGTTGCAAGTACATATGTTGTAAATGTGACAAAGGTTGACACAGATTTCCGTGGCAATGAAAAAATTAATGCAACTGTGAAGATAAATGGTGCAAATGATAATGACAATCTAATTGTTACGGATGGTATGCGTGCCACTTCTTGGAATACTACGAGTTTGAAAGATAGCGCTGAATGGTCTAACAAATCAACTGGTTTTACAATTCATTTAAATAGCCCTCGTTATGTAGGACGTATACAAGCTTATGGTTGGCCGACCATGCCAGCTGGCTCCCCTGGGTGGCAAGGAGGGCATTCTGTTGCTATTGATGTCAAAGCTGGTGACAATTGGAATACGGTTGTCACCAATGCAAGCCTTACGCGTGATAGTGATGGCTTATGGTATTGGGATTTGAACGGTTATCATAAAACACAAGATATACGTGTGTGGCTTAACAAGCCCAAAATTCACGATCCACAGCAAAACGGAATAGGTGCCACTGGGATGAGATTGGAAGAAGTAGAAGTGTGGGGGTTGCCTGAGGGTCAGAATCCAAAAGAAATTAAAGTACCTGATGAAAAACCTAAATATACCAGTTTTAATGCAAATGAAAATAAATATGGTGTGAATCGTGCACAAGCATTGGCATTGCAATACGGTGTATTATTGCCAACTTGGGTACCTTCTGAAGGCTATGGGCGTGGAGTTTATAACGATGCAGAACGCCGTTTAACTGGCGGATCGTTCCCTATGTTCTATGATAAGCCTTTATTTAATGCTCCATTGATGCGGCAATTAGGGAAAGGTGTGCCTTGGTCACTTGCTAAAGCTCCAAAGGGTGGCAATAGTATGGGTGAAAATAGTGTACCTAAAGATTTTTTGACTGAAGAAATGAAGCCATATGCTAATAGTCTTGTTGATATTCAATATGGTGATGAGGGAGGTTATAGCGAAAGTGAAGTACAGAAATTTAATCGATGGTTCAGTTGGTCTAAGAATAGGTATCCTGGGGCAATAGTGCATTCTAATCAAGCTCTTGGTCTTGGTTGGGAAACGCATTCCAATATGAGTCATTTTGTCAAAACAGCAAAGCCTGATCTTGTTTCGTGGGATACATATTATTATGGTGCAGGTCAAGGTCCAAAGCCAAGTAAAATTGTGGCAAACATGTTGCAGAATAAGCTATGGACTTCTCAGAGACAAGCAGCCCTAGAGGGTTTGACAGGTGATTGCAGTCAGCCAGTTCTATTTGGACAATATTTAGATTACAACTGGGATGCTAATGTTTCTGCTTCTCAAAAGTCGATTGTTCCTATGATAGGATTAGCTACTGGCCAAAAATGGTTTGGGCTATTCCGTATGGAATATAATGCTTATGATCGCAGTTCGATTATTGACCAAGATGGAGCTCCAACGCGAAGCTTCTACGAGTTTTCTAGCATTTTCAAAGATGTGCAGGGCCTTGGGAAATACTTGGTTGCAATGAATAATGAGTATGCAGGATTGAAATCTGGCGTATATGCAGATCGTGCATCTGCTCCGAATATTCAGGGATTCCGTATGGGAGCTTTTGACAGCACGGAGGGAAAGCTAGCGAATGCAGAATTTGGGTTGCAAAAGATTACCGTAAAGAATGTCGGAACTGTTAATAACGGAAAACCTGGAGATGTGCTTGTCGGTCATTTCTCAACGCTAAAAGATCTTAATGAGGAAATTCGTAAAAAGATTTTTGGTGAAAGTAAATATGCACCAAAGGCATTGTTGGTAGTTAATGCTTTAACTGGTGATACTCGCTATCCATCATATTATTTATCAACACGTAATGATAATGGTTCTTATGCTGAAACGGCACAGGATATCACGCTTACTGTAAAAAGACCTTCTAGAAATGCAATACTCATGCAGGTTGATCCGCGTACATACATAGCTAAGACAGTTCCGCTTAAAGATGGTGATGATGAGCAGGATGTAAAACTAGAACGTGTTGGCGGAGGTCGTGCTCGATTGCTGTATTGGTTGGAAAATAACGCAGCTTATGAACGTAAAAAAATTGAGGATATAGAACCAAAGAACATTGCGAAAGATAAGAATGTTATAGCAAGTCAATCACGTACTGAGCCGGAGTATGCTGCTAAATCCTTAACTGACGGTGACATATCTACGCGTTGGGCAGCTCCAGATAATCCAAATTATCCAGTGACGCTTGATATCACATTAGGGTGCAATGCTAAGTTCGATGCTGTGCAAATTGAAGAATTTGTTGAGGGTAACGTGAACCATCGCATTAAAAAATTCTCCTTATGGACAAAAAATCAGTGTGATCGTTCAGCGTATAGTGAGAGCTCATGGAAAAGAATATATGGAAAAGATAATGCTGCAAAGGAAGATCTCAGTGATATCAATTTCGAGAATTCTCAATATGCTAGCGAATTGCGTGTGCAGATAGATGAGGTATATCCGAATGTTGATATGTATAATGGGCATCCGGGTAGTCCAACTATTAGTGAAATTAAAGTGATTTCTAAGACTGAGCAAAAGAAGACTCCAAAATCTAAGCATGGTTCGTCTGTTCTTGATTCAGGTGGTGTTTCTACTGATTCAAGACAGTTGGATAATTCTTATGGTCCAAGTGTGACGTTGGAGTCTGGTGATAATCATGATGGTATGTCAAAGGCTAAGCGGAATAAGTCTATGTCTGGTCCGTCTGTTCATGATTCAGGTGGTGTTTCTACTGATTCAAGACAGTCGGATAATTCTTATGGTTCAAGTGATTCGAATGTCAGTGGACTGAGAATGAGCGAAAATAAGCAGCCTACTATTCGTAAGAATGGCTTGTGTCAAAAACGTGAGAAGTGCTCTCGTGGCATGTTGGTTGCTGGAGGTAGTAGTGTGACTGGCGTCTCGGTGCTTTCGTTAACATTTTTTGCTTTTCATTTACTTGTTAGACATAGTAGGAAAGTGCGACAAAAATAGCCATTATAGGTGTATATAATTAGTCTATTCTGTTAGTGTATCCCCATGTGTATTTAGTGTTTATGCCTATTTGTGCATGGGGATTTTTTATGTCTGAAAGACTTTAGAATACTGCTTTTTGAATATGCGGATAATGATTTAACTGGCGCACATCCTTGTTTTTTGTTAATATAGTAAACAATTGATTGTTCGATGTGAAGTTGCATTGATTGCTAAAGCAGGGTGGCAGCATGAATGAGGATTATTTAGCAAATGTAAGGCCTACAGCACGTCAAATTTCTTGGCAGCGCATGGAAATGTATGGTTTTATTCATTTTGGAATGAATACTATGACAGATCGTGAATGGGGGCTTGGTCACGAAGATCCGAAGATATTCAATCCAGATAATTTAGATGTTGACCAGTGGCTTGATGCTCTACAATCGGCAGGTATGACCGGCGTGATTCTAACTTGCAAGCATCATGATGGTTTTTGCTTGTGGCCTTCAAAGTACACCAAGCATACCATTGCGTCCTCTCCATATAAAAATGGAAAAGGAGATATTGTGCGCGAAGTTAGTGAATCAGCTTATCGACATAATATGAAATTTGGCGTATACCTTTCACCATGGGATCGTACAGAATCATCATATGGCACTGGCAAAGTTTACAACGATTTTTATATTAATCAACTTGTTGAATTGCTAACGCACTATGGTCCTATTTTTTCCGTATGGCTTGATGGTGCTTGCGGCGAGGGTGAGAATGGTAAAACGCAAACTTATGACTGGCAACGAATCTATAATACAGTCCGGGCGCTGCAGCCAGATGCTGTTATCAGTGTTTGCGGTCCAGATGTGCGTTGGTGCGGCAATGAAGCTGGTCATACGCGCTCTAATGAGTGGAGCGTATTACCTACAGAATTACGTAGTGCTGAATTAACCTCTTCAAAATCACAACAATCAGATGATGGTAAGTTCTCTCGCAAATTTGCGTCTACTGATGAAGATTTAGGGTCTCGTAAGGCGCTTGCACACTACGAAGGCGATTTTGCTTGGTATCCAGCAGAAGTTGATACCTCTATTCGCAAAGGTTGGTTCCATCACGATAATGAGGATAATAATGTTCGCAGTTCTGATGAATTATTTGATATATGGTGTAAATCTGTAGGGGGTAACTCAACACTTTTGTTGAATGTGCCACCGACACGTCATGGTTTGTTAGCAGATTCTGATGTTAAAATTTTAAAAGAATTGGGCGATAAGATTCGTAAATTCCATGGGCGCGAATTACGAGATCATGAAGCATTATCAATACAAGTTTTAAGTCCTAATACATATGAAGGAAATCCAAAGTACTTGGTTGACAGAAAACAAGGTACAGCATTGTCATCTTCTAAGCCGATTGATTTTCGTATGGTATTTACTGAACCTACTTATATTGATGGCTTAGTTATTGAAGAAGATATTAGTAAAGGACAACACGTTGAAACAGCTGAAATTCACGTTGTTGATGAATGTGGAGTAAATCATCATGTTTCAGATGTTCATGCCATAGGATATCGCAAAATTCTACGTTTTGACGCGATTCGTGCAGTATCGTTAACTGTGAGAATAACTAGTATTCGTCAATATGTAGCTCTTCAATCATGCTATCCACTAGTTGCACAAGACGAGTAGTAGAAAAGAAAACTCTGATATAAATTTATTTCAATAGCAATAAAATACCGCTGACATAGAAACTTTTTTGTAACTATATCAGCGGTATTGGCTATAGGAGGGAGGGTTAGAATAATTGCAAATCCACATTTAGAGAATATGGTTTATTGGCAGGCAAATGATATTCGGGATGCACAGGCGAGCCCCACGAATCATCGCCGCCGACTCCCATTTGTGCTGCAAGAATTCGCAAGAACATATGTTTTGAGTCACTTAAATCACTTATATGTTGTGCTTCCTCTATCATAGTGCTGCTGTATGGAAGTAAACTTACGCAGAAGTTGCTAGTACTATTATGCCGCTGAATACGCATGCCATGCCCAGAATCGTCTGTTACGTTTGCCCATCTTACTTTTTCATGATTGCCAGTTTCTTGTGGAACAAGATATGGCATAAAATCGTCAAAAGCATTTGTTTTCCAAATCCCTAAACGTCCCGCACTGGTGCGGTCTGCATATGTTTCAACAGGACCAATACCGTAGAATTCAAGGTTTCTGTATTCTATTGGTAGCATCCATTCCAATCCAAATGCTGGAATGGAAGGTAAATCTTTTCCAGAAGGAACATAATTTAGTTCAATGTGTAAATCTCCTGATGTTTTAGACACATATGTTAAATTCACTATTGTATGATCTGCGTTAGCAAGTTCATATTTGTATACAATTTGTAGCGTATTGTCGTCGAGCTTCTCAGCTGTTTGATCTACGCATTTAGCATATTTACCTGCTACATACCATTGAGCACGCTCAAAACCATGCTTGCAACCGCGGTCATTGTCTGTTAGTGCTCGGAATGTAGTGATCAAAGGACGTTTAATCACAAATTCTCGTTCGTCAAGACGGTATGAAATAAGCCCGCATTGTGAATATGAAAAAAGCGTTTCGATCGAAGAGTTACGTGTTCCTGCGTTCCAGCGTCCAATAGTAACAGTGCCATCTTTATGTAATCGTGCATTTGATATTTGCTTAGCTTGTGATTCTGAATTTTTAGTTAATATTGTGTATTGTCCGAACGATAATTCGTATCCTTTTTGTGCCCAACGTGTAGATTTTGCAAGCGTGCACGAAACTTCAAAAGTAATTTCTTCCCCACTGCTTTGATACTGTTCTAATGGCCACTCTATGGGCATTTCAAAATCATTTTCAGGTTCCACATTACACGTATATGTTTGAGACCACATAATTTTGCCGTCAACGCGTAATTTTGCCAAGAATACGTAATTTTCAGTATTCATGAAAAGCTGATGATTTTCTATGCGAACACCATTTTCGTTTGGATATAGTCTTATATTTGCATATTGTTGTTTAGCCTCAATGGCCTTAGGACTTGGTTTTCTATCTGCGAATAATAGACCGTTGCCGCAGAATTCATAATCGGTAGGTCGATCATCAAAGTCGCCACCATATGCCAAATGCGTGGTTCCGTCTGGTAGGGTTTGTCTTATTGCCTGATCGATGAAATCCCAAATAAAACCACCTTGGTAATGCGGATACTTTTCAAGAGCAACATACTCGTTCATGTTTCCCAATGAATTCCCCATAGAATGCATGTATTCGCAAGATATATAAGGTTTATCTGGGTTGTTTGACACGTATTTTTCTATTTCATCTGCGTGAGCATACATGCGTGTTTCAATGTCGCTAGTATCGCGCCAAGACTTATCCATAGTCTGCCCTTCGTAATGCACTGGGCGATGTGCATCTAGAGCATGAGCATGATGATACATAGAACGAAATACGTCTCCACCAAAGGATTCGTTTCCGAGAGACCAAATAAGCACACAAGGGTGATTGTAATCGCGTTGAATCATGTTATCGACGCGATTTACGCACGCGGCACGCCATTCATCTCTACTTCCAGGAATAACGCATTCTGGAGTTATGTTTCCGCGCCCATCTGACCACGTTCCATGTGTCTCTAAATTAGTCTCGTCAATAATATATAGCCCATATTCGTCGCATAAATCGTACCAAGCATCTTGATTAGGATAGTGAGAAGTTCGTACAGCGTTTATATTGTGTTGCTTACAAAAAATCACATCGGAAACCATGTCATCATATGTTATTGCTCGGCCTCTGTCGCAATTAAATTCATGACGGTTTACGCCTTTGAAAATAATGCGTTTTCCGTTTAATCTCATTATGCCGTTTTCAATATCAAAATGTCTAAAACCAATCGGCTGCACTACATGTTCAATAATATTTGATTCTTTGCTTACAACATCAATATGTAAGTCATATAGCGCAGGGTATTCAGCACTCCAAGGTAGTGCTTTAGTAATAGTAGTCTGTTTTAGTTCAGTAATCGTTTGTGCAGGTAGCGTGCAGTCCCACAAAATCTCATTATTATTTGTGAATTTATCGTTGCTGTATTTATGATTTGTAATGTAAGTATGCAGTGTAATATCTTTTAAATTGTCTCCTTCTATGTTTGCTCTGAATGCGAGTTTCCCAGTATTTGTATCATTGCTATAATCTGCATCAACATGAAGATTTGATACATGGGTGGAAGGATGTGCACACAGTTCAACGGAACGGAAAATTCCGTGTAGTCTCCAATAATCTTGATCCTCTAGCCATGATGCGCTAGAAAATTCGTAGCACGCTACAACAATACTATTTTCAGAATCTTTTAAAAATTGAGTAATATCAAATTCACTCGGCGTAAAAGAGTCTTCACTATATCCAACAAACTTTCCGTTAATCCATACATAAATAGCTGTTTGTGCTCCATGGAAGGTAATAGTAGCTTTACATTCTTCGTTCAAAATCTGTTTAAGATTATTTTGTAAAACAAAATGTTTCTTATAAATTGCCACATGATTTAAGGAAGGAACATTTGGTGCTTTAACGTCCTCATGACCATCCCAAGGGTATTGAACGTTAACGTATTGCGGTTTTAATAGACCGTTCATCTGTAAGTGAGATGGAACTGAGATTGTTTGATATGAAGAATCTTCGTAATTTTTAATATCCTCATCTAAGTTTTCAGGGTTGAATACGCGGGAAGAAAGTAGCTTTACTTCCCACGTTCCATTAAGTGACTGTATTGGTGTGGTGTCATTTATTGTGTAATGATGATGTGAATGCGCTGAAATAGTGTTAACGGCAAAAACCTGAGGATTTGTTATCCAATCAGTTTTTGCATAGTTGGAAGATATGCAAGTATATGTTGGCTCATCCCAACAAGTATTGTCATTATAAATAGATGGCCTAGCCATTACATGCTCCAAATCGTGTTAGTAAAAGTTAAGAATACGTATAGATTAATTATGCTTCTGACAGCATAAAACTGTCAGAAGCAATAAAAGCAGATTTAGCTGGTTACCCTTTTGTAGCTCCAATTGCTAAGCCTGATTGCCAGTAGCGTTGCAATGCCAAGAAGAGCAGAATCAGTGGGAATACGACTAGCAAAGATGCGGTAATGACTAGGTTTGGAATAATAGGCATATTGCCACCTTCATTGCCTTGAGCATTCCACTGTGCAAGACCTAATGCCAATGGATACCATTTAGAGTCTTTCAGCATTATCAATGGAAGGAAGTAATTGTACCAAATAGAAACAAATGCGAACAATGACACTGTTACCAATGATGGTTTCATAAGTGGTAATGCAACTTGGAAGAAAATGCGTCCTTCTCCAGCACCATCGATACGTGCTGCTTCTATAAGAGAAGTTGGAACACTTTGCCCTGAAAATGTCCACATTAAATATAGACCAAATGGGTTTAGTAGAGATGGAATTATTACAGCCCAAGGAGTGTTTGTTAAACCAAGTTGCGAGAAAATCAAGAACTGTGGAACTACAAGCAGTACTCCTGGAATTGCCATAGATCCTAAGATGGTTAGCAAAATAAAGTGTTTGCCTTTAAAATTGAGTTTTGCTAGAGCATATCCTCCCATAGTTGCAAACAATACAGAAATGATAGTGCCAATTATTGTGTATAGGACCGTATTTAGAATCCATCGTGCGAAAATGCCATTGTTATATGTAAATACCTCTACTATGTTGTCCCATAGAGCGAATGAGGATCCAAATGATAGACCGAATGTAGAAGCAAAATCAGCCTTAGTTTTTGTAGCATTTATGAATAGCCAAACAAATGGAACGAGAGCGTATAATAGATATAGATACACCCAGAATGTCATCATTGGACTCTTCTTTGGATGTTCAACAGTGTAGAACCTCGTGAGTGGAGGCATCGCTGCCTGATTATTTGATGATTTTGTTGTATTAATCATTTGTTCTTCCTTTTGGATGCTTCGTTGCATATTTCGTCTATGGTTAATCAGCGGTGACATTTTTGCGCATATTGCGAATTTGAATCGTAAATGTAACGACAATGACAATAATTGCCATAATCAATGCTGCTGCAGCAGCATATCCCTGTGAAGAGTCACCAAAAGCTAGATTGTAAATGTATAAGTTTGGTGTCCAACTGGTTGTAATGCCAGTGCCTCCAACCATTTTTGACAAAATTTGCGGCTCGTTGAAAAGCTGTACACTACCTATTATTGAGAAGATAGTAGTTATAGCCAGTGAGCCTCTAATCTCTGGAAGCTTGATATAACGATCTATTTGGCGATAGCTTGCGCCGTCAATTACAGCAGCTTCGTAAAGATCTGGTGAAATAGCCTTTAATGAAGAATAGAAGATGAGCATGTTATATCCAATAGCAGCCCAGCTAATCATTACTCCGATAGAAATCATGATAAATGAAGGAGAAAATGGATTTATATCAGTATGAGATATCTCATTAAAATTCTTGAACAGACCATACCTAGTTCCAAGGATGAACCCCCACATTAATGTGGAGATAACACCAGGAACAGCGTATGGAATGAATATTGAGATTCTGCACCAGTTTGTACCATATAGACGTTTCGAATCGATAGCAAGCGCTAGGCAAATGGAAATTATTAACATTAGAGGGACTTGGATTGCTGTAAATATGAGGACGCGTGCAATACCCTGCCACAATAATGGGTCTTTCAAAAGTTCGAGATAGTTTTTTGCGCCGACAAACACAGTTCCGCCAATTAATTGGTGTCCGAAGAAACTAATGTACATCGAGTATACAAGTGGAATAATAAACACGAAGGTAAAGAGAAGCAAAAATGGAAGCACGAACATCCAACCAGCAGCTCCTTCGCGTTTAATTCCATTGCGTTGCCGTGTTAAATTCGCTCGTTTATTTTTAGAAGTGTTCAATATCATTGCTTTCCCCCAATGTAAAAACTTTTCAGTTAAATTAGGTGCTGTTGGTGTTGTAGCACCAACAGCACCTTAAATGGTAATGAGTTTATTTGCTATTATTAGTAAACATTATTTGCTTACTGTGAAGCCCTGTTTGTTTCCATAGTCGATGCACAGCTTAGCCCAGTTTTCTAGCTGAGTTTGCAGTGATTCGCCTTTGGCTACTTTTGCATAATCCATATTGTCACCATATAGATCACGCACTTTTTCCATGAACGGAAGGTACTGCCATCCTTCTCCTACTTTTTGAGCTGAATCGGCAATAGGCTCACGGTACTTCTGGTCTCCGAAGTAAGGGTCAGTAGAAGAGAGGAATTCGTTATTCTTAAGTACGGAAACATTTGGAGGGAATACTCCAGCATCAACGCGTGCTTTTACGCCTTCCTTATCGTAGGCAAGGAAGTGCAAGAATTTCCAAGCCCATTGATGATTCTTTGCTTTCGCTGGAATAGCAAAGCCAGAGCCGCCGTTTTCTGCGCTCAACTGTTCGCCCGCTTTCCATTGAGGCATAGGGGCAACACGGAAGTTTCCAGCTTGTTTTGGAGCGCGATCTTTAATGCTAGAGGTGAACCATCCTCCTATGATTTGTGTGGCAATAGTTCCATCGTTTAAAGCTCTGTTCCAATCATCGGACCAAGTTTTGATATTAGTTGCAATCAATCCTTCTTGAATCATCTTCTGATAGTAAGATACAGCTTCCTGCATCTTTGGATCTTTTACGTTAATATGAGCAGTGGTTCCGTTCACCTTAAATGGATGCCCTCCAGCTTGCCATACAAGAGATAGCAATGTGAAGATATCGCTTGCGTCATTTGTTATGTAGTACTTGTCTCCGAGCGCTTTTACTTTCTTAGCTGCTTGGTAATATTCTTCCCAAGTTTCTGGTACTTTGCTTACTCCTGCTTTTTCTAATATTGCCTTATTGTAGAACATAACGCTTGGACCGTAATCCATTGGAATTGCGTATGGCTTATTGTTGAAGCTGATGTCCTGCCATGCGCCTTTCACAAATGTGCCTTTATCATTATTTGCGCCAAGAGTGCTTAAATCTACAAGTTTGTTTTGAATTGCGAAATAAGGAACTGTCAAGTACTCAAATTCCATAACGTCTGGAATTCCCGATCCAGCTTGAATGGCTGTATCCAGAGCCTGATAAGCGTCTGTTACAGTTTCTACTTTAATTTTTACGTTTGGATATTTCTTTTCAAATATTGCTGCTGCTGCTTTTGTTGGTGTTGTATTACCAGTCCACACAGTGAGGTTAACAGGTGTTTTAGTATCAACTTGCGCTGATGAACTCGAGTTATTGGTGTTACCGCATCCAGCAAGCGATAGTAGAGCGGCGCTCGCTGCTGCAATGATGCCAATAATTTTCTTTCCACTATGCATGGCGCTTCCTTTCTTTGAAGCTTTACTTGTCGACTTTGACGAGTTGTGTATTGATTGCCGGCGGCATCTATGTCGTAGGAACATTCAATGTTAACTATCTTAACAAATTATTTATTTGTTGTAAAGTCCAAGAAATATACAAACACTTGTGTGTATATTGGGATGAAATTATTGTTAATAATTATGGTAATTATGCCTAGCGCGTATGTGTTACAGCTGGCTACAATGGTTGAGAGTGTACAATATAGTTTATTGTGAAATTTTGTTGTGAGTACATGTGCTGACAACATTTTTCCTGATGATTTGGCCTATTGGTGGGATGGTACGATGTAGTACTTACTTTCAGTATGCTGCAACAGCCCTATACTTGAGGAGTGTCATGTTTGGAACAACTGATGATAATGCCTTGTCTTGCTTTCTATCACCTTCTATGACAGTTACTAAAAAACATGAACCCGCTGATGTACGAATCAATAATCGCATGATGGTTTTTGGACAAATTTTTTCATCATGTCCTATGTCTAGAGCACAAATTGGTAGGAAAACTGGATTATCGCGAGTTGCTGCGTGCGAAGTCGTGTCTGACATGTTAGATAAACACTTTCTGATGGAAAATGGATATGAACAACCAACGCGACCTGGTAAAAAAGGAACTTTAGTAAGTGTAGATGATCAATATTGGAATGTGGTTGTTCTGGACTTATCAATGCCATTTTTGTTGCAAGCTGCTGTAATGAATTTACGCGGTGAAATTGTAACTAGAGTTGAAAAATCCTTTGATAAAATTACTGCTATTACGCCTGAAACTGTAATTGCTTTGGCTGAGTCACTACTTGATGGTGCCTCACATATACTTGGTTTTGGTGTTGCTGTCCCAGGTATTGTTGATGAAGATGGTGTAGTAGTTGAAACTGCGAATTTTGGGTGGAAGAATGTGCCTTTGCGCAAGATGTTTCAACAACATTTTGGTAAGTTCTGTACGGTAGATAATGATGCGAATAGTGCTTTGATCGGTGAACGTTTTTGTGGAGCTGGCAGAGCAACTGGCATTTTTGTTCAAATCGCTGTTGGCGTAGGCGCAGCATTGTTAATCGATGATTCGCTCGTTTTGGGGAGTCATCATGCTGCAGGCGAAATCGGTCACGTAGTTGTTGATCCAGATGGTCCACAATGCACGTGTGGTAAGCGTGGTTGTTTAGAGACTTTTATATCTGCAGCAAACTTACGAAGAAGAATTAATGAGAATCCTTTAGACAGGACGACAATGCTACAGGAAGCAGGTCGTTCACTTGGACATGTGCTTGCTCCGTCTGTTAGCTTACTTGATTTAGATGATGTTTTTGTATACGGTTCAAAAGATATTGTTGACGATATATTTTTAGGTGCGACTGAATGTGCAATTAATGCCGAAGCCGCCTCAACATTACAAAACCATTCTATTCGTGTGCAACAATGTTCTTGCGGTGATGACATAGTTTTACGTGGTGAGAGCATTGCTGTTGTGCAGGCAGTGCTTCGAAATGCAAATGAGTATAAAAAAGTGCCCCCTGTGGGACTCGAACCCACAACCCAAGACTTAAAAGGACTCTGCTCTGCCAATTGAGCTAAAGGGGCAACAAATGCCAAGTATACTACATTTTGTAGACTAATCCAACTTATGGCTACATGTAGCGTGTGTCTTGTGGCAAGTTGCTGCAAAATTGCAGGCAAAAATCACAAATTGATCTGTCCTAATTCTTCAAGTTTTTCTTTAATCTGAGTTGCAGTCGGCTCAACCATAAAACTTCCATCGCTAAAAGTAACGACAGGAATATGCTTCTGCCCACTAATATCAATAGCCTTTTGTTCGGCGCCTTCTTCAGATTCAATGTTATGCCAAGTAAAAGCAGCATTAAACTTATTAAGCGCAGCTTTAGCTCTGATGCAATCGCCACACCAATCTGCTCCATAAACATCAATCAATGGCGAGTTTTCCATACGCAATACCCCAATTCAATTTCTGATTACAAAATTAACTTACAAAAGTATTGTATTAAAATGCTAATATTTACGTGATTTTTGCTTACTGTAGCAACAGTATTCGTTACATTCTAATCAACTGTCCCTTTAATTTCATAGTCTTTATTATATGAATATAGTTATGGATTTAGATTTGATTATATGGTCCACTGTTGGCACAGTTGTTTTAGCAGTGCTTTTAGTGACTGCGGCAGTTGTGCTGAGAATTATCAGTAAGTCGCGAGGTCCTTTAATACCTACTAGCAAAGATAATCCACTGCCTAGCGTAGCTAAAAGTGATAGCAATGTTGAGCCATCTGCGCCTGAAAACGTTGCCTCTCGAGTTACAAGATTGCGCTCTAAACTTGCTAATAGTGCGAATCCTTTTGGTCGTGCTCTGTTCAATATATTGAGCAAAGATAATCTTAGTGAAGACGATTGGCAAGATGTAGAAGATACGCTTTTAATGGCAGATGTTGGAGCACAGGCAAGTGATGAATTGGTTGAATCACTTAGAAAAGATGCTAGGATTTCTGGAACAGCAAGCGCACAAGATGTACGTGAAATACTTCGTGCAAAATTGCTGGATATCGTTGGTGTCAAAACAGATAGAAGCCTAAATGCGGATTCTTCTAAAGCTCATAAACCAAGTGTAATCATGATGGTTGGTGTAAATGGCACTGGTAAAACCACTACTGCTGGAAAGCTTGCGCGACTAATGGTTTCTAAAAATCGTTCTGTAATATTAGCTGCAGCAGATACTTTCCGCGCTGCAGCTGCCGATCAGCTTGAAACTTGGGCAAATGCTGTAGGTGTTAAAATCGTTCGATCTGAAAAAGACGGTGCAGATCCAGCTTCTGTAGCATTTGACGGTGCCGCCAAAGCTAAGGAATCCAATTCAGATGTTTTGATTGTAGACACGGCTGGAAGGCTGCAAAATAAGGCAAATCTTATGGACGAGCTTGGCAAAATTCGCCGAGTTATTGAAAAAACTGTTCCTGTAGATGAAGTCCTTTTGGTTCTTGATGCTACAACTGGTCAAAATGGCATGGTCCAGGCAAAAGTTTTTGCTGAGGCAATTGGAATTACAGGTGTGGTTTTAACTAAGTTAGACGGTTCCGCGAAAGGCGGTATCGTGGTTTCTGTTCAAAAAGAGTTAGGCGTTCCTGTGAAGCTTGTCGGATTGGGAGAAGGTCCAGACGATCTAGCTCCATTCGATCCAGAAAGTTTTGTGGATGGAATATTGGATTAATCTATCGTAATTAGTTATTAATCACGCAGCGCCAGTTGAGTAGAATATAAAAGAACATATAAAATAGAATATTGAAGACATAACCGCCGAGGGTTGTGTATTGTGAGGTGAAAGATGACCGCAATGGATCCGCAATGGGCATTATTGGCCGCTGCTTTAGTGTTTGTAATTACGCCAGGGATTGCTCTATTTTATGGCGGTCGCGAACGAGCAACATCTATGGTCAACATGATGATGCTTTCTGCTGGAGCTATTGCGGTAACAACCATAGTTTGGACGCTATGGGGATGGTCAATGGCTTTCGCTGGGAAAGACATGATTGGCGGCGTTGTGGGCGATCCTGTGAGTGGTTTGCTTCTACGTGATTCAATGGTTGCAGATCATGGAATTTTTACTTCTATGGACGCGAACACAGGCTTGTCGGGCGGAGGTATTCCAGCAGCCTTTAGATTAGCGTGCGCTGTCGTAGCAGTTGCTCTTATTACTGGTGCGTTGGCTGGACGCGTAAAATACGCAATTTGGCTTATATTCGTGGCGGTATGGGTCACTTTAGTATTTGCTCCTCTAGCGCATATGGTTTGCGGAGGGGGATTGCTTTCTCCTAATGGCGCAATATCACAAGCTTTAGGAATTCAAGTACATGATTTTGCTGGAGGATCGTTGCTGCACCTGACTGCAGCAGTTTCTGCGCTTGCAATCGTGCTAATTATTGGTGGTCATGCGCACTTCCCGTTAAAGCGATTTGTGCTTCATACCAAATCCTCTACTGTTCAAGGTAACAGTAGTAATAATTCTGAGCATAAGGGAAATTTGGTTCGTGCATTGTGGGCTGACGTTGCGAGATTTAGTAAATTAGAGACTAATACGGGTTCATCATCTTCTAAGGCAGAAGATTCTAATGGTTCTGTTGAAGCTGTTAGTGATGTTGCTGATAATTCTGTAAATGTTCTAAAACGCCATCCGCATAATGTACCGTTTGTTGTTCTGGGAATTTTTATTATTTGGTTTGGCTGGCTTGGCTTAATGATTGGATCTTCTGTAGGTCTTCCTGGAGTTGCTGGATATGCTTGGGTTTCATCCACTATTACAGCATCTGCTTCTATGCTTGCTTGGGGTGTTACAGAGCGTTTGCGTTCAGGTTGTTTTACTGCTGTTGGCGCCGCGTCTGGAATTATGGCGGGTTTGGCCGCTAGTTCTGCCGCTGCAGATGTGATTGCGCCTTTATGGGCAATGGTATTAGGAGTTATTGTTGGTGTCGTTACATGCCTTGCAACGCATTCTAAGACTTTTGCGCGTTATGATGGAGCGCTTCATGTTGTGAGCGTGAACGGCATCGCTGCTCTTATCGGTATTTTTGCAGTGGGATTATTTGCTGATAGTAGCGGACTGTTTTGCGTTGGTGACTGGCATCAGCTTATCGCGCAGATTTGTTTACTTGTAATCACTGTTCTTTATTCCGGTGCAGTTACTGCTTTAGTTGCATTTGGTTTAGAGAAGCTTTTTGGTTGGAGAATATCGGAAGCTAAGGAGCGTAAGGGTGTTGATTTGGCAGATCAGGGTGAGCGCGCATATGACTTTTCGAGTATTGCTCAAGCTAGAGCTGGAGCTGTTGTAGAAGTTGCTGATTCTGAAGAAGGGAAAACCCAAGTGGCAGTTCTTACTCCAGTAGCTATTTCTGTTGATGAATCAGTTGTAGACGCAGATGGTGATTCTGTAGATGCAGATGGTGATTCAACGGTTGCTGGCGATAATTCAGCTCATTCTGATGATAATGTTTCTGCTCAATCGCAAGACGAAGTTGAATTGGGCGAAGAGAAAATTGAAACTGAAAATGATGGAAAAGAGTCAGAAAATTCAGAAGAATCTGATTCTAGTTCTGTGGAAAATAAGTCAGATAAATCTAGAAGTAATTCTAAGAAATCTCAAAAGAAGCAATAAAATATCAAAGTTTGTGTAAAGTAATCCCCCATTGGTGTGAATATCTCAAGATTATGACACACACGGGCTAAGTGATGTGGATAAAAACTTTGAGTTATCCACATTTTAGGCGTGTTGCTGTGTGTATCTCAAAAAGTTATACACAAATGGGGGATAACATTGTGGATATCCTGCGGATAACTTTTCCAAAAACAATTTTGATTTGCAATTGGCAAATATTTATGATAGCGAAATAAAAAGGAAAAGTCGCAAGCTACCGAACATCAGATTTAGAAAAGTAATGTAATAAGTAATAAAAATAATAAAAGTAATAAAAATAATAGTTTTATTAAATACTTAATCTAATAAGTTTTTTCGACAGTACAATAGTGCATTATGACAATAGCCAAGAGTAACGCAGCTACCAATAGACAAGAAGATAAAGAATCTGCTATAAACAAAAAAGATTTACTAAAGCATATATTTTCTCTAGCTATTCCTACATTTGGACAGCTTATTGCAGAGCCAGCGTTTGTTTTAATAGACACCGCAATAGTAGGTCATTTAGGCAAAACGCAACTTGCAGGGCTTTCAATAGGATCAACTGTGCTTTTAACAACAACGGGACTATGCCTGTTTTTGGCATACAACACCACAAGCCAAGTCGCGAGACTATTGGGTGCTGGGAAAAATCGTCAAGGACTAAGCGTTGGAATGGACGGTCTATGGCTGGCTCTTGGGTTAGGTGTTGTTTTAACGCTTGTTTTAATGGTGTTCGCAGGTCCGCTTTGTCAAAGCTTTGGTGCAAGTGGAGATACGCTTAAAAACGCGATTATTTACACTCAAACTGTTATGCCAGGATTGCCTGCGATGCTACTAATTTACGCGGCAAATGGCATATTCAGAGGACTTAGCAAAGTAAAAATCACACTTTTTGCTGCAATAAGTGGAGCTGTGCTAAACGCTATTTTAGATATTCTATTTGTGTTTGGAATGAATCTTGGCATTTTTGGATCTGGAATAGCAACAATGATAGCGCAATGGTATATGGGTATTGTTTTAACGCTTCCAGCGATTTTTTGGGCAGCTCGTGAAAAAGCACGTTTGCGTCCGCAAGCGCATAGCATACTTAAAAGCGCTGGAAGTGGTATTCCGCTGTTTATACGCACATTGGCGTTGCGCGCGTGCATGGTTGCCACTGTTGCAGCGGCTGCTCGTCTTGGAACAAATACTTTAGCTGCATACCAAGTTGCAAATTCTTGCTGGAATTTTGTTATGAACATATTAGACGCTATAGGGATTGCTGCTCAAACAATAGTCGCCTCTGCGCTTGGAGCTGGATTATTAAAACGCGCTAACATAATCACAAAAATATGCGCACAAGTAGGAGCATTAAGTAGCGTAATCGTTGGAATTTTGATGATATTTGCAGGATGGCTACTATCCCCGTTATTTAGCCCAAACGTAGAAATACAACTTTTAGTTTCGATAGGAATGACGATTCTTGGAATTTTCTTGCCGTTATCTGGATTTATGTGGGCTTTAGACGGAGTGCTAATCGGAGCTGGAGACCACAAGTATTTGGCCAAATCGTGCTCGATTACAGCTATTGTGTACCTTCTTGCGATTAGTGCAATGTGCTTCGTAAATATAGCTTTCTGCTCTACTGACATAATTAGAACCGTGTCATTGTGGGTGGCTCTGAACCTTGTATACATTGGTGGAAGAGCTTTAGGAAATTCTCATAGGGTTAAAACAGATGATTGGATGAAGTCTGCAAGTCTGTAAGTATGTAAATATGTGAAATATTCAAATATGTGAAATATTCAACTTGCGACTTGTGTTGGTTTATATCAACTTTTGTTGGTGTGCTCCGTGCGGGCGTTTATACTCGATTCTATGGCAGGTAATGATATGTGGAAGTCAAGTAGAAATGACGCAAACCAGTCAGGCAACGCATCATATAACAGTATTTTGTTTGACAAGGTTCCGCCTCACGACGAAGACGCGGAAATGGCCGTTTTAGGTGGAATGCTAATGAGCAAAGATGCCATTGGCGAAGTTTCGCAAATCCTAGAAACAGCAGATTTTTATGTGCCAAAACACCAAACAATTTACGACGCGATCATAAGCTTATTTTCTGGTTCACAACCAGTAGATGTTGTTTTAGTCGCAAACGAGCTTCTAAAAGACGAAAACCTGGAGAAAATTGGTGGAGCAGACTACCTGCATAGTCTAGTTGCATCAGTTCCAACAGCTGCAAACGCGTTATATTACGCGGATATTGTACACAAAAATGCGATTTTGCGAAATGTGATTGCTGCTGGAACAAAGATTGCGCAAATGGGGTATTCTGCCACGGGAGATCAAGCAGAAGACGTTGTAAATCTTGCACAATCCGAAGTTTACGAGATGAGTTCTGGCAAAGTTCACCAGGATTATTCTGCTATTGGTCCTGTTGTTCAAGATGCTCTCGAACAATTAGACAAGTTGCAAAGTAACGAGATTGAAAAAGGCGTTCCAACAGGATTTAGAGATATTGACGACATGACGCAAGGCTTGCAACCAGGGCAAATGGTAGTCGTAGCTGGTAGGCCTGCAATGGGAAAGTCAACTCTTGGAATCGACTTTGCGCGTTCTGCAGCGTTGCATCACAATATGACAACAATTGTGTTCTCGCTAGAAATGAACAAATTGGAGCTTGCTCAAAGAATAATTGCAGCCGAAACGGATATTCCAATGACGGCAATGCATCGCGGAACTTCAGAAGACATTACAACAGATAGATGGACTAAGCTAAATGCGTTTTGGTCAAAAATGAAAGACGCTCCGCTTTTTATAGACGATAGCCCAAATATGAGTCTTATGGAAATTCGCGCAAAATGCAGGCGACTAAAGCAAACGAACGATCTAAAGTTGGTTGTAATCGACTATTTGCAACTTATGACTTCTGGAAAGAAAGTCGAATCGAGGCAGCAAGAGGTCTCGGAGTTTTCGCGTGCATTAAAGCTTTTAGCAAAAGAGCTAGAAGTGCCAGTTGTTGCGCTAAGCCAGCTAAACCGCGGACCAGAAATGCGAAACGATAAAAAGCCTCAGCTTTCAGATTTGCGCGAATCGGGATCTATTGAACAGGATGCTGACGTTGTGTTTCTTGTGCATAGACCTGATTTTTACAACAAAGAAGATCGTCCAGGCGAAGCAGACATTATTATGGCAAAGCATCGTAATGGTCCTACAGAAACGTTCAATCTAGCTTTTCTTGGAGCAACGTCTAAGTTTAAAGATATGCCGCAAGGATACCAGCCGCAATCATATTCGCAAGGTAATGATGCTCAAGGTTATGATTCGCATCAGTCTCAGGCATATCAGCAGTAGAGTTAATAGGGGGATTGATGATCGTCAAAAATAAAGTGGTAAAACGCTGTTGTTTTGGATTCATAATGCCAGCTGTAGGGAAATTGGTTAGGATGATTTCGCGCGCGACAAACCACGGAGGAAGTGCTTTACCAGGCAAAGTTGTGGAAACACTAGACCCTGGGTTTTTGGCTAGAACGCTAGGAAAATTACCTTATGGTGTTGTGTTAATTTCTGGAACTAACGGTAAAACCACTACAACTCGCATGGTTGCGTCTATGCTTAGAGATGCTGGATTGCGCGTGTTTACAAATCCTACGGGATCGAATTTTACACGCGGAGTTGTAGCAGCATTGGTGCAAGAAATGCCTGTTTTTGGCACAAAGTTAGATGCGGATATAGCTGTTTTAGAGCTTGATGAAGCTTATGCGGTGCATTTTGTAAATCAAATAAAGCCGCGCTATTCGCTTCTTCTAAACGTTATGCGAGATCAGTTAGATAGATTTGGCGAGATTGACACTACAGCTAAATTGTTGAGCAATGTTGCGCACGCAACTAAGCGAGTAGTTGTGTTAAATCGCGAAGATCCGCGAATTTCTGCGCTTTCTAAAGATGTTTTGCTGTCTTGTAAGGTAAAATATTTCGGTTTGGACGAATCGCTAAGAAGCATGTTTCCAACTGACGACGATTTGCATAGTGATTTGGGTTGCGATTTTAATGGCGATTCGCGTAATCTTCCGCATGCAGATGTTGTTTTGGCAAAAGTTGCAGATAATAAAGCCGATTTTTTGATTGATGGGCATAGAAAAACCACTAGCGTTAAGCTGCGAGGCGTGTATAACGTTTTTAACGCGGCTGCTGCGTCTACGATTGTGCGCGCTATTTTGGCAGATGCTGCTAAAAAAGATGCAACACTCGCAAAATTCGACGACGATGCGCTTATGGAATCTATTTCTCGCGTAACGCCAGCATTTGGTCGAGGCGAAGTAATCGAAGTTAACGGCGCTCCTGTGGAGCTTGTTCTAGTGAAAAATCCTATTGGATTTAGACTTGCGCTCGCTTCGGATAAGCCTGCAAATCATGACACAATGATTGCGATTTGTGACGAATACGCGGATGGGCGAGACATGAGCTGGCTGTGGGACGTTGATTTTACATGCTTTAGTGGCACTGGAGTCACTTGTGTTTCTGGCACGCGCGCGTGGGATATGGCTTTGCGTTTACAATACGACAAAGTTGCCTCTAGAAATGTGAACACTGATTTAGAAGAAGATGTTAAAACCTTTGTAAATGGCGATTTTAGTAGTGATGCTAAAAATGCTAAGTGCATATATTGCACATACACTGCTATGCTTCGCGTGCGATCTACGTTGGGGCAAATCGCAAGCGTTAAAGACGTTGGAGTTGGAAAGTAGCAAGAAAGTAGTCGTCATGAATGATATGAGTGATGTTAATTATATTAGTCAAGCGAATGCTACTAATAAAGCCGAAAATCGTGTATTAGATATTGTGTCGCTGTACCCGAAAGACATGAATATTTACGGTGACTATGGCAATGTACTTACGATTATGCGTCGAGCGGAATTGTACGGTTACAAGCCTGTGCTTCACGAGTACAACGTTGGCGATGATTGGCCAAAGCTAGTAGATATGGTTCTTGGTGGCGGCGGTCAAGATCATGGTCAAAGTAGAGTTACGGATGATTTATTTGCGCGCGCGGACGCGATTCGCGAGCTTGCAAAAAATGGCGTTCCAATGCTTATGATTTGTGGGCTTTACCAGCTTTTTGGAGAGTACTTTGAGACTATTGAAGGCCAAAAGCTTAAAGGCATAGGCATACTCGGCGAGCATACGGTTGGTCAAGACGTGCGCATGATTGGAAATCTTGTTGAGCATAGCCGCGATTTTGGAGATATTGTGGGATACGAGAACCATTCTGGTCGCACAAGCTTGCAAGATGGAACGCAGCCACTTGGATTGGTTGATGGCGAAAATTGTGGAAACAACGGCGAAGACCACACGGAAGGCGCTAGAAAATACAATGTTATCGGCACTTATATGCACGGATCAGTTTTGCCAAAAAATCCGCGTTTGTCTGACTTTTTAATTCGTACAGCTGCGCAGAATCGTTACGGAGAATTTGCGCCAAAGCAGACTAATGCTCAGCGTGCGGAGCTTGAAAAATTAGACGAATTAGCCGAGCGCGCTCGAAAAGTCGCCGTAACTCGTCCGCGGTAAATTAACATAGGCGTATGCGCGATTTAGTAAAAATTTGATTGATTATTTTATTTTATGCGCATAGTGTGTATAATCTTTTTATGAGATACAAAGAGATTGAAAAACGTCTTAAGAAGGACGGCTGGATACTTTTTGCACAGCGTGGAAGTCATTGCCAATTCGTACATAAAACTAAAGCGGGTAAAGTCACAGTGCCTAAACATCCAGGTGATATTAACCCATCTGTTGTTAAGTCAATTTGGCGTCAGGCGGGAATTAGTGAAGCAAAGGTGAAATGATGAAATTAGCGTATCCTGTTATTCTTACTCCATACGAAGATAATAGCGGAGGTTTTGTTGCAGAAGTCCCTGATTTGCCAGGGTGTGTAACTGGCGGTAGTAATCTTGCAGAGGCTCTGATTATGGCAGAAGATGCAGCAAGTGGATGGGTTCTTACGGAACTCGAAAGTGGTAAAACTGCGCCAAAAGCTAGCGATATTAGTGATATTGTTGTAGAAAATCCTAATTCAAAGTTGTCTATGGTTGCGCTTGATATGGATTCCTATGCTGCAAAATACGGTTCTCAGGCAGTTCGTAAAAATGTTACTGTTCCAGCTTGGCTTGACACTTGGGCACAAAAAGCTGGCATCAGCTACAGTGGAGCTTTGCGAGATGCTTTAGAAGCTTTATATGCTAAAGGAGCTGTGAATAAAGCTTAGTTGTATTATTAGCTATATTATCTGATTTGTTATGCAATATTGCAGCAATCAATTAATACAAAATAACCTGCTGAAAATTGCAAAGTGTTGCAAATCAGCAGGCTATTTAAATGTAGAACTGATGAGTATATGATTACATAGCCGCTGTGTATATTTGACAACTGGTATTTATTGTGATAGAATAGTAAAAAGGAATTTTATATAATAATGGAGTTATATATGAAAAACAAAGTTGTTTTGCATTATGCATTTATAGCTGCGCTATTTTCTATTATTTTAATATTGTCATTTGCTAATGTTGCTCAAGCTGAATCATCTGACTATAAATCAGAGACTTATGTAGATTTTCCCAAAAAGCAGCATAAGACAAAATTTCAGAGTATGTATTTTTCTTTACTAGATACTTATGAAAATCCAGAGTTAGTAAAAAAGTTCTATATTTCAAAATATTTTACAGAATTACAAAGAATACAGAGCGAAGCTATGCTTCCTTCTCTTAGTGAAGAAACAGCTACTATTTACAAGAATTCTCTTTTTAATTCCTCGCATAAAGATAACAATAATGTAACAAAAATATTGCAATTTCTAGATATATATGAGAATAAATATGAAAATAATCAGATTCTATCAGAATTGCATAAATTAGAGTTAAAAGTATTAAAAAATGAACTAACACAAAAGGAAGCTATTAATATTGCAAAATTGTGGCTTCCATCAAAGCAGGAGGTTACACCTCGCAAACCTTTACTTACTGAGAGAAATTCAGGCATAAATCTTGAAGCGGCCAGAGCATATGCGCGAGAATGGGCGTGGAAAATAAATCCAAAATATGGTGAAGAAAAAAGTAAGTTAATATTTCCGGCAGATTGCACAAATTTCGCTTCGCAAATTCTATATGCTGGTGGTATTGGTATGGATAAGCATAATGATGTATTTAAAGGGTGGTGGTGGAAAGCTAGAGGAGATCGTTCGGTTTCTTGGATTAATGCCAATGTTTTTAAAAATTATATGGGGTATGGATTTAGTACAAGTTATTGGGGAATGTTAGTAGATAATGTTAGGGATGGAGATTTTATTGGTGTTGATGAAAGTAATGATGGTACTGTCGATCACATAGGGTTTGTATTCCTAAAAAGCAACGGTAGATTGCGTATAGCTCAACACACTGAAAATTATTTAGATTGGGATAAGAATTGGTATTCATTCAATGGTGAAGGAGCTTATTATCGTGTTCGTCGTTAAATATTGGAAAGAATGGTTTTTACCATTATCTTTTGTATTTTTAGCAGTTTTATTGCTTATTAAAATGCCAGGAAAGTATCCAGCAGATTTTGATTTAAGTCTTTTGGGTGTTGTGTTAGTTTCAATTATTTCACCAATAATTCAAATGATTGTTGGGTTGTGTAATAGAGGATTAATTCGTAAGAAAATATTAATTATTATTGATAGCATATTAATACTTGCTGGCTTTATTGAAATATTCTTTGGCCAATTTATTGTTGTACATGTTTTGAATCGTGGAATGGTCAAGTACACAATGGATCGTGGACCGCAAGTTAATGTTGCTACTGTTGCAGCTGCATCTATCGTAGTTGTCTCAATGGTGTTATGGAGTATTCACGAACTGGAATTTAATAGTAATAAAATTAAACGAATATGAGACCGGCAAATAATTAAAGATGTAAATACAAAAGCCTGCTGAAGCTTGCAAAGTGTTGCAAAACAGCAGGCTATTTTGTGGTTTTAAATTCTAGTTTTTGATTCTAGTTTTCGTTTGATTCGGTTAGTAACTATTAATCAATTAAACCATACAAGCGATCGCCAGCATCGCCAAGACCAGGAACGATATAAGCCTTGTCGTTTAAGTGCTCATCAACAGCGCAAACAACAACCTTAAAGTCAATAGAAGGATCAATCTCCTTCTCCAGGCGTTCCACGCCTTCTGGAGCTGCCAAAATGTTAATAGCAGTAACATCCTTAGCGCCGCGCTCAGCCAAATAGTGCGTAGCCGCAATAAGAGTGCCACCAGTGGCAAGCATTGGGTCCAGTAAGAAGCACTGACGACCAGTCAAATCTTCTGGCAAACGGTTAGCATAAGTGACGATGTCGAGAGTCTGCTCGTCGCGCTTCATACCAAGGAATCCAACCTCAGCGGTTGGAAGAAGGCGAGTCATGCCGTCAAGCATACCCAAACCTGCGCGCAAAACTGGCACAACCATTGGGCGTGGGCGGTTCAAATGCTTGCCAGTCATCTTGCAAATAGGAGTTTCAATCTCGCGATCGCTAACTTCCAAATTGCGGGTTGCTTCGTATGCTTCGAGAGTTACCAATTCGGAAACTAACTCGCGGAAAATGTTAGAAGGTGTATTCTTATCACGCAAAACGGTGAGCTTGTGGTCCACCAGCGGATGATGTAAAACATGAAGATCCATACCTTCTAGATTAGTGCAAGTGCGGCATGTTAAGCTATCGGCGTGCCGTGACTATTTAGAAAAAATATAAACAAGTGTTAATGAAGGTTGAATTTTGTGAATTGCTGGAAAATTAAAACATACTTAAAAACGCTGACTTGCGAAAGCGCCTGTCGGCGCAAACGCCGCTCGCAGCGGCAAAAAATGGAGCCCGGGGCTTAAACACAAGCCAGCGTCACTTCCCGAGTATACATGCTTTTAGATTTCAGCGCGCCGCGCTGTTGTATAACAAATAAACGCAGTGTGATAACAAATAAACTAATCGAGTTTTCCAAGTCTCCACAATTTAGCTCCATTAGCGAAGCATAAGGAAAGTGCATGCACGTTTGCAGATTTGTGCAAAACGCTAGCAAGACGCTGTGAATCATCTCTTTTGGAATCGTTCATCTTCTGTGTTAATTTTTTCGCGTAAGAACGCATTCCGCACGAAATAATCGCAGTAAACGCAGAAGCTCGATATAGAGCAACAGCAAAATCGCCCGTAAAAGCACCAGAAAGAATAGAATCCGCGAGTCGCGCAATATCTTCTCCTGTAGGAGCTTCGTCAATTCCAGTAATTGCGGAAGCGCTAGTTGCAGAAGGTTCTCCAAGATTCCAATACTCCGCATATGCTTCTCGCTGCTTACGCAAAGACTCCCTAAGCAAATATAGCCTAAAAAGCATTCCAGGGAGCGAATCTGGTTGCGCTTGACTCCACAAGTCTGCGATGACCTCAATACCCTCATTCTCAACCAAATTCAGTACGCGTTCCACAATCTCTGGAGATTGTGTTTTATGCACGCGGTTAAGCAGAACTGCTGCTGAAGTGTGGCTGATTTCGTTTACAATTTGTGGATCTGTGCCGCCTTCAATTTGCGCGAGCATTGCAGGATCCATTTGTGCAGGTCTGCTTGGGCGACTTGCACCTATTGGACTTGGCATAAAAGCAGATCTGCTCGAATGGATAGAACTCGATTGTGAATTAAGGCTAGTAGACAATTGGTAACACCTTTTCAATATCAATAATGCGAGCGCCTTTAGAAGTATTGCTAATATGCAAAACTATTGCGCTACCAGTAGGCATGTATGGAGATTTTTGGCTAAGTATACGTTTATGTGCTCGCGGTTTTGTGATTCCTCGCAAATAGTCAAAGAAAGTGCCGATAATAGGGCGATGCAAACACATAACTGTTGAATTGTTAATATTTGCTTCTGTGTTTTGTGTGTTTTGTGTATTTTGTGCGTTGCAATCAAGATTTTGTATTTCACTTATAAGAACAGATAATGTAGATTTTGGTTTATCCTCATGATGGTCTTCAGTAAGTTCCGCAATCTGTTCTATAGAAAGAGAAGAATCGTGTGCAAAAGTTGCAACAGTTTCCACGCAACGTTTCCAAGGTGACGAGACAATTCGATTTGGAGCATAGCAAGCAAGCTCACGACCTAGAGCGTAGGATGCTGCAGATCCAAGAGGAGTGATTGGACGAGTTGCTTCGCTGCCTTGCCATGATTTACGTGATTCAGCTTTTCCATGTCGTACTAGTATCAATGTCTTATATTCAGTTTGACTAGCGTGTAGCTTTTCAAGAAAAGCATCTAAAACTTTTCTATCGCTATCGTGTGTGAGTTTTTTGCGAGCTTTAGAAGGAGTAAGCCATATAACATTGCCAATTTCAGTAGGTTTTGCTGGTTTTATTGGACCAAATGCTGGTAGTCGCTTCATTGCGGCATTCTCGTCTATTTCGCGCATCATCCAGTAGTGAATTCGCTTAACTACTTCTGTTTTGTTGTTGTTTTGTGAACTGTTTTTCGCACCGCTTTTTGAGATTGATTTTTTGCCTTCGTTTTCAAGCGGATATTCTATTTGTGCAATGTGAGGTCCTAGTGTTACTGCGTAGCCTGTTTCTTCCCCAACTTCGCGCACAGCTGTGTGACGATGCGATTCTTTTGGCTCATTCTTTCCTTTTGGCCAGCTCCAATCGTCATACTTTGGTCGGTAAACAAGGCAAAGCTCAAAGTCGTCATCGCTTATCATGTTCGCTTGATTGCTTGTTTTTTTCAAGTCACTTGTGTTTGAGCTGTCTATTGTATTTCGCTTGCGATAAATAATTCCGCCAGCCGCCTCAACGTATCGCGTCGTTACTACACTCATATTCACTATTTTAGCGGTTTTCTTTCGCAACTTTTAGTTGTGCCTGGTTATTTATTACGATTCGTTTATTCGCTTATTTGGTTAGAGTCAATTTAGTTGCTGGTTTTCGCATATTTACGTTGCTTACGTTTATCACAGTCATGATAGTGATAAAAGCGCTGTGACTGTCATTTTAACTTCCGTGACTGTGATAATTCACTCCATAGACGTGATGACTCATCAATATTGCGCCATCATCTCACCCACATCTAGATTATTGCTGTTAATAACAGTAATGAAGACATATGCAGTTACATCATTAATTCACAATTTTTCTGACAAATCTATTCCTGATACACGCTTGCATTCATTTAATATTGTTTCTACTATTTCTGGAACATCTGTCCAAGGAGCGTAGTTTGACTTTTGAGTTACTGAAGGGTGATTTTTGCGATTTTCTATCTGTTCGGTTTGCATATGCTGCTTTGCGTTTTTAAAAGCATTCTTATAGTTTCCAGTTAATTTTTCTAATTGGATATGCTTATTTTTATTCCCAGTAGTGTTGTGAAGTAGCCCAAGTTCTTTTGCTTCTTTTTGGCAATCTCGCGTTTCTGTGCAAGAAAGAGGGCAGCTTTTTATATGGTCAATAAGCCATACTTCGAAGCAAGGGTTGGAAATTACTAATTTTATCTTCCCACAAGTTGAATCCGACTTAGATTGAGCTTGTTGAATTTTTTCTCCAAATTCATCAACGTCTGTTACAACCCATACCAGTGTAAACGGATTGTAGTTTTCTTTTTTCGCTTCTTTGCAGTCTAATCTCTCAAGTTTAATCGCATAATTTGTTAAAGTGAGTGGATCTACGCCCTCTTTTTCTATGTTAATTGATTTATGAATATCCCATGATGTAGCACAATATTTACTTACTTCTGATTTTATATAGCTAAAATACTCAAACTCTGTAACTACACCGCCACAAACAATGAGGAATCTTTTATTTCGTTTCGACTGTTTCTTCGAACGGCCGTGTGATGGAACATGAACCATAGCCCGCTCCTCATGAATACTAGTGTTTTATATAGTTTTGAATACTGGTAGTGTTTTAGATTCTGTTAGTATTTGTAAGTATTTCCGCAAAAACATCATATAGAGACGGTTGTGGTGCTGAAGCGTATATGTTGTGTTGATAGTTTTTACCAAAGTTTACATTGCGGTTTTCCCATTCCGTAAGTGGATGTAATGAAGATTCGCCTAATGTATTTTTCTCTATAAACCAAATTTGATCTCTGTCGAGAATAGTTTTGTCGGTTCCAGAATTACTAATAAGACTTAAATCGTGAGTAGTAAAAATTAATTGCGATTGGTTAGGATTCGTTTCTGGATTACTGTAAAGCTTGAGTATTTCAGACACGAATTGCATGCTTAGACTTGTGTCGATTTCATCGATTAGAAGTATGGAATGTTTTGATAATGCATCTATAACGAAAGCAAATAGCAATAATGCTGTTTTAGTTCCTAAAGATTCAAAATCTTCAGGAAGTTGGCAATCTTTTTGACCAGAATGTGTAAACATTAAACGTGAAACACTGAATTTTTGCAATTTTTCAGTGTTTTCAGAAGTGTTATCTGTAAGTTTATTGTTGTCTCCGTCAAGTTCATTAAGAAGATTTGCGAGTCTCGCTAGTTTTTCTGATTGTTTAGCATCTAGCTGTTCGGATTGGACTGTTACACCTTTTAATCCTAAATCTGCATATTTTAGCAACTTGCTAATATTGGATGCAAAATCTGGATTTTCTTGTAAAACTGTTATCAAATTATTGGAATACTTATCAAAGTCAACTGTTCTGCATTGCTGTGTAGAAGTTATTTCTTCGTATGCAGCTTGCAATGTTTGTACACCTGATGCTGCAGCTGCAGATAGAAATAATGCGTTGTCTCTTGTAATTTTTTCTACAGTTTTTCCTATGGCTTTTAGATTTGAGCCAAATCGCATTGGCTTGCCATGCTCTCGTTCAAACAGCACAGTTTTTCTATTTGTTGTAGAGCGGAAAAGCCATAGTGCCTCTTCAATAATGTAATCATTATTGAAGGTAAACCAATATTTATATCTGTTGTTATCTTTTGCAATAAATTCTATAAAGAATGTTGACGGTTCATTTTCAGACTCTTTATTTAAAAGAAAAGGGAGTGCATTTATTTTTGAATTTGAGTTACCGGCCTTGAAGCTTCCTTCCACAAAATTTTTTAGAAATGTTATGCATTTTAGCAGATTTGTTTTCCCTGAGGCATTTCCTCCGTAAATGGCTGCAAGAGTTGATACATCTGGATGGGGCCACGAACTGTTTTTTGCATGTACGGTTCTTTGCATGCTGAATTGTTGCGATTGACGAAAACTTAGCGCGTTTTCTACGCTAAAATTAAGCAACATAGTGGTCTCCAGTGCTAAGTTTGCTATTTAACCAAAAATAGCATCAATTTTTTGATTATTATCTACTATCTACAGCGATATATCTTATATAAGAATATCGTAAAATATCATATTTGCAATCTACAAATAGTTTTTTGTATAAAATGTACATAAAAGTAGTTGAAAATTTAAAGAATAAGATTATTGTTCTCGCGCGTGTAATTGACTTGTACTAAAACATTGGCAACACTAAATTCCCAAACTTACAAAAACTGGCAAATTATGGCGTAAAAAACATGCCAAAACTGGCAAATAATTGCTCAAAAAACCTCCTAAAACTGGCAAATAATGCTATAATCGTTGTAATATCAACATTAAAAAGAGTAAGCCATGGAACGACTAGCATTACAAAAATTAATCGCCTGGAATAGCAAGCCGAATCGCAAGCCGCTAATAATATGGGGTGCGCGCCAGGTTGGCAAAACGTATCTAGTAAAAGAACTTTTTGCGGAAAAATATTATAAAAATAGTTATATTTACATCGATCTTAAAAAAGAAGATGAGGTTCGTAACTTTTGCGAAAGCACAGCAAACGCAGAAAAGATTATAGAATACTTGTCTTTGCGATTTTTCAAGGCTATAGATGAAGGCACTTTGCTGATTTTTGACGAGATCCAAGAATGCCCAAATATTATTTCGTCGCTTAAATATTTTTGCCAAGATTTTAGAAAAATTCACGTAATTGCAACGGGTTCAATGGTGCGAATTAAATTGCATCGCGAAGCTCACAAGCAAAATTCGTCGAAATCAGCAGTTGGTCAATTCCTCTTTCCAGTAGGCAAAATTGACCAGATAACAATATATACAATGACTTTTGGTGAGTTCCTACTGAACAATAATAGTCTTCTATATTCAAAGGTGCGCGAAGCATATGATTCTAAGCAAGCGCTGCCTACAGAAATTCACAATCTTGCGTTAAATGAAGTGTATAAATATTTGCTGATTGGGGGTATGCCAGAAGCAGTACAGGCATACATTGAACGTAAAGATTTACTAGAATCGCGTGAGATTTTGCGCTCGCTTTATGACAATTATCTTGCAGATATGGAGTTGTATCAAGCAAGTAGCGAATCGATTTTAAGATCTCGACTTTTATTTGAGAATATTTTCAGAGAGCTTAACAAGGAATCAAAAAACTTTTCAGCTGGTCTTATTAAAAAAGATAGTAGAACTAGAGATTTTGCGACGTCCATTCAGTGGCTGCTTATGACTCATATTGTTAATCAGTCATTCCAACTCAAAGAGCATATAACCACGCCGCTTATGCAAGAAAACGAAAGTAATTTCCGACTATTTTTGTGCGATATTGGCATGTTCTCATATCAAAGCGGAGTTAATGCAGCATCTTTTATTTCAAACGAAAGAGACAATACGCTATCTGGTATTTTCTTCGAAAATTACGTTGCAAACGAACTTAGCGCAAATGGTTTAAAACTGTTTTATTGGCGCGGAAAATCAGATTCAGAATTGGAATTTATAATTGAATCAAATAACAAACTTTTTCCGATTGATGTTAAAAAAGGCAGAGGAACTCTTAATTCTCTAAATAAGTTTGCAATGCACAACAAGTTTGAGTTTGCAATAAAAGTTTCTAAAAATAATTATGGCTATGATGCAAATCAGAAAATCGCGACTATGCCATTTTATTTTATGACGTTCGTGGCTAGCGATTTGGCTGAGGGAACGCTTGAGATTTAGCCAGATTAGAAGGAGCAATAAATACAACAAGAGCCAGAATCATATTGCTGAATCTGGCTCTTTGCCTATTGTTTATTAGTTACTCGCAATCAGTTCACACCTCGAGGTTTGCGTGTGTGAGTATGAATTAGATATTCCTGACTGTCGACTAGAGGACGACCTTCGGAATCGCGAGAATGCAGCGTGTATGTGCCATCTCCATCCATCCACCAAGAAACTGTTGAATCAGCCATTTGCAAATCAATGTATTGAATCAACGCCTCCACCTGGTCTGGAGCGCTTATGCGAACCAGTGTTTCAACGCGGCGATCAAGATTTCGATGCATCAAATCGGCCGAGCCAATCCACACTTCTGGGCCACTTGCAGGACCATCGCCAATTTGCGGACCGCAAGAATTAGCAAAAGCATAGATTCGGCTGTGCTCAAGGAATCTGCCAAGAATAGAGCGAACTCGAATATTCTCGCTCAATCCTTCAATGCCAGGCTTTAGCGAGCAAATTCCACGCTCAACAATGTCAATCTTTACTCCAGCTTGAGCCGCGCGGTACAAAGCGTCAATCGTCTTTTCGTCAACAACAGAATTGACTTTAATCTTAATCCACGCTTCTTTTCCAGCAAGAGCCGCTGCCTCTTCCCTGCGAATTCGCTCAATAATGCCCGTTCGAACTGTGCGAGGAGCCACAAGCAAGCGATGGAAACTAGACTTTGGAGCGTAACCCGAAAGCTGATTAAACAAGCGAGTCAAATCTTGACCAACTACAGGATCGCAAGTAAGCAAGCCCAAATCTGTGTAAAGGCGAGCCGTCTTAGGGTTATAGTTGCCAGTACCAACGTGGCAATAGCGGCGCAATCCTTCGGCTTCTTGGCGAACCACAAGCGAAAGCTTGCAATGCGTCTTCAATCCAACAATGCCATACACAACGTGAACGCCTGCGCGCTCAAGCTTACGCGCCCAAGCAATGTTGGCGTCCTCGTCGAATCTCGCTTTAATCTCAACAAGCGCAAGAACCTGCTTGCCAGCGTGAGCTGCGTCAACAAGAGCGTCAATAATTGGCGAATTGCTAGACGTGCGGTACAGCGTTTGCTTAATTGCAAGCACCTTTGGATCTGCCGCCGCTTGCGCCAAGAACGCCTGAACAGAAGTAGAGAACGAATCATATGGGTGATGAAGCAAAATATCATGCTCGCGAATCGAAGCGAAAATATCTTGCGCATGGCTAGTTTCAACTTCTGCAATCTGGCGATTTGTAGTAGGAATAAACGGACGATACTTCAAATCTGGGCGATCCAGCGCTTGCAACTCAAAAAGAACCGTCATATCTAGCGGCGAAGGCAAACGATAGACTTCCTCTGGGCTTACACGCAACTGATTAGCCAGCAGCTGCGACAAGAATGGGCTAGCTTCGTCGGAAATCTCAAGACGGATAGGCGGTCCAAAACGACGACGCAAAAGCTCCTTTTCCATAGCGTTAAGCAAGTTTTCTGCATCGTCTTCCTCAACGTCAATATCTTCGTTACGCGTAACGCGGAAAGATCGCGCTTCTTTAATAATCATGCCTGGGAAAAGCGATTCCAAATGTGCTGCAATCAACTTTTCCATAGGAATAAAGCCGTAGCGCTCTTCGCGACCCTCTTCGTCGGTTAAATCGTCAACTGGAACAAGACGATTCAAATTATCTGGAATCTTTACGCGAGCAAAATGCGATTTGCCAGAATTTGGATTTTCTACAATAACAGCCAAGTTAATAGACTTGCCAGAAATATATGGGAACGGGTGTGCAGGATCCACTGCAAGTGGCGTTAATACTGGGAAAACCTGCTTGCGATAATAGTCTGAAAGTCTATCTTTTTCGGATTGCGTAAGTTTGTCCCAACTGAGCATAACAATGCGCTGCTTAGCAAGCTCTGGCAAAATGTGGTCAATAACATAATGCGCATGCTCATCTTGACGACGATGCGTAACATCGCTAATTGCGCGCAACTGCTGACGCGGGCTAAGCCCACTTGCAGCGGTTACTGCAATTCCTGAGTCAATTCGGCGCTTTAAGCCTGCAACTCGAACCATAAAGAACTCGTCTAGGTTGGAAGCAAAGATGGCTGCAAAATTAGCGCGTTCAAGAAGTGGTAAATCAGTATTTTGCGCTAGCTCAAGCACGCGACGATTGAACTTTAACCAGCTAAGCTCGCGGTCAAAGAAGCGATCTTTTGGCAACGGTAGCTCGCCCTCACGAGCCTCACGCTTTTCTGCCTTTTCGTCTTCGGCGATGTGCTCTGCAATTTGACCGCGCAGAATCGCCTTTGAGGGAGCGTCAAAAATTTGTACCATACTCCGTAATTGTATGCGCTGTAAGGGATGTGCGCGACTGAGTGTCGGCAGCTATGCGGCTCGACACGCCGATAATTGCAATATGTGAACGCATCTGAACATGACAACCATTGCATATTCACAAAATGATGCAAAACCATCTATTTTTTATGTTCAAATGAACACTAATTACAATATGTGAACAAAGATGGTTTTGTACTTTACTAAAGAACAAAAAACAGTAATAATAAGAATCACAAGAACAAATTAAAAGAGCGGTAGACCACAGAAAATGTATGGATGTTAGATTCCAATTACGTTGGACGGATACATAAGACTTTACCGTTGCAACGAGGATGTTGTGCAGATAGAACCGCTGAAGATTGTTTTTGTAAGTAAGAGGCTCGCCAGTGTGGCGGGCCTCTTTTGATTTGATATTTACTCGCAGTGTCGTGTTCATAGGGGAAACTATCAAAGAATAATTGTTGGAATAATAATTGCTGGATTCATTTTCTTAGCTTCTTTGAAAATGAGATGTGGTACAAAAGCAAAAGCAGCAAAACAATTAAGAAGGATCGAAGGACCATGCAACACTCATTTACAGTAATGTTGGCAGCTGAGTTTATTGGAACTGCCATTCTTATGATTTTTGGCAATGGAGCCGTTGCCAATGTTGAACTTAAAAACACTAAAGGTCATCACGCAGGCTGGCTAAACATTGCTATGGGCTATGGTTTTGGCGTTATGTTCCCAGTGCTAATGTTCGGTGGAATTTCTGGAGCGCACATAAATCCTGCTATGACAATTGCGCAAGCTGTTTGCGGAATGTTCCCTTGGTCAAACGTACTTCCGTATATTGTGGCTCAGCTTTTGGGCGCATTGGTCGGTCAGCTTATTGTGTACGTAACTTATTTGCCACATTACAACGAAACCGAAGAGCCAGAGGCTATTCTTGGCACGTTCTGCACTACGGATGCTTACAATAACAAGCTTAACTACTTCCTAAACGAATTCTTTGGCACGCTCGTGCTTGTTTTGGCTGCGCTTTGCTGCCTTACTTCTCCTTGGGGAGAGAAGAATTTGGCTGGAGCATCAATCGTAGTTGGCTTTGTTGTTTGGGGATTGGTGACTTCTATGGGTGGTCCGACTGGTCCTGCTTTGAATCCTGCTCGAGACCTTATGCCGCGTTTGCTCCACGCCATTTTGCCTATTCCACACAAGGGTTCTTCTCGTTGGGGCGAGGCGTGGATTCCAGTCGTAGCCCCTATTGCCGGCGCAATCTTGGGCGTGCTTATGTTTAAGTCGCTATTTGCATAAAACAGTTGCTTTTAATTGTTATTGATTGTGATTAATTGCGGTTGTAAGAAGCGCGTGATGCTAGTATGAATGCGTTACGCGCTTCTTGTTTTGCAAGTTTATGCTTTGCAAACTTGTGCTTATTAAGAAAGATATTAGAAAGACGAAATCATGTTTTCTAAGTCACCTATTGCAATTGGTCGTTTTGCGCCGACTCCTTCTGGGCGTATGCATATTGGCAATATGGTAGCAATGTTGGCTGCTTGGCTTTCTGCAAAGTCGCAAGGTGGAAGCATGATTTTGCGCCTGGAAGATCTCGATATTGCGCGAATGCCGAAGGATGCAAGCGCGCGAGTGATTGACGATTTGAAGTGGGCTGGGCTTGATTGGGTTGGTGAGCCGACTTATCAGCATGAGCGCACTGCAATCTACCAAGAAGCTCTTGATGCGTTAGAATCTTTGCAAGACGGAGACGGGAATTCCCTGATTTACCCGTGTTTTTGCTCGCGTTCCGATATTCGAGCGATTGCAGCGCCGCAAGAAGGCGACGGCTTTATACGATACCCAGGTACGTGCAGAAATCTTCGCAAAAATGCGCAAGGCTTGGCGCAAATCGAAAAGCGTTTGCAAAATAATCAACAACATTCTTTGCGGCTTGCTGTTCCTTCGGCTGATTCGAGGGAGGCAAATATTGATTTTGAAGACGCGATTTTTGGTGCGCAATCTTTTAATATTGATCGCGACTTGGGGGATATGGTGATTCGTCGCGCGGATGGCGTTTTTTCTTACCAGCTTGCGGTTGTTGTTGACGATGTTTTGAGCGGAGTAAACGACATTGTGCGCGGACGTGATTTGCTTCGTTCTGCTGCGCTTCAAATTTGGATTGGTGAATTGCTTGAAAAATCTGGATTTTTTGCGGCTAACGGCGTGCACTATGTGCGTCCGCAATTTGCGCACTTGCCACTAATTGATAACGCTCAAGGCGAGCGACTTGCCAAAAGTAAACATTCGCTTGATGTTGGCGCACTTCGAGAAGCTGGTTGGAGCGCCGAGCGCATGATTGGCTATTGCATGTATCTTTTGGGATATAAAAATCCTGGGCAAACTCGCCCAGTAGATATGAGCGCTGCAGATGCGCTCGCTTTGTTTGAAAGCGACGAAACGCCGTGGGATTCTGTTAGCGCAAACCTAGCAGACAAATCCGTGCCCTTCCTTGACTAAACTATGTATTTAGAATGATAGATTGGGGTAATAAATGGCATACATGACGCAAAAAGATTTAGCGAATACTTGGGTCGATTGTGTTCGTGCGCGTCAAATTGCCGACGGTGTGCACAGTGTGCAAGACGCCATTGCTCAAGCCGAATCGCATTATGGGTGCAAATCTGAGTCGGTTACGCTGCTTGCTGCAACTAAAACGCGAGATGTTGGCGAAATTATGGCAGCGCTTAAAGCTGGAGTGCGCGTAATTGGGGAAAATCGTCCGCAAGAAATTGTCGCAAAAGCCGAGATTTTACGCGCACAAGCTGCTCGCGAGAATTTAAGCGTTGGCGTAAATGGAAAAATTCCGCTCTACTTAATCGGTCAGCTGCAAAGCAATAAAATAAACAAAGTTTTGCCACTCGCAAATGGTATTCAGTCGGTTGACGGCATTGAACTTGCGCAAAAAATATCTGCTCGCGCTCAAAATTTGGGACTTTGCACAGACGTTATGTTGGAAGTGAATGTTTCAGGAGAAGCTACAAAATCCGGATGTGTGCCGGAACGTGCGATTGACGAAGCTCTCGCTATATCTAGCCTGACTGCACTTAATTTGCGCGGATTTATGACGCTCGGAGCGCGCGTGGATGATGAAAAAATAGTGAGAAGTGGTTTCGCAAAATTGAGAGAAATTAGAGATTGCGTGAGTGAACAACTCGCACAAGATTATGATGAAGACTCTGCAAAATTAGAGCTTTCAATGGGAATGTCTGGCGATTTTGTGTGGGCGATTGCCGAAGGTTCGACGATGGTCCGAATCGGTTCGGCAATCTTTGGCCCGCGCGCATTTGTGTAGTATTAAGTTTTGTCTAGCTTCTGATTTTCATCTTTTACTTTTATTGCCGTTACGCATGCATAATCACATTGCGCAGCGAACCAATACCATTTACATGCACAATCGCTTCGTCGCCAGCGTGCAAAGTTCCTGCTGGATACGGCGTTCCAGTCAAAATAACATCTCCTGGAAGAAGCGTTGAGAAGCTTGAAATCGCAGCAATTTGCTCTGGGATACTGTGAATCAATCGCGCTGTAGTGCCGTCAGCTTCCGGAACATTTTCGCCATTAAGCGTAAACGAGATATGCGCGTCTCGCCAATTTAGCTCGGTTGTAATCCATGGACCAAGTGGGCAAGACGAGTCGAATCCTTTTGCGCGCGTAAACATTGGATCGCTGCCTGCGCAATCACGCAAAGTCACGTCGTTTACACATGTAAAGCCAAAAACGTAGTCCATTGCCTTATCTACCGACACATTTTTGGCGATTTTGCCCATAACAACAGCCACTTCTGGCTCAAAATTCATATCGTTCGAAAAAGCCGGAATAACAATCGGATCGTCAGGTCCTATTACAGATGTGCTCGGCTTTGTAAAAATCACCATGTCTGCTGCCGTGTGACTTGACAACAAAGCAGAAGATGCGCGCTCTTCAGCAGAACGCGTATCGTAGTTTTTTGCCAATCCGTAGACTTTTGAAGGAATTACTGGTGCAAGCAGGCGCACGCCATCGGCGTCTAACTCGTAGCGCTTACCTGTTGGTTTAACTCCTTGAGGGCTTAGTGGATGGCCTTCTAGCGCTACTAAATAATCCTTACCGTCTGCTTCGTCTTTTTGAACGAAAGCGTACTGCGGAACTTCATTATACGAAAAACGTGCAATTCTCATATTTTTAAGATTACGACATATTTAATACTTAGGAAAATACTTAGGAAAAGTCGCAAGCAACCGTTGTATAAGGAAACGCCACAAACATCTTGAAAACAAAACTTGAGTGTAGTAGACTCAAGTTTTAGAAATTGACGGAATGTGGTTTGAGCGTAATTGCAAAAATTGCACGCAAATCACCTAAAATCCGCTAGATAGCGGTGCAAATGGGGGTAAATATGGAACAAAAGTTTACAACCTTAGCGCAAGATGCATTAAGCGATGCTGTGCAAAGCGCGGCGGCAGCTGGCAATGCGCAAGTAGATACGTTACATTTGGCAGATGCTTTACTTCGCCAAGAGCAAGGCGTAGTGCGCGCGCTTATTGCACAGGCTGGTGCAGATGCGCAACAAATCGGCGCTGAAATTCGCAACGCATTAGTGGCACTGCCTTCATCTACTGGCTCAACTACAACTAAGCCAGACGCAAGCCGTCAGCTTTTAGCTGCGCTAAGCCAGGCAGAAAAAGAAATGCGCACAATGGGAGACGAATACGTTTCTACAGAGCACATGCTTATTGGCATAGTTGCAAGCGCGCCGAATGCAGTTGCGGATATTTTCAAAAAGCACAACGTTTCCGCAGACGCGTTGCGCAAGGCTGTGCCAACTGTACGCGGAGGCGCGAAAGTTACAAGCCCAGATGCGGAAGGCAACTACAAAGCGCTCGAAAAATATTCGGTTGATATGACTGCGCGCGCTCGCGAAGGAAAGCTCGATCCAGTAATTGGACGAGACCAGGAAATTCGTCGCGTGATTCAGATTCTTTCTCGCCGCACGAAGAATAATCCTGTGCTAATTGGCGAGCCAGGCGTTGGAAAAACGGCAGTTGTAGAAGGATTGGCTCAGCGAATCGTTGCAGGAGATGTGCCTACAACTTTGCAAAACAAGCGTCTTATCAGTCTCGACGTGGCTTCGATGGTTGCAGGTTCGAAGTATCGCGGCGAATTTGAGGAACGCTTAAAGGCAGTGTTGAAGGAAATTCAACAATCAGACGGTCAAATTATTACGTTTATTGACGAAATTCACACTGTTGTTGGCGCAGGATCTGCAGAAGGTTCAATGGATGCTGGCAATATGCTTAAGCCAATGCTTGCGCGCGGCGAGCTGCGCTTGGTTGGCGCAACTACGCTTAACGAGTATCGCGAGCATATTGAAAAGGATTCGGCGCTTGAACGTAGATTCCAGCAAGTATTTGTTGGCGAGCCATCTGTTGAAGATACGGTGACGATTTTGCGCGGACTTAAGCAACGTTACGAAGCACACCACAAGGTGACGATTAGTGACGATGCAATCGTAGCTGCAGCAACGCTTTCAAACCGCTATATTACTGGCAGACAACTTCCAGATAAGGCGATTGATTTGGTTGATGAAGCGGCAGCTCACTTGCGTATGGAGCTTGATTCTCAGCCAGAAGAAATCGACGAATTGCAGCGCAAAGTTACGCGTCTTGAAATGGAAGAAATGCAATTAAAGAAAGCGGAAGATGCTGCTGCTAAAGAACGCTTAGAAAAGTTGCAAGAAGAATTAGCAAACTCGCGCGAAAAGCTTACTGGTTTGAAAGCGCGTTGGGATGCGGAAAAGGCTGGTCACAACAAGGTTGGTGATTTGCGAGCGCAACTCGATGCTAAGCGCGTAGAAGCCGACAAATTCACGCGTGAAGGCAATTTGGAGCAAGCAAGCCGTATTTTGTATGGCGAAATCCCAAGCATTCAAAAAGCTTTGGAAGAAGCGGAATCACAGGCTGCTAATGCTAAGAGTGAAGCGAAAGAGCCAATGGTTCCAGACCAGGTTGATGCCGATTCTATTGCAGGAGTTGTTAGCGAATGGACGGGCATTCCTGTTGGTCGCTTAATGCAAGGCGAAAATGAGAAGCTGCTCAACATGGAAAAGGAGCTTTCTAAGCGCGTTGTTGGCCAAAGCGAAGCAATCCGCGCTATAGCGGATGCTGTGCGCAGAAGCCGTGCTGGAATTGCAGACCCGAATCGCCCAACTGGTTCGTTCCTATTCTTGGGTCCTACTGGCGTTGGTAAGACGGAGCTTGCAAAGGCTCTTGCCGACTTCTTGTTTGACGACGAGCGCGCAATGGTTCGCATTGATATGAGCGAGTACATGGAAAAGGCTTCCGTTTCACGGCTTATAGGTGCTGCTCCTGGTTACATTGGCTATGAGGAAGGCGGCCAGCTTACTGAAGCCGTGCGACGCCGCCCGTATTCTGTAGTGCTTTTTGACGAAATTGAGAAGGCACATCCAGAAGTATTCGACGTTTTGTTGCAGGTTTTGGACGATGGTCGTTTGACTGACGGACAAGGTAGAACGGTTGATTTTACGAATACGATTTTGATTATGACATCAAACTTGGGTTCGCAATTCCTTGTGCAAGAGGGCTTGGATGATGATGCTAAGCGCAAGGCTGTTATGAACGCTGTTCACGCTGAGTTTAAGCCAGAGTTCATCAACCGTTTGGATGAGCTTGTTATGTTCCATCCGTTGAGCCGCGAAGAGCTTGGCGGAATTGTGGATATTCAAGTTCGTCAAGTGGCTGCACGCTTGAGTGATCGCCGTATTAGCTTGGATGTGAGTGATTCTGCTCGCGCTTGGCTTGCGGAGCATGGCTATGATCCAGTTTACGGTGCTCGTCCGTTGCGTAGATTGGTTCAAACGGAAATTGGCGATCAACTTGCGCGATTGTTGCTTTCTGGCAAGGTGCATGATGGGGCTCGCGTAGTTGCGGATTGTGAGAATACTAGCGACCATGTAACCCTAAAGATTGCGTAGTGCCTGCATTATTTAATGTAGTCAAATAATATAATCAAATAAAACAAAGCGTGCTGTTTATTGGATTATTTTCCAGTAGACAGCACGCTATTTTTGTATCTGAATAAAAAATATTTGTAGAAGGAACTTGAAATAAAAAGGTGGATTTCCCCCTTAATTTTTCGAGTTATTGCTGATAATTGGCATTATAGGATATGCATATCTTTTAAAATTTTAATTGGTTTTTATAAAAATCTATTTTTTTTTCATATTAAATTATCATAAAATATATGTACGTATTCAAGGCTGAATACGTTATGAAGCAGATTGAAAATGGAGATACGAATATGTTCGCAAAGAAAGGATTTGCAATAGTTGCGCTTGCTACTATTGCTTATGCTGTGCCAATTTCAGCTTATGCTCAGATGAGTGGTTCTGTAGTTGGAATAGACAGAGAAAATATACGAAGTTGTAGGTAAGTAGTCTAGTTATTAAGTGGTGAGATATGCAAGAATCATATACGGGCTCAGATGTGCAACTTGTTAATGTGAATTTTTCGTATGGGAAAAAACAAATTTTGCATAATCTTTCTATAGATTTATCTTTTGGCATATGTGGTCTTTTGGGGCCAAATGGTGCTGGGAAAACTACTCTGCTTAACGTTATAGCGACGATTTATGCTCCCTCTAGTGGAAAACTTTTTGTTCATGGCTTTGACGCGACTTGTCGTGCGGAAAGGGCTAAAGCTCGGTCAAATATTGGTTATTTGCCACAATCATTTGAACTTATGAATGCATCGAGTGTGTTAAAAAATGTTCAATATGCCGCATGGGCGCGAGGTTTATCGTGGAGCGCTGCGTATCAAGCTGCTTGGAATGCTCTCAAACAGGTTGGCTTGGAAAAACAAGCACATCGCATCGTTGCTAAAATATCAGGAGGTCAGCGTCAGCGTGCTGGTATTGCTTGTGTGATTGCTAGTCAGCCTGCAGTACTAATACTTGATGAGCCTACTGTTGGTTTAGATCCTGAGCAGCGTATTGATATTCGTAATTTTCTTAAGTCTTATTCGCAAAAGCATACTGTTATTGTCAGTACACATTTAGTAGAAGATTTAGCAGTAATTGCGGATCGGGTTATAGTTCTTAATGAAGGAATTATATTGCTTGATGGGAAAATGGATAATCTTCTTCAGTATGCTAATCGTGAAGATCTTATGGTAACTCCATGGGAATCAGGGTATAGGCATTTGCTATCTAAATTTCATAAAAGTGAGTAGTAGCAGTAACTGGATATGTATAGTTTCTTATTTTGTTAATGTGGTAGTGAGTAGGGATGTGATTAAATATGCGTCAATATTCTAACTTTTTAACTGAATTCAGATTTTTTACGAAAAGTCATAAGAAGTGCACGATTGTTTCACATATTATGTCCCCATTATCTCTAATAAGCAGTTGTATTTTTAGCTTATTTTTGATTGCATATCCTATTTTTTGGGTGTGGCAAATTTTTTAGCGCATAATAATAATTATGCGCTTTGGTTAAGAATTGATGTCACATGGATGCATTGTTTGTCTGATATTGTTGCTTGCATTTTTGGCGCATGGTGTTCATGTAAAGCTTGCTCGCCCAGATGTTTGGTCAATTCTGCGTGGTGTGCAGGAAAATCAACCAGTCGTTACGCTATTCCTATACTAAAAGGCGCTATACTGTGCAGTTTGTTATATTGCGTAAGTATATTGCCAACAGTAATTCAGAGTGATGTAAATATTACAAATTTTCCGTATTTTCCACTATTATGTGGAGGCGTGACGCCAAGTGCATTTTTTGCAATTGGTTTTACTTTAGGGGTAATTATTGGCAATCGTTGGGCAATTGTGTTGTCAGCTTTATTATCTTTTGCAATGATTTGGTGCTGTATTTATGGCGTCATTATAATGCGTAATGGCGTTATCCCTCAGGGAGATATTTTTCCTAGATATTGGGGTAGCAGTTTATACACAATACTTCCAGTGTCGGATGCTGGTATCGGTGCCGAGCCTGGTTTGCGAATGAACCCATGGTTGGTGACTTTGCGCATATTCTTTGTGTGTGTTGTTATCGTTTCATGCATTCTTTGTTGCGCGCATATTAGATATTTTTGGCAAAAGGGATCTTATTGGTGCATAAAAGCAATAAGTATTTCTTTAATTATGCCAATAGTATGTGCTTGTTGTATAGCTATGTGGGGTCCAAAACCTTGGATTCGCTCTGGACCTTTTGTGCCTCAGTGTACGACGTTTAAAGATACTGCTTTTTCTGTTTGTGTACATCCTGAAGAAGCTTATATTCGTAAACTTCGTGCTGTTAAACATTTGAAAACTGTTGCTTCTTGGTTTCCTAAGAATCAGAGAGATTCGCAAGGCAAAGGAATTGTGCTTGTGCTTGGAAATGCGTTTACTCCAACAAATACTGAAAAATCTTGGAATCTTACTAATAGTGGTTTAATAAAGTTACGTAATCTTAAAGCTACTGTTATTCAACAACAAACAGATACATTTGTTAGGCGTTCTGAGAAATATGGTGATATGACTGGTATCGCTCAAGAAGTGTTACAAAGATTTGTGCCTGCAAAATGTGCATCAAATGCTATGAAAGAAGTATATGTAAAAAAGAATCTTGATTCAAACGCTTCTGTTACAGCATTTTTGCTTGCTCAGCTTCCTTCTCGTATAAGTAATGATGTGTATGGGTCATATGGATTTATTCCAGGTGAAGCAAACGATAAAGTGGCTATGAGTATTAATAATGCTGATGATGCTAAGCTGAAACAATTTGTAAAAAATCATGTTAAAGAACTTAATCAATGCCGCATAACTCCACAACAAGTCTTATCGGAACTTGGTGATAAGCATGAAAAATAATTTTCGCGCTTGGCTTGAAGGTAGGCATTATATTGTTGCAATCGTTGCAATTTTATTGTCCGTAGTCCTTCCCTCTTTAATGCTTGTTATATTCAGATCATTTGTAACGCAGTTGCCAGTTTATGTTGGTTATATTTGTTTGCCGGATTCTGCTAATGTGCATAATGCGGTAGGAGGTATAACGTTTCAATGTCAATCTGGTAGTAGTGTTGTTAATTTTGTTGTTCCTCTGTATGAAGTTATTGTAGTTGGGTTTATTGCCGCGGCATTCGTTTGTCTTGCTCCGATTATGGTATCGTGGGAACGTTTCGTGATGAAAAGGTTGCGAATATATGCATTGAGTGCTGCTTTATTGTGTTTGTTTGTTTCATTTGGCGCTTCAGTGTTGATTGTTCGTATAGTTGACTTGCAGCTATTTAGTACATTGCAGATGATTTTAGGTAATGCGTGGATTGATATTGTGCTCATAATGATTGGATTAGCCTGTTTTGGAAGGTTTTACGGTCTTGCATTTGGTGTCTTTTTAGTGGTGATGAATATTGCTACACAAGGTTTGCAAAGTAAAATTGGATTGATTTTGCGATGGTATCCTTCTGGAACTTTGCCTGTAATTCCTGGACAATCCATATTGTTATACGTCATTGTTGTGCTTACTGTAATTGCAGTTTGCCTATGGAGCGGCACGTGTGGACGTGGATTGCTTTATTTTGAACGTGCTTAAAAGACGTGTCTAATTATGTTTCAAAAGTCAACTCAATAGTGTTTAATAGAACGTATGTTCGATAATATTGTGATGTTTGTTTTAATGGTGGTTGCTGTCGTAATAACCGCCATTGTTGTGCTGGCTATTGTTAAGCACAACAATGGAACGCAAGGCTCTAATGGCGTAAGCCAACGCGAATTTAACGAATTGCGCTCGCAGTATGAACAAGCGCGCGCTCAAGCGCAGGAAAATGGCAATCAAGCTATACGGTATCGCACTCAAGCAGAGCAGCTTGCTGAGCGATTGAAATTTGTGGAGTCTGAGCTGCTAAAAGCGCAGCAAGCAGAACAATTGCGAGTGAATCGCGAAGAACAATTGCGTGCAGAGCGAGAAGAACGCGAACGATTAAATCGTGAAAAAACTTTGAAAGAGCAAGGTAAAGTCTTGGAAGCGCTTGCTCCAGTAAAAGACAATCTTGAAGCTCTGAAGAATAAAGTTTCGCAGATTGAAGAAGGACGCAAGCAAGAAATGGGTGTGCTGAGCACTCAGCTTAAAGGCTTAAGCGAGCAGCAAACAAGGCTTGACCGCGAAACAAGTTCGCTTTCTGCAGCATTGCGTAATAACAAGGTTCGCGGAGCTTGGGGTGAGGCTCAGCTAAAGAATATTGTGGAATCTGCAGGTTTGCTTGAGCACGTTGATTTTGATACGCAGGTTGTTGTAACTGGAGTAAATGGCGAACAGCAGAGGCCAGATATGGTTGTGCATCTGCCAGGAGGCAAAACAATTCCAGTTGATGCAAAAGTTCCATATGCGGATTATCAGCGTGCTTGCGAAATCCCAGATAACGCAAGTGACGAAGAATTAGCTAGAAGGAGCGAGCTTCTAAAAGCGCACGCTAAGGCTTTGCGAGAGCATGTTAGAGTATTAGGAGCTAAAGCGTATTGGCAGGCTTTTGAAACAGCACCAGACTTTGTAGTTGCATTTATTCCAAACGAAGCGTTGCTTCAGGCGGCTCTTGAAGCGGATCCAACGCTTATGGATGATGCCTTTGCGCAAAAAGTAGCACTCACTTCCCCAGTTACTTTGTGGGCTGTGCTTAAGTCTGTTGCGTACGCATGGCAGCAGCAAAGTCTTACAGATGATGCGAAAGAACTTTTCGATTTATCTAGAGAATTGTACGATCGCTTTGCGGTACTTGGAGAAAATGCTTCAAAACTTGGCGTATCTTTGACAAGAACAGTTGCAGCTTACAATAAGTTTGCTTCCTCGCTTGAGTCGCGAGTGTTGGTAACAGCGCGTAAACTTCAGAAGTTAGATCAAAGTAAAGTTATTGCTTCAATAGATCTTATAGATTCTGATAAAGCTGATGTTAAAGAGCTGAGCGCTCCGGAAGTATCAGTAGAAGATCGTTAAGCATAAAAACATTAAAGCATCAAAAATTGAACAACTCTAAACGCTAAGGAGTGCAAAATGACAGAATTACAAGAAGAGCGCGCGGAACTTAAGCGCATGCTTTGTGCGGATATGAGTGCGAAACCATTTAGTGAACTTTTTTCTGTTACTTTTAATCAGCGCGGCTCTAAGCTAGTTGGCGATATTCTTTTTGACGCAATTGAGAAAGCTGGGTATTCGTTAGAACGAGATGTTGACGCTGTTGGTGCGTTAACTGCTGCTGCAGTGCCTATGGTTTTTGCACTTATTCATGCTGCAGAACGTAAAGGAATTGCGCTCGACGGCTTTGTTATGGATTTTGTTTTCCCTGCAACAAAAGGTCCGTCAGTTAAAGGCAAGCGAGTGCTGTTGCTTGATTCTTGGCTTTCTGAAAAATCGTATGTTCAAACTTCTTCGCTTGTGACTTTACGACACGGAAATGAATTAAGTCTTGATTTTGGCATTGTTAATCAGCAAGGCGCGCAAATTCTTGCTATAGTTGCATTAATTGGTGGTGTTGACGCCGATGAACAAGGCGCAAGGCATCTTCAATTAGTAAATCCAATAAGTAAGGAGAGTACTAAAATGGCATTTGTTCAAGCTTTCGGTGAAGAAGAATTACGTGCAGATGCAGAACACGAAGATTGCTGCAACGACAACTGCTGTGGCGGTCATTGCGAGGTTAAATGCACTGGTGATTGCAAGCATGATGGTTGCACTGAGCCATGCTGTGAAGATAATTGCTGCGGTGGCCATTGTGAGGTTAAATGCACTGGTGATTGCAAGCATGACGGTTGCACTGAGCCATGCTGCGAAGACAACTGCTGCGGAGGCCACTGCAAGTCAGGCTGCACAGGAGATTGCGTAACAGACGGCTGCCAAGACTAGCTGCCAATACTAAGCAAAAGTATTAAACGGAGCAAAACTTATACATGCACGAACCGAATCCAATTACTTTGGCTGCAAAAGCTTCCGATGAGCCAGAATTCCGACCTATAGGAGTTGGCCCATGGGAAGAAGAACATCCAGGTGAGCCTCGTCCAGATAATCCAGAATCGCCAAATTACGATGTGCGGTTTAGCGCTGAATTACTAGACGAAGGCGACCAGCGTAACGTCTTAGATTGCTACCGATACTGGAAAGTAGAAGATATAAAAGCGGATCTCGATTCTAAAGGCCGTCATGAGTTTGAAGTAGCTGTAGAAAATTGGACTCACGATTTCAACATAGGCTCTATGGTTCGCACTGCAAACGCGTTTACTGCGAAAAAAGTGTATATCGTAGGGCCTCATAAATGGAATCGCAAAGGCTCGTTAATGACTGAGCTTTACCAATACGTTGAGTGCTGCCCAACTATTGAAACTCTAGTAACTAATTGGCGCGAAAATATAGCACGAGAAACAGAAGAAGCGCATCAACTTTTGCTTAAAGCACAAGCAGATGGCAATAAAGAAGCCGAAAAAATCGCGAATATCAAGGAACAAGACGCTAAAAATGCGCGCGTTATAGCGCTCGATATTATTCCAGGCGCTGTTGCTATGGAAACCTACAAGTTCCCTAAACGTTGCCTTATGCTTTTTGGCGCGGAAGGTCCTGGTCTTTCTAAAAAAGCGCTAGAAATGGCGGATGACGTTGTTTATATTTCGCAATTTGGCTCTGTTCGTTCACTAAACGCAGGAGCGGCCGCAGCTGTTTCCATGCACGCGTGGATTGCGCAACATGCAGCACCAAATTGCTGACACAAACTACAAACGAGCGAATATAAAAAACAATCGCAAACAAACAATCACATTACAAAACGCATTAGCCTGTACTCATAAACACTTACATTTTAGGTGTATTTTTTTTTATTTGTGATATTGTTAATTTATGTTAGAATTTCAACATATTACAAAGCGTTTCGGCGCAAAAACAGCGCTTAACGACGTTTCTTTCGTCGCCGAAGACGGCAAAGTCACAGGCTTTTTAGGACCTAATGGCGCTGGTAAATCTACCACCATGCGTTGCGCGTTAAATCTTATTCATGCCAATAGTGGCACTTCTCTTATTGACGGAAAACCTTACGCAAAAATCGCATCCCCAATGACAGAAGTTGGAGCAGTTCTTGACGCAAAGTCTGCTCACAGGGGCCGTACGGCTTACAATCACCTGTATTCATTGGCTTTAACTCACGGAATATCAAAAAAGCGCGTTGACGAAGTGATTGATATTACTGGATTATCAAGTGTTAAAACCCGCAAAGCAGGATCTTTCTCGCTTGGTATGAGCCAGCGTCTTTCCATTGCGGCGGCTCTTTTAGCAGATCCGCACAATCTTATTTTGGACGAGCCAATTAACGGCTTAGATCCAGAAGGCGTTAAGTGGGTTCGTGAATTATGCAAGTATTACGCAAGCGAAGGCCGTGCAATACTTCTTAGCTCGCACTTAATGAGCGAAGTTGCGCTTACTGCAGATAACCTTGTGATTATTGCGCATGGCGAGATTTTGAAGCGCACAACGGTTCAAGATTTTGTTGACGCACATTCGCAGCACGCTGTGCGACTTGTAACTCCAGAAGGCGAAAAGCTAAAGCAAGTGCTTGCTCAAAATCATCCTGAGTGCAAGATTTTGCCAGATAATCGCACACCTCAAGACGTTCAAGAAGGCGAACTTTTTAGAATAACAGATTGCGAACTAAGTCAGATTGCGCGAGAAATTGCGGATAATCAAATTTTGGTATATCAGCTTAATTACGAGCACGCGTCACTTGAGGAAGCATATTTGGCTCTTACACACGGTCAAGAGCAGTATGTAACGAAGGCTGTTCCTAGCAGCGGCTCGAAGCCGAGTGAACAAAACGTAGAGCAATCTAATAATGAGGAGAGTGCAAAATGAGTGAGCAAGTAGCAAATCAACAAGTGCAATCTTCTGAATCTAACGCGCGTCAGTCTAACGCGTATAAAACAGGCCGCAGCATGAACGCTCAGCACTTACGCCTTACATTTATGCACACACTTAAATCCGAGATTGTTAAGTTGCGCGGACTTGCATCCACCTGGTGGTGCATGGCATTGACTATTGTTTTGCCTGTAGTTTTCAGCTTTATTATAGCGATTGTGCAAAAAGCAATGTCTAAAGTTGACATTAAGAATGGAGCAAATCAAGGCAAATCAAGCGCTGCAATTACTGTTGGGCCGAGCAATAAAAGTAGCCTTATTGCATCTCAAGATAGCATTTTCCACTTAGTTATTAGTTTTGCTTCTGTATCTTTGATTGTTCTAGCGATTTTTGCAGTGCTTGCTGTAACCGCGGAGCATTCTACAACTTCGATTCAGGCTTCTCTTACTGCTGTACCTAGAAGGGGTATGTTCTTTACGGCTAAATTTATTGCTGTTGCAATCTACGTTTTTGTAGTGCAACTTATTGCAATGGCAGTTTCGCTAGGCGCTGCAGAATTAGCCTTTATAGGAGACAGCACTTCTGGATTATCTGGAAGCAACGCGTGGAAATTGCCTCTTACGCTGTTTCTTGGCTCTCCTGCAATTATGGTTGTTGTAGCAGCAATGGCGTACGGCTTTGGCATGATTTGCAAGTCAACTGCTGGCGGAATTATGTGCGTTATTGGAGCCGTGATGATTTTGCCTAGTGTTCTTAGCATTATTATGTTTGCGAGCAATTTCGCGAAGTGGAATTCAATACTTATACAGCTTTTGCCAGCCACAGCGGTGGAGAAATTCTTGGGCGGCTCCCCTAATTCGGGTGCACAGCTTCCACAAAACGCATATATTTTCACATGGTGGCAATCAGGCTTGGTGGTTCTTGCTTGGGGCGTAGTCATGTATGCAATTGGCCACGTTGTTGAAAAGCATCGCGATATTTAGCGCGATATCTAAAATATTTAAATATTCTGCAAATAATATTTTGCAAAAACAATAAGGGCTTTATCTCGTAACTGACTACAAGATAAAGCCCTTTCCTGTGTTTACTTTTCTATTTTTCTATATTTAATCATGTGTTATGAATTCAGTCGTTCTTTACAGTTTCAGCAACGCGAGGCCACAAGGTTGTGCCCCAGTTGCTAATAGTACGCTGATGAACTAGTGGCAAATCAGAACGGTCATATACTGTGCGCCATGGTTCCCAAACTAAACCAGTCTTTTCAACCAACTTGATTCGTAGATTGCGTACATTTCCTTTGAACTGAATAGTGGTATTGAAGTGAGCTGTACGATACTTACCATTGCCTTCCCAAGCGCGAGAACGCACGTAAGGAGTGCCGTCAATTTCGGTGCCGTACTCATCCCAGTAGATGTAGTAGCGAGCTACGTAAGCTCCACGGTGGTCCAAAGTCAAGTAGCCATTGCGGTAAGAGGAAACCTTCGTTTCAATATAATCGCTGTTGGATTGCAAAGTTGCTACTTCGTTATCCTTGACGAAGGAAGTGGTGTATGCAATTGGAACCGCTGGGCTAGAGGTGCTCAAATTTGCACCTTCCTGAATCAAAGCCTTAAGCGTATCGATATTGCCTGTAATAACTTTAGCTGCACCATTAGCGCTGCCACCAAGAATCACTGCAGTAACAGAAGTATTCTGGAGAATGCGATGGAATTCGGTGTTTGGCTTGATTTCTACGCCCTTAATTGCTGCTTCTACCGCAGCCTGGAAATCAGTGCTCTTGCTGGTGGTATCGAACTTTACGTACATTGAGCGACCATAAGCTACGTTTGACACGTAAACTGGTGGGCGCTTGTTGTCAACGCCACGTTTCTTCAAGCTGTCTGGCGTAGTGCAAGGAGCAAAGAAATCTGCTGGGCTATCTGGTGCATCAACGCTTACGGTGTAGTAAGTTTGCTTGAAGTTCACAATTTGAGTCTGCTTCTCACCCTTGTGTACTGCATCGAAATCAATCTTCAGCGGAACACCAATCTTGGCAAAATCAGCACCAAACTTAGCCTTGAGCTGGTTCATGCTTTGTGCGCTTGCAGAATCGTACTGCATGCGAGCTGCAACATGATGACTTGCTCCATATTGTGCATTCCACTTAGAAACTAAGCCGTTCACTGCGGAAGTTACAGAGCTCTTGGTTGGGCGCTGAACAGTTACAGCACTTTCGCCGCCGTGGAATCCCGGCAAATCAACGCTCAACGTTATTGGAGCGCGGTTTGCAGAAATCAGGCTTGGCATATTGTCCATCAAATTCTTATCAGCACGGAAAAGAGCACCTGGGTATACGCGATCATCGTTGGCGGAAGTAACCGACAAATTTGAAGTTGTATTGGTGATGTTCTTCTTCTGATGCTCAACAACAACGAATTCACCGTTCTTGTTGAAGCTGTCGCTGGAGAATTTGTTCTCAATGGTTTCGCCATGACGGGCGAGAATGTTTGTTTTATCGTATTGCAAATCCCACAAATAATTATTCAACGAGTCTTTCTTAGCTGCGCAAGATGTAGCTGGTTCAGAATCCTTAGCGGAAGGAGCGGCCATTGCTGGTGCTGCTAAGCATTGTGGAACAATAGTTGCGCCCGCGAGGAGCAACATTGCTGCATTACGGTAGAACTTTGTACTCTTCATATGTATCCTTATATTATGATATTTTCTGTTATTTTTTATGAGATACCGTAACTTATTTGCTTCTATGCATGGCATGCTTCGCTGCATTAGCTTAATATCTCATAGCATCTTATTATTACATGCTTTTTTATTTCTGGGATAGTGAAATAAAACAAATTTTTTTATTCTGCAAATAAACGTATGAAGAAGGTTGGAATGCCAACATTCTTTTATTGAATTATTTACATTTCATGGCGTGTTGACATGCATAGACCTTCGTTTTCACATATTTTATACTCGTTAATTTTATGAAAACTGTATGTGACAATAATTGTTATTTCGCTTATTGTCTCACTAATAAAATTTTTTTTTAATATTACACATAATTTTCCCTAGAAAATATGGATCGACAATCATGTTCTAAAATTGGGAAAATATTTCTACAGTAACGTGTGTAAATCTTTTATCAATATTGCTTTTTTCTTCTATAAGAAGGTCACGCATCACACATATAGTTGAGGTTATGCCTACATTCACACGCGAAGAAATTGAGCATTTGGGTGTTTTGTCCCAGATTGCTTTAAGCGATGAAGAAATCAGTCGCTTGCAAGGCGAATTAAACGTCATTGCAGAATCCATTAACAAAGTGCAGGAAGTTGCTGGCGAAGATGTGCCACCTACTGCAAATCCAGTACCTCTTGAAGCGTATTTGCGCCCAGACGAGCCTGCTACGCCATTGACTCAAGAAGAAGCGCTTTCTGGCGCTCCTAGAAGTGAGTCTGGCATGTTTGTAGCACCTCGAATTTTGGGGGAGGAATAAAACATGACTAATACTCAAGATTTAGTAAAGCTTTCTGCTGCCGATATGGCAAAGGCTGTAAAAGCTAAAGAAGTCTCTAGCCGCGAGCTTGTTGAAGCTCACTTGGCAGTAATCGAAGCAGCCGAGCCAGAAATCAAAGCATTCTTGCATGTTTCTGCAGATGTTGCACTTGAACAAGCAGATGCTTTTGATAAAAAGAACGCTAATGGCGAAGCCGAAGGCTTACCTGAGCTTGCAGGCGTTCCAATTGCCATTAAAGACATGATTGTTACTAAGGGCATTCCTACTACTGCAGCATCTAAGATTCTTGAAGGCTGGGTTCCACCTTACGATGCTACTGTTATTGAAAAGCTCAAGGCAGCTGGCATGCCAATTCTTGGCAAGACTAACCTAGATGAATTTGCTCAAGGTTCTTCTACCGAGCATTCCGCTTACCAAACCACTTGCAACCCTTGGGATACTGAGCGCGTTCCTGGCGGTTCTGGCGGCGGTTCTGCAGCTGCTGTTGCTGCATTCGAGACTCCTATTGCTTTGGGTACAGATACTGGCGGCTCTATTCGTCAGCCAGGCGCTTTAACTGGTACTGTTGGCGCAAAGCCAACTTACGGCGGAGTTAGCCGTTTTGGCGCAATCGCCATGGCAAGCTCGCTTGATCAGATTGGCCCTGTTTCTCGTACCGTTCTTGACTCTGCACTTTTGCAGGAAATCATTGGCGGCAACGATAAGCGCGATTCAACTTCGATTCCTGCTCCTGTTCCTCCAATGGCTCAGGCTGCGCGCGAGGGTGCTCGCCGTGATTTGAAGGGCGTAAAGGTTGGTCTTGTTAAAGAGCTTAGCGGAGAAGGCTTCCAGCCAGGCGTTGAAGCACGCTTTAATGAGGCTGTGCAATTGCTTAAGGATATGGGCGCAGAAGTAACAGAAGTCTCCTGCCCTCATTTCCCTTATTCTTTGGCTGCTTACTACATTATTATGCCTTCCGAAGTTAGCTCTAATTTGGCTCGCTACGATGGCATGCGCTACGGTTTGCGCGTAATGCCACCAGCAGACAAGCCTCAAACTGCTGCAAACATGATGGCTGCAACTCGCGAAGCTGGCTTTGGCGACGAAGTAAAGCGCCGTATTATTCTTGGCACTTACGCACTTTCCGCCGGCTACTACGATGCTTGGTATGGCTCTGCACAAAAGGTTCGTACGCTTATTATTCGCGACTTTGAAGAAGCGTTTAATAAGGTAGATGTTCTAGTCTCTCCAACAAGCCCTACAACGGCATTTAAGTTTGGCGAGAAGATGAACGATCCACTCTCCATGTACATGAACGATATTGCTACGATTCCTGCAAACATGGCTGGCGTTCCAGCTTTGAGCCTCCCAGCTGGCTTAAGCGACGATGGTTTGCCTGTTGGTATTCAGATTATTGCTCCGCAATGCCATGATGAAAAGATGTACAAGCCTGCAGCAGCGTTGGAAGCAGCGCTCGAAGAAAAGTGGAGTGGCCCAATCTGGAAGTCGCTTAAAGCTGGTTGGCTCGATTCATTGGCTAAGTAAAGTGAAATAAAGCTTAAGTAAGAAGGATTCTCATGGCTGAAAAACTTATGAAATACGCCGATGCTGTGGAGCAATTTGACCCAGTTTTCGGCTTGGAAACTCACGTTGAGCTTTGCACGCGCACAAAGCTGTTCTGCCCAGCGGAGGTATCTTTTGGTGGCGAGCCAAATACTCAGTTAACTCCTGTAAGCCTTGGTTTGCCAGGCTCTTTGCCAGTTGTAAACAAGACTGCAGTTGATTACGCTATTAAACTCGGTTTGGCATTGCATTGCGAAATCGCTGAGTGGAGCCAGTTCGCTCGTAAGAACTACTTCTACCCAGATATGCCTCGCGATTATCAGATTTCCCAGTATGATAAGCCTACTAATGGCAATGGTTACTTGGACGTTGAGCTGGAAGACGGCACCGTGTTCCGCGTGCCGATTGAACGTGCTCATATTGAGGATGATGCTGGTAAGAATACTCACGTTGGCGGCGCTGACGGTCGTATTGAAGGCGCAAATCATTCTTTGGTTGATTACAATCGTGCAGGCGTGCCTTTAATTGAGATTGTAACTAAGCCAATCGAAGGTGCGGGTAGCCGCGCTCCAGAAATTGCTGGTGCTTATATGCGTGCTATTCGCGATATTGTTCGCGCTCTTAACATTTCCCACGCTCGTATGGAGCAGGGCAATATGCGTGCTGACGTGAACGTTTCGCTTCGTCGCAAGTCGACTGATCCATTTGGTACGCGTTCCGAAACTAAGAATGTGAACACATTCCGCGGTATTGAAAAGACGCTGCAATATGAGATTCGTCGTCAGGCTGCTATTTTGAGCGAAGGTGGCGAGATTTTGCAGGAAACTCGTCACTGGGATGAAGCAACTCAGACTACTGCTGGCGGTCGTGTGAAGTCGGATGCTGACGATTATCGCTACTTCCCAGATCCTGATTTGGTTATGCTTCATATAACTAAAGAGCATATTGAGCGCATGAAGGCCGAAATGCCGGAAATGCCTCGCGAGCGCCGTAACCGTTTGCAAAGCGAATGGGGTATTAGCGATCTTGAAATGCGAGATATTCTTAACGCGGATGCTCTTGATTTGGTTGAAGAAACCGTTAAGGCTGGTGCAAGTGCTGCTGGTGCTAAGAAGTGGTGGCTTGGTGAGCTTGCTCGCGAAGCAAACACTCGTGGCGTGACTTTGGAAGAATTGCCTATTACTCCGCAAGATGTGGCTGAAGTTGAAAAGCTAATTGCAGATGGCAATCTTAACGATAAGCTCGCTAAGCAAACTGTTGCATGCGTTTTGGCTGGCGAGGGTAAGCCTGATGAAGTTGTTAAGAAGCACGGATTCAAGGTTATGAACGACGACGGCGCTTTGGAAGCTGCTGTTGACGCTGCTCTTGCTGCTGATCCTGAAGTTGCAGAAAAGCTTAAGGCTGGAAATATGAAGCCGATGGGCGCAATTATTGGCGCTGTTATGCGTGCGACTAAAGGTCAGGCTGATGCTAAGGCTGTTACTAAGATCGTGATGGCAAAGATTAAAGGCTGATTTAAATTTTAGTTAGATTAAAATTTAGCTAGAAAAGAATAGTTTATAGATGCACTTTTTGCATTTTATGCTTTGCGTTTTAACCTTGTGTTTTATAGCATTGTGTAGAGTGCAAAAAGTGTAATCTTATATTGTAGTTGCTTACGCATTTGTATTTTGCTTATGCTTTTTGTAGAACTTTTTGTAACGCAAGGTCAATTAGGTACAGGAAACAGGTGAATATGCAGGAAGTCAATGCTGACTCTACAAACTCTCGAGAGTTACCAGAAAGTATTGTAATTCCGTCAATACGCGGCGAGATGGCTCGTCTTAGGCAAGCAACCATCGAAGATTTAGCGAGGATGGATTCATTACATGCTTTTGATGGTGCGGCTGTTATAACTGGCAAGGATTCACAATCTGAACGTGCTATGGTTCATGCGTGGGTTGAGCGTTCTGTGCAGTGGTCTTTGGGCAATAATGATAAAAGTATGTCTGATTATGCTGGGGTTGTTGGAGATGCTCAATCACGCCCAACAATCGCATGGTCAATTGTGCCAGATCTTATTGATGACGCTAAAAATACCAATGGCGATATTATTGGAATGATTTTTTTGATCGACATTGATGGTTGGTCTAAATCCGCTAGAATTCAGGTGATTCTAGGACGCGATTATAGGGGTCGTGGGTATTCTAGAGATGCAATGCCTAGAGTTATGACGTATGGTTTTGCTCCAGACACAGTTGGTTTAGCATTGCATAGGATTTGGGTTGGTGTTCCAGCAGCGAATACGCGTTCTCTTTCTGTTTATCAGTCTCTTGGTTTTGTAAAAACTGGAACAGCTAGAGATGCTTTGTGGGATTCACAAAATCAAAAATATCAAGATTTTGTTGTTATGGACACTCTCGTAGATGAATATGATGCCATTCGTTCTTTAGACGCTTTTGGTCTGCACGTTATTGAAGATAATCCTGGTGTTTGTGAAGCGCTAAGTGCGCATGAGCATTCAATTGCAATACCTGTTAGCAAAGATAATTCCGACGAATCGTGGCCGTATAATGCGGCTACAGTCAAAGAAGATTCTTCTAAACGCGCATGGTGGCGTATTATAGGACGCGGTCGTAAGCGTAACACTAATGGCAATAATGCGGAAGGGAAGCGATGAGCGCTGAAGATCTCGACAATTACGAAACTGACGCCGAGCTTGCGTTGTACAAGGAGTATCGTGACGTTATTAAGCTTTTTACGTATGTTGTAGAAACTGAGCGACGATTCTATTTGGCAAACAAGGTGGATTTTAACGTGCGTTCTGCAGGTCAAGATGTGTATTTTGACGTGCAATTAACAGACGCTTGGGTGTGGGACGTTTACCGCCCTTCGCGGTTTGTGAAAAACGTTCGTATTGTTACGTTTAAAGACGTAAATGTGGAAGAAGTGCAGAAAACAGATATCGATATTCCAGAATCTATCGCATGATAAGAGTATGCTAGTAAAGCTTATGTTTAGATTTTAATATAGATACGTGCTTGCAATTTTGCGATTTTGACTTTATAAAGCGTCTTTTAGGTATGGAGGAAAATTGACTGATACACAATCCCAGAAACAATCTGTAGTGATTATTGGTGGCGGTCCGGCAGGGTTGACGGCTGCATGGGAGCTTGTAAAAGATGGCGGAGCTAGCCGCTACGATGTAACTGTTCTTGAAGCATCTAAAGAGTTTGGCGGAATTTCTCGCACTGTAAAATACAACGGAAACCGCATGGATATTGGCGGTCACCGATTCTTCTCTAAAGATGATCGAATTATGCAATGGTGGCGAGATATGCTGCCACTTCAAGGCGCTCCTTCTTACGACGACAAAAAACTTGGCAGACACCACGATTTAGAGAATGGCGGCCCAGACCCAGAAGTCGAAGATGAGGTTATGCTTAAGCGTCATCGCGTTTCTAGAATCTTCTGGAATCATCATTTCTTCGACTACCCTATCTCTCTTTCTGCGTCTACTTTGCGCTCTATGGGCTTTGTTCTTACTATGAAGGTTGGTTTTAGCTACCTTTGGTCTATGATTCACAAGTTGCCAGAAACAAACCTCGAAAACTTCTACATTAATCGCTTTGGCAAAAAGCTGTATTCTATGTTCTTTGAGGGCTATACCGAGAAGCTTTGGGGAAGGCATCCAAGTCAGATTTCTGCAGATTGGGGTGCTCAGCGAGTTAAGGGTTTGAGCATTGTTGAAGTTTTAAAGAATGCTTTCTCTAAGCTTATGCCGAAAAAGAAGGCAAATCAGGAAGTTGAAACTTCACTGATTGAAGAATTCTGGTATCCTAAGCTTGGTCCTGGTCAGCTTTGGGAGACTGTTGAACGTCGTTGCCGTGAAAATGGCGCTACTGTTTTAACAGATGCAAAAGTTGTTGCTATTAAACAGTGCGACGGTAAAATTTCTAGTGTTGTCGTTGAAAATCAAGATGGTTTGCAGCAAGAACTTCATGCGGATCAGTTTATTTCTTCTATGCCAATAAAAGATTTGGTTGCAGCTATTGAGCATGGCGCCGAAGGAAATGAGTCTGTGCAGGTTCCAGCCGAATTACAACGAGTTGCTAAAGGCTTGCCTTACCGTGATTTCGTAACCGTTGGACTTCTTGTTAAGCGTATGCGTTTGCGTAATACGACTGATATTCCAACGTTAGGTAACCCTCCTATTGTGCCTGATTGCTGGATTTATGTGCAGGATCCAGGATACAAAGTTGGTCGTTTGCAAATCTTTAACAACTGGAGCCCATATCTCGTTAAGGATGTTGACAACACTGTGTGGATTGGTCTTGAATACTTCTGCAATGAGGGCGATGATTTTTGGAATATGAGCGACGAAGAGGCTCGTAAATCTGCGATTGATGAGCTTACTCGTATGCAGGTTATTGATGGCGAAGATGATGTTTTGGATGCGCATCGTGAGCGTGTTCCAAAGGCTTATCCAGCTTACTTCGATACTTATGCTCAGATGCCTGAGCTTGTTAAGTATTTGGATGGTTTTGGTAACTTGTATTGTGTTGGTAGAAATGGTCAGCATCGTTACAATAATCAGGATCATTCTATGGCTACTGCTATTGAAGCCGTGTCTAATATTAACAGTGGAAAACAGTCTAAAGATAATGTTTGGTCTGTTAATACAGAAAAGTCATATCACGAAAAGAAGTAGCGTTTTTTCTTTTTGCCACGCCGTGTTGTTGTGAGTCGCATGAGTGTAGTAGCATACATTTATCAGCGATTAAGTCACATTGTTATGTGCTTATCGTTGTATTCACAACGGATTTTTCCGAAATCTTCCATGTAAAGCTCCAAGTAGTTTGTTTCTTGGGGTTAGGGAAAGGTATAACTGTGGCAACAAGCCAAAATCTTGATGATATGAAGCTTTCTGAGCTTAAGGATCTTGCGAAGCAAATGGGCCTGCGCGGTACGTCTACAATGCGTAAGCCGGATTTGATTGCTACGCTTACCGCTGCGCGCAATGGTGGGGATGCGCCAGCAGGAGTTAGCGTACATGTTCCTAAAAGCATTGTTAGGGATAGTCGTTCGTCGCTTAATGATGAGGATGAGTCTAAATGCGATTCATCTTCATCTTTTAGGTCGCGTCGCAATTTTGATGATGATAGTGGTGAGTCTGCTCGTAAATCTGCTGATGAGGATTTGTTAGAAAATCTCGGCTTGCCTGATTCTGTTGAATCTTCTGATTCTGATGATTCTGTTGATTCAAATAGAAGCGGTAAGTCTAGGCGTCGTCGTGAGTTTACGCGTGATAATCAATCTCAGCGTCGTCGTCAGTCTGATTTTAAAGATAATTATCGCGGAAATAACTCGGATGATGCAGATGATACGGAAGATGATTTAGATCAGATTCTTGCTACTTTGCCAAGTGAAAAGTCTTCTGATTCTAATGCAAATCGTGATTCTGAATCTCGCAGGCAACGCGGAGCTTCGCGTTCTAATGGCGATGACGATTATGATACGCATTCAGATAGGAATGACAGGTATCAACGCCGTATGCGTGGTCGTGGACGCGATAGAGATGATTACGATTCCCGCTCGGATCGCTCTGATCATTTAGAGCGTGAAGATCGACCTACGAGGAATGATCGTTCTGATCGCAATGATATTCGTGAAGACCACGAGTCTCGTGAATCAGCTTCTCGTAGAGAGGAACCAAAAGAAGAGCTTGTTCCAGTTGCTGGTATTGTAGATGTGCTTGAATCTTATGCGTTTGTGCGCACTTCTGGATATTTGCCTGGTCCAAATGATGTTTACGTTTCTATGAGCCAAATCAAAAAGTATGGTTTGCGCAAGGGAGATGCGGTTCAAGGCTCTATTCGTGCTCCTCGCGAAGGTGATCGTAGGAATCAGCGCCAAAAATTTGTTCCTTTGCAAAGCGTTGACAGCATTAATGGCATGAGCGTAGAAGATGCTCAGAATCGTCCACAATTCGCTAAGCTCACGCCTTTGTATCCGCAAGAGCGCTTAAAGCAGGAGACTACGCCAAATCGTATGCTTGGCAGAATCATTGACCTTGTGGCTCCTATTGGTAAGGGTCAGCGTGGTTTGATTGTTTCGCCTCCTAAGGCTGGTAAAACAATCACTTTGCAAAATATTGCGAACGCGATTGCTGTTAATAATCCAGAAGTGCATTTGATGGTTGTTCTTGTAGACGAGCGTCCAGAAGAAGTTACCGACATGGAGCGCACTGTTCAGGGTGAGGTTATTTCTTCTACATTTGACCGTCCGGCATCAGATCACACTACTGTTGCTGAGCTTGCGATTGAGCGTGCTAAGAGGCTTGTAGAGCTTGGCCAAGATGTTGTTGTTCTTCTTGATTCTATGACTCGTCTTGCTCGTGCATACAATATTGCTGCTCCTGCATCTGGTCGTATTCTTTCTGGTGGCGTGGATGCTCAGGCGCTTTACCCTCCTAAGAAGTTCTTTGGTGCCGCGCGAAACATTGAAAATGGCGGTTCTTTGACTATTATTTCTTCCGCTTTGGTGGAAACTGGTTCAAAGATGGATGAAGTTATTTTCGAAGAGTTTAAGGGCACTGGAAACATGGAGCTTCGCTTGAGTCGCGATTTGGCAGATAAGCGCTTGTTCCCAGCAGTGGATATTAATTCTTCTGGCACGCGCCGCGAAGAGTTGATTACTCCTGCTCAAGAATTGCCTATTATTTATCGCTTGAGGCGACTATTTGGCGGACTTGAGCCAGAGCAGGCTTATCAGACTTTGGTGCCACGCTTAAAGAAAACTGCGTCGAATCGCGATTTTCTCGCAGCGATTGTGCAGCAAGCGAATAACTCTACAAATGGCGGGTCGCCAGCAACCGCTGCTTAAGTAGGTTATGTTCGTGTAATTTTATAAATATAACTTTAAAAAATACACTTTAATTACCCCTTGGTTTGATCAATCGAGGGGTAATTTTTATTGTTTATTTTTTAATACTGTTTTTATTACAAACTCATTTTGTGTTTTAAAATAAAAAAATATACGTTTATATATAATTATTTTCCTATAAAATACACTATTCTTGGTAATTTTTACTATTGATAATGCGTATGCAAATAATAAAAATTAAATAATTATAATTACTTGTCAAAAGTTTATTCCTATAAACATTTGATATTTAATGTGAAAAACCGTGATTTTTTATATAATTTTGTTCTTTTTCGTTAAAAAATACGATACGATTGAAGAGACTGCAGGGTAGCGCAATCTGAAATCTACAACAGTATTCAGGAAGATGCGCTGTATGAGGATGGAGGTCGTATGACAGGAAACTCTCATAAGATTGAAAATAATATTCCTTCTGGCTTGAACGCTAATGTGAGCACAGTTGCTCCTATAGATTCTACAGATGCGATTATTGTAGATATTCTTGAACATGATGGTCGTGCAACATTAACCAGACTAGCTAAAGCATCTGGATTATCGGTTTCTGCCGTACAATCTAGAGTACAAAAGCTTGAGCGCAGAGGAATTATCACTGGTTACCGTGCGTTGATTGACTATGAGCGCAGAGGCTTGCCAGTAAGCGCATTTGTTGCTGTAACACCTCTTGACTTTGAGCAAGAAGCATCTGTTCCAGCCAAGTTGAAAGATATTGAAGGTATTGAAGCCTGCTATTCTATCACTGGAAGCCCAAGTTTCATGCTCGTAGTTCGTGTTGCTACACCTAGCAAGCTAGAAGAGCTAATTAACACGATTCATAGGATTGTGCCAGTTAGCACAGAAACAACTATGGTTTTGCAGACTTATTTCGACTAGAAGTAATATGTGTGAATTTCCTAAAGAATCGGTTGGCGCGCGTAAGCATCAGATTGAACCGAGTTGCAATGATTGTAACGATTCAATAAGCGAGATTTTTGCGTTGCGTCAATCGATTGACAATATTGACAATGCAGTTGTTTCACTTCTTGCAGAGCGTTTTAAAGTTACGGAAAAAGTCGGAGAAATAAAAGCTCGCGCAAATCTTGCTGCGGAAGATAAATCTAGAGAAAATCGCCAAGCAAATCGACTTAAAAAAATTGCTGAAGAATCTGGATTAAAAGAAGAAATCGCGCTCGAATATTTACATTTTGTTTTAGCTGCCGCAAAAAAGCGCCATCAAGAAATAAAAGATAGCCAGAAATAGTCAAAAATAGACACAAGTATAGTCAAATCTAATAAAATCTAAAAAATATGCGCGCTTAGAGTCATAATAAAAATATGACTATCGCAACTGTTGAACGTTACGCGCAAATGCTTGATGCCGCCAGCAAAGGCGGATACGCATATCCTGCAATTAATGTTACTAGCACGCAGACCTTAAACGCTGCACTTCAAGGATTTGCAGAAGCGCAAAGCGATGGAATTATTCAAGTATCCGTTGGGGGGTCCGCGTATTTTTCGGGACAGTGCGTAAATAATCGCGTTGTCGGTTCGCTAGCGTTTGCTCAATTCGCGCATCAAGTAGCAGCGCAATATCCAAATATTACCGTTGCCTTACATACAGATCATTGTGCAGAAAGCTATTTAGATGATTGGATTAAGCCACTTTTAGCCTATGAGGCAGATCAAGTTGAGCACGGCAAAGAGCCGATTTTCCAGTCGCATATGTGGGACGGATCTACAGTTAAGCTTGAACACAATTTAGACGTTGCGGAAGAATTGCTTGAGGCGTCGGCGAAGGCTCATACGGTGTTAGAGATTGAAATTGGGGCCGTGGGAGGCGAAGAAGACGGTCATAGAGCAGACATTGATGAAAAACTATACTCAACGCCGCAGGACGCTATGCGAGTAGTTGAACGATTAGGTTTGGCAGAGAGCGGAAGATATATGGCTGCTTTTACGTTCGGCAATGTGCATGGTGCATACAAGCCTGGTGTTGTTAAGCTGCGACCACAGTTGCTAGACAACATTCAAAGCGCTGTATACAACAAGTACAAGCTTGATTTATGTAATCGCAAGTTTGGTGTGCCAACAAAACCATTCTTATTGGTATTCCATGGAGGTTCTGGATCTACTCCCGAAGAAATTGCGCAAGCTGTAAGCTACGGCGTAGTAAAAATGAACATCGATACAGACACGCAATATGCGTTTACTCGAGCAATAGCAGATCACATGTTCCACAACTACGACTCAGTTCTTAAAATCGACGGAGAAGTTGGAGCCAAAAAACTCTACGACCCAAGGTCTTGGGGCAAAGAGGCAGAAAAAGCAATGGCTCAGCGTGTTGTTGAAGCCTGTGTACAGCTTGGCTCTGCCGGTAAAGCCTTATAAGTTCATCAAGTTGCAAATTAAATTCGGTATTGGCTTTGCGCTAGTCTTAACACGTAGGAATTGTGTTTATTTGGGCAACGTTAGCCCAAAAATGGAGGTTCAGCATGCCTGGAATTGTGCTTATTGGCGCTCAATGGGGTGACGAGGGTAAAGGCAAAGCGACTGATTTAATTGGTTCTAAGGTAGATATTGTCGCAAGATTTAATGGCGGTAATAACGCTGGACATACTGTTGTTGTGGGAAACGAGTCTTACGCTTTGCATTTACTTCCTAGCGGTATAATCAGCCCTAATGTAACTCCTGTTATTGGTAATGGTGTTGTTGTAGACCCAGAAGTTCTGTTTGAGGAGATTGACGCACTTGAATCTAGAGGTGTTGATTGCTCTCGTTTGAAAGTGAGCGAGTCTGCGCATGTGATTACACCTTATCATCGCGTAATTGACAAGGTTACGGAGAGGTTCCTTGGCAAGCACAAGATTGGTACAACAGGTCGCGGAATTGGCCCGACTTATGCAGATAAGATTAATCGCGTTGGTATTCGTGTGCATGATTTATTTAATGCAGAGCATTTGAGGGATAAGGTTGAAGCTAGCTTGCATCAAAAGAATCAGATGTTAGTTAAACTTTACAACCAGCATCCAATAGATATTGATGATGTTACAGCACAGCTTGTGGAGCTTGGAAAGCGTTTGAAGCCTTATGTTGCAGATACTTCGCTTATACTGAATCAGGCTATAGAAAATGGCAAAACCGTGCTTTTTGAAGGCGGTCAGGCAACCATGCTGGATGTCGATCATGGAACTTACCCATTTGTAACATCCTCAAATCCTACTGCAGGAGGTGCTTGCACGGGAACTGGCGTTGGTCCAACTCGTATTACGCGAGTAATTGGAGTTGCTAAAGCCTATATCACTCGTGTTGGTGAAGGTCCATTCCCTACGGAACTTTTGGATGAAAGTGGCGATTGGCTGCGTGAGCAGGGTCACGAATATGGCGTAACTACTGGTCGCCCTCGCCGATGCGGATGGTTTGATTCCGTTGTAAGCCGCTATGCTACTCGCGTAAATGGCTTAACTGATATTGTCCTTACTAAGTTAGATGTTTTGACTGGCTTAAAAGAAATTCCAGTTTGCGTAGCTTACGATGTAACTTTGTCTGACGGAAGCGTTGAGAGAATGAACGAAATGCCAGTAGATCAGTCTCTGTTTGCTAGCGCTAAGCCAGTTTACGAGATGCTTCCAGGATGGAGTGAGGATATTTCGCAAATTCACAAGTTTGAAGAATTGCCAGCAAATACTCAAAGCTACGTAAAGCGCTTAGAAGAACTTTCCAAGTGCCGTATTTCGGCAATTGGTACTGGTCCTCAGCGCGACCACATTATTAGCGTTCATTCGTTGATTGATTAGTGACTATTTGAATAGCTATTTAAGGCTATTTAAGGCGGCTAAAAACTATGAGTATTCCAAGCAGTAATTGCCACGACTTGCCTAAAAAGCATAAGCATAAATCACTTGGTGCAAAAACATATTTTGTTGTGTTTATTGGCGGATTGCTTGGCGCTTTTGTGCGTAGTGAAATAAGTGGTTTTACGCACGGCATGCATTGGGACTCGGGATATTCTATGCTTTTTAGCCGCTTTACTTTTGCAACTCTTTTGTCGAACGTTTTAGCATGTTTTATTCTTGCTTTAGTAAGTTCACTTGTTGTAAGTGGGAAGAGCTGCAAGAACAAAGACTTAATAAAATACGGTTTTTGCACGGGATTTTGCGGCGGACTTTCAACAATGTCTACTTTTGCTTTTGAGGGCGCGCATTCCGCATTTACTGCAATGAACATTGTAGAAGTAATTGCCATTATGGCGTTGTCTATGGTTCTTGGCGTTTTAGCAGTGCTTGTTGGGAGTCTAATTGGAGATAAAATTTTTGCTTTTAAAGGCAATGGCAGCGTAAAAAATGCTGGTGATTCAAACGTCATCAATAAAATAGACGCTAACAGGGGCGGTGCAAAATGATGTCTTACGCATATGTTCTTTTTTGGCTGCCTGTTGTTTTCGCTGGACTTGGTGCTGTTCTTCGTTGTGCAATATCTGACGCAATCGGGCGCGTTTATAACCATGATTTTCCAATCGCAACTTTGCTAATCAACGCTTTTGCGTCTTTTATAATGGGCTTAGTTGTATTTTTAAGTTCTTCGATTATATACGATTTAACTTTTGCTTCGACTATTATTTACACGTGCGCATTGGGATTTTTAGGCGGATTTTCAACGTTTTCAACCGCAATCTTAGAAATCGTAAGCCTGTTTAAGCTAAAGAAAATCAAGCTTGGACTATGGCTTTTTATTAGCGAACTAATAGTGCCATTCTTGTGCGCATTTATTGCATACGCTGGACCGTCATTTGTAATATTTATGCTTCTAAAGTCTTAAGTTTTGAATTTTATTAATTGACGTATTTTATTAATTTATATTTATTGTGTTATTAAAAATGTTAAAATGCTTGATGTATTTGTTTGCGATTTGATTTAAGAATAGGTTTATTGTGACTTTAAAGAACGTAGGCGGTTTTATACGCGATTTTTTGCGCGACTTTTCTGATCGCGTTCTTAAAACGCTTAAGCATCTTAGATGGAAGATGGTTCTTGCTGGCATAGTTGTTGGTCTTGTTTCTGGCGCGCTTGTAGCAACTTATAGACTTGGGATTGAGTACGGAACCGATTTTGCGCGATGGATGTATGCGCAAATATTGCAAAACATGCTTTGGATTGTGCCTTGCGTGGTTTTTGCAATTGCTGCTGGGCTTTTTATTGGCTGGATGAGTCGCAAAGAAAGTATGGCGTCTGGAAGCGGCATTCCACAAGTTGTTGGATACGTTCAACGCGGTCTAAAAATGTGTTGGAACACTATTTTGCCTGTTCGATTTGTAGGCGGATTGTTGGGTTCGCTATTTGGCTTGTCTCTTGGGCGCGAAGGCCCTTCGATTCAAATCGGAGCTTGCGGCGCGCAAATGATGTCTCGCATCTTTAGAAAGGGCAATAAAAACGATACGCAAGAGCATTATGTTGTAACCGCTGGAGCGGCAGCTGGCTTATCTGCAGCGTTTAGCGCTCCACTTTCTGGGCTTATGTTTGCTATGGAAGAAGTTCAACACGGATTGTCTTCTACAGTTCTTATGGGAGCTGCTGCTGCATCTATTTGCGCGGACTTTGTGTCTCAAACATGCTTTGGACTTCGACCTGTTTTAGACTTTGGAAGAATTCCAGACTTACCAATGACACTTCATTTTTGGCTGATTCCACTTGGCATTTTTGCAGGGCTTATTGGCTCTTTAATGAACAGATCCTTGCTTGGATTACAAACGCTGTATAAGTATTTGCCAAAGTGGGCTCCCGTATCTGTAGCATGCTTAATCGCGATTCCTGTTGGCTTATATTTGCCAGATGTTCTTGGAGGAGGATCGAATCTTGTTAAGCTCTCTGAATATGGAAAAGCAAGCATAGCGCTTCTGTGCATCCTGTTTGTTGCAAAAATGCTATTTACTTCTACAAGTTTTGGATGCGGAGCGCCTGGCGGAATTTTTATGCCAATTCTTGCTGTCGGCGCACTTGCAGGCGGCGTTGCTTCTCGCGCAATAATAAGCATTCCGATTCTTGGCATTGACGCAAAGCTAATGCCAATTTTTACAGTGTGTGTTATGGCTGGCACGCTTTCGGCTTCTGTAAAAGCTCCGCTCACTTCGATTTTGCTAACTGTAGAAATGTCGGGAACAATGATTCACACTCTTCCAGTTGCTGCATCTGCTTTTATTGCGCTTCTTGTATCCGATATTTTGCACACTAAGCCAATCTATGGCGAACTTCTGGAAAGATATATGGCTTCTAATCCAAAACTTGTGCGTTAATACAACAAAAACAGCAATGTGGATAACTTTTTGGCGGAATTGCAACGTTTATTGATCCTTTAACCACATTGTTTAAATAGTATTGCCTAATGGTTTAGTATGCGATTCAATAGCCACATGGACAATATGACTATTGATAATTACGATGCTCCTTCTTGCGTTCCGCGCATTATAGAAACGTACCCGCCTCAGGCGAGTGCGATAAAAAGTATGCGCAAAAGTACATCTGATAGTAATAAGTTGGAAGATTCGACTGTTATCGCATCTTTGAATCATGCGAATCATGTGGATAATGCAGATTACGCAAATCATGTAGATTACGCTACTGGTGTATCTTCTACTTCAGTTCATAGCGATTTTGATGCATTAGATAATCATAGTGTTCAAAAAAATATTGGTAGCTTGAACTATTCGCTAAAGCCTTTTCCAAAAAATGTTGTAATCGGTTCATCGGCAAATGATGGAGTTGGTTTAAGCACTACTCTTGCTCTTCTGGCAAGTCATATATCTAGTAAAAAATATGTTGTTGCACTAATCGACGCAGATATTTCTAACGGCGGATTAGATGTTTTGTTGGGATTGGAGCAGGACGAGGGTAGAAGATTGCAAGAGGTTCAAGCTCCTTTAGGACGATTAGACGGATATGTATTGCGTTGTGAACTTCTGCACTGGAATAACGTTGATATTTTGGCTTACGCTCCTTGGAAAGGTGAAGAGCCTAAGCCATGGGTTATTGAAGCTGCTATTAGAGGTCTTTCCAACGCTTGTGATGTAGTAATTGTTGATATTGGATCTGGTTTTTCAGCAAGAAGGCTTTTAAAGAATCTTCCAACTTTGGCGCAAGTTCCAACCATATTTGCTGCAGAGCTTAGTGTTCTTGGTCTTGCCAGATTGCGTGCATATTGGCGAAGCCTAGAATCTGACCATAAAGATTACTCTAGAAAACAAACTTCTATTGTCGCAGGATTAAATCCGCGTGGTCTTTCTAAAAGGTTTTGCCCTGTAAATGTTAATGAAGCTTGTGATTATTTGCTTTGCGATGTAGAAGGCCCAATTGGTCACGATCCTAAAATGTACGAAGACATAATATCTGGTTACGGTATAAGAGATATTCCAAAATCCGCCAAAATTCCAATAGAAAAAATAACAACATGGTTGCTTGGAGACTCCTCTAATTCCTCTTTGAAAATATCTGGAAAACAATCTGAACAACAATATAAACAATCAAATTCACAATCATATGAATCTGAAAGATTCTCAAAAATATCAAGGGGTAAGCATGGTTTTAGAAGATATTGATTTTGGCATTCTGCAAGAGCTTGCGGATAACCCTCAAACAACAGATATTGTTGTTACAGACACAGGTCGCGTTTGGGTAGATAAAGGTTTTGGGTTGCAAGAGTACAATCCAAGAATTCCATTTGATAATCCTATGATTTTGCGAGAATATGCAGTTTGGCTTTGTGCACAATTAGGCAAAAGATTAGATGATTCATGCCCAATCGCAGATGCTTCTAGCCCAGTAGGAGTGCGAGTACACGCTCTTATTGCTCCAATAGTTTTAAGTGGTGCTGCTATTTCGATTCGTTTTCCCGCTTTAAAACGCTATTGCTTAACAGAGTTAAGTAGTAGAGGAATGTTTCCTATTGAATTATCTAGAATACTTTATTTATTGGTAACTCAACGTGCGAATATTTTGATTACGGGAAGCACTGGCTCTGGTAAAACAACGTTAATGAAGTCTCTTTTAGCTTCTTGTGATGAAAAAGACAGAATAGTGACTGTTGAAGAAACAAGAGAATTAGGTTCATTATCTAAGGATCATGTGTCTTTAGCTACAAGAGAAGCAAACGTTGAAGGAGTAGGCAGCGTTGGCTTGTCGGATCTTGTAAAGGCAACTTTGAGGATGAGACCAGACAGAATTATTTTAGGTGAGTGCAGAGGTCAAGAAATAGCTGATTTATTACGCGTTTTTACATGTGGTCATAAAGGTGGAATGACAACTTTGCATGCTGATAAAGTCCAAAAGGTGCCAGCCAGATTAATGTCTTTAGGGCTTCTTGCAGGACTGGAACCTTCTTCACTATGTGCTCTTGCCGCTGATGCTTTTGATGTTGTTATACATGTAGAAAGAGTAAATGGTATGCGAATTGTAAAAGAACTTGGAGTATTGCGTTCTACGGATTCTGGCGCGTTAGAAGGTGTGCCAATTTTAAGATTGAAAAATTGCGTTAATTCTAATGATAGTAATTTTTCTGCTCAGATAGAGGAAACGTCTGCTTGGAAAAATTTTGCTGTTAAATGGCATTTACCGTTGAATACAGGGTTGTTTCTGTAATTGATACCGACAGTAAAGGATTTTTTGAAAATGGGTATTGAAGAATCACTAGCTGCTCTTGTGTCTTCTTTGCGTTCTGGTGCTTCTTTTGAATCGATTATAAGAGGAGACAGCAATAATGAGAATCGCAATGGACTTATTGAAGAGACCGATAATGGCAATAACAATTACAACAGCAATAACAGCGAAAGCTATTTCCAAGTTATAAACGTTGAATCGGTGTTTAAATGGATTGATTCTCGCTGTTCTAATAGGATTAAAAATCTTAGCGCTCGCCAAAGAAGTAAAGTTAGAAAAGACATGCGCAAGGTTGCACAATCGCTTATGTCTGTATACGAATTGAGCAGTTCTATAGGATGCTCTATGACTGATTGCGTTCAAGCTGTTTCTGACTCTTATCATGCCAATAAGAGGGTTAATGATTTAAGCTCAGAAGTTTTTGCGATGCCTAAAGCAACTATTAGATTGCTAACTGCTCTACCATTTTTGGCTCTTCTTACTGGACAATTGTTGGGTGTAAATCCAATATTGATGATTTTTACAAGTTCTAGAGGATACGCACTCTTAGGTATTGGCTTATTGTTTTATGTAATCGGTCTTTTATGGGTTACATGGATCATGAAGTCATCTAAAAAAGCAATGCTGAGTGCTGTTTCTAATGTCGATTAATGAGTTAATGGTTATTAAGGATCGTGGAAAATGTTTAAGGCAATTATCGTTTGGATTATTTTAGTAGCTTATATAGTTACATTATGCAAATTTTTTACTAGACAGATGATTCTTAACCCGTGCTATGAGCGCGCTTGTAAACCTGCGATTTCTATGAGAGACAATTACGATTTTAGGCGTAACAAAGTTGAAGATATAGATCCAATTTTGGGTTTGCAAATGATGATAGTTGCTTTAAAAAGTGGAGTCGCAATTACTAGAGCGCTTGACGCTGTTGGATCATCTATTCCTGGAGGAAAAGGGATTTGGCTAAGGAATGTTTCTAAAGCACTACTTTCTGGAGATACTTGGATAGAAGCTTGGAGTGCTCCTTATGTGTGCTTCGATAAAAAAGATAAAAATCCATCTGCATCTTTTGTGTTAAGTATGTGGCTTAGACAGTCACTTAGAGAGTCATGGAGTTGTGGAAGTTCTCCAGTTCCTGTACTCATAGCGATTTTACAAAATTATGAGCAATCTATGCGAAACGTGGCAAAAAAAGAAAGCTCTAGGCTTTCTGTTCGTCTGCTTCTGCCTGTTGGGTTATGTTTTCTGCCAGCGTTTATTTTCGTAGGAATTTTGCCGACAGTATCTGCATTTATGTATTAATCGCAATCTAAAAATAAAAAATTTGTATCCCAATATTGGGTACATAAATAAAAGAAAAATAACAATAAAAATAACAAAAAGAAAGGTAACGGTGAGTGATTATGAGATTAATTACTGCTGCATTGTCAACATGGTATTGCATGTGTTCAATGCGAATGAATGAAGGATTAATTAAAGCTGAACAAGCATGTAATAGAGTGCAGAATCGTTTGAGCAAAGATTTAAAGCAGTGTGATGATGGGGCTGTTACGGCAGAATATGCTGTTGTTCTTATAGCTGCCACAGCTTTTGCTACAGTGCTTATTGCTATTGCCAAATCAGATGCTGTTCGTACAGCTATCAGTGAGCTTGTTACAAAAGCTCTACATGTTAGCTAGCTTTAAGTAAATAGTCATTTGTAAAACTGTGAAACATTGCGTGAAACTTAAAACATACTTTGAAAAACGTGATATGAAATATTTATAAAGTTTTTTTGACCGTGATGTTTATGTGATTTGTTGTGGGATTTTAACTAATGCGAAAAGAAACGAGACAAAATGGAGAATCATGTATTTTTGAACATTTTAGATAAGAGAACGACTAAGAATAATTGTATAAATAATTCAAAAGATTCTGGGGCTGTTACCGCAGAATTTGCTATTATTCTTCCTGCAGTTGTGGTACTTGCTTTAACGTTATTTTTTGTTGGTAAATCAGTAGTAAATACAATGAATTGCCATGATGCAGCAGGTCAAGTAGCATACTATGTTGCTTCGCACCACAATTCTAAAGATGCGCAAAATATAGTATCTAAAGTATCTGGAGTTAATAGTTCTGTAAAAGTCAAATATGTTGGGAATATGGCAGATATTGTTGTAAGCTGCCCAGTTGTGCCAGACCCTTTAAAAGTATTGCCATTGTCTGTGGAAGCTCGCATTAGCCAGGTTTTAATATGAGTCAAAAAATATGTAAACGATTAAGCATTTTGAATACGCAATATTACAGTTTTAAACATTTGCGTAGAGCAGATTGTGGTTCTGGAACTATGCTAGGCATAGGATTGGTAATAGCAATCTGCTCTATGCTTGTTGTTTGTGCGACTTTAGGGTCAATTTTGGTGCAAAAACACCGAGCTTACGCTCTTGCAAATGCATCGGCTATATCAGGTGCAGTTGCTATGAGAAATATGCAAGATGATGCATGTCAAGTTGCAGAGCGCACAGCAAAGGCAAATAATGGGAAAATAGAATCTTGTGTTGAAAAAGATGATGATGTATTAATCAGTCTAAGTGTGCCTTTACGACTTCCTATGGTTAATAAGATAAATGTAATGGCTAGAGCTGGTTTAATAGATTGCGACTAATAAGTGTGTGGAAAATATCAAGTATTCATGCGATTGGTCATAATGTAGCATGTTAATAGGCGATTAGCATGTTAATGTCTAAATGTTTAGAATAGAACAGAAACTTTGCTCAAGTAGAGTTGAGCTAATATTCAGGTGACGGTAGGTTATAGTTATGGCACTTGCATTGTATCGAAGGTATCGTCCAGACACGTTTGAAGGAGTGATAGGACAGAATCAAGTTACCGTTCCTCTTATGAGAGCGCTAGATCAAGGCAAAATAACGCACGCCTACCTATTTTCGGGTCCACGCGGTTGTGGAAAAACAAGCTCTGCGCGTATTCTTGCTCGTTGTATTAACTGCAAAGAGGGTCCTACTTCTAAACCATGCGGAAAATGCCAAAGCTGTAAAGATCTTGCAACAGGCGGATCAGGTTCAATAGACGTTGTAGAAATAGATGCTGCAAGCCACAATGGTGTTGACGATGCTAGAGAATTACGCGAACGTGCAGGTTTCGCTCCAGCGCGCGATCGATATAAGATTTTTATTCTTGATGAAGCGCACATGGTAACTCCGCAAGGATTCAATGCTTTGCTGAAGATTGTGGAAGAGCCACCTGAGCATGTTATGTTTATTTTTGCCACTACTGAACCAGATAAGGTGATTGGAACTATACGTTCTAGAACCCACCATTATCCGTTTAGACTTGTTCCTCCAGAAGTAATGGGACCGTATTTGCAAGACATTTGCAAAAAGGAAGGTATTCAAGCGCAAAAGGGCGTTTTGCGGCTTGCTATGCGCGCTGGCGGCGGATCCATGCGAGACACATTATCTGTTTTAGATCAGCTTATGATTGGCTCAGATGATGGTGTTATCTCGTTAGATTCAGCAGTTGCTTTGCTTGGTTTTACGCCTTCTAATCTTATTGCAGATGTTATTGATGCCCTTATTGAAAAAGACGGTGCAAAATTATATGAAGTTGTACAAAAAGTGGTAGTCGGAGGATTTGACACTCGTAAGTTTGTGGAAGATCTTCTCGGACGATTGCGTGATTTGTTGCTTTTGGTTTCTGCTGGTCCAAATTGTGCTAAAAACTTGTTAGGCGATTTATCGCCAGAAGACATGCAAGATTTGCAACGACAATCAAGTCAGCTAACTTTGAGAAGCTTGTCCAAAATGGCAGAAATCGTCAATAATGCTTTTGCGGGAATGGCAAATGCGGTTTCTCCTAGAATGAATCTTGAGATTCTTATGGCTAGACTTCTTGCTGATATGCAATCTAGTACTACTGCGCAGGAACCATTTTCTAAAGCCACTAATCAATCTCTTGCAAAGTCCTCCTCGCATCCTGCATCTTCTGCAAGGCATTTTATTGGTTCAAATTCTGCTGTAAATTCAGTTAATCCTGTTAATCCAGTAAATCCAGTAAAAATTGCTGAAGCTCCTTCGGTAATTCTTGATGATAAATCTGAAATCAACAATAACACGCAAGCGAATTGGTCAACTGCAACCGTTGAAAAACAGACAACACAAGAGCTTGACGTGGACGAAACTTGGGATAATCTGGTTAAAAATCTGCCAGACGATGTTCGTGAATACGTAGAGAGAGATCGCGTTCCAAAAGTTAGATTAGACGATGGAAATGCATCAAAAAGAAGGCTTGTATTAACTTTTGACCAGCCTATAAGCCAACATGCTTTTGCGCTCGCGATTTGCACAACAGAACCTTACGATGGTAAAAAAGTGCCAGTTGTGGTTATGAACAAAGTAAAAGACGCATTTGGAAAAAACGTTGCAATAGCGCCAGATTTAGTAGCTGCAAACGGCGAAAAAGTGGAGTCTGTTGCAAGAATGACTCCGCAACGACTAGCACAAGTTAAGCGAGACTTGCTTATGCGAAAAGCTGGAATCGTAAAAGGATTCGGAAAAATAATCGAGAAAAGTTCTGATTCAAATTCAAATAATTCGAATTCCAGTAGCGATGATGCTGGCTCTAGTGACGATTCAAGTGCTGGTGCGGAGGCTAGCGATTTATCTGGTTCTGCAATTTCAGAAAGTGCTTTAGATTTAGATATTGAGAAAGATGACGCATGGGCAGGTATGGGATCTGCTCCAATGGGAGATGCGATTGCTGCATTACAGAATGCAGATTTTAATGCTGAAGTAGTAAACGATTCAGAAAACGCAGATAACGCTGCATCTAACGCGCAGCAATGGGGGCAAAAGTCGAAGATAAGCCAGCAAAATCCTCAGCGCGCAAATTCAGAATCACAGGCAGATAATGAGTCAAAAGCACGAATCTCTGATGGTGTAAACGGCGCGCAAGAAGACGAATGTTCAATGCAGGACGAATCGTTAGAGTCGGCAACCAATTTGAGCATAGATGATTTAGAGAAGATGTTTGAGGTGAAATCTGTAAAAGAATTCGCTGCAAGTGATCCAAAAAATCCTAAAAATGCAGGATTGCATAAGCGAAAGCAAGAGGAGTAAGTAAAAGTGCATAACGTGTCATCGTATGACGGTGCAATAGGCAGAGTTATTGATGCGTTCTCTAAGCTTCCAGGAATAGGACCAAAAGGCGCGCAGCGAATTGCATTCTATATACTTTCATCATCTGATGTACAAACGCAGGATTTAATTGACGCAATCAGTGACTTGCGCGAGAATGTGCGATTTTGTGAAATTTGCGGAAATGTTTGCGAGCAAAGTCCTTGTGTTATTTGCCAAGATCCGCGAAGAGATCACACAAAAATATGCGTTGTAGAAGAGCCAAAAGACATTATGAGCATTGAGAGAACTCACGAATACGCTGGCGTTTACCACGTTTTGGGCGGTGCCATTAATCCAATGGCAAACATTGGACCTGCAGACTTAAAAATAACGCAACTACTTGAGCGCTTAAAAGACGCGCAAGTAAAAGAAGTCATTTTAGCGCTTGACCCAAATATTGAAGGAGAAGCTACAGTAACTTATTTAGCACGTTTGCTTGAGCCGCTTGACATAAGTATTACGCGACTTGCAAGCGGATTGCCAGTTGGTGGAGACTTAGAGTATGCAGACGAGATAACTCTTGGTCGCGCATTTGCAGGAAGACAAGAAGTATAGAAGATTTGTGAATTCATAAGCAAACGCGTTTGATAAGTCGCAAGAAACCGCTTGTTGTATATACGCCACTCATAATATCTCTAAAACTAAAAATAAATAGAGCACAGTTGATAGTCTAATTTTAGATTAGTCTTATTTGGATTAATTCTTATTGCATTAGCGTGCTTTAGATAATAGTGACGGCTGAACATAAGGGGTTACAGTGGCTCTTATAGTGCAGAAATACGGTGGATCGTCCGTAGAAGATACGGACGCAATTCAGCGTGTAGCCAAAAGGATTCTTGATACAAAAGCTGCTGGTAACGATGTTGCTGTTGTCGTTTCCGCTATGGGAGATACCACAGACGACTTGATTGACCAAGCAATGAGTGTAAATGCGCATCCTCCTGCTAGAGAGATGGATATGCTTATGACTGCAGGAGAGCGTATTTCCATGAGTCTTCTAGCAATGGCTATTCATGCTCAAGGCTCGCACGCATACTCTTTTACTGGTTCTCAAGCTGGATTTATGACAGACGCGCAATTTGGAGCAGCTCATATTCGCGCTGTTAAGCCAGATCGTGTTCAGCATGCGCTTAAAAAAGGCAGTGTTGCTATTGTTGCAGGATTCCAAGGAATCAGCGAGATTGGTGACGACACAACGCTTGGTAGAGGCGGATCAGACACTTCGGCAGTGGCGCTTGCTGTTGCTCTTGGAGCAGATGTTTGCGAGATTTACACAGATGTTGATGGCGTATTTACGGCAGATCCTCGAATTGTTCCAACCGCAAAGCGAATTCCTGTTATCGATTATGATTCAATGCTTGAGATGTCATCTTGCGGATCTCGAGTGTTAGCTTTGAGATGCGTTGAATACGCACAAAGATTCAGTATGCCTCTTCATGTTCGCAGCTCGTTTTCGCACAGAAACGGAACATTAATTGTGCCGAGTGGAGTAAATCCAAAGAGCTTGCCGAATTTAAGCTAATTATTTATTAAAGAAGACACAAGCATAACAACAGACAGAACGCATAGGCAATAGACATAAGGCGGCAAAAATGGCAAATAAAATAACAAATGTAGACATTCGCTCAACAATGGGCGATTTATTCCCAGACTTAGGCCCAGAGACCCCTGTGATTTCTGGCGTTGCACACGATAGAAGCGAATCTATGATTACTCTTCGAGGCGTTCCCGATAAGCCTGGAAACGCTGCAAAAGTGTTTACAACTCTTGCTGCTGCAGACGTTAACATAGACATGATTGCTCAGGCAAGCGCATCCACCGAAACGGCTGACATATCGCTTACGGCTCCGAGCTCGTCCCTAGACGCCGTTTGCAAGGTTTTGCAGGGCGCGCGCGGCGAATTGCAATTTACGTCTATGGACGTGGACCCTTCTGTTGGCAAAGTCGCAGTTGTTGGCGTTGGAATGAAAACCTATTCTGGTCTCGCAGCAACCTTCTTTACAGCGCTAAGCGATCACGGTATTAATATTCTTATGATTTCTACATCAGAAATTCGTATTGCAGCGATTGTTCCAGTAAAACAGCTTGACGAAGCGGTTCGTGCGCTTCACACAGCCTACGGATTAGACGCAAGCAAAGTCGAAGCTGTTGTTTATGGAGGAAGCGGACGCTAATCGCGCGCAAAAATTACGCAAAAATCACGCTTAAATAATCGCAAAAATCAAAGAAAATCGCAAAAACACGCAAAATAAGGGAGACAAAATGGCAATTATAAGCAACAAAGGCGTAAACCTTGCGGTTTTAGGTGCGACGGGTCAGGTTGGAATGGTTATGCGCCGCGTATTAGACGAGCGCGATTTTCCAATTAAAAACTTGCGATTTTTGGCTTCCGCACACTCCGCTGGAACTGTTTTGAAATATCGCAGCAAAGATGTTGTTGTAGAAGATGTAGAAAAAGCAGATTTAAGTGGAATTGACATTGCGATTTTCTCCGCAGGCGGCGGAACATCCAAAGTGTGGGCACCGCGATTTGCAGATGCGGGTGCAATAGTAATAGATAATTCTTCTCAATGGCGTATGCATAACGATGTGCCTCTTGTAGTTGCAGAAGTAAATCCAGAAGATTTAAATGATATTCCGCGTGGGATTGTTGCCAACCCTAATTGCACAACAATGGCGTGCATGCCTGTTTTAAAGCCGCTTTCCGATGCTTTTGGCTTAAAGCGACTTATTGTATCTTCTTATCAAGCGGTTTCTGGAGCTGGCAGAGCTGGAGCGTTGCAGCTTATGAACGAAGCGCAAGCTGCCTTAGATCAGGGCGCGGATAAGCTTGTGTTTGATGGGGATGCTATTGATTTTCCGCAACCAACAAAAGTTGCGCGCACAATCGCATTTAACGTTGTGCCATTCATTGGTGCGATTGTTGAGGATGGTTCGCAAGAAACCGACGAGGAGCAAAAGCTCCGCAATGAAAGTCGTAAGATTCTGCATCTGCCAAAGCTTGCAGCAAGCTGCACATGCGTGCGCGTAGGCGTTTTTACAGGTCACGGAATGAGCATTAATGCCGAATTTGAGTGCGATGTAACTCCAGATATGGCTCGCAAAGTATTAAGCAAGGCTCCGGGAGCCGAGCTTAGCGATATTCCTACTTCGCAACTTGCTGCAGGAAAATCCGCGAGCTATGTTGGGCGTATTCGCCAAGATCAAGCGGTTGATGGAAAGCGTGGATTGGCAATGTTTATTACAAATGACAATCTTCGTAAGGGTGCTGCTCTTAATGCTGTGCAATTGGCGGAAATCGTAGCTAAAAAACGACACTTTGTGGATTGATTAGACCTGCGCGAATTCGCTATTATAAAAAATTTTACGTAAAATGTAATTATGTCTATAGCTTCGCAAGAAATACAAAAGCAGCTTGATCGTATTGTTGCTCTTGGCTACCCAGATGTTGCAGATATGAGTGCTGCATCGTTTCGTGCTTTAGCTTTGCCGCTTATTCGCGCTCTTGATCAAAGCGATTTGGGTACTAATATTCTTCTTGTGCCTACTCGTGAGCTAGTTTCGCCAGAATCCTTAATTTCTAGGACGAGTATTGATCGTATGGCTGGTTTTACAACAATGCCGCCTAGAGATATAGCTAGTTTCCTGCCACAAGATGGTTTTGAGCCTCCAGAAGGTCCGTTTTACTTGGCATTAGACCCTCATACAGGTACATCGTATTTGAATCGTGAGCCAGATGTTGCCAGAAAACTTATAGATTCAGACGAGCGTCTTCCTTTGACTTTAGAAGAAGGATTGGCGGTTGTTACTCAGCATCCAGACTGGCTTGAAATAAAAAATGGTTTTAATCTTCTTGGGTCTAAAAGTTCCGATGGAAGAGTGCCGAGTATTTGGATGAGTCAAGGTGCTCCTCGTCTTGGAGCTGTATGGCCAAATTCAAGGCATACTTGGCTTGGCAACGCATATTGTACAGCACGTCGTGGTGTATCTCTATTCCAATGAAGAGTATTAAATATTAATCTAATAAATAGAGTATTAAATATTAATCTAATAAATTAAGAAGTTGATAGAAAAAGCGTCATTAGGTAGTAAGTAAGCAAGGTGTATTGTGGCATACATAACTTTTGATCATGTTGTAAAAGAGTATCCATCTGGATCAAGTGTTGTGCGCGCTCTAGATGATGCTAGTTTTACAGCCGAGCGCGGTAAGCTCACCGTAATACTAGGGGCTTCGGGCGCAGGTAAAACTACAGCATTGAATATTTTAGGCGGTATGGATACGGCAACAAGCGGTAGCGTAACTGTTGGTGATTTAAATATTACAAAGCTAAATGGTCGTGGGCTTGTAAAGTATCGAAGAGAAGATATTGGTTTTGTTTTTCAATTCTATAATCTTGTTCCAAACTTGACGGCGTTAGAAAACGTGGAGCTTGCTTCACAAATTTGCTCAGATCATTTTGATCCAGCTCAAACACTTATTGACGTAGGTTTGGAAAAAAGACTTAATAATTTCCCAGCGCAACTTTCTGGAGGCGAACAGCAGCGAGTTTCTATTGCGCGCGCACTTGCTAAAAAGCCTAAGTTGCTTTTATGCGATGAGCCTACGGGTGCGCTAGATTATGAAACCGGAAAAGCTGTTTTGCAATTATTGCAAGATATTTGCCAAAAAGAAGGAATGACGGTTCTTATTATTACTCATAATGCTGCTATTGCTCCTATGGCTCATAAAGTTGTGAGATTCCATTCTGGAAAAGTCGTGAGCGAAACAGTACAAGAAAATCCTACGGCAATTGCAGATATTGAATGGTGATTTGTAGAGTGGTGGTTTGTAGTGAGTAGCGAAACTGTAAAATCTAAGAAAATCAAGCGTAAATATGCGATTCGTAATAAGCGCTCACGCTCTATTTTTCCAATGGTTTTTATTAGTGCTATTAGAATGTGGTTCCACGAATGGCGTCGTTTTTGCATACTAGCAGTTATAGCAATGCTTGGCGTTGCAGTTATGACTGGCATTTATGCAGGATGCAACGATATGCTTCTTGGAGCAAATGATACTTACTCTAAGCTCAAAGCTTACGACCTACAAATTATTTCTACGCTTGGTTTGGCTGACAAAGATGTTAAAGCAATCAAAAAATTGCCATTTGTTAGTGAAGCAGAGGCGGGAAAGTCGTTTAAAGCTACTGCTCATCCTTCGAATAATGCCAATTTGTCTTATGCAATGAACGTTGTGCAATATAATCACAATGTTAAAAAACTGAATCGTCTGCATTTGATGCGTGGCGATATGCCAACAAACAATCGTCAAGCTGTGGTAACTGAACGATTTTTGCACGATAGCGGATTGCGCATTGGTAGCACACTGTTTTTGAGTATGCAACAAGTCGCTAATCAGCCTAATTCGTCTAATCAACCGATTCAAAATCAAAAATATAAGCTTCTAATTACAGGAAGTGTGTTAGACGTAAACGATTTGGATAATCCAAACGGGTATCAATCAAAAGCTTTCCGCAATTCCGTAATATCACGCTACCCTATTTTTACCTCTGCGATTACTGAAAGCACAAATAATCTTCCATACACAGCTATATATGTGCGCCTAAATGAGGCTCGACGCGTTAACGATTTTTCGCAAAAGTATCGCGCAATTGTGGCAAATGCTTCAAACCAAATTAAAGACAGTGTGCAGAGTGATTGCCAAGAGGCGCGCACAAATCAGGTTGTAAAAGACCAGACTAATCAACAAGTAGATCAAACTATAGCCAATATGCCAATGCTTAAAAACGCTCCCGACTCGGTTTTAGCTAAGGCTCGCGCGCAAATTTACGCAAAAATTAAGCCAGAAGTGCAAAAGCATGTTCCTAAAGCAAGATGGCATATTTTTGCTCGCATATCAAACGGGAGCTATACTCGCTTGCGTTCTGATGTTGCCTCGATTCAATCTCTTGGATACGCTTTCCCAGTGCTTTTTCTTGTAGTGGCAATGATGATGAGCCTAACAGCCATGGCAAGAATGGTAGAAGAAGAACGAGGACTAATTGGAACATACTTAAGCTTAGGTTATGGACGTTGCGCAGCAATAACAAGGCACGCTTTCTTTGCGATTTTTGCTTGTCTAGTAGGAGGCGGAATTGGCGATATTCTAGGATTCTTAGCAATTCCATCTTTATTACTTAAGATTTTGCGCGGATTGTACACAGTTCCAGGAGTTGTTTTACGATACGATTGGCTTTATGGTTCGATTTGTGTACTCGCGTTTGTAATACCAGTTGCAATATGCACAATAATCGTAAGCTGGAGGGAGACAAGGCAAGTACCAGCGGCATTATTGCGTCCAAAATCTCCAAAAGCTGGCGCTCGCGTGCTTCTTGAACATTTACCTTTTATCTGGAATCGTCTAAGTTTCCTCAACAAAGTATCTATAAGGAATCTGGCTCGTTTTAAAGGCAGACTATTTATGACGATTGGCGGTGTAGCTGGTTGCACGGCATTAATCGTGTGTGCTTTAGCATTAAACGATACTGTAGCCACTCTTGGAATCCGCCAATATGACGGCATTTACCGCTACGATATGATTTCTATTTCCACTCCAGATGCATTTCAAAATATGAAGAAAAGTGTGCAAAAAGATAAATCCAGCAATCTTGTTGATACCATTTTGCCTGCCTACATTAGCTCTGGAGAAATCGCAAAAAGCGATGCAGATAATGGTAAATCTAATAGCAATTCCAATAACAATTCGCATAATAAAATCGTTGGAGATTCTGAAAGCGTACAAATCGTAGTTGTTAAAGATGCCGCAGCTTTGTCTAATATGGTTCGTCTACAAGATGTTAACAATAATTTGCAAAATATTTCACTTAATGATGATGGTCCGCTTCTTTCACAGAGTGCAGCATCGTCGTTGGGAATTGCGAGCGGAAACTATATTACAATAACAAACTCCAGTTTTAAGCGCGCAAAAGTGAAGTTGCGTGCAATCGTGCGTAATCTTATTGGTTCAAATATTTATATGACTTCTCGCTGCTATGAAAGAATATTCGGTTTTAAAAATGGAAAAAATGTTAAGAATAATGCGCTAATTATGCGTCTTCGTGGAGACGATGATGCAAGAATGCGTTACGCAGACCATGTGGCAGATAGGGGTGGCGTGTTAGCTGTTATGAACATTACGCGCATGAAACATTCGTTTAGCTTTGATTTAATGAATGCTGTGGTTGCGCTTATAGTAACTCTTGCAGCAGGTTTGGCGTTAGCTGTGCTGTTTACATTGGCAAGCACTAATATTTCGGAACGTGCGCGAGAGATGGCAACTTTAAAGGTTCTTGGCTTTTATCGTAGAGAAGTTCATGCTTACGTGCATAAGGAGATGCTTACTCTTACTGTAATTGGTATTCTTGTTGGTTTGCCTCTTGGAAGATTGGTTGCAGGCTTGTTAACAAATGCTTTGCGCATGCCTTCTCTGTATTTTGAGGTTGAAGTGTCTCCATTAAGCTATGTTATTGCTGGCTTTGCAACGCTGATTTTTGCTTTAATTGTTCAATGGTCAACTAATCCCGCGTTAGACCGCATTGACCCTGTTAGTTCGCTTAAAAGTGTTGAATAAAGTTGAATAATGAAATTCAAATATTTACGGGTTCTTATAAAATTGAAAGCTCACGCCTAAAAGAATGGAGTTATAGCAATGAGTGATATTGACCAAACTAACAATGGTCACACTAACAAGATGGAGCGCAGCCTTACAAAAAGACACGTGCAATTCATTGCTATAGGCGGAACAATCGGCACGGGACTATTCTTAGGTTCTGGCAAATCCATTAGTCTTACGGGTCCAAGCATTATGCTTGTGTACATAATTGTTGGTTTAATCATGTTTTTGCTTATGCGCGGCATTGGCGAACTTATGTATAAAGACCCAAATCAGCACACTTTTATTAGTTTTATTACTAAATACTTGGGCAAAGGCTGGGGCGATTTTGCAGGATGGTCGTATTGGATAGTGCTTGTGCTTATTGGCATGAGTGAGATTACGGCTGTAAGTACGTATTGTGTTACATTTTTCCAAACTTTTGGCATAGACGTTAGCAGCTGGAAATGGCTTATAGAAATAGCGTTTTTGGCTGCTTTAGTGTGCATAAATCTGGTTGCTGTTAAGCTATTTGGCGAAACAGAGTTTTGGTTCTCAATGATTAAAATCACGTTGATTGTGGCTCTTATTGCAACTGCTGCAGTTATGGTTATTATTGGCTACCATTACCCTGCAACACAGATTAGCGGCGTTGCAAATCCTGCAGGCCACGCAGGCTTTGACAATATTTTCAACAACTTCTCGCTTATGCCAAATGGATGGTTGGCATTTTTGATGAGTTTCCAAATGGTGTTCTACGCATACCAGCTTATTGAGTTTGTAGGCGTTACGGTTTCGGAAACTAAGAATCCTCGCCAAGTTTTGCCAAAGGCAATCAACGAGATTATTATGCGAATCTTGATTTTCTACGTTGGAGCGCTTGCTTCAATCATGCTAATTGTTCCTTGGCAACAATTTAAAGCTACCGATTCTAAAGGCGTTTATATGTCTCCGTTTATAATGGTTTTCCAATATGCGGGGCTTCATTGGGCTTCGGCGCTTGTGTTCTTTGTGGTAATAACAGCCGCATCTTCTGCGCTTAATTCGCTGCTTTATTCTGCAGGAAGGCATATGTATCAAATTGCGCTAGAATCTAATTCTCCTGTTCTTTCACATTTGCGCAAAGTTTCGCGCACTAAAGTTCCTGCACGAGCAATCATTTTTTCTGCTGCGCTAATCCTGTTCTCTCCGATTATTAACTCAATTCCTGGAGTGCATGGCGCGTTTATTGTGTTTGCTTCTGCGTCTTCGGCAGTAATAATCATGATTTACATTTTGATTATGGTTACGCACAGAAAGTACCGCGCTTCTGCTGATTTTATGCCAGATGGTTTTGTTATGCCGCATTATAAGCTGCTTAATTCTCTTACTATTGCATTCTTTGTGTTTGTGTACATAACGCTGTTTATTAGCGAAGACACTCGTGGATCTGCTATTGGCGGTCTTATTTGGCTCTTGCTTTTTGGAGGCTATTGCGCGTTGCATCAGCGCTGGCAGAATCGCGATTTGGCGGCGGCTTTGGGCAGATAGTTTTTGTGCAAGTAGTTACGCGATTTATGCTACGCTTTTTGTGTGCGAATTATTGTTGCGGATTGTAGTGCAGAATATACGGGTAGGCTTAATGCAAGTCTTCCAGTGGCTAAGCGCGTGTTGCTTATTAAGGCTGATGGTAGTGTACTGATTTTTTCAGAGTTAGGGTCCTATAAGCCACTTAATTGGATGGTTGCTCCTTGTACTATGCGCGTTATTGATGGAAATGTTTCTAAAGATAACGATTGTTCTTGTGAAGACGACGATTCGAGTTCTGTTTCTTCAGATGGTGCTGTCGGCGCTTGTAGCACGGAGGCTTTCGACTTTTCGCGCGTTTTTGGCGATGGAACTGTTTTAAAAATTGCTGCAAAAAAGGGCAATGACCTGCTTCGCATTGTTCTGCAACACGTTTATAGCGATTCTTCGTATGATTTAGGCACAGACCCAGGTCTTGTTAAAGATGGTGTAGAAGACCATTTGCAGCGCTACTTAGCTGAGCAAATTGAGCGTATTGGCGATGGTGCTACATTGGTTCGCCGAGAATATCCTACTGCTATTGGCCCCGTGGATATTATGGCGCAGGATTCAAACGGTGTTCATGTTGCTATTGAGATTAAGCGACACGGTGGTATTGATGGTGTTGAGCAGCTTACTCGTTACTGTGAGTTGTTGAATCGAGACCCGTTGCTTAAACCAGTTCGAGGTATTTTTGCTGCGCAGACTATTAGCCCGCAAGCGCGAGTTTTGGCTGAGGATCGTGGCTTTACTTGCTTAATCCTCGATTACGATGAAATGCGCGGTGTTGAGTCTAACGATCTTCGCCTGTTTTAGCTTAACGATTTTTTGCTTTATCTGTAATTTATTACGAAATTTACGTAAATTTACGTATAAAAATGCCGCGCAAGATTTATTCAAGCGCGGCATGATTCGATTGGTAATTAATCATTAAGAGAATTAATCATTAAGAGATTAATAGATCAGGAAGCATAGAGAATATCTACAACAAAGTAAAGCGTTGAATTTGCAGGAATTGTTACATTTCCTTGTGCATCCTTCTTATCTTCTTTGCCATAGCCATCTTCTGGAGGAATTACCAAAAGAACTTGAGATCCGACTTTCTTCCCAGCTAAGCCTTTAGTCCATCCTGGAATCACTTGACCTGCAAGAGAGAAGTCTGCAGGCGTGCCGCGCTTCCATGACGAATCAAATTGATGCAATTTGCCGTCTTTATCGATAGTCCAGCCAGTGTAATGAGCGGTTACAGTGCTTTCTTTGGTCACCTCTTTACCAGTTCCTTCAATCAAAGTTTGAGAAACCAACTTTCCATCTGGCACGTAGTTATTCTTATCTAACGATGGTTCTCCAGATTTACTCAGAGTTACTTTCGGCAGATTTTCAGGGATATCCTTAACTTTATTGCCTGTTGCGCGTTCAAGAGATTTCATTGAAGAAACAAGAGTTAACACCATTACGTACGCATCTTGCTTAGTTTGCGGATTTGCAGGCACACCAAATGCAATCGTGGAATTAATTTTTCTTCCCTTAAACAGTGCATAATAAGGTTTACTCGTAACGCCTTTTTTAACAACGATTGAGCAATCTGGTTTGCCTTGTTTCCATGTGTTCATAAGCTCTTTGCCGTTTTTAGCATTGTACACAATGCCATTAGCGCATACGCGACTATTTTCTTGGATTTTAGCACCGTTTCCGTTTTGCAAAATGGCGTAAGAATTTGGCTTTACGTCTATAGGAGTAGTTATATCGACCTTTGGTTGTTTGCCTAAAGTTCCACTAGCCTTAACGCCGCCTAAAACTTGCATTCCAGCAGCATTCGCGGCTGGGTCTGCCATTCCGTTATCATTCGTGCTATTCCCGCTGCAAGATGCCATTGTAAAACACAAGGCTGCAGCGCTAATTGTGCTAATTGCGCGTATTGCAAAAGATTTGATTGTGTATAATCTGGTTTTTCTCATAGGTTTAAGACTATCGCTTGAGTCTGATTTTAATTATTCAGTAGCAAATATATTAAATATTACGAAGAATTGTAAAAGATTAATAAATATAACAATCGATTAATTATAAAAGATTATGAAAGATTGTAGAATAGATAGGAGCAAATACGATATGACGATTATTAAGGCGAATATCAAAAAGAATTCATGCTCTGATTACAAGCATAATGCATGATTTATTGCTGATTAGGATGCAGAAAGAGGTTTGATGCAACGACCTACAAAACGAGCTAAGTTTATGCGAGGAATCGTGGCACCTATTTTTGGGTTGCTTGCTGTGCTTAGTATTGTTCTTGGTGTTCTTAATGCCACAGTTTGGAAGCCAAACTCTATTGTTTCGGCTCATACAAACGTGTATGGTTCAAGATACATTGTTACGGATCCAGGTGTTTTAAATCTTGTGGATTACCGCGTAAAAATTAGTGTTGCGGCTCTTAATACTCGTAAGCCGATTTGTGTAGCAGTTGGTTTGGCTAAAGATGTTCGTGGGTGGACTCGTGGCTACTCTGTACAGAGAATAACTGGTTTGCAAGATTGGGAGAATCTTTCTACTGTCCCTATGAAGGCGGATGATTCTGCAAAGTCAGATGTGAATAACAAAAATTCTGTAGATTCCGCGAATAACTCTGATTCTAAGGCTTCTAAAGATGTAGATTTTAAAGATTCAGATTTGTGGACTAATGCGACTTGCCAAATGGGTTTGGCTAAATTGTTTGTTAATGCGGAAGATTTTGAACAATCTGAGAACATTGTTCCTGGAGATTTGAGCAGTGGCAATGCTGTAAATCAAGAAAATCAAGCAAATCAAGAAAATAGCCAGTCGAATCATCAAAAAGTTTCATCCGCATTGCGTGCAAGGATTTCTCGACGCGTGCTGATTATTGACTTAGGTAAAAATTCTCCTGAAGCATTCGTAGAGTTTCGTTGGCGTAGACACAATCTTCCAGATTTTGCAACTCCTTTGTATTTTGTTGGAGCACTGTTTGCTCTGCTTTGTGTCCTTTCTGCTTCTGTGTTCGCTATGGCTCCACATCGCAGGCGTAATAAGCGTTTGGTGGCTAGTAGAAGTGGTCTTATTACTGTAGAAAGTGTCTCCAGAGACGAAGAAGTTAAATTCTCAGATGCTTTTGCTGGCACAATGGCTAGTATTTTTGGCAGTTTTGCTAAAGATAAGAAGTCAAGGCATAAAGGTTCTTCAGCTTCTCATGCTCGTCATGGTTCTCATTCAAAAACTCGTGTTGCAAAGTCGCAAGCAACCGTGGATTTGTCTGTAAACGTAAAGTCTGGTTTAAATTCTTCTCCAACTCCATCTTTGGATGAAACTGCTGTGATTTCTAAAGAAGATTTGCAGTCTTATTTTGCTCGTTTTGCTAGTGAATCATTCTCGGATGTTTCCAAGAATAATAGCGATTCGTCTACTGTTTTAGAAGTTTCTGATGTTTCTTCTGATAAATCTTCCTATGATTCTTTTAAAGATGAAGATGCTATACGTGATTCCAAAGATTCTTTGAATGATGATTCTAATAAAAAGCAATCTTCAAAGGAATATTCAGGGAATAGTAGCAATAATAATTCTAGAAAGTCGAGTCATAGCAATCGCGGCAACCGCAATAGTAGATATGGTAGAAGAAATCGTGATTCGCATGACAATCAAGATGGTCGTTATAGTAGTAAAGATGTAGAAAATCGCAAATATAGAGATAACCGTAGTAAATCCGCGGAGGCTTGCGACTCAAGCAATGAAAAGTCAAATAATCGCAGCAAGTCGCGAAATCAAGGGAATAATCGTGATTTGAGTAATCATCGCGACCAGCGTAAGAATAGTCAGAATAATCAGCATAGTCAGCGCGGGCAAAAATATGGCAAAAATCGTCGATCTAGCGAATTAGATAATCGTAACAGAAATAGCGGCGAAAATAATGCAAATAACAGAAACGCTGGTGGCAACACGAATTCAAACTATAACCAGAATCGTAAGCGTAAAAATAATGCGCGTGGAAATGAGCAAAAGTGAGTGTGGAAAGTAAGTATGACTATGTTTTATGCGCATAAAATCAAATATTATGTAAGTTTTACATTCGCTACAATAATATCGCTAATTATGTGTTTTGCTCTTAGCGCTTGCGATGGTCAAGTTCCTAAAGCCGCTGAGGGGCATAGCACAAAGGAGCTTCCAAACGTAACGTCTATTAGAGAAAAAGATATACGTTTAAGAGTTTTGAGGTCTCTAGAGCGCGCGAATGAAGAGAAGAATTCTAGTAATCTTGATGGCTATATGAGTGGTCCTGCAATGCTTGTGCGAACTAGTGAGCTTGCGATTGCGGCTAAAACAGGAAAATTGGATCCAAAAACAACAATTCCTCGTGAAGTTGCTCAGACTATTGTGCCTACGAATGCAAACTGGCCTCGTGATTTGATGACGATTACTACTACAACAAAAGACCAGCAGTCTAAGAGATTGTTGGTGATCCGTCAGGATAGGGCACGCTCAAACTATAAATTGTGGGCAGTTGCAAGACTGTTCCCTGGTGTGCGTCTGCCAAAATTCCCTGTTTCTTCAATCGGTGCTTCAATGGGTAAAGCAAATGATTCTGGCCTTGTTATGACTCCTCATGCGGCAGCAGCGGCTTATGCTGATGTTCTGCAGCAAGGAGAATCTAGTAAATTTGCAAAGAGTTTTGCTAGTGATTATTTGCGCGCAAAATTAGCAGAATTATCTAAGACTGTTCAAGCAGGAATGGAGCGAAACAAAGGTTCTCAGGAACAGGTTTTTGCTTCAGTTCCAAATCAGATTAGCGTTATGCGCGCAAGCGATGGTAGTGATTTAGTGGTTGCGCGTATTGACTCCGTGTGGACTAGAAGAGCTGGAGAAGGTCGAGAATCAAGACCAGCGTCTGACGAGGAGAAAGCTTTGTTTGGAAATGCTAAGGCTACTTCTACAATGCGTGTAACTTACGTAAATGTTGTAGCAATGGTTGTTCCACCAGCTGGCTCTAATGCGCAGATTGTTCCTGTGGGAGCGGAGCGTCAGCCTATAAAGGTAGAAGCCCTGTAAGCAGTTGTATAAGCAATATAAGAAATGTAAGCAAAGTTGTAAGCAATATAAGCAAAAGAGGAAATTATGGTTGATTCACAATCAATGGGTATGAACCCAGGCTGCTTCTCTCTGGCTGGAGCAGTGGACTTGGAAGGTGTAAAGCGCAAAGCAGAAGCTCTTGCAAAACGAGAAGCGGCTGAAAAGTCAGGAAAACCTCAGTCTAAGATGCCGTCTGCTGGTGGGTATGTGATTGATGTTAATGAACAAACTTTTCAGGCGATGGTTCAGACCTCTGTAAGTTTTCCAATTATTTTGCTTGTATGGCAAAAAAGCGATGAAACTTCTTACGATTTAGCACAAAAACTTGCGGATTCTATTACTGCGTTAGATGGCAGAATGCAGCTTGCTCGTATTGATGCGGATGAAAGCCCATCAATTGCTCAAGCTTTACGCGCACAGCAGCTTCCAGCTGTATATGGATTGGTTGGAGGCAGACCAATGCCTATTTGCCAGGGATTGCCTAGTGCAGATGAGTTGCAGCAGATTTGTAATGATATTCTGCCTCAGCTGGTTAAAGTTGCGGAAAAATCTGGTGTAGCTGGGATGGTTCCTTATGTTGATTCAGGTGATTCTGCAGGTGATTCTACGGATGCGTCAGGTGTTGGTGTAGGTGATGATTCTGCGGTTGCTGGCGACTCTTCTGACGTTCCGCCAGAACATAAAATTGCTCATGAGGCGGCTATGAATGGCGATTATGCTTTAGCTGCAAGTGAGTATGAAAAAGTATTGCAGGCTAACCCGAATGATTCTTTGGCATCTCGCGAACGCGCTAAAGCATTGCTTCTTGGCAGAAATGCAAATACAAATGTTGATGCAGTTCGTAAGGCTGCTGGCGATAATCCTGGTGATGCTTCCGCTCAGCTTGCTGTAGCAGATGTAGATATGATTGATGGTCATATTGAAGATGCTTTTAGTAGGCTTCTTGATTTTCTTGCTGGTCATCGTGATAGTGCAGATGTTATTAAAGAACGTATGCTTGAGTATTTTGCGATGCTTCCAGCTGGAGATGAGCGTTTGAATCGTGCGCGTCGTCGCTTAGCAGTTCTCCTGTATTGATATACCACGCAAAAGACTGCGCCAACTAAAAAGATTAAAAGAAAAGCCAAGATTCGCATTCGTGAGAAATATGCGACTCTTGGCTTTCTAGTAGCGGGGCATGGATTTGAACCATGGACCTCTGGGTTATGAGCCCAGCGAGCTACCGAGCTGCTCCACCCCGCGTCGGCTACTTTTAGCAGCTCTATCTACGATAGGTGCAAATTGTGATTTGTCAAGTTCTCGGCGTGTTTCTCTCGTAAATTTCTCGCGTAAATAGTTTAATTCTAAACAAATGTGGAGTATAATAAACAAGTGACTAAAGCGAGTTATTAAGAATTTGCATGTTTGCTATAATCGCAACACTCGTTAATAATCAGCAATATAACTCAAATATAACTCAAATGTACAAACTAAGAGTAGAATCAGCTTTTTAGAGATATATTTTCGTTTCGCGCATATATCAACGAATGAATTTACAGGATTTACGGTTTTACAAACTAGCTTGTGAATAACTTTATATTTAACGCAGCTGTATTGTAAAAGAGTCCTACAAGGAGGCACGAATGAGTGGAGCTATCGAAGTTTTAGCGAAAGCTGCGCATATAAATGTTGCGGCTCTGCTAGCTTCAGCAAAGCCAGAGATGCCAAGCATTAATGACTTTTTGCCGCCAGAGATTTTATTCCAAGGCACACCTTTTGCAATGAATCGAATTGTTATGGTGCGTCTTATTATGGCCGTAATCGTTATGATTATTTTTGGCATTGGCGCAGCCCGCGCAAAAGTGGTTCCAGGAAGATTCCAAAGCGTACTAGAAATTCTAATGGACTTTGTGCGATTCAATATTGTGTACGAAATGATTGGCGAAGAGCGCGGCAAGCGTTATGTGCCAATGATAACAACTCTTTTTATAACAATATTCTTCTTTAATCTTTGCTCAGTTATTCCAGGCTTAAATATGGCTGCAACAGCAACTATTACAGGGCCATTAGTGTTTGCTCTTTGGGTTGTATGCCAATACTTAATCACTGGAATTAGAGAAAAAGGATTCTTAACGTTCTTCCGCGAATCCTTGTTCCCAGCAGGCGTGCCATGGCCGATTTACTTTATTCTTACGCCGTTGCAGCTGCTGGAATTGTTGATTGTGCGACCACTTTCGCTTACAATACGTTTGTTTGCGAATATGATTGCTGGCCATTTGCTGGTGGCCACTTGCCTAGTATTCACCAACTTCTTTGTGGTGGATTCCAGCAATAAACTCCTTGCCTTAGGCGGTGCATTATGGCTGCTTGGTGGCATTCTGTTTACAGTGTTCGAAATAATAGTCGCAGGCTTGCAGGCGTTTATTTTTACCGTTCTTGCATCTGTATATATTTCGGAAAGTTACCCTGAGAAAGAAGAAAAATCTGCTGTTGCTATTGCGTAAATAGGTAAAACTAATTAAAGCAAACAAATAAGTCAGGTTTGATAATCTTAGGGTTTATAACTGGTTACTGTTCCTAAAGAAAGGAAACCAATGAATAGTATCATCGCTCTCGCAGGATTGACGGGCAACCTTAGCATTCTCGGCTTTGCCGTTGCTACTCTTTCTCCTGCTATCGGAATGGCAATGGTTGTATCCAAGGCTATGGAATCCACTGCACGCCAGCCAGAAGTCGGCAACCGTATTCAGTTGTTCATGTTTATTGGCTTGGCATTCATCGAGGTTCTGGGCTTGCTCGGATTCGTTGCATACATTATGGGAAGCTGAACCGAACGAAACAACTCGTTCCAACGCATACAAGTGTTGAAAGAATAGAAAGGACAAGCCATGGCATATGCAGCCGAAACTAATAAACTGGCGTTGTTCTTGCCGGAGCCTTACGACGTTATATGGTCGCTGGTTATTTTAGTTGTTCTTGCAGCGTTTTTCTACAAGTTCGTTATGCCTAAATTCCAGGCAATTCTTGATGAGCGTGCAGAGAAAATCGAAGGCGGAATGTCTAAAGCAGCAAACGTGCAGCGTGAAGCTGATGAGTTAAAAAGCCAGATGGAAGAAGAACTTGCCCAAGCTCAAGCAGATGCTGCAAAGACTCGCGAACAGGCTCGTGCACAAGCTTCCAAAATTGTTGATGAAGCAAGACAGCGTGCGGAAAAAGATGCTGCGAAGATTATTAGTGAAGCTCAGTATTCCATTGAGGCTCAGCATAAGCATGCCATGTCCAGCCTCCAAGGAGAAGTATCGGTACTCGCTGCAGCATTAGCTGGAAAGATTCTTGCGTCTAAGCTAGATGACGATACTGTAGGCTCTAAAATCATTGATCATGTTATTGATGAAGTGGGAGACGTTAAGAGTTCGGGTCAAAACAGGTAGTTAAGAGAGTAGCTAAAACGATTTTTTTAGTATTACTTAATTGCTACTTAAGTTTTGCATGAATTAGGAGGTAAGAATGCCAGAAAAGGCATCGCGAGTAAGCGAAAACTTATCGCGTTCTTCGCTTGCGCAAGCCATTTCAGATGCTCATGATGAAGCTCAGCGCATATCTGATGAGCTTTCAACAATGATGGATACGCTAGAAAAGTACCCAGAGCTTTCTGACGCTATTACCGATCCAAATAGGTCTTCGGAAGATAAGTCACGACTGATTGACGAGCTTATTGGAGGTAAGGCGCATCCTGTTGTATTGCGCATTATGCACTATCTTGTAGGTACTTGGCATGGCGGTGCAGAAAGTGGCAAGACGGGCAGCTTTGGAGGCGCATGGTCTGGTTTTGAGCGCGAAGCAGGCGAAACTTTGGTTACGGTTACAACCGCTCAGCCTCTTACGGATAAGCAAATCAAGCGTTTGATTGAGATTTACAGCAACAAGTTGGGTCATCGTGCCTACATAAACCCAATTGTGGATCCAAACGTGCTTGGTGGTATGCGAATACGTATAGGCGATCAAGTAACAGACCGCACAATGTTGATGCAGCTTAAGCAGTTGCAGCGTTCTGCGCGAAATGGTGCTTGGACACAGGCAGTGAAATAAGTTAAATAAGGAGAATTATGGCGGAACTATCTATTGATCCCGCCCTTATACGCAAGGCACTTGACGGGTTCGTTGACTCGTATAAGCCGACAGACATGCCAACACAAGAAGTTGGTTATGTTGTTACGGCTGGTGACGGCATTGCGCACGTAGCTGGATTATCTGGCTGCATGGCAAACGAGCTGCTCACCTTCGAAAACGACACCCTTGGCTTAGCGTTTAACCTTGATGCTCACGAAATCGGCGTGGTTATTCTAGGCGATTTTACGGGCATTGAAGAAGGGCAGGAAGTTTACCGCACTGGCGAAGTGTTATCGGTGCCAGTGGGAGACGCCTATCTTGGTCGTACAGTAGACCCATTGGGTAATCCAATTGATGGTCTTGGTGCGATTGAATGCAAGGAGCGTCGTATTCTTGAAGCCCAGGCTCCAGACGTGATCCATCGTCACCCTGTGGACGAGCCTTTGTCTACTGGTTTAAAGGCAATTGACGCAATGACGCCAATTGGCCGCGGTCAGCGTCAGTTGATTATTGGCGATCGTCAAACTGGTAAAACAGCAATCGCAATCGATACGATTATTAACCAGCGCACAAACTGGGAAAGTGGAGATCCAAAGAAGCAAGTCCGTTGCATTTACGTAGCAATCGGGCAAAAGGGTTCAACAATCGCATCTGTACGTCAAAGCCTCGAAGAAGCAGGCGCTATGAAGTACACAACAATCGTTGCAAGCCCAGCTTCGGATTCTGCAGGTTTTAAGTACATTGCTCCATACACTGGTTCTGCAATCGGTCAGCATTGGATGTACAACGGCAAGCACGTTTTGATTGTTTTCGACGACTTGTCTAAGCAAGCAGAAGCATATCGTTCGATTTCTTTGCTTCTTCGTCGCCCACCTGGGCGTGAAGCGTATCCAGGCGATGTGTTCTATCTTCACTCTCGTCTGCTAGAAAGATGCGCAAAGCTTTCCGACGATATGGGCGGCGGCTCAATGACTGGCTTGCCAATTATTGAGACCAAGGCAAATGACGTTTCTGCATACATTCCAACCAACGTGATTTCTATCACTGATGGTCAGATTTTCTTGCAGTCCGATTTGTTCAACGCAGGTCAGCGTCCAGCAGTCGATGTTGGTATTTCCGTGTCTCGTGTTGGTGGCGCAGCTCAGGCCAAGGCTTTGAAGAAGGTCTCTGGCATGCTTAAGATTTCGCTGGCTCGTTACAAGTCTTTGGAATCCTTTGCAATGTTCGCTTCCGATTTGGATGCAGCTTCCAAAGCACAGCTCACTCGTGGCGCTCGTTTAACCGAGTTGCTTAAGCAGAAGCAGTTCTCGCCTCGTTCCATGGAGCAAGAGGTTGTTTCTGTGTGGGCTGGTACACACGGAAAGTTAGATGACATTCCTGTAAAAGATGTTTTGCGTTTTGAAAGCGAATTATTGGATTATCTCGATAAGGGAACCGACATTTTGCAAGTGATTCGCGATACTGAAGATTTCACTAAAGAAACAGAATCGAAGCTTGATGCTGCAATTGACGACTTCCGTAGGATGTTTAAGACTTCTGCAGGTAAGCCTTTGATTGTTAAGGATTCTCTGCCTCCAGCTGAAAACCCTGCTCCAGTTGAAAAAGAGCAGCTTGTTGCAAAGCCGAAGTCGGATAATCGTGAATCTGAGGGGAAGTAGCGTATGTCCTCCCAACTTGCATTGAAATCGAGAATTATTTCCACACAGTCTTTAGGTAAAATCTTTAAGGCTCAGGAAATGATTGCGTCTTCTCATATAGCAAAAGCGCGTGATATCGCTCTAAATGCTAAGCCTTATAGCGACGCAATTTTCGATGCCGTGCAGGCGTTGGTAGCTCATCATGAAGCGAATATTAAGCATCCTATTTTTGGTAAAGAGCGTTCGGGTAATCGCGTAGCCGTGTTGGCGTTGACTTCCGACCGTGGCATGGCTGGCGCGTTTACATCATCGATTATTCGAGAAACCGAGGCGTTGCTCGCAAAGTTGGATGCGGAAGGAAAGCACGCTGAGCTGTACGTGTATGGTCGCCGTGGCGCAACCTATTACAAGTATCGTAATCGCGATGTTGCAGGCACTTGGGAAGGGTCTACTGATCATCCTGATGTGACTATTGCGGAGCGAATTTCCGATACTTTAATGGATGCGTATATGACTCCAGAAGAAGATGGAGGAGTTTCGGAGCTTTACATTGTATTCACCGAGTTTATAAACATGGTGAGGCAGAAGGTTCGTACGCTGCGCATGCTTCCAGTTGAGCTGGTTCCTTTAAAGGACGGCGAAGAGTTTGCCATGCATCGTCCAGATTACGAGGCAGCTTCTGGTCCTTCGGCTTCGCTTTCGTCTACGGGTGCAGTTTCGGCTCGAGAAGAAGCGGTTAGCCGCAGTAATCCGGACGCTGTGGAATATTGCTTTGAGCCAAGTCCAAGCGAAGTGTTGGATTCGGTTTTGCCAAAGTATATTCAATCGCGTATACACGAATGCTTGCTTACTTCTGCTGCTTCCGAAACAGCTAGTCGACAGAATGCTATGCATACGGCTACAGATAACGCCCGCAATTTGGTGGAGGATTTGACAAGAAAGCTTAATGCTTCTCGCCAGGCTTCCATCACACAAGAACTTACCGAGATTATCGGCAGCGCTGATGCGCTGAATAATGAGGAGGAATAGGAGCATATGGCTGAAGATCAGACCACAGCACCTCCAGAAGATGCAAAGGAAGCCGATCCAACGGCTGGTCGTGTAACCCGTGTTCAGGGTTCCGTGATTGACGTTGAATTCCCAGTCGGCTATCTTCCAGATATTTATAATGCTCTCAAGGTTGATATCAACACCGTTGGAAACACGGAAGGAGATACCGTCCACGAGATTACATTGGAAGTTGAGCAGCACCTTGGTGATTCAACTGTGCGAGCAGTGGCGCTTAAGCCTACGGACGGTTTGGTTCGTGGTGCTTTAGTGCGAGATACTGGTGGCCCAATTTCTGTGCCTGTTGGAGATGTTACAAAAGGTCACGTTTTTGACGTAACTGGTAACATTTTAAACGCTAAACCAGGCGAAAACATTGAGGTGACCGAGCGCTGGCCAATCCACCGCAACCCACCTGCTTTCGATCAGCTTGAGTCTAAGACTCAAATGTTTGAAACAGGCATTAAGGTTATCGATTTGCTTACGCCTTACGTTCAGGGCGGAAAGATTGGTCTGTTCGGCGGCGCAGGCGTTGGTAAAACTGTGTTGATTCAGGAGATGATTCAGCGCGTTGCACAGAATCACGGTGGTGTGTCTGTGTTTGCTGGCGTTGGCGAACGTACTCGTGAGGGTAACGATTTGATTGGCGAAATGGCTGAGGCTGGCGTTTTGGAGAAAACAGCGCTTGTCTTTGGTCAGATGGATGAGCCTCCTGGGACTCGTCTTCGTGTGCCTCTTACTGCTTTGACTATGGCTGAGTATTTCCGTGATGTTCAGAATCAGGATGTGTTGCTGTTTATCGACAACATCTTCCGCTTTACTCAGGCAGGTTCTGAGGTTTCCACTTTGCTTGGTCGTATGCCTTCTGCAGTTGGTTATCAGCCAAACTTGGCGGATGAAATGGGTGCGTTGCAGGAGCGCATTACTTCTACGCGCGGTCATTCTATTACGTCGCTTCAGGCTATTTACGTGCCTGCAGATGATTACACCGATCCTGCACCTGCAACAACCTTTACGCACTTGGACGCTACTACTGAGCTTTCGCGTGATATTGCGGCTAAGGGTATTTACCCAGCTGTGGATCCTTTGACTTCTACTTCGCGAATTCTTGATCCGCGTTATGTTGGTCAGGCTCATTACGATTGCGCTAATCGTGTGAAGGCTATTTTGCAGCGTAATAAGGAGCTTCAGGACATCATCGCTTTGATTGGTATTGATGAGCTTGGTGAGGAAGATAAGACCACTGTGAGCCGTGCTCGTAAGATTGAGCAGTTCCTTGGTCAGAACTTCTATGTGGCTGAAAAGTTCACTGGTCGTCCAGGTTCTTATGTTCCAGCTGATGAGACCATTGAGGCGTTTACGCGAATTTGCAATGGTACTTACGATGAGATTCCTGAGCAGGCGTTCTCTGGCATTGGTGGCATCGATGATCTTGAGCGTCGTTGGCACGATATGAAGCAAGAGTTTGGTGCGTGATTATGGCAGAAAAGCAAGTGAAAACGCTGCACGTTAGTGTGGTTGCAGCCAGGCATCCTGTTTGGGAAGGCGATGCCAAGTTTGTGGTTATTCCTTCTGTGAATGGCGCAATGGGTGTTCTTCCTGGGCATGAGGCTGTGCTTGCGTTGATTGATCACGGATTTGTAAAGGTTGACGATTTGAAGGGCGTTCGTCATGTTTTTAAGGTGACTGACGGATTCTTTTCTGTTGACTCAGACAATATTACTATTGCTGTTGAGCACAGTTGTAACGTTGATAAGGACGGCAATGTGTTGCCTAACGCTAAGGTGATTTAATGTGATCTAAGTTAATCTAAGGCTGACTTTTGTAATAAGGTACGCTAGATAAGCAGGAGTTTGCGATTATTTATCGCGGCTCCTGCTTTTTGTTTCTTTTTGCCCGCGTTTGTTTCTATTTTGCTAAAAAGGGAACAAATGCGGGAATCTAGTTGTGAGTGATTGTATTGTAGCGTGGCATTTCGTGTGGTGTTGGTTTGACGTTGGTGTGGCGCTGCGTGGTGTCGGCGTGTTGCGTGTGTGATGTGTGTGGAATGTTGATTTTTCAATGGT